>Ga0208388_1000002_pt1 | contig 221884 bp, 225 predicted proteins | sample CryBogCBH18Jul07_FD_185511 | JGI IMG/M metagenome (GOLD analysis project Ga0208388, IMG submission 185511) | Freshwater microbial communities from Crystal Bog, Wisconsin, USA - CBH18Jul07 (SPAdes) (version 2) | ecosystem: Environmental > Aquatic > Freshwater > Lake | place: Crystal Bog...
ATTGATGATTGATGATTGATGATTGATGATTGATGGTTCACGAAGGGGTTCACTGAGTGGTGGCGAGGGGGCGGGGGACCGAAGCAAACTTACCAACGCCGGCAGTACCGATCTTGAGGTCGCCTGAATATGGAAAAAGGGGGACCAGTGCCTTTAACCGTGCATAGACTTTTCTTTCTTTTTGTGGCTTTCGCCTTTTGATTGTTTTTAGGCTGTTTTGGATTTTGCTCTGTTTGTTTTGTTTTTTGTTTTATGTTTTCACTCCATCACCATCCGGCACGGCTCGCCGCAGGATTGGATGAAGGCCGCCAGCCCGGGGAACTCGGCGTACTCGGCCTCGCGGCGGGCGAGCTCCTTGGACGCGACCACCTGCTCCTCGGACACTTGCCCCGCCGCCACCGCGTCGTCCCACTCGGCGTCAATGACCTTGTCGAGCCGCGCCTTGCCGCCCCAGCGGACGATGGCGTTCTCGGTTTCGCAGATGAGTGCGATCACCTCAGCCTCCGTCTTGACGTACCGCTGGGGGTAGCGGAACATGTCCTCGCGATCCTCGAGCAGCTGCTTGACGCGGTCGGGCTCGCGCTCAATGACCTCGCGGGGCTCCGCACGGCGACGCTTGCCGTTAATGCGATCTGCCCACTGCTTCCACTCAGCCCACGACGCGAACCACGGTCGGTTCCAGCGGTCGCCCTTGGCCATCATCTTCGTGCGCTCCCACTCGGCGAGGGGCAGAGCCACGAAGCGGTTCTCCTTCGCCTCGTCGCGACGGAGAGCTACATCTCCCCAACTCACATCCTTCATGTAGTTGGTAGAGTTCGACAGGACACAGAAGACTGCGCACTCCTGCATGACTGTCTCGTGCTCCTCAGCGGGCACGTTTGAGAGCATCTGGACGATAAGGTCCGTCTGCGTCTCCACGTTCTTTGGCCAGAGGGCCTCCAGTGCGTTGATGATCTTCGTGCTGTACGACATTGTGCAAGGGGTCAATCCAAGCGTTAATCAATGCGTATGTGTTGGCCGGGAACAGAGACACAAGACTTTTGTAAGTGTTGTGTGTATGTTCAGTGTGTGGGGGCACCATCTACTTTCTAGAGGTCTCACGGATCCGTTTTGGTGAGTAAAACGGATCGGAAAGAGCTCTGAAAAATGGATTGGCCCGAGTCATCACATCACATCACAATCATCATGAGCATTAACGACATCAGCAACATCATTAGCATCAATCACTACAAGATCAATCTGGACAACGAAGAGCGCGAGGCGCAACGGTGCCTGCGGAACGAGTGCGGCCACGGCGAGGAGGACCGGTGCGTGCGGCACATCGCTACGTGTGGATGGCACGAGAGCGTGGAGGAGAAGCGCCTGCTCACGGTAGAGGAGTATATGTGCATGGCGCCGAGCGTGGCGGAGGAGTTTGTGAAGCTCTGGCTGCGCGACAACAACGAAGTGTCTAGCCACATTATGGCAGACAACCTGCGAGCGAGGGTGGCCGCGCTCAAGGCGACGGATCCGCTAGGTATCCTGACGATGTTCGCCTTCATTGTCGGTGACCCATCCAATGATGGGCTGCGCGAGGAGTTCTACACTTTCCTCGAAGACGATGATGACGGACCCGGTGTTACGGAGTCAAACTTATACTGGGAGATGGAGAAGAGTATGAAGGCATTCGCGAACACTAAAAAGGCAACGGAGGCGTGGGAGGCGCGCGTGACCGCGCATGCAGGTCCAACCTGCGACCAGTGCGGCGAGGCTCGTGAGGGCATCGGCGGGCGGGTGTGTGAGCAGTGTGACCTGGAGGAGCAGGAGAGGAAGGGAGACTGGGGTGATCTGGGTCCGCGTATATCGCGGGACATCCCGCGTCGGACCCACGATGACGGGTTCGCGGAGGACTACGATGGCGATGACGAGGAGTGGGAGACGGCGTCGCAGGAGGAGGAGCGGAGGCAGGAGATGGTGGAGGAGAGGGAGCGGCAGATGGAGACAGAGGAGGCGCTGAACCGCGCGGTATTTGAGCATAACAGCACTCAGACGTCTGACCCGCACATTCGGGTCAGCTACAGTGTGAGCCACCCTCTTCCGAATAACTGGCAGGAGATCGTGAACCGCTGAGAGGGGTAGGAGTAGAAGAACTTGAAGATCAGACTTTTTAAAATTAAATACTAAGATTAAACAGACTATGGACTGGTTTGGACTTTTTCTACTTGTGCTAGGTCTTTACCTAGTATGGCGCGCGGCATCTGCGATCATGCGGGGATCGTCAAGTTGGTTCTGGAATCTCCTCTTTCTGGCGGCTGGGGGGTATATGGCGTACACAGGATACCAGAAGGTATCTGCTCCCGCACCGGGCCTGCTGACTCCTGTAGTAGGAGGACGGTGGTAAAAAACATTACCGCTTCTTCTTGGCGATGAGATCTTCGTACTGACGGACATGCTTTGAGGTGGGTTTTCCTCGCTTGTCCTTGGCCTTATCCGCTTTCTTCCTGCGTCCTGATGAAGGTTCGTCCATCTGCATCTGTGTAGGCTCTCGAATATCTCTGACCCTTTACCAATCCGTTTTTATGATGATAGGAACACCGAATCCCATCTTCGGGGAACCTCCGGCAATTGTGCACGTCGCAACTCCCACCCTTGAGGGTTGCGAAGATGTATGCTGGAGTACTATTGCACAACCCCATTCTTCCTGACCTTCTCCTTCTCGGCCTCTTCAAGCTGCTTCCGTTTTGCTTCCGTGATATGGTCGATACACATCACAAATCCACCATAAGTATTCAATGTACATCCGCGGTGAACGCACCGAGGACGTACTTGAACGTCAGACATAACTGGGGGGCTTGTGGTATTCTTATTTCCCATTTTACTCAGTGTAATGAAGAAGATCTTTGGCGTCCGTTTTGGTGAGAGTGACCTTGCCTAGCACAGCTTCTAGCTTTTCGTGATCGGAGTCGGACCATCGGGTGACAACTGGAGGGGTGACCGCAATCTCAATCTTAAGATCGCCGAACCCCCCGCCCTTCTTAGGCATACCGGCACCGAAGAATATGAGGGACGAACCGTGAATGAGAGGGCCTCCAGTCCAGACATAGCTGGGTTTCTTTCCGGACGGATGATCGTCCAAAGTAAACTCAAACCCTAGAACGGATTCGGCGTAGGTAATTGTGTGCTTGTAAAGAAGATCTGCATCTTTCCAGGTATATGGTCCAGGGACTGCATGAAGAACAACCACAATATCTCCGGGACTACTGAATTCATTAGAATCGGAACACTCGCCTTCAAATACGATACGGTCGTTATCGCCCATACCCGGAAGGATTTTGGCTTCCAGGGTTCGTTCCTTTTCCACAAAGCGACGGTTTCCGCAGGGTAAGCAGTCCTTGGTAGTTCGCCGCCCTTGTCCGCGACAGGCATCGCAAGGGGCGTTCATTTGAACAACCATAAACCCCATTTGACGAGTCATCATCCGGGATCCTGATCCGCCACAGACACCACATGCGTCGGCGGAGTCGGAGCAGTCGGGACACTTGCGCATCTGCTTGAAATTGATATTGACTGACATACCAGTATAGAAACTTTCGAGCCGGATATTCATATCAATCGGCTGGGAGGGACCTTTTCCGCCTCGCTGTTGTCCACCGCCGCCGGCCATACCTCCTTGCCCGAACATACTGAATATATCTCCAAAGGGCATTCCGCCGTTGCCGCCAGTGAACGGCATGGGTCCGCGTCCCCGAGCATCGTACTCCATTCTTCGCCTCTCATCGGTGAGAACTTCGGCGGCTTCCTGTATAGACTTGAACTTTTCAGCATCACCTCCTTTATCGGGGTGGTGCTGACGGGCAAGATCGCGATAGGCACGTTTGATGTCTTCTGGAGACGCGTCCTTGGACACACCCAGACGATCATAGAAATCACCCATCTTGTGTAGTTAAAGCGGTTCCCCGTAAAACGAATTCAAAAAAAAAAGTTCATTGAGTAGAGTAATCAAGTACAATGATGTCGCGCACGTACACATATCTTCCTCCTCCCCCACCTACATGGGGTAAATTGGAACGCCAAATTGCAGCCCCAAGCGTAACTCCAATTCAAGAAATTTATTACAGACTAAAATTGTGGTTGAGCCGAACTCTCTTCCCTCAACCTCATTTCAATGACTCCTCCTACTCCCCTACCGCCTCTATCCACGCAACTGCTTGATCATCAGGAACTTTCAATTCAGCCATCAACTCTTTCGCCTGTTTGAGGCGCTCCTCCACACTCTCAATTTGCGAGATAATCGCCATTTTATTCTGTAGGATCAACCCAACGGGAACTTGGGGCTTGAACGAGTCATCAAATCCAACGAGAACATTGGAGAGACGTCCAATGTGGCCTTCGCAGCACATCGCAAAGGCTTCGGCGCATTCTTGCTGGAGACGCTTATGGAGTTCGTGGCGAATCTTCTTATCTTCCACGAGTGTGATGCGGTACCACAGGGCGTCCAGAACTTTGCGGTACATCCAGTCGTTGGGTGCGTAACACTGGGCGGTATCGTACCATTTCTGCATATCCGCATACACTCGGTCGTCAACTCCGCGACCAGGTACACGGTATATCCTTGTCCAAACTTCACGAATTTCGGGGATCGTCTTCTGTCCAGCAGGAGGGCTGATCTCCAGGAGCAGCTTTACATTCTCATCAGTCTGTTTGCGAACGTTTCGGTCGTGGGTATTCTGGGTATCGGCTGAAATGCGCTGAAGTTCAGGACGTGTATCGGCGGCTCCTCGGCGCTGGATACCTTCGTTTATCCTGGCTATGAGCGCCAACATTTGGGGAACAATCGCAACAATAGCTACGGCTTCTTCTTCGCCATGATCCACCATACGCCATACGACTGCCCGGGCGTACATGTGCGCAACATTCATTCGCTGAAACTCCTGAGCCCCCTCAGCAGCAGCGGTCAGTTGGTGTACGATTGCCTCCCAATGCGCAGTCCATACCGCACGGAATGTCTCATGACGAGCCGCCTGTCGTTCGCGGTGCGTACGGAGACGGTAATGTGCTAGACACTCGTTCCGGTCACTCTGAGGGCTCTTGCGGGTGGAGCATCGGGCGCCGAGACCGTTGAACTTGATATAGGTACATCGGTGTTCGTCATCAGGGATAACGCGTGCACGGCGGGGAGGGGCTTCGGGGGCTCCGGCGGGAGGTACGCCGTACGTTTCAGGGGTCATATGGAATCCACATCGGGTGCTGTTTTCTTGAGCTTTGAAGGTGCATGGTTGTCCATTTCGTTTCGTTCCGGTGCATATGGGTCTAGGCATTCTGTTTGGTTGAGGTCTGTGTTTCTTCGCGGGAAAAAATCCATTTTCCGGAAAACGGATGTGGAACAATGGTCCACAGAAGAGAGCAACGGAGCCACATACAATGCCGAAGAACTTACAAGGAGGATCAAAGCACAAGAGAGGATCAAACTCAGAATCATCCACATCCAAGAAGAACAAGCGCCTGTTCAGCAACCTGCTTTCGGATATTTATGACGACGAGGATACGGAGGGGGTGCACATCGGTCGGGTGATACGGAAATTGGGGGAGGGCAGGATGGAAGTCATGTTTATTGCGAATGAGCGTCTGGAGACGGTGAGAGCGCCGATGAAAGGATCGATTCGGGGGCGCGGGAAGAAGGATGCGTGGGTGGATGTTGGGTCATTCGTGATTCTCAACGAGACGGGGCTGACGGGCTCTATGTCGCACGAGATCGTGATGCCCCTCACTCCACAGCAGGTTACGCAGTTGCGGAAGGAGGGGGTCATTGATGAGCGGCTAGTGGAGAAGATCAATACAGAGAGTGGGGAGGGCGATGGGATTGAGTTTGAGGCTCCTACAGCCGAAGAGAAGGCTCAGGAAATTGATATTGATACAATCTAATAATGGGCGGGGAGGATCAGGATCAGGAACACATGCGACCGCACCCCACCGATGTTCGCGAAAAAACCAATACGGCTATTAAATTTGGGTTTCGGAAAAGGACGGATGAGTACCACTACCCTTTTTCAATTCGGGACTACTGCGACGTAGAGTTTCACAATGTTACTGGCGAAGCGACGACGGCATACATTGGTCTCAAGGCGGCACTAGAGTTTGTCCAGAAACCCACAATCTTTTTCATCTGTTACGACGTGGGGTATAACAAGATTTTGCAGACGTTTGTGAGGCACGTGGTCTGTTCCCTGGCGGTTCGTGAGGGTGAGGGAATCACAGTGTACATGTTCGACATGCGCAACTTCCGGGACATATCCACACACTTTCAGGCAGATATGGAGAAGACCTTCACCGAGTACGCAAAAGTTCCCGTAAAAATCGTGAATGCGGCGTGCCTGTACCACGAGAAGTGCGTATATCTCCAGCGGTTCAAGGGAGATCACGAGATGGGGTGGTGTATTGGCTGGGCGCTGCTGTTTCTGGACTACCTTACGACAAATTCAGACATAGCGGACAAGACACCTGAAGGCAAAAAGAAAGCGTTTGCGAAACTGTATACTCAGCTAGACAAGCATTTGAGCGGTCCGCGGAGTAACCACTTTATTGAGGCGTATTACACTCGGTTACTAGATTTTGCAGCTTAGGTGCTACGACTTTTGGGTTCTGATTGGACAAGTTCTGTTGATGCTCGGCACGATAATCGTGTGTGCATGAATGGTTTCCTAGATGTTGGCCGCAATAAATTTGGCCGCAACGGCACTTCATGATAGCATACGTCTTCTTGCGGCAGGTTTCGAGGGTGCAGCGTTCATGCATTCTGTTGTTGGTGCTTCCTATATTTTTCAGGAAGGAAAGTATCCGTTTTATATAACAAGTGATAAGTAGGGAATGGCTGCTCCAGCTCCTCCCTTAAGTCCTGAAAGCGTGCAACTTATACAGGGTGTTTCATATCGTCAATTTGATTTGGTCAAAGATGCTCTAGATCACGGGGCGAATGTGAATGCAGTCACGCGCGATAGTCGTAATACAGCCCTACATATCATAACTCAGATTGGAAACCCTTCCGACAATGCAAAACTAGTACCGATTATAAAACTTCTACTAAGTCGTGGGGCAAACCTAAACATCCAGAATCGTGATGGAACCACCGCACTTATGTTCGCAACAACCTCCAAAAATATCGAGACAATGAGACTTCTCTTAGATGCGGGAGCGGACGCGAGTTTAAGACACAATAGCGGACAGACAGCATTGAATATGGCTCGCGATGTCCAGTTCGCAGAAGGAGTCACTCTTCTTGAACATCGAGCTGCGGCCCCACCTGCAGCGGCGGTGTCCAGTGTAGCAAACCCCGAGGAAAACAAGAAGCTTGCAGATGCAGTCCGAATGGTGGATAAGGATGCTGTAGTCGCTGCATTGGCGGCGGGAGCCGACGTGAATTCATCGGTCGGGTTCTTTCAGGTGACTCCATTACACTGGGCTATGCATTCTAGCACAAATGATCAGTCCAAAATGGTTGAAATTATAAAACTTCTTCTGGAGAAGGGAGCTGATGTGAACTTGAAGACGAGTGATGGAGTAACTGCATTTATGCAGTCCCTTCACTCACCGATGTTCTTTTACCTTCTTTTAAAGAAACATCCAGATCTTGCGATTAAAACGAATGCAGGAAAGACGGTGATGGATATTGCAAAAGGACCTCCCCGACGTGAACGGGTGATAGAAGTTCTCACAAAGGCAGAAGCTGGTGATTGGGAGGGTGCAATCAGATTTGCGGCCGAGGATGCATTAGCAAGTGCACCTCCTCCAGCGCCAGAACCCACAGCCCCTCTTGCTGCTGTAGCACAAGCGGTTGAGTCAGCTGTAGCATCGGTGGTAGCACCACCTGAACAGAATAGAGCACTGGAAGCTGCCGTTACAGCCAATGATGATGCGGCTGCTCAAGCTGCGATTCTAGCAGGTGCAAATCCCAATATGATGTTGCATGGAGACCGCGAGACAGTTTTTATCCATTATGCGATCACAGAGAATCGTCCGATGGTAGAGTTTCTGTTGGCGCATGGAGCCGATATCAATGGACGGGCAGGACCTGGAGCCGATGAACCTGGTGGGACTGCACTGAATTATACGAGAACTATGGACATTGGAGAATTTATTGAAGAACGGGGTGGTCTCACGGCTAGAATGCTGGACTACGGTCCTGTTGCACCACCCTCGCTTGAACCACGAACTGGAGATCAGCGGTTACGGGGACGAGAGGATATGGATATTCAGCCGATTACTCTTGTTGAAGACTACGTATCGGGTGGAGATGAAGGCAATAGAATGGAGGTCATAGATGTGAAGGACGTATTTGTTGCGAACGCGGATCGCACGCTCACACTTGACCAGTTTTTCCGAAAATTTATGGGAGATGGAATCGTATTCAATCTTGGTCCGAACTTTTACGGAATTGCGCGCAAGGAACTCATTCAGGAATACATGGAAGGAACGGCAATTGTTTACGAATGCACCAAGACATTCGCGATGGATGACCCCGGTACACGGGGAACATTTGAGTATAGCGATATATATGCTGCACCATACTTTGCTCTACGCACTGCAGCAGGGGTGTTGTATCTTCCCCTATCGACAATGAAAGGTGTACTTGCAGTAAGCCACGGATTCTACAGGATTGAGAACAAGCCAATGAAGAAACTAGAGAACATTGCATCGAGGTCAAGCGTTCTGGCTGGTGGGCCAGTATCCAGTCAACTACATTGTCAGGCGGGATCTGATGGTAGTGTGTATAAGCTTATCCCCTTCCGTCTCCCCGACATTGAAGATGATGAAGAGAAGGAGAAGGAGGAGAAAGAGGAAGAAGAACCGAATATCGTGTATGTGAAGAAAGGGGAGGACAAGACAGAGTTTCCGCTGGATCTCTCACAGACCGTCCTTCAGTTGAAGGAGGCAGTCAAGGAGAAGTTGGGGATCGCAGTGGAGACACAGAAGATGGTGTTCCAAGGTAAGGTTTTGAAAGATGACCAGACACTGGGTGAAGCGAAGGTTGGTAAGGGATACGTGATTCAACTTCAGGTCAGCGGTGGACGGAAAACATTTCGGAACAAGAAAAAGAAGGAACATCGGAAGACAAGGAAAAATAGCAGGTAAGTGTAAGAGGAACAGGACGAATGGCCGACATCTACAGACGTATAAGGAGTGTTGGTGAACTCAAGGCAGGCGTTGAATATGAAGGACGAAGTCGGGCACACGGACAGTTTCCACTGATTCGCGGAACCTTCAAGAAACTCATTAAAGATGATGGATACGATTTTGCAGTGTTTGATCCAATGTACGTAGGATCAACAGAATACAATCTGAAACTGAATACTGAACATTCGCCCGAAGACCTTGCGATTATGAATGGATTGTATGATTACTTTCCTCTCCGTCTTGAATCCACAAAGAAGTTTGAACGGAATCTGAAGGAGCAGCCACTGTATCGTGAAAAGCGTGAAGTCGTGCGTGGTCTTCACAGTTCAGAACTGCCTCCAGAGATCACCGATAAAATTGGAGAAATGATGACTGGAGTCCGCCGCAAGCCCGTGATGAAGAAGAAGACAGGTGGTCGGCGGTTCACGCGGAAGCAGTGTAAGAAATTCAAGTGTAGCAAGATGGGGTTCACACAGAAAGCTTCGTGCCGTCCGTATAAGAACTGTTACCGCTCAACGGCCGGACGGGTAAACTAAAAACGGTGCACCTACAAACGCTAGCGCTGCGATCAAGGCAACAATATCCACCCAGCGCACGATCTTCTTCCACTTGGGAGGTAGATCCTCCACCCCCTTCTGGTACTCGGCGGGCTTGAAGGGTGCACTTATCCAGCCCAAGAAGGTAGGTTTCAGGTGATCATTGCAATCATACCACACATCGTACCACGCCATCAAAATATATCCCGTGAACGCGAGACCTATTGTGACGGCACGTTTGAAGGCGATATCGTAAGGAGTGCGTAGCGCAGCCCACGGAGGCATCCAGTAGATGGCGATGAGCAGACCAGAGAACGCCAAGCATTTTGGGTTGAGAGCGAGAGGGGTTCCAAACAGTCCACCACCCATTATCTTGTGTTGGGTAGGAATAATAACTGAGATGTCAGGTGGACGTTCTACATACTTTGGTCCTTCTGAGAGCGTCGGCGGACGCCCAGGTGCCGCCGATCAGTCCGCACTCCTGAAAGCCCTCAAACTCCAGACGATGGTGAAGGTCAACAATGCAAACCGTGCGGCTGGAATTTACCGCCAGGCAAACACATCCATTCACACCAGTTCGCCGACTGACCGTGCACAGTACAACGCGAATCAGCAGGCGATACAGCGCAGCATATTTTATAACCCTGTATAAGCAATAGCGGCGTGGATGGCGTCAGACGAATTAAAGAAGCAGGTAGAGGTTCAAGCAAAAGCGCTTCCACCTGCGTCCCTCGACACTCTTAAAGAATTACGAAAGGAGAATTGTGAGTCCAAGGATTTCCACTTGGCTTCATTCCAGTTATTTTTGCGACGTCTTCTGTCCCCCGACAGTCCGATCCGATCCATGCTCTTGGTTCACGGGACAGGGGTAGGAAAGTGTCACGGAATAGATACTCCGATCCTAATGTATGATGGGTCCATAAAGATGGTTCAGGATGTTGCCGTAAATGACGTGCTTATGGGAGATGATTCAACTCCTCGCCGCGTACTCTCTCTCGCACGAGGAACAGATGAACTCTACAAGGTTCAGTCTGTCAAGGGTGATTCGTATATCGTGAATCAGGAACACATTCTCTGTCTGAAACACACGGGGCAGAATGACGTCACCGAAATAACTGTGACTGATTTTCTGAAGAAGAGCAAAAAGATGCAGCGGAATTTAAAGGGGTATTCAACTGGAGTAGACTTTGAACCCAAGAAGATTGAGTTTGATCCATACGTCCTCGGAGTATGGCTTGGAGATGGATCAAAGCGAGACCCTGTGATATGTTCACAGGATAGCGCGATTTTATCCTATCTTCGTAAGTTTGGGAAAGAAAACGGCTTATCTCTGAATTATCAGAGTGGATACGAGTACCGTATGTCCTCTGATTCACCAAAGGGTCCAAATATGTTCCTCCAGTTTTTACAGGAGAACAATCTTATCAACAATAAACACGTTCCTTCACACTTCAAGATAAATTCGCGGGATGTTCGGTTACAGGTGTTGGCTGGTCTAATTGATACAGATGGATATTTAACGAACAACTGTTACGAAATAACCCAGAAATCTAAACTACTGGCAGATGATATTGTATTCCTGGCTCGTTCTCTTGGGTTTATGACCACGACAAAGAAGGTCCAGAAGTCGTGTATGTACAACGGAGACCGCCGCGTTGGTACATATTACCGAACAAATATAATCGGAGAGATATCGGATATTCCAGTAAAAATATTGCGAAAACAGGGGGGTATTCGCAAGATGAACAAGGATCCACTCAAGTATGGAATCCAAGTGATTCCTCAAGGAAAGGGGGATTACTATGGATTTACGCTAGATGGGAATAATCGGTACGTTCTTGGTAACTTTACCGTCACACACAATACATGCACTGCAATCCAAGTTGCCGAAGAATACATCTTGCGACCGGAGTTTCAGGACAAGAAGGTCTTGGTCGTGGCATCATCGGCGGTCCAGGAGAATTTTCGGACGCAGATCTTTGATGTGACGCGGGTAAAGCAGGATCCGACGGGGCTCCTGATGTCTCAGCAGTGTACGGGAAGGCGGTACCTTGAGCAGCTAGAGCGGGCCCAGACGGAGGGTTTGCGATGGGAGAATCCGGAGAATCGGGAGAAACTGAACTCTATTGTGCAAAAAATGATTGATGATTTCTATGATTTCTCGGGAGGCATTCAGTTCGCCAATCTTGTAGACAAGAAAAAGACGAATTTATCGGCAGCAGATTTCACGGCGTGGGTGCACGAAACCTTTGATGGTCGGCTCCTGATTGTAGATGAGGCACATAGTTTGCGCGAAGATGATACGAAGGAGAATAAACTGATGTCGGAAAGTATTCAGCGGATTGCGCAGATTGCGAACGGTATGACGCTCGTATTTCTGACGGCGACTCCGATGTTCAATGGATTCCAGGAAATCATGATTTTCTTCAACATCTTTCTGTGGAACGATAAGCGTCAAACAGCGAAGCAGCGTATTACAGCAAACACTATCTTTAATGGGGATGGAACCTTCAAGACGGCGGACACGGAAGCGACGTTCCGGGGATGGGTGCACGAGTACGTTTCGTTCATTCGGGGCGAGAATCCGTTTACGTTTCCGTTTCGGCTTCCTCCGCCGCCCGATATGGTAGGACCTCTGGATCGGGAAACAGATGTGAACGACAAAGCAATTACCGAACCGAGGAAGTATCTTCCGCTCGTAGTATCGTACGTGGAAGGGCCTCAGAAGGAGGCAGTGTCCAAAGTGTCGGGAAAGCTGCAGGATGATTTTGTCCCAACCATTGTGGTCGCTCCTGATGGCCGATCAATTACAAAGTGTTTTGAGAAGCCCCGTAATTCGGCAAAGTTTCAGTACCGGTATGCAAAAGGTCTTGTTCCATTCCTGTCTCCGTCCAATGTGAAGGCTCATGCGGCAAAATTTGTAACAATTCTCAAATGCATTGAAGCATCTCCCAGTATTTCGTTCGTGTACTCTAACTTTGTGAGGGGAGGAGCGCTCCAGTTCGCCATGTGTCTGGAGGAACACGGATACGAACCGGCGATCGGGCTTAAATTATTGGAGAATGTGTCAGGGGAGTACGAGGGATCATCAAAGGGGAAGTACGCGTTCTTGACCTCAGATATGGGAGAGCGGCAGATTACGCAACTTATTCGGCGGCTACGTAAGCCCGAGAATGCGAATGGGTCGGATATCCGGGTGATCATTGGATCTCCGCTGATTTCGGAGGGAGTGGATTTCAAGAATGTGAGGCAGGTGCACATTCTGGATCCGTGGTACAACATGAGCCGCATTGAACAGATCATTGGGCGTGGTCTGCGGACGTGCTCCCATTCCGGCCTTCCATTTGAGGAGCAAAATTGTACAGTCTACCTACACACAGTACGGTTCGCAGATTCCAAGAAAGAGACGTACGATGAGTATGCCTATCGCGTATACGTAGAAGCGAAGACGGCCGGTATTGCGAAAGTAAAGAGAGTCCTAGCGGAGTCGGCGGTAGATTGTACGACGCAGATTGCGACCAATCAGTTGCCGGAGGACTGGTTATCTCTCATGATTCCACAAAAAAGGGCGCAGGATGGAAAGACGGTCACAATGCCGTTGTCGGCCCTGTCAGCTCCCACGTTTGAAGATGGCAATCCATCGCTCGTGTGTTATGCACACACCTCACCGGCAGATGCGAGTGAGTATGTCCGTCCTCTTTCGTCGTATCTAGATGTGCGCGACGAAATCTTTGATAAGATTGTGGATCTATTTGAAAAGAAGGAGTTGTGGACACAGGCGGATCTGCTGGAACAGCTAAAGTATTCGCCGGATGTGGTAACGTATCTGGTGGAAAGCGCGGTTCGGGAGCACCTGAAAATCAAGGATTCCAGTGGTCGGATCGGAACGCTGGAGAACCGGGGAGGCGTGTATGCGTTCAAGCCCCGGGATATCCAGGATGCTACGATGTTTGAGCGCAGTGTGGCGGATACCGCAGATGGACGAGTACAGGTCGACGTTCCGACGGACGAACTACCCCCACCGCCGGCTGTTCCTAAGGCGAAAACTACAATTGAAACCCTACGCGCATCTCACCACTTCCCGTTCGCAGTTACAACTCGGTTCCCGCAGAATGTGATTGACTGGTTCCTGATTGACCAGGTCATGGATCCGGTAGAGAAGCGGGACCTTATCCTGCAGCGCCAGGAACCGCCGCCGCCGTACGCGGAAGGCCTGCGAATTGACGGTCTGAATTATCTGGTGCTAGGACCCCGTGATATTGTGAATGACCGGAACGAGCCGGTGGAACCGATTGGAACGGAGCTGGATGCATACAAAGCGTGGGCAAATACGCACCTGGAACGGATTGTAGAGCAGATTAAGTCGGGCAAGATTCTATGTACATTAGAAAAACAGACATTGAAGATGGCGCCGTTCATAGTGAATGAGGAGGGGCATATTCAGAGGGCCCCGCGCGAGAAGACGATACGGCCGAAAGAGTGTGGATTCTACCATATTCCGGAATTGAAAGCGTTTGCGAAAGATGTGACTGGCCAGGATTTTCCAGCGGAAGCAAAGAAGAAGGATCCCATGTGTATGTACCTGAGTTTGGCGGCGAGAACGCCCAGTGACCGGATCTTCTGGGTCCAACCAGAAATCTGGGCAGTTCTATCCACTCCCGAGTTTGCAGGTCTGATTCTGAGCAAATTAAAAGCAAGTAAAACAGATCGCGAGTAAAGAATAACATGTCGGAAGGAAAAATGTTTGAGCGACGTGAGCTTGTCCGTGTGGTCACGGTCCCGTCGAAGCACCTTCAGAGGAATATTCAGTCGTCAATCCTGATGTACCTCAAGTCGCATGTGGAAGGTCGGTGTGGGGTGGAAGGGTATGTCCAACCCAAGACCAGTGTGATTATTGATTACTCGTTAGGCCGTCTGAACAGTATGAAGATGGGGGTGATGTACCGCGTTCGGTTCCAGGCGGATATCTGTTTCCCACACAAGGGTCAGATTCTCCGGGCGCCGGTGACGCTGCGAAGCAAGATCGGAGTACATGCCGAGACGTCGCCTCTCCGAGTTCTGCTTCCGCGCGACCTGCATATTGGAAATACAGAGTTTGAGCAGATTGCGGAGAAGGATGAGGTAGAGTTCGAAGTTTTGGGGGCGGAGTTCAAGCAGAACGATGAGCAGATGTTTGTTCTGGCGCGGCTCGTGAAGCGGATCCCGGCAGGGGCGGAGACAAAGGGCGAGGAGATCCAGGTCCCGGTTCTTGAGCAGGAGCAGCCGGCCTCCAAGGCTCCAGCACAGGAGGAGGTGATGCAGGTCGTAATCAAGCCGACGGAAGGCTCCGAGCCGAAGGAGAAGGTTCGGCGTAAGAGGAAGTTAGGCACAACAGGCGCAGTAGAGACAAATGTCGGCGCCAGCGGAGAAGCTCTTGCCTTTGCTTGAGCGGCTTGAGCAGAATGAGCATGAGCAGATTTTTAAGATTGTGCGGAAGTATACGAATGAATATACTCGGTCGGATACGGGGGTATACGTATCGTCCAAAAACCTTCCAGAGGAGTGTCTGGCGGAGATGGAACGGTATATCACCTTTTGTTTTGATCAGCGTGCGCACTTAGAGGCTGGTGACGTAGATAGAAGTAAGTACGAGAAACTCGCCAAAACGGGTAAAGTTGCCCGTTTTTGATCTAAGAAATTAACAATGGAGCGAGCACTTGACGAAACCCGTCAGGCGACGGATCTCGCCAAATTCATAGAACTCTCAAACAAGGATCCTCGTGCTGAATTTGAGGCCAAGGTACTCGCAGGGCGTATCCAGACCCGAGATGTAGCAAGTCGGATCATCGCCGCGATCAAAAAGATTGCCCCCGAGGTAACAGAGGAGCATCGCCTCACCGTCATCTATCCAGATAATATCCGAGTACATGTATTGGGCGTCACCAACATCCACAAGATGTGTGTCGCAAAATCGTTCAAGAACCTTCCAGTGGACGTGGAGCGGAAGACACGGTACTTTGAGGATGGGGAGAAGGATACAATTGATGTCCCGGACTTCTTCTGTCGCTTCACCCTGAAGTCCGAGAAACATCTCAAGAAAGATTTCAACGGGGATCCCGACGATCCCAAAGCACAGATCCGTATGATTCACCGCCAGTCGTATTCCGTCCCAGGAGGAGAGTTCCGCATAGATATGTCCATGGTGAAGACAAAGGCGTCGGTGAAAGACGGAATCCGCGAGGTCTTGAAGAACCAGCCATTCTATGAGTTGGAGGTGGAGTACACTCCTCGGAAGGATCCCCGGCCGCCCAAGGAAATCATGCGGTCGCTGTATACCATCTTGGAGGCCCTGGTGGGAGCGTATCAGGAGACACATCACATTCTGCCGCTATCAGACCTTCAGCGATATGCGGCGGAGTTCAAGGCGTCGTCCAATATGTTCTACAATCCGATTACACTGGAGCGCCGACACATTGTCGCCGATCGTCCAAACAATATTCTGAAGGGGTATACAGTCACCAACAAGGCGGATGGTCAGCGGTGTGGCTTGTACGTGACGCGGGACAAGCGCCTTCTGAGGGTGAATCCGAATGGTCAGGTAGTGTTCACTGGAATCACGGCAAGGGGGGATGCTCATGTTAACGACTTCTTCGATGGAGAGTACCTGCCGTCGCACAACCTCTTCTGTATCTTTGATGTGTACCGGTACAAGGGTCGGGATGTGAAGTCTCTGCCCCTCTTTACGACGGATGAGGACATTCTAAAAAATCCAGGATCGTCTCGGCTAGGAACGGCCACTCAGTTCATTCGGGATATTCCGGAGGATTTTGTGAAAGACTCGGAGTCATCCCTGCGGATTGATACAAAAATGTTCTTGGCGGGAGATGGAGCCGCGATGGAGGAGGCGATTCGGCGAATGCTGGATACACAGTTTGAGTACGAGACGGATGGACTCATCTTTACTCCGCGGAGTTCTCCGGTGGCTCCTCTGTCGGAGGTCAAGGGTAAGACATGGCTACGAATTTATAAGTGGAAGCCTCCGCACCAGAATTCCATTGATTTCCTGGTGAAGTTCGAGGAGGCGCCGGCGTACGATGTGAACCGAAAGCAGATGGTGAAGAAGGGGGCGCTGTATGTCGGTCGGACGCCAGGTGTGGATATTCTGTACCCTTGCGAGACACTCACAGGTGAGTACGTACCACCGAAGCTGCCGCAAGAATTCCTGAAGCTGGGCGAATCGGGAAGCCGGGTTCCTTCAGTTTTCCAGCCGGCAGCACCGCGTGATCCGGATGCCTACATTATCAAAGTTCCGCTGAACGACAGGAATGTTCCAGCCGATCAGGTGGGAGATAAGGTGGATGATAATACGATTGTGGAGTGTACGTACGACACGGACAAGCGGGAGTGGACGGTGATGCGAACGCGGTACGACAAGACATACCGATACCGGGTACTGGGACAAGCCGAGTACGGAAATGATATCAATGTCGCAGACTCTATCTGGACATCTATTCATGTTCCGATTACAGAGGCAATGCTGAAATCGTTGGTGAGCAGCCCGCCAGACGATACGTTTGAGGACGATATGTACTACCGTGATGACGTGGATTCGCGGGACCGTATTTTGAAGAACGTATACGGGTTCCACAATCGGATCAAGGAGGACCAATACAATTCGTATGTAGTTGCAGGAAACACGCTCCTGGAACTGGCGGTGGGGAGGGGCGGAGATATGCACAAGTGGCGACGGTCAAAGCCGGCGAAAGTTCTAGGTCTGGATATCTCGCTGAACAACCTGTCTATGCCTCGGCAGGGGGCATGTGTACGGTACCTGCAAGAGAAGAAGCGGTCCAATGAGTACCTTCCAAAAGTTCTGTATGCACAGGGAGATATGACCAAACCGTTCGAGGAGCAAGAGTCCAAGTATCTGCAGATCGTGTTTGGAAATGAGCCGGCCACAACGCCGTACCTTGCCGAGTTTCGGAATATTCAGGAGTGGGATCTTGTGGCATGTCAGTTTGCGCTGCACTATGCGTGCGAATCGGAAGAAATGTTCAAGACATTTGTGGGAAATCTGAAACACTGTCGGAGCGTGTTCTTCGGGACGTTTCTGGACGGTAAGGCGGTGTACACACTTCTGGCCGGGAAGGATAGGCATACGTTTCGATCACAGGGAAAGACATTCGCGGAGATTACGAAGAAGTATACAGATGACGGGGAATGGAAGGACGAGTTTGGACAGCAGATTGATGTTCTTCTGGAATCCATCGTGAAGCCAACGCCGGAGTACTTGGTGCCGTTTGAAAGTGTTCTGCGTATTATGAAGACTGCAGGGTTTGAGCCAGTTGATAGCAAAATGTTTGGGGAGATTTACACTGCGCAGTCGCGGGTGATTCTGGAGCCGGCAGAACAGGAGTTCAGTTTCCTGTACCGCACATTCGCGTTCAAGCGGGTGGGCGAAGCAAAGACGGATGAAGAGATCGCGGAAGCGGAGAAGGCGCCGGCAGCCGAGGAGGAGGAGGAGGAGGAGGAGGAGGTGAAGATTCACGAGGAAGAAGCACCGAAGGCAAAGGAGCCGGTGCGACGGAAGAAGATTACATCCAAGGAGCCATTGACTGCTCTGCCTGATATCCTATTCTTCTTCTCCAAGGAGCCGGAGAATAAGGAGTTGTCCAATTTCTACGAGACCAACTTCAAGATTGATGGAGTAGAATACAAGTCGGCCGAGCATGCGTTTGAGGCGATTAAAGCCAAGACCTTTGGAGATGATGAGAGTTTCGAGAAGATCCTGAAAGCTAAGTCTGCGCAATCGGCGAAATCGTTTGGAAACAAGGTGAAGGACTTCAAGGAGGACACATGGGCAGAGAAGCAGGATGAGGTGATGAAGTCGGTGGTGCGGGCGAAGTTCACACAGAATCTGGAACTGCGGAAGAAGCTTCTAGAGACGGAAGACAAACTTCTCGCGAACGCCGATTCGCGGGACAAGTATTGGGGTATTGGAACGTCGGCGAATACGTCAATTGCAAAAGATCCGAAGAAGTGGAAGGGTGAGAACAAGTTGGGAAAGATGCTGGAAGAGCTGCGCACACAGATGAAGGCGGAGTAGGCGGAGTAGGGGAAAACGGATACATTCTATCCTTTTTCATTGGAGATCAACCGACTACAATGGAAAAGTATATTTATGCCCAACACATACCAACAATCAATCCTCTCAATACATCTATGCATCATGCAATCATTCTCAAGGGTAATAAGGTACTCGCATCTGCATTTAATAAGGTCGGGTCACGATCAAAGGGGTGTGGATACTGGGAAAAGACCATCCACGCCGAAGTGAATGTTGTCAAGAGTTTGGGTGATCTGTCTATGCTTAGGGGTGCCACCCTCATTGTTGTACGTCATGGTGTGGATGGGACTCTTAGGTGTTCGAAGCCATGCACGAATTGTGAACGTTTCCTTCAGAAATGTATGGATGAGTACGGTCTTCGCAAGGTCATTTATTCTTAGAAGAAACGCGCTTATAGTACTCTTCGTACGTCTCTTCCTTCTGAACTGGCTCCTGGCGAATTGTAGGCTCAACCCAGCGGGTGTACAATCTTTTTCCAACTTCCTCCGAAGCCTTATCTTCAGTAATCTCTCCCTTTTCCACCCGGCGTTTCTGGTTGAGCATGTAGAAGAAGGTAGCGTCCAATTTATCATCGATATGCAGGAGGAAGATGGAGGGGTAATTGAAATGCAGAGTATGATTTTCCTCAATCAGCTTCTGGGTATACGCTTCCGGGTTCGCAGTCTTAAGGGCTTTGTGCTTCTTCTTGCTATCATCCATATTTCGAACCATGCTTTGGATCTCGGTCGCGTTGTGAAACACTTCAGAGAAGTTCGCGAGAGGGTCAGCCATCTTGTTCCCTTTTCTATTCTAGGCTGTAAATAATACGTAAAAATGACCACAGTCTCAAATGGGGTTATTATACCGCCAACCCCTGCAGTTACTGAGCCAGGAGTTCCGGTACCTGTTAAGCCTGGATCGGCCATCACGGCCGCTGGACTCTCAAATGCGGAAAAGACGGCAGTTCAGGCGGAGGCAGTAAAGAGCCTAGGAGGAAAAATTGGAGGAGGTCGGCGGGGAAAGGTTGCGTCCTTAGCCCGCGTTCGTCGTCTGATGCTGCTGGGGGGAGGCGCTGGAGGAGTACCGGCAGGACAGATTGAAGTCAAGCATGTCCCAAACATGGTATCATCGGGAAGCGTGAACGCCAAAGCTATGTACGCCGGTCTTCTAGAGACCCAGAATCAGGCGGCGGCAGATGCACAGTTTGATAGTCTAGGGCACTCGTCTCCCCAGCAGGTGGCTCCTCTCCAGGCGCAGGGTGGACGGCGTCACAAGAAAAAGAAAACCCGAAAGCATCATAATGGCCGGGCTAAGCACGCAGGTGTACGCAAATCTCGGCGGTCTACTCGCCGGTCTCGTCGCATTCGTTCTCGTCGCGCTTAGTTACTTTCTGTTTTCTCGGCCGTTCAAGGTTGGAATGACGACGGTGGTTCCACTGGTTCTCATAAACCTCTTTTTGGCGGTCTATCTCGTCATCATGATTTATTACAACTCAGAGTTTCAGACAAAGGTGCAGGTATAGATAAGGCATACGTACTCAAATGAGGTTCAAGAAGCTTGACGAATTCGTCGCAATCTTCTTGAGACTTCAGAGCAGTCAAATTAATCTTTCCCGTGCGGAAGACGCACGCCGTCCACCTCTGTGGAAACACGATTTTGACGCATGGGGAGACATCGGGCTCAAATTCGGCTTGAATACCTTTCTCCTGAAAGTATCTCTGGAGGGCTACTCGGGAGATGTTGAGGGTATCCTTGAAACCCGTTGAGTAATTCATCAAGAGAACCCGGCGACTGACGGAGTCCCATCCCCCCTCCTTGATACAGGCAGCATGGACATTCGCTGTAAGAATGGCTAGAGTGTGGGTTTCGTAGCGGCTATCTAGAACTCCCGTCATATGGAACACGCCATTGTGGAAGATCTTGACGGTGATCTCCTTTTCTGGAAGTTCACCTGCCGCATTGCTGAGAACTACGACCGTGACCGAATTGTGTCCGAAGCCAGACGTGGTTGCCGCCTTTGGATTCCGACGCTTAATCCGATCACGCTTGGATTCACCCCTGCGTAGAATCCCTCGCTTTTCGATTTTTATGATTCCGTCCTTTAGGGGCATATTGTTCAACATCTCGTCGGTATCCAGCTTCATCTTGTAGGTGTGGAGAACCACCATGGTGGAGAGTCTCGGGAGAACGAGCATCATTCTTATCGTCTTTACTTGTGGTTCCTAGTACCGTAAGTCGGTCGGTTCCGTTTTTCCATGAATAGGGGAGTAGCAGGGGGTTAGTCACTACAAGGGATACCGTACAGTCACGAAATGCCCGTCTGCACCTGGTATCGTGCTGGGGAGTCAGCATAAGAATGGGATCAACATATCCCAGGTAAACAAAGGCCCCAGGAAAATGAGATTGTATTGTCTCCAGTTCGTACACAAGATTGGAGGCCGGGGTTTTGGAGAGGTCGGTGTATCCCTTTGGGAGATCCAATCTTGCTAAACGATCACATTCGACAAGATTGAGACTGGCATAGACCCAAAGCATCGCTCCTGTTGTATACTATAGACTAATGAAGTGTAAACAGAAACCGCGCCTGTTGAATGTCTCCAAGAATTTCGTCACGAATATTCAGGAGATCAGTATCTTCTTTCTTGAGTAGTTTGGGTAGTCGCTTGGTAAGCCAGGAAACGGCATCGGTAAGGAGTTTGGGAGCCCTGGCATCGGTCGCATCGTAGATCTGAAGTTTTCCGAGAGCTGTCGTGAATTTTGGACGACCATACCGACCCATATAGGCTTCTGTGAACTTATCAATATTTGTGTCCAAGCTGGTCACCAGATCATCGGTCGCCTTATGCCGTCCAAAGGAAAATGTCTGCCAATGATACAGCTTCACTTGATTACGCAGAATCAATAGAACATGAAGTATTTCTGCCGACATTTATATGTTCTTTGTGAAATAAATAAAGATGAACCATCACCCATCCAGTGCAAAAAAGGTCTGGCGCAAAATTCGTAAGACCATCATTGTTGATTCTCGTGACCGACAGATCACCACTTCTTCGTCTCCGGGAAACTATACAGTGCTGTTTCCGACCGTTTATTCAAACGTTTACTCTGTAACTCTGCGATCGTACGAAGTTCCATTCACGTATAATCAGTTTTCAGCCTGCCAGAATAATACATCATTTTCCATGACGTACAATTCGTCGGGAGGTACCATTACATCAACAAAAACTATCACAATTCAGGATGGAAATTATACGATTACAACACTCCCAGCATTTATCTCACGTAATATGAATGCGGCATTTGGTACTACCGCGACATCTCCACTCAATGCATACTGGAACCCTACAACAGGGCTCGCGTCCATTTATAGCACAATTTCTAGCGATTCTCTGTCCCTCAATTTTTCAACCTCTCAGTCGGTAAATTGTGGTGCGGGACAGGCTATTTCACAGTCAACCGGATGGGGTCTCGGATATTTCCTTGGATTTTACCAAAGCAATTATGCATCATCCAATACACCGATTATTACTGCGGCTAGCACACTCTCGGCTCTAACCCTTCCCAATGTAACGGGAAATTTCATTATGAATACAAATCCGGATACGTATATTCTTATGGACATTGCCGGACTGAACAAGATTGACGAGACGGGTCTGGACGGACGTTCTGCCGGACGGATTGACGGAGCGTTTGCAAAGGTTCCCCTCACCAACAATACTGGTGAGTATCTATTTTATCAGGATACGTCAGGACCGTCGCCCCTGAATCAGCGGGTGTACAATCCCCCCATTTCCAAGCTGGACCGCATCACGGTGCGTTGGCGCCGTCATGATGGCCGTACAATTGATTTTAACGGTGGCGAGCATTCGTTCACGCTTGAACTGGAGCTCCTGGACAACAACTTTGATGAGTATTCTAGTTTAGAGTTCAGTCGGTAAAGTCTTAGTAGATTGTGGTAAGACCACACTGTCCGGCGGCGTTTGCGAGTGTACCGGTATGTGCAGCGATCACAACCTTATTTGTATTCCTTTTGCCTCCAAACCGAATACGATTGCTGAACGGCTGAACGACATGGTACGCAGGGGGACGCTGGGGTAGAGCACACACGATCTTCTTCGGGAAGGTGACGTTGTCGTATAATAGTGTGGAGCATCCGGGAGTCTGGCCTTCAACCTGCGGCTGGTAATTGAAAAAGTCAGCCGAGTAGGCGTTGCCTGCCGTACGAGCGATCATGTTAGACGAGGTATTGTTGGGAACGGTGCCGCCGCCCCGCATGACAGGGTTGGGTTCGCGTAACTGAATACCGGTACGAGCGATTTCCATGATAGGATCTAGATCGCGGGAGGCCAGTTTGCGGACGCGAGCCGTAAATTCCGAGCTGTCCTGGAGATTCACAGTCGCGGTCGGGGGAGCGTTCAAAGCCTGTTCAATCGCCTTTCGCCGGAGAGCCAGAAGTTCATTAGACGAAAAAGGTCGGCGAGCCTGGAAGGTCGGCTGGCCGGAGGCACCGATTTGAGTACTACTTTGAGGCCAAGGGGCCGTGGGCATAGTGGTGACGGACATATTATCTTACTGCTCACAAAAGTTCTACGTGGGTCAGGAAATGACGACGACAGCATTCGCGAGTAAGACCTAGCGTATCCATCGCCCGACCCTCGGCCGTCTTGGAGGTCGTCTTGGTGAGGTAGGGAATCGTATCGCCCGTCCGCCCATCGGCCTTCTTGCCCTGCTCGACGAGTTTCAGGTACTCCATCCACTTTCCCGCGAGAATGTTGTTGCACGTGTAGCAGCGAATATCGGGCGGCATTCTTCTTGTATGCTCTTGTCTTCCCTACGCATATTTCTTGTTCCGTTTTAACAAAGACGACGATGCTCGCCACTCCTAAAGATATCCAGGCCTCGGTGGTCGTGATCGCCCTGTATGCGTTCACAGCAATCGTAGGAATTCCCCGCGTAGTTCTTGACGTATTCGTTGCCCATGCGATGTTTGGGAGGATTGTGTGGTTGTCGGCGATCGTCTACCTTCTGTACCATAAGCTCTACCTCACGGCAGTTTTCCTGGTTGTTCTGGGTATTCGCATAACATTTGATGCGGATATGTCGTATGCGTTCTCGCACGACGGCATACTCGCTAAGTACGCGGCTCTCCAGAAGAACGATCCTCGTTTTGATTCGTCGTCTGAGCTAGATCTCAAGATGGCGAATGAGACGCTGTCCTACGATCCGGCGCGATGGTTGGATCCCGGTCGGTCACCGATCCCCCTCCTGTTGTTCCCGCCTACCCCTGAGCAGCTGTCAATGATCGGGAATAACGGCAAGTGAGGAAGGTGGTGGAGGTGCCGAAAGAGGAGAAGACGTCCGTTGATTGGGAGAAATAGGGTTGGTTAAGGGATTGTGTGGAAATTGCTTTTTCGTACGTAGAACAGGAGATGCCGGTGGCTGATCTGATACCTGACGAGCAATTCCCGGAGGAGGAGGCTTTGACGACATATTCACGTGTATGTGGTCTAATTCTCCTACGATTTCAGGCTTTTCAAGAGTCGCATTGGACTCAACTTTTTTATTGAATCGGCGTATAATGTTTGCGTGAATCACGGGGCACGATTCTTCCAGACGATCTTGTTCGACCCGAATGACTTTCAAAAACTCCTGGGCATTGGTTCGTTGATCGCGACGCAGGGCCAATTCGTTGGAAATGACGCGATACAGTTTTCCGTACGCAATAGAGGCAATACGGTGACCTTCGGAGGACTGGGGGGCTTTAATTAATTGGTTGATGGAGGTGAGAACACCAGTGGAAATCGTAACGACCCCGATAAGGATAGTAATATAGGTTTGTGCATTTGGGTTGACTTGGGTAACACCGATGGTCGAAGCTCCGGCGAGAGCTGTGAGGGTTACGCTGGGGATGGATAACCAAAAATTCCAACGATCGTAGTAAATTTGTGATTGTGTATGCATCCATCGCATGCAATTTGCCTTGTCTCCGATGGACGCCAAAAGAGTTTCGTGTGCGCTATTCCAACTATTGGCTATATCGCTGGATGATTGCGATGTATCTTCTAGTTTTTTGAGAGATTCTTCCATTCCTATCCTACCTCCTATATATTATTACCACGCAAGTTCTAGTTCGGAGAGGCTCCAGAACTCAGAGCGACCGCCGGGAAGCTCGCGGTGGATAATGAGAGGCAGCTTACGTTCCAGAATTTCGCGCTCAGCAACCTTCCAAAGTAAACGCGGGTCATCGCGATTGAATTCCTGAATGGGAACCATGGGGGGTGCTCCCTTGTATAGAAGGTCTACGCGCTCGCCGAGAAGGTGGGTATACTCGTACCGACTGAAGTAGGGAAGAGTAATCCGCGGAGTCTCCTGGGACTTTACAATTTCAGAGCGATAGATGAACTTGACCATTTGGTTGTGTTATTGAAAGAGCATAACAAAATTTGTATCCATTTTACTTACATGCAGTGAGTTCCTCCTGCCCTGTATCCGTGGGCCTCTCCGACATACGCACGATCAGCCAATGCAGCCTTGGCGGTTGTGGGAGCTGTACGCTTCGTATAGACGGCGAGAGCATTCAGACGGCGGTAGACGGTGAGGGCACCATCGTGCTTGACGGCAGCATTCAGGGCAATGTGGCGGGACCGAGCGGACTTAGAGGTGGCATATCCGTAGCGGGAGAGGGCACCCTTCTTCAAGGTTCCAATCCCCTTGCCGGGTCCCTGGTAGCCGCGAACGCACTGGGTAGGACGAACCTTTACCGAGGCAACGCGGGCCTTCGTTTTCCGAGTATACGCCTTGCGTGTATGGCTTTTACGTGGATGAAACCCTTTCTTACAAGTAGCTAGTCCCATGTCTTTACTCAATACGCTGGAAAGAATCTTTGAAAAGGAGATTGGAGAAGCAGAGAAACGCGCCTACGAAAAGGGAAGGATACGCGGGTATTACCAGGGAATGATTATTACAGTGATCGCAGCCGTTATGGGGAACTTATTCGTGGTTGGACCGTTTTTGGGTCAGCAGACGCGGGACCTTATCGCAACGAACCTTTCGAAGTGTCTTGCCGTGTGGCCACAGGAGTCGTGTAGTGCATACTGCAATAGCCCCACTTTCCTTCGTTGATCCCGGTCGGGCTTTGAGCGTTTTTCGGACTTTCTTGATACATCCGCAAAATTTGCGCGCTTGAGTGCCCTTCTTCATTATACTAAGCTGGGAAAAACGGATCAGGGGGACCTCATCGTATGAGATAGCATACGATAAAGAATGTCCTCCAACAGCACGTTGACCACCGCACTCCTCATGAACGACTCCATTTCTCAGGCGTACATCTATGCCCTACAACACATGGATATGATCAGAATTATTGATGAGCTAAAGCAGGCCATCAATAATCCCGGTAAAGAGACGAAGATTATGCTCTTTGAGTACTACCGGACAGCTCAGTACCACAATGATGGATACTGGCAGCGTGAGCAACTCCAGAACGGTGATTATCTGGACGAGACGTTTCATACGGGTCTATTTGATATGCTCTACGAGATGTTCGGGATGTCTAATCGCAGTCTGTTTATCTACGACCGCCGCAGGCACAATTTGGATGGTGAACTGAATTATCATGTGCGCCAGGTGGTTCTCTCAATCGTTTAGTTGTCTTCCGGAGGCGGAGGCATACGGACTCTCCCCTCAAATGGGTTGTGAATCACCGTGGTTGATTGCATAGGAGTAAACACATTCCGAGTAGACGGAGCCGTGAACTTGGGTATTTTTTGATTCGTAATTGGCGGGATAGAAAACGTGCGAGGCCGAGCCATCATAGCAATCGGAGTCTCATCCACATCTTCTTGGAAGTAGGCATGCGGAACGTTCATGGTCGTGTGCGAAGTCGGGTACAAAGGAGGAGATGCAATCCGACGAGGGCGGGTTGCAGTGTGGTAAGCAAGTCCTGCAGTGATCAGGACTCCAAATAGAAGACCTCCGCTGGCGGCACCAATGATGATTCCGATGTTGTTAGATGCAGCATTCGCTGCATTGGCGGCAACTAACTGAGGGTTGTTAGAAGGAGTATTGGTCACCGACTGAGTCCCCGTCTGAGACACAATGAGACCGGGAGTATTGGAAGGGGTGTCAGTCAGAGTAGGCGTCGGTGTCACAGTGATCTGAGAAGTAGGAGACGCGGTCTGGGTTCCTGTCCACGTGCCCGAAGGAGAGAGTGATGCAGTAGATGTAGTAGATGACGTTCCTCCCGCTGTAAGAGTTCGAGTGCCGGTCGCCGTGCGAGACCGACTGGCTGTCACCGTAGGACTGGAAGTACCAAGCGCACGAGACCGAGTCACAGTTATAGTATCGGTTGCAGATGGAGTACTACGTGCACGAGACCGAGTCACAGTCATAGTATCGGTTTCAGATGGAGTACTAAGGGCACGAGAACGAGTCGCAGTCATAGTATCGGTTGCAGATGGAGTACTAAGGGCACGAGAACGAGTCGCAGTATCTGTTGATGTAATAGATACTGCCGCGCGTGTACGAGACCGAGTAGGCGATGGTGTAGACGAGATCAGACCACTCCCTCCCGGAATTTGGCCTCCGCCGCTAGAGACAAGTAACGCAAAAAATAATAACCGTTTGATCATATCGTTATCTTATCATACTCCGCGGAATATTCCTAATTGATTTAAGAACGACGAGATGCCTGTTTCCATGTCGCATTGCAAACTGTGCACTGGTAGAGCCAAACAAGATTCTGAACGCTTAACTTGTATCCCACCACATCATTTGATGGGCAGCCCTGAGTTGGGCACTGAATTGTCTTGAAATGTTGGAGAGTCGGATCATCCTTGAGATATGGATTTGCGGCAAGACGGATTGCCGTATCCTCGCGGAGGTTGTGCTCATAGACGAGAGGATTGTCGTGGGAGATGGCGCGAATGTATGGGCATTTACGGCACTTGAACCCAGCAGTCTCACCTTCTTCGAGCGCATACAGACAGTTCTTGCAATCGGGGCAGAAATTCATCCTTATGCCCTTATATACCTATCCCACATTGAAATTCGTTTTTTCGGACTCAATTCTATGCGTTCAAAACGGGTTGCTCGGTAGAACATTCTCTGAGGAGTACACACATCCTCAAAAAATGGCTGCACCGGGTGGACTGCTCAATTTCCTGGAAAAGAAGAAGGTGACGGGAGCCGGTGAACTGCATACGCACCAAACTCTTCCTCCGGCCCCGGCCAAGTTCTTTATTGGCGACGACGATCTCCAAGAATTCTACGAACTGTACCACGAATATGTGGCAACCTGGAACAACAAAATCCCCCTAGTTGAATCTCCTCATCCCGCACTTGGTCTATGCAAGGTTGATCTAGATTTTCTCTACGAACCCGGGACCACGGCAAATCTTCACACCCGTGAACAAATCGTCAAGTTCTCCACCGAGTATGTGAAGACACTGAAAACCTTCCTAGATTCACCGGACCCAGTAGAAGTCTACGTGATGGAAAAGAAGCTCCCGGTCAAGAAGGAGAAGGGTATGGGTGGGGGTGTCCATATCATGGTCCCGGCGATGCGGACGAACAAGTATATTGAGATGGCGGTGCGCGATATTATGCTGACGAAGATGTCGACAATCTTTGAGAACCTGCCGCTGAAGGAGAAGGAGTGGTCCAAGGTCTACGATAAGGCCGTTGCGCAGCGATCAAGTGGTCTTATCATGTACGGCGCTGCAAAGCCCGGGGGTCTTCCGTATCTGGTTGCGTACCGTGTGATGGTTACGGGTGATGAGGCGGTCGTGGATGAGAGCCCTGTTCCGTTTACGATAGATCTCCTGCGCAAGCTGGATATTCGTGAGCGAGATCCTACGAAGGAGACTCCGATGACGGAGGAGGGAAAGAAGCAGTATGGCGATCTTCCGGATACAAGCCTGGAGAATGTACGTATCTCTGGAGGTAGGGCGATTGCTCCAGCTCGCGGTCGTCCCCAGGAGCGTCGTATCCCGGGATCTCGCGAATCGTCTCCAAACAATATCGTGATTCGCCCCCTGTCGCAGGAAGAGATCCAGAATATCCGAGAGCATGTTGCGAATCTGGCCGATCATCGTACGACCGATTACAACGAGTGGATTGAAGTGGGTATGTGCCTCAAGAACATTCACCCAGAACTCTATGACGAGTTTGAAGAGTTTAGTCGTCGGTCAGATCAGTTCAATGCTCGCGAATGTATTGCAAAGTGGAATTCGTTTGGATTCCGCAATCACGGTCAAAAAATCGGTATGGGTTCGCTGTTCTTCTGGTCCAAGATGGATAACTTCGAAGAGTACAAGAAGATTGAGGAACGCAATGTTCTCCGAAAGATTGATGCATCCAAGAGTGGAGCAGAGTATGACGTAGCATCGGTCGTTCATTCACAGTTCCGCGACGAGTATAAGTGTGTGAACTTTGGAAAGAATGTATGGTATCGGTATATCGGCCACGTATGGGTAGAACTGGATAAGGGTGTCCAACTTCAGCAGGAACTATCGGTGACGATCTTCAAGCTGTATATTCGGCGGGCAGGGTACTACGGTCAAAAAATTATTGATGGTGAGGCATGTCAAGCGAAGGATCCAAAGGCGTGCGGGTGTTCCTATTGCAAGGATCTCATGATGCAGCAGGATCTCATGAAGGTAGCAATTCAGTTGAAGAAGACGGCGTTCAAGTCTAATGTCATGCGGGAGTGCCAGGAGTTGTTTCTGGATGAGCAGTTCACCAAGAAGATTGATGAGAATCGTACGCTGTTGGCATGTGCGAATGGTGTCTTTGATATGGACAAGTGCGAGTTCCGAGACGGGAAGCCCGAGGACTATGTATCCTTCTCCACCAATCTTGACTATGATAAGGACAGGTCCTACAAGGATTTCCGGGAATGGAAGGAGATCGAAGATTTCATGCACAAGATCTTCCCGATTAAGCGTGTGCGCGAGTATCAGATTCGGCATCTTGCGCGGTGCCTGAACGGCCATGGAAACCAGAAATTTCATACGTGGACAGGTGTGGGATCAAACGGCAAGTCTATGCTCATCTGTCTGATGGAGTCAGCGCTGGGTGATTATGCATGTAAGGTTCCAATCTCGCTGCTGACGCAGGGTCGTGGAAAGTCGGGTGGGGCATCTCCCGAGGTCGTGCGTCTGAAAGGTCGGCGCTTTGTGACGATGCAGGAGCCGGATGAGTCGGTGCCGCTGAACACGGGTCTCATGAAGGAGCTGACGTCCAGCGAAAAGATCATTACGCGCGACCTATACGCCGGATCCAAGTCTATGATTGAATTTGAGCTTCAGGCAAAGCTGCATTTGGCGTGTAACGACAAGCCGAAGATCAATACGAACGATCAGGGTACTTGGCGTCGTTTCGTGGTGATCAACTTCATCTCTAAGTTTGTTGCTGATCCCAAGGGTCCTAACGAGTACAAGATGGATATGCTGATTGAGCGTAAAGTCAAGTCGGACGAGTGGGGCAAGTGTTTCCTGGCGTTCCTCATTCAGACATACAAGGCACATGCGAATGACGAACTGGTTCCTCCGGCGGAGATTCTGGAGTACACGAACGAGTATCGTGAGGAGAGCAATGCGATCATGAAGTTCATTAACGAGTATACTCGTGTGGCGGTGGACGGCGAGGAAATCGTCCCCGTGAGAAGGCCGACGCTCTCGGATAAATTCAAGCAGTGGTGGGAGACAAATCGTGGTACTCGGGATTGGAGTATCCAAGGCATGCTCAAGGAGATTGAGACGAAGTATGGAAAGTATACGTATGGTGGCTGGACAACATTCCAGATCAGGAACGACGTGGATTAGACCGTTTAGTGCTTGCGGCTGCGGTGACGACGACCGGCCTTCACCGTGTGCTTACGGTGGCGACGACCGCCCTCGGCCTTGGCGGTGTGCTTACGGCGGCGGCCGCCCATCTTTAACATACGCAGAGTCTTCTTGACGATTCCGCCGATGAGAGTAGACATGTTTGGTTTATTTACTTACGAGAATGCTTTTTTCCGCGGTGGCGACCTCCAGTCTTTTTATTCTTGCGCGTGCGACGGCCGCCCTCTAGAGACTTCTCCGTCTTCATACGGTGCTTACGACGACCCGCGGTAGGAGACGGTGTGAAGTCTGACGGAGGGTTGGACGGAGCGGGTTTGGACGCAAAGAGTCCAAAGGGGTCCCACCACTTCTTGTCCGACGTACCGGGATCGATGTAGGGAGAGGCGGGGGACGTCATCTGACCGAATTACTTGTAGCGTAGATTTATTAATTTTAGACGCAGAAGGTAATGGATACTAGGGCATGGGGGCCGAGTGGGTGGCAACTACTCCACCTAATTGCTCATCAACCTCACCAATCAAAAGAAGCTGAACAACTTATGATGACCATGAAAGATATTTTACCATGCAAGTTCTGCCGTGAAAGTACTGCTGTGTTTCTTCATGAAGATCCGCCAAAGCAACCTCTCTCCAAATGGCTGTACGATTTCCATAACCGTGTGAACAAGAAACTTAGGGATCAGTGCAAAGATGACCCTCGCGTGATTTGTCCGCCCGCAGATCCTACGTTTGAAGAGGTGAAGACACACTACGAAACCCTCCTGCAAAAGGAACCAAATGCTCCTCCAGGCATGGATTTCCTGTTCTGCATTGCGTACAATTATACGCCTACGCCAGAGAAGGAGGGTATTTACCGCCACTTCTTTGACCTATTATCCGATGTCTACCCATACGAGGAACTACGTGCAATCATGAAGGCACAGATCCATACATTCTCATTCACCTCCAAGAGGGCACTGATGAAGAGCGTGTATACCCTTATGAAAAAATTGACGAAGGCTACACAGTCGGAGGCGATTCTTCCATCGTTTGTGGGAGTGTTTCAGCGGTATGGGTACTATGCGAGTTCCTGTAATCGGGGAAAAACGTGCCGCAACGGAAAGCGGACGAAGAAGCGGGATCACCGCAAAACACATAAGGTTACACATGCTCGCCTAATTCACTGACCCTGATCCTGACGACGAGGCACAATACCATCAAAGCTCCAAGCATGGTAGTGGCTCTTGTATCCCCTGTTCACAACAAGCTCCCCAATCTCTTCATACCGTCCATCTTCAAACATCATCTCTACATCGTCCGCCGCCTCCCACCCCTGCTCCCGAATGAGCCGGTGCATGATAATCCAAATCCCTCCCAGTGAGGCGTCCTCAATGACCTTGCGGGTATGATTCACGATAACGTACCGCCAGCCCATTTATATTAGACCGATGGGGACTTTTCGCATATTAATCATGCGTATGAAAATCGCACGCAATCACCATTTTGTTTCCATCTTTCACCCATTGCCACACCATTTCAACATTGTTTCCTAACTTTTTACCTAATCTCTTAGAAGCCATCATCATCTTTTTGGCTGTGTACTCGTTATTCACATACATTGTAAACAATAACATTTACACTATGGAAATAAAATAATACCCGTCGATCTAATTCTTACACGTCTTTCTAAACCACGCACGCGCTTTCGCTGTTTTCTTGGCTTTCTTGACCAAATCGGCGTCAGTGGTATAATGTGTCTTGCCGCACGTCAGCATACTGGCGGCACGAGCATACCCCCACTGTTGTTGCGAAGCTCCCGGACGATGACCTGTGCGCCACGCTGCCATTCCGCGGTTATAGGATGCCCGCACGATTGGAAGCGGGACACCCGTAGCTTTAGAGTATGCTTGGAGACCATGGGCTTCTGGAAACGTCTTCTTCCATTCACGAACATATTTGGATGTCCTTGTTTTCACGCCCTGATCGGTCTTGAATGGGCGGTATGCCCGAGGATCTTTCCACGACATCTTGCGACGACGGGTGGCCGTGCTTTTACGTTGTTTGTTTTGTTTTTGAGTAAGACCGGTGAAATACCGCGCAGGCCAATACATATCTTATTCATATGCTACACCAATTTCTCAAGAGCATGCCTACACGCATTCTGTTCGGCCTGTTTCTTCGTCGTGGAATTCCCCGTCCCCAGAATCTCACCGTCGGGTTTGCAGACGGCCATTGTGAACCCTTCTGCGCCGTCCTCTATCATTTTGTAGATAGGAGTAAACGCCATCTTTTGCTGGCAGAACTTCTGCATCCGGTCCTTGTAGTTATCGTCCTCACGCAGCATCAGGGGAATATCCAGATGCGTCTCGATCATATTGATCACAAAATCATTTACCATCTGGAAATTCATACCAGAATCAATCCAGAGAGCGGCAATAAAGGCTTCCAGAACATCACCGAGCTTCTCAATGTTCTGTCGGCCGTGGGCGGGAAGCATTTCCTCCACGTGCTTGGACACTACAAAGAACTTGTCCAGCCCCAGCTTGTCCCGAGCCAATACACCAAGCGTTTTGTTTCGCACAATGAGTTTGCGGGTATTCGTAAGGAACCCCGGGGCTTCAGACGGGTATCGCTCGCACAGGTAATTGGCCACAACAGCCCCCAGAATGGAATCGCCCCTGAACTCAAGTTGCTCGTACGATTCATCCTGGAGATCAAGGACTCCAGCGGGGCACTTTCCGAGCACAGCCGGTTCTCCGGTCAAGGTCGTATACTCAGATCGTCGCACGTAAGTGGAATGAATCATCGCCTTCTGAAAGATCGCGACATTCTTCACCTTGTATCCTGGAATGCACAGAATGCGTCCTACATCCTCTGCAGTCAAGGGAACGTTTTTGGAATTGTAGGGAAAGTATTCGTTCGTAGTTGTGTTCATGATGGGGATATCTTTATATATACACTCACCTAACCTTAAAACTGGTTAGACAGAAATCTTCTCTTTTGTACAATCATACCAACGCTGGCGAAACTTCTCCTGTCCCTCCCCGCCATTCGGCGGCGCCTCGCTCTCTGGAACTCGTGCCTACCATCCATCCGTCCACACTATGCCGTGAAGTGTAATAATCTAGAGGAAGTGCTAGCAGAACTGCAGAGGGGAGGGGCAGGATTTGATTGTGCCTCGGCGGATGAAGTCCATCGTGTTCTCAAGATCGGCGCTACGCCGGCCGATACGATTTATGCTAACCCGTGTAAATCGCGCGATGAGATGTTTAAAGTTAAGAAATACGATATTCCGTACATGACCTTCGACAGTAAGATTGAGGGTATCAAAATCAAAGAAGAACAACCGGGAACCAAACCTATTCTCCGTATTTTCGTAGATGATAAAGGCGGAGCTCGTATCCCCCTGAACAGCAAGTTCGGATTCCATCTGGACAACATTCACGAAATGTGCGATCGCGAGCCTCGCTTTATGACGTACGGTCTCGCTTTTCATGTGGGCAGTGACTGCACATCTCTAGCAGCATACCAATCGGCCTTTGAGACTGTCCGGGCGTTTGCCGATGTATTCAAGCATTCACCCTCCGCATTTACTCCCGATCTCCTGGATATCGGTGGAGGATTTTCGGGATCAGCGGCAAACGACGACTTCTTCAAGAAAGAGTTGGCTCCCTATATTCGCGACCAGGCTAAAACACTACCGTTCAAGCGGGTCATTGCGGAACCGGGCCGATTCTTTGCTGAAGAGTGTTGTACACTTCAGGTTCCCGTCATCGGGAAAAAGAAATTACCGAACGGAAAGCAGTGCATTACTGTGAACGAGTCTGTGTACGGCCTGTTTTCGGGAGTTCTATTTGACGGATTCAAACCAGAATTCAAGTGTATCACGCGCAAGCCGTGGGCAAGCTGTGACAAATTCACAATCTTCGGGCGGACGTGCGATTCTGCGGATAAAATAGCGGAAGACGTGTGGTTGCCGAACGATATCGACGATTCAGACGTCCTGGAAATCAAAAATATTGGTGCGTACTCATGGGTCACAGCATCCAGCTTTAACGGGTTTCCTTTACCTCCGGTGGAGGTGATACCATCTTAGGAACATCCTTTTTCTTTAGTCTTTCTCCGCTACAGGTTCCACAGTGGTCAACATTCGCCCAGAAGATCTTGATAGAATTTGCCTTTTCAGATGTCCGGGTCCATCGGCCCAGCATGGGTTCAGGAACTATAAACCTAAACCCGAAGAGCTTACGAAACATTTGATTACTGTTCGTACATCCACATACATCTCTATCCGTTTTAGTTAAAAATACTGTCCTTGCTAGGAAGGAATGGGATGCATAGCGTAATGATCAAGAACAGGATAGGGACAACAAAGAGTCCCATCGGCAATACTCCAACTCCAATAGGAATTGCGATCGCAACGCCTACTGTAGTTGTACAGGCAACCAGCATAAATTTTTTCTTGTCCGACAGATGAATCATTTGTATAGATACCTTCCCGTCCATTTAAACGAGAGAACGACGAGTGCGGCGAACGGGCAGGGAACGACGACGAGAACCTCCCTTCTTTCCCTTCTTCGTGAAATAGTGAGCAAGTCCGAGTGCCGTTCCTGCAACGAGGGCGTCATCAACTACACCCGCACCTCCGCGATGCTTACGGGTATGACGACCACCGAGGCGCTTCTTCTGTCCAAAGCGCTTGGCCGCATACGATGTTCCTACCGCAAAAAGAGCATCATCAACGACACCCACGCCTCCGCGGTGCTTACGGTGACGACGACCTCCAGTGCAACCGCACCCACCCGAAGGATTTGGCTTTCCCTGTGCTGTATCTGTCTGATAATCTGCCGCAGTCGACATTCTGTATTATTATATGGTAGGACGAGTTTTTTGGAGAACGTATGGATGACTTGTAATTTCCTCCACGTCCAAATTTAGCGTATCGTGATACTTTGGCTGAATCCAGCGAGACAGGGCGTGGTACACGAGGTGATTCAATACTATTTCAGAGTCTACTTGGTCTGCAATATGCAGGGCTGATCGTTCCCAGTATCTCCATGATCTCTCCACAATAGGACGAAAGAGTTCTTGTAGAATCTCTGGGTAACTATCGGTCTGTTCGCGCGTGATAATCTCACAAAAGGGACAGAATGTACGAAAATATTGGCAGCCGCGAGGAATGTGGTACACATGCCCAGCTGCAAAATCATTCACTATCTTTTTGGTACGGGGGTCGTCCATACGGCAATACGGAGGAGATTGTGTGTAGTGCGTTACAAAACTCGGCGAAGTGAAGGGTTCTATATGTCTTGTAATCTTTACGGAGTAAGCCCTTTTTCTCTAGAACCTCTTCCAGACGAAGAAAAACATCCCGCAGCTCATCCTCGTGTGTCTGACCATCAGGCGTGACGGTTCGCACCCATCTCTGAACGGGTGTCGTCATTGTGATTATCATCCATATTCACGATACGCCTAAACGCGAACTCCTTCGCAACCATCTCTGTCTTCTTACGATCCACAATCCACTTGAACAGACCGTCCAGAGGACCCGAATAGCTTGCAATCAGATCCTTCAGCTCCTTCTGGGATAACGACCATGGCTTGTTCCACGTCTCGGGACGCTGAACCTTAATGAACGATCCATCGTCCTGAATCTCCAGCTTATTGATTCCCTGAAATGCTGTGCGCTTCAGAATATCGCTCATCTCAGACTCTACAAACTTTTTGTCCTCGCGCAGCTTGTGGATACGAGTATTCGCGACTTTCAGCTCATCGTCCAGGGTCCGGAACTTACGTACGCACTTCACGAGATCGCGCTGGTCAAGGGTCGTCGTCATTCTATACTTGTATGGTGTCCGTTCTCTATCTAAAAAAGACATCCGTTTTGGATAATGGACCCGCGCGAAGTTGAAGCATTGCGGATTGCCTACAATAAAGAACATCCTCACGAACCCCCCGTCAAAAAGGGCACGGGAGCATGGATGGATATGACGCGCCGAATGAAAGATTCATGCAAGACAGGAACTCCCGAATGTCTGGTACATGCGCTCGTTCAGAAACCCGATGCCCCGATGTCTTGGAACACCGATGGAACACAGTGGCTGTCATCCGACGATATTGATGATAGCCAGAAGTACTATCAGAAACTGATTCCCGATTACTACTATACTGGCTCTGTTCCGATTGATTTTGATCTTCATTCAGAAACTGGGTCATGTCTCGTCTCCTCTCTCTGCAGTATGAAGCTTTCGGAGCTTTATAAAAAAGGGTACCGCCGCGTAGGTGTTGTGTTCAACACGGATCCACACAATGCGCCGGGCGAACACTGGATAGCGGCATTTCTCGACATGCGTCCCGAACTTGAGAACGCCAAAATGACGTACTTTGATTCATACGCTCAGAAACCCGAGAAGGAAGTTCAACGTCTTATGCAGCGGTGGAAAGAACAAGTGGATGAGATGGGGATCTTCAAGAAACCGATGATCTTATCGTATAACGCCACGAGGCACCAGTATAAGGATGCACAGTGTGGAATGTACTGTATCTACTTCCTTCACTGCTGCCTCTTTGATATTCCCATGGATAAACAGGTCCCTGATGATGTGGTGATGATGATGCGACCGATGTTCTTTAATTATAAACAACATCGTGCTAAGAAATAATAGAAAGGATGGACTCCCGCACCATCTTGTGGTATGTCGTTCTAGCGGCAATCGCCTGTCTCGGCGTTGCTCTCACCTCGCTTGCCTACGTCAATATGGTCAATTTTCCTCCGTCGGATGCTACTCTCACAAAAGATCTCGCCGTCTATTCGGATATCGTAAAGGCAACTCCCCTCGGTTGCCCGTCGGATGATGTTCTGTGCGACTACTATATGGCGTCCTCGGGATACACCGTGATTCCATCCACCACTGTTTACACCTACATTACCACCAATGCAATTACGGAAGTGATTAAGGGCGGTGCTCGGCTTATTGAGCTGGATATTTATGCGGTGAACGGAGACCCCGTAGTAGGACTCGCGGATTCTAAGACGAACGCGATGTTTACTTACAATACCCTGAAGTTTGAAGACTGCTGTACGACTCTCGCCAACACGATGTTTAATTCTGGAACGACATCTGGGTATGCGAACCCCTTTGTTCTTTCGCTGAACTTTCACTCGGAGGACAATGCGTTCATTACACAGTGTGCCGATATCATGAAAATGACGTTGCGAAAGTTCATGTTGCACAACGAGTATTCGTACCAGCGCAAGAATCTGGCGGTAGAACCTATTTGCAATCTGATGGGTAAACTCGTGATTGTGAGTGGAGGAAATACCAAGGGCAATGGAATGGACGAGTTGGTCAACATGTCGTGGGCATCATCCAATATGCGCCGGATGACGTATACCGAGGCATCACAGACATTTGATCACGAGGAGCTAATCGAATACAACAAGCGTAATATTACACTTGTGGTTCCCGATATGCGGTCATCGGAGGTGAAGAACAAGAACGCGGAAATTTGTTTTGCGTACGGATGCCAGTGGGTTGCGATGAACTACGGGTCGCTGGACAATGCGATGGAAGTGTATACTGGTCAGTTCGCAACATCGTCGTTTGCGATAAAGCCCGACCCTCTGCGTTACCACCCAGTCACCTACAAGAAGCCCGAGCCCCAGAGTGCCGGCGTATCATTCCAACCAAAGCAGATTACTTCGCCCATGTATGATTTCACAATAAAGTCTAACCAGTGAATAAATAGACATGGAAGGTGGACGCTCAGCATGGTTAAAGGCAGTCATGGCCGCAAAGAAGCCGGGCATGTCGCTCGGCGACGCGATGAAGGCGGCCAAGAAGACATACAAGAAGTCCAAGACGGGAGGTACGCTGATGGAGAAGATGGGCCCGATGGGCGGTCGTCGTCGTCGTGGAACCCGCAAGGCGAAGGTTGGCGGAACCGCGTACGGATTCACGGGCGGCCCGTACACCGACTCTCAGCTGACGGACGGTGCGGGTCGTTTCCCTGCGCTCCCGGACGCCACGTGGAAGGGTCCCTCTGAGCTGCTGGGCGGTCGTCGCTCTCGGCGCTCCAAGAAGGCGGGTCGTCGTCACCGCAAGGTAGGTGGCGATGGTTCGCAGCTCGCCCCGGTCGGTGAGAAGCCGGCGGATCTACCGTATGCGTCTCCTTCGGTCGCCCCCGAGTCCCACCAGTCGTCTGGACCGGTCGGTCCGGCCGATGAGGGTGCCAAGAGCGGACCCGCGGGCGTCGGTGGACGTCGTCGCCGCCACTCCAAGAAAGCGGGCAAGCGCCGCCACCATTAAAGGATTAAAGGGTGGAATAGATATTCCGAATATCGTTCTCAATAGGAAACCGCGAGAAGTGAGTGAACGTCCCTCCAATAAAACACGTTAGAAATCCCCATTCATGAGAAAAAGAGGGAACGTAGACCTTATCAAACACAGGATCTACCTTGAAACACTCCTTCATAGTTTGTTTACAGTTTGCGATGAATGCCCAACACGGGTGATCATTACAAAGTGAAACCGGTCCTACGTGTGTAGTGACGACAGAATGAGGGCTAAGCACACGAGGAAGGGTATGCAGTATATCAATGTAGAGATTCTCCATTTCGTCTCCGTCGGGGTCCGGAAGATCAATGATGACGCCGTCGTACGTTTGGTTGGTAGAGCCCACATAGGCAAAGGCATCACTAAACACAAGATTCGTGCGGGGATCTACCAGAGAGTCCATGTTTTCAGGTAGATTTGTCTTCGCGAACTCCACGAATTCCCGATCCCAGTCGACTATTGTAATGCTGGTAGTAGTCGGGGATTTGTATAGGTTTCGGGCTGCGAGTCCGTCGCCTCCCCCCAGAATCAGAATCCGACGAGACTGTTGAAACATCGGGCTTGTGAGGAGGTAGTGATACCGATGCTCGTCCAGGGTAGAGTACTGTATCTCCCCGTCCATGATCAACATCGTGCCGTGGTTTACCGTTCTTACATACTGGACATGGCTCTTGGACGTCTGAAAGTCGTGAAGCACAGCAGACACATCGTACGTTACCGTCTGACCGTATTGGCTCTTTTCCGACATGATTGTGATTGAAGAGGATAGCGCAATTTGTCCAGATATGCTGGATGTTGCTTGTCGTTTTTATTGTTTGATCGGGTTGTGAGTAAGTGCCTTCCATGATATAGGGAAATGAGGTTCAAGGAGTTCAACAATAGCACGGGCGTATGCTTGGATTTCCCGCTGTGCTCCTGGATCCGTTCTGAGGAGTACGAGACGGGAATAGGCGGCCAACGATCCTGTTTCCACGAACTCCGTATACATTCCCTGCGGCAGAACTGTTCGCGCAATCTCGGGGGCCACATTGTGTTCTAGCAGATGCTCGTAAAAACTCACTGCGGCATCACAGTGGTCCTTGATTTCAGCAGACAGGACAATGGAGTTTTCCACTGGAGTGTCCATGCTCCCTTGCTTGATCTTGGGATCGCGAGCACGTAGGTCTTCGGGAGATGGAACCCACGTCTCGGGCTTAATATCTACATAACGACGAGACACTTCGTTACGGGCAAACCCAATCTGATGGCGATACCATTCACGGGCCACAAAGATCGGCATCTTGATACGCAGCCGAATCTGGGGATGGAAAAAAGGGCTATTGTGATTATGTTTAGCCAGATAATTAATAAGTTTCTCGTCATTTGGGGAGAATTCGTGCGACTCCTTTGCAAACGATACACGGGCGGCATTGACCACCGTAAGGTCAGCGCCAAACACGTCTAGGACCTGGATACTACCGATACTGTCGGAGGCCTTCCAGGACATACTTATTTGTATATATAACCACACTATGCGTAATTCTAACTTACCACATACTGATATCATCAATCTTGCACTCACCTTCGGGCTCGGCATTCACCTTCTCCACCCGACTCTTAATCTGCTCACGGTAATCCACGAATGCCTCTTCCTCATTGCCTTCGGGTAGACGCGTCTCGTCCAGCAAGATGTCCACGAAACCCGTACCGCACGGGGGCTTCTGACCGAACATGATGTTGGCCGACACACCCTTCATGGGATCAAACTCTGCCGCCACGGCAGCATTAAATAGAATCTTCGAGGTCTCCTCAAACGACGACTTGGCGAGGACACCGTTGTCGTGCTTGCCCATCCCGAACCGGTTCACGCTCAGTAGACGACCCTGGTATGTCATGGAGTCCAGCAGCACACTCATGTGATGGTAGTTCACATACGCCTCCTCAAACTGCTCAGCGAACTCGTTGCACGTGGCTTGGCGGGCGGCCTCAATACCGAACACATCCAGGACCTCATAGATATGATTGCTGAATGTGCGCGTCGTGTCCACGCTCTCGTGGCCCAGCAACTCAAACAGATTGGCGCCCTCCACATCCAAGACGTGCTGCTTCTTGGAGATGTAGCCGTTCACAGTATCGTCCCAGATCATTTCTTTGTTCACTTCACGGACGAATACACGCCCCACACCTTCCACGCCGGAAATCACGACATCTAGGACACGCTCTTCTAGGAAGCGGAGGGTGAGTAGGTTCTTCACAGCGTCCTCTGGGAACACGATACGCATGACCAACTTCTCAGAATTGGAATCGGAGTACACGCACTGGAGAATATGGAGACCAGCAGCACCCAGCTTGTCCTGGACCAGAACCATATCCTGGATATTACGGGCAGCCAGCTCAGTGTCGTCAAACTCGAGGCGCATCACCCATTTGGAAGCGCACTCAGTCTTGCCCGTGGAGAAGCGCTGGTACGTCTGCAGGATCTCACGATCATCGGCCACGACCGAGTCGGTGGTGAGTGGGAACGGATCATAGTACATCCGCACAGATTTGGTGATGTCACGCACAGTGGTCTGCTGGATTTCGCGCTTCATCATGATTGCCTGTTCGTAACTATCTGCCGTAAGATCGGTCTTCAAGTACACGAAGTTCAGGGGCTTCTTGGGGTTGCGGGGAATATCCAGAAGTTCCTGAATACGGGGCAGACCCTGCGTGGCGCCGGCCTTGACAGTACCGGCTGAGTGGAAGGTGTTCAGCGTCAGCTGCGTCGTCGGCTCGCCAATAGACTGGGCAGCGAGGGCGCCCACCATCTCGCCGGGATGGACCTGGCTCTTGATGTAGCGGAAGCGGATCTCGCGAATGAGCTCGTCAAAGATCGCCTTGGTGAAGCGGTGGTCCAGAATACACTTGCGAGGAGCCAGGTAGAACCGAAGGAGACAGTGGAAGACCCGGTTCGGGGCAATCCAAGGCTGCTTCATCAACTTGGTGAGTTCGTCAATGATATACTGGGGGCTCAAATCAGTCTTGGTGGAGTAAGGATTGCGATACTTCTGAATCATGCGCTTGAGATGGACAGGAGCCAAGACCTCGGACTTATTGGTCATCAGGAACACGTGCTTGACCATCATCTCGCGATCGGCAATGAGTTCGTCCACCAGATCGGGAGCCTCGGTAATGGTTTCCGTCATGAACGGAGCAAGTTCTTCCACAGAGAGAGCATAGTTCTTGTAAATGTCTTCCAGCGTCATCTGACCTAGGTTGATCGGTTGAGACTCTACACACGTAGAATCAATACCGTCTTCGCCATAGCGGTACTGAATAATGGTCCCAGCATTGTTACGAACAGTTCCATCGTGCTCGACACGCATATCCTCCATCGTCTTCATCATACGACGCTGGATATAACCGGTGTCTGACGTCTTGACGGCTGTATCAATTAGACCCTCGCGCCCACCCATAGCATGGAAGAAGTACTCGGCAGGACGGAGACCCTGGACGAACGAGGATTCTACGAAGCCACGGGATTCTGCTCCGTCATCAAACTTCGTGAAGTGGGGAAGGGTGCGATCCTGGAGGGTGAACTGCACGCGCTTACTATCAATGATCTGCTGACCTAGGAGAGCAACCATCTGAGTAATATTGAGATCAGACCCCTTGGCGCCCGACTCAACCATTTGGACGAGACGGTTATCGCGCGGCAGGGTATCCATAACTTGCTTAGAGATCTTTGCAGATACGTCTTTGAGTGCCCCCTGGATCTGATTTTCTAGCTCTTCACCATCGGAGCGACCGCTGTTGTTGAAGAACTTTCCGGCGTGGACGTCGGTGAGAATCTCTTGGACACGCCGCCGACCTTCCGCCAATGTCGCGGCCACGAACTCCATCGTTTCCTTATTGGACTCTAGATCCGACGCCCCAGTAGAGAAGCCTGTGTGAAGATTAAACTTGGTCACGACGGACTGCACCTCGTTAATGAACTGACCACACCGCTCGTGGCCGAAATCATTGAAGAGAACATGGAGCACGCCCTCGGATGGAGTATTGAACGCACCCTTTTTTAGGAGCCCCTTCTTGAGCACACCGTTCTCAATCGTCACGCGCTCATTGAAGTTCATCAAGGGAAACGTGGCGGAGATCACGTCCATGCCGGTATGGTCCTCGCCCGTTTTCTTGAAGGCGGACAGAGGGCGCCGAAGCTTGGCCATGATGTTCATCACCGCATGTTCGGGGATCTTGACTTTAGGATTAGATATACGGAAGGCACCGGTGAGCGTATCCTGCACCATCTGAATGATGGGGGCATTGGTGCGGGGGCTGATAATGAGTCGCAGGACAGAGGCCAGCTGGAGTAGTTCGGTCTCGGCTGCGACCGACTGAGGCAGGTGAAGATTCATCTCGTCGCCGTCAAAGTCGGCATTGTACGGTTTGGTGGCCGAGACGTTGAGGCGGAACGTGGATCCGGGTAGAACCTTGACGCGATGGCACTCCATGGATCCCTTGTGCAGGGACGGCTGCCGGTTGAACAGGACATAGTCGCCATCCACCATATGGCGATGAACGATATCACCTTCGTGGAGATCAATGAGATCGGTGTTCACGTACTTGAGAGAGATCGGACGACCTGCCTCCTTCAGGAACACGGTCTTGGCTCCGGGGTACTTCACGCCGTTCTTGACGGCCGCCATCAGCCGATCGCGATTGTACGGCGTCACAATCTCGGGCTTGGTGAGGTTGGACGCAATCTCCTCCGGGACACCCAACTCATCCACGTCAATGTTTGCATCGGGGGTAATGACCGAACGGGCGGAGAAGTCAACGCGCTTTCCCATGAGATTGCCGCGGACACGACCGGTCTTCGCACCAAGACGAGACTTCAGGGTCTTGAGCGGACGACCGGAGCGCTGGGCAGCAGGGGCCATACCCTTGATATCATTGTCCACGTAGGTCGCCACATCAAACTCCAGGAGCTGCGTCCGCTTCTCAATGATGTCGCGGCTCTGACCACGATCAATCTGTTCGCGGAGAATCTGGTTGCTTCGCACGATATCAATGAGCTTGTGAGACAAGTCATCATCCATACGCTGATTATCCTCCATCATCACAGGGGGGCGAACGGTGAGCGGAGGAACGGCGAGAACCGTGCACACCATCCACGCAGGGTGAGAGTACTTCGTATCAAATCCGAGGATCTTCACCGTGTTATCGGTGAAGCGCTGGAAGCACCGGAGAACCATCTCGGGCTGGAGAGGTACCGTATCGTCAGACCCCAGCATCTTGCCCTGGAGAGTGCACACAGTCCCCTGGATCTTCTCCACCTTCTTGAGAACCTGGGTCCCGCAGGTCGCACACACGCCTGGCTTGTTCTTGAAAGTCTTTGCGATGTAGTCTACCGACCGACTGCGAAGGTCCGAGAGACGATCCATACCCTTCAACTCGGAGTTCAGGAACACCTCCTCGGAAAAGTTGTCGTGGCCCGCAATGTAGAGGGTGGAGCAGTTGATGCACACACAGTTTAGGACCTTGATCGTGTAGTCTAGGAACTGGTAGAGGTACACCGGACGAGCTAGAGTAATGTGGCCGAAATGGCCCTGGCACTGTAGGTTCGTGTGCTTGCAAGTAGGACACACCTTTCCACTTTCGATTACCCCCAGACGAGCATCAAAGACCCCACCAGGAACGGGGTTGTTTCCCTGGTGGGTCTTGTCGGTCGTGATTTCCACCACCGAACGGCGGAGGATTTCCTCGGGGGAGGTAATACCGAACTGGATACCCACGATCGACATTGTATTCTTATTAGACTATCCCGTAATATCTTTTAGCGATCCGTTCTGAGCGAATATTTCCGAGTTGAGTATAACGATGATTATCTTCAAAACGGTCCTCACGGACAAACAGATTGAAGACTATGTACGTCCCGAGGGCACAAAAACATACGAATGCGGAGCAGGAATAAACTGTGCGTTCTGTGCTCTCAAGATGCTTGGAGTCTACAATCAAGACCTTGAAGCAAAGTCTAAAACGTGTGGACCTAGGTTTAGGGCTGGTAACACCGTGAAACCCGAAGAGTATATCACTGCAGTCAAACAGATTATTGCCGATATGACAGAAGAACAGCACGAGTTTTCGTTTGCAATAGAAGTTGGAGATCCAGGTGTGTCCCTGACAAAAATTACCGGATATCTTCAACCGCAGGAGGCCTGTTACTTTATCTATGGACGGTACGCCGGTTCAACCCATGCTGTTGTGCTTCGTAAGAACGCGGAGGGAGAGGTTGAACTGATTGATCCCCAGCGTGGATCTGACGATGTTGGAAAAGAGTACGGGTTCACTGCCGAGCGTGCGGCCGAACTGGGCGTTGAACTGACTCCCCAATACTATCGTGTCCGCGGAATTCCGGCCATTGAAGCGGTGATGGTTGAACAGTCGGTCTTCTTCAAGTATTGGCCATCAAAGGAGGCGTTATTCAGCGATCTTTCTCATTTTATGATTGCGTGTATTATGGTAGATTCAGTGGTAGGACTCAAGATGCTGGTGGATGACCAGGATACCTCTAGATTGATGGAGGTGGATGAGCCTGCTCCTCTGCCGAGTATGAAGATGGATATTGAGGGAGGCGGGAAAGATCCATATACTCTGTACCTTACCGATGATGAAATGACGGACCCCTCAAAACTATCCAGGTTCTTTAAGACTAGTCTTCCAGCTATGAAGGAAGAACCGGGAGCGGAGACGGAGACCGAAGAGGCAGTTGCTATTCAGGACACTAAACTCACAAGTCCAGATTTTTCAGAACTGTACACGATTCTTTCTGACGTCATTGCATATCCTCCTGATAAGGATGGAAATGCGATCGTGAAATATCTTTTTATTCAGGAGGAGGACAGTGATTCGGAGTTGGAATTGGAAGACGAAGAGGATATGGAGGGAGGGGTGCAAAGAGAGGACAAGAAAAAACAGGGGGTGAAAGCAGTAGCTCCAAAAAAAGACACTGCAAAAAAAGCAGCTGAAGCCCGAAGTAGAGCGAGCAGGGCTACAACTGCCCAGACGAAACGTACAACTGGTCCTCCTCCAAAAACAGTTGATGAACTAAAAACTGAATACCTGAACCATATGAAAACATACGCTGCTAATATGGCCCCCTTGCGCGAAACGCTTCTTGACAATGGACCTCCCTACACAACTGTTTCGGATATCGTGAATGCTACTCAGTTTATGATGAAAAGCCCGGCGTTTTTAGAACTTCCTAGAACGATCAATCAATACACTCCTGGATGGGAAAATCCGGGAGCGGGTGGACAGTGTATCGCTACAGGAAAAGATCAAAAGAATAGACCCTTGTGTTGGTTGTGTGGAAACAGGACCGGAGTCTTTGGAAAGAAAGATGGAAAATCGACTATTTGGGAAGGAAAGCTCTTAATATGTGACCCACTCAACAATCGGTTTGATTGTGAACATGTTTTACCTGCACAACTCATGAAATTTTTTGGAGTTATTTATAGCAAGTTTAACGAAGGAAAAAGTACAGAAAAACAAAAGTCTATTCGAGAACTCCTCTACGATGGATCGTGTAGTTCTTGCAACAATGCAAAATCCGATGGAACATATATACTTGGTAGGCAAGGCAGTGATGGAAAAATTGTTGTTCGGCCAAACAGGGTTAATATTCTAGTAGACATCATTACGTTTGCGATGAAAGTAACAACAACGAAAACAACAAAGAATAAAACAACAATTATACCGTGTGCAAACGGAAGCGCTCCTATAACGTTTCCTATTGAGGTGAAAGGAGACAAATTGACCGGATGGTTTACTTCCATTGTGACTTCGGAAGTTGGAGATAAAAAATCATATCCCAATCTTATCCGTGCTCTCCTAGGAGAAGCTCTCCCGGGAAACAACATGCACCTGCGTGCAGATTATGTAAATACTCAAGCTAGAAAAGGTGATTTTTCATCCATCACAAATCAGAAACCAGATACAACCGCTCTTTATGATTCAAGGACACGGGAACAGGTGTCGCGCAATGCGCTTGAATCACTGCGAAGTGAAGATCTAAAAGAAGAACTAGAGACAAGGATAACTGATCCTGAACGTAAACTTATATCCTCTACATTAACGAGCGTACCGGTTCGGTTGGATGGAACTACACCTCAGGTGGAAATTAAAGAGGCAAATAAACATGCAACAATCGCCGCTAAGGCTGCTGCAGATAGGGGGTTTCCAGTTACAATTAAGTTACCTGCAACCGTTGATTGGATTCTATCCCGCTATGTGGCTATCTTCAACCGAATGACGGTACTGTGTGACAAGTTAAATGCGGATAGGTCATTTAGCGATGATTGGCTGGCTCGTTTGGATAAACTGTATACTGAGCCCGTTATCTCTATAGACGAATATGTAGACATACGAATCCGCCAGGAAAATAACAAACCATCTGGAACCGAGGTGAAAGATAAAGATGATTATGAAGACGAAGCAGAGGGTCAGTCTGATCCGATATACGAAGACAGTGAAGTGGTCGGGCAACAATATAACGATGATGAAGGTTTTAAATCAGGAGGAGGACACCTCGACATCTCCGTTCATCGGGGAGGTCGGCGTGTGATAGATGTTGAACTTTAAGGTTGACGAGCAGCATACGCAAGTTTAAACAGTTCCGGATCAATCTTCACATCCACTACTTCCAATGTGGTTTCCAAAAAATCAATGAGGGCACCGTACTCCTTTCCCTCCTGGGCTAAGAACACCTTGAGCTCCTTGATCTTGTGATCATCAAGCCAATTCAGAAGAAGGCGAACCATACGGTCGTACACCAGTTTGTCCGCATAGGTCACGGGTCTATTTTGACGGGTATACACCTCCAATTCCTGGAGGGGCGTCTGATTTGGGTTGGGTGATCGCATTTGTATCTGTTAGCAGAGGAACCTTTAAGGGCTGCAGGGGCTCTTCCACATATACCGAAGTATGTTCAATGCCTCCGCATATATCTGGAACATCAAATGCGGGGATACTAGAAAATTTCTTGTTACATAAATCTCGGATATCTTTCGGAATCATGTAGTTTGTTCCGGATACGTGGGAAATATCCTGCTTAATATATTTCAAGAACGTTCCACAATCCTTACGTCCAGAAGGAGGAACAGCCAACTGCTCCTCTAATTTTCGGGTTATCGTGCTCCATTGAACGCTGGCCTGCTTGAAATTATTCGCCATCGTGATCCAGTCAAATTTGTCCTGAAGCATGTTGATGATACTGATTCCGATGGAAATACATCCAAAAATAAGGGGGGGATTTGTTGTTCCAGGAGCCAGACTTCCGACAATCAAATTTCCAATACCGCTCAAGGCAATGATTGAATTTGTGGTAATGGAAAGAGCAGTAGCCCGAACACTATACCGAGAATACGACTCATTGTTCATCCATTCAAACGCTTTAGATTCATCGCACCACCCCGCTAACATCCTATCAATAGACGTTGTCCATTGAAGACCCGACTGAGTTTCGGAAGTATCTTCCTTTGTCTCCGACATTACTACTTATTGAGGTTTTACCGCATTTGAGTCCTCTGGGGTCTGCGTATCGTGGGGAGTAGGGAAGTAAGGGACATAGGACTTCCAGACTGTGAACGCAAACACCACAAATCCGATGAGGCCAAGGAGAATAGAGGTCCACGAGATGCCGAACATGACGATTTATTTGTATGCACCAAAGGATTTAAGCAATTCGTACTCATTCAGTATGTGGGCGGGGATAGCAAAGCCTGGTTTAATGCGCGAGTCTTAAGATCTCGTGGAGTCATCCTCGTGGGTTCAAATCCCACTCTCCGCAACCCATAACACCTGTAGTTCAGTGGTAGAATGAGGCCCTTCCAAGGCTTTGACCCGGGTTCGGTTCCCGGCGGGTGTACACATAGTTTGTTTTTTTGTGCTCTGTCTAGAGTCCAAAAAAACGAATAACCTCGTGCCGCAGTATAAGGAGTAGCACTGGAATGCCGCACATTTACGTTCTTGAACTGACCCATAAAAACTACTTTATCGGCCGATGCGAGGATTCCGAAGACCTGAACGAAAAAGTAGATAACCACTTTCTCGGAAAGGAAGAGATGTTGGATCGGTTCAATAACCCGGTGACTCTTCCTGTGGTTCGCATCGACAAGATCATCCGGGATATTCCGCCGAAAGGCGAGACCGACTGTCTTCTTGCGTACATTCAGATATACGGAATGCTCAAAGTTCACACGAATCTGTACTGTTATCGGTGCGGCCATGTTGGTCATTACAAGCGGAACTGTCTGTCCCGCTGGCACAAGAACGACTTTGAATTGGAGGACTAGTTTAAATCTGCGTAAGACATAATATGTCATTTTTTGGTAAGATTGCCGAGCAGGCGAAGACCGCAGCCATGGCCCAGATTCCGGCAGCCATTGCGGCCAGTAAGGGCCCGATCATTGATGCGATCAAGTCCTATATCCAGAAGAATCCGGCACAGGCCGATCTGATCAAGCGTAATCTCGCAGAGATCTCGGCGGGCGTTCAGACAGCGGGTACGCGCAAACGCCGCGGAACACTGAAGGCGGGTCGTCGGTCTCGGCTACGGAAGACCCGGACAGCGGGAGCAATGAAGATTCCGGAGACGTACAAGCCGTATGCGAATATTGCGGAAAAGGCGTAAAAACGGACCCATTTAAGGCCTAGGGGATAGGATATAACAATCCCCCAGAATGTTGGTCCCCTCCTTTACTGCTCCCCTCCTCCGTCGCCCTGAGACCCTTCTTCAACTGATCACCGAGACTCCTGGAGACATGGCTGATGCTGCCCTCATGATGCTTACATCCAGCGCAACCAACGATTACCTGGAAAAAATTGGCGCCGAAGCCATCGGTGCTCGCCATCTATCCGCCAAGCTCGGTGCCGACGGCGTGATGCCCGACGGAACCGAGGTGGAAATCAAGCCCCGCAAGTCTAAGACTCCGAACGCTACCTCGTGCGGTGTCGTGAACGACGACACCCCCATGAAACTCAAGAAGTCGGTGGAGTCGGACCCCCTACTCGTTGTCATCAACGCCACACCCGAGTCCCGCATCAACTGGGCGGTCGTCACCCGGTTCAAGTACTGGAATAACGCACGCTACGCCAAGATTGTGAAAAATCTTGGGATCACCGCGTCCGATGGTTGGACGTGGTCTCTCGCTGAGCTGCCATCTGAACCCTCTGAGATCACTGCCTGCCTGAACGATCTCGTGAGCCGCCATCAGCCCCAACGGTATGTCCGGAGTTCTGATCTCCACCTCTCCGTCCTCCTCGGAATCCCTCGCGAGGATCGCAATATCTGGGTCCACCCCGATGTTGCGCGAGGATCGCTTCCCAAGGTCATTCAGCAGCTTCTTTGAAACAGTACGTATCTTCTTCCGACCCCCTTGACTCGCCTCCCTCCACAATTCGCCCTCCGCCCATTCGTCCTGATCCACGCATGGTCACTGTCTTCACGAGCCTCCACCCTGCATCTGCATGTATTTTTTTCGTGACATCGGCGAGTGGATACGCCCGATCTGTCTTGAAATTCTTGACGCTCCAACAGCTCGTACCTCCCGTCTTCAATTTTGCGAGAGACGAGAGAATCACCGGTGTCAACCAAGTCTCAACCCACGCATCCCAACTGGGATGGTTGGTCGTAGATTGTTCGCCGGCCGTATACAGTTCCAGATTAAAGTACGGCGGACTGGTGAGAACCATATCAAACTCTCCTACCGGAATGGTCGGAAGAGCTACTTCGGCCGGCTGATCTAGAATCGTGGCAGTCTTTCCAATATCTCCGAGAAGTCCACGCAGACCACGCACCGTATTGGGATCGGGTTCGCAGCCCGTATACTCTGCCCCCGCTGCAAGAGATCCCAGCATTCGTCCGCCCCAGCCAATACACGGATCCAGAACTGTCTTGGCTCCAAAGAATTGAACGATGGCCTTAGACGTCACCGCTCGGTACTTAGTAACATTTCCTAGCCCGCCCGTCATCACCAACATCCTCCGAATCTCGCTCTTGTACGGCGTGGAATGCATCTGGATATTCGTGAGAAACGCCTTTTCTAGTTGGGGGACAGTCACAAGGCTTCGGACGGATACACCCTTCCAGTTTCGGACATCGTAGAAATGTGGATGCCAGTGATCCAGGATCTTATGTCCGGGACGGGACCGAGTATCAATGGGCAGAACATCTCCGTCTTTGACCACCTCTTTTTTACAGAGGGATACCCAATCTTTCCGGCGCTCCTCTAGAGTGTACTCATCCCGCAGAATGAGATCGGGGTTAGCGACGATCTCGGCAATAATTGGAGCAAGCTTAGATCGCAGATCCGGCTCCTTTTCTGGCGTCAGGTCGGTCTTGGGAATGGTCTGCATGCTCTCATGATACGTCGTATTGTTGAGCAGTTTACGGGCTGCAAAGCGAACACCGAGAAGACTTGCCATGTGTGAACTTTATTCACCTACTATCAACATTGTCCGTTTTTATGTTTTCAACCAACCACAGAAAACATCAATGAACTTATACTTGCGTGTCTCCTCAATATTCTTTCGGACTTCGTGTTTCGTCCGTTCGCAGATCCGAAAGAATTCCATGCGCAACAAAATGACATCCCGGATCGCTTGGTCCTTTTCGGTTGTGGCAACCCGGATCTTTTCTTCATTGTCGGGACTGTCGGGCAGACTTTTAAGGTAGATGATACGGTTCAATTTTTCGCGGACTTCAGACAACTTAATTGTTTCGTTGATTTGAATCACTTTCACATCGCTGAAAATGTTCTGTTCGTACAGATTCTTGAACCCGAATCGGACATACTCGGGCAGAATGAATTTGTTGGTATCCTTGATTTCCTTGACTTTGGCTTCAATGTCTTCCACGATCTTAATGATTTTATCTTTGGTTTCTTCCGTCGGTTCGGCATCTTTCTTGAAAAACAAGACCTTACCAGAATTGAATTCGCACATGGTCTGCAATTTATCAAACTGGTACGCTGCAGTCTTGTGTGCTTCCGCTTTGGCGTCAAGTTTCAGGTACGATACGACGGACAGAATGAACGAGTTGCAGGCCGCGAGACCCGAGACAATGTAGACTCCGGCAGTTAGATCTTTGAGGGAGACGCTCAGGAGAGTGCAGAGAGCGGAAATCAGGATGGCGGGAAGCATCAGCATATTTAGTTGCTGTTCGCAATAGACCTTGGATTCGGTGTAGAGGATTTTTTGACCCTGCATGTAAAGAGCCAGAAGATCCATTGAAGTGGAAATGACGGAATCGCGGCTGTTGTAACTGATATCCATGAGATCGCGAACGTACTTCATGTTACGATAAATGGTGATTTCGCCCTTACAGGTTTCACACTTCAAATCAGCTTGACGTCCATTGCAGTCGGGACATGGTGGAGGAGGAGGATCGGTCTCGGGGTTCATGATAGGAACGACCGCAACGGTTGTTGATTCTTCCATTGGCGGGGGCGGAGGATCGGGCTCAACCATTCTTGTAGATATACAAGAACAAGAATGGGCTCGCGTTTATCCAATACCTCCTGGTGCTGGAGTCCTCGTGATCGGTGTCCAGAACACGCTCCTCCAGTCTACCGACAGTCCTATGAAGATAGGATAGAAGAGCAGTACGAACGGAAACGGGCGAAAGAATGGATGGCGTGGAACAAGTGGCGGTATTCACAGGGTCATGATCCGGATATTGGAAGTATTGGGCAGTTATGGGAAGGCGGTGGAGCGGATGCAAAGGAAGTGACGGATGGATGGTAAGTAAAATGGATATGTTTGGAGCTAGAGTGTTTAAGTCTTATAGAAACCAAGATGCCCTACTATCGTCGTGTAAACAATTGGGCATGGTGTAAGCCGTGCTCGTGCTGCCGTCAGTTTGACATTGATCAGGCCAAGAAGCAGGATACTCGGGCAAAGAGGGCTGCACGGCGGGCATCCCGGCCTCAGAATCCACCTCCGGAAACCATTCAGACGACGACAGTTCCTACCATGAACTATCCAAGTCTTCACTCCATCATTAATCGCCAGATGAATTACTATTATGGGCATAATTCTAGTTATGGATACTTTACTGCATCTACATACGATGTGTAAGGCTGCATGATCTGCCCGAAGTAGTAAAAACGAATATAGAACATCGCATCGTTTTTCAGTCTTATACCAAGTAAGATGCCTCGTTACACGGCTTGCTACGATGCATACCTAGAATTTGTTATTCCCAAATCCGTGAGCGAGTATCTCCTGGACCAGGACGATGCGAACAACGACGGTAAGTCTGTTGGATCGTGGTGGATTCGGTATGGAACATTCTACTACGTGGACAAAAACGGCAACCGACAGGAGATTGAGCACGAGACCGCACCCGACGTGGATTACAAGGAACCATCTGGCGACACTATGATTGAGGACTGTGATGACGGGGAGGATGAGGAGTAAAATAAGTAAAATGGATCCCTCGCCACCCAGTCTTTTTCAGTAGCATACCAAGATGAACTACGAGGATCGCCTAGCACTCGTCAAGGCGTATCTTCCCTGGATGGTGGCGGAGGCGGTGAGGAAGCATCATGTAAAATCCGACGACCGCAATCACTTCTTGATCTGTTGGCTTCGGATGGATGCAAGCTTTGAAATCGCAGACATGTATGCCGGGGAGTTCAAGAAGCGGTTCGGAGATTACATTACCCTGAAAATTGAGAACGATATTCGGCTGGTAGCGGGCATGATTCCTAACTTTCTCAAGGCGTATGTTGATATCCAGGAGGACGAACTCAAGATGGGTCGTATGTGCAGTCTAGTGAAGGCGTTTGTGGAGGAGCAACTAGATGATTTCGAGAACTGGTGCGGCCAAGCGGCTCTCGGAATGTCGGACGATGAGGACGAGAAGGAGATGTAGAAAACGAATCCAGTTGAACCCAGTCTTTTTCAGTGGCATAACCAACAACAAGATGGCGACGATCGGGCACAAGTTCAAGAAGGCCCTGATGTCCTACGATGCTTCTACCCAGCGTGATATTCTGGGGAATGCGAAGACTCAGGCCTGGAAGATGCCCGACGAGACGGCGTTCTACTATTGGATCCAGCAGATCTACTTTGCCCGAATCAATACCTCAGACGACGCCGAGTTTGCGAACAATACGCTGTGGGCCGAGATGAACAACCATCTCAATTCTGCCGCCTTCCAGACGATTGCAGCCACTCTGTAATCACTCACTCCTCAAGGAGTAAAAAACGGATCGTCCTTTCGGTCTCTTTTTTGTTTGGCATACCATGCCGAGAATGTTTCGTTCATACATTTACGCCCTTGTTGACCATCGTGGAAATATCAAGATCGGATGCACACAAAATCCTGTACATCGTCTGTCTGTATACACGACTGGTGACGCACCTGGAACCGAAAAGGAGTATCATGCCGTCTGGGAAGTTAAAGCATCTACGTTTCGGAGTATGCTAGGAATCGAGAGAACGGTTCATATACGCTTCTTCAAGGATAGAATGAAACGCAGCGATGGTCGTTCATCCGAATGGTTCACTACCTCCCCTGCAATTCTAGATGTCTGGATGAACGTCCAGACATTTGTAATTCGCCAGATGACTTCTGACGAATTAAAGGATATTAAGCACCAGGCCGCAGTTCTTCCGACATCCGATGCGTCAGATGTTATTATCAATGAAGATAGTGCGATTTCGGAGATTGATACAGAAACCAAGTTCTTCGGAACGTTCCTCCGCGGAAAGTTCCCACGACGAGTACAGAAAGAACTCTGGCGGGTATTTGAAGATGCATGCGATAAGCACCCTGGAGGTCTATATAAAGCGATTGTCCAATGGCCAACTGGTGTTGGCAAATCAATCGCAATGCTGATTATGATTGTTCTCGCTGCCGAAAGATGCAATCGTATGGGTAAGATATACCGCTGTCTCCTGATTTCTCCTAAGAATGATATACTCAAGACTCTTGTTCCTCAACTCGAAGGACTTCGGTTCTTTGGAATAACTCTTCTGGACGGATCGGAAGCCAAACTGTCGAGTCTGACCATTCCTCTCAATCAGAATGTCGTGATTGTGGCTACGCATAACGCATTGACCGACAAGCCAATTCTAGAACGTCTCCCCCCGATATATCATGTACACTACGATGAGGTTCATCGAATTACGGGAGAAGTGTTTATCGGAAACCTTAAGGAAATGCTCCTTGTCTGGGATACAGAGTATCTCACCGGAACCTCTGCAACTCCAAAGACTTCGAGTGATTCCCAACGTCAAAAACTTGTAGGTCTATTTGGAGAATCGGTTTCCGTTCTTCACAGGTGTGGCATCGACGAGGCGGTGAAAGAGGGTTGGATTGCTCCGCCGAGGTATCACATCTCCGTACTCGAGAACAACCAGGATCACAATGTTGTTCTCGAAGCATATGTCCACGAAGTCGTTCGAACCATGCGTTCGAAACAGGCAGCTGGTGGTCTTCGTGATGGCAAGGTTATTGTGTACATTGTATCGTCTATTGCAGATGTTCGTTATGCGTTCCGTTACGCCAAATCAGAGTATCCAGACATAAGGTTCTACAGTGCGATCAATGGCGAACGTTCAGACACTGAGTTTGTGCATGCCCCCTCCGACGGTACACCTAGGATTATGTTTGTATGCCAGCGATACCGTGAAGGATCCGACGTCCGAGGGGTCGAGATGACATCTATGCTTGTCGGGGATTCAACGGCTGCGTATATTGTTCTCCAAATTTGTGGGCGCGGTATGCGTCTAGATTATAAGGAAAAGGAAGCATGGATCCACATTGCACGACCCAGTGAGGAGGGTACAACTGCAGAAGACGTGAAGAATACTATCCTTCTTGATGTTCTAGAATTTATTGGAGACAGGAAGGATGGGGAGATGATAGATCGTGCAGAGATCGAGGATGCAGTTCGAACCTATTTCGGTATTCTTCGGGTAAACGGTCTACTATCTGACATTGACGATACAATCCGCCATGTACAGGAGTTGTACGTTCGCCGAGAAGTTGGGAAGCGTACGTGTCGTGAAAAGTATAATGTCATCCGGAACATCAATCGTGAACTCGGACTGACATGTAAGATGGACTATTTGGAGTCAAAAGACCATCCATCATTTGTCCCAGACCCACAGAAGTATTTTGATGGGTCTTGGACATCTTGGTGTGACTTCTTGGGGATAGACACGTCATCATTCCCACCGACAAAGTCAGAACTTCATCGAGTCTGCAAGCAACGTGGTATCCTGTCTTGGGATGATTACAAGCAGAACTGGGCCTTGGTTCTTCTACCCGAACATCCTGAACAATTCTATGCCGATTGGACAAGCGCGTCTGAAGAGTTTCCAGTGGAGGAAGACCTTATCTGATAATTACCAAAATATGCCTTTCTTCTTATCTCGTTCATCCAGCATTCTCTTCATTTTTTCTTCCTGTAGCTGGTTGTTGAGTTCCATCATTTTCATATGTACTGACTCTGCATATGCTCCGAACGTCATTGCCCCAAGGGCCCCAGTTCAAAAAGTTGTGATACCATCCCGACTTATAGGAAGGAACCGGAATACCCATTCTTTTGAAGATGAAGCCATAGACACCCCTTATTGTGATGCCAAGCAATTAATCTTTAAGTCGCACCAGGAATCAGACGCCGAATAGCCTCCTGTGCCTTCCCCTTGTAAATAGCAATCTTTGCGTGCTTGTGCCGAATCTCATCAAAGTCTGATTGGAGCGTCTGTTGCTCGTTGAGAGGGGGGAGGGAGATTTCAAGATCCATGAACAGAGTAGTGTTCAAATTTTTAAGGCCTGTTCCTTGGAAGCATAGGTCATTAATTGTATGAATCATATTCTGAATAGAGTAATACACAAACTCCTTGATTGCCCGATCTGTTACATCGTATACAAGAGTATGCGTAGATGCATTAAACTTTTCAACTAGCTGAAAGTTTGCTTCGCCTCCATTACCTGCAGCAATGCATGGTCCCTCATATGTATAATCGGGCATCCACTTCACCTTGCCGTCCTTTGAGCTACGAAGAAGAGGGTATGCTCCAGAATCAGTTCCTTCACTTACGGGGTAACGCTTTCCCTTTACAGGCTTCATTAATTCTCCAAACTTCACCCGAGGCTGTCCTCGCCCCATTTCCTTCACATGAAACATCACCTGCTTCTCAAGGATTTTCAGTGCAACCTCCTCCTGCTGAGCAAGTCCCGCCCATCCATCAATAGATTCTACGATCTCTTGCTGGCGTTCAAGGGAGGGGAGGGGGATTTCCATAGCACCAATGATAGAATCGTCCACAACTGGATAAGTTGTGCCCGTCGCACGTTCTGTAAGATACGCTGTTGTAGTTGAAAGGGTTAGAATTGAGTATAGATATCTCGGTAGAACCTTATCAGTATCGCATCTCATTATTGAGAAACCATTGGACACAATTAGGTCCTCCCTATATACTTGGGGTGAAATCAACAGATAATGTTCAAGATTTGGTCGAACAGTTCCTAGCAGGATATCTCCAACTTTGACACTATATTGAGCACGCCCGGGCAGGTCACCTTTTGCGATAGTATCACCAGCCTTAAAGTTACCCTTGTTAACACTGCCGATATCAATATATGTATAGTAACTCTTATCTTTCTTTGATTTTTCAGGTTTGAAAGATACTACATCCCCCAACTTCACCATCTCAAACCCCTCCACCTCCACCGCAGTCTGTGGCAGATACTGCTTGTAGTTGAGCGAGTAGTCCTTCAGCCGCAACTCCTCCAGCGTAGCCTCCACCAGCACATTCTCATCAAGTCCGATGAAAGAGACCTTCTCGGTAGAACCAACACCCTTCTGAAAGACCATCATAGATGTCTTCGTGCCTGTGTTGATGAATGAACCAGATGCAATATCCACTACATACCAAATCTTGTACTCCTCGGCAATCTTCTTGCGTAGCTCCACACACTTCTTAAAAGCACCGAAGAAGAATCCCTGTGGAAGCACGATACAGCATACACCTCCATCCCCTGAAAGCGTAGCCATTGCCAACTGTACACCTGCAGATACCTTATCGTCATCCTCAATACCAATACTCTGAATCTCCGAATTGACCAAGTATCGAGTAACGTTCTTTCCCGCTTCATCCTTGACCTTCTTGGAATACGCAAACTTGTAATCCTTACCCTTGGTCTTGTCGCCGCCATAAGGTGGGTTCATGAAGCAGAAGTCAATTTTGACATCCTTATGGGGCGCAGAATCTCCCATCGTAATTGGTTCGTTGAATGAGTTTCCACTACGGATGTTCTTTGACGAGAAGGGAACGCCAGTTAGAATCAGCATATTCAGAAGGGTTGTAGTTACACTGCTTCCGTTCATGTCCTGACAGTATACTGACCCAGAACACTTCTTCCAGTCTATGAGCTTTCCCTCCTCAATTGACTTCTGAGCAACACCCTTAACAAACTCTGCGGGGAATCCACCTGTTCCACAGAACCAATCTGCGAACGTGGTGAGGGAACCATCCGAACGATACACTGACTTTTTGATCTTATATGCCAACTCAAACGCCAGATGGCATATCTTGCGGTTTGTAAAATATTGACCTTCGTCCGACATCGTGCTCATACCACGACTGAGCATGTGCTCAAAGATATCTCCAAGCGTATCTCCCTCCGAGAGAATGCGCATTGGAATCCGATTGATCAAACACATAATTTGTTGTACGATCTCGGCGCGCTTGATTTCGTGTTGTTTGAAGAACGGTTTCGTCCGCACATTCTTTAGGAAAGAAGAAGTTCCTTTCTTTACAATTATATCGAGTTCATTTGCGTTTTTCTTAAAATTCATCACATGTGACCAACGGCACTCGCTTGGGAGATTGAGTTCATCGGCCTGGTTCTCGATGAGGCGATATGCGAAGAAGAACGTCATGTGATCTAACGCTTTCTCTGGGCTCAGGGACGCAGATGTCCAGAGAATGTGATGTATGTCCTCAAAGAATTTCTGAAGTTCGGCCTTGCGTGTAGGCTCGTCAGTTGAAAGAACAAGTTCTGGCGGCTCCTCGATCTTTTTGATAGAGGCCGCAACCTTCTCTACGACCGCCTGGACGGCACTTGTACGAGCACAGTCATTCTTCTTTTTCATATGGTCACTGTATCCGCTCTTACGGGGAAACTTGCGCATGCACTTCTCACACGTATACTCTCGCATCTTGGTTTGGTTTGTATATACACACTGTCTTTAAATGTCTTTATCCGTTTTTGCCGAAATTCGGCATTTTTCGGTTGTGATGTTAGACCGAGTAAAACGGATCCGTCCCTCCTCAGGCCTAAACAGGTCATACAACGATTACAATGGGTGGCCAAACTGCGTTCGCATACCTCAATGAAATGAATCTCCTCTCCTACTGGTTCATGCGGGACATGGGCCCCCTGGAGTTCGCACACTATCTCAACGAGCCACTCAGTGTGATCAAGGATGTAGCTCGTCCCTTAATTAAGGGCCATTGTCTGCTGGAAGAGTTCAAGAGCGAAAAGTTTCAGGAGGAACACGATCTCGTGTGGGCAGCGGTGATCATGGAAGGTTCTATCGTGTGCTACGATCATCAGTACACGATCATCATGAAGAAGCGGAAGGATTAACGACGAGAACGGCGGGTCTTCCGAGTCTTACGATGGCGGTGCTTCAGAGTTTTCTTCCCTTTTCCCCCGTTGTTCACATACGGAGGCAGAACGCGGTCTTGGTGTGCCTGACTCGCCGCTATAGCCTGCTCTAGACGGCGTCCCGGTATCTCTACTGTCCCGTGTCCCTTTCGTTCAAACGTATGTGCAGCATTAGGTAACATACCAGATATCAACAGTTCCTCAAAATAGTTCACTTTCTTTTTGTATTTCGGATCGGTCGTCTGGAGATCCGATATGTAATTTGTAAGTTTACCATCCATCATATCCACTAAATCATGACTTGTGGCAGATGGGTTCCTCCTATACAAATCATCTGCAGCCTCCGCTATCTCCCTCCTCATTTGAGGGATTGATGGGGCATTATCCATCGGTATTTCCTTGTTCACTGCCTATATTTGTTTTGATGTATGGGTAGGGTCCAAGACCGAGACCGAGTAAAAACAGGAGTCTATTTTTGCTAGGAGTGGAGTAAGAACCTAATGCCGGACGTGTACCACAACTACATTGTGGAAATGTCTACTAAGGTTGCGTGGGATGAGGATGATGTACATCGGGTCTTGTCCGCGAAGTACAAGTATGAACTTTTCCATCTTAAAGGAACAAAGCTAACCCGGTTCATTATCACGGTACATGAAGGAAGCAACATTGAAGCAATTCTTCGGTCCCTGCACTACCTGTACCCTGTAGGAATGAAATACAATGCGATCAAAGATTTTTGAAGAAGGTTATTGGCCTTTCACAAAATCAACTGCCGGTTTGAACACCATGCGGACAAAGTCCTTCACTTCCTTCTTGTAGGAGTCCATCAGCCAATTGAGAGCAGATGTGGAAAGCACAATTAAGCCAGCTGAGAACACAATCTTGCGGTCAATAGGAGTAAAGTGGGAGGTCCCAGTGTACTTGTTGAACCGCAGTACGAGGAAGAGAGCAACATATACTTTAATGTAGGATTCTAGAGTATCAATGTATTCGGGAGCTGTCTCAATCAAGCCCACAAGTACGGCAAGGTATACTATGTGGATAACGAGAACGAGCCAAAGGTACGTCGTGGTTTGTAGGTTCCAGAGATCCACCATGACTATTAACTATTTAGGGAGAGATTCCGTAATCAACGTGGTGGTCCCTTCGTATAGTTGGTTAGTACGCAAGGTTCTGATTCTTGCAACCTCGGTTCGAATCCGGGAGGGACCTTCCCCTTAACTCGGGATAACTCAGTTGGTAGAGTGACGGATTGTAGCTGTAAAAGAAAGCTAAGCAATGAAACTCCGTGTGTCGCTGGTTCGATTCCGGCTCCTGAGACTTTTTAAAGATTCTGTAGCTCAGTGGTAGAGCGTGTGGCTGTTATAGCGTCGCTAAGCGACTCTGGAGTGTACCGCAATGTCGTTGGTTCAATCCCAACCCGAATCGTTAACGTTTTTATCTGTATCCATTACGGGTTCGGATAAGATCCCTTCTTCAACTTAAACGCCAAGGTAGCTGTGTTCAAGCTGTTTTTGGGAAGCCGAATATGGGCATACCTCCCGTGATCAGGAAAATCAATCCGGCCTTCCCATGACGTTCCGGACTTTACCCACTCAGATATCTTGGATTTCATATCGAGGTATGCAGGTTCGTCTTCTCCCACACCGGTTCGCAGAAGGGCACGAAGTAGTTCGAGTCCTTCTCCAAGTCTGTCCTCTTTTGTTTTGTCGGCGGGCATTCTTATAGTTAGAACTTGTTCCTTAGCCCAAAGCGTAATTTAAACTGCCTTGCCGGGGTAGGAACACCGGGGAGAAACGTAGGGCGAGCAGGGGCAGGGGCAGGGGCAGGCGTCTCCTCCACCACCGGCTCAGGTAGTACTTCAACAACAGGCTCAGGCTCTGGTGCTACCTCCTCGGCAACAACGACGGGAGTCTCCTCTACCACCGGCTCAGGCGCAGGAGCAGGGACGACCTCCTCGGCAACAACGACGGGAGTCTCCTCCACCGCCGGCTCGGGCTCAGGCGCAAGAGCTACCTCCTCCGCAACAACGACGGGAGTCTCCTCTACCACCGGCTCAGGCGCAGGAGCAGGGACGACCTCCTCGGCAACAACAACGGGAGTCTCCTCTACCACCGGCTCGGGCTCAGGGACTACTTCAACAACGGGAGTCTCCTCTACCACCGGCTCAGGCTCAGGGACTACTTCAACAACGGGAGTCTCCTCTACCGCCGGCTCGGCCTCGGGGACTACTTCAACAACGGGATCGGGAAACGTCTCCGACACCCATGCACGGATCGCATCAAGGGGGTCAGGGAGAGAGAGGAGAGACTTCAGAGTCGTTGCGAAATCGCTCATTTTGTTTACCTTACACTGGGATTTTACTTCCTATTCTTTAATGCGTCTTAGGCGTAGAAACAGCGTGGACAGGGGCAGGAACCCGAGCCTTGACAGCTGCAAGAACAGGCTTAGAGGCTACAACCGTAGCCTTCTTCGTCTCGCCGTGGACGGCTGATACGCTCACGTGGGTCAGCTTAGCGCCAAGGGGAACACCAGAGGCAGGGCCGCGAGCACCGGGTAGAGACACAAGATGGGAGGGCATTTACATAGTAGCGAGATATTTAGTATGAGGCACCTGTATTTCAGTTGGTAGAATCCCTCTCTTATACGCTAGTTCGTATGCTTAGGAAGGAGGAGGTCGGCAGTTCAATCCTGCCCAGGTGCACCAAAAAGCCTCTTTAGCACAGTTGGTTAGTGCATCCGCTTTGTAAGCGGGAGGTCACCTGTTCGACTCAGGTAGGAGGCACTTTTTTGATGATCTAGACGGATCTTCAAAAAATTGTTGGTATACAACAATGCGTGGACTGCGCCTAAAAACTATTAAGCGGTCCCATAATCCCGAGAAAAAGTGGGATGCCATATTCGTGAAACCAAATGGGCAGACAATTACTCAGCCGTTTGGTCAGCGCGGATACTCAGATTACACGAAACACAAGAACCTCACACGGAAGAAGCGATACATTGCTCGTCATGCTCGGATGCACGAAGACTGGTCCGACCCGACTCGAGCAGGAACACTTTCACGGTACATTTTGTGGGGCAAGCCGACCTTCAAAGCATCTATTCGGTCGTTCAAGAAGAAGTTTCACGTATAGCCGATAAGCGGAAACTGCGCTCAAAGTATTCATCCCACGTCATGGTATAGTCCGATTCCTTGTATATGTTCATGGTCTGTACAAACAGGCGAACATATGCGAAAAAGATTATACCGATGACGACCGCGGGCGCAAAGTCGGTCATTACTATCTATTCTATTAGTTGAAGGCGCTACGTATTCTCCAACGAAACAAACGATCCTTTCCAAAGAGAAACCGTTCGACCTTATAGACTGGAAGTAGAGTGTGCGCACCTGCTGTGAGTGATCCTTCATTCTTGGCTTTCCGAGTAAATATTCTCATCGCCGAGTTTTTAGATTTCATAACAGCCTTCACTTTCTCGTCAACGCCCAATTCGGCTCTCAAGTCTGCCTTAAAGACTTTAACCCGTTTCAAAAACTCTTTTCTGAGAACCAAAACATCTTTCCTGGCCGCTTTGCACTCTCGTAGGGCCTCCCGGACGTCCTTGTCCTTCTTCACCCTTTCCATGATTTCCAGACACCGTCCCTCCATCTGAATACGACCATTCTGCCACCAATCATTTGTATCGTTCATCTGTCCGATCACATTGCACAGGGGGCATACTGACCGATGTTGCAGAGACTTCAAAAGACAAATAGTGTGGTAAGCGTGGCCGCATTGTAGACGAGAAGACGTCCCTCCTACAATGATGTCGTCAGTGGTGTTCTGTTCGTACACAGGAACATCGAGTGGTTCATAGCAGAGAATACATTCCTCCTCGGCCATATATTGTCTGTTTTCAAATCCTCTCTCTAACTCACTTATTTACTTTTTTACTTCGTCTTCGGAAGACGGCGCGTCAGAAGTTCTTTCTGGGTTCCGAATGTGGAAATATCCTCCACATCTTCGGGGATCCCCTCAATTGCCCTTAAGGCTTCCGCGACCCGCTGAGGCTGGTCGGAAAAATGAAGAAGCATCTGGGTCCGGATCGTATTGCGCTTGATGGGGGGCTTCACTGTGCGTACGCTACGAGTGAGGGTTCCACCCGTCATTCCTTCTAGCTTAAAATCGTCCACCTCATTGTCGCGCATAAATGTGAGAACGTCGGCGCCCAGGCGGGTCTTCTCATCCTGAATGGCCTTAATACGGGCACGAAGCTGACGCTGCTCGTCGTCTAGAGCAATCCAGCGTGTGAGGGTCTCCTTTACTGGCGGCGGGTCCATCGGTGTCGGCGCTGTTTATTCTTATGACTCCGCATGTGTTTAACCCGTTTACGACGAGTCATTCCACCAGTAGTTGTTGTTGCTGCGGGCGGAAGAGGGGTTGGTGAGGAATTAGATACGAGATCTTTAACTCCAGGGATGTTGTTGATTGTATTTGTAATTGCATCTTTGTACTTTGACGAAATCTTCTCTTCTGACCGGTACGCACGATTTAACATGATTCCGGCAATTGGAATGCTGAGTAAAAAGGCCTCAAATGCTGTCTCAAAATCCTGGCGGGACAAGGCGATCGCGGCTGCTAAGAACGCCAGAACAGCTTTAATCACTTCGCCAACAACTCCACCCGCTGCACCTGCTTCAGGAATAGGAAATAAACCGATCCACGGTTCCAGAACTTCCACATCGGTTGCCGCATTCAAGAGAAACTCTACAAAGATCTCAATACTACTGGAAATAAGAGAAATTGGGATAAACGGTAGAAAGGGAATACCATTCTTTTCAATGCCGTTGAGAAAGAAAACGATATTATGAAGTGTGCTTTCTACTGGCTTTTCTCCAAACACAAGGCTTACAAGACCATTTGCGCTATTTTCCACTAGATCTCCCACCAGTCCTTGAGCACCACCATGCTGAGAATAGAGTTTCTTAAACACCTTCTCCGCCATTCCATGTGAAAAAAGCGGGTCCGATCCAGATACAAAATATGCCCGAAGCTCAGTAGGAGACGAAAACCTCTTCTTCATCAGTGTCTCCACAAGATCAAGAGCGCGATTCACGGCATCGCGAATCTCAGTGCTTTTTGTGTGTTTATAGACAATTTGTCCAGCTCTGTATTGGGAATGCCGACCCTGGAAATCCCACACCATCACGAACGTTATATTTAGATTAGAATTTCCAGCGGCGGTCGCATTCCAGACACGTCACAAATGTTGTCATCGGCTCGTCTGCGGACCGAGTCTGCATCTGGTAATAATCACACTTAGTCGTCTTCTTGCATCGCGAACAGAAGAAGAAGATAGACGCATTTCCCGAGCGAGTAAACAGCTTCTTGTCCTTCTCAATCTGCGCCTCGATCTGTGCCTTCCATCGCTTCGGGTTCAGATCAACGACCGTCATCTCGGCAAACACGGCAGGAGTTACGTCTCCCGACATCAGTTTGGGAATCCAGGCATAGTTTCGCATATTCTCATAGAACTGCATACACCGACCGCGGTAATGGTTCCAGAACGCGGGATTATTCCACGTCACCTCAATTTCCTGCTTTGCACAGTCGCGAATACACCGTTGGAGTAGGGCATTTTCGAGGGCCTCAGAAATCTCAGAGGTCAAGCCAATATCTACGTAATTCTGCTTCACACGATCGCGGAGAGGGCAGGGTGTATTCACATCATGAATGACCACCTGCTTTGGTTTGCGCTGTTTGGTTGGAGCAATAACCTCTTCCTCATCACCATCATCATTCTCGTCCTCTTCATTCTCTACCGTCGGGCCCTCATCGTCTTCGGCATGTTCAACGTCGTCATCTTCCTCGGCACCTCCGTCAGCGTCGGCATCGGCGTCTTCATCCGATGACTCACCTTCAAACGTCCAGCTTGAATAAATTGTCTCATACTCTGCCGGCTTGAGATTCTGGTACAATGATGATGGCTTATCGTAATTATCGGCATTGGAATTCGCCGACATCATAACCACCATAGATCCTACAAAGATCTCATCTGCGAAATTTCCTCCGAGAACGTGCTGGTTCACGTTGTCATCATCGTCGCTTCCGGATTCCGCAAAGATTGTGATCCAGTTGTCCTTGTCTTGAATTTTACCCTGAAACTGCAGGCCGGGTTGCTTAGTCTTGGTGCGCAACCACTCAAGAACATCGGCAGATTTCGCAGGAACGGCAAGTTCCTGAAGGGTCCCAGATGCCTGGATACATGTAGCCACCACCATTCTTGTGTGTTCTTACTCCTTCTTCAACGTGCACTCTATTTAATTGGTTTTGAACTCTCCAAAACGGATCAGCGTTTCCCAGACTCTGAAATGAGTAAACAATACTATCGTAAGCAATCAATATGAGCACGTGGAAGGCAAAGTTCGAAAAGAAGCAGCAGGATCAGAAGGACGCGGAAATGGCGAAGAAGGTTGAGGTGAACGATATCAGCTTCCCCGCGCTCTCAACGGAGAGTGCATGGGGATCTGCCGGAGCTGGAGCAGGTAAACCCAAGGAGATGCCCAAGAAGAGCTTCGCTGAAATGGCGGCAGAGTGGAAAGAGTCTGAGGAAAACGAGAAGAACCGCCAAGCGGCAATGGCGGAGGCAGCAGAGATGGAACTCAAGCGGCGTGGCGAGATATCTGGGAGGGGCGGAAGTCTCTTCAACTTTGGCGGGACGCATTCTCGTATGGAAGATACCTACTACGAGGATGAGTATGCAGATGACTACGTTCCTCCTCCAACGGCAGATACGTCGGATGACTGGAGAGTATGTGAGCGGAAGATTCGTCGTCGTACACCCAAGACGATGACCGATCGCATGATGGAGATGCAAGTGGAGCCAATTGAAGACACGGCATTCTGGCAGGATCATCATCATCAGGATGAGACAGTGTGGGGAAAGTACTAGACCGACCGACGACCCCAGAATAACCAGACAACAATTGAACGTATTAGATTTGGTAAGAAAAAAACAATCGTGAAATAGAGGCCTCCGACCTTTTTTCCTGCTTCGGTAAAGAAGAGTAGCACAGCAATCACCAGAAGAGTTAGCATTTCCAGGACTCCCCAAATTCCACCCATAGAATTGTACTGATCGGCTGCTGCTTGGCGGAAATTATTACGAGTTTTCGTCGTCGATTCCTCTGCCTGTTTGTCCACTTCGTCCTGCAGACCTCCCTTCTGAATCAGGGGCTTCTCGTCTTCCTTTTTTGCCGCTCCTCCTGGACGACGGCACTTGAGGTAGAGTTTTCCGTCGCGAGGAGTGGACACTCCCTGCGCATCGTAGAACATAACATCACGATCAGCCACTTCTTCCAATGGACGACGGGCAGGTTTTACATTCTTCGCCAGTTTCGCGTAATCCGAGGGATCCATCGTCACCGTATTGGAATAGACAATCCACACGACATCGGGTTCACATGGGGGGACAAGATTGGTTCCGGTGTACACATAGTACGCGGGTGTATCAGGAATTACATCTTGGAGAGACCAAGAATTTCCGAGATTGACTTCTTGACCGGCATCCGAATAAGGGACAAACGCATTAAAAAACTTAGCAGATGCCGTGTCACCCGGAGAGGTTCGGACAATAACGGACATATTCACGGTCTTTCCCGAAGGGTGTGTAAACGTAGCTACCAATTCAGCCTCACCAAACACACTATCGAGTGAATGCTGGGCGGTAGAATAGAGAACCATTTTCTTACACGTGTATCCTTCACCATTAAAACTGGCAGTAGGAGTTCCATTTGAAAAGTTCTGTAACATTAATCCCGCAACCTCTTCATCCCGATAAAATCCAGGTGTTGTTATATGAGCCTGTCCAACTGAAACATCGTCCACCTTCCATTCGCATAGACGATCACAAGGGAGGGCAAAGGACTGAGATAAATTAATTGGTGACTGGTGGGGAGCGCCACAGGCCTTGTACTTGTCTGGCCAGTCGTGAGCACTATCAAAGATGCTCATCCCAACCTATTCTATTATTACACGGGCAGACGTTTTCTTCTGGTTTTGTAATAATGAGTAGTGACCCCACAGTGAGTCTAGCTGCTGCGTCCCTGACGTTCAGCATCTTGTCCTTTATTACCATCGTCGTTGGTCTTCTCTTTCTGGTATTTCCCGGATGGCTGGAGACCATCAAGAGCGCTACTAGCACCATCTCCGGCCCATCGTCCGGTGGAATCCTGGATGGCGTAAAAGTGTTTGCCGTTCTCGGCGGTGCCCTTGCTCCTGATATTGTTCTACTCATTGGCTTCATTTCCGACTTGATGAATATGAAGTTTCGCTTCTCCGTCACTAGTCTCATCGGAATCTTCGCCGTGATTGTCCACTGGGGTATTGGAAGCCTGGTATTTGGATCCGCAGGATCGGGTGTCCTCCAGCAGGCATCACAGGCGGCCAGTAACCTTGCTGCATCCATCGCCCCGGGCCCATCGGCTCCTGGCGTATCCCCCGGAAACCCAACAAATCCATCAACATCAACGGCATCGCAGCTCTTGGGAGTGGGAAGCACCGCACCGGCGCCAATTCTGGATGCACTTGGAAAGAAGGCACAAAAAGCTAAGACCGACGCAGAATTTGCAGTTGCGCGAGCCGAAGCTCTGAATAAAGCAGCAGCATCATCCGTTGGAACACCTTCAACACTAGACCTCAACGACAGCCCAGCTGCCGCCATGGCTCGTAAAACACGCAACTCTGCCAAAAAATCAGCGGCAGCAACATCAAAGATGGCGGCAAATAAGTTGGTGGGTGGAACTCAACTTCCCAGCATGATTGCCGACAAGTTCAATCCATGTGCGATTCGCGGTCTTGGAATGTTTGATGTAAAGGGTTCTCCCATGGGTCTTGCCGCCCTTGCTACAGTCTTCTCTATCTACTTTCTGGACATGACGGCAGGGAAGAAGCGGACGACCACCCAGGTGGGAGGATACCTGGGATTTTCCACACTTGCCCTCCTCTTCAATATTTATGCGTACCGCGAGTTTGGGTGCTTCCAGGATCCTTCTATGATGGGAATTGTAAAGTCCTCCGTATTCCCACTGGTTACCGGATTTACGATTGGTGGAATTGGGTACTCTGTCCTCAAATCCAAGTATGTAGATTTTCTACCTCTAGACGGTCAGGTTCTGGACACGGGTGCAGCCACCGACGGTCCATCCAGTGTTCCGTCGGATCACAAACCCAGTTGCTCCGCTCCCAACGATGATAATCAGATGGTGTGCGATGCATACCAGGATGGAAAGCGGATTACTTCGGTAGCATTGCACTGAGGCGCTTGGCGAGGGCAAAGTAACCCATAAGCTGCGTTCCCGAATGCCGGCCAACTTCAACACCATTGTGGACCGCGACCATCGTTGGGACGTGGGTGACCTTGTGCGTCGTTGCGAGGTGGGTAGGATCTGCCGTCGTGTCGACCGTCACCCACGTAATCTTCGGATAATCCTCCGTCAGCTCGGAAACAACGGGCTTGACGGACTTGCAGGGGCCGCAGGTGGGTGAGGTGAAAAAGTACATGGTCGCCATTGTTGTCTGTCTTATATTAACTATCCAGTTTTTCAATGGTTAAATGGGTTTTCTCTACCAATCTGTATGCGGCTGCACCATGAATCTTGGTCTTTTCCAGGTCATAGGCGCGGACATTCATCGTCTTCTTGAGTGCCGAGATAAGTGCTGCCCCCAGAAACTTCGGATCCAGTGATGTCGTATTCGCCAGAATGGCCTTTACGAGATCAGGTTCGGACATAGGTGCGCCCATAATCTTCAGAGGAATGCCTGAGAGAACCTCGTCAGCGGTGGTTCCCGTGCGTACAACCTTCTCTGCCAGTTCCTCAAACTTAACCGGACGCCCGAGTTCGGCAGCTTTGGTTGCGAGTTGATCGGCGTAATCGTTCCACTTGCTATCTGTGTCCTCGCCACCGGTGTGGGCCCGGACATGCACGAACTGGTGGGGCACCCCTTCCAGTTCCTTGAGAATATGCTCTAGTAGCACTTTGTGAACAACGGGCTTTCCCTCTGCCGTCTTCCAGTCTCGCTTCTTCCATCCGGAAACCCATTTGGTTAGGCAATTAATGGAGTATTCGGAATCGGTGCAGATGCGTAGGCCCAGGCTTGGTATGCTGCCGATTCCTTTGAGAGCTCGGATGCCCTCCAGGATTCCAGTAAGCTCAGCTGTTTGGTTGGTTTGAGATCCGTCAGCGGGAAGTGGGCGACCAAACGATTCCGACGGTAGACTCGGATATACAGCCGCAAACGCCCCCCGCGAGTTTTTACGACCATTGTTAAGCGAAGAACCATCTGTGTAGATACTCAGCATGTGGGTGTGTGCTTTACTGTACTACACGAGATGCTGCGTCCGTTTTTATCTGCTTCCATACGTCTATCACATTCTTTGTATCCCCGATATGGGTAGGAGAGACTACGTGGGGTGCGGCCTTAATTACCCGAGAAATACACCGACTCTGAATCGCCGATTGAATATTGTTTATGTATTCTACATGAAACCAGACGCGCGACCGGTAACTCTTCGTTTCTAGCCACCGACGAAGAGACTGCTGACACGCGAGGGACAAAAAGTGCGCATGCCATACCATCAAAAGTTTCACACGTTTCGTAGATTTGGAGGTTACCCAGATCTCAAACAACTTTCCAAACTCGTCGACGGAACACACCGATGCGGCATCAATTTCGTGAGGATCAAGCATATCCTGGTGTTTGTCTGTGTACTCTTTCCATACCCGAATCATTTCACGATCATCTAGGGGTTCGTGAAATAACATATGAGGTGGAGGACACGCTAGATTCATTATCTATCTATATACTACTACTCCTTCAGTTCCGAAACTATCTTACGAACGGGGATCGTCTCGGACACGACGTAGAGACTGTTCTCCGTCAGGACGATATAGCATCCCTCAGACTTAAAAAGGCGCTGGATCGTAGACGTGTACTCGCTCTCGGACTTCACGAGGTATTTCGTGTCGTCCTTGACGCCGATGCAGCACTTCTTCTCACAGCTATCCCGCCAATAATCTAAAAGAATCGGGCGGTCATCGTCAACCGCAATCTGGGCAGCACGAAGAAGAATACCGGCTGGTGGTAGAGCAGCGGTAGGAGGAGCAGGGGTGGGCGCGGCCATGTGTGTATGTATTGTGTCCTATCCTGCGTTTAAATCAAACCTTACGAACGCAGTCCTCCAACTTGAACCGCGAACGCATACCGAGACAGGGGGTCTCGGCCTTGGGGATCGCCAGAATCAGTTTGGCCTTCTCGGAGATGAACGTGTCGTCCTTGCCGAACAGCTTGGACATCTCGGAGAGGAAGGTCACGACCTGGTCCACTGACTCCGAGACCGTCTCGTTCTTCTCCTTGCGGATGTTGTCCGTGAAATCGGACAGAACTGTCTCCAGAGCCTCGTGAAGCAGGTCCTCAGAGATCAGGCCCCGAGTGTGGAGTTCGGCGGCAAACACGCCAAAGCCGCGCCTCAGCTCCTTCTGCTTGTTCCACGTGCACACCCGATTCTCAAAGTCGGGCTCCGACGAGTTCGGGAAGGCAATGGTCTTGGTCTGGTCAAACATTTTGTTGAACGTGTCCATTGAGCAATAGACGTGGAGATCCTCATTGATCTCGGGGACAGCCTCACACAGGTTCGCAAACATGTCGGCCATGAGCTTGGCGTAGAACGGCATGGAGACGCCGCGGTCAAACAGGTAGTTGACGATGCGCATACGGAACGAGTTGTCGCGCTTGGCGATCGTGTCGGAGATGGTCTTGGACCGGTCCTTGAGATTGGAGGCCACGACCTTGTTCACAATACCCTGAATGGACTCGTAGTCGGGATCGTCCTTGGTCCGAATCGTCGCCTTCAACTCGGCAATAATATCGCGGCGCCACTCCATCTCGGAGGGCTTGCGCTGCTGTGCAAACTTCTTGTAGTTCGGCTTCTTGATGTACACAGGGGCCACAGGGGCCATCTGCATAGCTGCGATCATGTCCAGAACAGCGGATGGGATGGGGAGATGGGTCGTCGTGCGAAAGGCATAAAGCATGGTGGTGTTCATTCTGATGGGTGATGGCTCTGTTTTAATCTGAGAGAAACTGGATCCGTTTTGTCCAAAACGGATTTACGAATCTGCAGATAAGATAAGTAGCGCCTACAATCATGACTACCTCTTCCATCACTACCCCTCTCCCGTCCGTTACCGATACCACACCATTCACGAACACGTGGGTGCTGTGGTACTTTGATCCCCGCAACAAGGACTGGAGCCTCTCAAACTACAAGAAAATCGCCGACCTTTCCACACCGCAGCAACTCTGGACCATTATTGCCGCCATTCCTCGTGAAGCCTGGGAATGCGGATACTTCTTCTTCATGCGCAAAGGATTCCGCCCTATTTGGGAGGTTCCCGAGAATGAGCAGGGCGGTTCCTGGAGCAAGAAGATTCCTACCTGCGACCTCTACGACATCGCAATTGATCTCGTCGTTCATTCCGTTGTCTCTACTGACCATATCATGAATTCAAAGAACGAGGCGTATGTTGGGTTCTCTACATCTCCCAAGGGCGAGTTCAATATCGTAAAGCTGTGGACAAACACCACTGCAGTCAACAACGCCAAGACATTCCTGAACTCCAACATGAAAATGACGATTACAGACGATGTCGTCTTCACGGCACACAAATCTCGCCGTTAGATATAATATGGCAACTGTTCCCCGCCGCGGTAATTTTACGCGACGAAAACGTCGTTTTTCATATGTGGAAAAGTATGAACCTTCGGATCGGCCTATGACGCCCGGGGACGAGACGGAGGATTATTCAAGTGCTGATGAAGTGGATATTGATGATGTCGATCATCCCAAGATTCTGTTGGCGGCACGGGATGAAGAGGAGAACCGGGCACTGGCAGAGAAGGCAGCAAGGAAATCACTGCAGGATGAAGCACAGAAAAAAACGGCCAAGGCAAAGGTCTTGACAGTTGCACGCGCAGTGGCAAACGTTATAAGTCCAGGGAAGAAGGTAACCATCAAATTGAAACGGCGTGGAGAATCAGGAGGAGGCCGTGGTCCGAAAAAGTACACCAAAAAACAGGTAAAGGCACACAGCAGAAATAAACAGCAAAAATATACAAAACGCCAGCCAAAACGCCGAGATTAGTCGGGGATTTTGAAGGTGTCGGGGAATAAGGTCAGCAATATCAACGTAGGAATGCTCGTCGGTCATATATATCTACCGGTTTCGGCTGTGTAGGTGCCTTAAACTTCTGGAGCAGCTGAATCGCCTCCTGGCGCTTACTTCCCGGAATCTTGTAATCTTCATCGTTGACCCTCTCCCAAAGCGTAGTCTTACCATACATTGTCTCAAACGGATGATCTGCCGGAGATTTCACTCCCATCTCTCGCAGAGTATTCAGAATCCCGTACAGTTTGCCCCCGTCATCTGTCATGACGCAGAACCACGCATCGTTCAGGAGAACAGACGGGTCGTAGGTGGGCTTGCGCTCCTTGCCGACATGTCCATATAGGGAGGTGGACGCCTGGTCCTGTCCTAGGAGACCAAAATCTGTCGCCATACTTTCCAAGCCTACAACCTCACCAACCTGACTGTAATCATAATTGGACACTTCAGGAGCCTCTTCAGCTGATTTACGAGCCATCATCCGCTGTCCGCCCTCAAAGGAACGTTCCATGTACGGAGGTGGCTGATGGGGGCGTGAGGGATCCATTGTTCTCTTGAAGCCATCTTCTTTTAAGTTCTTTTTCCTTACTCTCTTACTTGGAGATCGCCGATGTGTAATCTGACGGTTTGAGTTTTGCTTTGGTTGCCTGAAATGCGAGTCCTATTAGGAGAGGCATCGCCATATTTTTCAAGAGAGCTGATGCCCCCGCGGTTGCATAGGTCAGCGAGTACCCACCTAGAATGTCGTTGTCGTTCTTAGCCTTTTTCACCATTTTCTTTGCATATTCAGAGACGGCATAGATCATCGCCATACGCGTATCAAACGGTGTATCCACATTGAGGACAGTTCCTTTAGGAAGGAGAGATGCGAGATCCTTGTTCTTGTTGAAATCGTTAATGAGCTGAGCGCTGGGCATACCGTACACAAACTCAAACAGAGCACCGAGCGCACCGCCCTGACCATTTTTCACTAAATTATCAATGCCTCCGGTAATTTGGCCATACAAATCATGCTGCTTCGTTGATAATTCTGCGAGTTTGGTAGCGTCATACTCATAGTGTTTATCCAGGATACTTTTGACCTGGCTAATGAGGGTGGCCCAGTTCGGGAAATTACCCTTCATATTCGTGAACTCTTCTCTCCGTCGGTTCTGGCCGTAGAGAACAGCAATAAGTATAAGCACAGAGACTCCTATCAAAAGGTATCCCCACTTCATTATTATTCGTATTATTCTTTAAGCAGAGGAATTGGAGCAGGGCATCAGACACAGCTTGATCTCTCCAAGGTTCGCGATAACATACTTGATCATCATAAACCAATCGTTTTTCATGTAGAGCTCCAGATTGTTGGAGAGGTTCGTGCACTTGGTAAAGAGCACGAGATGGGGCAGAGAAAAGGTGCCGGAAATAATCGCGTTCGTCTCCTCCTTCTTGATGGAAAACTCTGAATCAGAATCTCCGAGAACCGTCTCGCGGTTCGCAAACTGTCCCTTGCACGACAGAACCAGTGTACTGCCCACGCTCTTGATATCTACCGTCTTCGCCATCAGTAGAGTCATGTCGCGGCACTTCTTCTGGAAATCAATAGACGGCATCGTAATACGGGCGGAAAACTCCGTGGACGGCATCTCAATGTTCGGCTCGTCGCGATCCAGTAGCGAGAGGGAGTACCGCGTGACCTCCTTCTTGTCGCCGTTCTCCAGGAGAACACGCAGATGGTTGTGATCGCCCTTCTCAATATAGAAGGTGAGAGTATCGTCATTGGTCGCCGTCTTCACAATGCGGTAGAGATGGTCCGTGTTGAGACCAATCACTGTGGGCGTGGAGCAGTGGTACTTCTCAAACCGTCCGGCCTCTAGACGCATGTGGACAAGAACTGTACGAGTATTATCCATCGCCGCCATCTTGATCCCATCCTTGTCGAAGGTGAAATTCATCTCGACCAGAATGCACTTGAGGGCCTCAATGAGAGTACGAATAGCTCCTGTCTGAACAGTCTTCGCCTCCACCAAGTACTCAGTCATTTTTATTAGTTCAGAGCGACATGCTTAAACCAAAGTAAACACGAACCCCAACATGTACCCACACAAAAACTCTATGATGTCCACAAATACATTGACCTCTTCCACATCTAAAAACTGGTAAAAAATAAAGAGTGGGACCAGCATCCTGATCTTGGTTGCAAACACTCCAAAGGCAATGTGCCAGAACGAGTTCCAGTTATCAGTAAACAATCTCCGAGGAGAATATGTCGTGGATTTACCTCTGGCCACTCGTTTTTTTGGGAGCGATGGTGGTTCTAATTTTGGTGGTTCTTCTGATGGGAGCGAATCTTCTTTTGGGGTTGGTGGTTCTGTCTCTGTATGGCCTAACTCCAAAAGAGGCGCTATTTGATTCGGTGGTAGAAAGATTACGAAACGAATCGGTGGAAGAGAACCTTCGGGCAACATTTCCAATGGTGGAGTGTCCTCCCGACCTTCCACCATCATGTATCTTTGTTTGGAACCCACATGGTTTAATTTCAGTTTCGTCCGCTCTCTTCAATTCTCTTCGCGTATGCCGACACCCTAACTACAAACCCAACCATGTTGTCTCTCTGCCCTTTTACCATTACATTCCTCTCGTAGGCGATATCGGACGATACGTAGGAGCTATCCCGTCCGATTATGGAAGCATCAAGAAAACGGTGGAGAAGGGCGAGTCCGTGTCCGTGATGCTGGGAGGTGTGCGGGAAATGAATTTAGCAGATCCCCGTAAGATGGTGCTCTACATCAAGAAACGCTCTGGAATCTTCAAGATTGCTGCGGAAACGGGAACCCCACTGGTCCCGGTGATCACGTACGGCGAAAACGAACTGTTTCCTCGTTCGGACAATTGGATGGTTGAACAGATGAATGCGTGGCTCCATTCAACCTTTGGACTGTCCATTCCTGTTCCAAGCTGGACATCGCTTCTACACTGGTTTGAAGTGTCGTACCGACCGCTCAAACCAATACCTACCTATGTTGGTCACCCCGTACGTGATAAAGATCCAGACGCGTTAAAAGAAAAATATATGAAAGCGATCCAGACCCTGTTTGATACAACCTCGCCCCCCGATTATAGCTTAGAGATTATTTAGGCGGCTGTTTACTCCTCATCCGACTCCGACTCCTCTGCACCTCCCTTCTTACCCTTCTTCGCCTTGCCGTGCTTGACCTTCATGGGCTTGCCGTTCTTAATCGTCCAGCGGTGTCCCGTCTTCTTCTCCCACTTCCGGAGAGTACCCTTGCTCTTCGCCAGCGCCGACTTGCGCGCCGAAACAATCTTGCCGTACTTGTTGTACTTCAGGTGCTTCTTGGTCAGTCCGCCCTTCGTGTGGTGGGCCGTACCGTGCATCACCTGCGCACGGGATCCAATCGCGCGGTGGGATAATCCTCCGGTCATAATTTCATCGGCCATTTATTAGTATAGCTTAGATTTTTCTGTTACTCTTTGAGTTTTGCCGCGACATCTCCATCGGACAAAATTACTTCGGATGGAAGTTCGAGGTAGAGAATACTACTGAAGAACGGAGATATCCGGTTCTCAAAGACCACGCTTCTGATCTTATCATTACTCGCCAGAGTGGAAATAAGGCGCGATTCAAGTGAGGCGCGTTCCAGGGTTGGACGAACCTGTTTGACCTGGACTTTGCACGATGCACCGTCCCACACACAGAGACCAGAGCAGTCTGACTGCGGGGCACCCGTACACGAATGGCGCATTTTACTGTAAAATGTGGGAGGGGTGTCCGCCTCACTGAAGGTTAGGGTATCATCAAACCATTTTTTCACGAAAGGTCGTAGGTCTTTGATATCCGGAGACGGCTGCGAGAGGATACGCCGGAGTTCAGCGTAATCTTCACCCTGCATATCGTGTGTGAGCTGGTAAATCAGAAACTCAAAAATCTCGGCTTCGTACGTGACTGAACGAGCAGTCTTCACTGCTTCCTGATCAGGAATACCATACACGAGTGTCTCCTCTGTGACACCCCGCGTCGTCTCAGTAATTTCTGTAGGATCTCCCTCCACGACTTCATCGGTGAGAACAGGAATACGCAGTCCAGATCGGGTCACTAATTCAACCACCACATGGTTCGCATTGGCTGCATCGTGGGCGTACGCGTATCCAGGATGTACTTCCGTTGCAATCTGGAGGAACGCAAGCATATCGGCCTTAGGGGGGTAGTCGGACTGGGCGATCTCCGAATACCCAGAAACCCTTTCCTCTAAAAATGTAGGAATTTGAGAAGTGGGACGAAAAGGTAGAAGGATCGTCTTCGGAAGAAACAGGGCTTGGGCGCGTCCATACGGGTCCAGAACAACTTTAAGCTCTGGTATCCGGTCTTTGAGAGGCGTCTTACCAAGGAACGCGAGAGCTTTCTCAATTGTCGGAATGTCGCGAACACACGATTTCACGCGCAGAGATTCCAGCGTCGCAACTAGTTCTTTGGGAAACAAAGTCATGTACAGATTTCCGTTAAATACCGGTAGGGCTGATGTCCTTGCAACGTGTGTGACATAATCAATGCTGGACATATCAGTGGCATCTATCAAGACCAAGACAGCCTTGTTGGTACGACGAACTGCACCAATATTCATAAAACATGCCGAGTGAATCTCGTCTCCTTTCACGTACATCGTATACACCATACAGTTCAGGGTAAGCGCAACGTACTCCAATTCTTCTAGGGGGCTCAGTGCTTTCTCGTCATATGCCCGGCTAATGGACTGAATACGGGCCGCTAATTTGTCGTCAATGGACGTTAGATCAGCTTTGGACCAAGATCGGAAGAACGAGCACCGTTTCGTGACTTCCGGAGCCGCCGAGGGGGGTGGAATCGGACCAGTGAGACCCAGAATCTTTCCTAAGGTTACGGCCGCATGACCTACTCCGGCACGGAAAAATCCAGACTGACCCGACTGAATACGGTTCATCGCATCAATCGTCGCCTTGTACTCCAGAGGAATGCCGAGAGCTCGGCCAACTGCTTTGGGAATATATGCAATACGCAGCTCTTCAAGCCTCGCCTTCGTTTCTCCGAGAACATAGTATGGTTCAGGCTCTTTTGCTGACGTCTCCGACTGAGAATAGGAGATCTTGGTGGTCTGGGCTGTCGTATAGCAGCAGGGAATCTGTTTGCCCGACTTCTTGGTCTTGTACTTGATGTAGCCGGGGTACACAGACGATGCATCGCGCTTGATCACCGAGTACTCCAGAACATCTTGAGTCTTTTCTTCGGCCTTGGTGGATGACCTCACTTTTCCTTCGCAGACCGGACACTTACCATCAACCAACTGATCCGCTTTCAGAGGTATGCGATCTACCGTACACCAGTATTCCGGACAAATAACCACACCATCCGGTTCTTTTACAGTGAGAACTCCGGCAGACCCCGAAGAACGAGGATCGTAGGCAGACAGATCTTCAGAATCAAACTTCTTCATTTCAGACTCTTTCAGAATGATTGGTTGACGGGGCTTATCGCATTTGTTGTACATATCAGACTCTGACGGATCGTACGTCTCTGGATCAAATTCACGGAGTTGGCGGAGGAAGTAGTCGGCCAGAGACGTACGTGTTCCTTTCGGTTTCACCTTCTTCGCAGCCTTCTTTTCGGGTTTCGGTTCCTCCTTCTTTTCGGCGGTTCCGATCCCGGCAATATCTCCTAGAAGTTCGTCCAGAAAACTATCTTCCTCTGCAGCAGCTGCCGGTGTCTCTTCGGGAATGGCTGCTGACTCTGATTCCACGACTTCCATCCGCTTGGGACATACATCATCCAACTCTGGATTGTCTGGACGCATGAGAATATCGCGAAGAAGTGTGATGTACCGCACCACACGTTTCATATCAGGGGCATGAGTGACTGCGACTTTAGACGACGAAAATTTAAACGTCGGGAAGGCAGAATAATGCCGTTCTCCGATATCCGGATTATCAGAGAGAAGCTGTTTCACACGTTCTAGAAGTACTCCGCTATCTGGAACCGAGAGTTCAGGAATCTGGTCATGGACATCATCGGGAGACACCGCCACACTCTCGCGCAACATTCCAACAACCTGCATTTCGTGGTTAGACAGTCCAATATCCGTATCATCGGTACGGAGAAACTTGAACACAAGTTTATCCTTGTCGGTAATATCGTAGATGGACCGCAAACAATCAAAGCGACGGAAGTCGGCTTCTTTGAGTTCGGTGTCATAATGCACGACTCCGGACATATCCTGGAGCTCCCACCGATCATCTTCATAATCTGTGGGATTCAGAAATGCTGCCAAACCATCGATGGATACGAGGAAGTCCTTAGCTTTCTGTTGTAGCTCCATGTGCGTATCGGCTCCTTCTTCCCCGCGCGAACAGGAAATCACAATTTCGGTAGAGTTCACGGTAATGCGATCGTACGTTCCACGAGCAGTTCCGCGATAAATGAGAAGAGCCGGTTTGTTCTTGGACGGTTTCGTGGCGTTCCACCAGTATGACCAGGTTCGCACATCAAGGGATGGCGTCTTCTCATCGTTGTCTGTAAAGAATTTGTGACGGGACTGTTCCTGCCGACTTGAAAAGAAGGAGATCGCGGGAACGTTGGGGGATACGGTTGTACCATAAAAGATCTGTTCAAACCGATTGCGGATTGCGTGTCCGAAGTCCGTGTTGACTAAAGGTAGTTTCCAACGAACTTGGTTGATGGATACTTTGGTAGGGTTTGGAACGCTGAGCGAAGAAAGCGCGGAAATTAGGTCTGTCTGACGGGCGATGGATTTCTCTACGTCTGCGGGAACTTTGCCGGGAGATGTGGGGCGGAGACGGGGGTAGTAGAGAAGTTCCAGTTTGGGCACGAGAGTGGTTTGGGGTATGACCACAAACTGAACAATTTCGTAGGGATGCAGTGTCTTAAACAGAGCACGCACATCAACAGTCACCCGGGCAGACGGAGGAAGGTGTTCTGGGACGTCCGTGTTGTTTTGGGGGTAAATCCACGACCGTTCTTCGGTGACTCCCAGAATACGTCTCTCACGAAACGGAGCATCTGACTTAGAATCAATCGCCATCCATCCTGACTTGTCGTACGAAGTTTGATCAAACACAAACGGAGGATCGCGAGCGGAATTATAGTATCCCAAGGACTTGCGAACAGGTTTACCTTCGGGAGACATACGGAGAAACAGGTTCTCCCATCTGCGGGAATCTTTGGTATAGTAATCTCCGTCAAACTGGCCTTCCACATATATCCGGAGCCGATCAGGGTGTACACCAATCAGAGTTCCAATACGGTTCTGGACAGTTTCTATGGAATCGTCTGTGAAAAATTTGAAGGTTGCAGAGTTCCCCGTTTGGAGATTGAGAACGGTTTGGGAAACCTCCTCGGACATTATTTTATGTGATCAAAATAATGTCGTCATTCAACGTTGGTCTTGGAAGCTGGAAGAAAGGTGGCCGTGTCCCAGATTCGTCTATGCTCACTCGTAACGTCAAGCTCCTGGCCGCCGAGCGTGGAGTTGCGAATGAACTGTCTACATTAACGCTCGGAAATCTGGGAATTCCTCCCACCTACCGTATCCCCTCTGCCGAGACAATCCAGACTGTCTACAAGGATACAACACCTGCGATGATAGGAGCGTTTAACTCGGCCGCACAGATTCGTCGCCGCATCCGTCAGTAAGATTTTGCCGTATACGTATAATAACAGACTAAAAATGCCCACCGTTCAATCATTTGGATCATGGAAAACTGGCGGACCTGCTGCCGATTCTGGAGATCTCACCGCCAATCGTCGTAAGCGGGCAGAGTACCTGGATTACCTGAATGCTCAGACCAATATCCGTACTCCAGCTACACCGGTAGCCTATGGACCTGCTGCGACGTGGGTCGGACCGGTTCCCTTTGGATCTACGGCGCTTACTCTAGGATATGCGGGCGGTGGACCGATTCGTAAAACCTTCAATCTCGGCGTAGTTCTTGCCAACAGCCGTAAGGATCGCGTTGCTTTCTGCAATGCGTGCAACGACTTTACGCTTGCAAGCACTCGTTAACTTATAGAGGCGAATCGGTAATCGTCATACCGCAGTACTCCACTGGTGTCCTGCTGTAATTGACGGGAGTATACACTCCAATCTTTGATGCATCTTCTAGAATCCGACGGAAATTTGCCCAGAATTCGGGGGTATGTTTTCCGGTTGATAACTCAGCCGTCATCAGATGAGCCATTTCGTGTAGGACCACAAACATGACCGTGTTCATATCCACAAACGGATACGAAGGCGGATTGGTCTTGTCGCGGAGACAGAGAACGATCTTTTCACCCTTGTTCTCGGAATAGGATGTATCGGGAGACGTCATAGAGTTTTCCATGATATGATCGGCATTGAATCGTTCTACCAGAAGTTTGGCCTGGGGATCTGTTTCAAATTCATCCTGCTTATAAAATTCCACCACCTTCTCCATATTGGCTTTTAGGTTCGCAAGGTGTTCGGCCGCCTGCTGTTTCATCGGAAGATCTTGTACAAGGTACGCTTCCCCATCTTTCTCGGCTTTGACGGTTACAAGATTTCCCGGTCCACCGTTCGCATATAGGTACAGAAGATACCCTAACATGCCAACTGTGATGGCCACAATATGTGGCGTAAACTTCATTATTCAATCAGGTCAAATTACTTAAAGCATTCCGTTTACTGAGGTCCCTTGGCGCCCGCACCCGACTCGCCAATCTCCAGCTCGCGGCGGTACAGGTCGGGCTCAATCGTGGAGTTTAGGAAGGGAGAGACAGCCGCACGGGGGTTCGGCGGGTCCGAGCGGACGTCCAGGTTGGCGTTACGGAGGGACTGGCCAACCGTGTTGATGCCGTAGTGGTACGAGGGCGAGAGCAGGTTCTGGCCCTTGAGGTCGCCGAGTCCGACGGGGTTCGTGGCCGCCCACGACGCACCGAGGCCGCCCTTAGGGAGCAGCTCCTCGGGCGAGAGGACCGACTGCGAGTAGCTCTGCTGACCCGTCGGGTGGCGGCTCTCCTGTGCGAGGGAAGGGGCAGCATCGCCGCCCTCGGAGTGGGGGTTCACGACCGTAGGGGCAGAAGGGTTGTTCGAGAGAGGTCCCTGTGGCTCCAGTCCACCGACCTCAAGGCCCTCGCCGAGGAACTTCGAGCCGCTGTAAGCATTCACAACGGCGACAAGGACAACAATGCCAGCGACCACGGCACCAAGGCGAACCATGCTACTTGAGGATAGTTTCATCGCTAGTTTATATTGTTCAATAGACAAAAAGAATGGATAAAAAGGAGAAGGAGGTCTCGGGGCGTGGCTTCTTCGACAATATCTTTCAGGACATTCTAGAATTTTCAGCAAAACCCGAAACGCACTCCTACATCGAACACCACGTCATCAAGCCCCTCCTTTCACGCATTTTCCACCATCTGTACCCCTACCTCATCGGTATTCTTCTTCTGTGGCTCCTCATGTTCGCCTGCCTGGCCATTATCCTCCTTCTTCTGATGCGGGGAAGCATTCTCGATAGTATCGTCATCTTTCGGAAATAGCGTACGAGTAAGATCTTCCTTGTTAAGACTCCAGAATCCTCGGAGACCGCGCTCCTTCGCCGTCTCACGCAGTTCAACAATCGTCATCTTCTCAATTGTATACTTCTGAGGGAGCTCGGGTAGGGAGAGTAGCTCAACCAGCTTGGTCTTGGGGAGGATATAGTACTGCTTGATACGGCGACCCTTCGCCATTTTCTTGAGAGCCATCAGCGACATAGTATTGAGGTCGACGGACGTAGACATTTTGTAGATTAAATGTGGATTTACCATAACAGAATAGGATGGATCTGGTATCCGTTTTGGTGGTTTTCCTATCCACCATTCTTGCTTTTGGAGCAGCGATCTATGCATATGGGGTAGCAAACTTGGAAGAAATTAAAGATAATTGGGTACAGTACCGCTGTAATCCCCTGTATATGCCCCTCGCCGACATGGTCGGTTCCGATATCTTTACAAACTTCACAAACTGTACCCTCCAAGCGACGCAGTCGTACGCGGGTGTCGTTCTGGATCCAATCTACAAGAATTTTACAATACTCACCGATACGGTCAACATCGTTATGAACTCCATGAACGATATGCGTTCAGCAATTACCGGGGCATCAAGTGGATTTCTCTCAATCATCCAGAGTACATTCGCAAAAATCCAGAACACAATGAGTACCTCAATTCAACTATTTGGACACATACGCACCATTGTAAGTCGTATGATGGCAACTATGGCGGTGATTATGAACATTGTGAACACAGGCATCCAAACTGGCCAAAGTATTCAGAATGGTCCTATCGGAAAGGCTGCCGACTTCTTCTGCTTTGATCCACATACTCTCATCTCTACGCTAGAGGGAGTTCTTCCGATGTGTGGTATTCGCCCCGGTATGAAGCTTGCCGATGGTCAAGTTGTTCAGAGTGTTCTAGAATTTGACGGAAGGACAACAGAGATGTATCGCGTGGGCGCAATCAGGGTATCGGGCAATCACAAGATTGTTTATGACAGGAAGTGGATACGGGTTGAAGATCATCCTCTCGCCGAGCCCGCCGAGTGCTGTCCTCGTCTGTTTTGCCTGAACACGGAAAATCATACGATTCCTATAGGGGGGTTCCTGTTCAAAGACTACGAAGAGACCAGCAACCCCGAGATACTAAAAGAATTCTTTACGAAAGTTGAGCAACATTATGGATTCGCTCGTTCAGCTCGTAAGAAAGCCGATCCCGTGAAATTTAGATTGACTGGTGTTCTACCAACGTCCAGTGTGATTCTTGAGGATGGAACTATCGTCAAAGCGAACGAAGTCCAGATCGGACAGAGTCTGAAATATGGAGGAGACGTCTCAGGAGTTGTTCATCATAGCGTCAAGGGGTTATCCAGTTATAAGGAGGTGGGAATCGCGCCTGGAACATGGATTGTTCCCACAGAGGGAGGAATCGTTCCCATTACAGAGATTCAGTCAGAGACGCAGTATGAGTATATTCAGTTTATCACAGATTCGTGTCATTATGCAGTAGCTTCTTCAACCGGTGAATTTGTGATTCTTGACGATCACGAAGTGGATGATGATAGGATTCACAACTGGCGTGATTTGGAGGTGCAAAAAGAGATGGTCTAACTATAACATAACAGAATGGACGTCCCTGCGATTGCAGCAGTGACGATTGGACCCCTCCTGATTGTGGGGGTCATTCTCTACACATATGCTCAAGCAACTTTGGACGATGTTCGCAATGACTGGGTAAAGTATCGCTGTAACCCGATCTATATGCCCTTTGCCGGCGGAGTACAACCAGACGTCACAACCTACGAGAACTTTCAGTTCTGTATATCGTCGATGGCTCAGCAGATTTTCCAGCATCTTCTGGATCCGATATACCTGTTGTTTGGGGTCGTGAACCGACTTGTTGGGATGGTGAGCCACGATCTTCGGTATTTTCGTAATTTCATTAGCGGAATTCAGACCTTTATTACATCGTTTACCGCTGAAACATTTGCAAAAATTCAAGGATCGTTCGGAGTGATGATGTCGCTGATGTCGCGTGTCCGAGATATCATGTCGCGAATTCTAGGTTCGGCAGGATACACTGCAGCCATTGCGATCACGTCTGTAAAACTAGTAGAAGCCCTTGTTGGATTTATGAAGACAATTATCATCGCGATCGTGATTATTCTATTTGCGATCGCTCTTGTCCTTGTATTTGTCGCCCCTGGACTTCTTGGATTTGCGATTTTCCTTGGAACGTTTGTGGGAGTCTCGTACTGTTTTCACCCTGATACTCCGATCAAACTGGAGAGTGGGGAAACGGTCCTCTTGAAGTATGTGAAGGTGGGTGATACGCTCAGTTCGGGGGCTCGGGTCACTGCAACTATGCGCTGTTTGGCTTCCGGAGTTCCCCTGTACGTCTACGATGGTACAGTGGTCTCGGGAACCCATCTCGTAAAAGAGGACGGAGTTTGGACCTATGTTGAAAAGGCGAAAGGCTCAGTTCCCTATACAGGCCCTCAGCCGTATACCCTCATTTGCCTGAACACGACTGATCATCAAATTCCGATCGGAAATACCGTGTATGCCGACTATGAAGAAATTGAAGAAGAGCTGGATTACGAGCCTCTAGAGCCAAGTGATACGGTGTTTACTGGGGAAGGTAAAGTCCCTCTAGAAAAATGCTACCCAGGCCTCCTTACTATTGACGGATTAATTCGCGCGGTCGTTCACCTTGAGAATGGAAAGATGCAGGTGTTCATGGGGAATACCGACGGATACTTTTATATTAACGGTGGGTCGCGGAGAGTCCGTGATTATCCTGATTCTCATGACCCAGTTGAGTTGGCCAAGATTCAGGATAGAGTCCTTGCGGAACTAAATTCGTAATATGTATACAAATGAAGGACAAGACAACAGTCGTTCTTGCCGTTGGCGCGGCCGCCTTTATCGTTGCCCTTGCAGCTCGCTACGTTCTAGGCGGAAGCCGGGAGGGTTTCTGGCAGAATGAGATTGGTGCTCCCCTGTCGGATGCGGGGGCTGGAGGATACGATGGAATTGATATTTCGAACGGAAACTGCTGGTCCCAGACAACCGCCCCTACTCCCCTGAAGGGATATGAGGCAGCCAATGATAACCAGCTCTTCGATTTCCAGAACTCGGTGTTTAAGCCCGAGTGCTGCCCGTCCAGCATTACGGCGGACACAGGATGCCTCTGCATGACGGCCACCGAGGAGAAGAAGTTAGCGTACCGTGGTGGAAATCGCGTGGAGTAGTAAGTAAAAACAGTTTAGAATGATCCTTGTGTAACAATAAACAACTAACGATGTCAGGATCCTTTGATGTTCAGACGGTTCTCAAAGAATGCTTAGACGATATCCGTAAGGAATTTCCGTCTCTCTCCGAGACGCTTGATCGCGAGTATGCAGAGATCAACTTTAAGGCGGAGGTGGAACGGTTCAAGATTCTGCTTCAGCCCATCTTTATGCAGGTGGTGAAGAAGGACGATAAGATATTTGAAGAGCCTCAGCTGTTTCTCCGTGGAATTGATTTTTCAGTGCTGATGAAGGATGCAACAGAGAAGCAGAAGGATACGCTCTGGACGTATATTCGCATGTTTCTCGTTTGCTCCTACCTCGGTTCCGATATCATGGAGACCGTAAAGGGGCTGTGGAGCAAGATGTCGGGTCAGGCGTCCACCGATGAAGTAGACGAGATCCTCAAGGAGGAGGGAACACAGTCGGGAATCCAGGATCTGCTGGAGACGCTGAAGGATACGCGCATCTTCAAGTTGGGCATGGAAGTGATGGAGAACCTCAACGTGGAGTCGCTGGGCCTGGGCGATATTGATTTCTCTGATATCGGTGGAATCATTGAGATGGTAAAGAATCCCGAGCATCCCGTGACCAAGAAGGCGGTATCAGCGGTTCAGAAAATGATTGAACAGAAGATGAGGACAGGAAGCTTGAAGAAGGAGGATTTCATTCGGGAGATTGAAATGCTCAAAGAGAAGTTCAAGCATTCGCTTGGACGTCTTTTCAAGAAGGAGTTTTTCGATGAGACACCCGCGGCTGGAGCAGGAGGTGATCGCCCCACTCCTACCGCGGCTGATCTGATGAGTAATCATCCGGAAGCCCGACGGGCGCGAATGCTAGCCCGCCTACAACGTAAGGTTGGTAAGAAGTAAATCTCTTTATTCCAATAATGAGCGGCCGAGAACTATTCTGGCTGAACGACCCTGCAAACTTGTTCAAGCGGTGGACCCGATTTGTTCCTACGAACGACATGACGGTCCCGGAAGCTCTTAACGCAGTCGTTCGCTTTACGATTTATTCATCTCTTCTGATCTCGTTAATTACTCAGAAATCATGGTACCTCCTTCTGATCCCGACAGTTATGGTGGTGTCCGCGATTTTGGTTCGTATGTATCCCGAGACACAGGTCCTCAAGGAAACCTTTGGTAGTGGATCATCTCTAGGCGCGGCGACTCCGAAAGCCAGTAACCCGTTCATGAATGTTCTGTTCACGGATTATGTTGATTCTCCTGATCGTCCTGCCGCCCCGTCCAATATTAATCAGGGGCAGATAAAGGCAAGTATTGATGAAGCATTTTCTAAGACATCTGATCTCTACATGGATACATCGGACAAGTACGGACTTATGCAGTCCGCTCGGCAGTGGGTTACCCAGGCCTCCACAACAATCCCGAATGATTTGGAGGGATATCAGAAGTTTCTCAACCAGGACAACGTATCGCGCAAGGAACTGTCGGAGTCGTATGTGGTCGCCAAGGGATCTACGAACTCTCCGAAGGGCCTGCTATAAATGTATGAATCTCACCAGGACTCATGAGCGCACCCGTATGATGCTTATTGTCCCCATCTTTTGTGTGAAGCGCGTAGGTGGGAAATCCCTCTACCCCCATCATCACATCGTCTGGAACTGCGTCCTGCTCCACTTCCACAACCTTTATGTCGGGCGGTGCACTGCTGCAAAAAGCTTTCCACGGTTTCTCAGACATCTGGCATGCCCCGCACGTCTTACTGTAAATTCGTACAATCATTGGGATATCCTGGGACAGCTCTTTCATGACGTCCGGTTTCTCCGAAGGTTTCGTATAGGATTTAGGTTTGGGCATTTTAATTATAAAGTATCGCGAAATTATAATACTTTATGTCCTGCATCTCAAATTTGTATCCTGTAAGTTCTGATCTCTGGGTTGGTCAGGACACAACGGGTGTCGCTCACCAATTCAGGGGTCTTCAGCAGTATCACGAATATGTTGCGAAACTTGCGGCTGCTGGAAAAACATGCCCAGCACCGTCAACTCCTCAAGCACCCGCTATACTCCCACAGGAACGAACTCCATTCACTGGATTTCTAGAATTCAAACCAGCGAATGATCAGCAACAAGCCAAGTATTCGGCTATGTCACCTTACTGGTTAGGAAGCGAGACAACTGATGTCGCATTTGGTCAGGGACTCAGTAAATCTCTTTCCCGATAGGTACACCCTTTGGGTTCATGGGGGCCGGCAGAGCCCCTGTCTGCTGCGAAGGGTACGAATCAGGAACTTTTCCATACTCTCCGCCATTCGGTCCTACTGGATCATACCCTCCCTTCTTCGGCAGACGCTTGTGCTTCATTGTCCGCCGACGAAGACTCCGACGACTGACCTTGGTATGCTTACGACGTCCAGCCTTTGTCTTTTTCACCATCTATTATAGTAATAGTAGAAGAAATGATCCGCGATGAAGTGATCTTTTGGGGAGCCGCTGTCCTCCTCGTAGTCTTCGCATTCATCCTGATGCCTGCGCACGAACGGTTCAAGGATGCACAGGGACGTGAAACTGATGTGTCCCCCGATGCCCCGCCGAAACCCGAGTGGCTCAAACCCATCAATGAACGCACTGGAAAGCGAGAGGGATTCTGGAGTTCGCTCACCTCCTTTTTCACACCGACGCGTGAGAAGATGACAACTAGCACTCTTACAATGGTGGATTTATACAAAGCAGGAGCTGCATTTATACATAAACTAGCTTCAAATGAAACTAATCCTTTATTAAAAACACAACTTGAAAGTCTTGCTGATTTATCTATCTCAGTTGATAATACCCCTATCCCCCCAGTCTTTGTTCCATTATATAAACTATACACTTCATCATATAGTTCACTAGGCGAAATTGCAGCAGCGGCTAATCTGCCCAAACCAACAACGCCCAACGAGGTAATCCAAATGATCTGGAGTACAATTTTTAGTATATCTGCTGCACCTATATTGTTTCCTAATTCCTCTACTAGCTCGGCACAAACATCTTTACCCCGTCTCTCAGGAGTCACGGCCCAACAGTCGGGGACTCCTCCTCAATTTACGACAGATTCCACGCTGGGATCGACGACGGGAACAACAGGAATGGAGCCGACGAGCACGCAGGGTTATCTTCGTACTGCCCAAATAACTTTTATCCAGCTTCTGATTGGGAACGAACCCGACCAGGCGACAAAGCTTGGTCTAACAAAAGGTCTCGCGACTCTTCAGGAACTTGCCCGCAGTGCATCAACCTCTGTACAAAATGTTCCTCTCGGATCAGCTGACAAGCGCGTGTACGAAATTCTTACTGGTGGATTTCCGTCCAGTTATACGTACAAGCAGTTTGAGTACGCATTCCAATCAGCGGGTGGAACAAACGCGTCTCCCGAAAACATTGTGAATATGGTCCAGTCCATTCCCAGTAACTTTAATCCGTTGGTCACTCCTCGTCGCACAGTGTCCAATGTTTCACAGATGTCACAGATGGATGCACTGGTTCCCCCCGATCTGTATGGCCCGGGGCCCAACGTACTCCGTTCAGCTCTACAAAGTTGTACATGTGCCTCCCAAACATCAGGATGCCCGAAGCATGGCTAATGATATTGGATAGTTTCTAGTAGATAATGATAATGAGAGGATACACGTTTCTCCTGTGGGGTCTCCTGGCTCTGCTCGCCCTTTACTTGTTCCTCACCCTAGGAGGACGAGAATACTTTGATGCCTCCACGAAACCGAAGAACGCGTCCCTCTGGCAGGATTCTACTGGAGGCTGGACAGCATACTGGGAACCTCCGGATACGGACAATACATACTCCTTTAATCTTTTCATGTCAGACGGAACAGTCTACTCGATCGGTCCGTCCAACAAACCTTATCAGACATACTTATTCGGACAGCGAGATCCGGCTGGGTTTGTCGGAAGTGTAGGACTCACCGATATCGCTACGAACAATACGAGCGGTCACGTCATGATGAAGAACATTTCTGCAGCGGCTGGAAAGAAATTGGTGGACACTGCGTCAGGCATAGTTAGCACATCCGCATCTACCCCTGCATCCACTTCCCCATCAGTCGGTACAACCCCAGCGGCCGCGGCACCCGCTGCATCCGGCATGTCTACCTCGTCTCAGGCAGTCACCACATCTATGCCTAATTTTTCGAATACTACCCCCGTTTTGGGCAAGTCTTCCCTCGTTTCGGGTATCGCCGGTCTCCTTCTGAGCCCCGAGTCTAGTACAATTATTACTACCGGACAGATCCCGATTGGAGATGTTGGACAGGACACTCAGGTCTACGAATACAACAATGGATATGCCGCGTTTGCTGTGAGTGCAAATCTGTTCGGAGATTCTATCAATAAAATTAAGACGGATATCCAAATGAATGGAAATGAATACAATGTGAGCGTGATTTCCGACAACGGAATTAACTATACGTTCCCACTTGATAAAATAACCAGTGTGACCTCTTCTACCAACGGTGAAGTTGTTGCCTACAACTTGCTGAATAGCACGTATCCCAAGGGAAATAATATGTTCACGGGCAACGGAGCACGGACTGTAGGAATTGAAATTACGTTGGTAGGACCTTCGGAGTCATCGGGAGCTGCCGCAAATGATATGAATCCTCTAACTAAGTCTATCTCTGCTCCGAATCCGCTGGATACGAGTATTGGATCAACGCTGAATGCTCCAACGAATGCCCCGACGTACGGGCCAGCGGGAGTAGGAGGAGGACCCAACGGAACGATTCCTCCGTTCGCCCCCAATACTTCATCTACTCAGCCTGGAGCTGGCTGTGCATCAAACACTGTCCCGAAGAGTTCGCTAGTTCCCTGTTCGTGCGCGACGACGGGGTCAGCAAGCTGCTCGGTTCACCAAGGATCGTCGTGTGGATCAACGGTCCCCGGTCAGCCCGGGTCAAGTTGTACTGATCCAGCAGATACAATTTCATCTCTTACGAAGGCTCAACGCCAGTGGGATCTGATGAAACCCTTCAATACAAATATGGGAGACGTACAAGGATTTCTAAATTCATTTAGTGCTTTTGGGTAATAGCATATAATGTTCGGACTCCATAACCATCGTGGAAGTTGCTGGGTAAACGCCGCACTTCAAGGATTGTTCTCCTGCCCTCCTCTGGTTGACAGGTACTCTGAACGTACAAACATAGACAAGGAAAACCCCATTGATGTATGTCTGGAATCTATTTATCGTAACAAAGGGGAAACTGGTCTCCGTGAGTTCTTTGATGTCATTAAAACGTCGTATCTCCCGGCTGGAGAGAATATCGGAGATAGTCACGAACTTATTGTCCATCTGTGCGACAAGCTTCCCTGGTTGGATGAGAAGTTTCGCTTCAATGTAGGCGATAAAATTGAGTGTAATCATTGTCACGATACACAATTGAAGACAACCACCATTATTGATCTCAATCTTATGCCTTCAACGCCAGGAATTCCTCTTCTTGATGCGATCAAGGAGTATGTTCAGCCGCATACGATTTCGGAGTGGAAGTGTGAGAAGTGCAATGAACTCGGATGTACGAAACAGGTGCTATTCGGAACGTTTCCGAAGGTGATGATGATTTGGTCAATGACTCCAATAGATTATTCAAGTCTCCTAGTTCTCAATGGACACAAGTACTTCCTTTTTTCGGTCGTATGCTTTAATGGTGGACACTGGTTTTCCTATGCCCGCAAACTGCCTCCAGGACATGCGTGGTATATTCTTGACGATACGTCTGTACGGGAGATGGATTCCAAGAAGTTTCCGGTTGATCGTACGATGAGAGTCCTGCTTTATTTCCTGTATGAAAACTAATAATGAGCAGCGTAGGAGCTTCTTCTCCGCCGCCCCCCGCGGACTCTGTTCTAAATATGAAGGTGGGAGATATCCTGAAGAAAATCATGGAGTCATTACAGCAGATTTCCAAATCTGCTCAGGGTTTAGCTCAGACCGAGACAGACCCAACCGCAAAGGCGGCGCTCACAAGTGTCGCGAAGACCATTGATCCCACGTCTACCACATCCATCTACAACAACACAAACACAACAACTGCAGCTGGAATTCCCCCAACAACCATTACGATCTCGCAGTCTGGAAATAGTACTAGCACGACACTTCCGTCTGTTCCGTCTACGTTCATGTCCCCGGCATCTTCGTCAACTATCCCGACTCTACCCGTACCGGCTATCCCACCAGTTCCCACAAATCTCCCGGCCGTATCCGATCTTCCTTCTCTGAAGCATTCTAAGCATCCTGCCCTGCCTACCGTGATCACGATTGCCGTAATCGTCATTCTTGGAGCGATCTCTATTTCTCTCGCGCTCACGGACACATTTGCCTTCCTAGCATTCGTGGTTCTTGTGACGTTTATTGGCTTCGTTCTCTACTCGTATGGGTTTGTTCAGATACACCGGACCGATACCGAACTGGATGTTACGTATGATTTGAATCCCTTCGAGGAGGTGCCAGAGGTGAAGACGTCTCTATCCCCGATCAAGATTAAGCCCCTCACTGAGGTGTTTTATGTAGCGGACAATAGCTTCACATACTCTCAAGCCCCCGCAGTCTGCAAAGCATATGGTGCGACACTGGCGTCATATAGCCAGGTTGAGGAGGCGTACCAGCAGGGAGCAGAGTGGTGTGGATATGGATGGTCCGAAGGAGGTATTGCCTTATTCCCGACCCAGCAAGCTACATGGGACAAGCTGCAGAAGGAGCCGAACCAACAGGCTCGTATCAAATGTGGACGCCCAGGAATTAATGGAGGGTACTTTGATCCGGCGACACAGTTCGGTGTGAATTGTTATGGAGTCCGTCCAGCGAAGAAGGCGTCGGACACTGCTCCTCCTACGGTAGCCGATGATGGAATGGACCGCCTCGTCGCCCAGTTCCAGCAGAACCTTGCAAAGTATGTTGTATCGCCATTCAACCAGAAGGTTTGGTCAGAGGCAACAGGAAACCCGCAGGATATTCAGTTGTCGCAGACACAGACGCCTTCCGTCGCAGCTGTTCCGGGAGCTGCTCAGCCGATAACTCCAACCACGTCAAGCCCAACATCGGCCATCACCACGGCAACTGACACGATTCTAACAGCTACCCAGACGATTCCCAGACCTCCTATCTCTGCACCCACCAATGTTCTTGCCCAAATTGAAGAGCTGGGAAGTGCACCGATGGGACTTCTGAATGATGCGTATGGCCAAGTCTCGGAATTTGTTCACGAGGTAGTATAATGGCTACCCAGGTTCAGGAAGATGCAAATATTTACCAGTCGCGCTGGACATTTCAGACGCCCGTGAATGCTCAGGATGCCCCGCCCCGCACTCCTTTCATCGGTTCGTTCAATGTCCCTCTCGCCAAGGAGCGGCTCCAGCCAAACAATTTCCAGTGGCTAGTCTATCGCCCCCAGGAACATTCCATTCCCCCCTTTGAGTATTTTAAGAACACCCGTGCGCCTTCGCGGACCATGGGGTCCCGAAATTAAACCAACTGATAGATAATAGATAATGATTGAAGTCGCACTCTTTACAGGTGTTGGGTTGCTGGGATACATCCTTGCAACCAAATACAATGAGGAGTCAAAAACTACCCAGCATGGACGTGAAGGGTTTGAGGATGCCGTAAGCCCCCCGAAGTCGGCCATTACACACAACGATAGTGTTGCCTATTCCCAAGAGAAGGGGCATAATAATATGGTTCCCTTTTTCGGGGCGAAGGTCACCCAGAATATGCGTACCGGCGCGACCAATTCCATTCTAGATACGTTCGCTGGAACCGGGAATGAGTATTTTCAGAAGCGGGAGGTTGCGGCCTTCTACGATGTAGTCCCCGGCCAGGGACTACCCTTTGGTAACCAGAATGAGTCAGATTTCTTCCAGTCTCGTATGGTTGCTGGTACAAACATGAAGAACGTGTTCCCGATTGAACAGACCCGTGTCGCCCCAGGTGTGAACGATGGATACAATAATCTTGGATCGGGAGGGTACCAGCAGTTCAATGCAACACAGGAGTTCGCCAAGCCGCGTACCACGGACGAGCTGCGTACAGCCAATAAGCCCAAGCTGTCGTACGACTCCCCAGTCATCCCTGGTTCACACTTCATTACCCAACCAGGTCTTCAGGCCCCTGTTCTCAAGAACCGCCCTGATACCTTCCAAGTGCTCACGGACAAGGATACGGGTGAACTGATGTACCTCAACACCACCACAGGTGCACAGGTTGCCCCGGCCTCCTTCCCCGAGCAGATGTTCAAGGAGCAGCAGCGTGAGTCCACAAACATTGAGTATTTTGGTACAGGCGGTGCATCCTTCACATTTGCAAACTATATTCGTGAATTCACGGAGCCGTTCGAGCAGTTCATGAAACTGACTGTCGGAGAGTGGGCCGGACCAGGCGGTGGAGCAGGTGCAGCCAATGAGGGATCGTACCTCGTAGACCAATACCTCGTGGCGTACACGAACCCTGGTCGTGAGGCATCGGCGATGACCAATTATACCCCCGGTGGATACACTGCAATTCACTCTGGCGAGTCAGCTGTGGGTGCGGTCAAGGTGAACAAGGACGAGGATATGCTCATCAATACTCGCGAGGCCGTGGATCCTACCAACGTAGTATCTCTCCCGTCGTCCACACAGCAACAGGGCGTGTACCGCTTCAACGAGCCCCTGCCGCAGGATCAGGAGATTAAGAACATGGACCCGTCTATTCTGGACGCGTTCCGTTCAAATCCGTATACGCAGAGTCTCACAAGTGTAGCATAAGAGAAAAGACATGGAGGATACTCTGCAAAGTATTCTATATGGCCAATTGGATGTTGAGATCAAACAACCGAGTCTTCACGACCAGTACGAGATCGTCCGAGCAGTAGTCGCGAATCCGTCTTCTCTCCGCCGACTGAAGGTAGAGGGAGAGCTGCATCCGTGGGTGGCGCTGCTGCTGAAGACGTTGAGGGAACAAATCCAGTGTAATGATCGTCCGCTGCCTTCTTAAGAAATTCATACTGTCCACGCTGTTCCGATCTCGGAGGAAGAGTTGGTATCTTCTTCGCGATCGCAACATACGCCTGATTGAGGGTCGGCTTTTCTGCCGTGACCGTCATCACATCCTGTAAATTTGCCCGTCCGCTGGTATATGCGTCAATGCGTTCTTTCAGAGTTCGGGATTTTAGTTCATCCGCGGTGAGAATATTCACCGTGTTCATCGTCGACTTGTTTTTGAGTGCGTCTTCTGGGTTCACCGGTTTCACGGGAAGCATCTGATGAGCAGCATAGGAAGCACCAAAACAACACACGGCTGATCCAGCGGTTAAAGCGGCAATCATTATGTATATGCTTCCAACAATTATGCATCTTGTAGACGACGGAACACTCATGCGTGTTCAGAACAATTTGCTCCAATCCAAAACTATTCAGAATCTACATGGGTCATGGTGGTTCAATATCCTGATGTTTATTCTCCTAGTCGTCGTGTTCGTGTACTTTCTGATGAACCAGTACACCTCCACGAAGTATGTGATTGAAGCCGAAGCGACGAAGATGGACATTCCCTTCCAACCCAACACGTTCAATAACGCTGTGCGAAATCGTATTGAGTTGTAATAATGCCCGAGCCCGCCCCCATTCCAGAATCACGTCGCACTGCTCTCCTGAAACTGAAACTGGATATGGTTTATCGGGGAATTGAAACAGCGAAAGCTGAAGAGCGTTTCAACCAAAACGTATTGCCGAAGGTGCCAGAACCCGAGGCAGCAGCAGCAGCACCTGCACCCGCCCCACCCAAATGAACATCTTCTTCCTTCACCGAAAGCCACGCAAGTGTGCGAAATATCACTGCGACAAGCACGTCATCAAAATGATCCTTGAATCCTGCCAACTTCTGTATACGAGTCATTGGTCCCAAAAGGAGCCACCGACACTGATACATACGGCTCCCGGCGGAGGATACAAGCCCACACACCGCAAGCATCCGTGTGCCCTCTGGCTGCTGGAATCTCTGGACAATTACCGTTGGCTTGTTGAACTCACGCAGGAACTGGTGGATGAGTACCATTACCGCTACGGACCCAAGGAACATGCGTGTGAGAAACATCTGGATTGGCTGAGGACTGTTGAACCGTCAGGTCTTTGTCGGCGTGGTCTTACCATGCCCAGATGTGCGATGCCGGACGAGTACAAGATCTCTGACGATGCCGTCCAGAATTACCGAGCATACTATCGGGGAGGCAAGAAGCACCTTCTCCAATATCGTAAGAGACATCCGCCTCATTTCCTGTGAAGTATAGTAATAATAAGAATGGCGGCGGACGTTTTTGGATACATTGAACTCACTGACCCTGACGCCGTACCAAAAAATGCGCTTGTACATACTTTTGAACTTCGCCAGCAGGGTGATGACCTGGTTCCCTATATGCAGCTGATGGGAGAAGAGCCGTCTACCCCACATATTGAAACCTTAAAGACTAAACAGGAAAAACGGCGGGCGGAGAGGCGGGTGCTTACGAAGGGAAGAACAGTCGTTGAAGCGGATACGACGGTTATCGCCGATGTTCCGACAACAATGGAAATACCACTGTACCATTTCACCTCAGATATTGAAACGTTCATCGATAATCCAAACGTAGTGAAAGCAGAGGACGTTCTACCGAAAGAAAGTCCGTTACTTCGTCCTCGCGCGGTATCCGATGCGGACAGTGCAGTGGAGTTTGCCGTGAAATCCTCAACTCCTGGAATAACCTTTTCTCGTGCCCGAGCGGGATTCGCAGACTTTTTCGTTGGACCTGTTGGAGATCGCGACCATCGTGTGGCTCTTCACGGATACCTTACCCGCCCTCTACCAATCAATATTCGCGGTCGTGGAACACTCATTCTGCAGCCAGGGTTTGAAATGGTGTCGGTCCTGAAAGGACGGGTTGTTCCGGAAACTGCTCCGAAGGGCAAGAAGATCGCGATGAAGATTCCCAAGGAATTGCCTTCACAGAAGAAGTTTGACCCTCCTGCCCCGATTCCCGGATTCTTTGAACCCCAGGATCCTCGGAGCCTTGGTTGCGGCCGCCATGCGCTCAACAATCTGTTGGGAGGCGTATATTTCGTTAAGGACGACGAGGTGGAGATCACAGATTCCAATGTCCAGTCTCTGGAGATTCCGGTAAGTCTGATGTCGGTGTGCCGATACCTGGTAACGAAGAAACAGGTTGTTGGCTCAAACCCATGTCCTGAAAATGAGAATTACGAAGATTCAGTCATATCGGGCGGCCTGCGGGTCATCGGGTACTCTGCAGACCCTGTAATCCTTGAACAAATTCACGATACAACTGTTGGATTCATTGCGAATACATCCGTTCCGTCATCTCACTGGATCGCTCTGCGCCGAAATGGTGGTTCATACGACCACATTGATTCACTCGATGGCGGGGAGACAAGTCCCGAGACGTTGGACCAGATCAAGGCAAATGCGGTATCCGGAAAGTACAGATCGCTTCTCAAAGTAGAGTTTGTAGGTTCGTTCATCAATCCTGTTCCCGAAGAAGCTCCTGTCTCTGCCCCAGCTCCAGCTCCCATAACTATACCAACCGCCGAATCTATCGTGGAAAGTATCACCGGGCCATCAGTAGATCCAATACCCGGCCCGGTTCCTCCGCCATCGCCCCGTCTCTCTCCCGATGAAGGACTCACGCCTGAAGAAAACGAGATTGGTCAGCGGGCTCGCGATGAGTCAGGAGAGATTGCACATAAAGTTGCGCAGGGTATTCCTGGCGGACCTGCTCCTGCTCCTGAAACATTCGACGAGGACGATAGTTCGTTTGGACAACAGGCGCGCGCGGATTCTGCCTCCGAAGCACGGCGGGCTGCTCAGGGATTTTCAATTACGATTCCTAGCCAGACCTCTTCAGCATCATCTGTAAGTACCCAGAAATCTCAGGCCAAATGTCTCAAGGTTCAGGGAACAGTTGACGAGCATTTCAGCGAGAATATTCACACGGCTATCCGTGAATTTATTCGCACACGAAAGCCCGATCTTCTCACTCCTGAAAACGAACAGAAAGCTCTCCAACACGAGGCATTAAATACGTATTTACAGGAAACACAGTCTGAGAAGAGTGGAAAGGCGTATACTCTCCTCCTTCCTACACGCGAAGGTTCCCGAACACAGACAAATCGGGGTATTGAAGCGTACTTTACCGGCTGGACCGTTCCGTCCAATTGCACATTGGGTGGAGATGTTCTAAAAATCAGCATAACGTCAGGATCTCCCGATGGTTCTCACCCTGCTACGGGATACGCAGTCGTGAACCCGACGGTTGGAGGCGCGGGGGTCGTAGAGTGGGTCTATTTCAAGTTCGAACTGGCGTATGTGTGAAGAGAATATACCCAGTCGCATACAACCATCCAATAATCTTGAACCACGATACATACTGCGGCATCTCTAATAGGGCAAGTGTGCTCATTGTGGTCAAGACCATATAGAGTCCGTCTACAACGAGAACCCACTCTGCTCCCTTCATCGTGGAATACGCGAACATCAGATCAATGATGGAATTACGTCCCTTCGGAATCATGGGAACCACTACCTGACTGAAAAAGAGATCGTGAGTCATCTGAATGGCCACGACTATCACCAGGAACGCTACGAGATTGAACGGTCCGCCAATCGCCGATGCTACAAGTTGGGCTAGAATCATGCCCATTACGATGGAAAGGACATCTAGCATATAGGCAACTAAGCCAAACTTGTCGTACCACACACTAATAGGTGCATCGGGTTCCGATGTGTATCGCCAAACAAATAGCCCTGCAGTATCCACTGCAATCGCAGACGCTACAATCGCGAGAAGTGTTCGGGCGTCCCAAAATTTACGAATATCCTTCATTGTATAGGATAGAGAAGAAGAGTATGTTCGTGGTTCTGGTAGGAGGATACGACCACCAGCGCAACGAGTTTCACAAGGATGTTCTTAACATGGGCGAGGAGGATATTGTATGGATTAATGATAGCCGAACCTTCAACTACATTGCCGATCTCTTCGTGAACTTTGGAGGGATTACAAACATTCCGAAAGATAAGTTGGTGATTACGTGGAGCGGTGATAATCAGGAAACCATTCGGCGTATCTATAAAACTCTCGGTCTAGAATAATTGATTGATGTTCGATATCATCTGGATCTTCGGGGGTTTTCTTGTGGGCATGATCGTCACGACCATCTTTGTCCCGCCACGAACATCCAAGAAACTAGTTCCTGATATTCGGAACCCAGATATGATTCTGCGTAACCCCAAGGTTGAGAATGGCTGTTTCCGTGCCGCCGCGTATGAGGTCCAGTGCACGGACGGTATTGATTTTCTGAATCAGTAATGTAATGGAGATCAGCAAGGTCCTGAAAAAACCCGAAGCAAACTACTTCTTCTCGTTTGTAATTGGTCTGGGGATTGCAGTTCTTATGTTTCATCGGCCTCAGACCGAAATTGACGTGTGTGCCTTACCAGTTGATGAGGTGAAAAAGATGGTCACGCGAGTGGATGGAAAGTGTTATCGGTACAGGGTGGAGGATGCGTCGTGCCCTGACGCGAGACTTTCACTCTAGATACTATAAAGAAATGGACGCCACGCCGCTAGACCAGCTGATGCCTCCTGGAGGTTCCCAGCAGCCGGCGATGGCCCTTCCGTCGGCAACAACGTACCCGCAGATGGTCACACCCGGAACATCTGCGGCTATCTATACTCCTCCCCCTCCATCACAGACTGCCCCGATGCACCCCTATGCCGCCAAGACTGTTCTGAAGAACATTATGACGTATGTCTCAGTGTTTGGCGCAGTCTTCATTGTATCGCTCACCCAGGTTCAGTCTCTGGTTCTTCGGTACATCCCGAACACGTACGCCGGTTCAGGCGTTGTCTCCCTGACAGGCGCTGCCGTTCTTGGTGGTCTAGGTGTTGTTCTGGTCTATATTCTCCAGACGCTTCTACAGCCTTTGGTGTAGTAAAATCATATTCGCGAATCTCGCGATGCTATATAATGTCAGAGGAGGTTGAGGCGCTTATTGCCCCATACCGCACTCGAAGCCGGGGACCGGTATACGATCCAATCGCACGTGTATTTGATCGTATTCTTCTTGGTCCCGGCGGACATATGACTCCCCGTTTTATGAGGATATATTCGGTAACTCACATTGCGAACTGCGCCGACGAAACCGCGTGTCCATTGTGGGCAAAACGTCATCTGGGATCTCGGTACATATGTATGGGTGCCGACGATACGGAACAGACCGAAATTCTTCGTGACTTTTATCCCAAATTTGAAGCGTTTATGGATATGGCGTTGCGAGAGCCACACTGTCGAAACGTGTATGTTCACTGCCACGCGGGAATGAACCGGTCAGCAACTCTTGCGATCGCCTACGTTCATCGCAGGTTCGGAATCCCCATGATGAAACTGATTGAGGCTGTTGCTCGGCAGCGACCCTGTATTCTCACGAACACCGCCTTCCAGCGTCAACTGCTAGAATTTGCGTCTCATCCGAAAACATAAGAGGAGTCCCGGGAATGTGGGCAAATGTTCAGAGCTCCATTCTACAAGTCAATGATAATCCAGTTGGAGCCGTCAACGCCGGGATGGACTCCGTTTTAGGTCCATCCTTTGATTACCTCCAGACCATCCAGTCCCCTGCACAGAAGGGTGTATCGGATAACGGATCGTTTGACCAGGTGTCCACCAACATTGGAGCAGTATCCGGATATGTTAGAAATCTTATTGAAGGTCCGAAAGTTGGAAGCCAGTTTTTTCGGGATACGGGCGGGTACTGCAAGGCTCCGGGCGGAAGCGTTGTGAAGCGGTCAACCTATGTGAACAATTACCTGGGCGGAGACGATGCGGCAGGAATTCTGGGACCCAGTTTTCAGAGGGCAGTGCAAGGATCAGGACTGGACGGTATTGTTCCTGGAATTGGCGGAGACCTGGCGTCTATGAATCCCCTCAAGATCATGAATGGACTGGTAGCCGATGGTGTTCCTCCGTGTAAGGCGTTTACTTGTCCAGTGGTAGACACGAACGGAGGAATCAATACTTCGGACACCCAGTTCCTGACGCCACAGCTAGAACTGAACATGGGTCTTCCTGCGCCTGGATCGGGATGCCGGGTTGCGGACGATCAAGCTAAGTTTGAAAAACAGGCCGCAAAAGTTGTTGCAGACGAAGCTGCTGCACAGGCGAAACTTCGGGAAAGTACGACAAAGACCGAAAAGTTTGCAGATTACTATCCCGATAATTACGGAAGGATTATCGGTGTAACGACACAGGAGCCTGACGCTCTTTCGTATGCTCTGTGGGGAGTCGCCGTCGCGTGCGTTATTGCCTACTTCGTTGCGAAATGAATTGGTTAATAATGGCTTAGAGACGGTCATCCCAGAGTCATAATAGAACTAGATGTCTTCGGACGTGTTTAAGGTGAAGAAGTCAAGGGAGGGGGGAGGAGGAAAGAACCGCGAACAAATTGGAACCCTAGATTCCCTTCATGAGCGGCATATTGAAGATCTGCATACCCGCACATCCTCCGAGGCAATTGCGTCACTTGATGAAAAAATTAACCAGATCAAGCTTGATTTGTCGGGAGGATTTGATCCGTTTGAGTTTGCGGATGTCATGCGAACGACTCGTCTCCAAAAAGAGCTGGATACTCTGGAAGATGAGAGATCCCGTGCAGCTGAGAAGTACGACATTCAAAAATATTACCTGGATAGCGGCGATATCATGCTGGATTACTATGCTCCTCCTCAAAAAAAGACGGTGTCCAAGATTGATATGGGAGCAACGGCCCAGGGAACATTTGATAAGCTTTTTTCGGTAACCGAGACAGCAGTAGGACCGTCCAAGAAGAAGATGTTTGATGAGTACATGTCTCGTCGTGGTTTATCAAATGGTCTCAATATTGCTGAGAATGCCGACAACATCAAGAAGATGTCAGAGCACTGTGCCCCCTGCAATATTCCACGTGAAGAAATTACGTCCGAAGGTATTCTGGTATGTCCGAAGTGCGGCTCTGAAGAGTATGCTCTCGTTGTCTCCGACTTCCCCAGTTTCCGTGATCCTCCTAAGGAGCGAAATAATTATGCATACAAGAAACAGAATCACCTTAACGAGATTCTGAACCAGTTCCAGGCGAAGGAGAGCACGGAGATCCCTGATGATGTGATGAACGAAGTCATCTGCGAAATCAAGAAGCGACGTATTGAGAATATTGCTCTCCTCACCGAACAGAATATTCGCGAAATCTTGAAGAAGCTGGGACGGAATCGGTACTACGAGCACGCCGCCCATATTTTGTCTCGCCTGAACGGTAATCCTCCGCCAACAATTACCCCCGAGATTGAGGACAAGATCCGGGCGATGTTCCAGGAAGTTCAGGCTCCCTACCTTCTCTACTGCCCCGACGAGCGCCGAAACTTTCTGTCGTATTCGTACATCATTTATAAATTCCTGGAGCTGCTGGAGCTGGACGAGTACAAGGTCCACTTCCCGCTTCTCAAGTCCCGCGATCGGCTGATTCAGCACGATGCGATCTGGAAGAAGATTTGTGAATATTTACACTGGGAATTCATTCAGAGCATTTAGATGAGACTCCTTTGAATACCATCCGTTTGCGCCACTGTGAATGTCCATGATGGACTTGAACGCATACTCATACTTCTTTCCTACCTCGAACATGTCGTACAACTTGACGGCGCGTTCGTGGATATACTGGCGATCAAACTTTCCATCTATGGCCAGTTGTACTCCCAGAACATAGTCTTGGAGCGTATGACACCGTACCCCGGTCTTAAGATTCTCCACCGTCTCTGTCTGAGCACCATAGTCCTGTGTCATAACCGGAGTTCCACACAGCTGCGCTTCTACCGCAACACCGCAAAAAGGTTCAATGAACATCGTGGGAGCCAGAAGAGCCGTTAAAGACCCCAGATACTCTCCTCGCTCCTTTCCCGAGATCGGAGGCTTGTAGACAATATTGGGATGTTTCAGGAACGGTTCGGGGTTTCCCTGTCCACATAGAATGAACTGAACATGGGGCATGCGCGAAGCAATTTCTACAATAATGTGACATCCCTTTCCATCGTAGATCCGACCAAAGAATCCGACGGTGTTCAGCTTGGGGGTCAGAGACAGAGGCCAATGACGAGCATCAAAGTAGTTCGGGACTACGAACCAGTAGTTCTGTCCCCACTTCCCGGACTTTGCGAGTTCATGATGCAGCCACGCATAACTCTCAAAAATACGGTAATTGCGAGTGGAATCGTTGTACCCGATTCCGCTCTCGCACACGACCATATTCAGATCTTTGAGCGCCCGATCATGCGAAATACCGAACGGGACACACACAATATCCGTTGTCGTAGACCGATAATTTGCCTGTAGAATCGGGCGCAGACGATCGTTGAATTCAATATAGAGAGGAGTCGACCAGTTTCCCAAATCCCCAATAAAGGACTTGTGATCGGCCAGGTGCTTTACGGCATCGTCGTGAGACACTTCGGGATGAAGAAACTTGTATGACTGAACCCGAAAGAAATCCCATTCATCCCGCGTCATCAGCTGGATATCGCGAGTTGCTCCGGTCGTGGATCCTTCAACTCCGTAATGGTACACTTCAAATCCGCGGGACATCATCATCTCGGGAAAGCGCAGGACCTTCCCGGTATACGCACAATGGCTGAAATCATCGTTGGTGACTGTGTGGGGTAGACCAAGGATGTGGAGGCGAATGGGAACCGGGGTCTCCATTTACATAGTAATGATCGTGGATACGTAAATGGAGGTTATGGACGCAGGAATAAGTTTCATTGTCCGTATACGTAATGAAGAGGCTACACTCGCACGTTCGATCCGATCCTTAATTTCACTCACGATTCCCCATGAGATCGTGTTGATTCTCCACCGATGTACCGATACGAGTGCGGACATTGCCGCCTCTCTCGCAGCAGAAAATCCTCACGTAAGGATCTTAACCTATGATCACGCAGTGTCCAGAGCAGGGTACGAAACCCTAGCAACGGATGCGACATCGGATCACAGTTTCGTTCGCTATTCCAACTGGTGTGTAGAACAGGCTCGGTATCCTTGGATGTTTCGGTGGGACGCAGATTTTGTGATGACGCATCCTCTTGTTGACTATATGAATATGCAGGTATGGGAACCCAAGAATCTGAGGATTGGCCTTACAGCAAAAAACGGGACACACGAGAATCAGGAGTACTATCTCCACCAATCCAGTGTCCGAAATACTAAACATATTTTCTGGGAGATGACTGGATTTCCCGGAGATACTATATCTTTCCACCTTGAGACCATCATGTACGTTATCCACTTATCAGAACTCTCTGATCTGAAAGCCTATTGGCGTGAACCTCCGTGGTTTGAGACCGACCAGTCGGCCGAGGCAGTTCAAGTGAAAGAACGGTACGATAAACTGGTCGCTGAGTTCGGACCTGAACCTCCAGGCATGGCCAGAGCCTCAAACCCAGAGTGCGATAAGGTCTTCAAGGAGATTGCATCTGCTGAAAACTGTGGAGGTCCATCCTATGTAAACTTCTTTGCGTAAAACGGATTAAGGAAATGGCGTTGAATAGAGGGTAAGTAAGTAGCTAGACAAATGAAGCCCCGTTTCTCCGCATCCGATGTCGCATCTCTCCTTGGACGCAATCCTTATCGCACGAAGAATGAGTCTCTTCTGAAGGTTCTCACAAGTATGCCAAAGTTCAAGTCCGTGATTCTGGGTCTCAAGGAAACCATGGGTGTGAAGAATGACCGCGAGATTGTTGCCGAAGCATCGCCATCTGCTCTCCGGGCCATGTGGAAATCGGTCGATCAGGCAGTTGGAGCTACGTCAGACGCACAGGTCGAGAAGGCGATTACTGCTTTCAAGCAGGAGCATGTTCGTCAGGTTGTGCAGGAAACTCTGGAAGGAAAGCGTGTGCCCGGATGTGCCGCGCTGGAAGAAGTGGTGGCCCGAGTTATTGCAGGCCAGACCACGATTGAGAACGAGATGCCTACGCTCTGTGTCCGACCCGACGTAAAGATGGTGATTGAGAGCACACAGGAGCACCAGGTTCTGGCGTCGGAAATTCAGAAGCGGCGGGGAACCAAACTGGAAGATAAGGCTGAGAACGATCATGCAGCAGCTACAGGAATTGAAGTGACGGGTCGTAATACGTTTGTGGACTTTGAGTGCGATTCGTACCGCCTCATCGGGTATCTGGACGGGATGCAGGGCGAGAAGGTTGTGGAAACAAAGAATCGGAAGCGATTCTGGACAGTTCCACCAGCCTACGATTTCGTCCAGCTGCGGTGCTATATGTTCATGAAGGGAAAGAAGGATGGTATGCTTCTGGAAAACTTTCCTGGTCGCGGTCCTCGTACCACAGAGGTCCCGTGGGATGATGAGCAGTGGGCAGATATTCATGAGGGTCTCTGCTCTCTTGCGCGAACAATTGCGAACATTACAGAGGAGGATGCTCAGGATCTGGCCCGGAATGTCTTCTCAACAATGAAGACGTAAAATATTCAGGGACAAGATATAATGGGCAATATTCCACCGGCTCGTCTACTGCCTGACGCTTCAGCTGCACCAACGTCGGCAACAACCTCTTCCCCTGCTCCCACAGGTTCATCGTCCACATCAATAACCTCATCAACTCCCGCCCCATCCGGTGCTACGTCATCAGGGACTCCACCGCCATCGTATGTTCCGCCTGCCTCTACGAACGCCTCAACCGACCATGTAATAAACTCGGGAGTGTCTACCTCATCCACTCTCCCCGCTGGATCCCCCGGACATGCTGCAGCTACATCATCTCAGGCCAGTGCCGCTGCGTCTCTCCCTGCTGGATCCCCCGGTGTTAAGCAGATGACTGATCTAACGGGAGGCAGTGCGACTTCGTCGTCCTCCCAGGTCGCTCCGGCAGGAGGGGTATCTAAGACTGCAGATGCGGCTGCCCCGGCGACAGAGGGGGAGAAGGTTCGCACAACCTTTTTTGCTGTTCTTGCTCTATCGTGGGTTCTATTTGGAATTGCCGCCTTCTTTTTCTCCCTAGTTTGCTTCGGACGCTCGGGATCATTTGGCGAAAAGATTTTTGGGTTCTTCCTCGCTCTCATATTCGGCCCCTTCTATTTCGTTTACTATTTCGCGGACGGAGCGTACTGCCGCGCAGCTGCCCCTACACTCTTTTAATTTAAGGTAAAACGGAATCGTGCGCGTCTCATTGACTAAACAACAAGAAGGAAAGACAACATGCTCCGAATCGCGAATACATTATCACAACAGGCTCCCGAGGTTGAAACGAACTACACGTTTCCTCTGGATCCCTTTCAGAAATATGCCGTGGCCGCTATCCAAGCTCGCGAGAACGTCTTGGTCACCGCCAAGACGGGCAGTGGAAAGACGCTGGTAGGCGAGTACCAGATTGAGTATTCGCTCAATCGTGGTGGTCGGGTGTTCTATACCACCCCTATCAAATCCCTGTCCAACCAAAAATTCAATGATCTCAAGACTCTGTATCCCAACAAAGTCGGGATCATGACGGGCGATATCAAGTTCATGCCCCAAGCGGATGTGGTGGTCATGACGACGGAGATCTTGCGCAACCTGCTGTTCAAGATCGGGTCATCAACGGAGAGCGTAGGATCAACCGCTTCCCTGTCTCTAGACGGAGTCGATGCTGTCGTCTTTGACGAGGTCCACTACTTCAACGATCCAGCGCGTGGAAAAGTTTGGGAAGAGTGTTTGATCCTCCTTCCACCGACGATTCGGTTGGTTCTTCTCTCGGCAACGATTGATAGTCCAGCAGTCTTTGCTGAGTGGATCGGTGAAATGAAACAGGTCCCGATGCACCTTATCTCCACACAGTACCGCGTCGTTCCGCTTGAACACCGTGTAGGGGAGAAGCTTCTGCTTGATGAGAAGGATGTATTCCATAAGGAAGCCTACACCGAGTACCTGAGACATCTTAAGGGAATTGAGGATGCTCAACGTAAGCACTCAGACGCTGTAAAGGCAAGAGTTGCTGGTGATCCTGTTCTTCAGCGCGAAATCCGTTCTACCGGATTCCTCCACCATATGAACGAGATGATCGATGATTTGAACGTCAAGGAAAAGTTACCGGCGATGTTCTTCGTGTTCTCCCGCAAGAACTGCGAGGCGTATGCGGCCAAGGTGTCCTCTACACTCATTGATACGTCCGAGGGCGCAGCCATCAAGAATATTGTGCGCTTCCATCTCCATCGGTATCCGGACCTGGAGACGCTGCCGCAGTATCATACGCTCATGGCCCTCCTGATGAAGGGCGTGGCGTTCCATCACAGCGGGATGTTGCCGATGCTAAAAGAGATTGTGGAGATGCTGTTCTCGCGGGGAATGATCAAGCTACTATTCGCGACGGAAACATTTGCGGTAGGAATCAACATGCCTACAAAAACGGTCATCTTCACAAGTTACCGTAAGTTTGATGATGCGACCGAGGGGCTGCGGATGCTGCGTACGGATGAGTATATTCAGATGGCGGGTCGGGCGGGTCGGCGTGGAAAGGATACGCGCGGGTTCGTGTACTATCTCCCCGATCGCAAGCCCGAGACAGTGGAGGATGTGCAGCAGATGATGACAGGGAAGCAGCAGGCGCTAGAATCAAGGATGGATTTCCACTACGACTTCCTCCTGAAGTGTCTTCAGAGCGGAACAACGGGGTGGCTAAGCTTAGTGAAAAGGTCGTACTGGTACGTCCAGCGACAAATGGAGACGGAAGGACGGAAGGCAGAACTTCTGGAGATGCAGGCAAAGTATGTAGGTCTGGATATCGGCGAGTATGAACTGCGTGATATGTACGAGACCCGTATTCGGATCACGCAGAACGCTGAGCGAAAGAAGGCACAGTCGTCCCTGGATTCGTGGAAGAATAAACATATGGGACCCAAGTGGGAAAAGGGATGGCTGGAGTTCAAGGAATTTAAGAAGAACCGGGAGGCGATTACTCTGCTGCAGGAGAAGATTGAGGCGTTCAAAACTATTCAGGTTCCCTTCCTCGCAAATCTTCATACCCTTGGGTATGCCGAAGGAGAGACACTGACGGAGATGGGTATTCTCGCATCAGAAATTAATGAGGGTCATCCTCTGGTGATGTCGGCGATGTTCAAGCGAGGATTTGCACTTCCGCGCGAAGAGCTGGTAGCTCTGCTCTCATGTTTCGTAGAAGGTGAGAAGACGGAGGAACCCATCACTGTATTGTGCCTGCGGGTTCCCGATACGCTTAAGAGTGCTCTCTTAGCAGTGCACGTCATTGCTCAAGATTTGAGTGCCCATGAGAACCCCAAGAGCCAACCTGAGTACTGGGCAATCCACAATTACTGGCCGGAGATTGTTTACCGCTGGATGCACGGTGATGAAATGGCGGTTCTGTGTTCCGAGTATGAAGTGTACGAGGGCAACTTCATGAAAGCTATTCTCAAGACCGCCAACATTGTGGATGAGTGGATGACCCTAGCAACGATCACAAAAAATCTAGAGGTTCTTGAAACCTTGCGCGAAATTCGGGTAGATCTCGTGCGGGGCTTGGTGGTCCCTGACTCGCTGTATCTACGTCTTTAGTTATTTACTCCGCTGAGAACGATACGACGATGCGGTTGGGGGTATAGTCTTCCCACCGCCGATCCAGAATGTCCTCGATCTCATCAGGATTCACAATTTCCTGATGCGTCGGACGACCGTTTTCGTCAGGCATTTCGCGATGGATGAAGAGTATTCCTCCCTCAACAATCGTCGGTAGATAATTGAGAGACATTCCCAGCCCAATTCCTACGGTCTGACGAATCGTCCAATCCAGACCTACCCACTGAGTAGGCTGATCGAGGTAAGAGTACATGTATGGCCGATGATGGTATTCAGACCACCGAACATAGACGACATCGCCATCGTGTTCATCATCAAATTCGCCGATAAGATAGTCGTTCTCTGAATAGACATTGGGATCATCAGGAGCTTGGGGAGGAGGAGGGCGGGGATGCGGATGATTCATTGTTGTTATCGTAAGAAGGCAGTATTGCTTGGTCTGGAATATCAATGTGAACAGATTCGTTTTGCTCAGTATCATCTACCCGAATTGTTACACGTGCATGAATACCTGTTTTTGCATACTGTTTCCATCGGCCCATGAAGAAAGCCCCTCGTTCCCAATGATAGGCTGGGCGTTCAGGTTTCTTTTCAGACTTGAAAAAAAGATCTTCAATATCTATCTCAAAAATCTGTTCACCAATAAACCATCCCAGCGTTTCTCCAATAGATTTATCTGCCGGAGCAAACTTTCCGTCCATGAACAACGATCCCGTATCGCTGAAACACGTAACCAAAATAGTTTTTGTGGACTCGCCTACGAGGTAGGTAACTAGCCCCACATTGACCAGACGGTTTGTGGACTGAGAACGGTAAAAATCAAGTAGATTTCCATAGTGGAAAGACATACTCATTTACTCCACTATTTTCTTCTCGGGAAATGTGATGTTCAGTTCCAGTGGGAGTAGAGCACCCGAGTCCGCGAGTTCCTCCCATCGCATATCAAGAACAAACTTCTTCTGGAAGTCAGCACCGCTGAAGAAGTCAATATCGTGCCACGTATAATTCGTATCCGCCTTTCCCGTGTGTATCCAACGAAGGGTTTGTCCAACCGTCATGAACGGATCGAAGTTTCGAGGGATTTTTTCATTACATTCGCGAACATAGAACCTGCACTTGTTCACGTTCACATTCTTCCAGATTTCTAGTTGATAGTCGTAGGGATAGTCGCCAATATTGAAATGAATCTTCATGATCTGAGAGTGCGTCATCTTTATACTCGTCTACTCACTCTATGAGCTGCCGCTCTCCGAATCCATTTTTACGTGAAACACCAGGCGCTGTTTCCATGTAGGGCGCTGCATGTCCAGGAAATACGTGACCTTGACCGGAGTTCCTTCAGGAAAGGTGTTGGGACTGGTAATCAGACGATTCCAGTCGGGGATCCAGATACGCGTAGGCGATATGACTGTACCCTTGATATCCTGAGGCCGCCGCTGGAGAATATCTAGAAACGCCAGGTCGCGCGCGTGTTTCTTCGCGAACTTTTGGAGTCGGTTGCAATCCTCTTTGGCGTTCGGAACAGGCATCCCTTTCATCGCCATCTGGTTGACGACATCCGCCCACCGCCGAATAGGGGATGATCCATGGCAGTACCGCGTCTGGAATCCCCAGTGCATGATTTCGGGACATACGTGCTCGTACGTCGCAGATGCATACGCAAACATCCGAGCGTTCAGGCCAAGAAGATCATACTTCTCCAACTTCTCAGCATCGGGAGCAGAATGGTGACGCAACAGACCTTTGCCGATGGCGGTGAGGGCGTTGGCCATCTGCTTATTGTAGAAGATCATGAGTTCCGCCACCCAGTCGTGGGGATCTATGAGCGGCTTCCTTCCCGCTATATGTTCACATATTGTCCGTAGTGTATCCATCGGAATCTCGGTGGCCAAGCGGCAGTTATCGTACGTGTACGAGGCCTTGTTGATAATCACCACTTCTTTAAAATGAACGTTCCGAACTTCGCCTACCCAGTCGAAGATCAGAGTGTACCCCAACCTCCGTTCGCCAGGCAGAAGAGACATCTTCCCTTCCAGCGTTTTCGGAAACATGCTTCGTACCTGCACACCTCCATCATACAGTGACTGACCAATGTTCTGGGCATAGGACATCCACGGATTGGCCCTCACCCATTCGGCCACATCGGCAATGGTGATTGCCACCTTCGTAATGCCTTCGTGATTTACCCAGATGGAAATGCAGTCGTCAATATCCAGGCACCCTGGAGGGTCAATGTTGATGGTCGGAACATCCAGAACGGGACGGTTAAAGGCTGGTTCCACAGTCTCACCGATCTTCGTCCAGTAATTCGGAGAATAGGCAACATGAATCGCTGTTCGCTCGGCGAGCGGATCGCCGCACGTTCCAATCACATCAACAAGTTGGCCACGCGGAAGAGGGTCATCATTGATCTTTTCGGCAACGGCAAGAATATTCTTCTTGAGATCTTTGTGGGTGGAGGCCACGATCATTTGCGGAAACACCGTGTTCAGCGGGCTGAAGAGATACATTGGAACATTGCGCGAAGTTAGGCCATACCGCGTCTTGCTGGTGAGCTGAAGAACACCTGCAACACGCGTCATTTCTATGTATTTAAGTAAGTTGCTCCCTCGTTCAGTAGGGAGCCCAGAACCCGTTTTTACGAACTTCCCTGGGATTTTGGGCACTTTGAGCATCCTCCGCCCATCCCCTCCTTCACCTTCGGCGTAAAAGAGCTGCGAGACAGGAGCCAATACAGTACGACAATCCCAACAAGAGCTGTGAGCACATAGATCCAGTTTACTTGTAGAGTCTCCAAAATTCCTCCGCCGGTTAGTTTGGCCATTAGGTCTACTTTACTTTCAGCCAAGACAAATTATACATATAAATGGGCATACCCTTTTACTTCGTCAGCCTGATCAAGGCCCATAAGACGATTGTGTCGCGTGTCCGCACCCGCCTAGAACCAAATATTCTACTTCTCGATTTTAACGCCTTTATTCACACATACATGGATGATGCCCGACCCATTGAGAGTATTCTGGAAGCTCTGACTACTCTCCTTGCGGACACTTGTAGTCCTCGGACTCACTTGTATATTGCGATGGACGGTCTTGTCCCGTACGCCAAGATTGTGCAGCAGAGATACCGTCGCTTCCGTATTCCCGAAGGGAACAATCCCGTCTTTGATCGCAACCAAATCTCGCCGGGAACTCCGTACATGAAGGAGCTGGATCTGGCGGTTCGTGCGCGGTTTCCTCAAGCCATCGTATCGTCCACAGATCTTCCAGGCGAAGGCGAACACAAACTGTTTGAGTGGTTGAAGACTCTACCTTCCACCGAACGAACCAACACTGTAATTTACGGACTGGATGCTGATCTAATTCTCCTGTCGCTTGCCCAGGAACAGTTGTGTTCACTCTCCCTCCTGCGCGAGAACCCGAGTTTCCAGTCTAAGACCGAAGGATACTCTACTTTGAACATTTCCGATCTAGCCCGTAAACTCCCGATGAATCCTCAGCAGTACGTGGCGCTGTGCGTCCTCTGTTTCGGTAATGATTTCATGCCTCCTATCGGTATGTTTTCCCTTCGTGAAGGTGGTCATGATCGGGCCATTGAATGTTATCGCCAGGCGGGGGAACCTGATCTCTTTACGGCAGGAGGTCGGCAACTCTTTCTTCAGACCGCTCGTACGCAGGAAATGAAGGTGTATACTGATCGCATGAAGGGGCGGGACAATCCTGGCGAAAAGGCGGTTTTCTCAGTGGACGGACAGCATTTTGAAGTACGGTACAATCTCCACATTCTGGATGGAACTACCAATATTTCCCAGGTCGTCCAATCTTTTTGGAAGACGTTTCATTGGACCCTCCACTACTTCTGCAAGAACGAGTGCCTAGATTGGAACTGGGTCTATCCTTACCCCGAAGCTCCCCTAGTATCCCAAATAGTACGATACGAAGAGATCCCGATCCAGTGGTCATCGCCCCCTCCCCAATTTACAGTGACGAAGCAACTGCAGTTCATTCTCCCACATGATTCGCTCCGCCGGGCGAAGAAACGAGTTATGTTTCCTGACGAACTGTATGATGAAGCAAAGGATACTCGTATTCCTTGGATGAGGCGGTACGCGTGGGAATGTGAACCCAGAATCTCGCTTCCGATCGCTACCGAAGAGCTGACCTCGGTCCAATCTTTCCAATATTCCCCAGCTTAAACCCACCGCTCGCCGGCATGGTAATTTTAGGAATGACCATATCTCCCGATGACGTGGCCGAGGACCGTTCGGGGATCGGAGATACCGAGATATCTGCGAAGGACGCTATGTCTGACCACGAGAACGAACGCTTTGACCAATATTCCTCTTCAATCGTATTTAATTCTTTGAGTTTGGGAGCTGATGAGATTCCGTTGAGCGTCATGTTCTTCATCCAATCACTGCGGATATAAACTAAGTACTGCTGACGTTTGACTCGTGCGGCCTGATCATCGGGCATAATTCCCCGAAGGGTGGTTATACTTTCTTCCAGTGTATACATCTTCTTATGAGTACGCTGATTGACGGTGTTGTGTGCCCGAAATACAAATTCACAGACTGTACGACGAGAATTCTTCCACCCGGGATTGCGTTGACTATAGACTGCAACCATATCAGAAAAGTGCTGAAGACAGCTTGGACACAAAATTGTTTGAGTAAACGAATCAAGAAACCGACTTAGGAGTTCCAGTTCATACTGGGACGGAAAATCGGGGTAAAGGGCGGCAATTGTATGAAGGGTTGCCCAACCAAGTGGACCCCATGCCTTTGTCATTATTCTTCTTATATAGACTCATCAAGAAAGAAGACCCGCTCCCACCGAGTCCGCATACAAAACGCGAAGGACGGCTGGGGGGATATTTTTCTTATCTCCGCCGATGATCTTCTTCTCCACCAGCTTCTTGCGGATTAACGCAATGTCCATCTTGGCAGCCTTCGCTTTGGCAGTCCTGCGGGCCTTCTCCAGTCCGCGCTCCGTCATCAGTTTGACGGAACGCTTCCGGGTTGCAGGGGCCTTGGACGGGTTCTTGTCCGGAATAATCTTGGCTGTCTTCCGAAGAATGCCTTTCGGGAACGTCTTGCTTGAGCGGCGAACACGGTTGCGACGACCTCCGAATCCAGGACCGCTCGGTATACCAACCGGAGGAGTGGGCGACGTAATCGCTGTTACATGCGTAGACTTATCCTGACCATTAAATGCGGGATCACTTCCCTCTTTAATAATCGTATACTTGGTAGGACCATCGGCTGAGGGCATACAACCTCTTCTTACTCAAAACGGATAAAAACTTACGGCGACGCTCCAAGTATCAAGATACGACACCATGGACGCGGTTCGAGCATATTTCAAGAATGGTGTTTCGCGTTTCTCTGAATCGCAGATTGAGGCCTACGAAGATTTCCTCCGCAACAAGATCCCCCTGATTCTGCGATCAACACCACCCATCGTGGTATGGCACGATCAGGACGAAGCGACGAAGAAGTACAAGTACGAGTTTCGGTTGTCCTTCGACAACGTATCCTACCTGAAGCCCCGCATCCAGGAAGCCACAGGTCGCTTGAAGCAGATGCTGCCGCACGAGGCCCGTATCCGTAACTTCACCTACGCTGCCCAGATGTTTGTGGATATCAAGCTCAAGGTCCGTTCCTACAGCGGCCCGGGTCTCACCGAGTTCAAGGAGGAGTCCAAGACGTTTGAAGGCATCTCCCTCGGTAAGATTCCAGTGATGCTGGGATCATCGCTCTGTGTGCTCAAGGATTATCCGATGTCGCTCGAGGAACTTGGCGAGTGCCCCCAAGATCCATTCGGATATTTCATTATCCACGGAGGTGAGCGTGTGATTCTCTCACAGGAGAAGGTCGCCGACAACCGCATCATGGTCTTCCTCAACAAGAAGTCCACGACCAAGCATACTCATTCGGTGGAAATGAAGTCTCTCCACGAGAGCTTTACGCTCCCGCCCAAGAAGCTGGAGATCCGCATGTCCAGCAAGTTCAATGGTCTAGGGTACCCTCTCTCTATCTGCATTCCCCGGTTCCGTGAGGATATCCCCATGATGGTCTTCTTCCGGTGCCTGGGCATTGAGACGGACAAAGAGGTTCACGATCTGCTGAACGTGGAGAACACGGACTCCATCATCGCCTCATTCAAGGAGTGTGCGGACATCGGTGTGTTCACTCAACAGGAAGCGATTGAGTACCTTTCGCATCACCTACAATATCCTCCCGCCACGGATGATAAGACTGGTCATGTCCGGGCTCTTCTCCTCACCGAGTTTCTCCCCCATGTCTCCCTTCCCGCCGAGACAATTGGGACCGAGATCCTGGCTGCTCGTAAGTCTAAGATTCTGATCAGTATGGTCAATAAGCTTCTGGACACCGCCGCCAAGAAGATCCCAGCCGACGACCGCGATGCATACCCCAATAAGCGTGTCGTGACCACAGGCTCATTGCTCACCCATCTCTTCCGCCAGCTGTTCCAGAAGGTGTGCAAGGACATTCGGTCCAAGTTCGTCCACGAAATCAACAATGATAACTGGAAGCGGTCGGGAAAGCCACTGGATGTCCTCGTACTCTCCAACCTGTACAAGATCATGAAGGTGTCCTCTATTGAGGGTAAGTTAAAGCAGGCGCTCGCGACCGGCAACTTCACGGTCCAGGGTCTGGGAACATCGGGATCCACTTCACTCTCGAACGCCACCAAGTCCGGTGTCTCTCAGGTCCTGAATCGTCTGTCGTATAACGCCACGCTCTCTCATATCCGCCGTATTCAGACGCCTGTAGAGAAGTCGGGAAAGCTCCTGGCTCCTCGCAAGCTCAACGGTTCGTCATGGGGCTTCGTCTGCCCCGTAGAGACTCCTGAAGGTCATTCGGTGGGTATCGTGAAAACAATGAGCCTGATGTCCACCATCTCTGTTCACGTCCCTTCGTTCGTGGTCACGAACTTCCTTCGTGAGATCTCCGATGTTGACTGGATTACCAACGTCTGGTCCGATGGTCCAGTGGCTATCCTAGTCAATGGCGTCATCCTTGCATATACCTCCAAGCCTCGGGATGTGTATGAGCGTCTCAAGAAGGCCAAACATTCGTGCCGTATCCATCCCCATATCTCGGTCGCATGGAACATCCTTCAGTCGCGCATCATTATTGAGACAGACGCTGGTCGGCTTGTGAGGCCCGTCTTCCGTGTAGAGAATGGTAAGGTTCTGCCCATGCCTCCCGAGGGAACGCCGTGGGCCGAATGGATCTCAACGTGCGTTGGGTATATTGACGCCAACGAGTCCGAGGTCGCACACATTGCGATGTTCCCTAGCGAAGTGGGTCCGACGCACACCCACTGCGAGATTCATCCGCACATGATTCTCGGCCACATGGCCTCTATCATCCCGCTATCCAATCACAATCAGTCGCCTCGTAACGCCTACCAGTCCGCGATGGCGAAGCAGGCCATGACGCTGTACGCCTCCAACTACCACAAGCGTCTAGACAAGAACGCTTATCTCCTCGCCTCTCCTCAGCGTCCCATAGTGGAGACCCAAATTATGTCTATTCTGAATATGCAGAAGATGCCGTCTGGATGCAATGCAATTGTGGCCATCGCCTGTTACTCGGGCTACAACCAGGAGGATTCTGTCATCCTTAACCGCGGATCCCTGAAGCGCGGGTTCATGCGCGGGTACTACTACACCGTCTACAAGGACGAGGAGCACCGCAACGTGGCGTCTGGGCGCGAGGAGCGCTTCTCCAAGCCTCGCCACGAGAATACCAAGGCCTTCAAGAACACGTCGTACCATGCGGTTCAGGAAACGGGTATTCCGATCAAGAACGCCGTCGTCCAAGAGAACGATGTGGTCATCGGCAAGGTTGTGAACCTGCGGAGCGACCCTCACGGGTACCTGTACCGCGATCTGTCCACAACACACAAAAACTCGGAACCTGCGCGTATTGATGGTGTATGGCAGGATAAGAATTCAGACGGGTACCCTTTCGTCAAAGTCCGCGTGATGTCCGAACGCACCCCACAGATCGGCGATAAGTTTGCATCGCGTGCTGGTCAGAAGGGCACGTGTGGCATGATATTGGATGAATGCGATATGCCGTTTACAGCAAGTGGTCTGCGCCCCGATATCATCATGAACCCTCATGCGATTCCGTCACGCATGACGATTGCGCAGTTGCTAGAGACAATGTACAGCCGTGTAGGTGTTCAAACAGGCAATCTGGGTGATGGTACGCCTTACTCCCACCTCGGAATTGAGGATCTCAAGCAGCACATGCATAATCTTGGAATGCATCCCTACGGCAACGAGATCATGTACAACGGTCAGACAGGTGAACAGATGGAGGTGGAAATCTTCATTGGGACGACTCATTACCAGCGTCTCAAGCACATGGTGATTGATAAGGCGCACTCACGTGGCCGGGGTCCCATCGTGTCTCTGACTCGTCAGCCGTGCGAGGGTCGGGCGCGCGATGGCGGTCTCCGTGTTGGGGAGATGGAGCGCGACTGCTTCATTACCCACGGCGCGGCAGCATTCACCAAGGAGCGACTGATGGATGTGTCTGACCCGTTCACGACGGGTGTATGTTCAACCTGTGGTTCCCTATCGACAATCAATGAGAAGGATCATCTCTATGAGTGTCGGTCATGTGGATGCAAAGCGGGTCTGGAAGATAAGACCATTCCGTATGCCGTGAAGTTGTGGCTACAGGAACTGGAGGCGATGCATATCTCACCTCGCATGATCTCGTCCTAAGCCTAACTAGAAATAGTATATAAATAGTTTGTGGTTGTTCCATCATTTGTTGCGATCACATACATAGTATTTTGGCTTGTGATGAGAGGAGTCCGCGATACCTGAATAGGAGGGTTGGGTGCTGTAATTGTTCCATTCAAAACAAGTTGACTCACGTAAGACTGTGTGACCTCCTGCCCTGCCGAGGCTGTTGCTAAGTATGCATAATATTGATTTAGAACTCCGTGGGTGGACGGAGCATAAATATACCCAGACGAATCAAGGACTGGGATCGTATATGAAGACGGGATTTCTTCCCCGGACGCATTCGACCAAATATACTTGTAGGGAAAATCCACCCGAGCTGCATTGAAGATGCCACCAATACCGTACAATTTTTGTATGTTTCCCGACATGGTGAGCACGTGTGCCCACAAATTTCCAGCCGGATCTGTTGAGAGTACTGGTGGAGATGAAACTTTAAGACCTCCTGGAAGTCTTACCGTGAAATCATTCGCAGTGACTCGGACCGTTGTATTGCTCACAATAAAGATGTTGCTATCATCCTTGTAGGTTACTCCTATATACCCCAAGGTTGCGTAGGGGGTGTACGGATACGACAACGTTTGTGTTGAAGGAGACAGTGAACATGTCCAATTTAATGTTCCTGTTTCGGCAGTGTAACAATAAATCTTCTTATTGTCTGATCCCACAAACACGTTAATTCCATCTGTAGTGACCGATGTTCGGAAACTTTCACCCGGCGTCTGCGTTGTGGACGTCCACACCGCCGTTGCATTGTCTGCATTGAATGCAGTCAGGCTATTTCCATACGCAGCGACAATATAATCAAATGCGTTATTGGTAATATTCGCAGGAGTTCCGAATACCTGTTTACCAAGATTGATGGGGTATCCCTGCAGTGTCGCCATATCGGAATTCAAACGATATAGGATTCCATTGTTTGTCGCAACGGTAACTGCTCCCTTCATAGAGATCACTGGACTGGCACCTGACGTTTGAGTACCAAATGTTTTTGAAGACACAACTTTTTGTTTATAGATTTTTGTAAGTCTCCCAGAATCTTCCAGGGAGTAAATTTCTCCGAGTGCACCAAGTGCCGGTTGAGTTGATGAGTATCCTGCAGTGAACGTAAGAGATGTAGACAGCAGAGTAGTCGCAGGAACGATAATAGATGGACGATAACCAGTCGCATGAGCGATATCCGTATATTGACGTGTTGTGACGGTCAAGGGATAAACAGGCTGAATTAGCAGAGGAGGAGTAGGAATAACCGGGGTAGGTGGGCAGTAAAATGGAGTGACTGGGCAGTTCACGATAGGAGGAGGGCAGCAGAGGGGATACTTGACTACATCTAAAATTGGCCGGTTCCGGGTATTCGTAAGACCCCAGCCAAACCGAGTCCGAGCATTAAATGGTTCTACAATACGTTTACATGACGTGGTCGGATACGGCTGTAGAATGGGCTGTTGTTGGCGAGGAACTGGCGCCTGGTAGTTACTCCGAGGACTGAGGTAAAACGTTGTTTTATATAGAATACTATTTCCATTGTACGAGGTACTGGACAGATACACACTCCCTCCCGAGTCAACGGCAACTGTATTTGTCCCGGAGATGGTAATTTTAAGAGGATCTGTCGTGGTGATATTATTAGATGAGTCAGTCCCAATGATATGTGACACCGATCCAACATATGTATTTTTTACATATATCCCATCGGTCTGCGTATAATAAATATTATTTCGTAGACTTGTTATGTTCTGCATGGAGGAGGTCACGCCCGATGAATTGAGAATATCAAAGGTTGGCTGGTAGTTCAGAAAGTTATAATAGTAAATGCTGCCAAATTGACTATCGACCGAATAAATAACTTGTTCATTCGGAGACAGCGTTATTCCACGAAAATTGAGAGAAGGTCCTTCGTTTTTAAAGAGAAGGTTTATAAACGAGTTTCCGTATCGTTCAATCGTGGAAATAGATGATCCTCTTCCTGTCACTATGTACACTACACCTTGAGAATCAACTGTTATACCTCCAGTGTTATCCCCATACGTATAGATATCCCGATCAACTGGGATTGTATACGTCTGATTTGGAGTAGCAGGAGCTAAGGGAATTGATGCAACTGAAAATCGAAAACAGTGATTATCATACGGAGCATTCACGAACAGATACTTTCCCATCGGATCAATCGCCAATCCAGTAATTTCACCAGTAAGAACTCCAGTTGATGGAACGATCTGGAAGATTGGATAGATTACACTGGAAGAATCGGTAAATGAATAAAGTTTACCATTTGATGTTCCAATATACAGAACGTTGTAGTATTGTCCAGTGTTGTTATATGGACTTGTAGCCACAGTTATAGCTGAAATTTTATCAGTATACGAGTAGGCTGTTACGTTAGAAATGAAGCTCATTATACTCAAAGACGGAAATAATCAAATGTAAGAATACACAAGAACTAGGGAAATTGCGTCATGAACGACTGCACCCCAGTATGCGTAATACCAGCTAGTTTGAAATCCGACGATCATAACCAATATCACAACGATTGAACGTAAAAACGTATTGATAAGGACATTACTCGTCGGAAAAAGAAAAGGATCCATATCTCCTAGTCAAAGAAAAAAATATATCTGGCTCCAACGAGGTCGTTTCTTTCTACACCGCCGCGTGGGTCGGGGAGAAAAAAATAATGTTGATATGGAACATAAACACAAATGGGAGGTGGTCTAATGCAGCTCGTCTCGTACGGTGCCCAGGATATCTACATCTCGGGTAATCCCCAGATTACCTTCTGGAAGGTGCTCTACAAGCGCCACACGAACTTCGCCATGGAGGCGATTGAGGTGACGTTCAACGGCCAGGCCGACTTCGGCCGCCGCGTCACAGCCGTCATCTCGCGTAACGCCGACCTGATGTACCGCACGTACATCCAGGTGACGCTGCCCCAGATCAACTTGAACGTTGCCCAGGCTGTACGCTTCCGCTGGCTCAACTACGTTGGCCACCGCCTGATCAAGCAGGTTGAGATCGAGATCGGCGGATCCCGCATTGATCGCCAGTACGGTGACTGGATGCAGATCTGGACGCAGCTGACCCAGCCCCTCGGCACCCAGGTGTCGTTCGACGACATGGTGGGCAATTCCGCCGACCTTGTACTGCTCAAGGACTCGGCGGGCGTTGCGCTGGATGCCACGTGCGCCGCCTCGGAGGCCACGAACTCGTGCCTCTCCCGCGCCGGCACGCCGCTGAAGACGCTATACATCCCTCTGCAGTTCTGGTACTGCCGCAACCCTGGCCTGGCCATCCCGCTGATCGCCCTCCAGTACCACGAGGTGCGCATCAACGTGGAGTTCGAGCAGAACTACAACTGCTGCTACGCCGATGTCGCCAACGGTGACTTCTCGGTCATGCCGCTGTACCCCTCCACGATTGCCCTCGGCAATGGTGTCACGGCCGTCTCCCAGCTCCAGCTGGTGGCCGCGTCGCTGTACATTGACTACGTCTACCTGGACACGGAGGAGCGCCGCCGCTTCGCCCAGCAGTCGCACGAGTACCTGATTGACCAGCTTCAGTTCACGGGCGACGAGACGGTCACGGCCTCGTCCAACAAGATCCAGATGAACTTCAACCACCCCGTGAAGGAGCTCATTTGGGTGGTGCAGCGCGACTCGTTCGTTGACTGCAACGCCCCACCGACGCCGTGGATCATGGAGGCGCTGGGCCAGCAGCCGTTCAACTACTCGGATGACTGGTCTACGGAGGGCATTGTGACGGCCGTCCTTGGCCGCGGCGCCCTGGCGACCAACGGAACCGGCGGTGCCGTCCCGACGTTCTCGGTGTCTGCTGGTCCGGGTGCTGGCTACCTACCCGGCAGCGCTACTGCCGGCTTTGCGTACGCCCAGTCTGCCATCAGCGGTCTCGGACAGGCTACCAACTCGGGCCTCACGACGGGCTCGGGCATCTACCAGGCGGACGGCACGGCGGGTGACGATAACTTCTTTGAGGGCACGACGAACTATCTGCTCGCCAAGGTCATCCTGGCCTCCAACGTCAAGTGCGAGGGCAAGAACCCCGTGGAGGTTGCGAAGGTGCAGCTCAACGGCCAGGACCGCTTCGACGAGCGTGAGGGCCGCTACTTCGACAAGGTGCAGCCCTGGCAGCACCACACCCGCACGCCGTCGGTGGGCATCAACGTGTACTCCTTCGCGCTCAAGCCCGAGGAGCACCAGCCCAGCGGCACGTGCAACTTCTCGCGTATCGACAAGGCCACGCTCAACCTCACGCTGTCCGTCAACACGGTCCAGCAGCAGCGCACGGCCAAGGTGCGCATCTATGCCGTCAACTACAACGTGCTCCGCGTCATGTCGGGCATGGGCGGCCTAGCGTACTCCAACTAAACAGCTACACGGTGGTGGTGCTGTTTTGTTGTGTGTGAACTAAAACTAAATAAATAACGGTCCCGAGTATCGGGGCTAAATACATATTGTATTTCAATCTGTATTTGGTGGACCAGTCTATAATGTATATTGATGGATCAATCCTTGAAAAAATATCCTTAATGTCTGCAATAACGGAGATATGGAGATCTAAATTGAATCCTTTCATTTTATTCTACCCATACTCTCTGTTTAAACTATACCTGGAAACAGCTTAGAAAGAACAATACATATATCGCGGTTTAATACATTGAACATTTCACCTACGAAGAACTGATGGGTATTTCCACAGTGGATGCATTGGAACCCGTTTTCTGCATTTACTCGTTCAATGTCGAATCCGGGTATGTATTCAACTACTTTAGGATACGACTCTAATTGTATACCCCCATCTGGAAAGTGGCCTTTCGGTAAATGATTATGTCTAATATCATACTGTACTCCCATATGGACCATAGTGTTATCTAGAATCTTCGGATACACCTCAGAAGCCAAGAATCCCTGATCGTAATCGCCAGACACTGTGTAGGCGTCACACATCTGACCCATCCATGTGAAAGCTCCACGCTTGATTCCAAACATACCCGCCATGATTTTTTGACTATGATAACAATGGTCCCGAAGAATATGGACACCCTTGTCGCTCAATATCCATTTCTTCACCGAAAACGCTTCACGAAAACTTAGCCACGAATCACAGTCGCGGGATATCATGACCGCAACCGTGGGATCAGATGCATCGTAAAACCTCCAAAGCCTTCGTGAATTGTTGTTGCGCACCGCGGTCCGTTCAACGAGTTCTACGTTTTTAAACGATCGCAGGACTGAAAGTATATTGCGAGGAACGGTTCTATCGTGATGAATCCGACAAATCCATCCCGGGTACACAACATCTGCAATCATAGCATTGATGATTGCGTTATACGTATATTTTGGACTGTCTCCATACAGGGAAAAACTGATAACGTGCTTATTTTGGGGATCATTTACCGGAATATTCCATTCAATGAGTCTTCCACATAGAAGTTTAAACACATTACGTTCGCGATTAAAGATGATGTCTGGATTACGGTTATCCCAGTTTGATCCCTGTCGCATATGGACGAAGACATCTGCGACGAGCTCTGCAAGTGCAGCACCCTTTAGAGTAATATCATTCGCAAAAAAATCACGAAGATGGTTCGGAACCGTATGTATAGTATGGGGTGTAATAGAGCAATTGTCCGAAACAGCCGCATGACGTATTTCAGGATTTTGCTTGAAGAATAGATTCAACCGACCTCCACAGTCTAGAGTTACTCCATCAAGTACACACGGTAAGAATGAAATGTTATTAGCATTAATTTTCTTGAAGTTTATGATTAGAAATTGGTTTGTATAGTATGCTCTCTTTTGAATTTCATGTAAAATTTCAGGTTGTTGGTATGCATAGGCGTTGATAGGGGACTTTCCTACCAGATCGTTATTACCCAATGCACGAAGAGGATCGTAATAATCTGTAAGGAAAAGGTCTGAGTCACATACCATTACAACCTCCCTACAGTGGAAATTGTTGTACAAATACTGCAGGCCATAGTCTAAACTTTTACCTGCGCGCGTAGACGGATCTTGTGCAGTATGTATGTTTTGAGGAACACGCACATAATTAACATTCAGGTAAGATGCTAATGCACGAAATTTGTCTGTTATTGTGTTGTCTACCGAGTTGTCGATAACATAGTATTCGAGTGGCTCTGAAAGGTTTAGGTACTTTTTTAGGCATTCATAGTGATACGAAAGAAATGCAGGCTTGTTGTACACGACGTTTAATATTTTCATTTAGTGTGTTTACAGGTTAAAGCTTTAAATGGTTAAAATTTTTATATATGTGTCAACGTATGCACATTAGAGGAGTAATATGAATTTAAACCACGGATTTCCATGAGTTTCCTCAGGATGAAGAGCAAATAAATCAGGTCGCTTATATACACATGACTGAGTTACATACTGATCGGAGATAGCAGTTATCCCGACATCATCATAGTTTTTTAATGTTTCATCATAGACACGTCTATACTCATTCCATGCCGATTTATTTCCAGCCATGAACCCCCCTGCAAGAAAATAGTTTGGATAGGTATAAAATTTAAACAATGTCATCGGTGACAGCTGCTCTAGGTGTATACGTCCATCGTTCGTATTAAACAATGTACGTTGCCCAAACAAGCCCAATGCCTTCTCGTACATGTCATCGCGCACACAACCTGCATCGCACCAAATGTAGACATCAGCATCTGGTGTCATCTCAATTACCTTGCGAACAAATTCTCGTTTTTCATACCATATAACCCCGAGTTCAGGAGAGTGATATCGTTCCGGATCTCGCGAATATTGCCGTTCCCAAAACTCCCGTCCCCATACCGAACTGAGAGCATAACACTCTTCAAACTTCATATACACTATCTTCACATGATCTACCCCTGTATACTTTCGTATATCATCAATCACATCTGGAGTTGTAAAAAAGGTAACATGTCCTCGGACTCCTCGGAAGAAACGAATAAGATGAGGCCGATACCATTCATAGGGTTTTTTACTTGGAATGTTAAAAAATGCAGAAACGATACATGTCTTCATAGTAGTTGTATGTACAACCGAAATTGTCTATAAGTCAATTAGCGATTCATAAATGACGGAGTACGTACCGGCGGGGAATTGTTTATAGTTGTTGTTAAACACTGTCTTAGATGAGAAATGTGTTCTTCTGTTCGGTTGAACATATTTGTATAATCTGCAACGTGTGATTCGATATCACTGAACCCAGGAGCCTGTTCCGCCACAAATGGAACTATAACCTTTACCCTGAAATTCTTAAATAGATATACGTCAATCTGGGGTTCCTGAACTTCCTTCCACGAGATCATGCGATCATAAATTCTCGAGTTGTAGAGAACCCAATGTGTTGTAAACCCATGCGGAAGGTTGTATACTTGAACATGATGGGTGGAAAGTGTGGGGTTATACGTGGCCGAATTATACGCTGCCGATGTCGCACCCAAAACAATATCCCATTGATCTGGGTATAAAGACAGCTTATAAGATACTTCATCCCAGAGTTCCTTTATTGCACGGGGGTGGCGGTTTCGGGGGATACAATCGTCTTCCCATACCAAAACATATGGATCACCTCGTGCTTTTGCATCCTCTATAATTTTTATATGAGAGAGTGCACATCCTACCCATCCCGGAGACGCTTCAACCGCAGGCACGCGAGTCAGTTTAAATGCTCCTTTCCATTCCTTCTCTAGATTCGCCCATCGGTCTGTTCGTTTATCTAGATTGATTACGTGTGGATGATTCATTTAGATATATTCGTTAAATTATTACTAAATGACTATCACCGTACCCCAGCCCGCAGGAGGGCTCGGAAATTGGCTGTTTCAGTTTGCAGCCGCAATGTCGTGGGGTGATAATTTTGTGTTATGTCCAGCTCTAAATTATACCGCGACTCATAGCTCAAACGAGTACTATTCTACACTCTTCCGAAAATTTAAGAAGATAGATGGTATTCCTCGTCTTACCGATTTGAATGAACCAGAGGGTAATCCTGTCCTCAATATTGAACAGATCAAAGAGATCTTAAAGGCCCGAGATACACGACTCGTGGGATACTTTCAGGATTGGCGTTATATTCCAGATGGTTTTTCGGAAATGTTGGAATTCCCCAACCCCGCTATTCTTGTGAAGTATCCCCGTATACCCTCATCGTGTTTTATTCACGTTCGGGGAGGAGACTATGTACACAGTCCACAGATGAGACCCGTACACTTCATTGACTTAACATCCTATTACACCGAATGTATTCGTCGTATGAAAGGGAAGGGAATTACCCACTTTTCGGTGTTCACCAACGACCTGGAGTTCTGTAAAACACAACCGTGGCTGTCTGAGATCGACTACGAAATCATCCAAGAGAACGAACTTGATTCGCTCTATTTGATGACAAAGTGTGCCGCTGCGATATGTGCGAACTCAACATTTTCGTGGTGGGGGGCGTTTCTTAACAGGGGACGGCCGATCTGTATGCCGTCCAAATGGTTCAATACATCTTTCCGCACGGAAGGATACTACTTTCCAGAAGTGGAGGTTGTAGACGCTTGACGTGCTCTAACCCATATACCACATTCCAGCGTATTTTAGAATATCCCGCTTGTTATTAAATCCAACCGTGTGGTTCGCATGGAAAAGGATTATTCTATTTTTATCTATCTTGTTTACCATACAGCCAGGCGTCACCTCTTCACGGGGGAATTCTGTAAGGTTAGCATGAGGATAGTTACGTATATCTGTTATGTTTGAATCACTGAAAATAAGGCGCTGTGCTTCCTGTTCGGCAACAGAATGCTTGTCTTGATACTCCTGTATTAGTTTCAGTAGAGTTATAGTACGTTCGGTGTTTCGCAATACAAAATTTCCCGTGCATGTCCAGGTTATAAACTGAGGGTCTGGAATACACGTTTCCCCCTGGTATATAATATCGTAATCAGAATACTTGGCGTAATAATCTTCAGGTGGCTCCCTGTAAAATACTACGTCCCCGTCTATAAAGTGAATAAAGGAATACTCCTTAACTGCTTTGATCAGAATATCCGTCTTTATTCGCATTAAATCACGAAACCCATCCGAATTACCAAAGTCTACAAAATCTTTTATACCAGACGTCTCCTGATAGAGAATGACCTGTATGTTGTCGGTTGAGTACGGCAAAAGCACATCATACAGTTCTTTATCTAAACAGTAAAAAACAGCACGGTGCTTATGTATTTTATCCCGAAGATTGCGAAGTAAATTCTCAGAAAATATCCTATATCCAATATTTGCGAACGATACAATAACTGGAGTGTTCATTTTTAAAAATGCACATTTTTAAATTGCAGCATTACCGCATGCGGAATATAGTCTAACATTATATATGTAGTCGTATTAATGAGTCTTTTGGTACCGTATCTACACGGTGGTCTTGGGAACATGTTATTCCAAATAGCGGCAGCCGTGTATATAGCAGACAATGAATGCAACGTTGTTCTTTCACAAAACCACGTAGGCGTAACCCCGCATTCGTCTGAAGATTACTTTAAAAGCATATTTAAGAACTTTATACAGAAGAAGATCAATAGGGAGTTATACTGTATATTAGAACCCGACAAGCTTAAATTCACCAAGTTTGACATGCATCAGGTGAGGGCAATTTTATATAGTAAGTACTATGTTCTCATCAGGGGATATTACCATAACTACATATACGCCACTAAAAAATTTAAGGACATGCTTTATTTTGGAAATAAAGACGAACTTTTAGAAAAGTATCCTACCATACGAGATTCATGTTTTATACACGCACGGGGAGGGGATTATATAAAGAATCCACTGCACTATGTCGGATTAGAGAAGAACTACTATCCAGCAGCATTGAACTTTATGTTGTCTAGAGGTATGAAAAGTTTCGTACTCTTCACAAACGATAAGGCGTATTGCCTGTCTCTCACTGTTTTCAAAAATATCGAATACACTATCATTGAAGAAAATGAGATAGACACCCTATATCTTATGTCACAGTGCAAAGCTGCGATCATCTCAAACTCTACCTTTAGTTGGTGGGGCGCCGTGCTTAATACTGAACGTCCTATTTGTATACCATCTAAGTGGTTCAATGATGTAGGATACGAAATTTCTGGCTATTTCTTTCCAGGTGCTATCATAATTACTGTATGACAGAACAGGCTAGAGGCTGTATCTTGATACTTAGCCACTGTGCATCCGATAGGTTAGAAAAACTCACGTGGATCCAAGACATACCCGAAGATAGACTTGATTACGTAATCATACACGCAGACCCAGCCCTTGAAAAAGACTACGTGTATTCACCAGACACACACGTATGTACACTCAGATGCCCAGATGACTATTTAAATCTATGTATCAAGGTCAAACTTTCTATGAATTTTATCCTTACAGAATTTGATCCGTCATTTGTTGTAAAAATAGATGATGACATGATTGTGAATATACCCAGGCTTATGATGTATATAGATAGTCCAGACCATTGCGACTATGAAGGAGTTACAACATATAACTATAACTTCATCTACTGTGGAGGGCCTCTTTATTATCTCAACAGGACGGCGCTTAATTTTGTAATAAATATGAAAACCCATGGGTTTACGTATCAAGAAGATGCATGTGTTGGCCGGTGCTTAAAACAAAATCAATGCTCAACTCGCCATGTATCAACGTATACAGGTGTTTTCGATGAATTAACTACCGCTATAGCGTATCACGATGGTTTGAGAATATTTTTTAGTGGAGAATCTGCAGGTGAAACACTCTCAGATCACGCTAAAAGAGTGTCTTATGATGCAGCAAGCGATGATATTGTTGATATAACTCCTAAGCCCATACAAAAGCGCTATAGCATTTTATCAATTATGCATGGGCATTCCAGGTGAGTTTATTTTATGAGATGTTCAACTCAAAAAATAGACGCAATAGTAGAAGGAGCTTATACACGAACATTCCAAAAAAATTTACGTTTAGGTTGAATAGGTGTTGGTATTAATTGAGTACCCCATTCCATTACACCAATTCCCATTAATTTAAAGTTATTGGGGTGATCAATAAACTCGTGGAACAAACACTGAGAGCCATAATATGTTGTTTTTAATTCGTTCCAGAACTTCACAACGCCAGAGCACCAAAAATCATTGATATCATGAAAACACACGAAACGACAGCCCTTTCCGAATTTTATAAAGTCTGCTTTCACACCATCATATCCATGGTCTCCGTCTATAAACACGGTGTCATAGTAACTAGATACACTTGTTTTAATAAAGTCTGGAGTTCCTACCTTGTAGGTGATTGGAAGTGAATACTTCGAGATCAAGAATTCAATCTTACAAAGGTGTGATATATCATACGTATCAAAGCGTGTCAGTCCAAACCTGCTTAAATAAGCACATACAATAATTGTTGTATATCCCGTAAACGTACCTATTTCCAAGAATGACGTTATAGATTTGTCCGATAAAAATATGAGATAACCAGCTAATTGGACTGGAGTCTGCCAGAGACCACCGCATTCTAGTTCAGTTCTATACTCAAACCAATTCTCAACAATAAAGGGTATGTTTGGTATCTTTATCCTGTATTGAACATCGTCTCCATATAATGACAGAGCAGGGTTTTGGGGGCTCGGACGCAAATCACATACTAACCCAGCCTCTCCAATTTTTTGAGACAAAATCTGCTTATTTTTAAGTTCGTCTACGTCCGCATTGATGACCCAATCAAGTGTTTTGCATAGGGATTCCATAGAACCATCCATTATAGATGTCTTTCTAATCTATTTTTATGAGTTAGTCAACTCAAAAAAATAGACGCTATTAAGCGCTGTTTTATAGTTTAGTTATCACTCCATTCGTCCCATCGTTTAGGCCTTAAGAAAGTGGACCTTCAGGAACGACTGGAGGTTGAGGTACGTGACCGTGTCCTTGTCCGTCACGCGCAGGAGGCGAGACAGCACACCGTCAGGGATGATGTGGCGCTTGTTGGAAGGGTCAAAGCACGAGTGCGTCTTGACGTAGTTGGACACAAACTTCGTGACCTCCGTCTGCGAGCGCTGGGAGCCAGCGGGCAGGCTCATAAACGAGCACAGCTCCGTGGACAGACCGCGGGGCTTCAGGAACGCGTTCTTGGAGCGGCGGAGCTCCCACGCGGCCTTCTCCTCAGCCGTCATGTCCGCGACATCCTTCTTCACCTTCTTGCGCTTGCCCGCCTCCTTGACCTGCTTGGCGGCCGCCTTCGCCGCAATCAGCGTGTCGGCGATGATCTCCTTCAGCTCGTTGGCCAGGCGCGTGCGAACCTCGCGCAGGCGCTCAACCACGCTGCCGATCGAGGCAGGGGCAGCATTCTCCGTCGCAGCCGGGGCGGGGGCGGGGGCAGGGGCAGGAGCAGCGACCGTGGGGACAACCACCTCAGTCTTGGCGGCCGTCTTGCGGACAGCCTTGGGCTTGGCCTCAGCGGCCGGGGCAGCGACGGGGGGCTCAGCGGCGGCCTTCTTGGCGACGGTCTTCTTCACGGTCTTCGGCTCGGTGCTCATGTTTGAGTTAGTCTGAGACGGCTTTGCGGACATTTCTAACGCGGGTTATGTATACTATGGGGCGCCACCCCGTAAACCCCTATCAAGTTGAAAATATTAGAAAATTTGTCTCGCCTAGAAGTGTAGGCAGGTGTCGCTGCGAGGGATTTGAATTTTGAGGGTTGAGAAATTAGTGTATTTTTGTACAGATGTGTCCTTACGTAAACAGCTATGCGTAGAACGAGAACGTTCTAGACATAGACGGGTAGTTTTTTGAAAAGGGGGTATTTATCCCGTTTTTTTCCAACGGCAAAAAGTTTCCGGAAAGGCTTCGAATATCAAAATCTTTTTCCGGGGGGGACCAGAACTCAGGGGGATCCGATTTTTGACTTTTAGACGTTCAATTTGAATACGAAACTTTGGGCTAGGAGGACTTTCCTCGATCCGGCCTGACTTTAGTTTTGTGCAAAAGGGTCCAAAATTGAAAAATTGGAAACTGCGTTTATTCTCGCCACAGGATAAGATCATGTTAAGATCACTCTTTTTAGGGTTTTTAGCAGTTGCGACGGGAACTTCCTGTGTTGATTCAAATCCTCCCCAGTCGGCGATGGGTGTCCTCCCCCCATGCTACTTGGCCTCCATTAACTACCCTACCGCAAGCGTAGTTGTCCCTTATTCATATACGTTCAACGTGACAGCTACGGGTACTTGGTTGGTTGGTTTCGTGTTTCGTCAGGATCCGGGGTTCTGGACCTTCACCATGCCGAGCCTGACCGCGGCTGTCCCGTACTCTGCAACTCAGATCCTCCAGAACGCCAACTTAGCAACGGGTGGAAACGTTATTGTTAATGGAAATACGGTGAGTGCACCCACAAGCTTTCAGGTTTGGTACCAGGCAGGACAGCAGCCACCAGCAGCCGGAACTTGGTCAACAGGTCAGTGGTATGATGGTGCAGTGGGAACGTTTGACGGTATTTACCAGGCATTCAATGCGACTGGAGGCACAACGTACCGCGTGGGGTTTTCGGTGACGGGAACCAATCCTTCGACCACGGATACAATTCAGTTGGGAGTGTATGCTCTTCCATGTGCGGATACATCAGCTCCTGTTGCGCTATGTGTTCCTCCTGCAGTTATTGGATTCGATGTCGCTACAATCCCTGCCTCAGGGACCCCTACGTCTTCCCCTGCGGTATCCGTATCTCCATCTACATCTCCTCCTCCCTCTACATCACTATCGGGATCGTCCAGTAAGACGACATCTTTGTCGCCATCTGCTAGTAGGGCAGTCAGTTCGTCGGTCTCGGGAACGGTGAGCGGATCGGCTGCTGCTACAGTATCTACTACGGGAAGCGGAAGTCCGGTGCCTACCAGTACTGGAACCGGAACCGGAACCGGAACTGGAACTGGGACAGCAACTCTAACTGGAACTGGAACAGGGACTGGAACTGGAACTGGTACTACCACTGCAGCGTCTACTGGGACAGGGACAGGGACATCAACTCTAACTGGAACTCTAACCGGTACTAGCACTGCGGCTTCTACTGGGTCAGGGACTGGAACGGGAACTCTAACCGGTACTAGCACTGCGGCCTCTACAGGATTGGGAACTGGAACTGGAACTGGAACAGCCACTGCGACAGGAACACTGACGACAACTCAGACAGGAACTGCTACGGTTACCGTAACCGGGACCGGAACCGGGAGCATGACCGGTTCATGGTCAGCCAACGCTACAACTCTTCAGTCGTGGTCAGCGACCATGACCGCATTTGGAACAATGAGCTTGACTGGAACCTTCTCTCCTAGTCCATTCAACTTTTCAGCCACGTCTAGCCCTCTCTTTATGTTCACTGCATTTCCTACTACTAGTTCAACGGCATCGGCATCGGTGAACGTAAGTGCTGCTGGAGCAGCTGCAGCTGCCGCCGCATCTTCGAATACAGGAACGATCTTAGGCGGAGTCGCTGTAGGAATGGTGGGTGTTCTGGGAGCCATCATGGTGTTTATGAATGCCCCAGCCAAGACAATCAATACATTTTTAGTCAATATTATCAATCGTGTCCCCCTCCCAGAATCGGTGAAGAACGCGATAGGTAATGATCCGCTCAGTAAACTGAAATCAATGGGTAGCCCCAAAGACATGATCGATAAACTTCCTGTCCCCGACAGCGTGAAGTCTGCTATTGAATCTGTCCTACCAGGATCTACTCCCGATGTCCCACCATCATCGGCCCAAGCACCCGTACTTGTAGATGATAAGGTTGCCGATGTTGTCGTCCCCGTTGCTGCAGCGGCGGCAGTAACGGCGGCAGTTGTTTCAAAGACAGTCTCCTCCCCGGCCCCGGCACCGGCACCGGCTCCTCCTCGCATAGCATTTGCCGAAGTTCCAGTCGCGCGCGCCCCCATACCCGAACCAATCATAGTCGTAGCTCCAGCTCCAGCTCCACGCCCTGCACCGATAAGTACGCCCGCACCTAAACCTGCGGACACCGTGACTCCTAAACTCGCATCCCCTCATGTTGCTCCCGCGAAACCTACCTCTCCCCCACAGTCCCGCGCAACATCGCCTCCTCCAGGAATAGGAAAGAAACCGGAGCAGAAAGCAAAGATTGAAGTAGATGCGAAAGATCTAGCAGCCATTCAGGCCTATCTGAAATCTAAAAATACCCATCACAAGGTTATTTAAAGCGTGATCACATACTCAATAAAACCAGATGGCGGATATTTTGAATGACTTCTATGTTGTGGCGGTAATGACCAATCCTGAGCGGTACAAGACTCGTCCTCGCCTGTTTCGCGAGTTCCAACAGCGGATGGATAAGTACGGTGCCAAGTTGTTTGTGGTTGAGGGCGCACTCGGAGACCGCGAGTTTGAGGTCACGGATTCATTCAATTCCCGTCATATTCAGATTCGTACGGATTCTGAGCTCTGGCTAAAGGAGAACCTCATCAACATCGCGATCTCCCGTCTACCGGCTGACTGGAAGTACGTAGCATGGATTGACGGCGATATTGATTTTGTGCGTCCCGACTGGATGACAGAGACGGTTCATGAACTTCAGCATCATCCGGTGGTCCAGATGTTCGAGGATGCGGTGGATCTCGGTCCGAATCACGAGATTATGACGACGACCAAGAGTTTTGCGTACTGCTACAAGAACGGCATGCCTCATGCAAATATGGTCAGCAAGGACGAAGGGTACTCCTATGCTGGATCGGGTGGCAAGGGGATGTACTGGCATCCGGGATACGCGTGGGCTGCTACGCGTGAGGCTATCAATACGATGGGTGGTCTCTTTGATTACGGCATTCTGGGTGCGGGCGACCACCATATGGCCTGTGCTCTAGTTGGCGAAGCTCAGCGGTCTATCCCTGCCGGTATTCACCCCCACTATGCTCGGCTAGTTCTAGCATGGCAGGATCGGGCCCTGCGTCTCCACAAGAATATTGGATATGTCAAGGGTACGATCTACCATTTCTGGCACGGGAAGAAGCGTGATCGCAAGTATAAGGACCGTTGGGCAATTATGCTTGAGAACAATGTGGATCCGTCGGTGGATGTACACAAGGACTGGCAGGGGGTGTGGACTCTGTATCCAGGACACGAGGTCCTACGCGACCAGCTACGCGACTACTTTCAGTCGCGCAACGAGGATAGCATTGATAAGGAGTAACCATCAAAGATAGGTGGGAATGATGACGGCCGAAGCACGGGTATAGGCTGTAAAGATGTAATAAACAAATTCGGTCATAGGATGAATGTCGTAAAGTGCAGAGAGCAGGAGGCTTGCGATATCAGAACTCAGTAACGTCATGGACTCGTACGTGTGCATGCAGTTTCTTAGATTTTTCAGCCAGTTGTGGTACTTGTAAACGGTGGGATCGGACGTGTTCGCGTTCCACCAACGAGTATCTTCAGTCAATGTATTGATCATGAGCATTGTGTGAGGATAATCCAAGGAAATGAAGTTTTCGTGATGGATTTCGTAGTCATGTTCACGCAAGATCTGGGCGATCCGTAGCCACCGATTGTCTCGGCGCTCAATGCGAGTCATGGACGGTTGTTGACCTTCATGATACACAGACATCCCATGTTTTCTGCGATAGATCCATAATTTACGTAGACGCCGAGTATCGTCTCTGGACAGCAGTGTTCGGGTATACGGATTGCGAACATCCAGTTCCTTCTGCGACCATTGAATCATAGATCGCTGGTCAAACCACCAAACTTTTCCGTCTTCTTCCACTGAAAAATAATCAAGTGGATGAACCTCGGTCTTACTCTCCATAGTAATGATTTCGTCGTCATTGTTACAGAGAGACCGTTTCAGTACACCCTTACCGGCATAGCGAATAGGTATACGCGCGATAAATCCCCGACAGTATGCCTGGAACCGAACAAGTATACGAAGAAGCGTTGGGCGAGTTGTGATCCAAGCATTGGGTGCCCTGCAGCGCATATGCCTCCCGCAATACGCAAGGTTGGTCAGAGCCTTTGATTCGCACCGATCAAACGATCGTTTATTTTTACATGCAAGACAGCTCATTCTCTTATCTTCTTACTTGGGAAGGATACGAAAATCAAACCGAGAATCCCGATACGGAAATGTGAGGGCAAAACGGATCGGACGGAATCCAGGGAATAGGAAAGCACAACCAAAGAAACGAAATGTCTGCTCCTGCCGTAGTTAACATCTGCAAGATCAATGCCTCCGATATCCAGTTCTCCGATGTGAAGCGCAATGCAAAGGGTGGTGTCTCAATTCCGTTCAAGTACAAGGGCCAGAATGTTCAGTTCCGTTTCCCACAGTTCACCTTCCCGGGCGGCTGCCTGACCAAGGAGAACGAGAATAAGGATGGTAGCGTCTCAACGTCCTACACTATGTCTGCGTCTCTCCAGGGCTGCGATCCGTATGCGACGGCCGCGGCGACCGGCACGGACGAGATGTCCAAGGCGTACAACTTCCTCCGCGAGTTCCAGGAGTCCGTGATCCAGGCTGCGGTTGCGAACTCGGCTCAGTGGTTCGGCAAGAAGCGCGGCGAGGAGTCTATCCGCGACTCGTTCAACAAGTTCCTGAGCGTCTCGGTGGACAAGACGAACGATGGCTGGGTCCCGAACGGCAAGTACCCGCCGTCGCTCCGCTTCAAGCTGCCCGTGTATGACGGCAAGGTCAGCATGGACGTGATTGATGCCGAGGAGAACGATATTCGCCTAGAGCCGTCGGGTCTCCAGGACGCATTCCCGAAGGGCTGTGCCGCCAAGATCGTAGCGAGTGGTAGCATCTACGTGATTGGTCAGGGCTTCGGTCTGACGTGGAAGCCGACGTATGTCCAGGTCACGAAGCGTAAGCGTCAGACGGCGCGCGACATGTTCAAGGACGACGAGGACGATGGCGAGGAGGCACCTGCCCCAGTTGCGGGTGGTGCAAAGGCGGCGCTCGTCTCGGACGACGAGGAGGAGGACGAGGAGGAGGAGGCTGCTGCGCCCGCTCCTGCACCTGCACCTGCTCCCGCACCTGCAGCTCCTACGCCGACGATCGTAGAGATCTCTGAGTCCAAGGCTCCGGCCGCCAAGGGTCGTCGTAAGGTCGGTAGCGCGGCTCCGTAAGCACGTGTATCCGCTGGAGGAACGTAGATCAGTCCATCATCATCAACAAATAATGTGAAAAACACGTCATAGTGCGGATCCTGTTTTTCTATTTGGCATCCTGCATGAACACCTTCTCCTCCACAGCGTATACAGACGGAGGTCGGGCATTCATAGACAAGAACGTCGCGCGGACGAACGATAGTCAGAGATGTACGAGAACGTAGGGACTCCACTGTTGTCCAGCCGTTCCGCATACAGTCTTCGTATGCTGGTCCGGGCATAATGTTCCAGAGAGTACGGTCTCGGCACGTCCACTCTTCCTGAAACAGGCTGGAATACACATTATCGCGAATCCAGTAACAGGTGTGGTTCTGTCCATGATGTTCAGCTAGACCGGTACGCTGGTTATTTTCGTCGTAGAGCCAGTACACCTGGAAATCGTCATCTGAATAGATAGGGTCCAGATTTCCCCGAAATACGAGACGTCCATCGTAGTTGTACTCTTCGACGTCTGTATTCAAATCAAAGTCGGCAATGTCGGTCTCCGCCGGATAGACGACCTTCCGATGAAAGGAGAGCATTACTTACATATATCACGTGTTTTGTGCTAAATTGACGAGACGCATCCATTCGTTGAGTACGTCTAGCTCTTTGTCGCTAACAATTCCATGGCGAGCGAGTACCGCATACATATCATGGATGGTCGCATCCTTATTTTCCCGTAAAAGCGAGATAACTTGCTCGGCAGTTTCATACATCGTCACTTCACTTTCATAATCCTTGCGGAGGTCATGCTCATTACGGATTTGTTCGGCTGTGGGTGCCGTAAATTTAATTGTTTTTTGGTGTTTCCATAGTTGAAACAGCGCGACAAATCCACGTAGGATGTCAGTATACCGAAAGGTTACCGTAACGGGTAGATATAGAGCATAAAATACTGACGGATCAATCCAAAAGGTATTTTGAGTGTTGAAGGGACATACAGTATTTGTCTCAAGAATAACGTCATAGGATGTATCGTCATCAAAGAAAAAAGATCCACTGTTTACTTCCATCCGAAAGACTGCATCAACGTCGGGGTCGTTATTCACGAGTCCTTGAATGACGGAGTACTCTTTAAGACTACTATTGTCCGTTACCGTTGGAGAGATTAGGATGCTAGAATGTGTTGGTGGTATACCGCGAGGCCATATGTGCTTGGTCGTATACAGCTTATACAGGTTCACAAACCCATCTCCTACAACGGCTCGGGTCGGGCGCCCGGTCTCATTGAAGGTGTTTAGATCTCCAATATATTGATTGTCGTCATCAGTTTCATAGAGCGTCGTATACCCGTTCTGAATGGCGTACAGATACCCAAACATCTTACGGGTATAGGATCGCAGGGGGACCTTTTCAAAGAGGGTTGGAAAGAGGGCTTTCTGTTCAGGTAGACCGAGATACACACACTGTATATTGCGATATAAGTCGTCATCTGTCTTTATATCCCCTACAACAATCAAGTCCCAACTGGGAATATTGGAGTAGTGGTGAATAAATTGGTTTGGACGATTAATCGTTGTGATAATTATACATCGTTTCATTACGTATTTACAGCGGTATCGTACGTAAATACAATGAAAATTCTTGTTGTAGATCAACATGCGGGCTGTCAGATGTGGCAGGCTGCACTTCTCAAAGAACTTGGTCACGATGTCACGATTGATAGCTCATCTGGTCATGCACATTTGATTCCAAGCAACTGGAAACGCAACGTCATTGTACGTGATAATGGTATCATAGTAAATGGCGATGAATTAGCTCGTGAGTTTGATACAGTTGTTGCCGGATTCCCTCCTAATTTTATGAACGAGTTTAAGAATATTCGGTTTCGTCATAAAAAAATAATCAATTGTGGGCACCGGTTTCACATACAGCCAAGTTATGGTCCAGTATTGATGGATGATGTTTTCTTAGCGTCTATGTCACGGTATGATGCTGAGTATATCAAACATTACACTGGGATAACCCCCCATGCACTCGATGTCGCGTGCTTTCATCTTCCTCGAACTCTGGCATACCGACCAACCCGGAAAGAAATTCTTATATCGCCCGTCCATGCACAGTGTGTATTGCCGTTTAGTTCGCTAGAACATATGAATAGTATGGCTCTACAGGATGGATCAGATTTGGTATTTAGCCGAGCTCATCATCTCTATGGAAATTTTAAGTATGAGGACCTTGTAAATCATCCCGCCTGTGTTCTCTTCCCGTATTCAGCCTTCTCAATTTCAATGATTGAGATGTATGAACTCAATATACCAATGTTTGTTCCCTCACCGTCAATTCTTACTGAAATGACGGGGCCGAAACAGTTGATGAATGATGTACTGCTTTACCCGTGTTATATGGATGAACGCGAAATGATGAAACGCGATATTCCTCATCCGTCGTCTCCGCATGCTTATAGTCCAAATTCATACCGGAAAGAAGACATTAAGTACTGGTTTCAATTTACGTACTTCAATACTCGGAAGAACGTTATCTACTGGAACAGTCCAAAGGATTTGTTCAATAAACTACGTACGACCAACCTGAGTGAAGTCAGTGAACGAATGAGGATAGAGAACGAGGAACATCGCGCGAAACAGCTAGACGCCTGGAAAATCTGCCTATCAAATATTTAACGGTCACGAAAACGAAACCATAATTTTTACATCATGCTTCTTCAGCGACTTCGTGGCCGAGTGTGATAGTTCATGACGCTTCTTGCGAGTATGTTCGGCCCCCGCCGCCTTCTTGGCCTCTCCACCCACATTCATGCGGGTCTCCATATCGGCATGGATATCGTCGCGATGTTCAAAGAGGTACTCGATCACATCGTCTTCCATCGCCCACGCAAAGAAGTTGAGTTGGCCGACTGTTGTGGACACCCCCTGAAAATCAATACGAGCATGGCGACAGAAGGGGTCAAACATCTTTTTGCTGTATGCCTTCAGATGCGACTTGTACGCTAAGTACACAATCACATGCTTTCCAGCCTTGGACATATACGACACATTGTTCATCTTGGAATAGTTGGTCACAAACCAGTCCAGAATACGCAGAGAAATATTCGTCTTATTGGCTAGAATGTCACGGAGAAGAGTTAGACGATCGGGAGTGTAAAAATTGGTGAGACGATGAAGGACCCAATCCTCCTGTGTAGAAATTTCAGAAGTAGCAGTTGCGGTCGTCGTCATTGTGTAAGACCGACACCTTTTCCGTAAGCGACTCGTAGAAATATATTGGTTTATAACAATACACTAAATGCCGTCTCTGGCCCAGCTCCGCGATCAACTCAGAAACGCGAAGCACATTGTCCATATTGCCCATACTGGAAAGCATCCGGTGAGCGGCAAGGAAGATACAATGATATTTGAGATGTACAAGAAGAAACCGGAACTTGTTCGGCAGGCAGAGGAGAACGTGGTGGCGTTAGAATCGGCCATTCGGGCGAAGGAATCAAAGCCTCGTAAGACTCGTAAGGTGAAGAAGGGGGGTCGTACGCGCCGCCATCGCCGTCATATGTAAGTAAAACGAATACCTTTTCACAGATCTCTCTTGTTAAACTAATGGATGTCTTTGAACTTCCCCTGGATGCCTGCACGCACCTCACACACCGAATTAAGACCATTTGTAGGAGTCGTGGATATCACTACAAGAACTATAAAGCGCAGGTATACCGACTTCTGGATTCCCACATGGGTAAGGTTTGGGCTAGGAGACGCGCGGTCTTCAAAGTCCTCCGAGACTACGGCGTTGCTGACCAGCGCACGGACGCCTGGCACGCCAAACGATCTGAAATGATTACAGCGTCCGAAGTGACCAAAGCATTCAAGACAGCGACACCGTCTGCAAAGAAGGAACTCTTGATGCGGAAACTGGATGGCCCTAAACCGTCGGGAGGTGGAATGATGACTGCGTGTATGTGGGGTACCCAGTTTGAACCTCTGGCCAAGGAGATCTATGGCGACATTCAGGGCGGGGCGGACATTGTGGATACGACATGTGTGAGCCATCCGGTGTACAAGTTCCTGGGCGCATCCCCTGACGGGATTGTTCTCACCAAGGACAAGCTAGATTATCGGTGGGGAAAGTTGGTAGAGTTCAAGTGTCCGATCTCACGCAAGTTCACACAGGACTCGCCAATCCCCGATGATTACTATCACCAAATGCAGATGCAGATGGAGTGCACAAACATTGACGAGTGCGATTATGTGGAGATGCAGTTTAAGACATGCGGGAAGACGGAGTGGTCAACGTCTGAATCACCGTATAAGGGAGTGTTTGTGGCGTATGATACAGGGGTGATTGAGTACAAGCCGAAGACCACAGATTTCGCGGCATGGAGAAAAACCCTAGATGGCGATGAACTACGTATCATTTACTGGACCTTGAACAACATTCGTATCGAAAATGTTCTGCGAGATCCCAAGTGGATGTCTGATCATATTGAGGAACTTAATTCCTTCTGGGCAATGGTCCAGGACTGTCGGAAAGATCCCTCTAAAATAGAGAGTTATATCCCCACCACTGCCCTACCCGATGCCCCGTCTCCTGTCCCCGCGGCGGGCGGTGAGAATCCGGTGCCCGCAAGTGGGTCGTCTGCTGGGAATACGACGACAATTCGCCTGTTTCTCGGCGAACCTGAGCCGTCCGATCTAGAAATTCAGGGACCCCGAACATCTCGCGGGACCCAGACAGAAGAACCCCAGTCACAATAAGTCCCGCAATCGCAAGGGCAAGAAATGTGGTATTTTTCATGGGGCCGTATTATGTAAAATGGATAAAACAATTACAGAGAGGAAGAATAACATACAGAGAATAAGAAGATGCCGACCACCGATGAAATTCTACGCCTAATGCTGTCCCAGCGTGGAATCAAGACGGAGACGCAGGAGGTTGTGGAGTCGGACTTCCCCGCCATTGTGACCAAGATTGATTCAGTCATTGTCTTTACCAGCAACCGCACTCGCATTCACGAAAAGGATGTGGCTACGGTCGTAGATCTAACCAAGCAGTACGGCGGAACTCTTGGGATTCTCGTGGTTCCCATCCCCGCGTCCGAGAAGGTCCTGCAGACAGTTTCGGCATACTCCGATGTCCTCCAGATCTTCCATGTGGGTCAGTTGACGTGCGATATCACCAAGCACCGCATGGTTCCTGCACACCGTATTCTGAAGGAGGATGAGGTCAAGAAGTTCCTGGAGACGTTTGGAATCAATATGGATACAATTACCAAGTCTATGATCGCAGACCATATTGCGCTGGAGGCGGACAAGCCGATGCTTCCGCAGATTGCGATGAAGCACAAGGAGTATATGCCTATGCCGTTCATTGGCACTCAAGATCCCGTGGCTCGGTGGATAGGAGCCAAACCTGGGGATGTGGTGGAGATCATTCGGAAGTCTGAGGCGGCAGGTGCGACCCCCTATTACCGATTTTGTGTAGCGAGTGTATAATAATACGATAGGTGATGTCGGGCTTTGAGAACCTTTTGAATGAATACAAATCCAACTACGTTCAATTTTTGTCTACGGGGAACAATGCGTATAAGACTGCTTACCAGAACGCGCAGGAAGCGATTGATAAAGAGATCCTAGCACGGCAGAAGAAAGTAGAGGATCAGAAACGTGATATGAATCGGTTTACGGAATCGTATCAGGAAGGAAACTCGGAACTCTCAGATATCTATGATTCAGCAACGGGTCTATTCCAAAATGCTCAGCAGATTGAGGATACGTACCAGGCCGCTAAGGGGCGGTATACTCAGGCAGCATCTCCCGAATCGGGGGGTCCTGTTCTCAATATCTCGAACGGGTACGCATTTCTCCTACGATTTGGCTTGGTCCTCATTCTTCTCCCTCTCCTCTTTTTCATTGGGTACTGGTCTCCGCAGATCAAGGCAGCAGCAACGACTGCAGTGGCGGCGGTAGGGAATATGGCCTCTCCGGTGTTGGGAGCTACTGCAGCGACGGCAGCGCCATCGGCGATGTCGTCTCCGGTCCTAGGCCCAATGAGGGCATAGACGGAAGTTCAGGCATCGCAGGTAGAATTGATTGGGTCTGACGGAAAGCGCTTCCTATAAAGAGGGCAAAGACAACAAATAGCAGGACTAAGACCAGGAGAATCCAGCCATAGTATGTGGCCTGGGGAATGACTGCGTGGTTCTGAGAATCTATATCCTTGTAAAGACGGTTGAGCCTCACTAGCTCATCTTCATCCGTACGTAATTCTTCAAGCTGCTGTTTGTACTTATCCAGAGCATCTTGAAGATCAGTTGTGGGCTGGGCAGAGAGAACAGACTGTCCCTTATTATACACCTCTTGAATCTGATTGACCAAGGACACCAGTTGCTGATTGGCAGCAGTGATTTGGGGCATCATTGCGGCACGTTTTGCAGAATCCTGCTCCTGAAGTGCAGTATTAATCATCTGAACATACTGGTCACGAAGAGCCCCGTACTCCTGGAGAGCATTCTGAACTTGATTATACGATGTTGAATCGTATTGAGTGTTCAATGATCCACCCTGAAAGAGGAGCGTGCTCGCAGGAGTCATGGTGGTAGTCGTCATAAGAGCTGCCGATCCGGCTGCCGGTTGTGGTGTGGCTGTACTCGTGCTCATTACTCTTTGTAGACATCAAATTATCTAGAACGTATATAAGAGGAGATAGATGGCGGCTTATGCCCAAGACTTTCAATCTAAATCTCAAGGTCTTCTAGGATATGTTCAGAACCAACTGTCTCAGGCGGTTGGGTGGAGTGCACTTCCTGGACAATTGAATAAGATTGTGGCATCGTCTGCCGGATTTGTATGGGGATTCAATGTGAATGGGGATTTCTATATGTGCAAGGAACCGTGCGACGGAACGAACTGGAAACAGATGCCCCGTCCATCTGGGATTACAGGAATGCCCCTAGATATTGCCGTAGATGCTCAGAATGTGTATGTTCTTTTTAATGCTGCTATGGCTCCTCAGGAAACGGTCAGTGCATCACCAGGAATCCAAACAGGACAGATTGAAATTGGAGATGTTGGAATGCCTCCAGGACACATTTCTGTTGGAAATGGATCAGTTATTATATCCGCCTCTTTCTTAGGACCCAATGCAGCTGCGGTTGCATCCTCTATAACAAAGGGAACTGTCTATAGCGCAACGATTAAAGATGAGAAAGGTGTAACCGCAACATTTCCTATCACATCTGTAGGAACCAATCCGTCATGGCAGGGTCCTCCGTGGATGTATTCATATAGCGGATCAGGCGGTGATTCTGCGTCAGTTGCAGCAAAGTTTTCCAAGTCAAAAACGCTAGCTCTAACTCTTACAGGTACTTCCGCTAATACTCCCTCTGATGCTGCTGCTGCTGCTGCTGCTCTACCTTCTGGACTATCATTCTCTACTCAGTCTGTTGACGGGGCAGGAAGCTGGTCGGCTCCACAGGCGATTCCCGGATCTCCTCCGGTAAATCCCCAACTCAATATCACCGATCAGTTTATCTTTGTCGGGAACCAGGGATGCTCAAAGCCGTGCACGACAGGATCGTGGGTCCCTATTTCTGGTCCTCAAGGGAGCGGACAGTCGTTGGGGGTTGTGGCAGCATCCAGTGGGTCTACGTATGTCCCGGTGAACAATGCCGGAAAGATTACGGTCTACTCCGGAACCGCGAATGGACAGGGTGGATGGACTCCTCAGCCAGGGTTGGCGGGAAAGATTCCCGTTGCAGTGGAGGCGGATAGCCAGTTCCTCTACGCGCAGGACCAGGGATCGGGGGGTGTCTACCGCTGCGGGGCCCCTTATTCGGATGTCACCTCTTGCCAGCTGGAAGATACGCAGGGACAGACCGTGTCGGGAAATCATACGATTTCCGTAAACCCTCGGAGCTACCAGACGTATATTGCTGCGGCCTCGTCTGGGTCGGTAGGAAATCTGTATCAGCGGCTCGACGAGGGAAGTGTAAACGTTGCCCCGATATTGGACCAGACAAAGCAGTATGCCACACAGATGGATAGCGATGTAAATGCTCTCGGCGATTCTACAACGGCACAGGCGGCAGCATTGTCAGCGGCTCAGACGCGCGAACAGGCGATGGGAGTCATTCAGCAGATTACGGATCTAGATGATAAGTTCAAGGAGACCCGTATCAAGCAGGGAAATCTGCGGAGCAAGATTACGAATGATCAGTCGGTCCCCCTATCCACAGCCCGGCTTACAGCACTTAAAGTTATTGCTATCACTCTGGGGTGTGTCATTGTTCTCCATGTCATTCTGGGTCTGTTTCTGTCTCCCACAATTGTGATGGGGATTTCATTAACACTCCTCCTGATCGGAGTCCTTGTTGCGTACAGTTATCTTGGTGTAGGAGTTAAGGTTTCTATTTCCTCTGTGAAATAATAACTAACTGAGCGATGAGCATTCCAGCAATTACCGAAGCGGACAACGCAAAATTTCGAGCCCTTGGAAGTGCGACGGCGAGTCCCGAAGAAATGCAGTCGGCCTTTGAGACCTTTCAACGAGCATCCCAGACTCGAGATGATGACCCTGACGCGTTTCAGGCTGCTCGGTTTCGGTACTATGGACTCAAGAACGGAGAACAGTGGATGGCACAGGAAACAAAGCGAATCAATGCCGAGAAGATGGATCCTGTTCTAGATAAATATCGTACGCAGATCAAGGATCTTGATGCTCAGTCTGAAGTCCAGAAAGGGTATACAGACTCAATTGCGACAATTCGGGATAAGCAGTCCTCGCTGAAAGAAGGAGTTTCGGGGAACATAGATTTTCTTCGTGATCTTTTGATGGACAAGGAACAGAAAGTATCAGTCTACAACCGATATGTTGATCTTACAAGTCCATCTTCAGCCACTGTCGCAGCAATTTCCCCGGCCAATCCTCTAGTTGCCTACTTTGCCGGGTTTCCGTCTTCTTTTCTAACAGCCCTTGATGTGTTCTTAGCGGTGGTTATTCTGTTTGTACTCATTCTTGGCATAAGTAAGTCGGGTCCCGCATATGCATCCTGGCGCGTATGGTTTTCATCGTGGGTTCAGCCAAGGCCCACCGTGATTCCCCAGATCCCCGTTAAGTAAGTAAGTAGTGCTTCATAGAGGAGGGAGGAGTGAAATACATGTTATGAAGATAGACTCGTGATTCACCCCAGGGGCAAAAGAAGCGGCACCAGGCACCAGGTAAGGGAAAACCATCAAATGTGGGAAGCGCAAGGGCATCCGTATAATGTACTATATCATTCAGTGGATCCAACAGGATCGTCTGACCGTCGTAGGAAAAAGCCCGATAGCCCTCCAGATTATCGGCATAAAATCCAGGGTACATTTGTGTAAGAATATTTGTAACATCGCATGACGTCCATCTCGGTGGAACCTGTACATTTACAAAGGGAATCCAGATGTATGTAAAACGGAGAAAAGGCTGGACGGACACAAGACCACGAGGAACATTGTGAATCTCAAATAGGAAGGGCGTAGGACCCCAGATTCGTGTTGCCTCGTGCGCCATCGCCAAAATCATTTTTCCGGAAAGACCCTGACCGCGAAAGTCTGAATCCACATAATTGCAGGTAACAAAGACAGAGTGAAATGATTTTTCGTCACCTATCCATCTTCCATGCTTAGCAGCGAGGGTAGACACCCGAGGAATCCAAATAAGGAGATCGTCGTCCCCCATAAAGTTTCGTTCCATATGAAACGTATCCTTCCAAATAGAGAATGCCCAAGTCTTAGTTTGTTGAGGAACCTCTTTCCAGCGGGAAACACGTACTGCTTCATCAGAAGGATATGTAAACTCACGATCAATCATTGTGTAGAGTGGTCCGGGGGACTTTTGGATTGGAAGCGTCTCCCACATTTCTTACATAGAGACAAGAGAGAGATGGACGCATCTTTAGCATATTGGCTCATACCCCTCATACTCCTCGCCCTGCTGGTTTTGTCGCGAATCCACTCCGCAGGTCGCGAAGGATTTGAAAATGAAGACGAAGGGGGCGCCGAGACAGACACGTATGAAGACTATGACCATATTTACGACACGTTTTATGCAAATGTCTACGACAAACTGTTTACTACTCCAGAGCGAGTCTCGTTCGAGAAAGCAAGCCTTCGGGAGAACGCTCTGGCTGACTGGCCCAAGGCTGAGACCAAAGTTCTAGATGTATGCTGCGGAACCGGTCCGCATGTTGACTGGATGTGCAAAGATGGCATAGATATTGTTGGGGTAGATCTATCGGAAGATATGCTGAAGAAGGCACGCGACAAATGTAAGAGCGGCCGGTTTTACAAAGGAGACGTGACTCGGGCGGAAACCTTTCCACCGAAATCGTATTCTCATGCAGTGATGTTGTATTTCTCCATCTACCAGTTCAACAATCCTAAGATGGTTCTAGATAATGTATATTCGTGGCTAAAACCTGGGGGTATACTGGTTCTTCATTTAGTAGATCCCAATAAGTTTGATCCTATCTTGGATGCAGCCTCTCCGTTTACCTCCTTTTCACTACAGAAGTATAGCAAAGAACGGGTCATTGATTCTGATATCTTCTTCGACAAGTTCAAGTACAAGAGTCGCTTTGTAAAGGAACCCGATTCAGATGATGCCCGGTTTGAAGAAGTGTTTGAGTTCGAAGAGCCTCATCGGTACCGCGAGAATATTCACCGTCTTCACATGCCGAAGGTAGACGCCATGCTGGACATTGTCCGATCATCGGGGTTTACGCGCCACGAAATGGTAGACATGACGCCTGTAGGTTATGAGTACCAATATCTTGTCTATTTTTCTAAGTAAAGGGAAAGGGGTATGAGCTTCTTCGTGAAGAATATCGCAAATCTGAACTCCATCGGAGTTGGATTGTACCCCGCAGTCGCCAATCTAGATATGGCTGGTAATTCTATCGTGAATATCAACCAGATTAATAATCAGGGATTTCCTGCGTCTGCGGGTCTATGTGGTGAAACTCTACATATCGGACCGCTTGGACTTATGTACTGGGGGCCTGAATCCGTCGGCCCTTCAGGTCCACAAGGTCCCACTGGTCCTGCTCAGGCGGTAGGAGGCTTACAGGGTGAAATTACATTTAACTGGACAATAAGCGGTGCTCCTACGTCAGTAGGAGATCCTGGTCTTACCTACGATTGGTGTGGTCAGACTGTGAATGCTTATACACTCAGTCTTACAAAGAACTTAACCGTGGGTTCAAATGTAACAGTTGCTGGAAAGATTTCGTCAGGAGCTGCAACCTCAAACAGTATCGGAAACGTTACGCTGAACAACGGAAGTATCTCCAATGCAACACTGACCACCAACAATATTGGAGGATGGACACTGACGGGTTCAAACTTTTATTCGCTGAGTATGACGATGACCACGAGCGGATCAATTTTGACACCTGCAACTATCAGCAGTTCTATTGGAGGTGTCTACATGCTTAACTCTACGATCTCGGCCTCCAACTCTGTGATCGGCGGAGTAACTCTGTCGGCAGGAAATGTAACTGCATCTGGATTAACGATCAACGGAGCAGCAAACATTATATCGGCAACGACCATCTCTGCCCTCTTGACTGTTTCGTCACTCTGGGTGCAAAATGCTCTATCTGTCTCGGGGGTATCCACTCTCTCCTCGGCTGTGATTCTAAACTCTCTCTCTGCCAATTCTATTTACTCCATAACTACACTCGGTGCAGGCGGTGCACTCAATATCAGCGGACTTGCTACCCTATCTGCGACCCAGATCCAGAATGCTCTGTCTGTCTCTGGTCTATCTACACTATCATCAGCTGTGGTTCTAAACTCTCTCTCCGCCAATTCCGTCTACTCCACAACCACACTCGGTGCAAGCGGTGCTCTGAATATCAGTGGTCTCGCAACTCTTTCGGGGGTTACCGTCCAGAACAATATCAGCCTGAACGGTACACTCTACGGAACAACTGCGAATCTTTCAGCACTTACTAATCTAAGGTCTATTAACGCGGTTCCAGTAACGTTTGACTCCACAAATGCAAATATCCTTGCGGGTGTATCGATTCAAAATCTATGTGGATCCAACATTGTAGCACTAGGAACATCCGCAGCACTCAACAATTCAGGATCGTTTATTGTTGCGTTTGGAGTGAGTGCGGCTGTATCAAACACTGGAACTAGCGTGGTAGCAATCGGACGGGCGGCAGGATTCAATAACAGTGGAGGATCATCGGTTGTCCTGATTGGATCCAATGCTGGAAATGCAAATTCTGGCTCGGATGTAGTGGCTCTCGGCAGTCTAGCTGGATCAAATAATTCGGGGTCAAATGTGATTGCAATCGGATCCAATGCTGGAAAGAATAATACTGGTTACAACAAGATATTTTTAGGTAATCAGGTGGCTGGAGGAGCTTACAATCCTACCGCAGACAATACGTTCATTGTGTATTCATCGTCCACTGCGTTCAATCCTTTCCTGTACGGAGATCTGTCCGGGATGCAGCTTGGTATCGGAAAGACCCCATCTGCGGCTCTTGATGTGGCGGGAAGTGGTATTTTCTCAGGAAGTGTTTCGGCCAACTCGGTATTGATTGGAGGTGCGGGCCTCAATGTATCGGGGGCCTCTATCTTGAATGGTGGTGCAAGTGTCTCTGGAACTCTGGGTACACAAACTATCTCTGCAGCCTATGGAGTGATCACAACCTTGTCGACAACTACATTGAACGTATCCGGAACACTCACAACCACAACCTTGAATGTGTGTGGACTCGCAACTTTATCTGGAGCATCCGTTAGCAATACGTTAACTACACAGACCCTTTCGGCTACGTTTGGAGTGGTAGGTACTCTCTCGGCAACGACACTCAATGTTTCAGGGACACTCACTGCAACCACCCTCAATATATGTGGACTTGCTAGCCTCTCAGGGGCATCAATTACAAATACGTTGACTACACTGACCCTATCAGCAGCGAATGCAATAGTCACAACACTGTCGGCTACGACATTGAATATCTCTGGTCTATCAACACTGTTGAATGTGAGTGTTCAGACAATTAGTGCTGGTTCGTTATTCGCCACAAATGGAACAATTACTACACTCTCCTCCACAAACGCAAATGTGTCCGAAACACTTACGGTAACAACCCTGAACGTCTGTGGACTTGCTACACTTTCTAGTGCCTCTGTAACAAATACTCTTGGTGCTCAAACCATCTCAGCAGCCAACGGAATTATTACAACCCTGTCGACAACCACACTGAATGTCTCTGGACTTTCCACCCTCTTCAATGCGAGCGTTCAGACAATCAGTGCAGCCTATTTATACGCAAAGAATTCAAGCATTACGAGTCTGTCTGCTACCAATCTCTATATATCAAACACTCTAATAGTGAGCGGAACTACCGTATTTCCCAATCTTTCGGGCCTGGTAACATTTGATGGAGTCCCTGTTCTTATGGATAATGTATCACAGTATATCTGTATTGGAGTGAGCGGAGGAGTTGGGGGGGCAAATGTAAATGCGTACGGAATCGGTTCTGCGTTTGGAAACAGTGGTTCTGACGTTAACGCAATCGGCTGCAATGCAGCACAGAACAATTCTGGAGGATCGTTGAATGCGTTTGGTATGGGCGCGGGTGCGTTTAATAAAGGATTGAGTTTAATCGCCATCGGTACCAATACAGGTGCATCCAACATTGGCCTAGGAGCTATCGCAATCGGAGCAGGAGCATGCACGACCAACTCAGGGGCAAACGTTATCGGCATTGGTTCAAATGCCCTCTATAAGCAGTCAGGATATAATGTGATTGGTATCGGCGTGAATGCCGGTCAATACAACACTGCATCGGGATCAATCTTTATCGGAAGTAATGCTGGATCCAATACGCAATTTTCCAATGCCATCATTCTCGGAAACAATCCGTCTGGGGGGTACAGTATCAGTTCTGCAAACACGTTCCTCGTATACTCATCAGTATCCTCCAGGCCGTTCCTGCAGGGTGATATGTCGTCCGGATTCTTTGGAATCGGAAAGACCCCTTCGGCTGCTTTGGATGTTATGGGAAGCGGCATCCTTTCCGGGAACCTTACGGTCTCATCGGGAACAACTACCCTCTCTCTAGCGATTATCACGACTCTCAGTTCAACGTACGGTACAATCGGAACGCTTTTGTCTACTACAACAACTATTTCGTATGCTACAGTAACGGGATCACTCTCTGCCAGAACTATATATGTAAACGCTGGTGCAGGTCAAGGAATTACTATCATAAATAATGGGATATTCAGTATGAATGGAACATTCTCAAATGGAGTGGGATCAACAACTACGCTGGACGCTACGACGCTTGGAGCAACAACAATAAACAGTACACTTAACGGTGTAACGTGGCCTGCGTCTTCCGGGACTAATGGACAAATCTTGCAGATACAGGCTGGATCAACGGCTGCCTGGACGACACCTGCCGCTGTATCTCTTGCGACTTGGGCCAACAATCCCGCAGTCGCCAATGTGAATATGAGTTCATTCGGACTCCAGAACTTAACATCCATCAACAGCGTTCCAATTCTATTCACCGAGACTCCAAAGGAAATCGTTGGTATTGGGTACGGAACACTCTCGGGCGCAACAGGGAATGAGATATTCGCAGTAGGTCGGAATGCAGGTATTGGTGCAGGAGGAACAAACCTTATTTATCTGGGAAGTAATCCGGGTGGTCTCAGCCCGTCACAGGATAACTTTTTCACAATGTATTCTACGACCAGCGGTATGGCGTTCTTACAAGGTGATTTATCAGCTATGTTGCTTGGTATCGGGAAGAACCCAACAGTAGCCCTTGATGTTTCGGGATCAGCAACAATTACTGGTTCTGCCTTTAATGTGTGTGCTGGTCTTGCGACACTATCGGCCGCACGTATCGTGAACAGTCTGAATGTATGTGGACAGGCCACGTTCACGTCTAATGTATCCTTCACGAACATATCTGCGTCCAATGTGTTCATTTATTCGGGAGGTACACTCAATGTATCGGGGTCTACTTCTCTGACTGGTCTTCAGGCATCTACAATTTCGGGATCCTCGCTATACCTCAGCAATACCCTCAACGTATCTGGCCTGGTAACGGTATCAGGACTTACGGTTCAGAACACGCTAAGTGTACTGGGATTTACTGGCTTAGGAAATCTCCAGGCATCTACGATTTCGGGATCCTCTCTATATTCAAGTGGAGTGCTCAAGGTCGACTCAGTAACAACACTGATGGGATCTACAACGGTGAGTAATACTCTTAATGTGACCGGTCTTACAACTCTGGGGAGTCTCGGTGCTACAACTATATCCGGGTCAAGTGTCTTTGTGACCAATAGTCTGAACGTGTCGGGTCTCGCAACGGTGTCTGGGCTCACAGTTCAACGGACTCTCAGTGTTGGAGGGTCTACAACCTTAACGGGAACAACTATCAATGGAACACTTACGGTATGCGGCCAGACTGCGTTTACGAATCTGTGTTTTGCCCAGCTGAACGGTATCTCGTGGGTTGATCCAGCGGTGGATAAAACCATCCTTACATGGAGACAGAGTGGAAATGTCCTAGAATGGGATACTATAGCATACCTTGGTCTTGGCGACTGGGCGAAGAATCCCGCTGTTTCAACCATTAGCGCAAATCAGAACGGAATAACGGGCATTGTTTCATTCAACAATATCTCTGCAATCTTCAGTGCATCCCCATTCCAGATCGGACTTGGACCGAACGCACTCAGGGCAAACACTCAAGAAAATATCACTGCTTTTGGTATCAGCGCAGGTGCGGTAGGAGGAAACACCACGGGTGTAGGACCGAACTGTATTTTCCTTGGCAGCAATCCTGGCGGATCCTCCAATGTCTCCAACTCTCTCGTGGTCTATTCACAGACGGCTGGATCTCCTTTGATCTACGGCGACCTCTCAAAGAACCAGGTGACGATTGGAGGACAGACAGCTACGGGATATACCCTGAACATCAATGGATCGGCTCAGACCACCACGCTGAATGTAACAGGTAGTTCGTCGTTTGCAGGTATAACTGCTACCAGTGTATCCAATTCTGGTCTAACCACTCTGAATGGAAACGTCAATCTTCCAGGAACAAACACTACGCTGAACGTATCAGGACAGGCTAACTTTTCAAATGCATCCTTCCTATCTATCTCGTCATCCAATCTATTTGTCTACCCTGGCGGAACACTCAATGTGTCTGGGTTAACCTCTCTCACAGGTGTTCAGGCAACCACCATTTCAGGATCATCCCTGTTCTTGAGCAACACCCTCAACGTCTCGGGTCTCGCAACCGTGTCTGGACTCATAGTACAAAATACTCTCAGCGTACTTGGTCTCACATCTCTGGGTAATCTCCAAGCATCCACCATTTCTGGATCCTCGCTCTACCTGAGCAACATACTCAATGTCTCGGGTCTCGCAACCGTGTCTGGACTCACGGTACAGAATACACTCAGCGTACTTGGACTCACAACTCTGGGTAATCTCCAAGCATCCACCATTTCTGGGTCCTCGCTCTACCTGAGCAACACACTCAATGTCTCGGGTCTCGCAACCGTGTCTGGACTCACAGTTCAACGCAATCTCAGTGTCCAGGGATCCACGACCCTTTCTGGGGTTACGCTAAACGTACTGAACAATACCCCATGGCCTCCATTTATTGGGACAGGAAACCAGATACTCGCAATGAATCCTGGAGGAACAGCCGCGGTGTGGACCACACCTGGAGCCGTAGATTCTGCTCAGTGGGCATCTAATGCTGCCGTCTCAAACGTGAATATATCAGGATTTGATATTTATAATATAGTTAGCTTCAATACAATTTCTGCGATCATCAGTTCAACTCAGATCGGTATTGGTCCAAATGTTCTCAAGAATAACACGGCCGCCAGTGTGGTAGCGTTTGGGTCAAATGCGGGTAGCAACACGACTGCTGACTCAACATTCGCAAATTGCATCTATCTGGGTTCCAACCCCGGAACATCTGCAGCTGCGTCAAACACCTTCCTTGTCTACTCTACAACTGCAGGAACACCTGCCTTACAGGTCAATACAGGATCTAACTGGTTAGGAGTCGGAAAGGTACCCGGGGTGGCTCTGGATGTGGTTGGAAGCGGTAAGTTGACTGGAACACTGACCACTACATCTGCAGTAAATATCGGAGGAATCACTTCATCAACGAATTATCAGCTGAATATTGTAGGAGCCACCGGATCCCCTGGATTTGTAACGTTTTTCAACACGGTTGGAGGAAGCCCATATGTAGGTATGGGGTACGATACAACGATTGGTGACGGTCTATCGTTCCGTACCAATTCCAATTCAACCGACTTGAACCGAACTGCCCTCTTTATTTCCCGCAATTCCACCGTTCCATTCGTGGGTGTACAGACCACGAGCCCCCAGTTCCCCCTTGACGTGTCTGGTCAGATCAATACGAACACATCAGTTACCACCCCTTCTCTTGCTGTCTCAGCCTCCACCACCCTCTCGGGAACTCTCACACTCCCAACGATTGCGTCCACCACGTATGCAAACAAAGTTCTATCCTACAATTCCACAACAGGGGCGGTCACCCAAAGCACCCTGAATCTCCAGACGCTCGGAGCCGCCGATTCCAATACCATGAACGCCAACTGGGTAACGAGTGGCGGGGGAACGATTACGTGGAACGGGACAACGGGTGTGGTTTCAGGAACTGCACGTATCATCACTATTCCTGTCAACAAGGCGATGGGATCAGATGGTTTTTTGAATATTACAGATGGTGCGTGGAGTATTACTCTCGGAACGGCCAGTTGGTATGCTGCCTATTTTGTCCCGAATTCTGTACCATCTGCGTCAGGATCTGCGAATGGTTCAATTAAAGTTGTTCCTTATGCTCCTCCGTCAGATCAGGTAGGATCCAACTGGATATTCATTTGTGCAACAAATATCGATACGGTTCCTGCAACTCTGAAATGGGGACCTGGGTTCATCAATATCCCTCCCGGTGGCGTCTACAATTCTCAGACGGGCGGGCAGTCGTGGAACGTCTTGGGACAGGCCACCAACATTGCTCTGGGGTCCAACTCATCTATTACCGGCGCAACCTCTATCGTGATCGGCTCCAACGCGACATCTGCAGTCGCGGCCAACAACGTGATTGCGATCGGAACCAACGCGGGCAGTAATCTCCCCAATCTCAATAACACTATCTACATCGGCAGCAACGCTGGGTACAGCCCTACAACATCGAATACGCTTGTGGTCCAATCAATATCAGCCACAGCCCCCACTCTCCAGGCTGATCTTTCCAACCGGTGGTTAGGTGTAGGTATGGTTCCATCCAACGCCCTAGATGTAGCAGGAACAATTCGCGCATCGGGTCCAGTAATTTCTACCCTCAGTGTTTCAGGAACATCGGCGGCGTCAATCACTCTCACTGCATCTACGGCAACCACGTACTTCAGTCTTACGTCCATGGCCACTGCATTTGCTGTAACCTTCCCGACCACTGCTCCTCCGACAGGAACGTACTGGGTCCTCAAGAACAACAGTACTGTGAATTACACCATTACTGCCACGAACGGCGTGTTCAACGGAGGAACAACTCCGTCCTATTTTCTCCAGTCAGGTATCGGTGTGACGCTCGCGTATTCTGGAACTTCAGCAGGTTCACCCACCGCTCTTCCCGCGTACTACACGTTCTAATCCCCTCCCGCTCCAACACAATATCAATATAGAATGCAAATCTACGACACACGAAGCGTTGTAGATTTTCAAACATTTACATTCTCGGGTCACGCCCGTAAACTTGCGAACAAATCACTTCTTCAAAGCATTCAGTTGGGTCACGCCGATTATGCATGTTACTGGACTCTGGAACTCCTGTGTTCAGGCCTGGTGCATTCGATGTGGACTACCTTCTTTGAAGCAGCGTCGCTGTATGTCCATCGCTCCTGCCCAAATATATTTACCTATTTGGTTGCACGGTATGAACGGTTCTCCGAAATTGAACAGATGTATACTCTTCACACGATGACGGAGATCCGTAATCGTGATGATGCACGCTTACTCGTATGCGAAGTGGCGGTAGTACTCTCCACAGCAAAAAAGCAGAAGACAATTACCTTGCCGACCATCAAGGCTGAGCACGATTTCTTACCGGAAACGGTTCGCGAAAACCTACGGGCGACATCACAGATGGTCAGTACCCCTTTTCTGAAAGCCGATGATCCTTTTGAACTGAAGATTCCCTTCAATGAGTTCTGTTTTTCTATTCAGACGCGAGATACCCAGCGAGCGTTTTACTGGCTCTCATGGATTCTGGCGTACGCTCGTGAACAGAAGAAGAGGACAAAGCAGGCCGTTGTGGTCGCGGAACGTAAGAGTCCATACTACTCATCCAAGTACGCCAAACACCTCATCTGGATGATCTGGGATGTGATTAACGCACAGAGCAATACGTATGTTGAAGCCTTGTTCAAGCTGTACTGTCTACGATGGGAGCCGTCAAATTCAAAATCAAAGCAGACATTTCTGCTGACCGCCATCCTGTTTGTGACCGAACCCCTGGATTCCCGTGAACCTGCAAAGAGGGACGAAGCCGCGATCCCGCCGATGTTAGCCAAGATCCCCCAGCTGCTGGAAACGATACAGGCTACGCGCAATACTTTCCAAGCTAGAGAATAAGTAATAAAAACAATGGCCGGTCCCACTGCTGCACAGAAGCTCCAGATCTCGGCCTTCCAGGGTCTACTGTTTTACATCCTGGCCAACCCAATTACGTTTCGCGTCATGGACGGTCTTGTAACATCGATGACGGGACCGTATACCACGTTTCGCATCTTTGAGAACGGTCTGCCGACAGGATTCGGTCTTCTCCTCCATGCCGGTGTTTTTTTCGCGGTGACGCTAGGCTTGATGTACGTTTAGTTTAAATACAGCGCGCATAGATGTACAAATGTATCGTATCACGAAGATGGGGATGGTCTACATGAAACCTAATATCACATACGTGACCAACTTTCTTTGGTGTGGAAACCAGTGTTTGAATCCACACGAAAGGACTTGCCGAATCCTGCACCCCCAGTCGGACGGATCGGTAAAGATTGAGATACTTCCGTACCCCAATGTTTTGGATCGGATTGATTATCGTGAGGAGGTCTTGGTCAACAAGTTTGCGGACGGCTCTTTTTCGGAAAATAATGATCTATTTACGCCTTCTTCGCAAACCACGACGGGCAGCACTTCCGGACCTCGGCAAGGGCAACGCCCACGACCTTCGAAGCCTCGGCCTTCACGAGCTTGACGGCCTCAATGACGTAGGGGAGAGACACGTCGCACCACGTGGCCAGTTCTGTCTTCTGCTCCTCGGACAGGGGGGACTCGCGAATAGCCTTCTTAACCTCGTCGATGATGAACTTCGCCTTGTCCTCATCAGAACGGTCGGCGAGAATCTCCACCTCGGCAATCTTCTTGGTCACAAACTTCAGGAGCTCAGACTTGTTCGCGAAGTCAACGACGGCAGTCTTGGCCACGGCAACGACCTCCGCAGCAGGGCCAGAAACAACAGGTACGGCTTCAGGGGCAGGATCGGACGACATTATGGTTGTGTTTAATTCTAGACCTTACAAAACTTTCAATAGAATAACTCATGGAGATCTCTGATATTGTCTATCTCGCCTTTTCAACGATTGTGGTCATTGTGATTCTTCATGTGGGAGTATTCTGGGTGTCCCGCCTCATCCAGCCGCCGAAGCCGAAGATTGTCTACGTGGATCGTACACCTACCCAACCGATTGTCCCTGAGGTGGTTTCCGCACCCATCCTGCCTACACCTCCTCCCCCACCACCGCCTCGTGAACTCCCGTCCCAGCCTTCGCTCCAAAAGGCAACGGTTCCTACGTACGATATGCCCCCGCCGATTGTTCAGTCGAACAAGCCGAATCCAACAACGCTTCCCCCGCCTATTGAGACACGGGATGTAGACCGGGTAGGATTCGCGGGAGGCAAGGCAGCACCGCCTCAGTAAGCGTTTTCACAGTAGGAGCTATATAAGGTAAGAATGAATCGTCTGAAGACTGTGTATCGCTGGGACCCGGGATTCCGTATGACCCGTCAGGGGAACGTGGGTCCGTATTCGGTCAAGGCTCCTCAGGGTGGTGGAATTCCTGGTTGGTTGTGTTTGACCCGCGATGACTCTTCAACCCCAATTGCATTTTGGATTCCCCGCAAAGAGAACCCAGTTCCTCAACCGATTCGGGTGATATGGGACCAGCGATGTTTTGAGGATACGATTTTGCGTGTTGAGTATACACCTACGCATGTGTACCTAGCAGATGCGTGGATGATCAATGGAATTCCTTTGTTTACCACAACTACATTCAGTAAACGTCAGGAGCTACTGAAGTCATTATTTTCCATGTATACCCCGTGCCCAGAGTTTGAGACTCGGGCGATCCAGCTTCGGGATCATACGATGAACGATATTCGTGGGTACGAATACTATAACAATAGTGAGGGCGAGAAAGGTATATTTGCGGAATGCAAGAAAGTGGAAACCTTGAAGTACGAAATCGTAGCTACAGATATTCCCGATGTCTATAAAGTCGCAGATGTGGGGTACTTGCGTGTCCGAACAATGGCTCTATCAAAGAAGCTCCGAACCTTCGGACGGGTCTTTGCTCTTGAGTGCGTCCAGAATGAAGATGGAACATGGACGCCCGTAATAGATTCTCTACCCTCAAATACAAATGGTTCGTAAACATACTAAAAAGGTCGCCGGTCGCCGTCGTCGTAGCCATACACAGAAGCGCGGAGGAGGATACGGATTTGGTGGGTCTGTTCTCTCCAATGTCGGCGGCCCAAACGCAGGTAATGCAGTCTGGGACTCTGATACCGGAAAAGACTGCGGTGTCGCGAATCGCGGTGGAAACAATACGTTAGCAGGAGGTCGCCGTCGGGGTCGGGGCAAGGGCAAGGGCAAGAAGACGGCCGGACGCCGCCGTCGTCATGTCGGAGGCACGATGGCTCTCCAGCAGCCTCGTACGGGGTACACCTTTAACGGAAGCGGTGTAGCCGGAACAGCTGATACGGTCCCTGTCGGAAGCCCGGTAACCGTAGTTTGATATTAAATATCTTTGAGTGAATTAATGAAGGCGAACGTAGATACAGCTGTAGCAGCTCTACTCTTACTGATTTCCATCGTATTCCTTGTTCAACGTCGTGTAGGCTACCTAGCCGTATGGCTACTTCTTGTGACGGTCGTTATTGGATATGGAGTTCGGATGCCTTTAACCTTGGCCGCGACCATTGGTATTGCAACAGTTGCTGCCGTTGTTCTCTTATCCAGCCAGGCCCTGCGTGAAGGGTATGAGAACCCAAATGAGTCCAAGGACAAGAAAGAGTCATCAAAGGAGGATAAGAAGGTAGATAGCGAGCCAAAGCCTCATTCGCCGTCCAAGGGCGATAAGACCGAAGATAACAATATGGACGTCCATCTTGATGCAGGGACGACCGTATTGCATGCATTTCAGAAACTGAACCCTGAACAGGTTCTGCAGATGCGCGATGATACAAAGGAGCTGATGGAGACCCAGCAGCAGTTGATGGAGACTCTGTCGTCGCTCGGACCCCAGGTCAAGCAGGGTGCCGAACTCATCAACAGCTTCAAGGGAATGTTTGGAGGTAATCTAACAGAGGTCCTGAAGCAGTGAGGCTCCTGCTGCATATTTGAAATACTGATGTCCAGACTCTTGTGATCGGATATCTAGAAGAGGTATTCCGTATGCATGGGTAAGAATTTTCCATACGAGAATCGTTGTGCCGAGATTGTAGTGTTCTACAACCTCGCTCCAGCGCTGTATAGCCGAGACCAGTACTTGTATAGACGATGCGATGTACCACGCCAGGGTTGTAAACGACATATCGTGGGTTCCTCCAAAGTAAGTGTACAGAGTAGGAAATCCAAGATAACATACCCAGAACAGAACGTGACCAATCGGCTGTATAAGAATGGTCGCATACGTCATTGCATAGTCTAGAAAATTTGGGGACCAGAGTGTCTTCTCTAAGTCCAGATATTTCCAGACAACCGATCCATGATTTGGATGTTCAATCATCCTTCGTAGAGGGCTCGGGCTGATCCTCGGAGGAGGGAGGGTCATCAATTACAATACCGTCTGCAGGAAATTCCTGCGTCTCAAACGTCTTGGGGTGAATGTAGTACCACGTTTTGCCCTCCGACACAGGCATGATGGCGCTAAGAACATCGGAGGTCACGCGGTTATCGTAGGCAATAAGGCAATTTAGCTCCTCTGTACAGTCGGTGAGAGCATCTGGAGATTCACCAAAGCCAATATACAGCCACGGAGGAGGAGGCGAAAAAAACAGCTCGGCAAGTTTATAGGGTGACCGCCAGTGATCGCCATCAACCCAGTGAACGGCGACTTTGTGAATCTGGTTGAACCCAATCGTCTTGCGAACATCATGCAGAATAAAATTGGTTTCGCCTCCACCGATATCGAGTTCATGGTACTCGGAAACTGAGATCTTGTATCCGCTCTTATCGTAGAGTGACCACGCCATTGTCTCATAGGTAGGATTGCGACCATATGCACAGACTTCAGCTGCGTGGTAAATCGTTACTAGACTACGGAGAACCCAGGAACCAATTGCCTCAATACGGGACATTTTTATAATGTATGTCTCTACGCCGTAAAACCCTCTATCATTGCACGATCAAGCTGAAGACCGATCGCAATGGATGTTCCGAGCGCCGTCACCAAGAAGGGTAGAGCCATTAGGAACCACGCAACAATACCAAGGTTGAGGCGGCAGAGGAGGTCAAGGACAAACACTGTGGCTCCTCCGAAAACAAGCTTTGTTGCGGCTGTGACGAAGGCAAAATCCGCGATATCCAAACCAAGCTGAACAGAAACGAACAGGGCGTAGAGGAGAGCCGGGGGGCACAGTCCATCAATGAATTTCATTTTCGCGCTTTATGTAGTATACATAAAATATGAACAGCCAGGTCCATCAGGTGATGATGTATACGGGAGTAACACAAGATGAGGCGGAGAAGGCAGTAAAACTGTATCCCGACAGCGTGATTGATGCGATTGCCTCTCTTACGGTTATTCCTCAGATCTCAGGAACGAAGCATATCCCTCCTCCTCCGAAGATTGACGATGGTCACGATGAGGAGACACGTGAACGTATTCGGCAGGGGCGTATTCTGGCAGATCTACTTACCTTCGCACCGCAAAACGACCTCCGCGGAAAGGCATCGCATTACCCCGCGAAGGAGGAGCAAAACGCAGGGGCGCAGAAAACGACATCCCCTGTTGCCCAGCCATCGGCTTTGAGTTCTCAGTAGTGACTGCAAACTGCACTGCGTACTCCTGAAACTTTCGTTCTACTTCATCTAAATCAGCGAATACATTCATTGCGTATGTTTGTTCGTATGCTCGTCGCGATGCTTCTGCGTAGATAGAGACATCATCCAACTCATTGACTGTGTCTACCCACTCGTCTATACTTAAATTATTGAGAGCATACTGACTATCTTTAATCCATTCTTGCATTCCCTCAGTAGTTCCCGACGGACGAGTTGTTTGCGGATCCTTATCGGTTGCTGGCTTTGTGTAGAGTACGGGTATGCCGTTATACATTGCCTCAAAGGCAACACGTCCCCAGCTTTCGTAGAACGATGGGACCAGGAGAATACGTGTCCGAGTTAGAACAGTGCGTATATCATCCTGTACATCAATCCATTCAATATTTTTAATATTTTCTGGAACATTGATACGGTTGTAGTATGGACGAACCCCAAGAAATTTTCGGTCGGGAAACCTATTTGCGAGTTCTATAAATAGCGCAAGTCCCTTCAAGAGGTTTGCATTAATTAATGTGATACAGTCACCGATAGGAACCGTTCCACGTTCGTTAAATTTAATTTCATTTTCGATCATTGCGGGGCGAATACTGTCCACAATCTTGAACGTGGGTGAAATAGGAACAGTGTTCACAATGTAGTTCCGAATATGATCTGAAATAATCCACATAATATCTGTCCACTTACCCGCTCGTTGATACGGTGTAAGACTTTGAGTATCTTCCCCAAAATGTACAGTTGTAACTAATGGCTTTTGGAATCGTTCATTTAACCGACGAACAAGTTTCATCATTGGAAAGTGGGGGGTTGACCACACGCCCGCTCCATTCAGTTCATTTTCGGCATTTGTATAATAGACCCACGGTAGACCACGATACACTCCGCGAAGAGGATTTCGGCCACGATGTGCAGTAACAAACGATACAGTATGGCCACGACGTTGCATTTCTTTTGCTATTGCGATGTCGTGGAAGAAGGCCCCGCACGGATCCGGCATGATCTGTGCAAAAAATACAATCTTCATGTCTTTCTTTAATCAGAGACTGCTTTCTGACGAACAAGACGCGTCGGATCTCCGCCGCGCGCCCATGGCTGAACAAAACTATTTACCGAGCGCATTTCATCCTTGACTTCTTGGAGAAGAGGATCAAACTGCTGGGGAAAGAATTTGTCGGTGACCGTTGAGCACTCTTTGCGAGTACGGATGGGAGCGCTCTGAATCAGCTGGCTCTCGGTATCCTTATTTGCTGCAGATGGTCCGCCTCCCATATTGGGTGTTGTGGCCCACGGACGGGCAAATGTCTGTTGATGACCCTTGAGGCGCTGGGTTCCGGGATCGCCTAGAGCCAGACGAGAATAAAGATCAACATCGCATCCGCCGGCTGCCGTGTTTCCGTAGTTTCCCGTATAATTCATCGTGACGAACGAAGAAGCAAAGTCGGCAACACGGTCAAAGTCCTGGCAGGGTTCCGGGGCGGGGCGAGCAGTGGTCATATAATAGTCCTGCTGGGCCTTGTTATCACGGAAATCATAGTCCATCTGAGTTACGTCAGACTTGTAACGAGTCGGGGCATAAAACCACGAAAGCGGGTTTGATGTCTGGGGCTCCTGGTCGGTCATGGTACGCTTATTATCTAAAACGGATAAACTTTCAGGGAGGTAAACAGTCAAAGTAACAGAATGTCCGTTCTCATGCCATGCGACTGGGTAGAAGAAGATGAGTACGGAAAGAATTATATTATCAACATTTACGGTCGCACTGACGAGGGAGATACTGCCATGCTACGGGTGCGTGGATACAAGCCTTATTTCTATGTGGCGTCAGAGTACGATTTCTCAAGCGAAGACCACGGGATCTCAACACTGAAAGTCACGCACATGGAAAAATTTGATGTGTTTGCCGGCTACAATGGTTATCTTCCCACCAAGGTTCAGAAGATAGAAGTGGAGTCTCTCCGGGATTTCCGAGCAGCGACCAAGTATGCGAAGGAACTTCGTTTGTGTGAGAATTGTGAAAGTACAAAGGATACGTGTAAGTGCAAGGAAAAGACACTCTTTACGGCTCCTTATACCGTCTACGAAGCCAACCTCCCGCCGCTCCTTCGGTTCTACCACGACCGCGAGATTCTCCCTGCGTCTCCGGTAGCATTCGTGGCAGGTCAGAAAATCAAGGGAATGGAGAAGGCGTGGTATGTAGATCTCGTGAACATCAAAAGCAAGCCGAGCGCCGATACGCCTCTCAAGATTGCGGCATACGATATTGAGTGTACATCGGAGAGCGGTCAGTTCCCGGTTCCCGAGAAAGATCCAGTGATTCAGATCGGGATTACCATGCGGTGGTCGAATAACATGATGATGAATGTAGGACGTAAGGTCTTTGTCTACGGAACAGTTGCTCCGTCAGACGACAAGTCAGTCATCTTTCAGGGGTACCCGACAGAGGGGGACATGATTGAAGCGTTTATGGAGTACGTACAGGATGCAAACCCCGACGTCATCTGTGGATACAACACGTACGGCTTTGATGATCGGTTCTTGGCGGAACGGGCGATTCGGAATGGACTAACTCCTAATCTAGGTCGGGGAACCTTCTGGGGTAAGGAAACAAATCCTGAGGAAAAGAGGAAAAAGTATCTACAGAAGAAGACGTTTGAGCTGGCGTCGGGGAAGTACGAAGTTGAGTATCTCAAGACTCAGGGGCGGCTAACAATTGACCTGCTCTTAAACATGCGGCGCGAACATACGCTGGATTCCTACAAACTAGATAACGTCGCATCGGTCTTCTTGCGCGACAAGGTGATCAAATTTGAGGGGACGACTGTTCATACCAAGACAACGCGAGGATTGAATGTGGGGAACTATGTTCGCTTTGATCTGGTGGGAAACACGGTGAATCCGTACCAGGACGGTCGCAAGTTCCTCGTCAAGAGCATGACGTCCAAGACGTTCACGATTGACGAGTCTGAACTGTTTGCTGATCTCACGGATGATGAAAAGAAGATGCTGGAATGGTCGTTTACCAAGGATGACCTGCACCACCTTGAACTGTTTGCGAAACACAAGGGAAGTGCGGCAGATCGGGCGGTGATTGCGAAGTACTGTATTCAGGACTGCGATCTGGTTCTAACATTGATGGCCAAGCTCGATACGTTTGTGAATGCCCGGGGTATGGCCGATGTATGCTTCGTGCCTCTCCAATACCTCTTCTTGCGAGGTCAGGGAATCAAGATCTTCTCGCGCGTGGCGTACGAGGCGTCCAAGCGCAATCAAATCATTCTCACACAGGAAGCGCTTGGGGGCGAAGGGATTGGGTACGAGGGGGCTATCGTGATCTCTCCGAAGATTGGAATGTATCTAGATACTCCAATTGCGGTCCTGGACTTTAACAGTCTGTACCCATCGTCCATGATCGGTGAGAACCTGTCTCCTGATACGTTCCTCTTCAAGAAGGTCTATAGCAAATCTGGAAAACTAGATAACTATGAAGGTATATCAACCGAGAAACTCAAGGGTCTTGTTGGATACCGCGAAGTATCGTATGATGAGGACGGGTGCAAGTGCGTGTGTGCATACATGCAGCCCACCCCCGATCAGCCGCTCTCTAAAGGCCTAATTCCGACTGCACTGGAGATCATGTTGAAGAAGCGCAAGGAGGCGAGGAAGAAGATGGAAGATCCTGCACTAGACGATGCACAAAAGTCGGTGTACAACGGTCTTCAGCTGGCCTATAAGGTAGTCGCGAACTCTATTTATGGTCAGCTGGGGTCGCGAACATCACCGATCCGTAAGATGTGTGTGGCTGCATGCACGACAGCGGTAGGTCGGCGGTCTCTGCTCTTCGCCAAGTCTACGGTGGAAGCGGATGGAGCTGAAGTGGTGTACGGCGACACAGATTCTATCTTCGTGAAGTTTCCCGGGAAGGATCTGGTGGGTGCTATCAAGGCAGGTCAGGAGGCAGCTACCAAGATTACGAAGGGGTGTCCGCACTCGGCCTTCGTCATCGGGTATGAGAAAACGTTCTACCCATTCATTCTGTTCTGCCGGAAGCGGTACGTCGGGATGAAGTACGAGGAAGATCCCACGAAGTGTAAACGCGCATCTATGGGCATCGTTCTCAAGCGGCGGGACAATGCGCCTATTGTGAAAGATGTCTATGGCGGTGCCCTCGACATCATTCTGGAAGACAAGGATGTTCGGAAGGCCGCTGAGTTTGTCAAGACTATGCTGGTAAAAGTCTTGAAGTCAGAGCTACCTATCGAGAAGTTCGCGGTCACCAAGCAGCTGCGAGATGATTACAAGGCTATGTCGAAAGGGTACGATGGCCCAGCAACAGTCCCCGCACACCGCATTCTCGCGGACCGTATGACCAAGCGTGATCCGGGGAACGCTCCATCAGTGGGTGAGCGTTTACAGTACGTCTACATTCAGACCGACAAGAAGCTTCAGGCAGACAAGATTGAGACGATTGAGTTCATGCAAGCAAATAAGTTGAAGTTGGATTCGCAGTTCTATATAACAAATCAAATCCAGAACCCAGTAGCCCAACTGTTCGCGCTATGTATTGAGAAGCTAGAGGGCTACCGCGAGCCTCGTCCAACCTACGCCAAAATGCTGGAGGAGTCTATGGAGGATGGAACTGATTTGGAGGAAGCCACGCTGGGCGTTCTGAAACATAAGGAGAAGCAGTTGGAGTACCTACTGTTTCTCAAGGCGGGTTATCTTCAGGATGTATACCAGGAAAGGAAGGGTCAGAAAACCATAACCTCTATGTTCTCCAAGAAATAAGTAAAAAGATTTAAAAAGAAGTAGATTCATCATACAAGACCAAAGATGAACAATAACCAACTCCGAGATTATCAAATGGAGATTCTCTCCGATCTCACCTATTCGCGTGCCGCATTTTTTCGTCGTCATTCAGGTATCCCTCTTCATCTGATTCGGATGTATCTCAACAACGAGACACAGATGATGAATCTTCTTGATCGCCTGTCCCGTCCTCCCCCTGCCCCTGCCCCGCGCGCGATTTCACCTCTTCAGCCTCTTGATATTCCACTCAATATTGTTCAGTTGCTGTTTGGTCGTGATGCATTCGTGGGGCTCGGACAGGGACAGGGGCAAAATCAGTTCTGGGACGCAGTCACAGTAGGTCTAACGCCTGAGCAGTTTGCAGCAGGTACACGGGAGTACCAAACCACCGATCTAGCTGAGCAGGATCAGTGCTGTATCTGCCAAGAGAGTATTTCAGCAGAACCCTCTGTAGACACTCTGTGCCCTGGAGATCCATTAGGTGATGGGGTGACCGTCACGAACCATCACTCCTTCCATCGTCGCTGTGCAACTGCATGGTTTGCAATCAGTACCAAGTGTCCAGTCTGCCGGGCAGATTTACGAACACTGAACCCAACTAATACAAATGCAGTCCCAGTCACAGTCCCCGGAGGTGAACCCAGCCTCGCAGCCCCAGCCCCTGGTGGTGGTGTGCACCCCAACGTATAACCGCCGTTTCTGTCTTGATTTTTCCGTTGAATGTTTCAAGCGCCAGACGTATCCCAATCTCCACTGGATCATCATTGATAACTCGGATGATCCCGAAAAGGACTGGTCGCCCATTCAGCAGAAGGAGGGAATTAAGGTCACGTACTATCATATCAAGACCAGGAAGCCTGTAGGGTTTCTTCGTAATGTGTGTCTCAAGGAGGCGCTCAAGCTTAGCCCAGAGTTCATTGCGTTCTGGGATGACGATGACTACTACATGCCCCAGCGCATCAAGGTGTCAGTTGAGGCTCTGCAGAAGAGCCCCCAGCACGATATTATTGGATGTGCGGTCATGACGGTATTCCTCACCCGCGAGAACGTCCTAATGGATGTTGGTCCATACGGTCACAATCATGCGACGGCGGCTACCTACCTATTCCGTGCGAAGTGTGCTGAGACCCGTTATTTCCTGGAGACGGCTAATAAGGCAGAGGAGGGAACGTTTACCCGCGACTGGACGCTCGAGATGATCATGCTTCCCGCCACTGATATTCTGCTCGTTCTTGGTCACGCACACAACACTGTGAACAAGAGTGAGATTTTTGAAGATCAGCGTAAGTTTGGAGGTCGTATTCATAATTCTGATAACGCCAAGAACCTTGTACGGTTTCAGTGGGTCAAAGATCCCAGTATGTGGGCTGTACTCCGTAAAACATTTCTTGATGCTTGAATAGGTCCGCGATCGTATCGCCCGTCAAGGGAATTTGTTGTAGGATATCTGACTGGCCGTACTGAAACCGGTTCATGAGTCGGCGCACATCATGCTGACATTCTTTCACAATTTTCTGGAACTCTGTAAACTCCATGGGAGCATGGGTCTGTAGATTTTCATAAATATCTCTGGCGTTCAAGGGCATGCATCGGTGCAACGTAATATGGTCGGGGGCACGTTTAAAAATTACCGGAACCTCATTGGATGTACAAATAATTGGAACTAGGCGATGCGGATCGCGAATCCATTCCAGGACTTTTCGTTGAGCGTGAGGGTCGCTTCCGTCAATTTCGTCAAGAATGACACACGTCTTACGCGGTTTCGCATACTTTAAAAATGAAGTAAACGACACCGGCGCCATACATGAATCGCGAAGAGAGATCACGTCTTCGTGAGAACGCAGGGAACGGGAGGCGTTGATTTCCAGGGGTTCGTACTCGAACGTTCGTGCCGCTGCCAGGGCCATGGTCGTCTTACCGATACCAGGGGATCCAGAAATAAGAACACTTCTGCCCCTAGGATTGGTTTCCAAATATGTTTGAAGAATAGACTTTGCTTCGCTGTGTCCAATAATATCTATGAATGTTTGGGGTCTGTACGTTTCCGACAACATACAGAATGATTATGTAGTTATACATCTACTTACAAAGTCCTTTCCATGAAGTTCCACACGATTTTGCAATGTCGCATTCCTGACCCTTGTACCGTGCTGGATCAAATGGTTTACACTTCGTATGGTACGAGGGATGACACTCTCCATGCTTGAATATCCATAAATCTGGGCAGGAGTTCACCGGTCCATTCGGTTTGTTAAGAATAATGGTTGGATGGGCGAGGTTGAAGTACCCCCAGGCGAACAGAGCAAAGACCCCGATGGTCACAAGTATAACTACGGCATCTTTTCCGTAGGTCGTAAAGAACTCAGACATTCTTCTTCTATTTAATTACAAGAGGAGAATGAGCGTCGGCGCTGCCCGACACGTCTGCAATACATACTATACAACGACTCTGAATCCGATCGTTCAACACCACGTGGATTCGTACAATGATTTCGTGGAGCGTCGTATTCCCGTATTTCTCAAGGCTTCAAACCCCATCAACCTCGTTCTTGGGGACGACCGGGCAATTCGTATCTACCTTGGAGGTAAGGACGGAAAGGCGCTCGGATACCGTCCTCCAATTGATTCATTAGATGCAGCTTTGATGCCGAACACCTGCCGAGTAGAAAACAAGACCTATTATCTTGACTGCATCGGGGATATGGAGGTGGAGTATCAGATAGGACCCGATGTAGAGACCGCAAAGTTCGAGAAGGTTCTTCTTGCCCGTATGCCTCTCATGCTTCGGTCAAAGTTTTGTCATCTATCTGCTCTCACTCCACCTGAAGCCTATGATCAGGGCGAAGATTACAATGAACTTGGCGGATACTTTGTAGTCGATGGGGGAGAGCGTGTTCTCTTGACCCAGGAACGGCTCGGAAACAATATTTACTACTCGTCTCGTCGCAAGGTTGTGTCCGCGTCCGCCGACGAAGAGCAGGAGGGAGGTACCACGGAGGGACGAGGAGAAGAGTATGAATACATCGCGGGTCTCCGGAGCGTGTCTGAAGACGGGACGCGCGGACCCTATTCCCACTTCCTAGTGATTCCCCCTGCAAAACGCGAAGTCTCATTGGCGGAGATTGAACTGCTGAAGGGGACCCAGAAGGAAATCAAAGATTACGGTCTAACGCGCATTCGCGGAATGCCAGTGATCACGCTTCCCGGATTCTCAATCCCGGTTCCAATTCTGAGTGTTTTTCATCTTCTCGGACTCACAACGGACAAAGATTTGTACGATGTAATCCTCGCTGGAATTCCTGCTGCCGATCGGTCAGTGTATGATGATCTCTTTCTCCAGTTTGTCTTGGGCCACAAGCCCGAGAAGTCAGATATGGAAACTCTGAAAGTCGCGACAAAGACCCGAAGTGAAGAGGAAGTCTTTTTCAATCTCCAGGCCATGCTTCTTCCCCACGTAGAAGCCGATGCGTCCGATGATACTGGAACCCTCTTCCGGCGTAAGGCGTACTGTCTCGGGTACCTCTTCCGTATTTGTATGGACGTTGCTCTCGGAATCAAGAACCCGTCGGATCGCGACCATTTCCGGTTCAAGCGCTTTGATGTGTCTGGCGATCTCTGTTTCCAGGAGTTCAAGCGGATTTACAAGGCGGTTGCAAAAGATATGAAGCTCATGATGGATACTCGCATTCACTATGAGGAAAGGGTGTATGCCGGCAAAGGGATTACCACTCTTCTTCAGCGCGAGAATCTGGGGTATTACTGGAGACCCTACACGTTCAATAACGAGTTTTCCAAATCGTTCAAAAGTACCTGGGGAGGCAAGAACGGTATTTCCCAAATTTTGAATCGCTTTTCTACGTTGGGTACCGTGTCTATCCTTCGTCGTTCCAACCTGCAGATGGACCCTTCGGTAAAAGCTCTGGGAGCCCGGCGTTTGCACGGGAGTTCGTTTGGTCTTACCTGCCCCTCCGATGTCCCTGACGGGCGCGACGTCGGTATGAAGAAACACCTGTCTCTACTCGCTATCGTGTCCACGCAAACACCATCGGCAGATCTCAAGAAAATTGTGGCTGCTCATCCTGGATTTCGCCGAGTATCGGATGTTCACCCCTCAGTCTGGAATCCGTCATGGACACGAGTTGTGATCAATGGTGATATATACGGTCTTCTGGAAGACAAGACATCGGTGGTGTACACAAAACTGATTGAATACCGCCGTTCCCATCCCGGCTTCATCTCAGTAGCCTGGAACCGTACCGACAATGAACTTGTCCTGTCATCAGATGCTGGTCGTCCTTCACGTCCGGTGTACCGTCCTGGTATAACAGCTGACGAAGTTCTCTCCAAAAAGACCTGGACAGATATGAATGCACTCTTTGATTATGTGGATGCCGATGAAGCAGATACGATACGTCTATCGATGACTCCCCTATCCAAAACTCTGCCGTCGGAAATCCACGGAGTATTTATGCTGTCCCCCCTCTCGGCAGTGATACCGTTTGCCGATCACAATCCTTCACCGCGTGTCGCATTCTCCTGCGCTCAGAGCAGGGCAGGTGCATCGTGGTACCATTCCAATTTCAATAAGCGGTTTGATACGATTACATTGATTCTAAATTCTCCTAAGCGACCTATTTGCGAAACTTGGTTGTACCCTCACATCCTTGGACGCGGAGGCTGTTTGCCCTACGGCGACAATGTGATTGTCGCGATCTCTACCTACGGAGGATACAATCAGGAAGACTCGGTGATTCTCAATGCCGATGCTATGAAACGTGGAATGTTTGGAACAACCTATTTTCACTCCTACAATATCACCGAAGAGATGATCAATGAGACTGCAAAGACCCACACCGAATTTGCTAATCCGGTAACCAAGGGTCTGAAACTCAAGGCCGACAAAGACTATTCTAAGCTGGATGAGAACGGGTTTATTCGGATGGGTTCGGACGTGGACGAAAACACTGTGTTAGTCGGTATTATTTCAGGAACCAATGATGTATCAGAAGTTCCGAAGCGCGGTCAGCGAGGGAGGGTGGATGGTATGCAGTTTTACGATATGGCGGTAGGATTCGGAAAGGAAAAGACCGTCCTGCGCGGCGTGAAAATTCGTATCGCTGAAATGCGTACACCGATTCTGGGAGACAAGTTCAGTTCCCGTGCAGGTCAGAAAGGTACGGTTGGTATGATTCTTCCGGAATCCGATATGCCGTTCACCGCCAAGGGACTGCGTCCAGATCTCATTCTGAATCCCCACGCCATTCCCAGTCGTATGACGACTGGACAGATGCTGGAATCAATGTCGGCTCGCATTGGAGTTACTCTTGGAACTATGATTGATGCGACCCCCTTTTCTGTTCAGAACCAGGCGGGGGAATATCGTGAACTTCTCACAAAACTAGGTCTGGAACCCAACGGTTCAGAAATCATGTACAACGGTATGACGGGAGAGCAGATGCAGATGGAAATATTTATAGGACCCACATACTACCTCCGATCTAAATTGATGGTGGAAGACAAGATCAATTACCGCGATACGGGCGCTAAAACTCTCTTGACTCACCAGCCCCTGGAAGGACGGTCGGCTGGGGGCGGACTGCGCATTGGGGAAATGGAGCGTGATGCCCTCATTGCCCACGGGGTTTCAGGGTTCATTGAAGAGTCATTCATGTTAAGGTCCGACGAGTCAGAGGCTCAGTACCAACCCGCCACCGGACTCCTAGACACCACAGGTGAAGGACCTGTTGAAAATTTACGTATGCCTTACGCTATGAATCTCTTTGTAAAGGAGTTGGAGGCAATGCACATCCGTACAAATATTATGACCATTTAAGAGTATGACGGGTGATATAGGTAAGAAGATGTACGTGACCAAGCGCAACGGACGCCGTGAAGAGGTCTCTTTTGATAAGGTCCTCCATCGTATCCAAACACTTGCGGTTGGTCTCGACCACGTAAATCCAGTTTTGGTTGCACAGAAGGTTTGTTCACAGATTCACGATGGGATTCAGACGGCTGAGCTGGACGATTTTGCAGCGGAGACGGCGGCCATGATGGTGGGTCGTGCTCACCCCAATTACGGTAAGCTGGCTGCGTGCATTGCAATTGATAACCATCACAAGAATACCCCCGATACCTTTGTAGGATGCGTGGCAGCTCTACATACTGCAGGCGTCGTATCCCAGAAGCTTTTGGAAGTCTCTAAGATGGTGGGGATCCAGGAGATGATTGATTACAATCGTGATTTTGAACTGTTTGATTATTTTGGTTTCAAGACGCTGGAAAAAAGCTATCTTCAGAAGGTAGGTGGTAAGGTCGTAGAGCGTCCCCAGCATATGTGGATGCGTGTAGCCGTGGACATTCACACAGATGAGTTTGCGACTGAGCATTACGGGTACCCTGTCCAATACGTTCCCAATATGCGCCGTATTGCCGAGACATATGATGCGCTCTCGAAAGGCTATTTTATCCATGCGACCCCTACCCTCTTCAATGCAGGCACAAACCATACGCAGCTGTCCTCGTGTTTTCTGCTGGATATTGAGGAGGACTCGATTCGTGGGATCTACAAGACGCTGGGTGATTGCGCGCAGATTTCCAAGTGGGCGGGCGGAGTTGGGCTAGCTATCCACAAGATTCGCGCCAAGAACTCTCGGATCAACGGAACGAATGGCGCGTCTACGGGCATTGTTCCGATGCTCAAGGTGTACAACGATACGGCCCGCTACGTCAATCAGGGTGGCAAGCGCAATGGATCGTTTGCCGTGTATCTGGAACCCTGGCATGCCGATATTGAGGATTTCCTGCGTCTGAAACTGAATACGGGCGCGGAAGAGGATCGGGCGCGCGATCTCTTTTACGGCCTGTGGATCCCGGATGAATTTATGCAGCGTGTGAAGGAGGGTAAAGACTGGACGCTGATGTGTCCTAACGAGTGCCCTGGTCTCGCAGACGTACACAGCGAGGAGTTTACTACCCTATATCGCAAGTATGAGGAGATGGGTATGGGTCGCAAGACGATTCCTGCACAGAAGCTGTGGCAGATGATTCTGGATGCCCAAATTCAGACGGGGACGCCGTACCTGTGCTACAAGGATGCTGGGAACTCCAAGTCGAATCAGAAGAATCTGGGAACGATTAAGTCGAGTAATTTATGCAGTGAAGTCTTTGAGTACACGGATGCGGGTGAAACAGCCGTATGTAATCTGGGCAGCATTTCCCTCACCAAGTTCGTGAAGGAGGATCTGACGTATGATTACGAGGCCCTACGTCATTACACGGCGGTTCTAGCTCGCAATCTGGATACCGTGATTGATCGTAATTACTATCCTACCCTTGAATGCAAGGCCTCCAATATGCGAAACCGTCCTATCGGCATCGGCGTGCAAGGCTTGGCGGATGTCTTTGCGAAGATGAAGATTACTTGGGGATCCCCCGAGGCTGCCGATGTGAATCGCCGTATCTTTGAACATATTTACTATGCATCCGTTCACACGTCGTACAACATTGCAGTTGACAAGGGATCTTATCCATCCTTTCAGGGATCGCCAGCGTCGGAGGGAATTCTCCAGCCTGATCTGTGGCGTGTAAATCCTCTGTCCGACGACCTAGATTGGCAGGGTCTTCGCCAGAAGATCCGGAAGGGACTCCGAAACTCCCTCTCCATTGCCCTTATGCCCACCGCCTCCACATCCCAAATTCTGGGGAATAATGAGTGCTTTGAGCCCTTTACCAGCAATCTGTACGTTCGTCACGTCTTGGCTGGAGACTTTATCGTCATCAATAAGTACCTTATTTCTGAGCTGGTTGATCTAGGTCTCTGGACTCCCGAACTGCGTACAGCTATTATTGCGAACAATGGGAGCGTTCAGAATGTTGTGGGGATTCCCCCGAGTATTCAGGAGAGGTACCGTACAGCCTGGGAGATTCCGATGAAAACGATCATTGATTTTTCTGCTGACCGTGCCCCGTTCGTATGCCAGTCGCAGTCACTGAACCTGTTTGTAGCCGACCCGTCCTATGCGCGTATTTCTAGCATGCACATGTACGCCTGGCAGAAGGGACTCAAGACGGGGTGCTACTACCTTCGCACCAAGGCGGTCGCGTCAGCCCAGAAGTTTACGGTAGAGCCGGAGGCGCGTTCGCCGCCGCCCGACTGTCTCACCTGCTCTGCGTAAAATATTCTATCCATTCAAGTATAAAACAAATGTCCGGAATGTGGTCGTCGTCTGAAGCCCTACCCCTCGCCGGTGGCCGCCGCCGCCGCACTGCTAAGGTCGCTGGTCGCCGCCACCGTAAGGGCGGTGATGAGCCGGCCGCCGCCGCTGTTGATGCCGCTACGGAGGAGGCCAAGGCCGCTGCTGCCCCTGCCGTGATGGGTGGCCGCCGCAAGGGCCTGACGCGCAAGGCCAAGTCTGCCCGCAAGGCCGCTGCCGCGTTCAAGAAGCTGTCCAAGAAGCTCATGAAGCTGAAGAAGAAGATGGAGTAAATATGTAGACCTTCATAACATTTTTTAGGTAGAACAAATGTTCTTCCGCTAAAAATGTAGGTTAAGAACAAGTAAATGTCTCGTCGTCGTGGATCAAGTTCAACAGGATGGACTTCGGATGATTCTCGGTATGGCGATCCTAGTGTAGAAGAGTTGGAGGCGACCGTTAAGTATCACCAAGCAAAAGTAGATCAGATGGTAAAAGAAGGCAAGAATCCTCGTTCTCCCATTGATTACATCCACATTGTAGATTCGTTCAAGGAACAACTTACAGAAGCAAAAAAGAAGAAGGCAAAAGGCGGTCGTCGTCTCTCACGAAAGAACAGAGCTTCACGTAAGAAGCTCCTAACTCGCCGTGGCGGCCGGACCCGACGCCGCCTTTAGACGCTCGCCGATCTTGGAAAGCATAGTGAACAGATCCTCAGTGAATCCAAAATGGCACCCATTGGGTTCCGTCCCCTTGGGTACTCGGCGACTTGACGTGGTCTTTGGATGTACAAGACTCACAATAATTTCCTGTGGCGACAGTTCCATACATTGCGACTCCCTGCCCTTAATGAATAAATCGCCCTCCGCAATCTTAATATCATCAGGAAACCCCTTTTCTTCCCAGAACTTTTTGGTATAACACATCGTTGCTTCTGAGACTCGCATAGACTGCGGCAGACGCATCGGTGGAACATTCACGAAGGACGTATAGTTCGCAATATCGTAGGATGGCAGGGTTGTGCAAAAGGCCGCCTGCTTCTTAGCCCTCAGCATCATAGAGACCCGGAACAGAATACTATTGGGAGGATAGATATCGTCGTCATCCATGTGAACAATGATATCGTGTTTCGCAACCCGAGCTCCGAGGTTACGCTTGTAGGCAATTGTATTTCCATCTGTCATGAGAAGATGGCGAGCATACGGAATATGTTTCACAAACTCGTCACACGTATCCTTTCCGTCGTCCAAAATGATCCACTCCAACTTATCTTTCGGGTAACATTGGGAATCGACACACCCTGCGCAGATTTCAATAAACTCGGGCCGGTTACGGGTAGGTGTAACAATCGTCACCCCTGGCAGGTCCTCTTCGGGAATCGCCGACTTGTCTATGGAGAACTCGTCTCCCTCCTCGGTAGAATACATCTTCAAAAACTCCTGGGCTGTCTTTACCCATGCATCATGGCGTTCTACAAATCGTGCATGATTTGTCTTACCGATTAACTTGCGTGTTTTAAACTGCAGGGCAGCATACGTCTCCAGGGCCTTGACGCACGCATCTACGGTTGAACGTACAATGACACCCATACATTCGGGATGGGGCACAACTTCGGGTTTTTCCTCCTTAGCCCAAATGGCCTTGTACCCAAACTCCTTAAACGGTTCAATCTCATTCAGGAGGAGAACAGCGCCGCTAGATGCAGCCTCATTTACTGCATGTCCAAATCCTTCTGCTCCAGACAAGCAGATAGAAAGACCGCACTCGTCTACTAATTCATCGTAGGCTCCTTGTTTGAGGGTCTCAGAATGTAGAATCACTGTATCTTTGAGTCCTTCGGGGAGATTCACATTCATGCGCGTTCCATCATAGACAACATGAAGTTCAGGAACCTTGATGTTCTTCTCAATCGCCTTCGCATACGCATCAACAATCAGCTGGGGGTGGCGGTAAATGTTCTTTCCTGCGAGGTAGAGTGCTTTATGAAAATTCTTTTTCTCTGATGGTCGCTTGGCGATAGATGACCAGCCAATATACTTCACATTCGGATGATGTGGTTTAAAGATTTCTACCGCCTCGTGTGTCTTGCACCAGATCTCATCAATTGCGTGAAAGTAGGGAATCCAGGTCTTGTACATCCATTCGGGATTGGGAATAAAAATATTCTTCCTAGCGTAGGTGAACAGGGAAGGATTCAGAACTTCCACAAACACATTGTATTCTGCTTCCTGGCATTCGGGCTGCGCCATCAAAATGCGCCGAAAGACAGCTGTCTCATTCACTGATGCCCAGATACCTTGTAGAATATCAACATCCTGAGCAAGACCTGTCTGGTTGCGGTGCGTCGAAATAAGATTGACTCGCATTTATCTCTTAGTGTTTCCGGTGCTTAAATGTTCCTCGTATTTGACGAGGGATCCGACGCGCGGTCTTTGCACGGAGATTCATAATGTTCAGATACTGGGCCCTGGACGGCTTGCCTTTTACACATGGGTGAATCACAATTGGACGATCAAAAAACCATTCTGTGTTTTGTTCGGTCCATATCCAGAATTCGCTGTCGGTGAGCTCACGAGCCTCTCCAAGCTTATCAATAACATTGTCGGTGAACTCAATACACTGTGTCTTGGTCCCAGAAAACCCATACGCTACATCAAAGAGTTCAGAGCAGTACTGACCAAAAAAAGGTTCAACTTGACGAGTTGAAGGGTTCCACACAATCTGTTCGCACGGACGAAACGAGTCCCACGCAGAATCCCATACGAGAAGTCTGCGTTGGTCTTTTGCATAAATGCGATCCTGGAACTTGACCAGACCGCTCATATTACTACGTTGTGATCTAAAAGAACTCCTTAAAAGAACGCCTTGAACTCGGCACCCTTCGTTCCCCGAATATGGGGGTTCACCGGGCGGCTGATCTGTTCGGGGTACTCGAGAATCTGATTACGAGAATAGATATACATATTGATAGCTCCCAGAATATCGTCAACACAGAAAGCGAGGACGCGTTCATTCAGTTCATTCAGCTCCTTCCTCTCCTGACCAGGAACGTTCTCAGAATACTGCAGATAGTATGAACGCATAATTGTTTTAAGATCATCGAGGCGCTGAGGATCAATTGTATGCTTCTTGTCGCTCTTCAGCCAAACACGGTAACGGGTTTCATCCTGGAGATACTGAATGTTTGCGTCGGAGAAGAAAGCCTGGTTCACTGGAGTTGGTGTGTGGACACGGATAGTCGCCTGCTGCTGAAAGGTTGATCCGTAGGCAAGTTTGGGGTCCTCATAATGTGTAGAAAAAAGACGAAATGCCTGGGTAGCCCGTGTCTCCTCCTCTGCAAGATTTGGGACAAATCCAGTGTGCTTGGGAGCACCTGGAATCGCAGACTCAACGTAGTAGCGATTGATATCATCTCCCTTTGTAGGATAGAGTTCTCCGTGAGTCTGCTGACTCGCCATGCTGACTATTATTACTAGTTCGGGATGATTTTCTTGATGTTTGTCGGATCAGGTTCCAATGTAGTGACTTGCAGGACAAACGTTGCTTGCGTATTCAAATTTAACATAGCAAGCGGATAATCCTGTGAGAAGGTTCGCTTGTTCATGAATCCTAGACCTGATTGTGTAACCCCCGAATACTGAAGAAGACTTATTTGCGAAAGTGTCGAAAGAAGAGTTCGGAATACCGTCACTGCATTCGACATACCTGTATATCCCGACGTTAGTTTTGGTACCGCCGTAAACGATGTTCCGATATCGCTTGACGGAAATACAAACGATGGACTGAAATCGGTTGAGTTAATTCCGGTGACTAAAAAATTATTCGACATCAGATGGGAAAGAGCAGCAAGGGGTGGACTGCACGATGAATCAAACCCGATCTGAGTTAGGGTTGGAGAATAGAACTTAATTTCATCGCCGACACGTAAATCGGTGTTCAAGAAAGCATTTGAATCGGTAAGTCCCCCTGAAACCGTACTTGGATTCTGCGTAACAAAGAATTGGACGCTTCCTACATTGACTGTATCAAATTTCATTCCTACAATATTTAGACCGTCTACTTGTGAGAACGGAATTCCCGCATTATTGAAGACTTGGATATTTGCATTGGACATACGTGCCAGAGGAGGATCAAATGAGTACACTTCATCGCCCCACGGATAATAATCAGAGAACTGCGCAGGATATGCATTTCCACCATCGTAAATATTGCGGGTGTTCTGTGTGAGAATAGAGAACGAATTCTGAACAATCTGAGATCCTCCGTAATAGTTTCCCTTGATATTTTGGATGGTCATCAGCACATAGGGTTGCATATGGAATGCGTCAGGATACGTAATGGACCCTGTGAAGGTAGATGGTTTGTACGGCTGAGTTCCTCGCACGGGAAGAATCGTACGAAGAAGTTTAATTTCGGAAACGTTAGAGAGCGCAAGCTGGGTAGAAAAGAGGTAATTATTCACTCCATACCTTGCGGGCTGAATGTCTATCCCTATTTGTGCTCCTGACGTTAATGCAGAATTATAGACTGGGTAGTAAAAGATCTTCACACTCGGATCTGAGTATGAAATATCTTGAGGAGCATGCAAGAGAATACTATTGGATACAACGATTGACCAACCATACTTCGGGGTGACAAGTCCCTGGTCTGTTGTACTAAAATAAGATGGGATCTTTGCGCCGGGAGGAAAGACGAGGGGAGTAATATTAGGAATTGTCTGCACCTGTTTTCCAGCCGGAACCTTGAGAGCAGATAAGGGCGTCTGATAGGCTGCCAGAGGAATCGTAGGATTGTTGAAGTAGAACGCAACTTGTGGTCCATCGTTCGACATAGGAGTCTGAGTTCCAAATGAAAATACGTTTGAGTATGCATCGGGCTGAAGTGTCCAGTCGCGCTGAGCTGTATCAATGACTATCATACGGGATCGGGGAATCATAGACGGTGGCTGCTGAACTGGTAGAGTCAGGGTATCCAATGTATCGGGAGCATCATTGAGTTGTTCAATTGTTGCGGGTGCTGCACTGAGCGTTGTTGGAGGAGTGTAATTGAGTGGCTCAATCGGCCGCTGTGTATCTGCTGTATTCAAAAAAGCAACCCTAGGATCAAAATCATATTCACTTCGCGCTTCGTAATCGGCATTCACAAGCAGGGATTTATAGTCTAATTGAAATCCCGCCATTCTTCTTATATCTTATCTTTTAGACGATGAGATTCTCTAAATCTGCGACCCAGAACTGAGAGGGGGTTGTTGCCTCAATCTCTGCAATTCGCGCGCGAAGACGAGCAAGCTCAGCCTCGTGCTTTGCAATATTTTCCAGAGTCATGCTACTGATCGGCAGCTTTAGCAGATCTGGAATATCCGTCAACTCGTGGGTCTCCAAAATCCGAACACAGTCAGCGTGAGGCTTCTTGCGGAGATCAATCACATCATTGCACATGAGAGTCAGGAACTTGACGACGCTCGTATGCCACGGCAGCTTCGCCCTCAGCTCACGAAGCATGGACTCCTTGCGCACACCGTACAGCGCCAGACGAGCATGAGCATACTCTTCCAATATCTCATTTACTGTCGTATACTTGGTGATGTTGCCCCGAGAGTTGAAGGCGTGCATGTTCGTAGTCTTGATTTTGCTGATCAGACCCAGCTTCTTCGCTGCTTCGGCAATCGGCATGTCGTCCTTCAAGACAATCTCGAAGTTCACGTCCATGTCGGTGGATGTGTCGGTGTAATCCTTCACGAAATCCTTCTTCTCACACAGAGAATCTAGGTACTCCTTAAAGTCTGATGTCCAGTACTCAATCGGCAGGTCCTGGACAGAGATTGTCTTCGTCTTCGCATTGTACGAATACTTTCCGTTGATTTCGTAGCCATCCGTGCACGGCATGATCGTACCCCTGAACCCGCGGTACCACGGGGGCAGATCCACCGTCTTCAAGATTTCCTTGTCCTCGCCCTTCAGCCAGCGCAGCAGAACCTGCTTGAGCGCTACAGGATTGTACGATGGGATGAATGTTGAATACCCCGTGCCGATACCGCGCGCACCGTTCACCAACAGCATTGGGAGAACGGGCGCATACCACTCGGGTTCCACCGACAGCCCGTCATCGTCGCGGTACTTGAGACACGGCAGGTCGTCGGCGGGAACCAGATCCTTCATGAACGGCTGGAGATACGTGAAGATGTATCGGGAGGCAGCCGAGTCCTTGCCTCCCTGCAGCCGCGTACCGAACTGACCCTTCGGGACCAGCCACGGCAGATTGTTGGAGCCCACGAAATCCTGGGCCATACCGATGATGGTTTCATTCAGCGACATCTCGCCGTGATGATAGCCCGCGTGCTCGGAGACGTAGCCCGCGAGCTGCGCAACCTTGACCTTGGAGGTCAGATTACGCTTGAGGCAGCCAAACAGAATCTTGCGCTGCGACGTCTTGAGCCCGTCCATCATGCTCGGGATGGACCTCTCCAGGTTGTAGTGACTGAAATGAATTAGATCACGGTTCACAAACTCTGCGTACGCCAGAGTCTTGTCTGCGCGTGGGATCACAATATCCTCCGCGCGATGTCCCTGCAACCACGTCTTGCGATCGTCGGCCCGTGCCTTGTTGAATGCCAGATCAATCGCTGCTGAATCTGCATCGGCCGTGTAGCGGAACTGAGTCACATTCATCTCCTTGAAGTACTCCTGCGCCTCGTCGCGCGTCGAGGTGCCGAGACCCTTGTAATACTGGATCGCCCAGCCCCGTCCATTCTCCGCCTTCCACTGGTCGTACTCGTATTGCGTGTAGAACGTCCGCGACTCCTTGCCCTTCGTTGCCTTCACGATCGGCGTGGCCATGTAGGTCAGGAACCCAGGAATCTTGAATAGCTCCGTCCACAGCTCGTGGAACAAGTTGATGAGAAGGCCGCGGATGTGCGACCCGTCGTAATCCTGGTCGGTCATGATGAGGATGCGGCCGTACCGTAGGCTCCCCAGGTTCTCGTAGACTTTGCCCGACTCCAGACCCACGATCTTCTTCAGCTCGGCGATCTCCTTCGCCAACTCAATCTTGGACCCCGACGTGTCCTTCACGTTCATGATTTTGCCCCGCAGAGGGAACACTCCGAAAGTTTGGCGTTGAGCCTTTGTAAGGCCGCTGAGAGCCATCGCCTTGGCTGAGTCGCCCTCTGTGAGGATGAGAGTGCACTCGGCTGAACGGGCGGTACCTGCAAGGGCGGCGTCGTCGAGCTTCGGGATACCGTATATCTTAGAGCTCTTCCGTCCATCGCTCTTCTTGTTCTCCTTCTCATCCTTTTCTTTCTGCGCCACCACCAGCTTGTCTACCAGCTCCAGCTTGGATCGGAGCTTCTTGAAGAATTCTTCCGGCAACTTACACGTTGAGCCGAACGCCGTGCTCTTCGTGGTCAGCGCCTCCTTCGTCTGCGACGAGAACGCCGGATTCTCCACCGCTGCTGTCACCCATACTGCCAGATTCTCCTTCACCAGCGAAGGCTTCACTTTCAACTTCTTCTTCGTCTCCAAGAACTCCACGATATTGTTCACCACCTGATTCACGATGTAGTCCACGTGCGTCCCGCCCTTGGATGTCCAGATACCGTTCACGAACGAGACCTGCAGGAAGCCGTCCGACGGCGTGTCGGCCACCACCACGTTCCACCGATCGCTCGTGTGCGCCACCACCGGCGTACTCACAAACTCACCAGCGTATGCAGATAGATCACGGCACTTGATCAGCGTCTTCTCCTCTCCGTGCTTCCAGTGCACCTTGACGTCCTTCCCCACCGTCATAGCCAGATCGCTCGCCCGCCGACGGAACACGCCCACCAGATCCGCATTGATGTCCGCCAAACCGAATCGCGCGAAGTCAGGGGTCCAGGACACACTGACGTAAGACTTGCTCTTGCATGCGACGATCTTGGGTTTGTTGACCACTGTCATGTTGTTCTCCCACGTCTGGGTATACTTCTTGCCGCGGACCGAGTCCACCGTCTCCACGGTCATCTGCTTCGCGAAGATATTTGCCAGCTTCACACCGTAGCCGTTCTTGCCGCCCACCAGTTTCTTCTCTTCCTTGTCATAGTTTGTGGACGTCAGCAACTCGCCAAAGATGAGTTGCGGAACCCATACGCCGTACTCGGGATGCTCCAGAACATCAATGCCCTCGCCGTCGTTCTCCACCGTGATCGTCTTGTTATCTGCCGAAATCTCAATCGTAATATTCTTCACAGGATTCGCCGACGCACGCTGTCGCATGCGGACCACCTGATCATGGGCGTTCACCACGATCTCGTCAAACAACTTGTAGAATCCAGGATTGAAGCCCACCAGCATCTTCTCCTTGAACGACTCCCCTTCGACTACATACATGATTTCCGACGTGGTCTCGATAGACCCGACATAGGTATCGGGCAGCGAAAGGATGTGCTCGCGGTGCGTGTGCTTCTTGTATGCTTCAGCCATTCTTGGTTCTGGGTGTACCCTCCCCCAGCTAAAGAAAACGGCAGTCCGTTTTACAGAGAAAACACGTATTCATCCAAATGCCTCCTGCCAAGGGAAAGAAGACAACGAAGAAGGTTGTGGACGAAACACCAAAGGTTGAGCTTCCGCCCGTGATCTTTTTCCTGCGAATAGGAAAGGAGTTTGATTTTGATGAGGAGCGCGTAGATGTTCCGGTTGCCGCAACGGGGGGTCCGACACAGTACTCGGATATTCTGCAGACAACGGAAACCCAAGAGCGTCGGTTTGATGAGGCAGTGATTCATGATCTGATGACGAAACTGTCTGTGTCCACATCCTATCCCAAGGGATCCGCATGTCTCTGGTGCTGCTACTCAGTTCCAGGAGATTCCTTTGTGATTCCTACCCACTATGACGCATACACAAACTTTTACACGGCCGAGGGAAACTACTGCAGTCCCGAGTGTGCGCTGGCGGCTATTTACAAGGAGCCACACAGTACCGAGTCCGAGCGATGGCTACGACACTCACTTCTTCGTACATTTTATCGTCAACTATATGGCGATAAGGATATTCAGCCGGCTCCTGATAAGCGTGTCTTACGAATCTTTGGAGGAAATCTAGATATTCAACAGTACCGTGAGTTTGTGAACCACTGTTCCAAGCCTCTACAACTGGCGATGCCGCCAGTTCGCTTGTATATGCCGTCTGTGAACACCCAGGCATCAGTCCGCGACGTAAAATCGTATGTGTCCCTATCGAATGAGACAGTCAATAAGGCCTCACAACAGCTTCGTCTCAAGCGATCTAAGCCAGTTCACGAAGGAATACCGACGCTCGACAAGTGCCTACAACGATAAGTAAGTTAAATTTTTGATCCCAAAATATCCCCTTCAAGCAATGGCATCTTTACAAGATCTTTTAAAGATGTCTATGCTCTACCAGGTGATGACGACAAGCGGAAACAGTTTTCGTCCTCTGCTTGCCTGGCTAGGTATTTCCCTCTACGAACGTATTCCTCCGTGGGTGTGGTCTTATCGTGGACCCACTAAGACTGCCTATTCTGGTCGCGAACCTTCGGCCGTGATCGAATGTGAACGTGGACCGCCTCCTCAGACAACGAAGGGCGCAGCTCCCGCTTTCCTGACCCGCATGGACGCAGTTATTCACTTTGTGTCCTGCTCTCCCAACACCAAGCGCCTGCTCTCCATTGCGAATCATGATTACCTTCCGTACGAGTTTGAAGAGGTACGCCTAGACGAGGATATCTATTTCCGTCTTACGCATGTGGATGTGGACGACGGAAATATCAAGAACATCAAGTTCCAGCTTTTGTCGTATGACCACCCGATTCAATCTCTCCAAAAGTTTGTGGAGTCTTGCAACCAAGATTACGAGCGCCGAATGCTAAACAAACTTGGAAGCAATCTTTACTTTTTCGATCAGATTGTTGAGGGAAAGAAGAAGCGTTCCAATCAGAACCCTCTTCCTCAGAATTTTTTGGTGTACACCAAGCACAAGTTTTCCACTACTCGCACATTTGAGAACGTGTACTTTGAGGAACAGCCGATCGTGAAGAAGCGCGTCAATTTTTTCCTGGAAAAGCGTTCATGGTACGAGAAGAAGGGGATTCCGTATACGCTGGGATTTCTCTTTCACGGAGACCCTGGAACAGGAAAGACGTCGGAAATCAAGGCCATCGCAAACGTTGCTCGTCGCCATCCTATCAATATTCAGCTCTCGGAAATCAAGACGAAGACTCAACTTCGTCATCTTTTTTTCAGCGATGATATCCACGTATTCAATGGAACGGTGCTGGAGAAGTATACGATTCCTATTTCCGAGCGTCTTTACATCATTGAGGATGCCGACGCGATGGGTGATGTCCTCCTGAAACGCGAGTGGAAGCGCCCTGAACCTGTCGCAGCTCCCAAGGATCCGTTTGTGCCCGACATAGACGATGATATTATCAAGGATCCCATTGATCTCTCCTTTCTGTTGAATCTCCTAGATGGAACCCTGGAATCCAGTGGTCGCATCTTGGTGTTTACTTCAAACTTTCCTGAACGGTTTGATCGGGCCCTGATTCGCCCGGGACGTATTGATATGATTATTCATTTTAAGAAGTGTTCTCGCACGGTTCTCCGTGAAATGATTGAAGGATTTTACGATATCAAAGATGTGGACCACGAACTTTGGTCGCATCCCGAACTGGATGAGAAGTGGAGCCCAGCCGAAGTGAATCAGATTCTTTTCCGAAACTTTGAGAATCCGCATCAGGCAATGGACGAACTTCTGATGCTCGATGCTGCAAACCCCCTTCTCAAGAAAGAGGGACAGGAGGATGCTACACCGTTGTAAAAAGACCGCTAATGTATTCGTATGTCTCAGGCGGAAGACCGAAGAGGATAACGTACACGAATCCAGCAAACATGGGAATTGCAGAAAACACGGCCGTTGCGATGGCCCATCCGAACATTCCTCCCACAGATGGAACCACAATGGAGGTAAGAAGTCCTAGGATAGGGATGAACCATATGACTAGGAATATGTTGGAGTAGCCTTTCATTATCGGGAATCTCCCAAATATGATGGTTTCCACCGAGTACCATCCCGCCCGCGAGTATATCAGAAGCAGGATGAGAAGGAGTGTATAACCAAGGTATCCACTTGCTGATGATACAGCTGGTTTATTCACTGCAGTTGCCGTTTCTTCAGGGGGAACGTCGGCGACTGGGTCGTCCGTATTCATTGTCCTTATTATTATGTAGAGAACACGAGATTACCCTGCCCGTTTGTAACCTTCAGGAAGTTGTACGATTCAATGTAGATCGTAGATGAGTATGCCCCATACTGAAGATTAAACTGGGTGCTAGGAGGTATAATAGTCAATGTCTGTCCAGCCTGAAGGAGAGGCGGGATCCCGGGACCCTGAGATACGGTGGCTCCTGTAGGAACCTGAGTGGGAACAGAATTGAATTCTGTACCTTTGACAATACAGATCGCTGGCGGGCTTGATACCGGTACAGTATTCCCAGATGCATCAATCATGCTCGTGACGGTTGGCGGGACGAGAAGCGTATACTGGAGATTCGTACGATTAAACATTGACCCATTCATCGTTCCAGATGGTTGGGTGATTGTGTTGGGATCTAGCGCAAACGAGTAGAGATTGATTCCGGGGAGCATGGTTGTGTCGCCCTTAGAAAACTTGTAGTTCTGAATGAGACGGAAGAAGTTGACGTTCTTGGTGTTCAGGCGCTCAGCTCCGTCTAGAACGACTGTGCCCTCCTGCATAATGTCCTGGGCGATCATGTTATTGGACAACTGGATCCCCGACGAATAAAACTGTACGGGCGGAAGAGGAGAAAATGCGTTTGCAGGGAGAACGAGAGGATTTACAGGAGGATAGTAAATATTGTCCCAGTTTGTATAGTTGTCCCAGTCGTTGAGAAGAATACGATCTTCTCGCTGAAAAAGGGAGACGATGCGGGTACACAAATTGTACATTGGGATCGGAACATCGTTGTATCCGTACTGCTTATCATTACGAACATACCGAACTTGAGTAACCAAAAATGATTTTTCATACGCTGCAACGTGTGCACGCTCTGTATCCGTCAGGAAAATATAGTTGGCCTCAATATACGGATTAAAATTCCAATTCTGAAGTGACTGATTAGTCGGATTTCCCTGAACATCGGGATAGGATAGAAAATTTTGCATTCCACGGTGTGCGTCCGCGGGGTTTCCGACGATTCGGGTGAGGAACGTCGGTGTACCAATATTCGCAGGGTTTACGTCAATGATTGTGAACAGATTATAGATATTGTTAAATGTGATCTGGATCTCAACCTCGGACTGTACGAGGGAGACGAGAGGTAGAGACTGTCCGATTTCTTCGCAGAACCAGAAAGGGAGAGGAATATTCAGCTGGCGACCCGCAATAGAGGGAGCAGGGGCATTCACGCCATCCACGTTGATTGCATTAGGGTACTGGTTAAACAGCCCCGCCTTGTTTCCCGGGTCGTACATATCAGGAGTGTTTCCAACCATCTTATCCAGAATCACTCGTTTGGTTGCATCATGTTTAAGGTAACTTGCAATCTTCATCCATTCACCCGTCATCGTAGCAATCGGAGTTCCGTTGAGGGTTACCGATGCCTGTTGAATCATATTGTATCCGAGATTCCGAATCCACTGAAACTGGAACTCTTTCGCAATATTGTTTGTAGCGTCAATCACGGCCAGAGGCGACCAAATATCGGGAACGTCGACGCATATATAGCAGTCGTGAAGCAGGTCAGCATAGCGAGGAACCTTGAAGCGAAATGTTTTGGTTCCGGCTATCGGGAGATTCGTGTCAGTCACGTTCATCGGAGGGAGGTGGAAATGCTCCATTGCAAAGTTTGTGTGGCGCTTGTACATCTTCGTGAAATAGGTCATGGATGGGTTTCCATTTAAAAAAACGTTTTGAGCACCGAACCCAGTCAGTTGAACAAGTCCCCCTGGCATACTGTGCTATATTATGTTATACGGTATGAATAATGTATAAGAACCTTCCGTATATCTTTATTGGTATTCTGGTTATCGCAGTATTGATTCACTCGTACATGAGCGTTCGCTTCGGATACGACTGGATTGGGGCGCAGACACGCAAGGTGATTGCGCGGGCGATGACAAAGAGTAATTCAATTACAGAACTGTACCCGATCCCCCCAGTTCCCTTTATGGATAGGTTCTCACAGTATACCAAGATCCCGAAGATGAAAGAGAGCGCAGAAGCACCCGGTGTAGCCTTTTACTGATTACTGAGGGTTGTTCACAACAGCCTTAGATGTTACATACATATTGGGGGTTTGCTTCTCTCCGCTGGGGAAGATAGTAGTATTATTAGCCTGAACAAAGCTGGTATTTTTAGTTATACAGGTGGGAGTCCACGAACCACCCGGAACAGTTTTACGGATCTTGTACACCGCTCCTGCCTGGAACGTCGTATACGTGCTCGCATACGCCGCTTTCTGCGACTGAGGATAGTTTGTGTAGTAATTATTTACCACTGTGCGCTTCTTCATCTCCGTGACTTCCGACGCACTCTTGAACCGAGTCTGCTGGCTCAGGAATTTAGGTGTTCCATCAAGTGATACTGTAGGGTAATACTCGGACATGCTATTATATTTACAGGTTAGAAAATGATACATACAAATGGCTCCTGTCCGCTTCCTACTGGTTTCTACCCACACCGAGCAGGTGACGGGTTACTCGAAGGTGTCGTACAACCTCCTCAAGCAGCTCGGTACGCTCCAGCCGCTGATCAAGATCTTCCATTTTGGGTTCCAGCGTACCCCCGCCCGTCTTCCGACTCCTGCCCGTCCGCTCACGGGCATTATTCAGTATGATGCGGCTGCTAATGAGGATCCGAAGGAGCAGGGGTTCGGGTTCAACAAGTTCAAGGAGTACGTGGATACGGTCAACCCCGACATCATTATGATTTATAACGATCCCATCGTGATCAACCAGTTTATTCAGCAGGTCAAGGATGTCCCAAAGTCGTGGAAGCTGTGGGTCTACCTGGATCAGGTGTACAAGGGTGCGGACATGGGCCTGCTCCGCAACATTGAGAATGCGTCTGACCGGATCCTCTGCTTCACGGAGGAGTGGAAAAAGTATCTCATGACCCGCTTGACCACGCCGAACATCAAGATCGATGTTCTGGAGCACGGCATTGATTCGCTTGTGTTCAAGCCCCTGTCCGACGGTGAGCGCGCGGGTATTCGCAAGAACCTCAATCTCAAGGCAGGCGACAAGGTGTTCCTGAACATGAATCGCAACTCTCAGCGTAAGCGTCTGGATCTCACGATCATGGGATTTGCGCGCCTCATCAAGAAGCTCCCCGACCAGCCGCTCCACCTTGTCCTGGTGACAGGTGTGAAGCCTGAGGGTGGTGCGTACTATCAGCCTCTCCAGATCTACCTCAACGAGCTTGAGCTGCTGGGCCTGGACAATCTGAAGTATGGTACACGTGTGACCATTATTGATACGACGGCTCCTCAGGCGTATTTCAATGACGATGCAATCAACCAGCTCTACAACGTCGCGGATGTGGGCATTAACACGTCCGCAGGCGAGGGCTTTGGTCTCTGCCAGCTGGAGCACATGGCGACAGGTGCCCCTCAGGTAGTCCTAGCCCTAGACTGCTACAAGGCGTTCATGAACGAGAAGACGAGCGTACAGCTCCCGACGACGTCCTACTCGTATCTTCAGATGACGGCGGGCGTAGGCCTGACGGAGTACACCACGACGGCCGAGGCAGTGGCGGAGGGTATGGAGAAGGCGCTGATGATGTGTGGAAAAGAGACATCGGAGGCGTGCGTATCTCTTGCTCGCAGCCGCCCGTGGTCCAAGATCTGCGATGATTTCCTAGAGTCGGTCATCGCCAAGTAAAATAAAAAACGAACCAATTATTCACTCGCGCCAATTAAATGAAATCGGGATTCCAACGACGTAGCTTCTTGTCTAACATATCCTTGAGAAACCAGTTCCGAATAGTTCCGCGAAATGGGGTAGCATGCCCGTAATCAATGCACCATACAACTCCATCCTTCTCGATGAAGTTGTAAGGTGTAATATCAATGTATTCTATATTCCCCTCCTTGAGGAGTTTGTTCAGAATATAGTGAATCTGTTTCCAGATCCAGGTGGGAATATTGCTGGCACTGGAACCATACTTGTCTGCAAGGGACATCTCGTCCAAATCCAGCATCACCATGTAGGAGGTGTTATTCGTATCAAAGATCGGGGGAGCAATATTTAGATCAGCAGCCTTCTTTTGGAAATGAATTTCCAGAGGATCACGCACAGTCTTCATGAAGGTGGTAGACGAAGGAATGGGCATTCTGTAGACGGCTGTGTCCTTCTCACACTAGACCTAAACCCGATCCGTTTTTGTCCACCACGCACGGATGCGTGAGGCAAACAAGAAACTCTCGTGGTAATGCTGATTAATATCCTCTAGCGTCTCGCACATCATCAAGAGGTGGATCAGTACAGGGTTTAGACCCGACATGTAAATTGGTTTGGTGACATCCAGCTTGATCTTTCGCTGATAGGGCGTAAGATGCGCATCTCCAATATTCTCAGCCATCAGGTCATAGACCGCAGAGTATGTGCCTTTGTAATCGCCAATCAGGACATCATTGCCGTTCTTGAAGCAGGCAATAATCATTGGAACAGTTGTATCCTGTGGCAATTTGGCCAACGTTTCCGTTGGCGGAAGGGTTTTCACATCAATTGCATTTGACTTCTCCATGTTCTTGTAAGCCACCTTGTTGTAACGACCATAATGCTCTTCAAATCCTACAATCTTGTAAAATGGTTCTCCCTTATTGTTCTTGGCCCGACGGAGATAGTTCAGATAAGGCTCAAATGATTCGACAAACCGACGTTCCGTAAAGAAGATGTACTCGTAAAAAACTCCGCCAGGCTGTGCACAATCAATCATATCAGTCACAACTTCCTCGTACTTCGGCGGCTCACGCGAAGCTGATGCTCCCTGTTCACGAGCCGTTTCCTCTGCCGTCAAGCACGCAGGATGCTCAATATAAATGCGGTCCTGAATCACATCCTCCTTCTTCTGGAAATCGTAGGCATCGTTCAGCCATAGGTACTCAATAGGTAGTTGAATAGAAGATATTGCTTCATTCTGTCGTCCAGTCGTGAAGACCATCGAAAGAATTCGGTCATCCGCTTTGCCTTGCATATCTGGCTGAGCAGATACTTTCGCCCACTGCTTCAAGAGCAGGACAGCCTGACGGGTAGGAGCAAAATACATTGTGCCTCCCGATGTCTCAAAAATATAGGGATCAAAGCATACATCGTCCCGGAGATAGTTCATGCTTCCACGGGGATCCACATTCCATCCACGAGCCATAAAATCAACGGACGGCATATCAAAAATATCAGGGTATCGTTTAATGGTCATATCGCCATCAATGTAGAGAACGCCACGACCCTGCTTTCCCGCAGTGAGTAGCGCCTCTTTGATAAAGAGGGGTTTGAGATTAATTGCTAACTGATACTTTCCAGGAAACGCAAATTCAGGGTACTCTTCCACGATGTAGTTGCAACCAACAGACTTGCACATGTTTATCCATGTATCAATCATATCCTCAAACTTGGTGGCTTCATGCTTCACTTTTCCCTCGGCCTTCAGACGGATCTCATTCTGCTTCATTCCTTCAGACACCCGCTTCTGAATATCAGGACGGGCAAGAATGCTGTCGACCTTCTTCCGATCATATTTCAAAGGATACTTCTTGAGAATGGCGATACGGCGCTCCTTGGAAATCTCATAGAATTCTCGCTCTTCATCAAACATCCCATCTGCAATCGCTTTTTCGATCGCCTGTTCCTCTTCCTCCTCTTCACGAATCTCCTCAATAATCTCCTCCTTGATCTGCTCAATGAACTCGCCAGTGCACGCATAGTTCACACGCTTTCCATCTTTGATCGCTTGATCAGTGGTCTCATCGCCGAACCTTAGATAATTCTTATTGGCATTTCCCCGTCCCCACCAGTATGTGCACACCACAAACTTGCTCTTGGGATTCACAATCACTTGCTTGAGCTTGTGTGACTTAATAATCGCCTGATAATCCATCTCGGGAACTGCTGCAGGAGCAGGAGCAGGAGCAGGAGCCTCTGCACCAGCCTCCTTAGGAAATCTACGAGGTGTTCGGACTCGGTGACTCCTTGTCCGGGCCATTATTCATAAGTAAAGAATTCTATCTTGTTGGTTTTCATCACACCTAGTTTCAGGAGACGTTCATTGTCTCCGAATGCCGAATGGTCAAACACTTCGTGGGTTTCAGGATCGTATAGGAACACAAACTCCTTCACTTTGATACGCTGCAACCGCCGTGACCGTTTCATCACATTGCGGAGATAGGATGCATCGCGCTCGTCACTCTTGATGTCGGGGTGCGATGCGAGATCTTCTGCTTTCACAGAACTGTCAAAGCGCAGACATTGTAGAAGGGGCTTCTCGCGACCATGGAGTTTCCGATGAATCTCACAGTCCACAGCTGCCTGTTTAATGAGCCGAGTAATCCCTCCGGTAATACGCTCCTTTTCGTACGAGATTTCGTACAGGAACTCGTCTGATGTCATGAAGGCCTCGGGAGCCCGACCAGCATCTTTTGTATCGTACCGCTTAGGACGAGTGTCTGCTCGGCGAGTAGACACAATATTGAACCCAGACGACGATTTTGCCTGAGCCTCGGAAAACACGGAGATGTAGTAGGAAATACGAATTGTGCGATCTTCTACAGGAACAACTTCCACATTCACTGTTCCGCCTGCGCCCAGAGTCTGACGAGTTGCGTGGGAACAGAGGCGAATACCACGACCCATCACCTGATCTGTACGTGCCGGATTCCAGTGCGGTTCGGAAATGTGAATACGCCGAACATTTTTCAAGTTAATACCCTCAGCGCCCGAAGCTGTAATCATCAGAACACACAGTATCTTTTCCCCTCCACGCTTGAGAATACTCTCTTTCATGGATTGAACGTGTTCAGGATAAACAGACTGCAGGGTCCGGTAATCTTCATTGAAAATATGGAGCATGATCTCCTTGATCTCCTTCTTCTCTTCGCCTGTATAGAACGCATATGCGGGCTTCTTGGGATCTAGCGTAGGATCTTCCACGTACTTTCCATCCACTTTCACGATACGGTAAGGCTGGTATCCATTCGCATCAAGGATGGCAGAGATGATTCCCAGACCTTCCAGCTTACGATAATTGGAGTAGATTAACTGATTCACATTTCCCGTTTCCTTGATGTTGGCCAGCATCTTCAGCATTTTTGGAGAATACATTTTCAGTCCTTCTTCCCCCAGGAACCGGGTGGGATTCTGCCGCAGCTTTTCTAGAACTGCGGCCTTGTCGTCGTCAGCCCCAGCAGTATCTTCGTTCGTCTCTTCGGACGATCCGCGTAGGTCAGAGGGGACAGCGTAGTTGCACACGAGGCGGGACATCACACGGTACGTAGAAAAGTCTTCGTTGAGTGAACTGGGACCTTTTGATGATTTCTTGGACTCCATAGAGATTTCCTTGTGACGCATTTCCAAGTAGCGATTGAACTGTTCATCGGACATCTCCACTTTCTCAATCATCTTGTCGTCGTCCGTCCGTTTCGGGAGCATACGTTCATCGCTGCCTTTGTAGTAGGACACGAGACCCTGGATCCGCTTTTGAAACAGGAAGGCGTTCTTTACATCCAGCCCGTCAATGAATGTATTCACAAACTCTGAAAAATCGGTGGGCAGACATTCCAGGGCTTCCTTTTCCACGTATTCACGCGCCGCCAGCACTCCACCCGGAAAGGTATCCGCAAACGACTTGCGAAGTCCGTCAACCCAGTCTCCAGCTGTTTTGGACGTCACAGTCTCGTCGTACTTTACAGCGATTCGGTCTCCGGCCTCATTATAGATAGATTTAAAATGGTTCGGATTGCGGGTGATCATAATTAGACGCTTCACGCTATTGAATTCTACCGTATCCACTTCAGGAATCGCCTTGAAATACTTCTTCATTCCAGCCTCATCCCATGTCGGCATTTCCTTGACGGGAATAGCGAGTCGTTCAATGGGTCCACGCAAAAGATTGAGAAGAAAGGCAATTTCGTTTGGGCGATTGATGAGGGGAGTTCCGGACAAAGCCACAACCTTGCAGTCCTTTGCATAATAAATCGCATCGTAGATCCGTCGTCCAATATCTGATTTATTGATAGCGCGGGAAATCAAGTTGTGGGCCTCATCAATAATCACTACACTGTTCTCAAACGTCTTGGACTCTTTGGGATCATCTTCGGGGATCAGGACCTTTACACTGGTTCCGTTGAGACCGTTGTAATTAATAAAATTGTACCGAGAACTGATCAGGTCTTCAATTTGCGCGTCAATCCCCTTGCGGATATCTAGGGGAAGAGTATTGTAGTTTGACGGCTGGTTGGGAACCGTGACAAAATACCGTCCCTGGGATTTCAGGAAGTCATCGGAGATTCCCATCGCAAGTGCGGGCTGTTTATCCGCTTCCGTGCGCAGTGTCCGCGTCTCCCAGAAATTATTTTGGGTATAAATGGGGTCTCCGCACTTCCGGATTTCCTGACGGAAATTGCTCTGGAGTGAAGCGGGAAGCAGGATAAACACCTTCTTAGTAGACAGCAGGGACTCGGCAACGCCAATGGCTGAGCAGGTCTTTCCCGAACCCAGACCGTGGTAGACTAGGAGACCCCGATAGGGACTTTCTAGGAGCAGGTAGTCTCGTACCAGTTTCTGGTAGGGCAGAAGTTCACGGGTGGTTTTGGACGATGTTTGCTGTAGACAAAGATCAACTCCTTCATCGTCCGCCGACGGGTCATTTCGGTATTTTAAGTAAATTCGTGCGATGTAGTCCGCAAATGCCTTTCGGTTCGGCAGAACGAACGCCATTGTATGGAGAACGTAAATAAAATACGATCTTCATACAATGAATTTGGACAGCGATCCCCGAGTCTGGATGGTCACTATCTACCTTTTTCTAGTCTCGGCCCTACTCTACTTCCGTCCGGCTCTCGTCTTTGACGGGGGGAAAGTACGAGAGTTCGGAACCGGACGTCGTGGGGCTACCGTATTTCCCCTGTGGTGGTGGATTATTCTGTTGGCTATCGCGTCTTACTTGATTGTTCACTTTTGGGTACTACCGTAACTGCCGGAGTTGATTCCTGTGCAGCCTTGATCTCCGCTTCATGCTTTACCTGACGCTCCAACATATCTTTCTTGAACTGCGCAACCTCATCAATGCTGGCTATGCAGACTGCCTTGTGAGAGTTGTAGGAAAGACCATAAATACCCACAATACACGCTAGGGTCATCACATATCCTACCGACACCCAACCGGCATTGGCGGGGTTCGGATCAAACATCAGATAGAACCGATCAAAGTACTGTCGTACGACTTCGAACGTTCGGATAATAAACCAGGCAACGGTTGGATATACTGCCCAGATGGCTCCTTGTACTGCATTTGCTGATGGATCTACCTTTTCGCACTCATAAAACGAGCTGGCAGCAGAAAATCCGAATCCGAGTAAGAAGAAAAATGCGTAGATTCCACATCCGAGACCAAACACAATCAATCCTTCGCGCGGTGTCTCAATTGCGAAGATGGCCATTCCTTATTATTCTTTCGGAAGACGAACTTCAATGGTTTCCGCAAGAGTGGAGAGATCTTTTAGAAGCTGGTGTCGTTGCAAATAGTGAGGACGACTAAGGTCTACACAATCTGCGAGTGTTTTCCAGCCAATCGCCGAAATTTCTCGTTTTTGCATCGTAGTAAATCTCTGGTGAATATCAATGTTTCCTGGATCGGTTAGGACGGCGAGGAAGTATTTATGGCGATACAGAACTTTATTGGTTCCGTGAAACGTCTCTTCCAGCTGAACCCCCGATACCACCGTATACGTAGACCGGGGAATGTTGGTTTCCTCGAAGAACTCACGTTCAGCACATCCCTGATCACTTTCGCATTTCAGGCGACGGCCTTTGGGGAATCCCCACTCGGGTTCCACGTACAACGGAACAATCGCGTCAATATCCGTCTTTACGGCATCAAACCGTTCTTTCGCCAATTTCATTTCATGATCATGGCGATCAGAATTATTCCATAGACGAGACCACAGCGTTTCAAATGACTCCGAGCGAAGTCGGCTGATTTCTGACTGGGTCATCTGTTGCAGGAGTGTTCGGACATAGGTGGTATCGGCTGGATCAAACTTGCCACGAACGAAGTCCGTGTACGACATACTATCTTTGCGCCGAACCATCAAGATTTCTAGGTGTTTTGAAGACACAGGAAGGGATGCCGGTTTGTCTGGGCATGTTAAGTTTCGTAGTAGAAGTATTCCGCACGATAGAATGGGTTCTCGACATTCTCGGAAGGTGTGTCCGCGAAGTCCACAGTTATTACAGAAGATTGTGGGGGTAGACATTTCAATTGCTCTACTTCCGGGCAAGAGTATTCCTCTTCCGTTTTTACCTCTTCTAACAATAATAAGACGAACATGAGCAGTGCTACGCCATCAAGTACTCCGGCGGCAACCCCCGCCTCTGCTGCTGCTCCTGCTCCAGCCGCTGTAACTCCTGCGACTGGTCCCGTTGGCGGGTTTGGAGTCACGGTGATGGACAACGGATTCGTAATTGCGTCTGTTGTGGTAGGAGTCGCAGTTCTGGGTCTGGGGTACTACTACTTTTTTCGGTCGCAGGACCCTTTCACAACGCGTCTTACGTGGTTTGCGATCACGGCTGCCGTGGTTGCCCTCCTCGCCTACGGAATTTACTTCATTTACTCGGGTGCGACTGGTGGCTCCTCCACCGGAAATCTTGCCCCTGCTGTGGGCGTGAACCCCACCACCGCCAACTCCGGTAACGGTGTGGTTGTTCCCGGATCGTCTCTTCCCGTTGCAGCAGGAACCAGTGGGGCAAATTACGGTATGCAGTGGTGGATGTACGTCCAGGACTGGAACTACAAGTTTGGTCAGGCAAAGGATGTTCTGATTCTCGGATCCCCAGGTGCCGCGAATCCCCATGTCTACCTAGATTCCGTAGAGAACACGCTGTGCGTCCTCGTCAATGTGATTTCAGGTGCTGCGGGTGCATCAGGAAGCTCTGCCCCTTCACCGGTTGGTTCAGATGGAAGTGCAGTGGACGACAAGTTCACCTGCAAGGTCAAGAACGTTCCTCTCCAGACCTGGTTCTGCATCAGCGTCTCAGTGAATGGGCGCAACGTAGATATTTACCAGGATGGTCTTCTCGTTCGCTCCTGCATGCTGCCTGGTGTACCCCAGACGGCATCAGGCGATCTAGTCCTCATGGGTAACGGCGGATACTCCGGCAACCTCGCGGGACTCTACGCCTACGGTCGCGCCCTAACTCCCTCGGACGCGATGGCGTTTTACAGCGCCGGACCCCCGTCGGCGGCTCTGTCTGCGACCGCAGCAGCTGTGGCATCAACCCCGAGCGGCGGATACAATGTGAAGCTGTCGTTGGTCGATACTTCGGGACAGGAGATAAACAAATACACGTTCTAAGATAATAATGGAGATTCGGACAATCTTAGTGTCTTTGATGACGCTCATTATGATCGGAATCGTTATACTCGTTCTATATGAGTACTTTTATGGCGGATCGGTGGCTCCGACTGGGGTTTCTCCTACAAAAACCGAGATTCTCATTGTAGGACCTCTCCAGAACGGCCAGAATTATACGGAGGTCGATGCGGCGATCCCCCTGTCTCTCAATGAGCGCGACGGCATTGAGTATTCGTTTGCGGGTTGGATTCAGGTGAATGATTATGCCCCTCCTACCCAGCACCCTATCATCTTTACCAAAGGCGATGTAGCCGGAACTCAGAAGTCTCCGGCCGTATCCCTCAACAGCGGTCGCAATGAATTGGTGATTGAGCAGGATACGTATGACAAAGGACGTCCGGCACATATTGTGATCCCCAACATGCCTGCGAATAAACTGATTCACCTAGCGATTTGTGTGAATCAGAAATCGTTTGATGTCTACGTCAACGGTCTGCTCTATTCTCATACGTCTCTCCATGCCCTGCCGATGCAGAACAGTCAGCCGGTGTTTATTGCTGGAAACGGAGGATGGAACGGTCAGATTGGAAGTCTCACGTACTACAACTACGAACTATCGTCTGATAAAGTTCATAGTCTGGCGAATACGGCCCCGACCCAGAGCCCGAACTCACTACCGTACTACCCGAACTTCCTGAGTTCCGGATGGTGGGTCACGAAGCATCAGGGTTAGTTAAGACTAAGCCTTCGCCACCATCTGAATCTGTCCAACTCCGGTATTCGTATTGTCTTGGGCATCGTTCGCCCGATTTTCCAGATTCGTGACGCGCTGGTTAAGTCCAGACAACTGCAGAGTGCATGGATCCATAAATGGAGATCCAAACCCGAACCGCTCGCGTTGTTGATTGGTATAGACAACCAACACGGCAATCGCAAGTCCAATAAAGAGTACTGGAAGGTATTTCGTAGCTTTCATGAAGTACTCTATTATTACGAGTCATCAGGAATATCTGGGTACGTTTGTTCAAGTTTTCCAATTCGGTCAGTAATGCTTTTTCTGTATCCGTCAGACCCCATCGCCTTTGTTCCTTCCTTCACCTGCTTCATACTGGCTTCGGCAGATAAAGGAGGAGTTTTGCGAGTTTTCATCCCCTCGCGTTGATAGGATGGAAGCATGGATAACAGGACAACCGAGATAAAGATAAATATGATCACCAAATACACAGTGGACGTCTTCACGACCGCCATCTTTATTCTTACGAATCAATAAAGAACAATGGCAACATGTTCCATTGCGTACGGAAAGGGTAAGGATATCAGTGCGAACTTTGTTGAACAACTTCGCAATGCGTCCGATGTAACTGCAATGATCAAGCGCCAAGGAATTAAGCAGAATTACCTGGTGGACTCTGCAGCCTACGGAAAGAATCTTCGGCCGCTTGGTGGAATCTCGCACAGCGATTTACTTGCTCTCGGACACACTGTGATGTCGGTGGGACCATCGAACGCGCTTACACCGGCTGCTGGATACGCGATTCCCTGCTCGCCGTGTGGATCTACGAATACTCCCCCGTTCAGTACCCTGCAGGCATCGTTGAGCCTCATTCGGTACTGAGTTTGTCGGTGACTAACTCGGCAGGAACAAATGAAGATTTCATCGTTTTCTTCAGAGATTCGCGGACGCGAGATTTCTGAGTACGGTTCAAGCTTCCCGGTTTATACGTAAAAAACAGCTTCATAAACTCATCTGATTTCTTGGGAAGCTTTTCGCGAAGTTCTCCGGTGTGAGTTTTTATATCTATGAGTGTTTCTTGACGTCCTAGGCAATCCAGAGGCGTCAGAAGTTTATACCGCCGTTTCGTGGATGCCGCTAAGTCCATCAAACGTTGGCAGATACAAATGATACGGTTCTCATCGTATCCTTCTATCATATGCGCGTCTGCATACACAAACGCAAAGAAGAATTGGAGAAGCGTAGGGATAGAAGCAACTTTCAGTCCACTCTGGAGTTGATGGTAACTGTGACAGGCGTTTGTCTTGAAGAGTCTGCAGTAGACAAAGTCGTTTGATCCTTCGATATCGGTATGTTCCGGCAGAAGTTCAGCGTACGCCGGGTGGGGATGAGCCTTTGCATTGCGCGATTCAAAGATCTTCGTAAACACTGAGACGGTTGCCTCGTACGTCTCAGGGGTCGCCAAAATATCAATTGGAACTTCCCATACATTTGTTCGTTTTCGCGAGTGAAGATCAGCTGCATGAAGCCCTAGAAGAATCACCGATTTAGATTGTAGAACCTTTTCAATTGCGTCTCTCTCTGTCTCAGATACGGTGACGACATCCGAAGAGGCAGTGTGAGGCGTGCATCCTACTGGGTAATGTTTGTTCAAGCGCATGAGACGTTTATAGACTTTTTCCCACCGTGAAACATCTCCTCGCGGACGGGACAGCTCTAGGTACATCGACATTCTCAAAAAGTTTGGTGATACGTAGTGAATACCGTCCTTTACCACCTCTTCTTTCCATAGTCGTTTAAAAATAGACGGATCAAGGTATGTGATATCAGCTACCCCCGTAAACTCTACGAACACTTTGAAGGTCATAAGATGTGCGCCCGGCTTGACTTCAATGCTTTTGAACCCCTGCGAATGAAAGGTGTCGGCAAGTTCCATCGCATGCAACTGGGGCTGTTCGCTATAAAAATCGTAGTCGGGAATATCAAAGTTGGGATCGTAGAACTGATCGGAAACAGGGAGAAGATTATTGATCGCCGTTCCACCGTAACAGAGAACTCGGCGTTTCTGAATAAACTCACGAACCGTTTGGAGAATCTTTTTAATAGTAGGTTCATGAGCCGCGTCATAGGCTATACGATTCTCGGCCTCTTTGATAATCTTCGCGTCCATTATACTATATCCGACAAAATGGATTAGAACTAAACTTTCTTTTTTGGTACCAAGAAGTAAGATGTCCGATACGAAGCGCCTTACCCAACGTCGTCGCACAAAGAGTGGTGAAGCAGCTCCACCCCAGTCCCCGCCGTCGGACAATAAGACATCTCCAAAGAACAAGAAGAAGTACAATTTACGCAGCAATCCGAAAAAGACGGAAGAGAGTGTACGTTGGGTTGACGATGATACCCTATACGACGATTATGATTCAGCCGACGATTCAACCTTTGTCGGAGAGGATGACGAGCCCATTGAGAAGACCAAGCCGAAGAAGAAAAAGGAGGAGGAGGAGGTGGAGGTGGAGGAAGAGACCCCGCCTTCTTCCCGCCAGGTTCATGGAATCACGGTTCCGTCTGGAATGCCGGTATCTGTTAAGATTCATCTGCACGCTCGGGTTGATGATGACGAAGACGAAGATGAAGACGAATACGGAGATGAATACGACGAAGACGATGAGGACGATGAGGATGAAGAGGACGACGATCGGATTCCATCGGCGTTCATCCAGCACATACTTGGTCGGCGACTCATGTCCGGTGGCCAAGGACGGCAGCCCGTACTCATTATTCAGGGAGACGAAGAGGACGACGATGGACGGAAAAAGAAGAAGAAGGAGGATGATGATATTCCTCTCAAGCTGTCTCGGAAGGAGCGAGAGTATCTTGAGGAGATGACAAAGACCAAGCGCAAAGCCACAATCAAGAAGATGACTCTGATTTCCAAGTTGATCAATGATTCTGATATCCCCTACAAGTTCCGTGCTCTGGAAACCCAAACAACTCCTAAGATCCAGAGCGAGATCATTCGCAAGATTGATGCGATGACGCGTATGGGATCCGACAGTGGCGAGGCTCAGAAAATGCGAAACTGGGTGGACGGAATTCTACGTGTTCCCTTCGGAAAGCATATCTCGCTGCCGGTAACGATGAAGGACGGTCCCGAGAAGTGCTCGAAGTTTCTGAACGATGCGTACTCCCAGATGGACAAGGCAACCTACGGGATGACATCGGCGAAGACACAGATTATGCAGGTACTCGCACAGTGGATCTCAAATCCCGAGTCGGTGGGCAATGTCATTGCGATGAGGGGTGCGGCGGGTGTAGGTAAGACGTCGTTTGCTCGCAATGGTATTGCAGGTGTTCTCCAGCGCCCGTTCATGTTCTTCTCTCTGGGCGGTGCGTCCGATGTTGCACATTACGTAGGGCATTCGTATACGTATGAGGGCTCAATGTGGGGTCGTATTGTTGATTCCATCATACAGGCAGGATGTATGAATCCTGTCCTGTACTTTGACGAGCTGGATAAGGTCTCGGGAACTCCTCATGGCGAAGAAATCATGTCTATGCTGATCCACTTAACAGATCGGTCCCAGAATTCTCAGTACCATGATCGGTACTTTTCCGGAGTGGACTTTGACCTGTCTCAGTGCCTCTTCGTCTTCTCGTTCAACGATGAATCTAAGGTTCATCCGGTACTCAAGGATCGTATGCGCGTGATCAATGTTCCTGGGTACAACGAGAAAGAGAAGAAGGTGATTGTTGCAAATTATATATGGCCAGATATCCTTCGTCATGCGGGAATTTCACGTGAAGATCTGACGGCAACCGAAGAGTCGGCAGAATACATTATTAAGGAGTACTCCAATGGTGAAGAGGGAATGCGCAATCTGATTCGTGTAGTGGAAGCCGTAGTCTCTCGCGTCAACCTTATTCGGATCTCCGACGAGGCGGCCGCAAAGGCGTATAAGTTCTACATCCCCGTCAAGTTCCCCATGAAACTAGAGAAGAAACAGATTGAGACGATTCTCACTGATTTCAACACTACCCTGCCGGAGCACTGGCGTTCATTGTATACGTAAACATCTGGAACAACAATACAAATGTCGCTCAAGGATGAGGCACAGTTCGCCAAGCGCCACATTCGTAATCGTTTTTCACTGATGGTTCTTCCCCATGTCTCCGACGGAATCTGGAGTGTCTACGAGAACGCCAAGACCATTTGCGAGAAGAACGATCAGATGGACCAGGTGCTCAAGACGTTTCAGAACCTCCTGACCCGTATCCCCGTCTGGACAGATGAGGTTCTCCAGACCGAGGTAAAGCGTATTGTAGCAGCATCTAAATGCTCCTATCTGGATGAACTGCTCACAGGAGTTCTCCTCAGCTATCTCCGTGCATTCGCCGCAATACAGTACCGGTCTACCCAGGACAGTGTGGAAGTAGAATTTGAGCGCCCTCCTCTTCCCCGATTCATTCACGAATACTACAAGGAGGTTGCTCGGCGGTGTTGGGAACATGCTTACCTGTTCCGGACAATCGGCGTCCCGACAGAACAGCAGGCGCGCAATCGTAAACAGATTGAGGATATACTGGATGTAGCGTTTGATACGGTTCTAGACTCATTCCTCCCGTGGCAGTCCATTGTGAACACGTACTTCTCCGTCCAGGATGCGCCTCCTCCGTCCGCAGACGTTATCCAGCCGACCGAGACCGTGGTTGATGCTCCCTCCGCCCCAGCTCCTGAACCTGAGAAGAAGGTTGCGTTTGAGCATGAGCAGGATGAGGAGAGTGACGCCGAGGATCTTGACGAGGAGACGGACGATGAGCACCCGAAGATTCATCTGTCCAACGAGACTCTCGAACTTGATCTCGGTGCAGTAGATGAGGATGAGAAGAAGCCTGAAGAAAACAAGAAGGAGGAGGAGGAGGACGATGATGAAGTGAACCTGACCCCCGAGGAGGGTGAGGGGCTCGTTCTAAAAGTATAAACAAACCCACTTGAAAGTATCAAATAGATAGAGAATGCTCGACACCAATCTACTGATTATGATTGTTGTCGTTGCAGTTGCCGGAGTGCTGGTATACATTGTGGAGCGGTATACCAAGAAGAAGCCGGTGGAGTGGATGGACGCCGCCAAGATCGGGCTGCTGTCGGGTGCAGGTGCGGGTGGACTCTTATATGCAGTCGGCGGGGATGTTGAGGCCGTAGTTACGTCCACGGTTTCAACGGCCTCAGTTGCCGTTCAGGATATGTTCGTTGGGAAACCTTCATTTTAGTTCGTAGGAAAGCCATTTACAAAAAACTACACCTTAATATAAAATGGGATATAGCGAAGGCAAGATATATAAACTGTCGTGCGAAGACGGGCATTATTATTACGGATCCACAATAGCAGCCTTGCGGACAAGATTACATGGGCATAAACTTGCTTCCAAAACACAACCTTATCGTGTATATACTCATATAAACACGATAGGATGGGATAAAGTAACTATTGAATTGGTAGAGAATTACCCATGTTCAGATAAGAAGGAACTTAATAAACGCGAAAGTGAATATATAGCTAATTCTAGAAATGATGCACTTTGCCTCAATACAATTCTTTCACATGCGACTCCAGAACAACGGGAAGAAAAACGAGCCGAGTATTTCAAAACATACGTTCGTGTGATAACCGAAGACCGAAAAGAATACCAAAAAAAATATACGAAAGAATGGAGAGAAGCACATAAGGAGGAACTTAGAAAGAAAAAGCAGGAGGATTATCTGAAAAATAAGGAGGCCCGAGACCAAAAGAACAGGGAACGGTATTACCAAAACAAAGAGGATATACTACGCAAACTAAAAGAAAAACGTTCCATGAAGAAAAATGAAGATTAGAACAGATCCAATTGAACTGTTACGTCGTGGGCATTGTTGGTGGGACTACCTGATGTATACGAAAGGTATGTGTGAATATAGTCTCCTGCTGCAAAGTTCACAGATGCGTTATAGAACGATCCGCTGATAGCTGCCCCGCTGAGTGTGAGTGTATACGATGTATCCACTTTCACGCCTGTTGCAGTTGGGGTTTTTTGGACAAGGATTGTAAGTGAGTTTGTACCCCCGCACGATGCGTTCATCCCCACTGCCATTCCCGAAAGAATACATGGCTGTTGGATACGATAGTATGCTGCGGGAAGTCCAGTATCTGGAAACGATCCTGCACTTACTGCCTGTGTCCCTGGCCATAACCATCCAGCACCAGCACTAGTAACATTTCCTTTCAATCCGTAAAAAAGTGTGGTCGGATACACATACGACGAGAACCCTTTTCCTCCCGCAGTCTTGGTGACCAAGTCCGTTCCTGGACCGATCTGAATACCTGCCGTCGCAAGATAGGTAGGAGTCACAACAGATGAAGGAGTGGTCTGTAAAATGTCCGAACTTGTTCCACTGATGGAGGACGTGAACGTTCCTACGGTGGTAGACCGTAACTGAATGCTTCCATACTGACTTGCATTCGAATCGTTGGTCTCAATTCCCACGTACGACCCCGTTGATGTTGGATCGGTGGGGGCAGCAACGTACACGTTCAAATCACGTGTAGTTAACGTATTTGACGAAGACACCAGAATTCCACGTTTATTCCCGCCGCCGTTGGAATACACGTTGATGGTAGATCCTTTCAGACAATTGAAAGAAAAGGACGAAGGTGAAAGTGCACTTGTTCCTGACGCAAGAACACCCGTGACGGCAGATGTTCCGCCCACAGACGCAGTTGAATTACGGACAGTTAAGACGCACGTGCGAACCTTGGATGTTTGCGATGTCGTTCCTGGAAGAGAGATTCCTGTGAGCGTGTAATGACCTCCAGATGTAAGATTGAGGGTCAGGTCTTCCATACGTGTTGATTCCCCCATCGTGACTAGTGTCGTATTCGCAATCACATTGGTCATCTGAAGAATACAAGTTTGGAGACTTGATCCACGAATAGAGACGCCTGTGGGAATCGTGATGCCTGCCCGTAGATTATAGATTCCGGGAAGAATCCAAATGTGCATTCCCGAGGTTGCAGCAGCGATTGCAGCATCTACTGTCTTGTACGGTAACCCACCGACAGATCCAGTCGCGTCATTGCCGTTCACTCCATCCACCACTAGAGCATTTCCAAGTTGTGGAGGCTGGGCAATAATTGGATAGTACTGGTTTAGCACCGCGCTATAAGTATTTAACTGGAGAGTGTTCCCGCCTAAAACGGTGCTGGACATGTGACTGATTACTTAGACGCCAGAAAACATTGTATGTGTTAGAGATAAACAGGTATGAACTGGCTCATGATCGCGTTTACCGCCGTCCTGTTCTATGCCCTGGTCCCCGGCGTCCTCGTCCGTCTACCCCCGGGTGGATCAAAGATGGTGGTTACCGCCACTCACGCCGTCGTATTCGCCCTCGTCTACCACTTCACGCACCACCTTGCGTGGGCGTACCTGGGTCGCGAGGGAGTGGATAGCACGCTGGAGAAGAAGAAGGAGGAGCCTAAGCACAAGAAGCATTAAGGTTCAATAAACAGGCTTGATTCGCCGAGCGGAGGTTTACCCTCAAAGAGATAGGGAGTACCAAACTTCTCTATCTGTTTCCGAGGAACCGCCGTATCCCTACAGTACCGCGCAATGGCCTTGTACAACTGAAATCCGCGATACCGTTCCGAGATATCGCCGGAGGATAGATCCTTGAACAGAATAGACCGTCCATCCGGCAGAGTGAGCCACTGCATGAACATAGTATATAGAGGATTGCTCTTGTACTCTTCACATGGTCCTTGAGGGAAACAGTCCCAGAACATAGAGGTCGCGAGGCGTACGAGGTCAAATGATGGATTTGGTTTCACTTCTGGATACTTGGGATTGTAGAACGGAGAAATATTGTACTGTCCTCCTGCCTCTTCTTCCTGCTGGAACTGGTCGGAGATAAAGAATTTGGACTCCTTCATTTTCGGGAGCTTCACCGAAAAGGTCGCACGATCAAAATCTATCACCTTAATCAGTTTTCCGTATGTGGGAACGCGATACGTCTTTCCGCCTATTCCGTAGTAGAAATACTCTTTGTCCGTCGGAACGTACATCACGTTCATTACATGAAGATCATTGTGCACGAACCCAAACGACCGCTGAGCAAACGCCAGTGCAAAAATCACCTGAGCCATCCACGCACACCGCTTGGGCAGTTCGGAGTTCTCCTTGAAGAGTTTGTAGAGAGTTCCCTCACACTTCTCCATCACGGTAACCTGAATCGGAGCATCCTTGAAAATGGCGTGCGCAAACTCTTCCTCCTCTTCCGGCTCTGAGAATCCTACACTTTCATGGTCATTAAAATCGTCATCATCTGACTCAGACTCATCCGAAGAACATGACCGAACATTGAAAATATAGTCTGTGGAACAGTCATCCGTACTCTCTTCCTCATCATCCTGATTATCATTCTCTACACTGTCCCCTTCGTTATCTGCATCGTAATTTGTGGGAATCACAGGTGTTGATGGAGGAGACATAGGGTCCAGTTCCGTAGCTCCCAGATCAATATCTTCGGTAGGAACATCAGCAAACTGTAGGATCGGGACCTCGGGTTTTCGTAAACGCAGCTCAAAGAAATGCCCAATATTCTGGGAAAACCACGGACGGTCGCACAGATCCTCATAATCATCAGAAATATCCAAAACATGCTTTTCGGCCACGCCAGAAAAGACTCCGTAGACTCTCGGAAAATGTGCACACACCGATTCAGATAGAACCAGAGATGCGAGGGATCCCACGTAGGCAGCATTGTAGGGCGACTGAATCCGCAGGGGTTCAGTTGCCGCATCTCCAACATTCGGAAGACCCGTACCCGAATAATCACCATGCATGACTCGGTAAGCTGAGTACAACATAGTCTTCTTCAAGTGAACGGGTGTCTCGGCTCCTCCTGCGTATACGGACGACTCTCCGGTAATTGTTTGAATCGGAACCGCTGTCTTGATTCCGTAATGGTGGGGAAGACGAACGTCCATCTTGAACAACTTTTCAATAGATGGAAAAAAGGGCTGGAGGCGGCGAAGACCCCAGTGTTTCTGTGCCTGTTCCTGCAGCCCCTGGATATTCGAATACTTATGGACATCCAATGGACTATTGGTTGTCCGTAGATCCGAAGGAGGTTTGGGCATTTCAACCGATTATGTTTAGTTCTCTCCTTTTTGCTTTTTGCTGTACCGCAGCGTTCCGTCTAAAATAGACCCCTCGGCGGGGAACAGGATATCAAAGTGTGTTCCCAAGAATGTATCAAACAGGAACTTGAGTTTATTGGTAAGATCTCCCAGGAAAATGAAGATGGCGAACATGAAAAAGAGTCCGGCCGTATATGAATCCACAAAATCTTCCAGACCCTTCTTCACTGGAATAATCGGGGTAGATATATTCATGAAATACACCAACCAAAAAGCAACAATGGCGATCGTGCTCACTTCCACTCCTACGTCAAGCAGCTGATACAATAACCCCTTTTCTTCCCATTCCTTATTCTCATCATTGTAGACGTCAAAGAGGTAGTATAGAATATAGGAAAGCAAGGCGCCGGCAATGGTATACACAACCGAAAAGATCGCAATGTTTCCTGTGACGCGAGCAGCATCGCCAATTGATAAATGGATGGCGTGAACCGTGTAGACATGGGTATTTTTCGCCATTATTTACTCGTGTGAAAATACTAATGAACTTCACGATCAAAAAGTTCAATATGGACGTTATAAAACAACGATGTGCGATGGACTCGCGTAAATCTCCAATGATCGTGATCATCGGAAAGAAAGATACGGGAAAATCGTTTTTGGTGCGTGATATTCTATTTCACAACCAGGATGCGTTTCCTATTGGAACCGTAATTTCGGGAACAGAGGTGGCCAACCGCTTTTTCCAGGATATGGTTCCCTCCAAACTCATTCATGACAAGTACAAACCTGAAATTATCATGAACGTTATTCGTCGCCAATTAGCACTCAAACAACAGCGTAACCAAACGAACGGCTCCAATGTTGACCCCCGCGCTTTCCTGATTCTGGATGACTGTCTCTACGACGCATCGTGGATCAAAGAGGAATCTACTCGTTACGTCTTCATGAACGGCCGCCACGTTGATTTATCCACGATGATCACGATGCAGTACCCCCTTGGTATTACTCCGAATCTCCGTACTAATGTAGACTTTGTGTTCATTCTTCGCGAAAACATTCTCGGAAACCGTCGTCGTATCTACGAGAATTATGCCGGCATGTTTCCGACGTTTGAGATGTTCTGTCAGTTCATGGACCAGTGTACCGAAGACTTTAACTGTCTGGTGATCTGCAACTCCTCTTCCTCCAATAAGTTGGAAGATCAGGTCTTCTGGTACAAGGCCACCGATCACCCTCAGTTCCATATGTGCGCCGACTCACTGTGGGCCGACAACAAACCGTTTATGTCCACCATGCTCGCCGCTAACGAGTACAATCCCGATGCCCTCAATAATCGCAAGGGACCGTCAGTCTGGGTCAAGAAGGGGCAGTAGACGCTTAGTCGCGCATCGCACCCTCCGACGGGTGGACGGGCTTCGCGAGATCCTGTAGCTGGTTCTGCTCCGCACGACGCTTGGCGTTCTCCTCCTTCTGTGCCTTAATGGACATCTCGCGCTCCTCGGCAAAGAACAGTTCGCGATTCGCCTCGTTCTCCTTGTACTTGCGCATGATCTCGTTGAGTTGGGAGTTCGCATACTCCACATTCTCCATCAGATGCTCAGACGGCTCCCACGGCAGCCAGCAACCCATACGACCAATCATCAGATTGTCCTTGGGGTACTTGCGCTGGAGAACCTTGCACCACAGCTGCGCCTCCTCGTACGACGGAAACGCACGACGGACCTTGACGCCACGAATGTTGCACTGGAAGTTGTTGGCCTTGTCAAACGCCTCCTGGACCTCCTTCTCATGCTTGAGGAGGAACACCTGGTACTGCTCAGGAATATCCGACTTCTTGATCTCCTCGCGATGGGTCTTCTCGAAATCGTGAATATCCTTCATGATATCATCAATCTTCAGGGAGTACTTCTTGGCAATGTAGTCAGCCAGATGCTCCAGACCCTTGACCTTGAAATCATAGTCCGTCCACTGCATGAAGTGCTTGAAGAAGAAGTCCTGCTTCCGCTCAATCACCTTCTCGGGCGAGATGAAGGACACAATCACGTAGCGCTGGTTGGGCAGCTCGGGGTCCTCATCAAGATAGTCTACCACGCCATCATCATCGGTCTTCGGAAGTTCAACCTTCTTGGGTCCAGAGCTCATTTATACTTCCTAACAACGCTTGTTAAAACACTTTTTTCCCGCATATAGACAAACAAACAAATGTGGGCAATGGCTGTGTACGCTGCAGTTCTCTTCTACCTCCTGACGCCGGGTGTTCTCCTGTCGCTGCCCGCCGGCGGCTCGCGCTCGACCGTTGCCCTCACGCACGCCGTGGTGTTCGGCCTCGTCTGGCACTTTACCCACAAGACGGTGTGGGGACTGGTCGGCAAGTAAATGTCTTACGTTTGAATAATGAGTAAGCCCAAAAGCAAGGGCGGAGATATCCTTGATGTAGCTATCAAAAGTATCAACTGGAAGGTCGGACAATTTTCCACTCTTCCGATTGTATTTGGAGTGGTCATGGCGTCCATTGACGTGGTGATGATGTTCACCGCAAAGTTTGTGAGCCTAGGTTCGGTCTCGTACAGCATCGGTCTCGTGATTGCGACCCTCGTCTATTCTATCCAGCCCTACCTCTTCATGAAGGCCATGACGTTTGAGAACATGACCGTCACGAACCTTATTTGGAACTTAACCTCAGACGTTCTCGTAACGTTTTCGGGGGTTATGGTGTTCAAGGAATCTATTCATGGACTGCGTTGGGTGGCCATCGGTATGAGTATGATCGCCCTGTTCCTCTTTGCATACACCGATGATTGAAGGAATGAAAAATTCTCCTTTATCAAGTATAAACCAAGATGGCCGCCACACAAGCCCCCGCCCCGTCCATGGGAATCGATGTTGCCGACCTCGTTAAGCGCCTGGTCAAGTATGCCCTGGAGGGCCTCGCCGTTGCCGTCGCGTGCTACCTGCTCCCGGGCAAGAAGCTCCGCGTCGACGAGATCGGCACGATCGCCCTCACGGCCCTCGCCGTGTTCGCCATCCTCGACATCTACGCCCCGTCTGTCGGCTCGTCCGCGCGCACGGGTGCCGGATTCGGTATTGGCGCTAATTTAGTAGGTTTTCCCGCCCGCCTATAAATAGCATCAGGGATGCTCGCTCTGTCTAAGTTTACATGAAATAAACTATAAATGAATAATAACTCTTAGGCATTGCTATGCGGAAACCTAACATGTCTGAATCTGAGTTTTATAACTGGTTTCAGACACGTTTAAAGTCTACTGAAAATGGATGCATGGAATGGACTGGACAAAGACTTGCAAAGGGGTATGGACATGTAAGAATACATGGTAAAAAGATACAGACTCATCGTTATGTTCTAGCTAAAAAGCTTGGTCGGGAAATTAGAGAAGGAATGTGTGCTCTACATTCTTGTGATAATCCTCCATGCTGCAGCCCAGATCATATATGGGAAGGTACAAACCAAGATAACGTTAATGATAAAAATAGTAAAGGTCGTGGAGTTTATGTAAAGGGAGAGCATCATGGATCTTCGAAATTAACCGAAAGCATGGTTATTGAAATTAAACAGATAGGTCGATCATTATCACAGAGGAAGCTCGCCTCAGAGTATGGAGTTTCATCTACAATTATTTACAAGATTTTGAAAGGAGTAATATGGAGTCACGTAAACATACCTGAATGTCCTATTACAGCCAACCCGATCTAATATATAAAAAGAATGTTCCGCTTGAACGGTAAGTGGTATACTGTTGTTCCCAAAGCAGGTGAACCCGAGCGCCAAACACATATGATTATGTGGTCACTGGCTTCTGGTACCCCTGTCCACCAGGCTTATCGTGAGTGGTATGCTCGCGAACGAAAAATAACGTCTGGTCTCTATCCCAAATGATGAACACTGCCCGCACCACCACCACCAACGAGTTCATGAAAACTGGACTTATCGCCGGAGGGTTTACTCTGGCGATTCTTATCCTGTTTGTCGGAGTGTACTGGCTCGTCCGCGGATTTCCTCCCGCCTCGCGTATGGTGCTTCAGGAAAGCCCTACGACCGTAGCCGTAGACCCCGGGAAGGCTCACTTACTGTTTTTCTATACGAAATGGTGCCCGTACTCTCAGGAAGCCGAGCCGCAGGTGAAGAGCCTACAGACTCTGGTGAAAGATTATACGTACGGCGGAAAGGTGGTGGACATCCAGTTCATCAACTGCGAGTCTGATAAGAAACAGTGCAGTCAGTACAAGGTAGATTCATTTCCGACGTACAAGCTCCAGACGACATCCACAACCTATGAGTACATGGGTCCTCCGAAAGTAGAGGTTCTACGTGAATTCCTAGTGTCGGCACTGGGACCGGAACTCGCGGTACCGCGTACGTCCGATTAAAATCAACATATCCACAATCTCCTCTGATTTCCAGACACTGAACATTTTTGTATCATCCTCGATCAGGAGACATGTATTTTTTGGATACCTGTCTCGTGTATCGTGCGTCTCTTTTATGGTTTTGGCGAATGCGACACTCGACAGGTAGTTCTTAATGAGTGAATCTTTGGATTGAGCCGTCATCAAGTACAGTGTCCTTTCCCGATTTTCGGCTGGAACAACTTTCATGATGTTCTGGCACAGAACTCCTCCATCTACAAATACGTGACCGCCAATGATGTGTGGAGTGAAAATGTAGGGTAGGGAGAACGAGGCACGCAAAGCATCCCACACAAGGGTTGATTGTCTGAAAACGACAGTCCGAAGATCGGTGAGATCGGAGGCTACGATATGAAGAGGAATCGCAGCATCGCCGATTCGCAGTGTGTTCAAGTCCATACCCCGTTCCTTGAAGGCCTCGGCCAATACTTCACGGATCTTTGTACCGTCGTCCACCCCCTGTTTCTCGCTGAATGAAAGAAGAGTTTTGAGGCGTAGAGGATTCAGGGTATCCTGCATATTTCCCAGAAGTTCAATCAGTGGCCCAAACTCAGAAATCTCAAACTCAAATGCAATTAGAGTTCCGATCAGGGCACCGATGGAGTACCCGTAAATTCCTCCCGAGAATCGGTCAATGAGTCGTTCGTCGGATTCGGCGGCAAGTTCTTGGAGCGCACCGATTTGCAGGGCTCCTCGCATCCCCCCTCCATTGAGAGCTAGGGTATCCATTGGGTGTTCTTTTCTGCGAGTAGGAAAATGCTTCGCGCAAAAGATCTGTGGAAGCAGGAAGATGAACGTAAAACCGCAAAAATGCAAGCTATGCGACCCGTGCTCTCAAATCTATCTTCTCAACTGAAACTGTATGCTATTCAGAACCCACAAGCTCCCTATTTTGTGTTTGATGTTCCATCCTTCGTGTTCGGCTACCCTCTCTACGACCACCGTGAAGCTGTGGACTATGTTCGCGACGCCTTACTAGAACAAGGATTCCAGGTCTGGGTAGCGACCAACCTGTCTCTCGTCATTTCCTGGATCAAACCTCAGAATCAGGCTCCCCGGATCCGCGCTCCTCCCAAATCAGGGGCAGATTACCGTCCATTTGTGTACGATGACTCGGCTATGAATTTCCTGCAGTCCAGGATGCGGTAAAAACGGACGTGTTTGTGTGGGGGTAGGAAGTAGGCAAGATCAACTATGTGCGACCATCCTGAGAAACAGTTAGTGATTGAGGAAGGTCAGCGCGTTTGTACGTCCTGTGGAACTGTGATAGAACAAACGATTGACGAGGGTGCCGAATGGAGGTACTACGGAGCCGAAGACCGGCATGAAGATCCTACCCGTGTAGGTCTGACCATTAGTTCCCTGCTCCCAGATTCATCGTACGGATCCATGATGATGAACAAGAAAGTGAATTCGCCCACCTTCAAAAACATTCAACGACTTTCGGCATGGTCCCTTGCCTCCCATTCCGAACGGTCGTGGCTGTCGGCGATGGAGATTCTGAACCAGTACTCGTATCGTAACGGGTTTACGAAGGCTATTCTGCAGGAAGCGTGTGCCCTGTTTCGGTCGCAGGAAGATGCTCTTAAACTCCGGGGAGAGACCAGGCGGGCCTTGATGGGTGCTGTCTTCTTTGTAGCCTGTCGCCGTATGGGGGTCTCGCGAACCCACGAGGAAATTGCTGCGATCGTGAACGTGTCCACCCGTTCTCTGTCGAAAGCTATTCAGCAGTTTGGGATCCATGCCGAAGAGAACCCTCTTCTCAAGACCCAACTATCGTTGGCGGAACGTATGATGAATGGTTTGTCGGTGAGCGAAGAACAGCGAGGACACATTCTGGACGCCATCAACGATATCTTCAAGTCCCCCGACGAGGAACTGGAACATACGCCGAAAGTGATGGTCGCGGGTCTCATCGCCAAAATTATGGGTGCTGGGAAAACCAAGACGGAACTCAGGGGGTTCATGAAAGAGTTCTCGGCACATTCGGGTGTATCGGTCGTGTCTATTCAGAAGGTTATGAACGCAACGTAAATTTCGGGGAGATACATAACAGTGTAAAGTATGTCAAAAGTCTTGAATGAGGAGAGGTTTAATCCCTCTCGTCTCCCAGGCCTGTCTCTGTGGATAGATGCACTGGCGACGTCTACAATTAGTTTATCAGGAACGACATCTATCGTCAAATCTATTTCGGATAGATCATCCTTTGGAAATACGTTTATAACTACGTCAGGATCGCCCATCGTCTCAAACACTGCGATCATCAGCCAACCGTCTATCTTTTTTCCGCCAGGGGCACAGATGATCTCAACTCTGTGTTCCGGCCTCATATCCTCCAAATCTATCTTCATAGCGTACCAAACCCCCTCACTTGCCTCCACACTGCGATTCGCAACAGGGAACGACGTATCTGGCGGTGCATTCGGATTCTCGCAGACGCAGTACTATGTGTCCGGACCGTACCAGTACGGAGCAGGGTACGGCGATACTCGCTGGACAACAAACGCAACGCAGTATAATCTTCCGACCGTTCTTTCGGGAATCTATGACGCATCCGCTGGAATTATACGCGGAGATCGCAACTTTAATGCAGATTCTGACGTGCGGGAGACAGCTATGGTCAATATCATTTCAAATACTCCTTACTCGCTCGGCCTGTCTCCAATCGCTTCTTCGATTGTTACGTCAGCAAGTTTTCACGTCTGTGAGATCATTGCCTACAATCGGGCGCTCGCAACCACAGACCGTCAGATGATTGAAGGCTATATGGCCTGGAAATGGGGGATCGTAGGGCAGCTACCGATAGGACATCCGTACAAACAGTTTCCGCCATCGGGTGAACAAGTGATTATTCCGTCTACTCCCGCCAATGTGATGCAGGGTCTGATTTCGTGGCTGGATATGGCGGATACGTCGTCGTATACGTTGTCGGGAACCACTCTAAAAACCCTGACGGATAAAGCGAGCGGAACATCATTTACCATATCAGGAAAACCCAACAATTTCTTATTCTCCAATATCGGATCGCTTCCTGCCCTTGTGTTTCCAGGGAACAATACGTCCACTCTTTCCGCAAATACCTTTTTATACCGTACAGTTTCCGTTCCTTCCCAAGGTTCTACATGTATGGTTCTACTTCCAAACAGTCAGATACAAGCTACAAAACTTGGAATTCTAGGTTGGGGAAGTCCTGAAAATTCTTTGGGGAACCCTGGACTCGGGTACAATGCTCCTACAACGAATGTTCAAACTCTACAGTCTTACAACACGTCTAGCGGTACTTTTTTTGGACCATCACTGAATTTGGCGGCAAATACACCCACCATTCTCTTTTGGGCGTGGTACGGCGGAAATATGGTCTACTTCTCCTGCAACGGAACGACTCTGCTCAGTAGCACACAGGCAACGACTGCATATTATAATACTGCTTCTGCCGATACTCAATTCTATATCGGAAACGACGGGGGGTTCGGGGCTCAGTTCACGTTAGGCGAATTGGTGGTGTATAACCAGTACGGTGAAACACCGTTCCGAAACCTGATTGAAGGACATCTGGCCTGGAAATGGGGGCTACAGACCAATCTTCCTGCCTACCATCCGTATTACTACTCGGCGCCAGGTCTTCAAAGTCTGACGGAAGTCAATGCTCTGTCCGAACCTTCAGATATTTCCGGTCTTACTATGTGGCTTGATGCGGCCGACATAACAACCCTCGCACTTACTCCATCATTTGTTTGGATAGACAAATCTGCCGTTGCAAATCACATATATTCTACGACCTCTGGAAATGCTCCTACTCCTTCCAACTTTGGAACCGCTCGCCGTCCGTCCATCTACTTTGGACCGGGAAAGACGGCTGTAAGCACCTACAATAGCGGTGCGTCCACTAGTCAATTTTCCGCATTTATTGTTGCCTCGGTCCCCACTCTATCCTACCTCCTGATTTCTACGGGGCAGTACACCACGGCTACAACACCTGTTGCTAACCAATCCTTTGCATTCTACGGAAGCAATGGTGCCCTTGCCGGTGTATGTTCCCCATTCGTTGGCGGTGGTATCGGAACAAAGGTAGGAAACTATTCTACTATCTGTGGAGCCACGGTTGAGATGTTTGCGAGCGTGAGCGGTCTGACCACACTAGGAAATCTGAACTTTGGATCAACTGTGAGCGGAACGTGCGGAACCATACCGGCAACTCCGTGGGTCTTTGGCGACTGTTCTGGAGATCCGTCCCCCAAATCGTTCCATGTTCACGAATTCATTACGTACTCCCGGCAACTTGCGACCAATGAACGATGGATTATTGAAGGTTATCTGTACTGGAAGTGGATGCATTTAATATGAAAAATCTACTGAGACGGTTAAACAATGACGGCGGAGTTCTCCCTGCCTCCCGGACACCCATTTACAAATGTGCGTCCGGGATACACCGGTTACGAGTCGGCTCCGAGTCCGGCCATTGTGTCCGCGACCGCATCGTATATCGGTGCGGTAGGAGATTATGCGAACAACACAATTACGTTTCAGGGGTTCTCAACCTCCCCAGGAGATTGGACGGTAGTGACTCCCAGCGGTCTTACAGTCGTAACAATTCCATCTCCGAACAATCAGTCGTCGACAACGATAGTGTATACGGGTGGACAGAGGGGACAAACGTATACATTCTACACAATTACGCAGCTTCCAACAACGGCAACCACCTCCATCAGTTGGGGAGGAATTGTTCCGAGTGTGACGTTGCTATCTCCTACCTTTGGAACAACAATCGCCTCAGGGTACTATGATGGAAACGCAATTTATCTGACTCCCGTCACCGTCACACCTCTAACTCCTCTGGTCCAGGGGATTACGGACTACTTCTTTACGTGCACGAACAATGCATCGTACGCCTCGGTGGATTCTACCGGAATGGCGACAATTCCCTACCCTAGCGGCACGATATTTTCTCCTGGAACATCCACTACACTTAACTTTACGGTTGCTTGCCGTCTTCTTGGTATTCTAGGACCGGTGTCCTCACCAGTGTTTCCTATTACGGTTATACGTCCGGCCGTTCCAACACTCACGGCAACATCAGCTACATCCTCTATCACTCTTTCCTGGGCGGAATCCACTCCCAATTGTACGTTTACGATCAGTACGGGAGGAACGACGTTTGTACCTAGCACAAATCCAGTGACCGTTACGCGTTCGCCCGGCACCTATTCGTTCCAGGTAGCGGCAACTCTCTGTGGGTTCACAACATACAGTTCCGTTGTATCAACCTCGGTGGCGCCTTCTCCGCCTACGCTGTTTACCGCGACAGACAACTTCAACAACAGTGTTACACTGTCCTGGGCATCCGAAACTGCAGGTGCACAATTCAATCTTACATGGACAGGGGCAGCCACTGGCGCATCCAACAATATTGGAAACCCACCCTTCAATCTGTCACTGGGGTGTGGTACCTACGGATTTACTTTAGTCTCGTTGTGTGGAGGTGTAACCAGCAGTTCAGTCAGTGTAAATAACGTGAACGTCACTCCGTCCACTCCCACGAATTTCCAGCAGAGTATATTTGGCTCAACGGCTACTCTTTCGTGGTCCGAAGCGACACCGGGATGCGCGTTTACTCTTACATCTTCCCCCGCAATCATTGTTACGCCCTCCATTACCGGAAACGTGGCTGTATACACGGGAGTTCATGCCGGAACATATACCATCACTTTACAATCTGTGTCGGCAGGACTGAATTCAGTGAGTTCAGTTGCAACAACCGTGGTTGTATCCCTGGCTGCTCCCACCAGTTTTTCAGCAACATCGCTTGGCTCAAACATTACCCTGAATTGGGCTGAATCAACGGCTGGAGCATCGTTCAGTCTTTCGTGTACCAACAATTCGGCTTTTGGAACTCAGACTATTTCGGCAGGCATCTTTACGACATCGTACGGTAATGTATCTACCCCAGGAATCTATACATTCTCGATCGTCTCAGTTCTCCCTGGTAACAATGTAAGTGCTCCGGTAACATGTTCGGGCGAGATCGTGGCGACTCCTTCGGGGTTTACAGCCGTATCAACAGGGTCCACAATTAATTTGTCGTGGACGGAATCCTCGTCTGGATGCACATTTTCTCTCTCATCCTCCCCTGCTGTTCCCAATCTCACAATTAATGGAACAACTGCAACATCCACTGGAGTCACTCCTGGAAAGTATACGTTCAACCTTTCAGCCTTTACCTTTGGGGGATCATTCCTGAGTACAACGGTCAGCACTGCAACCCAAGTCATTTCTACCCCCGCCGCCTTTTCAGCAGCATTTGTGGCTCCAAACGTTACACTCTCATGGACGGAAGCAACGCCGAATTGTACATTTACCCTCACATCATCTCCCTCTCTTGCGAATCCAGCGGCTAGTACCGCACTCACTGCTCAGTACTCATCTCCTCTTCCTGGAAATTACACGTTCTTCGTGACAGCCGCAGATGGCTCGGGGAACACAAGTTTATCGGCATCTACGACTCAAATTGTGACTCCTCCTTCTCCATCGAACCTTGCGTACACGGCTGTGAGCCCAACGGCGTTTACCATTACGTTCTCGGAAGCTCTGGTGAATTGTACATTCGGATTTAGCGGTGCTCCCACGGTTGGCTCGGTTGCCGTTACCGGAGCAGGCGGGAGTTTTGCGGCGGCATTTACAGGGGTAACCCCGGCTGGAATTCAGGACTTCACAATTACTGTTAATGCAAGTTTCGGTGGGATATTGAGTACCGGCAATTCGTCTATTACCGCACACACAAAACCCAACACGTCCTTTTCGTCCAATGCCCTGTGTACGGTGGTTGGAGGATTCAATACTGTATCAGCGAAGTATATCATTAACAACCCTGATGGAGTCAACCTATCTGGTCCTGGAAATGTCCTGGTAACTACATCATTCACAGTGAACATGCTCTATTCTGGATTAACCACCACTCCAGGAGTCTCAGCAACATCTACCAATTCGGCGGGAACGTACAGCACTTCATATTTTGGCGCGGGGTTCAGTCTGATAGTTCCTTCACAGTTTCCGGACTTTATTCCCCCTCCCACGATAGGTACTGTTACCGTCAGTGGAACAACAATCACAGTTCCGTGGACGGATTCTACGACCGGATCTCTTACGTATTCGGTTGTTGGAACCCTATCTGCGACTGGAATCGCGGCGGGAACCCAGACCAAGGTATTCACTGGAGCAACCGTGGGAACAGCGTTCAGTTTCACAATTACGACTGTGAGCGGATACGTCACCGCCAACTCTGCAACATCAACTGCGGTAACACCTATTTCTCCTCCTACAAACCTGTCTGCTGCCGCAACGGGGACAACCGTGAACATGAGCTGGTCATACGGATCGCTGACCGGAATTACCTTCAATGTTCTGGACCAGAACGGAAATACCCGTGGAACCACTGGACTCTCGGCAGCAAACACTTCATTTACGGTATCAGATTCTACGGCCTACACATTTACGGTGCAGGCAATCGCACAGGGAGGAAATGTCCGAGCAACCTCCGCTGGAATTTCGGTAACAACGGTTCCTGTTCCGTCTATTTCTACTATCACAGAGACTGGGTCGATTATCACTATTTCGTGCGGAACTCCTGCTTCGGGAACGCTAAGCATTGCCCAGTCGTCTGGAACTGCTTTGACGATCAGCTCCTCGGTGAATCCTTTTATCTATATAGGAGCCACCGCAAATACTTCGTACGGATTCACAGTCACCAATACAGGAACAAGGTCAACGAATACTACGACCTCAACGATTACGACGATGGGTCAGTCAACCTTCACGAAGTCTGATGCGTCTGGACAGTCGGTGATCCTTCAATGGTCTTATCCGACCGGTGCACCCACTGTGACCTCGTACTCTGTATTTCTTTCTGGAAACACTACACCAGTAACTACTGGTATAACGTCTTTGAGTTCCACGTTTACCCCAACAGGTGTAACTCCTCCTTTAGTCTACACCGTGGTCGCAATCGGTGCGCCGGGAACAGGTATTGCGTCTGCACCCACTGATAACATTACACCACTTACTGCCGTGACCATCGGAAATCCGGGAGCAACGTCTACCGATGGTACAAATGTAACCGTTACATGGACATATCTAACAACAAACACATCCGGAGTCACATTTAAGGTGTATGATCCAGCGCTTACAACGCTGTACTCAAGCTACTCTTATTCTGCAGTCAGTTCAACGTATAACAATACGTTCAGCACTAGTCTCACCGCCAATTCAACATATTCGTTTGTGGTGATGACGACGGACGCACAGGGAGATACTGCGGTGTCTGGAACTACTTGTAACGTCACTCTATTGACAGCTCCAGTCGTCAAGACAGTGAATCAGAATGGAGGACAGATTTTGATCACGCTATCTGCTCAGCCAACAATTACTCCGGCACCGTATACTCCCTACTACACGATTCCGTCCATCACTCCTGCTGGTCTTACGCTCACTACGTCTACGGCCACAACATTCACGTATTCAGGTGCGGGGTCTGCGACGGCTTACACCTTCTCGATCCAGAACAATGCAGGAACAGGCGCACCCAACAGTACAAACACCACCACTCAATCCTTTACTACCCTTTCTACTCCTGTCCCCGGATCAATTACGTACATCCCGGCCTCAACCAGTGTGAGTGCATCATGGACGTACGGTGGAACTGTTGCAGGAACCCAGTTCATTCTCAAAAATACCTCAGATGGATCGCAGTTCGGAACAGTGACTGGAGTTACCTCGGCAAATATCTCAGCCACACTTGGAACAACCTACACGCTCACCGTCACTGCATCATCAGGAGGAAACGTCTCGCTCTCATCTACTCCGTTCTCGGCCGTCACTGCAGCCATCCCATTTACAATTTCGTCCTTCGCACAGAACGGGACACAGTTGATCGCAACCGTGTCCGGATCATCGTCTTCCGCCACAATTGCGCCGTCCTTGGGTACAGCAACTGTATCAGGAACTACGTATACATTTTCCGGCGCTTCTGCTAACACAAACTATGTTGTAACGGTTGTGGGGTCTGGATTAACGGTATCCGCCGCACTTACGACTCTCTACACTCCAGGCGCACCCAGCTTGACGGCGACTACGGGAACAAGTGTGTATGCATCCTCCACCTACAACGGATCAACGAATCCAACGGGAGTTACGCTAAATTACTTCAATTCAGTGGGAAATACCAATCTGGGAAGTTCATTCGTAGCAACCGCCAGTCAATCGTACACTCTCTATGCAACAGCCACAAGTGGACTCAATACATCAATCTCATCCGCAAACTCCCTGCCGATTATTCCCATCGGACCTATTACGTATACCCAGGTACCCACCACAGGTGGCGGAGTCTCTATTACGTGTGCCGCAGCCGGAGCCACATCCTTTAGTGGAACATCCCCAGGTCTTTCAGCCACTGTAGTTGGAAACGTGGTTACCTTTGCAAATGCACCTCAGTCTGGAGTGTACTATATTGTTACCATTGTCGCAACCAACGCGACCGGTGCGACCAACAGTATTACTATCACGGAAAAGACATCCTTTGCTCCCGGATCAATTCCCGGTCTATCCATGTGGTATGATGCGGCTGATATAACAACGATCGGGTACCGCTCTGTAACGACACCTACGGTTGCCAACCTCCAGTACTGGATCGATGGAAAAGATGCTACCAATCTATCTGCCCCCGGAGGAAATCTTACTCAGATCAACGATAAATCGGGAAATAATAATACGGCCACTGCTGGTTCAACTGTAGATTACAGTTCCGCTACCGGGTTTCTACGTTTCCATAATGGTCAGTACTTGAACATACCTTCAGGTGCTGTGAACAATGCTTCTGTATGGTCAATGTTTTTTGTGATCAATCCGGTAAGTTTAAACAACTGGCTTATTACGAAGCAGGAAGCGGGTGTAAACAGTCGTACCGATTTTGGAATGGGGTATTACGTACAATCGGCTGGACAACCTACAAGTTCAACGGCTGGAGTGTTCACGTATCATTCAGCGAACTTTACAAGCCCCGATCATTTTGAAACAACGGCTGCCTTAGCAACTGGACTTCAAATTCTGAGTATGACGTTTGATGGAACATATATTCGGTTCTACGTGAATGGAACACAGAAGGACACAAAAGCTGGTTGGGGAATAGAGAACTGCGGATCAACTCTCTATATGGGAGCATGGTTTTTTGGAAACACATCAATAACTCCCTTCGGAGCGACTGATTTTTACCTTGGCGAGTTTCAGTTTTATAATACCAATCTTACAGATACCAACCGTAAACTTGTCGAAGGGTACCTTGCTTGGAAATGGGGACTCCAGACATCGCTTTCACCAGGACACCCTTACCTATCCCCTGGGGTTACGGTAGGCCCGGCGTTTACAAATACCTATTCAACGACCGAAGTTGCTTCTTGGCGCGATAAATCTAGTAACAGTCTAAATCTATCTTATCCCGGAGGAACTTATCCTACCTACTCATCCACCGCCAGCACGGCGTTTCAGTACCCCGGCGTCAAATTCAATGCAAACAGTTACCTGACTACAGCCAACTTCCTCCCCAACCCTATTCTCTCATCCAACGGAACAGATACAACCGTGTTTGTGGTCTACAACGATACAAATTCAGGAAATTATGCAGTGTTTGGTATGGATACCTATCAGCAGTATACTCTGTTGAGTCCGTGGGCTGCAAACCAGCACTATTACGGATTCGGGGGCTCATGGGTGTTTAACAATATTGCATTTACTCCGAATTCGGCCGGACCTCAGTTATACAGCATCACAAAACAGGGTTCAAACTCAAGATGGTACAATTTTGGAGGAACGGTGACCAACGGAACAAGTACAGTGGCCGCAACACTTACCACCGCATCGCAAAAGTTTAACGTTGGAGCTATTTCGAACGGAGGAGGAACCTACGGTTTCAATTCTTTCATTTCTGAAATCCTCATCTACAACTACGCTCTCAACACGACTCAACGGCAGCAGATTGAGGGGTATCTGGCATGGAAGTGGGGCCTGCAAAATGCTCTTTCCACAGACAATCCGTACAACGGTCCGGCAGGCGTAAAACCTCCTTCGTACATTGGTCCCTTATCAACCGGACCTATCGAGTGGATTGACGGTTCCGATGTGAATGCTATGACGTTCACCCTCTCACCCTCTGAACTACTCGTGCCTTACAATATCCCCCAGATCGCTATGTGGTTTGATGCCTACGATTCTACCCAGGTCACTCTCCAGTCAGGAACCTCCAATGTCACAGGGTGGAAAGATAAGTCGGGGAATGGGTGGAATACAACAGGAGGAGGAACTGGAACGAAACCTACATATTCTTCTACTGGGTTTAATGGAAACCCTGGTATTTACTTTCAGAGCGGAGGATACCTAAGCACTGCGAACTTGAGCCCTACACCTGTTCTCTCGTCAAATGCTACAGACACAACGGTGTTTATCGTCTACAATAACTTAAACACTGGAGACCTAACTGTAGCATTTGGTCTTGATAACGACACGCAGTATACACTGTTGAGCTCATACGGTGCGAACAAACACTATTTTGGATTTGGTGGATCGTGGGTATTTAGTAATATAGATTATGCTGTAACCCCCGGACCTCAGCTGTATTCCATCACAAAACTAGGATCAAATTCAACATGGTACAATTTCGGCACAACAATTACAAACGGAACAAGTACAACAGCCGCAACAATTACATCAACACCGCAGAAGTTCAATATCGGTTATCGCGCTGTTACTCAAACTCAGTACTACAATTCTTACATCGGCGAAATCATCATCTACAATTACGCCCTCAATCCTACACAGCGTCAACAGGTTGAGGGATACCTCGCGTGGACGTGGGGACTGCAGAGTAAATTACCTCCGGGACACTTAGCACTGAGTTCTCCGCCCCAAGCGTATTACGGTGCATTATCTGCGGGTCCTATCATGTGGTACGATGCAACCGATAGTAGTACCATGACGTTTGAGATTTCCGATGTATCAGGTCTTACGTTCTTACCTTCAACCTTGCCTCAACTAGCCATGTGGTTTGATGCCTATGACGATATCACTGTGACCACAACGGATGGAACAACTGTTACTGGATGGAAAGACAAGTCGGGGAATGGGTTGAATACAACAGTAGCCGGAGCGGGAACAAAACCTACGTATTCCTCCAACGGTTTCAACGGAAAACCTGGTATTTTATTCCAGAGCGGAGGATACCTAAGCACTGCGAACTTGAGCCCTACACCTGTTCTCTCGTCAAATGCTACAGACACAACGGTGTTTATCGTCTACAATAACTTAAACACTGGAGACCTAACTGTAGCATTTG
>Ga0208388_1000003_pt1 | contig 108356 bp, 161 predicted proteins | sample CryBogCBH18Jul07_FD_185511 | JGI IMG/M metagenome (GOLD analysis project Ga0208388, IMG submission 185511) | Freshwater microbial communities from Crystal Bog, Wisconsin, USA - CBH18Jul07 (SPAdes) (version 2) | ecosystem: Environmental > Aquatic > Freshwater > Lake | place: Crystal Bog...
TAAGCTTCTGTAGGAGGATATTTTCTACATACAAAATACCTGTAATTATTTGAATCTGTACTATCTGATCCAGTTACCCCAGTTGTTGTGGTATTTGCAGTAATTGTTCCAACAACATATAGTCCGTCATATATTGAACTAGTTAAAGTTTCTTGTGCATAATTTATTAAACTTCCCGAATCATATGTTGTAGTACCACCAGTTCCAGGCGTTGAGTTGCTGCTTGTTCCAAATGTGTAAGAGTATGAAGATATTGTATAGCCGTTTCTATTCCATGTTCCTTTTTGTAAATAAACTGTACTACCAGTATTTAAGGTGTAGCCAGAAGGTTGGTTATTGCCTGCAGAATCTAATGATATATAAGGTGCCGTTGTTGTATAAGGACCAGCTTTTGGCCAAAATAATGTCCATACTGAGCCTATTTTTACATAAGCATATTTTACAACTTTCCAAACAGTTCCTTGTTTAACAAAAAGATTAGTTAATGGCTTCCAGGTGCTTCCCTGTTTTACAAACATGCCCATTTAAATTTGTACCCAAAAATCTCCACTAAAACCTGTGCCAGTAGAACCTACAGGTGAATGATTTCCATAATATACAGCAAATCCAGTTACCGCATCTCCACCAATCATTTGAGTGTTTCCGTAAGTTTGATTTTGTGGTGCATACTGAATAACTCTTGTAAATGGAGAATAAGAACTTGAAATGCTTGAAAGTCTTGTATCATCTCCGTACACGCTTAAACCATTAATATGAAGACCGCTTTGACTTAAAGATAATGTTTGTGTTTGTGGTTGACTATGATAATTTCCATCTGAACCTACATAATACCCTGATGGAATAGTTGTGGTCATATAAATTGGATTTCCACTTCCTGCATATTGAATATAAGTATTTGCTTCACCTAAAATAAATGAGCCATCAGCATTATTAAAATAATAACCTGGCAGAGATGAGGTGGTTGATCCTGTTGCTGACGCACTAGATTTTAAAACACCATTAATTATTGCACCCGTTGCGGTAAGAGTTCCTTTATGATCTACTGTAAAGTTTGGATTACCTGTTAGTCCTGCTTGAATTGCATAACCTGTTGGTATTCCTCCTGTACCGCCTGCTGCTGTAGCAGCAGCACTTAATGTAACGCCGTATCCATTATTATCTCCTGCAAGAACATTAATTGTTTTTGCACTTGCATCTAAAGTAATTTTTCCATTACCTGATTGTATTGTTGAATCTTGAACAATCCATCCCGTGCCTTCTGACGTTCCTAAAAGTGCTGCATTTGTTTGAAATGTAAAGCCAGTTGTTCTTCCATTTAAAGTAAATGGAATTGGTTTAGATACAATCCATGTTGTAATATTGTGTGATGTATCATAAGCAAAAAGTCCACCATATATTGAACGACTTAATTGATCTGTAAATCCTCCGCCACGAATCTGAACACTTGATCCTGTTGTTTGTGTTGCTGCTGTTGTTCCATCTGCAAGCGTTCCAAATGCTGAAAAAATTCCATTTGAAGTCATATTAATATTAGAATCAAATGTTGAAGGCAAGCTTACATTTAAAGTACCAGTTATTGTTGCATTTGAAGCAGTTACCGATCCATCACCTTTAACTGTAAATGTTCCTGATCCTGCACTTATAAGGGTGTCGGTAGATATTCCCGTACCATAAATACTAATTTTTCTTGCTACAACAGCACCTTGAGGAGTTACTGAAAAGTTTGCAAGAGCGTCTCCACCACTTGTTGATGATCCCGCCCAAAACGAATACGTGCCCGTTGCAGACATTCCAACATAATTAGATGCTGAATTTAAAGTATTTTGAATTGAACTTGATCCAATTACCCAATCTGCAATTTTTGCATTTGTTGTTTCAAAAGTATAACCGCTTGCACCTGGATTTGTAATAATTGCTGTGCTTGCTGCAGTGCTTGATGCTGATCCGTAGTCAAATGCAAATATTCCTGAATAAGCAGATGAACCGTCAGGACCTTTATTACCTGAAGGTCCTAAAACTATTCTTGACCCTGTTGTTGCTGATGCACCTACATAAATTGCACCACCTGAGCCAATTTGAACAGAATTAGAAATAACGCTTTGTGCAGGATTAATTGGATTTGCTATATAAGAATATGTTGGGTAAGAGTTATTAGTTCTAAATCCGCCGTATGTATAATAAGCTACAACTATGTATAAAGAGTTAGTGTAAAGAGTATTATAAACAGAAGCTGGTCCAACTCCTGAATATACCAAAGATTGCATATGATAGTTTCCAGTTGCGGAGGAAAGAAAGTATGGAGTTAATGTACCGCTTGAATTATAATATGAAAGACTTAAACTATATTGTTGTGTTCCAGAATTATAAGTAATTGCGGATACAAAAACGTTTGCACTTGATGGCAAATTAGAGCCAGTAATTTGATAACCAAAATATTGAGTTGGATCTGTTGCTGAAGGTATTGACATTCCGCCACCTTCATAAGTTAAATTATTTACCACAAGTGTGCTTGTACCTGATCCAGATACGTATGTGGCATCTATGTAATCTGGTGGATCTAAAACAGAAATTAAAAATGTTGGATTTTGATAAAATTGATAAACTTCTCCATAATCGGCACCTGTTGTACCTAAGCTAAAATTAACTCCATATCCATCTACAGTATTAACTATTGATGCTGTTGGAGTTACTCCCGCCAAAGTATTTGTTTGTGAGAATGTAGCAATATCTATTGTTGTAGTACTTGGAACATTTTGTTGAGAAGTTGTATATACGTGAGCTTGAAAAGAAATGTAATATTGCCCAAAATACCCTAACAGTTGTTGTTGATTAATTGTAAAAGTAGTTGCCCCAGAAACCAAAGGTTTAGTAAATACACCAAAAATAGTTGTACTTGCATTACCATTAATAACTGGGACAAGACTTACATTTATATTTGACCCAGGATTACTAGATGCTTGTGCAAATGTAATTACAACATTATTACCACTCCATGCAGCGGTTGCAGATGTTACGTTATTTGGTGCAGTTAAATTACTTGGGTTTAAAGCATCTGGAGTAACATCAACATAATTTGATGCTGGAGATTGCCCACCAGATTTTGATTGTGCATAAGCACGAACCCAACGATGATTTCCGTCTGCTGCCAAAATTGTTTCTGTATTAGTTATTGTGTAAGGACCTGCTTGATTCCAAATTGATGTTTTTGCAGTATCCTCTGCTTGAACTTGAGACAAAGTATCATTACTAATAAATTCTTGAATTATTACATCATAAAAATCCGAATATGTTTGTAAAGTTGCAAAATTTGTAATTGTTACTGTATAAGAAGCGACTGAATGAGATACTGTAATAACTGGTGCTGGAAGATCACAGACATATGAAAAAGTATTAGACTGAACATATCCATTTGTAAATTGTGCTGCAAAAGTTGCAATTTCAATTTGGGTAAATATAGTAAGGTTTGAAAGTCCTGTATAAGAAAGCTGCGAAGGATTAATTGTTAAAGATTGAGAAGAACTTGATTTATTTAAAGACTCTGGAGAAAAAGTTTGTAGCGGAATCCATGAGCTTGTGTTTGGGTTATAAACTTGAATAATAAATGAAGAAAAATAATAGTTTGCTAAGTCTGTTGTATCAAATGTAAAAGTTGTAACAATGTTATCTCCAGAGTAATTAGCTGTAAGATTTGTTACTTGTAATGGAGCATTTGCTTGAGTTACATTTCCCCCACCACCGCTATTACCGCTGCCAGGGCTTGAAGGCAAATTTATACTTGCAGATGCTGAAGACGATAATGCACTTAATGAAATAGATTGTAAATTAAAATTATTTAAAGTTTGAATTTCAGCATTACTTTTTGAAAAAGCATTTGCTAAAGCAAGTGGTGTTTTTAAACGTGGGTCACCTGCAGGAATAAAAAGCGTTGGCTTTTTAGGAGCTGCATTATCAGATTTTGGCGTTGACTGCATTTATCCCTCCCACTATGATGATCTTGGACCGATTGCCATCCAATTAATATAAACGGTTCCAGTGACAAGTTTTGCTGTTCCAGTTCTATAAAGTCTATAATAAAATCCTGTTGCATTTACGTTATAAACTTGAATAACAAGGTCATCTAGTGTAGTGCCCACTACTCCGCTTGGGGGGTTTCCTGTAAAAATTGTTGCAGTTACAATAGGGGTATCAGAAAAAGAATTTGTTCCTGTGTTTGAATCAGCAAAAGTAACAGACCCATAATAAACCGTAGGTGTATTGGAGTTGTCTGGTGTATAAGATGATGCACGACCAAAAATAATAGCTTGTGAGGCAGGGTCGTACTGATGTGCGTATTGTGTTGCTGACCACGTAATGGAACTGGTTATGCCAAAATTATTAGTAATAGATGCAAGACTATCGCTATGTTGATTTACAACATTAATAACTTGGTGCCAGGCAGCCAAATCAATGATATTTGGATCTGAAATCTTAATATACGCCATTTATTAACCTCTTCTTATTTATATATAAATTATACCATTTTTGAGCCATTTTAGTAAGATACCCCCTTGTCAATTTGATTAAGGACTAATGTGGTTTTAAGTCCCTGATTAAATGCTTGGGAAACTGAATGTACGGCATATTTTTGTTGATTAATTTTAGACAAAGAATAATTAATTGTTATAACATCTCCTACTTGAATTAAAGGGTTGCCAAATAATTGTATAGTTGTATCTTTTGCAAACCCGTCAAATCCTTTAGCCATTAATGATATAAGTTTATTAGCTGATTCGGCAGATTGAATCCATGAAGAGTCTACCTGTGCAACTTCTGTAGCATTTGACGGATCAGTTACAACCTGTAAAACTTGAGGGTCAGCGGGACCAACAATTTCATGAGTCCAAATAGTAAATCTTGAATCAACATTAATGTTTGAGTCTGGCTTATGAGCTAAATAAATCATTTGATTTTTATTGTTTGTTATAGCCATTTTTGCTCTAAAACCTGTATTTAAAACTGTTGAAAAAGACAACCCATATTCATCAATAACTTGTTGTTGCTTATATGCTTGATCATAAACTTCTGTTCCAGGGTAGTACTGTAATAAATAACCTCCCCAATAACTATCTGATGTTACTGCTGCAGGATTAGAATATTGAAGATCATAAACATTAACACCCACAATCTCTGGATTTGTTTGCATTATATAACTTCTATATTTATTAAAAATATTTTCTTTTTGGACGATTGCATTTAAAAATTCTCTATCTTGATACCAATAATTTACACTACGCTCCCAAAGAATTTTTTCGTTAGCATAAATTTCTCTTAAGTTTGCAGGAACTACAGTTGAAGAAACGCCCCCAGATACGGTTTGACTTCCTGCAATACCAAATGGGTATGTTGATGTGCAAAAACCAAAATATTTATTAGTTGTGTTAAATCCTGTTGAGCTTAATACAACATTTTTTCTTAAGCCAGTAGATGAGTTTTTATCTGTGGCTTTCCAGTTTGGTGTAAGTAAGGGGGTAGTTACTGTAGCAGGAACTTGAAACCCTGTTACTAAACAATTATTTAAAAATACTTTAATTAATTGACCGCTGTCTTCTCCTGTTGAGTTTGTAGCATCTGTTCCGTCTGAAGTCCAATGTACTACTCTTAAATTAAATACATTATCAGATACAGTTGTATAACTTACAGCTCCTTTAGAACTTGTTTGTTTTGAAAAAACTTGTTGATTATTTAAAATAAGATTGTTAACTGTTCCTGTTACATCAGCCCAGGCGATCTGGGTTAAAGTTCCTGAAATAATCTTTGAGATAGAAATTAAATATGTATATACAGGAGGGTTATATACAGTATAGAATGGTCCTGCTGTTTTATTGTTAATGGTATTAAATTGTACCAACTCAACAAAATATCCGTCAGATGTTGATCCGTTATTGTTAAAAAACAGTCCTGCAGTTGCCATTTGCTGGTTTGTTAAATCAAACTTAACGGAATATGTGTGGTAACCAACATCTTGTTGAGATGGGTATACCAAACATTTTGTAGCTGATGGAGCAGATACTGCAAGTTTAGTTATAGTGGGAAGAGGTGCTGTTGCTGTAACAACTGAAGTTCTTGTTGTTCCAGTAGACATGACGTTACTTGAATTAATTGATGCTTCTAGTAAACCTTTTGAACTTGCTGATGATGCAAGAGAATGTGCTTTAGGAACTGTACCAAATAAACCTCTTTGTACATTTGTTACTCTACCCGTTGGTTGAACCAATATATCGTAGTCTGAGGATACTGTGGCTTGCCCCCCAGAAACATAAGAACTGGTGGTTACACCGCTTACTGTAAATGTTGAAGATGTTGCAGATAAAATTTTACCCGTGCCATTGTATCCTGCGGGAATAACACCTACAACAGAAACTTTTTGTCCTGTTTGAAAAGAATTATTTGCAGTAAATGTAATAGTTGAACCGTTCCCAGAAGCACCTGTAATTTGAGAATAATTTGAGGATAAAAGTCCAACAGAATATTTTTTAATAAAACGATTTACTTCTGCATTTAACTCTATATCATTTTTAACAGAAACATATGTAGAGTTTGATTGATTGGAATATTGAGATAATTTATATTCTTTATATACAAATGATACAAGTTCATCCTCAATTACCGCATAGCCATTATTGCTTAAAGTAAATGTATGGAATAAATCAAGAAGATCGTTTGTATTAATTGTGTAAGCATTATCTGTTTCTGCCATATTAGAATATAAATAATTAAATCCTACAGAGTCTGCCGTTTCTTGTGACCACATAATGTCATTTGATGTTGTTAAAACATATGAAGGACTATTTCTAGCACTTGGATCAGTTGCATTTTGCATGGCCAATGTTTGTTTAATTTTTGGAACTTGATATCTTAAAGAAAGTTTTCCAGGCTTTGCTTTATTTAGAACTGTATATCCACCTTGTAAAATTGATGAATCAGATATAGTAATATTTGAGCTTTTAGTATTAAGAATTTGTGAAAGGCTTTTAAATCTCATAATGCCATATTCATCAATATATGCACCAATTTGATATGCTAAGAATATCTCTGATAGTACATCTACTATTGTTGAATCCCGCCCGTTTGCATAAAAATAGGAAAGATCAAGTGGGGTCGTATAATCGCTACAAACATCATATAGTGAGTCAGCATCATAATCGCTAAATCCAGATAGCTCTAATATGTTTGATATAACATCAAATACTGGCTTTAAATTGGCAGCGTAGTCGGATACGGGGGTTGTTTGAAGATATCTGGTAATATCATAAGCGGTGATTTTAACATCTTTAATATCTGTTTCATCCCAAGAATCTGAATAAAATACTCCCCCAGGGATATATGTGCCTGTTGATCCATTTGGTTGAACAAAGTTGTTTGCAGTAGAATCAAAATAAGATTTTAATGTCCAACCAGTATAAAACTTAATATTTTTTCTAAGCATGTTAGATAATACATTTGTAGACAAATTACTTTGACTTGAAAAAATAGGTACAAAACCATTACTTAAAGCAATTGGAATAGCAGAAAGATTAATTGTGGCGTCATCTGCGTTAATTGAAGAAATTGGCACAAAATTGTTTTTAGAATCTAAAGATTTATTAATTGTAACATCTTTTACAAAATCTGTTAAATCAATCTCTAATCTTGGAGAAACCTCAATTAATTGCATTCTTGATAAATCAGAAGTAAAGTTTGAATTACTATATCCTGAAAAATCTGTTGTTGCAGTTGACGAAAGTTGTTGAACAGAGATCCAGTTAACTGTAGTGTATGTTGTTAAGGCACCTGATGAATTAAACTTTGGCATAGTAGTCCAACGAGTTTTGGTCCAAGCAGACCCATTCCAGTACAGGGTGACTACGCCATTTATATACCCGTCTGCATTTGCTACAGGAGTAATTGTTGTTGATCCGTCTACTATGACTGCAGAGCCATTAATATATAAAGAAAATTGAGGGTAACTCATCAATGTATTAAATTTAATTACAATTTTATTTACATTAATATTTTGCGAATACAATGCAGCTATTTGTTGGCTTGATGTATCAGAAACAAAATATTTATATGTTGCCATTTCGTTTGGCAATGAATTTTTGTACAAAGGAACTGGCTGTTTTGCCATTGTAAATGATGGTGATTGAGATATTGCACTTACAGGTGAATATGCTGATCCTGCATATCCATTCAAAATATTAGATGAACGATTAATTTTTCTAAAAGTAGAAGGCACTGGAGCATTTGAATTACCAGTTGTTACATAAGATTCGCCTGGTCTAAAATAAGTAAATGCACTATCTGTTGGCCATAGCGAGTGATACTGATAGTCAAAAAATGTTGTTGCAAAAAATTGCGGAGGAGTAAAGTAAACGGTTGTTGCTGTAGAATCCGAGTTTAAAGAGTTAGCAGAAATTGTATAGTTAAGCGTTGTAATAGTATCTGATGAATTATAGCCACCAATATATGTTTCAAGCTTTGTCCATCCGTATGAATTTGTTTCTATATATGATGAACCGTACTGTGTATTTGACTGACCTTTTCCATACCCATTAATTGATATTGGTAAATTATTATTAGTTTTAAAATAAATAACAACTTTATAAGCTGGAGAGCTTAAACCTGAAGCTGTATATACTACATTGCCCGAAGCTGTTCTATTTCCTGCAGCTAGTGTAAAACTATTTACACTAAACCCAGGAAGCTGGCTGTCAATCCCTCCTGTTGTAATTGATCCTGATTGAAGTGTTGGATTAACAGGAGTACCGCTACCCGCTACAGTAATGTATGGAGCATTAAATAAATTATGATTCCATTCAGCAGAAATTACTGGCTGAAGTTCAATAGAATTTGAGTTTAAAAAAATATTTGAGTTGACATTAGATAGCATTAGATCTCCGTAAATTCCGCTGTTAGATTTACGTAGTCAAACCCTGACCTTCTTTTTGTGACATCATATGTAAATGTTGTCATAAATGCATTATAAACTTGACCTGTTGTACCTTTAGAATCAACATAACTATTTGCAAGCGGAATTGAATTTGTTTGCGGTGTATCAAGAGCATACATTAATTTAACATAAATTGGATTAAATGAATTACCTTCATAAAAAGCTTTTAACCACGCAGCACCATAGGATCCGCTACTGTAGTCTACAAGATTTGAATCTTGTGTTGGAAAGTCTTTCCATTCAATTTTAATAACAAATTTACGGGCTACAATAAATTTTCTTAATGTTCCATTAGCCATTCTATCTGTAGATTCAACCAAAGTATATGTAACATTAATTGGTTGGCGATTATGATCTGAAAGCTTGTACCAAACCATATTTTCAGGTATTGTTGTAGCAACGCCATTTGAGTCAAAACCTAGTGATATTTGAACTCCTTGTGGAATCGAATATGTCATTTAACAAGCCCCCCAGTAATTTTTTGGCTTGCTCCGTGTGGTACCGTTGGTGCTTGTGGTTTTTTAGTACTTACGCCCATGCCATTTGTTTGAGTTTTAGCTTTTGCAATCGCATCTAATGTTCCAGACTGTGCGCCCTTTGCAACTGCTGCTGCAATTGATACAGGGTTATCTAAACCGCTAATAGCAATACTATTCTGTACAGTAATTGTACCAGTTCCTGATGCATTACTTGCAAGTCTAGCAAGATTAGCAGTTTTAGATACTGAAGAATCAATGTTGTGGCTTTGATTAGCAATAGCATCATTTAAATCAGCAAGAGCTTGTGAGAATTGATCTGCCCTTAATTGAATGCTATCAATAGTATTTTGCATTTGATTTTCTTTTGTAGTTGTAGCAAAATCAATACCTAATGCTGTTGCTGCTTGACCTGCTTCAGCAGCTCCCAAATAATTACCACTCATTAAAGCAGTTTTTTGATCTTGCATTAAACTAAAACGTTTATTTTCATAATCAAGAATTCTTTGAGCTTCTGTAGCTTGTTGTTTATAAATTTTAAGTTGTTCGTTTAGACCTTTAGTAACAATATTTTCATCTCTTACTCTTGCTTCAAGAACTTTTTTAATTGCCGTTTGAGCGGAAGACGGTGTAAATGATGTTGGTGTACTTGAACTGCTTCCTGGAGGTGGTGTAGATCCTCCATTAGCTGCAGACTGTGCAATTGCAATTGCATCTTTATATTTGTTATAAAGATCAGTAATTCCAGAATCTCCTTTTGCTAAAGCTGCTGCTACTTGATCTTGAGTAACAAGTGAGCTTGTTAATAATGCCCCAGCTTTAATTAAATCTAAAGTCGTTCCATTTCCTTTTCTAAGCTTATCTGTATAAACAGAAAGTCCTGGAGCTTGTTTATTTAAGTTGTTTGCAAAAGCTTGGTAAACTTGATCAGTATTAATTGTTTTTAAAGCTAAATCTTTATTTGCACCTGACATTTGAGTAATAACGTTTGTAACATTTTTTGCACCACTATTAGCTAAATTATTTAAGCTAGAAACAAGTCCGTCTACCGCTGCTTGAGTTTGTTGGAATCCCGCATCTCCTGCTTTTTGTCCTGATCCTGCATTAGCAATACCTTTTGCAAAAGCATCACTAGCTCCGCCTCTAACTCCTGAAGGAATAGATGTTGATCTTACTCCAATACCTTTAGCATATTGTTGTTGTGCTAAACCTATTTGGCTAATAAACGCAGTTCCCGCATCTGCACCTATATTTTTTAATGCTGCATTTGTTTGAGCAATAACAATTGGGGATGTTCCTGCAGCTAACATTAAGGAATTGGCATTTTGTAAAGCTTGAGATTGAGTATATCCTGCAGCAATATCAGAACTATATCTTTTTTGCATTTCAAATTTAACGCCATTTGCATCTTGGCTTCCTAAGTTTTTAATATAATCTTTTGTCATTTGATCTGAAGCATTTAAATATGCTTGGGTTAAAGCATCTACTGCTGCTTTGTTATCTGAAACAGATTTAATATGCTTATCTAATCCGTCTGTGGTTTTTGAAAAATCATAACTTGACAATGGCTTAAAGCTAATTCCAAAAGCTTGATTAGCGACTGCTGTTGTTTGGAAACTTTGTGTTAATGCATTTGTACTAATTCTTGCACTTTCTGATGCTTTTTTAAATATATCAACTAATCCTGTTACAGCTAATCCAAGTCCAGCTCCCGCCCCTAAGCTCATGCCAGGTATGAATGAAGCGATCATTGCTCCAGTTGTGGCTGCATCAATACCGCTTTTTACTGCTCCGCCTACTCCAGTTGATGGTAACACAGCATTTGCAGCCATTTGAGCACCAAATAAACCTATGCCACTAGCTGGTCCACCACTTGTAACCTTAGATAATGTTCTGCCCAAAAAGCCTTTAATTCCAGTTGCTGCTTTTTCTTCTACAATAGGCATTGATCCAAGTGTCTCTTCTGCACCCTTGGCTATTGAAGTTTCTGCATTTTTTGCAACATTTACCGCAATTGCTTGACCTGCTGCTGCAGTAGCTTCATCTACTGATGCACTATAAGAAGCACTTCTTGCATATGGAGAATAACCATTTTCTTTTAATGTAGGGTTTCTATTTACTGTTCTAACCTTATTACCACTTTTTCTTGCAACATCTTCGCCTGCGTACATAACTTGTGAACCATTACCCATTGTAAGTTCACCGCTTGCAAGACCTTCATTAATTACTGATGTTGGAATTTGTAATCTTGCTTGACCAATTTGAGTTGCAGCTACGGCCATAGCTCTAGCAACTTGACCTTCTGCTGTTGCTAACTCTTTATTTGCAGCAATAACTTCCGTTGTTGCTTGGCTAAGAATTCCGTCAGTAACTTTTTGTTCTTCTGTAGCTGTTGCAATCTCAACTGCTCTAGCACCAATTTGTTTTTCTAAATTATTTGTTGCTGCAACAATTACTGGATCTGTTATATTTGCTCCGCCTTGACCAACTGAAAATAATGTTTTGTTTGTGCGGGAGTTCCATTGTGCAATAAATTTATCAATTTCAACTCCACCTTCTTTAAGTGCTTGGTTTATGCCAGAAGGCAGCTCTGCAATTAAATTAGAAACTCCACTAATATAAGGTGCAAATCTAGCTTGAACTTCTGGGCCAAACATTGCCATGGCTGCTTGTGCCCCAGCAGAACCTGGTTCAAATGCGGTTACTAAGTGAGATCTTTCTAATCCTTGTTCTTTCATTCCCAAACCATTTGCTATTCCAGCAACAGAAGGAATCCCACCAGGTGCACCAGCGTTCATCGCTGCTACCATTTCTGTAAGACTCTTAGTTAAATCTTGAACTGCTCTATCTAATACTGTTGCTGCATCTGCATCGCCCAACATTTTATCTTGGAATAATTGTGCTGCATTCTTAGATGCAATTAATTCTGGAGTTAAATATTCTTTAAGGCTTTTTGTTCCTGTAATTAAATTTTTAAGTGCAAAACCACCTTTTAAAACATAACCAGCAAAGTTAGCCATTAAACCAGTAAGCATGATAACTGGACCAGAGAGTGCAACACCTGCTGCTAAAATGCCAAACAACATCTTTAGTGGACCTGGAAGTCCTTCAAATACTTTAGAAATTTTATTTGCAAAATTAAGCAATACTGTTCCAATTTTAACAATTTGTTGACCAACTGGGTATAAATCTGCCTTAAAAGTATTAAGTGCAATTTGCCACTGGGCTGTTGGTGATGATGTCGCTTGCTTCATTTCTTGGTTTGCAAGATCTTGAAGTGCAGAAGATGTTGCACCAGCGACTTTAATAGCATTGGCAGTTTGAGAGCCTGTTCTATTAAAGTTTTCAAGCAATGCTGAAATTCTTGAGAATTGATATTTACCAAATAATTTTTCAATTAGTTGTTCTCTAACAAGTGGAGAAAGATTTTTTAATGATGCTTGTAAAGCTTCAATCATTTGAACTGGACCGCCTGCATTTTTTAAAGCACTTACATTAATACCAAATTTTGCAAACTCCTTTGTTGCTGCAGAAGTTGGAGCAATAATAGATGCGAATGCAGATTTAAGTGCGTTAGCAGCTTGTGCTGCAGGAACACCTGCTTCTTTCATGGCAAGAATCATAACAGCAGTATCTTTATAGCTTCCTCCAAGCTGATCAATAATTGGACCAACTTTACTTTCTGATTCAATTAAGTCAGTCATAGAAAGAGATGTTTGCTTCTGAATAGATGCAAAATAGTTAACAGCATCAGCAAGTTGAGTTTGATTTAATTTATAAACATTTGAAAGACCAATAACACCACGTGTTGCTACATCTTGTGTTAGGTTTCCAAGTTTTGCAAGTCTTACTGTTTGTTCTGTGGCTGTAGTAAGATCAGAACCCATTTTGCCCATAGCAGCAAATGATGAGGCAACGCCTATTGTAAATTCTTGAGCAATACCTGTTGTAGCAGCCATTTTTCTTCCAAGATCCAAAACTTGGTTAGAAATTTGATCAATTGAATTTTGGCTTGGAGGAGTTAATCCTTCTCCGTATACTTTTTGTAATTGAGTTAATGCACCATTTGTAGCATCAAAAGCCTTAACTGCATTAGATGCAAATATTGTCAATGGTACAGACATACCTACAGTTAATTGACGACCCGCCCACTGCGTATTTTTACCCCAGTTAATAAGAGACTGAGTTCCTTTATCAACAGCAATGTTATATAAATTTTGATAATTAGCTGCTATTTTAGTAGCATCAGCAACTGCATTAATTTGTGTGGGCGTATAAACTGAAAAAACGCCTTGTTTGCCAGGCTGTTGCATGATTATTGAATTTTGTAATTTTGTTTGTTCTACGGCCAAAGCCTTCATTGATGTTACTGCTTGGCTAGATTGGTTTTTAATAATATTAAAATAATCAGTAAGCTTTAATTTTCCTGTTGTTAAAGCATTACCAAAATTATCTGTTTCTGTTTTTAATTTAACAGTTTGCTCTGTAAATTGCCCAGAGGCAACCATGGCATTTTTAAAATTAGTATTTAAATTATTTAATTGATTGCTAAGATCTGATGTAAGAGAAGTACCTGCAAGTGATTTTTGTAATGCAGCAACTTGTGTTTTAAGTGCAGTAAGTTTAGCGTTAATATCGCTAAAATCGCCAAGTCCAACTATATTTAATTCAATATTAGCAGACATTACTCACCCCCAAATTGCATAAATGCTAAACCTTCTCCTGCTCCGAACCCTTCCTCTGTTGCATGATAACCAGAGTTCATTGTAATATCTGGTGCTTCTTCATCTTCTGCATCAAGGTCAATTCCTTGAATTGCTGCAAGGAATTTTCTGTGTTCGTTAACCTGTTTCCTTTGAACTTCTAGCAAAGCTGTAAGTTCTTCAAGAGACAAATTACTTTCTAGCTCGTCAAAGTTTTTCCAATGACCAAGCAAGAAAACTTCGGACTCTAAGGAGCGAAGATCTAGTTCGTCCCAACTAGAGCTGCTCCCAGAAGGTTTGGGTCTGTGAGCTTTAGACCGCCTGCAACTTCAAGAATTTTCATCATAGTAGGAACTTCAATTAACTCTTCAAATTTATCTTTATCTGAAGCAAGTTCTGGTCGTGTTGTTTCCAAGCAAACCATGGCTCCTTTAATAAAGAAATCCATTGCTTCTTGTTCTGAAGCGTTATCTGCGTCCATGCCTTGTATAATAGTCATAAATTTTCTTAATTGTTTAATAGGTAATGGCTTGAGGGTAATCGTTGTACCATCAGCTAATTCAATTTCTACTACATCATATACTGTTGTTGCCAATTAATAGCTCCTCTGTTTGTTAGTTAAATTATACCAATAAAATCAGTATAAACAAATTCAAGACCCCGCCATTTCTGACGGGGCTTGAAATTTTATATTAAGTTGTATATTAAGTTATATTTAGATTGTGCCGTATACTCGGTCAATTACAACGCCGTATTCTGCACCTGCGTATGATGCGTCAGCATCATCTGGGAGACAACGGAAGTTGATTGGGAATACAGTAGCAGCATCACGCTTTAAAGCATGCATTGTTGTATCAATTTGAACAACACGACGAGCAATGTAAACACGCTCTTTTTGCTTAAGATCTGAGGTATGTGGAAGACCTGTTGATCCACCTGCACCTGCAGACTGTGATGGATCGTATTGTGATCCGATTTGACGTGAGGCAGAACCTACGAAAACAACTGTACGCTCAACAGGAGTATCTCCTACTGCACCTGCAACTAAGTTAAGGGTTGCTGTAGATGAACCTGTATTGTTCAAAGTATAAACTGTTGAACCTGCTGAAGTTGTAACATAATCTGATTGTCCCCATGAGACGTTAAGATTTTCAAGAGTTCCTTCTGCAAGTTCTGTCTTAAGCATAACCTTGAGAGTTTGCTTGAATAGACGAGCTGCATCAAGAAGCTGGTCAACCAAAATTTCACCGTATACTGGTTCGTATGAAACTTCAAGTCCAGCAGATGTAAAACCTACTTGACGAAAATCTGATCCTGCATTAAGTTGAGCATTAGCTGAAGAGCCTGCTGCAACAATATTGCTTGAAATGTAACTTGGTGTTGTTAGTGGTCGGTTTGCACCATTCTTGTTAGAGATGTATAGGTTTGCTGCACCGACGATAACGTTTCTAGTACTTGTAGCCATTTATTTATTTCACCACCTTATTTATTTTAAAATTAACAAAGATGACAATTTACTTCCTCGGGATTAATCATAGCATTAATTAGATATAAAACAAACTTTAGATATATCTGCCAGTAAGAGGATCGGTTTGACGAGTATAAGCGTAATGAAATGTTAGCATTCCAGTCATAAATCCACCTTCTGTTTGAAATGGTTGGATTGGGTCAGCTGATTCAAGATGAAACCATAGAAAGGTAAATGGACTTGTTGGGTTTACCTCTAAATTAATATCTTTTGCAGAAAGATCATATCTACGAACTAAATCAATTAAAAAGTTAATAATTGTTTGGACTTCTTCTGATGAGGTAGATGTTATCTCTAGGGTCATAGATTCTTCAGAGATCCACCATTGAACTCCCCGACTTTTTTGAATAACATCATAAATAATGTATGTTTTAGCTGGCAGCAAATTGTTAAATTCTGGAACCTGTTGAGCAGGAATAATTGGGATTAAAGGCGTAGTAAATCCATCTGCAATATATGAATTTAAATTAATTAATTTAGCATTAACTAACTCTTGCAATATTGCTTTTCTTACGTCATAGGACGCAACTCTTGTGTAATCTGCTGTCATTTGATTGCTGTTACTCCCTTAGAATATTCTTCTGAAACTGCTTTAACTACGCTTCTAACACCCGTAACACCTATCCTGTTATTTGCAGTCAAAGCTAAAGATACATCATTAACTATTTTCTCATATAACCCTGACGAATTCATAATTGAATCGGCATTTGTTGTATACCACTCAACCATAAAGTTGTAAAAAGAGTTTTTTGTTTGCATACCGCCTGGATTGTTAATTGTAATAACAGTTCCTGGCTTTATAAATACTTGTCCCTCTGATCCCAAAAATGTTAAAATTTTACTAGATTGAATAGTTACTGGTCTTCCTTCTTCCATAACTTGAGCTTTATATCTAAATACACTTTGTGATGTAACAGATTTTCCTGTGGGTCCAGGAATTTGAAGCTCTGGGTTTACTGGTACAGGAACCCTAGATAAATTAAAATTTGTGTTTATATCTAAAACGCCATTTAAAATACTTGCTCTTTCAATAACAAAAAGTCTAGCGTTTGGATTACCTAATCCGCCCCATTCATAAACGTGATGCATTCTTTTTGGGTTTTGTACAGCAAACCTATCTACTGCAAGTGCAAATCTTTCACCTGTTATTGTAAACACAGCTTTTGCTATTTCTTGCAAGACTGTAGGTCGTGAAAGTTCTTTGGCACTATTAACAACTTCTTCTACACGGCTAATTAAATTATTAGCATTAATGTTCAGTGTTATCATTGCTTTGTACTGGAACCCTTTGTAGAACTGCTTCAAAATAAGAAACTTTGCCAAACGGATCTAATACTGGATGTGAAGAAAATATTTCAAAAATAGAGTCTGGCTCACCGTATCTGTCAAGCTCAATAAAAACTTGTTGACCATCGCTTGAGCGAATATCATTTAATCTCCAACGCTTACTAAGTAACTCTAAAGATTTTACACGAAGTTGAAGTTTTTCTGCATACCCGCCGTAAGAGCCTTTGTCAAATTGTTTGCTATCTCCTCTGGTTGAAGCTCCGCCAGATTTAATTGGTTCTACTTTACAAGGAATAGTTTTACTATAAACCCATTCTCTTGTAATAGCACCAGTGTCTGGGTTTTGAGCATTTTGCTGAACCCAAACTTCTGCTGACATGTTCATAATAGAACTCATAAATGAATTAAACATTAGATAATTACAATATTAACGTGACGGTATTGGTCCAAGATATTATCTACGGTTACATTACCAGTTCCGTTAAACGCTCCCTTTGCCATTTCAAATGAAATCTCACTAAGATCAACTTTTTGTAAGTACTTGTTTCTCCAGTTAAAGTCATTTGCTAAGATATCATTAATTAAAAGCATTGTTGCAATTTTAATGTCATCTGGCACATACTTGTACCCAATTTGACCTTGAAATTTGTATCTTGCATTATCTTGAAAACGTCCGTAATAAAGGACTGCTGGATCTACGTTATTGTCGTATCTTACATCCCAGCCTTGATCATAAATTCTTACTGCAAATCCTGTTTGTGTAATTTCAAGAGGGAAACCAAATGTGTTGACATAAGGAGTAACAGTGTTATCAATAACAAGAATATCGTTCTCCCATACCTTGTCAATTGTAAGCATTCTTTCAGTAAATTGTAGTGCATCTGAGCCTTTACCAAACATTTCTTGGCTTCCATAGTAGCACCAAAACTTTTGTCCTGTGTACCCGTCTACAATTGTTCGTGCAACTTTTTCAGCTGCAATAATTTTATTTTCATCTTGATAATTTAACTCTGAAGGAGTTGATCCATACTGAAAGAAATCAATAACATCTGAAGGCGTAGCATATACGCTATCTACAGAATAATATTCATTTTGTGTTGCAGAAACTCCGTTAACAATATATGTCCAGCGTAGCTCTAATACTCTATTAATGTTGGTAATAGCAGGTGTCAGCAAGTAAGAATATATTCCAGAGGGTACCTCGTCAACTGGTGTGCAATTTTCATAACCAATAATTGGTGCAGAATCATTATCTGCGTCATAGATTGCTAAGGTTGGCAGGGAGTCTGCTTGTGATAATATGCCACTGTTAAAGACATTTAGAAGAACCTTGGCTTCTTGATTTCTGGTTATGTTTTGCACTTATTGCCTCCTAAGCGTAAAACTCCTGAGCTTCTCTAGGAGTTGCTAATCTGAATCCATCTTGATGGTCAAAAATAGCTTGAGCTTCTGATTCGGACATTGCCACGAATGGGTGCTCTCTGGTAAATGTATAGTTCATTGTATTGTAAGAGTGATTATCTCTTTCCATCTTAACAAGAACTGACTTTGTTGTCTTCATGATCCTTTGTTCTCTTTTCTTCTTTTCAAGCTCAGAGATTTCAATATCTTGCTTTTCAACATTAGTAAACTTTTGATACATATCATATGAGATTCCTTCTTCTTGAAGGACTGCAATGATTTCTGGTTTTGTCTTATATTCCTCTGAATCAATACCAAAAGCTTCTGCTGCTTTTCTTAATTCTGCGATTTTTAGATCTGTAAATGACATTTTTATACCTTTCGTCATGTTAATTATATCAGATAATGACTAAGGGCAGGATTTGACTCCCGCCCTTAATCTTGCAACTAATTAATATTAGTATGTATTTCCGTTTACGCCACCTGTAACGTTTGCACCGTTTGTAACGGAACCGAACGCACCTGAAGCAACAGAACCAGCAACCTTGACGTTCTTCACGATAACGTGAGCGTCATAGTTTTCCATTTGTGCACCAACACGGATGAAAAGTGTATATTCGATTGTATCCTTCTTTGGTTGGAACAAACGATACACAGTTACATCACGCTTAATACCAATGATAAAGTTCTGTGGGAATGTTAAGTGTACATCGCCATGATAGCCTGTAGCACCGCTGTAATCTCCTGCAACGGTTTCTGTGATCAACGGAACGTTGATAACTGGAATACCAAATGCGTATGGAGTTACAGAACCTGGACCACCATCGTTAGCAGCGACATCACCACGAATGATACCTGAAGCGATATCAAATGGGTTGAAGCCAGAGCTTGTCATAGCGGTTAGGTTGTACAAGTAATCTTGTACCAAGTTCGATCCTGTGAAGAAACGAAGTTGATTACGGCGTTGCTTGTACTTACGTGGGAGTGTCTTGATTGCAAGGTTGAATACAGCCTTGTCAAGTCCAACACCTTGTGCATCAACAACGTGTGCGTTGTCGAGAGCGAGCTGACGGAATCCCTTAAATGCAGAAAGAAGACCAGATCCAGTACCAGTACCATTGATTAGAACATCCTCAATGTCGTTACCAGCTTGGGTAGCCATCAAACGTGCAATGTGATCTTCTAGATCTGGACCCTCAACGTTGTCCTCTAGGGACTCTGATGAAAGTTCCCAGTCAAGACGCAACTTGCGTGTTGTTAGAGAGATCTTGTTAAATGTTGCAGCAGCAGATGCGAAACCTGCTCCTGTTGAGTTAGTATAATCACGTGGATTATCTTCTTGTGCAACTGTCATGATACGTTGTCCAACTGCAACACGATCAATTTCGGTTGTGTTTGAACGCATACGAATTGTACGAGCTGCCTTAGCTAGGATTGTCGCATCCCACATGTAATCCAAGAAGCGATTAGCTTGATCTGGATATAGAAGACCGTTACCTGAAAGGGTAGCAGAATCTGTAGAAGCGTTGACTGCTGAGGAACCGAGGTTCGTAGTATCAATTACTTTTTGTAGAAGTTCATTACTCATTTTTTTATTTCACCACCTTATTTTTTTTATAGATTTATTTTGTTATGCTTGATAACCCGAGGAAGGTTCCTTGCCATAGACTTTTTTGTATCTTTGTTTCTTCCAATGATCCATTAAGGTCACTGGACTTCTTAACTGCGGTTGCGGATTCAAATCCTTTTAGCTGATGATCAACATAGTCAATCTTGCTATACATGTCCGTTACCGACTTTTGTAGTGCATCGTACTTCTCTGTTAAATCAGAGATTGCCTTTTGAATACCTGATGTTGTTTCCTCAAACATCTTGGTAACTGCTAGTACTGCATCATTATTTTCATTTAAATTCTTTGATAGAGATTCTCCAAGGAAGCTCTTAAGGTCATTGACCATCTTCTCAAAGTCAATTGTATCTTCAACCTCTGAAATAGTTACAGCTTTTTCAATTGATTCCCCAGCATCAACTGATGCTACTTCTTCAACTACCGCAACTTCTTCGGCTGGAGCTTCTGCAACAACTTCATTAGTTGTTACTTCTGTATCTTCTGCCATTTCATTACCTCCTTCAGCTTTCTTGATTTTTTGTCCATCATTGAACAAAACCTTTTGTTTTTCATTTTGATCAGGATAAAGATTGATTCCAACTGTGCTATCAATTACATTACCACTTGCACCAGGGGCAGCAGTTTCTGTTGCTTCATGTGCAGCTGTTGGTGCATCATCTTTTTTAAAATATGAATCAATAACTTTTTCAATTGATTCAAACTTTTCTGAATCAGATTGTTCTACCCAACCAATTGTTGACATACTGTCTCCACAAACAACACAACTTTTTGTTGTTGCTGTTGATGTTGATGCAACTTCATCTGTTGCACACCAGAATACATTTTCTGTTGGAGTATTTTCTGCCATTTTTTGAATAGAAAAAATATTTGCAAGTGGGTTTGCTGGAGAATCTACAAGTGATAGTTCATGCAAATCATAATCATGAATAACTCTTCTTGTATCTTCTTCTCCGTCTACCTTTTCCATCTTTGCATCATTGATGTTACCACCAATTGAAAATCCGCCGTATGTTCCATCCAAGCACTTCTCCCATGCATCGGGTGCACCTTTAGAGATATATGCCGTTACATAAATTCCATTATACTTTTTGCCTGTTGACTTATCAAAAAATGAATCTTCTTTAAAATTAATCATTTTTCCAACAGCACTTGGTCCGTGCATCTCACGGATATTTCCTCTAAATCTTTCAAAGGCTTTCTTGCTTGCTTCTGCTGTTACAACATCCCCATGATGATCAACGTTATCTAATGAAGCAAATCCTGACACAGTTCTTTTTTCCTTATTGACTTTTGCAATAGGAAAGGCAAGAGTCATTGTTGACTCGCTATTTTGCCAATAAGTTTTTTGAATGTCCATATGTAAATAAATAGTATCAGTTTTTATGAATAAAACATAATTTAACTAATATTTTTTTCTTCTTTTGGAACAATTTTGACGTTCTGAAATTGTTGATTTTGTGGGTTTCCTGGGATTGTAAATTGAGGAGGAACCCCTTTGTCCCCATCATTTATGTTATTAACATAGGGGGTTTCTATATGAGATTGTGGCATTACATTGGGAGATGCTGTTGAATTATGTGATACTAGACCGCCAGTTATAAACCCGCCAAATGTATACCAAAGGGTTGCTGCATCATGGGCAAAACCACGGCATGCCCACGGGATACCCGCTGATATCATGGCTATACCAAGCTGTTTAGCGTCCCCAATATTAAATTTAAAGTGATGATGTAGATTCATAATGATCCCTTTAAAGTATCATAAACTATTTGGGGTACTTGTCCTGCTTTTACTATAATACCCGCTTTTTTATCAAATATAACAAGTGCTGCCTGTGTTTGAGTATTCATTGTTCCCGTAGCATATTTTGCTACAAGTAAGCCTTTTTTAACTAAAGCTTTTTGAACTGTTAATACTGCATCATTAGTTTGACCTAATGTAAAAGAATTTGATGTTGATGGAAATGGTGGAGCATAAAATGCAGTGGGTGTAGGTGTCGGAGTTGCTGTTGAATTATTAGCAGTGCCAGTATGTGACATTCCAAGTGCTCCTGCAACTCCTGTTCCAACAGTAGCAACTGTTGCCGTTGCTTTTTTACTTGTAGCAATAGATTTTGTTGGTTGAACAGTTACTGGATATTTAGGTCTTACAATTGCCATAACATAAAGATATGGACGATGTTCCCTATAACATCCTCCGCCATTTGCAGCAGATTTTCCTGTTGAATCACTAGTATTAAAACCAATTGTAGTTAATCCATCGGCACTTGCTGCCTCAACAATTTCTACATGTTCTGCAACACCTGTTCCCCATGAAAAGAAAACAAGATCACCAGGTTGTGCTTGATATTTATTTACAACTAAGCCTTGACGTTGAAACCAATTTAATCCTGCAGGACAATATGCAAAACCTTTTTGAGTTTGAGCTGCAACAAGATTTGATAATCCAACTTGCCCAAAACACCAACTGATTCCCATTGCACAATAACTTGCGTTTGGAATGCCATACCATATTCCGTATGGGTTTTCATTCATAGGTCCTTCAATAAAACCTATTTGACTTCTAGCAACATTTAATACATCAAGTGGCGTTGCCATTTATTAATCCTGTTGTCTTCCCTCTCCTTGTGGGTTACGTCCAGTACCCATCTTGTCAGGAGCATTTAATGTTCTATCTTGACTACGTGTTTTATTTCCACTTGCATCAGATGCTGCATCTTGTGCTGCTTTAGGATTAATAATAAGCACTGCATCACCGCCTTCAAGCGGTGCCATGCCACGACGAGCACGAACTTCGTTAGGAGTAATAACTTGATCCTTAAGATAACGATCATCAATGCGTGATTGTGTTTCTTCGTCTGTAAGTGCAAGTTCATTAAATCTAAGAACAAATGCGTCTGTAAATTCTTTAATAATCAAGTTAATCTTAAACTCAAGCTCTTCTTGACGTGGACGACATACTTGTTCTTTAAATGTTTTGTCAGCATCTTTAGCATTTGCCAAAGAAACATTTGCAGGCATACCAAGCTTTGATACTGGTACACGGTGGGCCAAAAGAATACGGTCTCTATTTTCAATAGCATAGTTTTTAAATGAAGAATCTTGAACTCCAGCTTCAATAGGTTTCATATCAAACTCTACACGACCTTGTTCACCATCAGATGGTAGAGGAATGTAAAGGGTTCTGTGATTTCTTCCACGCAGTCCTGTTTGGAAAAATTCAAGCAACTTACGCTCAGAATCAGCTGTAAGCTTTGCACCCTTTACAGTAATAATATAACGTGGTACCGCTTTATTTTCAAAGTAATCTAAATTAAATCTTTGTGCAAATTCATCGCCTGCTACAGCATTTTTTGCTGCAAGGATATCTGGTACGCCATAATAGGTGTTTGATGGAGTAAATACTTTAAAATGAATTACTTCATTTGGCTGTGGATCTGTACCAATTTGATCAGGAGTTTCTGTGTCTCCAAAATTTCTAAAAAATGTATAACGGTTATAAACAACTTGTACAAAGCCATCACGGTGACGACGAATACGCATAGTGGTTGTAGGAATATGTCCAAGATAACCAATTTTTCCTGTTGATGTACGTCCTACTTCAAGATAAGCATTTCCTGTTGACTCAAGATCAATAAAAACTTTTTTCATATTTTCAATAAATGAATCATCTGAGTTCATTGATTCAAGATAATTACGCAACTCTTCTTTTGCTTGCTCTAACTTGTTACGCAATTTATCAAGTTTTTTTGGGTTATCCATAACCTCTTCAATTTTAGATGTTGTGTTCCAAGTATTATCAAACTTGTACCCCAAACCAACCACGTTTGCTGCTTTAGCATTTACTGCAGAGTGATGATATGGAGATACATCATAAAGTTGTGCTAGATAAAGCATATTGTATGGAGGTTGAACAATTTGAAATAATGAATATCCTGTTAAATCTAATGGGTCAAGCTTTTTAGATTTAGCATCTTGAATACCAGTAAAGGATTTTTCTAGTCTTGAAGCATTTCTTCTAAAGTTTGCACTTAATCCTTCTGACTTTTTAATCTCTTCCCATGGCTGTGAAAATGGATCAGGAAATTCTTGTTCTCTTTTTCTAAAAATGCCAAGATCAGCATCTGAGGTAATCTGTACCTCATCGCCTTCATCATCATTCATAATTGTTACATTGTGTTCCATATTAACCTAACTCCATCTCCCGCATTTCTTTAACGTATTCCATCATTGCTGGTAAATCTTGAGGGTCTGGAACTAAACCTAATTCTGCCCGAGATTTTTGTTCTTCTAATTCTTCATCGGTAACGGGTCTGTGACCAGAAAAGAACAGGGGCTGACCTTCATCTAAATCATATTCTTTTGCCGCTTTTTTTAATTTATTAATTTGCCTGATGTCTCCACGCATTGAAGGAATGCTTAAATAAGCTCCTTCTTCGTCTCTTACAACAGAACCGTCTGGCATCTGCCAAACATACATGCCCCAATTAACTTCATCAACTGGTGTTACTTTCATCTTACCCATATGCTTATAATACCATTTCTACTAGGTAAAGCCTAAATATTGAACAGTTACCTGCCAAAATTACTTACTATCTATATCTTTTTGGTACCCAAAGATGCTTTTTATAATACCCAACAATGTATTTTTTCTTTCTTTCCATTGCCCAATGTGCACTTTGTTGCAGATCTTTGTTTACTTTACTTTCCCATTCAGCTCTTTTAACTGGAAGTACATGCATATATGGCGTACCCGCTGGGATTATCCCTTCAAAACCTTCTTTAATGTGAAATGTGACGTTTCCAGCACCCCAGTATTGATCTGTATCCATAATTCCTGAAACTGTCGTAAAAGGTAAATCTGTTCGATTTAAGGGGTGTGTAAAAAGAGTAGACCAACCTTTTGGCGTTTTTACACCCCAATGCATATTCCAAGAAAAGTGTGCGTTGTAATGCCCTGGTGGTGTAGGATATTGTTCTACATGTCTAACAGCTAAAGGCGATAGCGTATCTGGCCTCCAAGTTAATTGTGGAATACCTCTGACATTTTTAACAACAATATCACACCAAGTTACATAATGGTAGCCACCTGTTAGTGCATCTAAATAAACCATGCAGTGTTTTAGAGATGCATTTACACTTTTATTATCTAATGGACCTAAAACAAGTTCATCTCCTCTATGATATTTTGGCATTTTTTTCCAAAAATCAGGAACATTTTTAATTGCTGAAACAGGACCGTCAACTATCTGAAATACGTCTTCTGTCCAAGGATAGAATTCAATTAACTGTTTTTGATCTTTATTTTTTTTACCAAACATTATAACTTCTTTCTAAATCATAAATATGCCTTGCTCTAGTATATTCGGCTTTATCAGTTTTGGCAAATTGCTCCATTTGCTCATAAAATAATTTATAATTAATTCCTGATACTTCTTCATAATCATCTAAATCTTGTTGAGATGGGGCACCCCATTTACCTAAAACTTTACCCGTCAAAAGATCTTTATTTCTTAAAAGCCCTTCTATTGCAAGATGATAAAATGTTACGTTATTTTTATCTTTTACAGAAAGCATGTTTCTCCAGGAATTTTCAGGCATAGTTTTATTATGCATGGCTCTTGTCCACATTGTGTCTTCTTTGATTGCAAAAAATTGATAACCTCTAGTCCAAGATCTCATAGCAGTTATATTTTCTTCATGGTATTTAATTTTTACATCAAAAGGAATTTCTTCAAGATACGTGCCTTTTGTAAAAAGAAAATTTGCTGCAATTAAATATTGCTCATGATAAAAAGTTTTAAAATTTATTTTTTGAGGATGTGGTGTTGGTAATCCAGTGTTGGCAAAAATATCTTCATTAATCTCTCTAAAAGTCATGCCCCAAGGTTCTATATCAGACATATCTTTTTTATCATCTTGATTTAAAATATTGCCAAAATCGTCTTTTGACCAAGTTGGTACAAGAGTTGTTATAATGGGTTTATAAAAAAGTTTATTTAATTCTTCATGCCTTTTAATAAGTATTGTATCCCAATTACTTTTAAATATTGTATGAGCATCTATTTGTAAATAGTAATCTTCGTCTTCATATAAAGACGCAACAATTTTTCTTGATTGCCCAGTGCCTAATCCTATTGAATAATCTGATTTAACATATTTAACATTTGGATACATTGATATATCTGGAAAGTTGCCGTCAGTATAATGTAACAATATTCCAAAATGAACATTTTCTGGGTACTTTGCATTACTTAAAGCTGTTGTAATTGTTAAATCAATATCTTCTTCATTATAAGCTGGAAAACCAATAAAAATAGTTTTTTTCATATAAAAACCTTATTGTTTTGTTGGTGGTCGGTAATTATGAACTAAAATATCATCTGCGTAATAAAGGTGATCTGGGCCAGTTTCTAGTGTAACTACCATAGTCATCTTGCTGTCATAAGTTATAGTATTAATTGGTATAATGCTGTTATCTTGAAAAGACATTAAGTTATCTTTTACTTTTAAATCTTGTGCTTGTAAAAATTGCCACTCGCCATTTCTTTCTACAAATACATAATGTTCCCATGTTATTTTTAAAAATTCATTAATTGTATAATACCCCTGATTAATTCTATGCTTAACTGATTTAACAAATGTTGTAATTGGAACAATTCCTTCTAAAGTTTTTGTTGACCAAACAGACGCTGGTGACCAATCTTGTGGATCTTCAGTTTGAGGATAGTTTGGAATATAAGCAGTATCTAGCTCCATCCCAACTTTTAATCTTTCAATTTCAACAGAACTTCCATTAGAGAGTCTTATCATTGTTCCATAAGCTAAACACCCTCCCCCTCCAACACCCACTCCAACACCAACACCCACTCCAACACCCACTCCAACACCAACACCCACTCCAACACCCACTCCAACACCAACTGGTGGATTAAAGAAACAATAATATGGTGAGACACCCACTCCAACACCCACTCCAACACCAACTGGTGGATTAAAGAAACAATAATATGGTGAGACACCCACTCCAACGCCCACTCCAACACCAACACCCACTCCAACGCCTACTGGCACTGGTATAACAGTTAATGTAGCAGCAGATAATAGCGGAACTTCTCCATCAAAAGCTTGAATTGCATATGTTCCATATGATGAAGGTGCAGTAAAAGATGCATTTAATGCACCAAAAATTGTTTGATTTACTCCATTAACAGAAATATTTGTAAGTGGTTGGGGTCCACTAATATTTAGTGTAACTGTTCCATTTGGATATGCAGTATAAGAAGTTGAACCTATGCTATCTTGTTGTGCTGGGCTTACACCTACACCAACTCCTACGCCAACACCAACTGGTGAGACACCAACAGGGGCGGAAGCCGAATAAGAGTAATAGCTTACATTTACTGCTGTTCCACCTGTTACGACTGTTCCTGGATTAACTGATTGTGAAAAAACATATTGATCTTGACTTGAATTTGAAGTTGTTTGAGATGTTGTTGTTCCTAATACTAAACCTACTTGAGTTAAAGCATTTTGAGCATTATTTAAAGTTAATCCCACAATATTTGGAACAGTAGCTGTTGGAGGTGTATAAATAATTAAAGTTAAAGTAATTGCTAAAATATTAATATAAGGGCCAGGTAGGGGTGATTGGCTTAATACATAACCACCTAAAGCATTGTATGGTTGATATTGTGATTGTGTAGAAGAAATTACAGATGTATAAACTGTAAGACCTAAAGATTGTAGTTGATTATAAGCAGTATTATAATCTAATGTTGTTACATTTGGTATTACAACTGTTGTGCCAGTTATTGTTAAAGTTGTTGGTTGTGAAGTAATTAAATTATTATTAACATCATAAGCGGTTACAGTAATGTTTGCTACCCCTGGCACGGTTGCTGCAAAATTAGTCGTTCCTGTATAAGATATTGCAGTTTGTACATTTTTAGAAAAATCTTGAAAAAATATTTTATAATATGAAGCAGCATTAAATGTATTCCAAGATACTGTAACATTTAAACCCGAACCTTGCACTGCTACTGGATAAAGATAATATTGTGTTACAGAACTACCACTTGTGCCATACGATTGAGATATGAATTGAACGGTAGACGGAGGAAGAGCAGTTTGTGCAATAAAAGGTGAAGTTTTATTTAAAGCAATATTAATATACTGACTAATATAAGCATCTGTAGTTGAAATTGATGATTCTACAGAACTTGTAGATTGTGCTTGTGCTTGAACACTATTAATATCTTGCACATTAATTTGAGCAATAATAGAATTAGTTAAATAATTAAAACCTTGATTATAAAAACTATTTGCTTGTGTAGGGCTATTTGCTGACGAAATTAATGAAAAAAGATATTGTGCTTGTACAGCATTATTTAAAGAAATATTATAAGTATTTGTTTGATCAGGTATATTAGTTAATTGTGCTGCTGTACCAGGAACAAGGTTATTTGCTGAAATTACGCCATTAGATCTGGGATCATTTGTCGCATTACCCGTTGCTGGGTATTGTGAAAAATCATTTACTGCCACGATACTACTACGAATTCACTCCGCTAATAGTTACATTTAATCCATTTGTTATGTTAGCAAGACTATACAAAGAGTCGCCTACATAGCAAACTAGCGATAAATTAAATGCAGAGGTTGTATTAGCTGGCACAACCACATTGCCGTATATTAAGTTTGAAAGACTTCCAACTTGTTGCCCCGAAGGAATTAAATATAAACTAAAGTTTAAGTTACCATTAGTTACATTTGTAATAAGAATTTGTTTTACAATAGAATTAGAGCCAAATGTATAAAGGTTTGTTGGCTGTGTTGTTAAGGCCGTTGGCCCTACAAATCTGTTTAGCGAATATGCCATTTTTTACCCCGTAATAGACCATTTAGAAATCAATGTTTGCTCAAGTTGTAGAATTTCATAAGGTGTTAAAACACGGTTATACAGAAGAAATTCTCCTAAATTAAATTGACCGTATGATGTTAAATAACGGCCTAAAGCTTGTCCACTCATACCAGATAAAGATCCGCCAGAAGAGGATTGTCCTACAACAACACCATTTCTTCTTACAATTCTTTGGTTATTTACGGTATTATAAGTAATTCCATAAATCTCTGGTTGTCCTGCAGATACTGTATTTACAACAGTCTGGGTATCATCCCCACCAAATACTAGTTTAAAAGTATTTGAAGCAGCATATCCAGCAGCTAGGTTGCTTCTTGTTGCTGCACCCTGACCACCAAAAACGTATGAAGGTGATGATGGAGTCTTTGTTGCAACAAAATAGATTGTAAATGAAGATGCATTTAAAAATGAAAGTGTTTGATCTGAAAATGTCATAAATGAAGAGGTTCCGTTAAATGCTACGGAAGGCAATCCATTAATAGATGAAGGAGTAAATACAGGTTGATTTGCTTGTGTTGCTTGAGTAAAATTTCTTCCATTTACAGAACGATCTTTCCAAACGCTTACGTATTGAGTTCCTCCTGAAGGAACTACAGTAATGTCTGTAGTAGCAGTAGCATCAAGCCAAATTTGTTGACCAAGAATCGTATAGCGGGACTTTCTAAAAATAGACCTTTGATTACTTAGCATTCTTCTTACCCCCGCTTAATAAAGCATCAGATTTAATTGAATCTGCATATTCAGTAGCTTCAGATTCTGTATAATCAACAACTTTAACTCCATAAATTTTTGTATCTTTACCAATATAAGGATCACATGGAACAACTTTTTGCTTTGTTTCATCATGATCAAGAGTCATAATAACTTCTTGAGCATTTGCAAACTTTAACCATTCTGGATCTACTCCAGTTTGTGGAAAGCTTACATTTGGAAACACTTGGGCTAAGGTGCCAAATTTATCAATTTTTGCATCCTTAATAGTTGCGTATATCATTGATTATCCGTTCGTCCAGTGCTCAGGAGAAATTAATCCTGGATAGTTAGTTGATGTATATCTTGTATCAAACATATAAAGTTGAGTTGGAGGACTTGTAAGTGCCATAGACGCACCATTTGCTATTGTATTTTGTGCCCAGTCCTTACCATTTAAATACCAGCCACCGACATCTTGAATCCAAAATCTTGAACCAACGTTACCGTCTGAGTTTTGATCTGCAGTATTAAACAAGAACTTATCTTGCTTAAATGGTGCAAGCTGTCCTCCACTACCCGTACCTTGATATTGTACTGTGTAGTAATATGCTGGGTTTGCAGTATTAGAAATAATACCAATCAAACCGCATCCATAGTAGTAGTATGGTGAATATGCTGCAACCCATTGATTATCCCAAGTTTGAACGTGACGTTGGCCATACTGGCTACCTGAGTCAATTCCGTATGAGGTTGTTGTTCCCTGTGCGTTTAATGTTGTCATTGTTCCTGCAGTTCCTGCAGTTGTTACAACTGGAGCAAAATATCCGTAACGCATCTCGGTTGATGGTGTAAATCTTGACAAACCAACTTGTCCATTATCACAAGGAATAACTGTCATGCGATAACGAGATTCTGTATAAGATGTTGAGTTGGTTGTTTGCCATTGAAAATCGTTATATGTGTAATAAACACCAGATGCGGTAGATAAAGGTGTACCAGCAGCTTTAGCTTCTGCCATAAAGTTATAAAGAACACCAGTAGGCAAGTTTGTGTCATATAAAGATCTGTTAGCATTTGTATTACGCCAAATATGCATGCGGTAATTATTGTTATTATCTTTACCTTCAAGCATTACTAATGTGCGGGTTCTATCATTGTATCCAATTGATCCGTATCCATTACCGCCATACCAGGTGGCAAATAAGGAGTTGTTAATTGAATAGCCTTCATAGCCTGCCATTCCTCCAAATGGAAAAATATAAACGTTAGAATCAGATGTATACAAAGACCATTTTTGTCTAATTCCTGATGCACCAATCATAACTCCAAAACGAGCATATGCACTTGCAAGTCCATCTTGTTGTTTTCCATAAGGTGCGTTGTTTCCAGCATTAACCATACCTGGAACTGTTACTAACCAGTTTCCTTCTGCTTGATGGAATGGAGTTGCGTTAACCCAATAGTTTGTAACACCACCTGAACCAAAGTTTGATGTTGTATAGTTTTGACCAGTGTACGCTTGACCAATTTCTGAGTTAGTTGTTAATGCTCCACCGTCAATAGGTTGCATATCATTGTCATAAATTGTGTAGCCAGGCGTGTTTTGGTAGTTAGAAAAATTTGCAAATGTTGGTAGTGGTTCTACCTGTGGCAATGACGATACTTGTGCTTGAACAGCTGCAAGGTTTGTAATGGATGCACTAATACCTGAAGTTGTTGCAGATGAAGTTAAAATGCTAAGAATATTAGCATTTGTATTTAAAGCTGCAGTCATTTGTAGCTGTTGGTTTGTATCTTGACCTGGTAGGTACAAAAATGTTGCACTTGATGAAATTGCCATTTTATTTAATCTCCTAGATTGTTAAATCAGCAAAGGCGTATCCGCCATATACTGTTGTTCCACCATTTCTAGTGTAAAAGTTTAATACTGTTGTGTTAAGTGAAAGAACTGGTGCAGTATTTGAAGCTCCGCCACCGTCCCAAATAATTGAAGCAGGCCACGTGATCGTATATGAACCACCTGACTTAATTTCTACCTGCCAAAACTGACCGTTTGAAATACCGTTGTAAGTTGCTGGTGCAGTGTTTGAAAAAGCAATTGTAATATTACCTGCTGCAGTTAAAGAAAAAAGATTTGCTGTAGAAAGGTTTAATGTTGCAGTACCTGAAGATACTGTTCCAAGTGCCGTATAAGCAGATGGAATATTGTAATATCCATTACCCTGCCCATTTAAAGGTGCCTGAATATAAGTTGTTGTCCAAAGAGCTGGAACAATTGCATCAGGCGACATTGTAACGCCCATTATTATTTACCTCCTGCTACAGCTGCTGCTGGAGTTGCTGTAAATTCTGGTGTTAAAGTTGCAGCAAACTTATTATGCTCTGGGTCAAGAGATGGCTCAGCAAGTGTTGCTTCTGGAACTGGGTCTCCTGGTTTATGATCATCTGGTGCAACCCATCCTAGTGGTGGAGGTGGAGTTAATGGTGCTGGGTTTCCTTCATGATCTGTCCAATTAAGTGCTGTATGAATAGCATTAATGTGATCTTGAACTTGAACCTGCTCATCACTAATTCCGTTGTATTTGTCTACAACTTTTCCATCTTTTAATTCAAAGCGATGTGGGAGAGAGGATTCAAAAGGTGCTTCGTACTCTCCCGACTCACTAAAGCTTCCCGCAAAGCCTTCGCCTGCAAAATGCATTTTTTTCATCGTATTTCTCCTCTTCTCCAGTGTGCTACTGGTACTAAGTGTGGATAGTTTGTGCTTGTATACCAAGTATCAAATAATCCGTATTGTTGATTTGCTGTTAAGTTAATTGTTCCTCCATTGGTAATTGTACCACTTGTAACACGTCCGTAGGTTTTTGCACCTTCTGGATCAATTACATAAAGTCTCATACCAATGTTACCGTCTGAGTTTTCAATAGAACGGTTAAACATAAATTTGTTTGATTTAAATGGAACTAACTGCTGGCCATTACCAGTGTCGCCATTTTGTCCAATAAAGTAATTACGTGGGTCACGGGAATCAATAAAATAAACATTCATTCCAGAACCGTAGTAGTAATATGCATTGTATGCTGCTACCCAGTTATTATCCCAAGTAATTTGATGACGCATACCGTATTTGTTTCCATTATCAATTCCATACGATGTTGTTAAAGAAATTGTGTTTAGCTGGGTTAAAGTTGATGATGATGGTGTGTAGTAAGCATAAGCTGATACGTTTGAAGGCACCATTCTTGCAAGACCAACAATGTTGTTATCACCAGGAATAACACGCATACGATAACGAGATTCGTTATAGTTTTGAGATGAGTTTGCTTGCCATTGGAAATCATAATAGTTGTAAGATCTTCCAGAACCACCAAGCTTTGCTTGTGAAAGGAAAAGATTTAAAGTTCCAACGTGATAATTTGCATCATTTAATGAAATAGAAGTGTTTACCCAAATGTGCATACGATAGTTATTGTTACCATCTTTTGCTTCAAGAGCAACAAGGGTAGAGGTTCTTTCATTATAACCAATCATTCCATAGGTTGTTCCGCCATACCAAGTAGAATAAGAACCGCTGTTAATACCAACTTGTTCCATAAATCCAAAAGCACCTCTTGTAGCAACAGCTAAAGTAGTACCATTTAGGTAAAGAGAAATTTTTTGTCTTTTACCTGATGTTCCAACTACAACACCATAGAAAGGCATATAAGATTCTTGAGCATCTGGGTTTTTATGATAATAGCCATAGTTAGCGTTTGAAATATTAAACATCCAATGGCCGTCTGCTTGGTTAAATGGTGTTGCACCTGCCCAATAGCTTGTCCAGCCATTTGAACCAATATTACCATTTGTATAGTTGTTACCTGTCCAAGTTGAATGCATTTCTGCGTTTGTATCATATTCTGCAGAACCAGAATATCTCATATTTGAATCCCAAATAGAAGCATATGGTTGGTTGTTAAAGTTTGAATATGTTCCAAAATATGGATAAGGTTCTGATGAAGGTAATGCTGAAAGGCTTGCACCAAGTGCAGCAATATTTGTATTTAATGTGGCAGGAGAACCAGCTAAAGCAAAGTTTGAGATAATCTGAGCAATTGTAGCATTGCTATTAATTGCAGCATTTAAATTTGCTTGTGCGTTGGCATCAATACCTGGTAATACGATTTGAAATGTACTATTAACTACAGCCATTTATTTGTTCCCCTTTAAATTAAAATCAAGATGATGTTACTTTTACACCAGAAACAAACACTGTTACTGATGAAGCTGCGGTAGCTGAAAGCTGAATTGAATCTCCTGCATTCATTACCTGCTTAAAATCAAGGACCATAATCTGGCGAGGTGCTAGATCAAGATTCTGATAAAAACCAACGCCAGCAATAGACATTGTTGTCTGAAGTGCTCCGTTAGTTGAATTATTAATTGTTACAGATGTAATAACATCTGTTTCACCTGCTGGTACAGTATAAACTGTTCCGAGTGAAGTTCCGAGTGTTCCAGCATAAAATCTAGCTGGTAAGCTTACGACTGCCATTTTTTAAAATACCCCCATGTTTGCGTATAGTGTGTAATTTGAAACTGCGGTATTTACATTTGAAATAGCTGCAGTACCTGCTGTATTAACAGCAGAAATTTGTGTTGCTCCCGCAGAGGTAACTGCGGTAATTTGACCAGTTCCCGCATTTTGTACATTCAGGATTGATGTATTGGTAGCACCAAGTACATCATTAACGCCTAAAAGATTTCCTAATGATTCTAAAGATTTTGCAAGAAACACAATGTCTTGTGCTACAAGCGTTGTACTTTGAAGAGCATCAATTTTTGATTTTACAATAGCTACTTCTGAGCCAAGTGTTGAATAGTCTGTCATGTTTGGTCCACCTCTTTGATTATTGTATCAGCAAATCTTAAAAAGTAATAATATATAGACCGCTAACTTCATTAATTATAGCATTAAATTCTATAAACCAGTAGTTAGGGTGTGGATAAAACCAACCATTACTACTACTCCACAAATTGCAGCCAATGTCCTATAATAGTCTTTCCAAACCGCCCCAAAATACCTTTGCCCTAAAAGCATGCATTTATGGAGTGGTGACAACATATAGCCAGACCAGCCAATTGCAAACAAGACTGGCAAATAGGTGATGCCAAAAATTGATGCTGTAAGAGCCACAACTCCAGTAAATTTTTCGCTGCTTCCAAAGGCCCAGCTCATAAAAAATACTAAAAGAAGTATTGGGAACAACAGAACGTGCTTATCTGTATTAGCTAACAAATGATCAAAAAACCCTGAGTTATAATAAATTATATTGCCAATAATATCCAGAGCTAGTACAAAAAGTACTGTAAAAATTCCTTCTTTAAGATATTTGATTCCATCTAAATTTTGACGTTCTCTATGGCCTCGAACAACAATATCTACATCTTCTTCTTTAACTACCCAAAAATCATAAACTAAACTACAAATAATTGCTGCTGTAAGAATTGGCCAAATACGTCCAAAAAAACTCCAATACCCAATATGTAATGCAGCCATAGGTAATATAACTGATGCTTCTAATGGGGACCAAAAATAAAAATGATGTGCATTTAGATAATCAACAATAGCAAATTTTTTACGTTTATTTGGATCTTCTGGTGCAATAGTTCTTAGTACCCCGCCAGAAATAACTGTCCTACCGTTAATTGGCATTACAGCGGTAGTTGCAGAAGTTAATACCATGACCGCTCTTTTTGATTTAATTCTATTTGCTAACCAACCAAAAACTGGTTGAAAGACATCATATTTTGTAGCATAATATGAAAGTACAAGAACAAACGCTAATGCTGCAACATATTGCCAATCTGTTAATAAATAACTAAGTGTCATTTTTCAACTACCAATACATATATGCCATTCCACCAATCTTTTTCAGATTCAGTAGAATTTAGGACTTTCTTTGAATATAAAACCTTAAGGTTAGATTTTACTATTCCTTCATTTGCTCCCGCCACAACATTAGTTCCGTTAGCATCATCAAATATCATTATAGCGTTTTTAGCAAAAGATTGTGAATAATATAAGACAGCTTTTGCTGTAGTTTCTTGATCATGTGGTCCGTCATAAAAAAACAAATCAATATTTTTAATTAAAGATAAATTTACATCAAACAAATCTGTATTACATACAAAAATTTTGTTTTCTCCAGCATATGGCTTGATGTTTTTTTTAAATTCTTCTAAACTATTAATATTTGGAGTTAATATATCTAATCTTTCAGGTTGTGGTGCAATTTCCCATTTATCAACAAAATAAGCATTTAATTTATTATCTTTAAGGGCTGAAGCTGCGGTAGCACCTAAATATGATCCTACCTCTAAATAATTACTTGATTCTTTTGCTAAAGAGTTAATTAAAGATTGCACTCTTGAACTTGTTAACCCTGGAACATCAATATCAAGGTCCACATTTACAGAATCAACTAATTGATTAATTACAAGAGTAACTTTATCATTTTGTTTTTCTGGATATTTAGCTTTAATAATTTTGTCACAAAATCCACAATCCCAGCAATCAAACTTGCAGTTTTTAATTTTATTACGCCATACATTAATGGGTTTATCAACAAGATTTGTCTCTTCAATAAAATCGTTAAAGCCATCAAAAAGTATTGGTTCGTTTGCCACATACTTTTTAATAATATCCATAGTCTCACGAAGCCTTACATGAGACTCTCGCCCATGCATCTTAATTACATCAATTCCTAAATTATCCAAAAATTCCTGCCAATCTTCACGCCATGGTGGAAAATTAGCTACCTTAAGGGATGTAGCAGCATCTTCTTTTTGCCATTTAGGGCATGATACACGACTTATTGGATCATTAAAATATTGTGGTCCTTCTGAACGGGTATTATTAAATTGATAATGCTCATCCATCATAATACAACCGCCATAGCAGCCTTCATTTGCAAGTAAAGATAGTTTAACGCCATATTTTTCTTTAGCTTTTTTAAATCTTAAAAGCTTTTCATGATCTCTCATAAGATCTCTGTCAAGATTAATATAATCAAATCCTGCTTTAGATAACTTTTCAATATCTCTAGGTTCTGATACATTTCTAAGAATTGTATTTTTTACAAACAACTTTGGGAATTTAGATTTAATTTGTCCCGTTGACATCCAGTGGGTGTGAGGAATTGTAGCTGATCTAATACCTGCATCATATAAAGGCTTAAAGTTTTTAATCCATAGGTCTAAGTTATCTTGTGAGGGCCTTACCTCTATATTGTTAAAAACTGCTGATGCGGTTACACCAGTAAATTCTTGAATATTTAAAGCTAGATCAATTAAATATTTATGATCTTCTTCTCCACCAATAAAATTATCCCCCATAGCATCTTGTGTAAATGGGGGTATTCGGCAGGTAAAATAAAAATCATAGATAACATGATTGTACTCTTTAAGGAATAAGATAAATTCCTCAAGCTTATCTGGAGCAAGCTTGGGGTTTAAAGGAACACTAAACATTTATAAATCTATCTTTGCTTCTTTTTCAGGGTACTTTTGAATACCAAAATTATAATGCATTAAATCAGATGTCTCTTCCATATCTTTGCACTCGTCAATTCTTTCTTGCATACCTTTTTTTCTTGCATAAAGATCTTCTAAGGAAAGGTATCCCATTTCTGCTTTAAAAATATCTGGAGTACCTAAAAACATGTAAAGTTTGTTATTATAATATTTATTTAACATACAATGCATGATAGCTTTTTCAAATAAATGAGCATTATATTTATCTTCTTCTGTAAGCGTATATCTTAATTTTTCGCCAACTTGCTCTAATTTATCTTTATCTGTTTGATCATATTGATTGGTGTCTGGCCTTACATTAAAATAACCTTTTCTACGTCCAGCAAACTTATAAGCTAAAGCTACTTTTTCTGGAATCACCATGCACTCTGGCAGAGTATCTCTGTAAACAATAAATTCTTCTGTTCTTCCAATAAGAAAACCTGCATATTGACCAATTTCTTCAATAAAACCTTTTCTTTCATTTACTAAAGAATGCTCATAAATAAAATAAATCATTTTATAAATCCAATTCTGCCCAACCAGCTTTATCTGAACTTTCAAGTTCTAACTTATTCATAACATCTTTTTGTACTAATTCAAGTGTTTTTTGAGTAATAATTGTTTTTTCAACAGCATTTTCTAATGCTTTCATTCTTACTTCTTCTGGAAGTTGATAGATAGCTTCAAGATTACCACCATTAATTCTTCCATAGAACATTAAATCATAAGCAGCTTGACCGCCAAGGCGGGTTGCCCAAAGTTCTGCCTCTAAACGCTCTTCTTCATCATAATCACCAATAATGTCTATATAACGTCTGCCATCTGGCATTTTGCCTTCTTCAGATTCATTAAACTTAGTAATTAAAGCCATATATTTATCACGTTCTTCGTAAACCATTGTAACTAAATTTTTTGTATTGTAAATAGATCTTTCTTTTTCACGAATTGTAATATTATGAATTTTCTTTTGAGCAGGAGAATCTGTTTTTTCTAATAATTCTTTTTCTAATTCTACTTCTGCTTGCAATTTTTCAATTTTAAATTCATATTCAACAATATTATCTTCTCTTGATTTTAATTCAAGAAGAAATTGTCTTAGCTTTCCAAAATTGCTATATTGTGCTCCTCCAACAAAGTTATCAATCTTAAATGTTGGAACGCCCCAATTTCTATTTACTGCATATAAAAGCATATCTCTTTGTTCTTTTGAATAGCCGTCAACACGACTTGTAATATCGTTAATATATCTCATTAATTTATCTTTCTTTTATGATCGTTGTGAGTTGTATGCAGAACTTCTGCCTGCGGGTCCTTGAGGTTGCATTGAAGATCCGCCCTCGTACCCTGAATCTGTTATATAGCTATAACGCCAAGCTCTTCTGTTTTGTGATCCATCGTAATTACCCATGCAGTATTGATGGTCTTGACCCATATCAAAGTTTTCTTCTCCGCAGTTACCAATTGGTTTTGAAACGTTACCTACGTTTGTTTCTGTTGCAACTGACCAACGACGTAAATAATAGCCTCCATTATAACCTCCTTCATTACCTGCATAAAGGTAATTTAATTTAGAGGAAATACCTTTTTGTTGACCCCAATATCCACAAACGCTTGATTGTGATTGTGTTTCTGTTGCAAAAACAAATTTCATACCAATATTATTGTCTGCCCATGTATAACCAACATATTCATGATAAAAAGATGAACCACCCGAACCACCAGTAGTGTTTGAATAAGCATTTGACAAAGATGTTTGCCAAGTTGCATTTATCATATTAAATTTTACGATAGTTGTTGAAACATTTGCATTACCGTAAGCAAATTGTTGTTCTTTTTGCATAAATACACCTGAATTACCCAGTGAAACTGGAGCTGAAGCAGCAGTTGAGCCAACTTCTGTTCTCATATTAAACTGCATTACTGCTGGATCTGAACCACCTACACCATTATTAGCTTTTGTAATCCAAGCTACGTTGTCATTGGCAAATCCTCCTGGATAACCCGTAGCTGCTGTAAGCACATCTCCTAAAGAAACTGGAGTATCATTTGAGTGTAAATATCTATTTACATTTTTCCAAGGTGAGCTATTTTGGTATCCAGAGTGAACATACCCTGTTGTGATAACAGTTCTTAATAAAAAACTTACTCTTGGATTATTGTGAATAGTACTTTGTGGAAATGGCATTATGAACTCACAATGTAGCTTAATTTAACCCCTTGAACGTTAAGAGAAGGATATTTTACGTCAAATGGATCAGCAATATTATCTGGCAAATCTCTTAAAGCTTGGCGATATTCAATAATTTTTTGTTGATCTTCTGCAGAAAATTTAGAAAAATAATCTGAAAGTACAAGATAGTCTGTTTCCTTAATCATATTATTTCTATTATATCTAATAGCATTAATTTGAGTATTAACTGATTCTAATTTTTCATCATCAGTCATGTCAACTGCAACAACATGTGATGTTGGAACATTATTTTCAACAACTGTTACATACTCTAATTTTTGATTTTTTGGATCATATCCAGGTAATGTTGGGTTAGATACAACTGGTTTCCAATCATCAAAACCAATTACATGTTCTTCATTAATATCTGCTGGAAATAGCGTTGATGGATAAAGAGATCTGAATTCATATTCAGAAATAACTTGACCCAAAGAACCATCTGAGTTAATTTTTGCAAAGTTCATCGTGTATCCTTCATTACTATATTGCCTCTCCAAGTTGTACCATTATCATAACTTACAAATGTTAATGTGTCAACTCCTGTGCTTGTTAGTGTTGGTGGGGTTGCTGATGGATATTTTGAACCCGCAAATGTTAATGTATACTGTCCTCCATTTGTAATGGATATTGAAAATGATACTGTACCTGAAGATGGAACGTTAATTGGGGTTAATGTAATTGAAGCTCCTGCTGTAAAAGTAAAATCATTATATTGAGAAAGATCTAGGTTTGTATTAGTTGTTAAAGTTCCAAGATCTTGTCTCTTTGTATTATAACCAGCAAGTGTAAATGTGTTTGCTGTTAAACCTGTAACAGTTGCACCTGTAAAACTGGCATTAATTACATCTGATAAATTTGTCATTAGAATACTCTCCATCCATATGTGGAGTTAGAGTAAATAAATCTTTTACCCGCTCCATTTACGTTAAAGTTAAATGTTGTTATTGAACCTTGAATAATACCACCTGCACCTGCAGTAACAGTAAATGGAGTTGATGCTGATGTTCCTGCAGCATCTACAATAATAACTTCTGCTCCAATTGATGGGGCAGAAGGTAGAGTAATTGTAAGTCCTGAAGCTGGAACCACAAAATATCTATCTCCATTTACAGCAAGTTTATTTGCAGTAATAATTTGCCATGGATTATAGGAAGCTAAAGCTGAAACTGCAGCAGATGCTGAGTTTGCTGTTGCTGCAATATTAGAAGAAACTGATTCAAGAGAAGCAATGCGACCATTGTGGTTTGTATAAAGAATATTTAAAGCATTGTATTGGCTTGATAGTGATGATACAGCAGAACCATTTGATGTTCCATTTACAACGTTAATTGTTGAAGCTCCTGCAGCTGCTACTTGAGCAATTCCCGCATTTGTTGCACCAACAACGTCATTAACACCCAAAGATGTTCCTAAAATTTGCAAAGCTTCAGAAAGATAAAGAATATCTATAGCAGCAATAGTGCTACCTTGTAAAGCATCAATTCTGTTTTGAATAGTTCTAGTTTCACTACCCAGCGATGTATAGTCTGTCACTTTATCTCCTTATTATGCTTGTGCTTCAGTCCAAGACAAACGAGCCAAAATATTAGCCGATGTCAAACCAATGTTTGTTGCTGTAATTGTAAGAATATCTGGTCCATTAGGAAATGCTGGCCACGCTTGGTTTCCATTACCTGAAAGAATTGATGTTCCTAAATCTCTAACTTGTGAAAGATCAAATACGGTAGAGTTATAAGCTGTACCACCGCCGTTATCTGAGTAGAAAGCAAACGCCTGATCTCCGCCAGAAACTGTAGTTATTGGGCTGGTAACTGGAACGCCAGTTACACCCGTATTATCATGGTAAATAACTTGTGCAAGTGAACCTGCACCTACACGAAGTAATTCCCAATCGTTAGGAATTGTTACGCCTGTTGGAAATGATGCTGGGTTATGAAGTCCCTGAATTAAGAATTGTCCTTGAGCAAGCACACCAACAGATGATAGCTTTAATTGCATGGTATTAATAAGTTCACGAATACCATAGTTTCTTCCAATACCATTATCTACTGAAGGAGCAATACGAATTGAAATAAGTGGGTATGCTCTTTGTACGTTACCAAAACTTTGTGTTACAACACCTGCAGGTGTAACAATAGAAGAAGGTAATGTAGATGTATTTGAAATTGTATAAGTAATATTTTGACCTGAAGAAGAAATAACGTTAAATGTTCCGTTATAAGTTGTATTTTCAGTTACAATTGCAGATGTTGAGCTAACTGAAGTAGATACCACGTTAACTGCTGCTTTATTATAAGTAAATGTTGTAGATGATGGAGCAGATGTAATTGTATATGTTCCATTAAATGTTGTATCAACACCTGAAACTGTTACTGTTTGTCCCGCAACAAGGTTGTGAGCACCAGAGGTAGTAAGTGTTGCAACTGTTGATGTTAAAGATTTATTTACAATTTGAGCAACTGTATTAACACCAGAAACTGTTATATTGTATCCAGCTTGGATGTTGTTTGTTCCTGATAATGTTAAAGTTGCAGTTCCTCCTGTTGCAGACTTAGATGCTACAGAACCTGTTACAGAACCAGAACCTGGAACCTGCATAAAGCGTTGCATACCTGCTGTAAACAAAAAGTTTTTATCGTCATCAAAACGTCCATCCATAATAACAGATGAACCCCAGTGGCTAATTACTGGTGCACAAGTATTTGTAATTGTTTGTACTGATACTTGAGCGTTACCTGTTCCATTTTGAATAGATGAATCTGGAATAAATGCAACGTTAGCTGATGTAGCAGACAATGTTGTTGCAACACCAGAAATGTAAGTTGTCATAGGTTGTCTGCGGTTAATATTAACTGCGTACCCACCTGCTGATGATACATAAGATGTATTTGTAATTGTATAAGAACAAATTTCAGTATTTTGATCATCTTTAATAATCAAATATCCTGATGTTGGCCAATATTGAATGTTATCTACATACATAACAATTTCTGTAGGGTTAAGTGTAGAGCCTACAACTGCAGATCCGCCTGAAACTAAACGGGCATTAAAGAATGGTGAGTTAATAGCCTCATAACGTGCAGGTAAGTTACCTGAACGCATATAAGCTTCTGTATTAATGTTATTGTTAGCCATTTTGTGGCAATAAAGAATATTTCCTTCTGTAGTACGGAAACCAAAACGAATAAATCCTGCACCATACCATGTATAGTCAATATAAACCATCTGCATCTTTGATGGGTCAAGTGTATATTGTGATGGACCTGTTCCATCCATTCTATCTACGTTCCACTGAGTTTGTGGGACACGAATTTCTTGAGTTAAAATATAACGACAGTTAGCATTTGTTGAACCTTTATATGATGGAGAAATTTTCATTGTTGTATCGTTATTAATTTCAATAACAGTATAGTTGGCACCTTTAATAACAATTTGGTTTCCAACCACAAGCTGCTTACGGAATCTTGTTCCTGTTCCTGTTACAACGTTAGAATACTGTGTAACAGCAACTTGTCCGTAAAGTTCTTTCTTTGAAAAACGACGAACTACATATAAGTATTGTCCATCGTATTCAAAAAAGAATCCATTTTGATCATTATATAGTCCGCAACGAGTTGCTGCACCTGTCCAAGAAAGAGCGGTAATCTTTGTATCAATACCGCCTGGCTGAGCATCTGTTGCAAGCATATTTTGTGTTAAATTCATTACATAAGTAAAAGAATTTGGCCCTGTTACTGTTGCTACAGTAAATGAACCATTCCATGGGTTGTAAGAACCTGCGGTAGTTAAACCTTCAACCAAAATTGTGGCACCTGGTTGTAATCCGTGTGCTTGAATTGTAGTTGTTGTAACTGTTACGTTACCAGCTAGGTAGTTGGCTGCTTGAATTGAGTCAATATCATATGTTGGTGTAAATTTAGCACCAGTTGAAAATTGAATTGCTTTACCTGCTTGATAACGGAAATTACGTCGAGTTTGACGAATAACACGGGTTCCACATACGTTATCTTGTGTTGAAAGAATTACACCACCATCAAATGGACGGTGTTGAACGAATCCGTTTGGCTTAGCATATAAACCAGTATTTGTTGTAGTAACAGGATTTGTAATTGTTTGATTTGCATAAAATTTAAACGTTGTTGGATTTGGAACGTTAATAATTCTATATTGACCTTGAATAGTACATGCTGCATTTTGATTACCAATAAGAATTGGTTGTCCTGGAAGCAATCCATGTGCTGTTGGAGTAATTACAGTAATTGTAGAATTTGCTGCACCGTCTGAAAATGCTGTCCATGCATTAAGGCCAGCGGTTGTAGTGCCTCCTGGGATGTGAGCAGAATCATAAATTCCACCACCCGAAACGTTTGTTAAAGTTCCATCTTTAATTGAACCTGAAACAACTCCAGAGGCTTTGTACGTAAAGGTATATCCATCTGCAGAAACAGATGCTACTGGGTAAGTTCCTTCAGCAAGAGTATTTGTAGCTTCTTGTATAGAGATAATATCTCCTACGTTTAAGTTTGATTGTGGGAAAGAAACAACGCAAGTAATTAATGAATATGGTGCTGAGCCATCTCCAGTAATAGAAACTAAATCAAAAGAGTTACCACCTGTTGATTTAGCAAAAAATGATGGGTAATTAGCAGCAAGAACTAATGCTTCCCATTTAGAACCTTGAATACCATATTCAAAGTCAGTATCAATAAGAGACTGAGGTGCTGCTACACGCAACTTATTAACTGGATCAAGAAGTGTTTCTGTAAATGTCATTACTTCTGCTTCTTCATCAACAATAATGGCAAGTGAATCAGTTGACGACATAGCAGAACAATTGTATTTAAGATTAATGGTTGTTGTTGGAGTGTTTGTTGAACCACCAGTAATAGTAAAAGAGTTTGCATTTAATGTATTATCTGCAAAATTATAGATTACTGTGCCACGTGTAGTGTTAGTAATCAACATTAATCTATCTTGTCTAACAATACGAGGAATTACAATCGTATTTGTTGCTGGATTAAAGGTGTAGTATACCTTTTCAATCATTCTTCTTGCCATTTTATATCTCCTTTAAAATAAGTAGCTGCTTGCTGCAAACTTACTTGTTAATTGTGATTGTGTTAAGGTACTTGTGTATTTTGGATACCAAATTCCTAAATTTAATTGTGCATCATTTGCATACAACTGCATTGCTGCATATGTTGAGTTTGCTAATGCACTTCCTGAAGGTCCCGTTGGGCCAGTCGCACCAGTTGCACCTTGTGAACCTGTTGGTCCTTTAAGATTTCCCTGCAATGTCCATGTAGGTGTAGGTGTTGCACTATATTGAAAATAATTTCCTGTTGTTGTATTTAAATATGTATCTAATGCTGCTGGCGATGCTGGATTTGTTCCAACTACTGGGTCAGCGATTCCTGTATAAGCATATGAGCCACGTTGTCCCGCAACACCCTGTGGTCCTTGTGAACCAGCTGCACCCGCTGGAATTGAAAAATTAAGAACTGCAGCTGAAGCAGTTCCAGAGTTTGTGACTGATGCATTTTGTCCTGATGCAAGAGTTGTTGTTGTTCCAATTGCAATTGTTGCAGAGGAACCCGCTGGTCCTGTTGGACCTGTTGGGCCTTGTGCACCTGGTTGTGAGCCAGCAACGACTACCCAAGCACTACCGTTCCAATATTTTAAAGACATTTATTACATCACACTCCTTTTAGAATTATATCACCTTAAGCTTAAAAACCTAATATTATACTAAACCTGCTGACATCCATTCTAATGCTGAATTATCTAAGTTTTTTAAACTTAGGTTATATGCAAAATTTGCTGTTTGATTAACTGAATCTAACAAGTAGTTAGCGTCAGAAATTGTTGAAAGTCCCACCCAGTTTCCATTATATGCATAATAAACTTTTCCAAACTGTGCTTCTTGAACAATTCTGCCAGGGACTGTTGAAGGGTCTGGAAAATTAGAAAATGTTGTATAAATCTGAGCATATTGAGCTACATTAGTTGTATCTGTTGGATCTGCCCAAAACTCATAAATAGTAGGATCTGGAGCAGTTGTAGCAATAGTAACAGCATTATTGCTTGTAATATCATTACTTGCCCAAAACTCTCCAACATATGGATTTGTTGGTGCAACCGATGAAGTATAAAATAATGCTCCACCATAATCTGATGGGTCTGCCCACAATTGATATTGTGTTGGGTCTGGAGCAGATCCTGCTCCTTGATACAAAAGGTTTGGTGGGATTGTAGATTGATCATCTGTAACAATCCACATATCTCCAACAAGAGGTTGAGCTGGAGCATTTGTTTTTGACCCTATAACAAAATATTGATTATTAACAATTGAATTACCTTGATAATTAACAAATATTTGTCCAGTTCCACCGCCACCGCCTGAACCTGAACCTAAATCTTGCCAATATGTTGTATACCCACGAAATTTATTTGTAGTTGTATTAAAATAAACTTGACCAGGAAGTCCCACAGATGGATCGGTAGTTAAACGAGCTACTTGCAAAGCTGTTAAATATGATTTAGCCAAGTGGGACTCCTAAATTATCCAGTAATTACTACGTTGTAAAGAATTCCTGTTGATGGAGCAGATGCAAATCCAATTGTTACCGTATTTGTATCTTTGTGAGTAATATCTACTTCAACTTCAGCCCATTGAGTATCTGGTGATGCTGAAGCTTGATAAACAGCAACTGTAACATCTCTTGTTGATAAGTTATGAACAATATCAAAGCTAGATGCTGAGTTATTACCCGTAATTGTAGCAGATAGTTTTTGGATTCCATATGTTCTTGCTCCACCGCTAACACCTGTTGCAGTTTGTGAAACCGTATCAGATGAAAGAATAATGTTATTGCTTGAAATTGCAAGACCAGTTCCAACATTTACCTTTAATCCGCTATTTGTTGTTGACAAACCACCTGCGGGATTAAGATTTAATTGAAGTGTTCCGTTGTAAAGGGAAAGACCTGAATTACTTGTAGGTCCCGTGCTTGTTGTGTCAGAAGAAGAACCTAATGATACTGAAACTTGTGAACCAACAACCAAAATACCATTTCCAGCTGTAATTGTTCCAGAACCAGAGAACTGTGTCCAGTTAATTGGATCAGTTCCAATAACAATAGATTGTTTGTTTCCTGTTCCTTGGGTGTTCATTACCCAACCAGTGTTATTTTGTGTTGGTACTGTTACATACTCGCTTGTGTTTACAGCAACGAATACTAAGTCTCCAGGTGCTACTTGTCCAGCAATATGGTTATCTGAATCTACTGCACGAGTAAGTACCCACTTGCTTGAAGAACTACCAGTATTTGTTACAACATAAATACCGTTCCATGTTGCATTTGTTTCATTCTTAATAAGAACACGATCATATTGATCTGGTGTGTAATTATCAATTGTAAATACACCGTTAATTCCAGATGTAAGTGTTGCACCTACACCGTAACCTCCGCCATTATCAGCTGTTCCAGCAGTATAAACTACTGTTCCATAAGTTGATCCTAATGGTGCTGTGGTTGCTGCCTCTACTGCATCGTGTGAGTTAAATCCTGTTCCTAAGTTATCAACATATTGCTTTGTAGCAACTTGTAGAGCTTGACTTGGATCTGCAGAAACATATACTTGAGCAAATGTTGGTGTAGCTGTTGATCTAATATCTTGAGCTGTATCAAGAGTAATTGAACCGCTGCCATTTGTAATTGTTACGCCATTTGTTGCACCTTGTGAAAGTGTAGCAACTGCATAAGTTCCATCTGCTTTACCGATTAAAATCTTTCCTGATGTAGGAGTTGTTGAGGTACCTGTGCCACCTTGTCCAACTGAAAGAGCTGTTGTTAAACCTGAAAGGCTTGTAATACTTGAGTTAGCTCCAGATTCTGCTGCACCCAAGTTAGTACGTGCACCAGCTGCTGTTGTTGCTCCAGTACCGCCATTTGTAACACTAAGAGCATTTGTTAAGCTAAGTGTTGGAATTGTTACTGTTCCAGTAAATGTTGGAGATGCAAGTCTTGCAACAGATGCAGGAATATCAGCATCTACAAGAGACCTAAATGTTGGTGTTGCATCTGAACCAGTTGCTGGGCCAGCAAAAACTGTATTCTTTGCTTGAGTATTAAGTGTTGCTGTAAGTGTTCCAGTTGTTGTTACTGGTGAATTACTTACTGTAAAGATTGATGGGAGTGACAAAGCAACGCTTGTAACACCTGTATTAGCAATAGTTAATGTATCGCCAAGATTTGTTGTTACAGTTGATGTACCACCATTTACAGAAATTCCAGTTCCTGGGGTTACTGTAATTGAAGGGTGTACAAGTGCTGAGTTAGGAATATTTGTAAATGTATTTGTTGATCCTGACAAAGATTTATTTGTAAATGTTTGTGTTGAATCAAGATCAGCAATTGTATGTGTTCCTGAGTTGTAATAAGCCTTAAATCCTGCTGTTGAATCTAACCAAATATCACCAGCTACTGGTGCAGTTGGTGCAGATGTTGCAACTGGAATATTAATTGATGCTCCACCTGTAGTTGAAGCAGTAAATGTTGACTTACCGCCTGTTACAGTAAGAGTTCCGCCCAATGTTGTTGCTGAACCGTTTGGTACAGCCAATGATCCTGGTAATGTAAGAGCAGAGGCAAGAGAAATAGTAACTGTATTTGTGGCATTAGATACAACTACTTGATTGCTTGTTCCTGCTACTGTTACGGCTCCAGTAAAGTTGTTTACAGAGCTTACTGTATTGTAGGTAGAGCTAATTTGCTCCCAAGCATAAGTTGCTGGGGTTGTTGGGTAGTTTGACCAATATGATTGGTAAAGGGCACCACGATTGTTGTTTGCGGTGGTGCTAAAGTATAGTTGACCTGCATTATAAATTGATGGTGCAGATGATGCTGAATGGATTACAGCATTTAATAGCTGATTTCCTTTAAGATTAATATTTGTTAAAAACGTTTTTGCCATGTTTTGTTACTCTCCCTTTTGATTATGATAAATACGCATAGCCTGATACAGGTGTATTGAAATCTAATTCAATATTATTTGCATCAATTTGCGTGATATCACATTCTAAATTATTCTGACCATAATCCGTGACTTGCACATTTGGGCGATAATGCAGGTTATGGTTTATATGCCAGGTCGTGCTGTTTGTTTGCTGCTCGTAAATATAAGAAAAATTTGATGGATTTACAAGAACTTGTCCTGCATTCCATGAGTCACCTAGTTTTGTATAAACAGTATTGTTTGACGAATCAATAAAAATATCACTAGGATATCCTATTGTGTTTGATGGTGTAGTTGTTCCAATGTAGATCTGTTGTCCACCAATTGGAAAATTTGGTGTTCCCCAGCCATTTTGGGTTTTTGGCCCATAAAATTGTTTTGAAGCAGAATCAATATAGTAATCACCAACAACTCCTAAAGTTGAGCTTGGTGTACCAACATTACTATAAATAATGCTTCCACGAGGACCTTGGACTCCTGTAGAAGAAATGTTAGCAATGTTATCTTGTTTGATAACTGTTACATTTTCTGCCATTACATAATCACCCCTGGTTCAACTAAAAGCCAACCTTGAAGAATTGTTTGAGCAATTCCACCACTGCTGGTAAGTTGTATTTGATAAGCACTTCTTGGAAGAACAAAGTTTTTTGTCATTGAAGGTGGTAGATTAATTTGAATGATACCTGATTGAAGATTTGGAATTGTAATTCCACTTCCAATTATTCCCGTTGCACAAACAATTTTACCGCCTGGCTTATCTCTTACTTCAATAGTTGCGGTATATCCAGTTAAATCAATAGGAATATTATTTGAGTCTGTATAGGTAATACTCAAAGTGAATGAATCACCCTGAATAACATTATAGTTGACTTCTTTTTGATTCACGGACACACCTCTATATTAAAGTATTTCAGTATTGATTATAGCATTTTAATTTGTTAATTCATAGAAAAACCCCTGCCACGTATTCGCCGTAGAAACAGGGGTTCTTAAATTAAATTATATCAGTTTTGACCAATATCAACAATTTCACATTCTCCAGATACGCAAGCTAATGCTTGTGTCCCTGTAGTACTATCTTCAAGTTCATACATTGACAAAGCAGCCCAATTAATTGATTTTGGCATCTTTGCAACCATTTCTTCATATGCAGCCTTATTAACTTCTTGATAAGGAGCTTGTACATAAGTATGTTCTGAATATGGCAAAAATGAAATTCCTGAGCATTCATCAAAATGCTTGTACACCCAAGCACCTACTTCCATCCACTCATCTTCTTTTACAGAAATTGTTACAGATGGCTTATGTTCGCACCAATGGCGTTGGTAAACAAGCCAAATTTCAAGTTGTTCTAATGCTGAAACTTTATCTCTTGTAATAGCATTTTTTGGTGCTTTTACTGGAAATGAAAATACAGTAGTAGCGTCTGGTTTCATTACATCATCTTCTGCAGGAATACCTGAATCTTGTAAGAACTGGGTGATAGGATCTTTCTTGTCACCACGAACTGTGCGAATATAATACTCTGAATGCCATGCATGCATTCCTGAAGACACCCCGACCAATTGAGATACTGTGCCCGAAGGCTTAACGCAAGTAATTGCTGCTGAGGCGGGAATCCCAATTTTCTCTGCCTCTTCAATATTTGTTGTAACTGCATATTCACGAAGTCTGCTTAAAACATCTCCGAGTTTATCTAATCCTTCTTGTCCAGAAAAGAACTTATGTCCAAACTGTCCAGTAAGAGAAACTCCTAATAAACGCTCTTCTTCTGTATTGTCTTTCCAAATTTTACGAATGTACTTAAAGTCTGTAAGAGTTGATTGCCATGTCCCAAGAATTGTTGCAAGACGGACTTTATTAGCAACATCTTCAACTGTATCTTTTTCACGAAGTACGACTTCTGAAAGATTACAAAACTGGTAAGGACGTAAAATAATTTCTGAGCAAGGGTTAGTTCCATAGTGAATATCTGCACTACGTCTTCCGTACTTTGCTGCTTGAGCTTGGGCTGCTGCCACATTGTAGATACCTCTTTCGCCCGACTTTGAATCATATAAAGACTTCCATTCTGAAATAAATTGTGCCATCTCTGGTTTGCGAGAATAAGCAACAGAGTTATTTGATAAAGCACGTTGGGCATTTGATTCCCACCAGTTACCAGCTTTTGCTGCTGCCATTTCAATATCATTAATATTAGAAAGAGAAATTAATGCTGAACGACGAACTCCTCCAACAACTACAACTTCTCCAATTTTACACATTATGTCATGAGCTTCAATTGGCTTAAGTTGACGACCAAGTGCTCCTTTAAAAACTTTAATTGTAAAATCAAAAAGATTAACTAATGGTTGTGGTCCTGAAGATCTTCCTCCCATTGTCTTTAAGCGAGCACCTGAAGGACGAACTTTACTTATATCAACTTGAGGAATATGTCCTGCCCATAAAAGTCCAAGGAGTTCACGATAAGCTTTAGCCCAACCTTCTTTTGAATCACTAACAATAATTGTTGTGTTTGATTTGTCTAATGTTTCTGGAAGAACGGGGAGTTTATTAACATATTTATATTCAACAGAAAAACCAACACCAGTGCCACACATAAGAATATACATTGCTTCATCAAATGATCTAGGATTATCAACTGGAATAAATGAACAATTATATCCAGCAACATTTTCTCTTTCTAGTGCTGGACCAGCAGTCATAATAGAACGCATAGATGGCATTACATTACGATTAAATACTGCATCACGTAACTCTGCAACAATCTTTGGGTCAGGAGAATAATTATTATTTTCTTTTAACTTTGAGACCATAAAGTTAAAGTAACGATCTACTGTTTCACCCCATGTCTCACGACGATTTTCGTGTTCTAACCATCTTGCATATCGAGATAAAGCAATAAAATTTTCATATGGATTTTCGATAGTATTAGACATTGGTTCTCCTAGTTAGATTGAATTTAGAACTTAATTGTAGCACATTTTTTTAATTGAAATATTGCTTTTCAATTTCTTGAAGCCTTTTAATAGCTGGCTTAGAAACTTTTTCCCAGTTGTAATCTTTATGAATTAAAAATGCATTTTTATAAGTTTGTTCTGCATATTTTTCATAATTTTTTACAACATCTTTCATGTAAAATTTTAAATCATCATATTTTGGTTTTAACATAGAGCCAGGGTGAGTTTGTTGCCAAGGAGATGGGTGCCAATCTGAATCTAATGGCATAATGATAAATCTTTTATATGTTGCCCAGCCTTCGGTGCAGATAGTTGGCATTCCTGAAGCCATTGATTGTAAAGGGTTAAAACCAAAACCTTCTCCCCAAGATGGATAAACAAATACATCACATAAATCGTATAGACCTTTCATTTGTTCTACCGATAAAAATGATTCAATAATTTTAATATTTTTATAAAATGCATTTGGTGAACCAATTACTGCTTTTGTAACTGGGTCAAAAATTTTTGTTGTATTTAAATTGCTGCATTTTAAAACAAGCTCGTAATTTGGATCATCGCCATATAGTTCAATAAAAGCGTTGACTACTGATTGAGCATCTTTTCGAACTGCTGGCTCACCAATATGTAAAAATCTAAAAGGGCGGGAAGGATCTAAAACTCTTTTCTTAGGAATCCATTCATCTTCAATACCATGCTCATATACAAATACAGGAGTTGTAGTTTTAGATCTATATATTTGAGCTACCCATTCAGATGTTGCCCAAATTTCATTACACACTTTATTAAAAATATGATCCCAGCCAACATAAAGATCTGTTGATTCCCATGGGGTGTATCCGATTTTAAATTGATTTAATCCAAATTTATAATCTTGTGGTTGAGAAAATGCTATACCAATATTTGGTTTTGCAGAATTAATTAAACATTCAATTCCATTTTTAGTAAATTCATTATATACGTGAAATGATGCTTCACCATAGCCTACATTGCGATCCATATACTCTGGAGCACCAGTAAAAGATACTTTCATTGATTTCCTGACTTGTTTTTCCCAGTATATCATGATACGATAGATTTTACTACTCTTTCCTCAAGGAGGTTCAAAATGAACAATGAGAACAAAACAAGGATAAGAACAGCATGGGTAATGATTGGTGTGAGTATTATCACAATGATTTTTGGCATCAATCCCGCACATGCAGCACAAATGCAAGAAGCAATAGTGTATAATAAAAATATATTATATATTAATAAATATACTAATTTAGTTAATATTAAAAATATTATTAATATAGATATATTAAATAATAATAAAGAAAAAAACAGTAACACAGATTATTTAATTAATGATCTGTCTTCTGGAAAAACTTTTTTAATGCCCGCTTATAGCATCAAGCTAAATTTAAATCAAAGAGTAGATCAGCGAGTAATAATTTCAAGACTAGCAAATGCAATCAAGTCAGTGGAAACTGGCGGGGTTAACGCATATTATCGCAAGTCTTATTCCAGTAGTGCATGTGGTGCCTATCAGTACATGCAAGATACGTGGAACAACTTTATGGGATATAAGAGTGCATGCGATGCACCAGAATGGGTACAGGATCAACGTATGATTGCCGAACTAAAATCGTCATATAAAACTTACGGTTCTTGGCCCGCTGCCGTCGCAGCCCATCTTTGCCCATCAAGGGCGGGCAATGTAAAGACTTGGTTCAAACCAGTACCAGGCAATCCTACTGTCTTCCAATACGTCTCAAGTATTTTTCAACAGGCAAATATCGCATTCTGATGAAGATACAAGTCTTTTCTCAGTATTACAATTTGGCTAGGGCAGGCAAAGTTAAACCTTTGTACTGCCCTAATCATCAAAGTGAGTATGCTCACAACGATGGGTACCTTTATTGGCTAGTTCACAAAATGGTAAGTGAAGATATCGTGTTATACTGTACAGCATGTGGGTATGAACAAAAAGCAGGCCTACAACTTTACGAAAACATTTTAAAGGAGATAGTCAATGTCACATGAACCAGTTGTTGGAGATTACTTTGTAGTACATACTACAGGTTGGGCAGCAAAGTTAATTCAATTAGGTACATGGTCTAAATGGAATCATGCTGGAATCTATATTGGCGATGGCAAAATTATTGAGGCCCGTCCGACGGGAGTTTCAATTCAAAATCTTTCAAAGTATGATGGCAAGCCACTTATGTGGAGCGATGAACCATCTTTAACAGAAGATCAAAGACATAATATTGTAGAATTTGCAAAACATTTTGAACATTTTAAATATGGCGTTTGGTCAATTATTGCTCTTGGCTTTAAGTGCCTTGGAATTAGCTTATTTCCTGCTGTAAAGAGAGCTGAAGCTGAGAATAGCGTTATCTGCTCACAACTAGTAGCCTGGACCTATTCGCACGTAGGAATTAAGCTTTCAGTTAAACAACATGCTTTAGTAACACCTAAAGATTTGGCCGAACGATTGAGCCGAAAGTAGGATCTCATGGATTTTCTACCTATAGTTGAAGGTAGGTCCTGCGGGGACTGTACAAAATGCTGTGAAGGGCATTTGAGGGCTGATATCAACCTAAAAGATGGAACCCCTACAGTCTGGATGGGTATAGATGAGGTTGGTCGTAAACCTTGTGCATTTGTAAAAGTTGGAGAAGGATGCACAGTATATGAAAAGCGTCCTGATAGCCCTTGTGCAATATTTAGATGCGACTGGTTAACAAATCCCGATATGCCTGAATCATTTAAACCGTCAAGAAGTAATTCTATATTTACTACTCGGTCAGTACGTGGAGTTCAATACACAAAATTGATTGAGGCGGGACGGAAACTGGATTCAGAAGTACTATCTTGGGCATTTGAGTATTATATGGGCAATGCACTCAATTTTTCTTGGAATGTGCTCGAAAATATTTTTTGGCTCGGATCAGAAGAATTTAATAATATGATGGAAGAAGATTATCCTTTGCTGGCTAATCCTGGACATGGCAAAGATTCGCATTGAAAGAGCTTATATCGAGCCTCATGACAAGTATGAAGATAATTTTGCCATTACTTTAGAGATAAAAGATGGAAAAGATTTAATTTTGGTGGGGAAGATAGATTTGGATAATCCCAAGCCTTGGCTATATACTATGAATAACGAAGATAATGATCTAGTGATCAATAATTCGGCGGGAATGGAAGCCAACAAATGGGATTATATAACCAAGGAGATATTAGGTGGGTAATTTGGGGGAAGAGATTATAAACCAGGAAGCCTTTGATATATTAGTTAATATGAGAGAGCTATTAGGGGCTATATTTATTCAAAGCCAGAGGAATTATGATATGTTGTCCATTATTGCTGATAAGCTAGGTGCTGATGCTACTGCTTTGACTAAATTGCACGAATCTGGACAGATTCTAGCTCCCGCCCCATCTTTTGTATTTGAAGAAGATGAAGAAAATGCCTAAAAGATATTTTTTAAAACACGCTAAGCAGATACACTATCGTGATCTGCCTCGTTTTCAGAAGATCTCATCTTTTGAACGCATGATAAACAAAATCGCAAAGTTTTTCCATCTTTAATACTTAAAAATCTAGCTTTAAAATAACCACATCTGTTACAATTATTTGTTTCTTGAGATAAAGTCATTTAAGATAGCCTCCGTTGCTGTTAATCCAAATCTTGTAGCTCCTGCATCATATAATTCTAGTAAATAATCTAAACTTCTGATCTTCCCCGCAGCTTTTACCTCTACTTTTTCAGATACCGACTCTTTCATGAGCTTAATATGCTCAACTTTAGCACCTTCAGGAGCATATCCTGTTGAAGTTTTCACAAAATTAGCTCCAGCTTGCTCAGATAACCAGCATCCTTGCTCAATTTCTTCATCTGTAAGGTATGCAGTCTCTAAAATTACCTTTAAAGGTCTCATTTCTACTGCTTGCTTTACAGTTTCAATGTCTTTTACCACCACATCATACTGTTTTGACTTCAATGCAGCGATATTTAAGACCATATCAAACTCATCTGCTCCATGCATTACCGCAATTTTAGCTTCTAACATCTTTACTTCATGAGTATTATAGCCAAAAGGAAATCCAATGACTGTTCCAATTTGTAAACTACTCGATTGACTGAGATTTTTTGCAAATTGTACATGTGTTGGTCTTACCATTGCTAATTTTACACCATATCTTAAGGCCAAATTAATGCCTTCTGCAATTTCATACTCAGTTAAAGTAGGTTGTAGCAATGAATGGTCAATCATATTTGCTAATTGTGTGTAATTCAATTAATATCTTTCTAATGTAGTAGGATTTAAGTTCTTAATTTGGTCATTTGACCAACCAGTATAAATCATACCAGCTCGGGGAGCTTCTAATGTAATAACTCCATGTTTCCATCCTTCAGGAATATAGATTACATCTCCTGGTTCCATAATATACTTAACTTCCTTGCCATTTTCTATAACTGTCCATAATGCTTTTCCTATGCAATTCCAGTGAATTTGCTTACCAGGATCAACATGCATAAAAAGTCCCGACCCATGCTCTGTTGTTTGAGAATAGATCATTACTGGTTCGTTCCAAAGATAGAGTCCAAAAGCTTTGAGCATTGCATCCTCAAATTCTTTAAACCCATTAAAGGCATAAAGCATAGGAAGCTTTTCTCCAGTGTAGTAAATTGTCAAAAATTCATTTTCTTTTCTAAGCTTACTTTTTGGTACCATCTGACTGCTTTTTACAAAAGTTTCAAAATTAGGCACAACAGGAAAAGCGTTCTTAAAATGAACAACTTTGTCGTCTTCTAATCTTGCTTGTTTCATTCTTTCTATAAAACTCATATGCTATATTGTAGCACATTTCCACCAATTTTTTACAATGTAACGTGTATCACACTAAATTAGATTTGATCAAAATGTTAATGGATTTTTAAAATGCATGATTCACTTTTAAAAACAAAAAATCAAATTTGAATAGTGCGCCCGAAATGTCCAAATTGCCCTGGTATGTACCCTAAAGATGTGGTCTATCTCACAAAGTTTTTTTAAAAGATGTCCGATTTGTACGCATTTTGGAGTTGAAAATGTCAGTGGTGTGTGTTATAGTTACACTATAAGAAATTAACAAAGGTTGTTAGTTTAACTTAAAGAAAGGAAGTCAAAATGACTTCACTAAATAACTACTATAATGAAATCCGTATGGATATTGCTAAAGATTTTGGTCTAGAGGCAGGTGGCTATGCTCCCCGCCCTAAGTTAATGCCTATCACTATCGCTCAGCGTATTAACGCTAAGTATCCTAGTGTAGATAATGGCTCTCGTTGGGGTCAGCCTAATCCAAAGGCTATCCTAATCGCTAAGCGTTATCACGCTCTGTTTGTGGCGTAAGTCACAATCACGGCACGGCGTGTCGAGTTGATTTTGTCAGCCCTATCTGATAGACTTCCAGTCATACAAATTAAATAAAGAAAAATCCTAGTTGAGCCTCTGAGCCTTAGCAAATAATCCGAAAGGTGAGCCTAAGCAAATAAGAGCAAATAACACTAGGCAAGGAAAGATAGATAAAAGGTTTATCTATAAAAAAAGAAAGGTGACTAATATGTCATACTCATTCGATAATAATAATAAAGACCGTTGGTCAGAACTAGCAGACAATTATCAATCAATGCTAGATGAACTAGCAGAATCAGAATCAGAATCTGTATTTATCCCCGTACCTGCGTTTGATGTAGACGAGGTGCTCTAATGACTATAAATAGTTTAACTCTCATTTCACTATTGCTAGTGTCGTACCTATCTGCTAAACTACTAACCGATAAAGAATGGGGAAAGAATAAAAATGAAAACTAAGATTATCGTACTAGGATTAGCACTCGCTCTAATTCCCGCCGTTGCTAACGCTCGTGGCACAAGCCATCATTCTTATAGCCTGTCTAGTGTAGGTCGCTACACTTATCACTATCACAAGCCTAGCCATATCTATTGCCCATATCAAGGCTGTAAAAAATCGTTCTCTAGTTTCACTAGCACTAGTGGCGGAAACTAATGTCAGTGGTCTATGGTAGACTACTATTAACAACAACAAGAAAAGGAAAATAAATAAATGACAATCGAAAATCGTACTTACCAAATCGGTGACCTATTCACCACACAACGCTCAAAGGTAACAGGAACAATTAAGGAAATTGTAAATGTAAAGCCTAACCAATCTCGTGTGAAGTTGGAAGTTGACGGCAAAGACCGCTGGACAACTGTCACAATCAAGTAAAGTTTAGCAAATCGCTAAACGACCTGAGCAAGTCGGAAAAAGGCTCAACTAATACCCAACAAAGAAAAGGAAAAAAAGAATGACACTACACGGATACACTTATCAAATCGGAGATTTATTCACCACATCAAAGACAGGCGTAACTGGACGAATTAACTCGTTCTCTCCTGTATCAAATAAAGTAACTCGTGTTGGTCTAACTTTAGCAAATGGCTCAAAGCGTATTGCTATGGTAAAGACAACGAAGTAAAAATAAAATAAGTTTAGGCGGGACTGCACACTAATAACGACACTCCCGCCTAATTCACAAAACACGAAAGGAAAACTAATTATGTCAATGTCACGCAAGGACTATGTTTCAACCGCTGAAATTATTAATTCTTATGCTTCAGAAATTAAACTCGAAGTGCTAGAAGATCTAGTAAATGATTTCATCGAAATGTTCGCATCAGATAACGAGCGATTCAATAGCGATAGATTTTGGGACGAGTGTTTTAAAAACACAAATCACTAAATAAAAATAAAAGCTTAGGCGTAGCAAAATTGCTACGCCTAATTTTATTAAAAAATAAAAAAAAATAACGGCGTGTCGGCTTGACAAAGCCGAGCCGAGGGGCTGGCCCAAAAAATCGGACATTTACGGCATTTAAGACATTCGATATACACAGATTTATCCACAAGCTGTGGATTATTGTTCATCTTAAATTAACCTAAAACTTACGGCGTGTCGCTTGATTTTTTCGATTTTATCTGATAAACTTCCAGTTATAAAATTAAATAAAGATATAAAAAATGTGATGTACTTCACAAAGTACACGCTCCAAATATTGAGACTACTCCCCAGTATACTCGATAGTAGCGAAAAAGTATGTTAAACTAGCGATAGTTAAACAGTTAAAAAAGAAAGGTGGTCATAAAATGGCTACACTAGAAGTAAAAGTAAATGATAGTTTTGTTCCGCTTGAGTATGCTCCAAGCGATGTAAAGATTTCTCTTGAGTGGGCGTTAATGAATAATGCTCCAATGGTAGTAAAATCCACTACCCCCGCCGTTGTTCGTGTTTGCAAAGTTTGCGAATATGCACACGAAGGTTTGTATTGCACAAATTGTTTCACGGGTGAGCGTGTAAATTGCTCCCCTGCTGGCAAGTTTAATAAATGGTCAAAAGTGATGCGAATCACACCAACTACTTGCAACAAATCTCGGCGTGTCGCCTAGATAATGTCAGTATAATCTGATATAATTCCAACTATCAACAAAAAGAAAGGTGGCAACTTAATGCTAATCTCAGAAGCCTTAGAAGGCAAATATGTAAAGTCCTCAAAAGGACAAGGCATAATCCAATATGCAGATTTCCGAAAGGATATGCACCACTCTACCCCTGAGGGTTATCTTGCTTATGCTTGCAAGGTTCGCCCTACTTATAACCCTGAAGTGCATAAGTTTATTCCAGAAGATTTCTGGACAACAATTTATGTCGGATTGGATAGTGAATTACTATGACAATTAAAATTGGTGGGCTAGGGCAGACAATTTCTGCCTATTGCCCAGTATGCTCTCAAAAGATGACCCATATGTGTATCGCTACACTTGGAACGGGTAAAACAATTCGCTATGAGTGGCAATGCCAGCCTTGCGAATTATCTCTAAAGTCTGACTCAACAGGCTATGCTCATCTACTCACAGAAATGGCTTACTATGTCTGATAAAATTTTCATATGTGATGAATGTGATACCCTTGCCACAATGTCAGTGCAAGGTGATACAATAACTATAAATAAATGTAAGTGCTTAACTTTAGAATGGAGCAACTAATGTACAAAATTACAACAACCTATGACGGAAATCCCGTCCCACACTCTATTCACTCTTATGCTGATGCACTTGATGCGTTTGACTCGTTTGGTCGTTGCACCGATTGGGGATTTGCAGATGAATATGCAACCTACAATTTAACTTTACCTGATGGAAAAATGTACACAAAGATTTTTTATCGTAGCGGAAAAGTTGGTGGAAAGTAATGGCAACAACAATTCACCTTGGCGGAATAGAATCAGAATGTGAGAAGTGTCGTGAAATTGCGGGAGAAAATAATGAATAAAGTAAATCGTGTTCAAGAGTTGCGGAGATCAAATGCTGCAACTCCAATTCGTAACAAGAAAAAATATACACGTAAAAATAAATATAAAAATAAATTTGAATAAATATTTATAACATTGCATAGCTATGCGACACGCCCGAGTGCGGCTGGCCCCTGTCAACTCGACACGCCGATTACGGGGTGTGATTTTAATCTCCCAAATACTGGCGGGTACAACTAGATAATGTCAGTGGGTTCTGCTATACTTCCGATATCAAGAAAAGAAAGGGGCATTAAATGTCTACTGTTGCCACATATTGCAAAGATTGCAATAAGCGTTTATCTGATATTTCAGTATATGACGCTCCCTATACTTCCGATTCTACTTGCTGGGAGTGTATCTTCAAGTCCTGCGATAACTGCTATGGTCAAGGAATTACTGGATGGGTATCTCCAGATGGTGATTTTGATTTTGATTATTGCGAGTGCAACCCACTTTGCCTAACACTAGAAGAGGTCAAATAATGACTAATGAAACTATTTTTGAAGTAGCCTGCCTATACTATGAAGTATGCGGTACAAGCGAAGTATTCTACTCTGAAGAAGAGTATGATATCTATGGCGATGATTATGTCTGCCCTGAGTGCTATTATCAGATGGCGGAAATGGAGTCTGATTCCTTCCCGCTATCTTTAGAATATGATGAGGGGGAATAATGTCTGACAAGTCTGCTCAAGATCTATTTAATGAAATGGATACCCTTTGGGATAATTTCAAGAAAGCCACATGGCAAATGTCAGTGGTGCCTGCTACAATAACATCCTTAACCCAACCAAAGAATGGAAACTAACATGACAACAACCCTAACCCGTGGCGAAGCCAAAGATACAATTGATTTCGCAATTGAACAATTTATCAACGAGATTGAAGTCTCTGATGATATGCTATTAACGATTACCTATGCCGTAAATAATGACTTGCAGATTCGTGATTACTTCCTTGGGCTCCCGTCCGATTATGGTATGCAGGTATGCGTTGATTTTGTCAACTATCTTTCACGAGTAACTAATGCACGAGAAGGATATGCATATGACACAATTTCTGCAATGTATCATATTGAACAAGGCAACACAGACTTGGCTAAGTCTCTGCTAGAAATTGCAGAAAAAAATAATCCTGATTATAATCTCATGAAACTTGCGAAGAGAATTCTTTCAGCAGGTTGGCCAGGTTCCGAATTAACTAGAATGCGTAATGAATTGCATTCTTCAGTTGTGGATACTATCACCGAAGAGCCAAATATTTTAATTGAAGAGGTGGCGTAATGTCAGCACCATATGCAACAATTAACGGCGTTGAGGTTCATGAGGACCTCAACGGCTATGCCGTGGTCATGAAGAATGGCAAGGTAATTAAAAAGTATACCAACTCAAGAGAAGACGCATTAGGCAAAGCAATGCACTATGCACAGGAGATTAAATAAATGGCAAAGCATCCACCAGTCAACAGTGCACAATGGCATTCTGTATTTGCAGATGATCAATGCAAAATTTATCAAGACGGTAACGATGATATTTTTTTCAAGGTCATGATCAAGGGCCAACGTGTTAAATATTTTTATAATGAAACAGCTCATAGCGACGTTGCACGTTACTGCAGCGACGAGCTTGGAATTAGCTATTGGTCCGTATTAAATTAATTTAACTTGGGTGGGGAATAAAATGCAAGCGGTAGCATATGTATTGGTCTATGGATCTGCATTCGCTATCGCATGCATTTTTTATTTTATATTTTCTAAAAAAGATTTTTAAATGCGGTGTGTCGAGTTGACAACCGTTGATTTTTGGGCTGGCCCGTCAAGCCGACACGCCGTTTACGGGGCGTGATTTTAATCACATGGAATGGGCGGGGACAAAACGGACATATCAGACAAATCATTATTTAACTTAGGCTTTACGGGTAGACAGATGTCAGCCTTATCTGCTAGAATAGGCATACATTAACAGAAAGAAGGAAAAAATATGACTAACCCAATGTCACAGGTTCATCGCTCAGAAGTTGAGGATGGTTCTGTATCTCTTGCTGTATCACTTCGCACAAATCCTGCATGGCACTCTTTTGCTAACAAGGTATTTGCTAAGGATGAGCAAGTCACAACCGCACAAATGCTAGATGCTGCTAAACTCTCAAATTGGAATGTTTCTCTTGAGTCTGTTTCAGATTTATTGCCAGACAACTATGATTCTGTTAGCGAGAATTTTTTGGTTGTTCGTGATAACCCTTACACAGCAGGACAAAAAGATGTTCTCTCAGTTGTAGGCTCACGCTATAAGGCTGTTCAGAATGAAGAACTCTTTTCTTTTGCAGATAACCTACATGATGGAAACCCTGATGTAAATTGGGAAAGTGCAGGTTCTCTAAAGAATGGTCGTGTTGTATTTGGCACAATGTCAATTCCCCGCACTATGGTTCTTGACCCTAATGGTGCTAATGACACTACCAATCTTTATCTCGTAGTTTACACTTCACACGATGGTTCAGTTGCGGTTCAATCTGCAATTACCCCTGTTCGTGTTATGTGTCAAAACACTCTTAATTTCGCTATGCGTAAGGCTAAGCAATCTTTCAAGATTCGCCACACTCAGACAGTAGATGGAAAAATTGCTGCTGCTCGTGAGACTCTAGGTCTAACTCTTGCGTACATGGATGAATTCGAAACACAAGCAAAAGAACTTTTCTCTCGTGAAGTGACAAATGCTAAGTTTAGCGAAATCATTAACAAGATGTATCCTAAGCCAGAGGCAGATGTTAAGGGTTCAATCAAGAAGTGGGAAAACAAGGTTGTTCTGCTTGATGACCTTTACCATAACTCTCCTACTAATGCTAATATCAAGGGTACAGCATGGGGCGTTGTAAATGCTCTAACCGAACGCCTTGATTACTATCGCACAGCCCGCAAGGGAAACAGCGATTCGCTAATGGCAGGTGCAAGCGGATTTGACCCTGTTATCACAGCAGAAAAAAATAAAATTGTTAAGCAGGTTCTTGCACTTACCGCTTAATAAATTGTGAGGGGCGAAAGCCCCTCACCTCTCTTGATTCCATAGATCAATTGGTTAGATCGCTACCCTGTCACGGTAGAGGTTGCGGGTTCAAGTCCCGTTGGAATCGCAAAGTTTAAATGGTCATCACGGCGTGTCGAGTTGACAAAACAGCTGGGGCGGGCTGGCCCCATAAAATCCATAATGTCAAGTCTTTACGGATGTGATTATAAACACATTTACGGATGACCGATATGTCCGATTTGTCTGCGTGTCTAAATTGATTACTCATGGGTAACTTGCTATAATACTCACCTATGGAAAATGTAAAAGAAACTTGGTTCAAATGGGATTATGTATGCCCAAATTGCGATGCACATATTGAGATGACTATTAAATCTAATGGTCATCCACATAGCGAGATTTGTTCTAAATGCTATGAGCGTCTAACTCTGATGTCAGTGGTAGATGCTACAATATACCCAACTCAAAAGAAAGAAGAACAAACTATGGAAACAACAATCGCTGAACTTTATAACCCAAATATGTTGGTTACATATAAGAAGATTACTGATGGTAATACTGAATATATTACTGATAAGGTAACTGATATTGAGTGGGCTCTTGCTCAATCCCGCCGTAACTATGAGAGCCTTACAGAGCAACAAAATAATTGGTATCTCAAAGAGTCAAAACTACGCACTTTGCTAAATGATGTATTTCACGATTCAGAAGACCAAGACACACTTGAAAAAATTGCTGATATTTTTGATGTTCCACTAACTAAGGAAATCGAAGTAACCGCTTGGGTCAATGTCAATATGACTATCGAAGTTGATATGCGTGAAGGCGAATATGATGTTGAAGACCTTGTTCGCAATAATCTCACAGTAGATGCCTATGGTGGAGAAATCACAGTTCACGACTTTGATGTAGACCGAGTAGAGGAGCAATACTAATGGCAGTAGCAGTTATTGAAGTCCCGTCCCCTGCTCGTATGGCGAACGGGATTAGCAAATGCCTAACCGCTGGAATTGAATATGAGATGCTGGGTGGGATGCAGGTAGAGATTACTTGTGCTGATGAGATGAAGTTAGCTAGAATAATTACAGCCTTTGGCGGTAAAATCCTAAGTGCTTTTAATCATAAACCAATCACACCAGATGCCCCTAAGCACGAAGTCCAATATGCTAGGACACATAGACCAATTCAGACACGCCGAAAGAATTGACATAAGCACCCCGCTTGTGTTAGAATACAACCTCAACCCCTAACAAAGAAAAGGAAAACCCAACAATGGCAAAAGCAATCTCAGTTAAAGTAGCAACACCAAAGGTAATCGCCGCTTTGGAAACAAAGTTGGAAACAATAAAAACAACTAAGGCAAATGAAAAGCAATTAGAGGCTGCTTTCCAAGAAGAACTAAAGGCTTGGAATAAGGCTTTGTTTGATTATGCTCTATCAAAGTTTGACTCTGCTACAAATATCCGCACCAATTATCGTAGTTGGTCAAACTCTCTTAACATTGACTTTGATGTTGATACACAAGGCAAGGATTTTCCTGCTCAACCTACTCGTCAATTTGAGCAACTTCACGACCACAACTATCGTGAAATTGTTGATGAAATTGAGAACGCAATTCGTATTCTCAAAATGACAGATGAGGAAACAGTTAATGCTTCCACATTTAAGTCAATCGCACAGTATCTCTAATTAGTTAATCACTTGGGAGGGAAGTCTTGACTTCCCTCCCCTTATCTGATAGGATACGCAAATGGCAATCATATTTTTATTAGGCACAATTTTTGTAATCGCAGTAATAGCACTAGGAGGAATACTATAATGGGAGCACGAGTTAATTTTGTTTTCAAGACCGAGGAAGACAAGCCAAAGATTGTTTTGTATAGTCATTGGGGAGAATACTCATGGCGTGAAGATTTGGCTAATGCCTTAGATAAGGCAACACCTAGATTAAAAATGGGTGATAGTTCATATGCTCTCCGTATTATCATTGACCAACTAACAAAAGAAGGTCGGGATGAAGAAACAGGCTTCGGTCTTTATATTGCGGATGAAGACCAAATGTATTGGGATACCACAGTTGAAGTAGACCTTACAACTCAACAGGTAAATGATGAAGGAAACTGGCATTCATTTTCATCATTCATTGAATATCAAGGTGAGGTGTTAGAGTATCATGTTGGGGTATAAATTAGAGGATTTGAATAAGATGATTGATGCTACTTATTTAGCTTTAAATTATCTTCCCCCCGCACAAACAGATCTTGCAGATAATCTAGCCAAAGCAAATGATTTTCTCCAGGGTCTTTGGGCAGAGGGCTACTTTGAGTAGCCTGAGCCTGACCAGTAATTTGGACATTTACGACATTACGGACATTACGGAGGATCGCTTGAACACATTTACGAGGGGCTTGACAAAACCTTTTACGATAGGATAAAATAGGGCTATGAAAGAATACGAGATACTAGCAACCCAATCAATTTACCTATCAAAGAAGGTAATGGCTGAAACAGAGGCAGAAGCAAATGCTATTGCTGCAAACACACCAGTAGATGAGTGGACAACTGATTCTACTGAATTAATTATTGATTTCCTACGCACAGAACCTGTGCAGTTACGACTTGACATCTGATATCTTGATGTAGTAGAATACCCATACTGACCAACTAGTAGAAAGAATGACAAATGCCAAACTGGGTGTATAACGGATTAACCATTGAAGGTAGTCCTGAATCTGTAGATAAACTTGTATCTCAACTTAATCAACCATTTACTGTGATGCACGAAACATGGGATATTTCTACCAATTCTTTTATTAAGAAAAATACTCTTTATTCAAACCCTGTTTTTGCATTTTGGAATATAGTTAAACCAACAGACATGGATGCATATTATGGTCCAAGTCCAAAAGTTGATTTAAATAAGCCTATTAGATTTGATTCAAATCATTGGTACGACTGGAATGTGCGTAACTGGGGAACAAAATGGGATGTAGCCATATCTGTAACTGAAAGCCATCCAGAAACATATATGGAAGGCCCTATTAATAACGGTGATAATAAAGTAGTTTATTATAACTTTAATACTGCTTGGAGTTATCCTGAGCCTGCTATTAAGAATCTTTCTTTACAGTTCTCCGACCTTTTATTTACGTTAGGCTACGAAGAAGAAACAGGCTGGGGTGGCGAAGCAGAATTCCTTAGAGGCGAAATAATTAGTCATAATCAATATGACTACAAATGTAAAGACTGTGAATATGCAACTAGTGATGCATTAGAGTTTTGCGAAGACTGCTCAGATTATCCTTGTCCGCAATGTGGTTGGGCGAGTGCAGTTGACGAATGCCCTGTCCATAGTGTAGAATACGACCAGAAACAAACCCAACTACAGGAGGCAAATAATGTCTGACCAATTAACTTTAGACCCATATCTACAACGTATGGTTGAAGCAGGTATGGACGGTGCGGATATCATGCACGGTCATCTTAAGGTCCTAATGGCACGTGCAGAGAGTGCATTAGCAGACGCCATAGAGGACGAAGAGGCTTCGGGTGAGGCCATGGATAGCATGGAGCGACGGTACTGGGAGGGTGTGGAAGAAGCATACTCAGAACTGTATAAATTAACTTATGCTATTGCATTTGCAAAGGCGGGTAAGTAATGAAGACTTATCGTATCACTTTTATCTGTGATGAAAAATGGTTAGAAGCCATTAATAAATTTACAGATGTAGATGTATATGACAACGAAATATTATACATAGAGCACTTTGAGGAGATCAACTAATGTCATCATCAATGTTTGTACAAACCAATTCATATCTAGATAATCTAAAATGGGAGTTTCCTAATCATGCCCCGTTGGTCCTATTGTACATGTGGGACATCACCCGTGATGTCTTTCAAGATATTGAATTATCTGACGGGGATTCTTCTTGGGGAGAACTTATCCCAGTTCCTGGAACTACTTTAGAGGATGTATGGAATAAGTTTATTAAAGATCCTTGGGGCGGATTTGACGTAGAAGAATATGATGTAGTACAATGGTTGTCCCGTGAAGACTTTATCCAAGACTATGAGGGCGAGGAAGTAGATGAATAAACTAGAAGAGCGTACATATAAAAAGCTTGTAGAAGGCCTTGGACACAACGATGTCTCACCTGCAGCAATGGCAAGACATATGTTAAATGAATCTCGTTATGTTAACGAATCGTTCATCCAATTGTTTACAAACTACATAATCCAAATGGGCACCGCACATACGGTCCCACTATATCTAAAAGAATCACACGATTTGTGCAAGTACATGCTTACCACCCTGCAGGAGTTGGGCCTAATGGGAGAATATGGAAGAATGGAACTTGACACAAACGAATACCTGTCGGTATAATAGGTATTCGAACAAAATCCTAGCGTTCAGGTGTCAGCCAAGTTAGGTATACAAGGGCAGTTCACGAGTCATTCCGTGAACTGCCTTTCTCTTTTCCCAGAGCCAGAGATCTAAAAACCCAGACATTACGAAGGGGCTTAAAATTCACGGGGAGTTTGCTGGTTTAAACTAACACATTAATAAAAATATATCAAAGCCAGTATAAGAAATATACCAGACATTACGAAGGCATATACGGTAACATTTGTCAAGAGATATCTGTGTGATCTTGATCATATATTTATATAAAATGTATAATAAAATAAAAACATTACGATTTCGATCAAAATTCACACGATATTCTATACATTTAGATCAAAATTGTCTAATATTATATCAAAATTGTCAAAAATGTGTGCAAAATCACCCATATTTTTATGTGATATATATCATATCGCACGGATTTGACATTACGAAGGGCATTATGGTATGCTCTATAACTTGATACAATCTATCTATATATACTAACTGAGTTTATTTAACATAATACTGTGTATATTCTCCACTTTGCTCCACAATGCTCCACATATAGCCCATAAAAAGGGCGGAAACGAGCGTTAGCGAGTCTACTTTATATAGCCAGATAGCAACCTATAGCCCTATAGATTAAATTTCTTTCCATATCTATTCTGCTCTAATCTCATCCATGCCTTGACCATATTGTTGATATCATGATCCTTCTGGATAATAGATGCTCCATCTGGAAATGTGATCTTACATGATTCTTGGTCATATTGTTCTATCTTGATATTCTTCTTACCCATTATATTATCCTTATCTATTATAGCTATTATAGGCACGTATTTGGACGAGATCCTTTAGGGATTCCCGCCTAATTTTCTCCTACTTTTCCGCTCATTTTACTTCGTATATTTGACCACAATAATCGCACTTCATTTGCTGTGCAACTAGTGTCCATTTATGCTTACATTCTTCTTTATTCTTCAAAATTCTCCATAGATTCAAATAGGTCTGGTTGATTATCTATATCCAGTGTAGTCTTAATTGATCTTTCTTCTGCTGGAAATACATTATTGGCAATCCCCGCCCATTGTGAAGATTCATATTGAATTGGCATGGCATTGCGAAGGGCAGAATTTTCCGTCTTTAATGCCTTAACCTGAGCTTTTAAGGCCTGATTATCCACATCTAGGATTTCGTTGATCTCCAACTGATAATGTATGGCACTATGCTCTGATTCATAGGCATTTTCATATAAACCTGCCTTATCCTCTGCTTTTCTCGCTAGATCGTTATATTGACTGGCAAGTTCAGATACATTACAATATGCGTTATATGTCTCAATAAAATCTTCTTCTAACTCTTTATAATCTATATTTAATTTGGTAACCTTATCTTCATAATAGTATAATAAACCTATTGTAAATAAGGCTTCAAATCCCATTGTTGTAAGTATTAAGGCTATCACTTTTGCTCTTCCGCTGCCTTATTTTGAGCTTCTACCATTGCTTGCATAGCCTTGACTCTATATGCAAGGTCATTAAACTTCTTAAGTTCCTCAGATCGTTTCTTTCGTGCCACATTCTTCATATGACGCTTATGTCCACGTGCTGAAACTTCCTTATTATTCTTTCTCATTTTTCCCCCTTTTTTGCCTCAATATCTCGTGCGTTTCATAACACTGATTACATGCATAATGCAATATTGCACCATCTGCTACCAACTGCGTTTTACCCTTTTTCTTACAGTAATAACAGGTAGATTGTTTAATCTTATTTATTTCTCTAAAGGCTTCTTTATATATCTCTGACATCTGTTAGCCTTTTTAATTGCTCCCGCAAATTATCATTAATCTGTTTTTCTTGTCTAAGTTCAAATTGCTCCAGCTTTAATCTAAAGAATAAGATTAAACATAATGGAATAAGACAGTAAATCAAACTTGTGCCTGCTTCCACTCATCCGCATCTTTGTATCCTAATAATAATTGATCTTCGTCTAGTTCAAACCTGTAATCTTCTTTTTCTGGCTTGTACTTTGAGATGATGTTTGTAATCTCTTTAAACTGAGATAGATAGGCAAATGCTTTTGCTTCCGCCTCTTCAACTGTACGTGCTTCGCCTTGATCAATATTGCCATTGAACTCTGCCCAGTACAGCCACGCTGTTGAACCCTCTGTAAACTTATCTAAAGAGAATAATGCTACTGCTTCTGTGTTACTTGTCATCTTTGCTATCCGCCTAACTTGCGACTTGCTCATAGTTATATGGTACCATTTTTCCGCCTTTTAGTCTATAGAAATCCATATCTAAGGCTTGTGCTACTATTGCTTCTAACTTTGCCCCTCTTGATTCCCGCCAACCATCCAACAATAAAATGCTATCAGCCATCATAAGCATTTTTAAATCTTCACGCATATACTTGCCCCAAGAATGACCACTGATTTTAGCGTGTTTAACTGCTTCTTCAAGAGTATAACCATCTTGCCATGCTGGGTTCAATGCTACGTAACCCAAGCTTCTTATAAATTCCTCTGCATCAAAGAATGCTTTAAAGTTGTAGTTTGTATGCCCTGTCATTGGACCTGAAATATAGATTTTCACTCTGGGTTGTATCCTGGACCTTTATAGTTTCCAAACAATACATTTACAAAAAAATTAAAATCTTCATCTGTTACAGGTTCATATGTAATGCCTTTTTGCTGATCCAGCAACTCTTGCATCTTTTGCTTATCCTGTTTTTCGCTCAATTTTGTTACCATAACTGCTTTCTTTTTGGTAGGGGTATTCTAGGAAAGTTTATTTTAATAAACTTCATAAACTGAAAGTGCCAACATAGCCACCATTTTTTGTTTTCATCCCACATATAAGTACGATAAAAGCCTATTCGCCTATCTTCTTTTTTACGCCAATCTTTTGCAAAGTTAGCCAAATCTGTGTCACATATCTCGCAGGACATATCACCAATTTTAGAGTCTGCACAATCGCAAAAATCTTCTTTCATAATGTCTTCAAGTGATAAGTTAAATCTTTCAAGTGTTTTAACGTATACAAGCCCCACCAAAAAAGCAATATAACCTAAAACTGTTGCAGATATGATTATAACCAAGAGAATGTAAGCAAAGATCATTTGCGTTTAGATTCCTTTAACTTTTTATTTCTGTTAGACCAAGCAAGCTTTTGTAGTTTTTCAAGCTTTCTATACTCATCTAATGGTGGACATTCATTACACCAGTGAAAACTAGTTGCTTGCCAATGCCCCCGCTTTACCGCACACATTTCATAAGTCATTACTTATGCTCCTTTGATATATGATTATTTAAAGTATGATGTGCAAACCCAGAGCGTACTTCTACCTCCCGTTTGCATTCAGGACATATTACTATCCTAGCCATTTTCTTTTTGCTCCTTTACCCAAGCATCTCCTGCCATCTCTTCATAGCAATCGCCACATATCTTTTGATCACCCAGCATCATATAACGCTTTCTGAGGCTTTTGCAATATGGGCATCTATTATAAGTCCCGCTCATTTTTTAGTCGCTATCGCCCAAATTGCAGTAGCAATCATTGCAATTACTCCAGTTCCCCAAATTCCAAGAACAATTCTATACCACACAATTCCTTGCAGGAACCCTTTATCTCTTGTGTCGTAACCCATTAGTAACCACCTAAACAATTAATAGATTTAGTATGTCTTGTGTATTGCATCAGATATTCTGATTTACTTGGAGCATAAAAGTCTTTACCACAAGCCCCGCAATTACCTGACCATTCTTCTTCAAAGAAGTTATATGTCATGATCTTAATGCGTGGATTTGTAGTTACTGGCGATGTCTTTTTTTGTTTCCGTATTTGTTCTCTACGTCTTGTTTGCATTTGTCTACAATCGCTTTCGTTAGTAGTTCAATACGACGGGAAGATTCAAGAGCACGTATATCATCCCAGTCCATAGGATCTTCTTGTTGGTTCATACTGTATTATATCAATCAGTGTTGTGTTTTGTCAATAGGGTATTCATCATCAAACTCTTTTTCATTTATCATTAATTAATCCATTCATCAAACAATGTATATTCTACATCATCATCTTCTAATTGTAAATATCTAATTTCATCAATAAAATTATATTTTAAAGCAGCTTTTAACATTTTGTCTGACGAGCTACCTTCAACTGGATAAGATGAAAAATAAACAATGTAATATGCGTTAGCGTTTACTTTTTTTAATAATGCTCCATTAGCAATTGCTTTTTTAACATTATCTGTTCTCTTAGCCCCTGGACGCTTTTTATCGCCTTCTGCCCCGCCTTTTGCTTCAATATAATGGCCATAGTCGCCAAAAAAATCAACTTGAATGCCAATTTCAGGAATATCAAAATTCTTTTTTAAATCAATATATTCACGATTAATTAAATCTTTATATACTAAGTCTTCAAACTTATCGCCAGATCTTTTAGATTCGGCTTGAAAGTCAATCATTCTTCTCCCAGTAAGGTATCCCGTTTTCATCATAATCAGAACCAAGTTTATCAAACAATTCTGCATTTTCGTACATTACTTTTTGTATACTAGCTTTCATTAAATCCATTTTTTTAATATGCCAATTATCCTCAACTGGAGGCTTAGGGTATATTTTTGGGTTGATTTCATATAGTAACTGCCATAGTACTAAACAATCGTCGTGCTTCCACCATAAGTCGCAGGTGTAATCTTTAATCTGTGGACACAACAAATATCTGTCCAAAATTAACTGAACAATATCTTCTTGATCTTTCATTAGGCTATCCTATCAGATAGGTGACAATTTTGTCAATTATTTCTTATGTTTATTAGCATTATGACATTTAAAAGATAAAGCCATAATAACAAGCATACTAAAATACATTAATAAGCATTGCATTAGATTTCCCCCTCATCTTCTTCTTTGAGGACTCTAATGTCTTCTCGAAGATCCCTTACGGCTTCTAGAATTTCTTCCGTCATCCAGTTGGTCTCTTTTGTATTGCTTAATGTTTTTCTAGATATTTTCTTTTCTGCTTCGCCTTCACGATTACTTGAAGACAAAATAAGTGCTGACAATATAATAGCTTCTAAACTTAAAATCATAGTTAAAAGCCCATATGGAAAGGGTTCTACTTTAAACCCTATCCAACAACCCCACCAAACAGCGTGAATAATAAGAAACCAAGGGCTTGCGGACGTTTCTGCTGTCCAGTCTGCCAGTTCCTCTATTCTTTTTTCAAATATTCTAAAAGAGTGCTTGATTTTTTTCATGATATAGCAATTATATCATGTTTAGTTAATTAATTATAATTCTTTTTGTTCCAAAAACTTTTTTTATAATTATCTTCAGTTAATTTTGTTGCTTCATACCCCGATGAATCGTACTGACTATATTCTCTTGTAACAGATTTCCAATCTTTTCTTTTAAACGGAATGATTTGTATAAGAGGTGTACCAATTTCAAGCTTACCAGTAAATCCTTTTTTCATTAAAAATGGAAAATTGATTGGCATAGGATGAGTATCAGTATCAACAACTCCCGACATAGTTGTAAATGGCAAATCAAATCTATTTAATGGATGTGTAAATAAACAAGACCACCCAGGAGCTGTACGAATTATATTTAAATTACGCCATTTATAAGCCATTGGAACATACTCTGGTCCTGCTGCAAATCCTTGAACTTGTCTACCATCATGACCTTGGATCATATCAATATCTGAGTTATGGCCAAATGTAAAGGTTTCTTCATCATAAGCTAATTCAATAGGAAGAGAGTAAATATAACCAACACTCAATGCATCTAAAACTGGAATACACTTTTTAATTGTACCCATCGGCACTGAATTTAATTTAGGGCTTTTTTGTTTTTCTTCTTGAGTCACATCCACATTTCTAGCAATATTTTTATACCACTCGGGAATACTTTTTACTGCTGGTTTTGGTTGAGAATCAGAAAAAAAAGATGAAGGTGCAATTGGCTGAAAATGAATTTCGCCTTCTTTAATTTTATTTTGTTTGAATTTGAACATTGCTCTTTGCTGATTCCGCTAGTGCAACTAATTCATTAAATTTAATCATGTATGCATTAATAACATATACTGTGTCATCAATAGCATTTTGAGCAGCCTTATCTTGCTCTGCTTCTTCGTAACGACCATTAATTGCCCAATGCTCTAAAAGCTCACCTGCAACCTGTGTTACTAAATCTTCTAATTGTTTAAAATGTAATGGAACTGAACCGTCTGACATTATTTACTCTTTCTATAATTATGGAATGGGTTAAATGTAAACATGCTTTTAACCCTTGCTTTCTTTTCATCTGATAGCCATTTATTTATATTTAATGAATAAACTGCAATATAAATTGTTGATCCAAAAATAAATCCCCATTGCTTAGTGTTAATAGAATATGCTACCCATGCACACTCGTTTGCAATTCCCACCGCAAATCCGTACCATTTCTTTTTACCTGTAAGCCAAATTCCAATAACACCTAATATTGAAAGTGCCCACGATACCCACCATGCCATTTATATCACCTATTCTATTATACCAAAGAGGGTAGACTTTTGTCTACCCTCCCCAGTTGTAATACTTACTTAGTAAGTAATGGCTGACGAAAACGCTTAGCCAAAACATTATACTTGGCAAAAAGTGCCTTGTATGACTTATTTACTGCAGCAATTGCTGCGGTGTTTGTAGCATTATCTGCAGCGTGTGCTGCCTTTTCAACTGTAAGTGCAGTTGTTGCTGCATCCGACGCAGACTTTGCTGATTCAATCTGTGCATTAAGTGATGCAATTTGTGCATTCAAAAATGTAATCTGACCACTTAAATCTGATACTGAAAATGTTGCAATAGCAGACTTAACTGCTGTTGGTAGGCCAACAGATGTTGCTGCAATTGATGAATCAGTTGCAAGGACTGTAACTGTACCCGCTGCTACTGCAGAAAGTGTACCTGTTGCTGAACCAAGAACTGTTACTGGTGTTACACCTGCTGCAGAAGTAACTGCAGAAGTTGTAAGAGTCTTTGTGATTGATGCATCAGAGAAAGTTGCACCAACAAGTGTTACAGAAATGGCCTCAGACGCTACTGGATTACCAAATACGTCAGTTGCTAAAACTGAAATTGTAGGAGCAGTATTAACTGCTGCCGATGCTGGAACTGAAACTGCAACGTTTGCTGCAACTCCTGCTGTTCCTTGAATATAGACAATTGTTGAATATGAACCGTTTGTAATGGTTACTGATCCAACAGTTGTGCTTGTTGTATAAGCATATACTGTTACGGCAACACCTTGAGATGTTAGTGAAAGTGATGATACCCCAGATGCTGAATTTACTGGAGCATTTGTTGTGTTAAGTGCTGAAACAAGCTTAACGCCTGAAGCAACATATGTTACAACAGTACCTGTATCTGCTGTAGAAGCAAGTGCTACTGTATTTGACGAATCAATTACATTTGATACTGGAACTGCTACTGTCTTTGGTGCTGCAGAAGTTGTTACGTTTGTTACTCCTGCTACTGTTACCGCAAGCGGTGTAGCGTGAGCAACGGTTGATACGCCTACGATTGCAAGGGCTGCAGCAGTTGCAATAGCGATCTTCTTTGTTACCTTCATGTTTTTCCTATCTATTTAGTATCCCTGTACAGGATAATGGTTGATTATACAACCAATTCTATTTGTCAATTGGAGTGGGTGCTGTTAATAAAGTGCCACACTCTGAGCACTGTGCACTTAGCTTATAGAATACCAGCTCGTAAGTATCCTTGTCAAATTTTGCAGTAATATTAAATAAATCTGAAGAACATTCTGGACATTCTGCAGTTGGTATTCCTCTAACATCTAGCATTATTTTTTAACTTGTTTCTGTTGTTTAACAATCTGAAAAGGTCCAGACGTATAAATATCATTGTTAGCAGCAATTTCTAGAGCTTTTTCTACACTTGCTCCAGCGTACAACGCACCAATAGCGATTTGTGAACCTGATCCTACACCATAAATGCCGTCGCTATTCAGCAAAACACTAAAATCATTTCCTATATCAAATATCTCTCCGTCAAATGCAAAGAGCATATTAAACCCTGAATCTTTTTCTTCTTTATCTTCTTTCCACCCGTACTCTTCTAAGCATTCTTTCATGGCTGGAATAAATTTAACAACCATAAAACGATAAAGATTTTCTCTTTCCTTTACGGTAGGAACTGGTGGTACAAAAACATGTTGCAATATATCACAAGGTTGTGAGTCACCGCTACCAGCAATCATCCAACCATTATTTTTGGTAATCTTCTGCATGCTGGCATGCATATTTGGACGGGCACCATCGGTAACTTGAGAGTCAGCTCCCATTGTGACATTACCATTTTTACATACTGCAACAATAGTTGTCATTTACCTAGCTCCTCCAAAATTGCTTCAGCAGTACGTGATTCAATACGATCAACAATCTCTCCTCGCTTCATTGTAAAAATTTGAGGAATACTCTTGATTCCATAATATTCTACAGTAGATGAGTCAATTTTGTCAACATCTACCAAATAATAATTAGTTTCAGCATCAATTACGGATACTTTGCCGTAATGTGGTTTTAACTGTTTGCAGGGATTACACCAGTCTGCTGTAAAATAAACTACACATTCATCTTCAGCAATAAATTCGTTTACATCATTTGTAATTTTAAGCAATTAATTCCTCCGCTGAAATTGTTTTACCAACATAACGATGCTTAAGTATATAATCTCTTACAGACTCAGGACCATTTTGTCTTCCGCCAAGGATAATAACCCATCGTGGCTCAAATTTTTGATCAATACAGACCTGACACATATAGAGCATTACTCCATTAATTATATCGGATTTTTGTGGATGTAGCTCATTTTTTGATTTTCCACAGCTAAAGCACAGCATTATAGACCTTCCGTCTCATCAATATAACCTATTCCTATTTCATCTACTATATTAAACTCATCATTTGGCACTTCTACCAAATATTGAACACCGCCTTCAAAATATTCAATTAAAGATACCCAAGCACCATGTCTTTTTACAGTTCCATAGACATCTTCGTATGGAAGATATACGTAGGTGATTGAATCTTCAGCGTTGTCCCCGTCTTGCCCTTGCTTGCTCATCAGTGTATTTCATCCCTTCTATTTCGCATGGAGTCCCAAATGCTTGAATTAATTCACGAACATGAAGTAAGTATTCCATGATCTGCATTCTTTGACTTTCGTTGTATTCCATAACATTACTTTCATAAACAGTTAAAGCAAGGTAGTTTGGTCTTGCTCTGACATCTAATATAAGATTTTTAACAGGACATTTAATTGCCCTAATCCTTTTAGCCATTTCAACTGTGTAAGATATTTTTGCCATGAATTTTCTTTAACTGACTCCATATTTCTGGGTCTTTGTGTGAGTTATTTTGTTTATCTATACGACCTAAGTCCATAAAAATACCGCCTCGTACACCAAACTCTTTATTTGCTACACCTTCTTTATGACATTGTTTAATTACTGGACAATGTAAACAAACTTGATCAATTTGTTTGGCAAGCTCTTTATCTGATTCATAATCATCATAAAACCAATTAATTGACATATTTGTGCATGCTGCAAGGTGATACCATTTGATATCAACTTCATCAATTCCTAAATGACTAAATAAACCTGGCATACTTATCGCTAACCTTCCAAGTACCACGGTTAGTCATTTTATAATAAGTTGCGTATCCCCACTTACCTTTTCTAAACAAACCATTTGTTGCCATGTAACCATCAGGGTTTTGATTCCACTTTACTAAAGTATAACCGTCCCAAAAAAAATTGTTTTTAATATTTTTTTCTACAAAAGCATGTGCTTCTTCGTAGTTTAATTCAAAAGATGGCATTAGTTGTTTTCCTTTACAACTCCAAGGAGATTTCTCCAGTTAATAAATTGATATTTTTCGCTATCATCATCTTCAACTTCTGTTGCATGATTATGAGAATAAATTACAGTGTCGCCTGGCTGTAAAGGGATATCATAATGATTGCCTGCATTATCATTATCCCCTGGACCTACTTTAACAACTACGCCACGAGACAAATTTGATTCAGCTACAGTTGCAGCAATAACCAAACCTGATTTTGTTGTTCTATCTTCTTGTTTGTTTTCTTTGACAAGTACGAGACTACCTAGCGGTTGAATCTGTGTCATATTTTTCCTTTGTTAGTAGGGACCTTATATTTATTGTATCATTTATAAAGATGGTTTGTCAAGCCTATTCTTTAATAAATCTATAGGGAATTGCATATTCTTTTAAAAATTTTTCACACGTGTAAGTTCTTTCTGATGTTCCAAAAAGCAATACAAAATCAGCACCTTTTTCAATTAATGTTAAATCATTTAAAGATGATTTAAGTTTAACTAATTCTTCTTTAATTGAATAACCTTTTTGACGCATGTATTTTTCTACTTTACCGATATACTCAGTAACCATGTTATCAGCACCTTGATGCCCGCCATGAACAAAAACGTGGGACTTATCATCTGGATAAAAATGTTTACGATCATCAAGCAATACTGTTATTTGACGCATTAGCTCGTTATAATCTGTATAGTTTTTACTACCAAATACTATTACTTTCATAATCTACCTTTCTGAAACACACAAGGACGGTTTCCCGTCCTTGTTTGAATATATACGTATATATTAGTTTACTTTGTAAATGGGCTAAATGCTCCACCCCAAAGTGATTTCTTCATTTCAGCCTTCTCATCTGCAGCAGTTTCCTTGGAATCTTCTTCCTTAGACTCTACTTCATCTGCAGCCTTTGTTACAGCTTGATCATCAGCATTATCTTCTGTGACCTCATCTGCTGATGCAGCCTTTTCGACCTTATCATCTTCTTCTGAAGCGTCAGCTTTGTCCATGTTGCACATATGAACTGCAGGCTTACCGCAATCTGGGCACATATCAGCCTTGTAGACTCCTGCTCCGCCTGTTGAAACATCTGGGTTGATGTGTTCAGCTGCTGATGGGGTTACATCGCCTTCTGGACGTGTTTCTTGTGCAATTGTTGTAACTGCATCTGGACGTGTTGCATTAGGAAGATCCTTTTGTACAGCGATATCGCCTTGTGGATCTGGTTCTGTTGTATTTGACACTATATTACCTCCTGTCCCATTAGTAGGGGTGTTTGTATTAAAATTCCCTCTAACATAATTTTCGACAGATCTTTCATCTGCCTCTTGATTTGCTGAAGATGATGTTCCAATTGCTTTTTCAATAGCATCTTTAACATCATCAATAAACTTGGTTACCTTCCAATCTTTTGGAAGTAACTTTGCTGCATTTAATGCTTTAGCCCTGGCAATGATATGCTTTTTAGCTTCAGCATAATTTGATGCACGACCTATAGACTGGATAGCATTATGAAGATCGGTAGTATTTTCGATTGGAAAAGAACCGTCTGGAAGTGCATGACCTTTGTCTGCCAATTCCTTACGCTTCTTATCAGAGAATTCTCTTTTTTCTACTAATTCCATTTTACTTTGATCCCGCCTCTGTTGTGGTGATGTTTCCTCCAGCATACTGTGGAGTGGTCATTGAAACATCACTTCCCTTAAAAGGAGATGCTACGCTCATAGAGCCAGGGTTATTAACTCCGAGATCTGTTTTTGCATCTGAACGAAGGCCTGCCTCTGGACCTGCCTGCTCTGTAACTGGTGTTGCTGCAGCAGGTTGCTGCACTCCACCTTCCTTACCTTGTTGATTGTTATCCATATTTAAATCACCACCTTATAGGTTAATTGTCTGGAATTTCTTCTTCATCAAAAGAAAATCCTTGTCTAATTAATTCCTCTTTAGCTTTTTCTGTTAAGCTAAATTGGGCATTTAGATTTTCATCATAAGATACTTCTAGTAAATCTCTTTGATATAAATCAATTAATGTTTGATCCATATCATCCATCATTACTTGGTGTAGTTCTGGCATAACTTCTTCCAAAACATCCATGTCAAACTTATAAAATGGCTCACCGTCTTCATCAATTCCGTCAATTTCTGCAGCACCTTCTGAAACAAGGTACTCCATAATCTCTACGTGATCTTCATCAGATGGATCGTATTCCATTTTCACTTCCTCATAACCTATTATACCTTATTTATTATTTATTACTTACGTGCCCTTGGCAGGAATCGAACCTGCGACGCAGACCTTAGAAGAGTCTCGCTCTATCCCCTGAGCTACAAAGGCGTACCCCAAGACAGATTCGAACTGTCGCTGTATGGATTTTAAGTCCACTATCTCTACCGCTGGATTACTGGGGCAAATAGAAAAGGACCTATTTCTAGATCCTTTTGTAACATTTTTACGAAAGAAAAGAGATGAAAGACCTTTGTAGTTACATTATAGTAGGCTTTAAAGTGCTTGTCAACTGCCATTGCCAGAATTTGTGTGCTTCTTGTCTTCCTGCAATAAAATTACAAATACCTTGCTCATCTAATTCATTTGCTACATCATATGTATGTTTAAGTTGGTCCATAACAATAATGTTTGTGTTAACTAATTCTTGAAGCATTTCACGAGCATTAAGATCAATTGAATCATTAATTTCTAATTCAGGGCTTAATTCTGTCCATGACTTTAATCCAAATGGAGCTTTTGCACCCAGCTTACGAATATTTTCTGCAATAGGATCAATTGACTCATATAAATCTTCATAAATCTTTAAGAAAAACTTATGATATTGTGGAAAGTTTGATCCTTCTACATTCCAATGATAACCGTGGGCTTGCACATAATGCTTAACCACCATTGATTTTAAAATTTTTAGTTCTTTAATTAAATCTTCATTAGTTGCCATGATTTCCATCCTTTTTATGTAATTCTGCTACCATATCCAACAAAATATCAGCGTCTGGTTTTTCTTTGTCATTATCTGTATACAAAGCTTTCAAAGTCTTTTCATCTTCTTTTCTTTGTGATCCCTCGCCCATCATAATAAGCAACATTGCAACTGGAATAAATAATCCAATTGGAAAACTTGCCCACATGTGCGATACATTAAGAATTATTGCTGACATATATCCAGACATTCTGGCTGGGTACTTGTCTACATAAAAAGATATATGGTTAATGACTTTTTTCATATATCTAATTATACATTAATATGAGCAGTTTTGAAAAGGACATGCTCAGGTCCTTACCCTGCGACTCCCCGATGAAAGGGTGCAGTGATTATTATTATATCATTACTTAATTCGGATTGTTTTTGGTTTTGCTTCCTCTGGAACTTCCCGTTCAATCTTGACGGTTAAAATTCCATTTTCAAGTGAAGCAGATTTAACAATCATATACTCACCAAGAGTGAAGGTCTGTGTAAACTTGCGACCAGCGATTCCTCTGTAAAAGAATTCTGATTTGTCTTCATTTTCACGATCACTTTTGATAATTAATGTATCTTTATCTACAGTAATATCAAGATCTTCACGATCATATCCTGCAACAGCTAATTCAACAACATAAGTATCATCATCAATCTTCTTAACATTATATGGTGGAAATGAAGATGATGTTGTTTTATTTGTTGTCCAACGATGGAATTGATCACCAAATCCTAAGAAAAACGGATCATTAAATACCGTTTCTAATGTTGCAAATGGATTTTGAGTGTAGAGATAATTGCTATTTTGTGTTCTTAGATGTGTCATTATTACTTGCTCCTTTTCAGCGAGTTAGTTAGATTTTTGAACCCCCAAAGGCAGTTCATATATATTATATCAGATTTTATGAATTAGATCTACCGTGTTTGTCTGATCGGTTTCCGTACCCCGCTGATGGCTTTCCATCTTTCTGTGGTGGGCTATTGTATGTCGAGTTGTATCTCGCATCTTGCATTACTGAACCCATCACGGGTGCAAAGGATCCTGACCAAAAACTAAACGAACCAATACCTTCTTGCTCATCTTGCTTTGTTTGATCAGACTTAGTTAAATCTGGTTCATTTACTGCTATGGCGTCCATGGCTTCCTGTGCATGTTCTTTAGTTGTATAACAACCAATTACTTGTCCAGTTCCCGCCTTTGTAATGGCATAACCACCTAAACAATCTGGAACATTGTATTCTAATTTAAATCCTACACCACCAGAAATTCTTCCAGCACCTGCAGATTCTTTTTCAATTTTATTTTCTTTATTTACAATGGCACGAGACCAAGCATATCCTGCATCCCCGCCCCAAGCATTCCACATAATTTTTCCGTGAGATGGCTTATCCCAATCTTTTCCTTGCTTATCAACTTCATGACGTGAGAAGAAAGAATACATACGCTTTACTGTATCAAGAGACATTGATCTTCCCGCAACGATATCACTTGCACGTCCCCAGCCAACTGGTGTACCTGCTCCGTTTGCTAATCCATCTTCTTTCCATTTTAACGCACGACGTGCTGCTGCTTTCATTCCTGCATTTGGCTGGTAACCATCTGATTTTTTGACGGGAACGCAATTAGGAACAGTCTTGCCATCTTTTTCTTTAGTTCCAGCATATTCGTAGCCATCCCAACATGGGCCTTGACCTTTATCAATGCATGATGCACATTTTTCTGTATCTGAAATATAATGATGATCATTACCTAGATCATCACATCCGCAAGTCATGCATTTATTTGTTGACATTTTTATCCTATCCTACGTTATAAATTGTTAGATTAGCACTTGGTGATGCTGGTCTTGCTGGATTTGTTCCTGCTGCTGTAGCCAATAATGACATTCCCGCTGCACCTGACCACCAGTGAAATTGAATATAATCTCCTGCATTAACAATAATTGGTGATTCAATATTTGCCAATACCTGTGAACCTTGAGCACTTGTAGTTGTAAATGTAAATGCGGATGAAGGTACATTTACTCCATTTTTAGAAAACCAAGTTGTAATATTGTAATTAGATGCTCCACCAGTAAAGTTAAATTGACCTAAAAAGTTAAGGTTGTATGTACCTGGAACTTGAAAAGTAATTTTTGTGGCATCAGTATTACTAATTGACATACCTTTTGAAAGATTTGTTGTGTCCCAAGTTATAACGTTATCTGTTGTTGTACCGCCAGATGACATATTTGTTGAACGTGCAAAGTTTCCGTAATAAAGAATTTGAGCGGGAACTGTTGAAACTTTAATGCTCATATTAAACCTCTGCTGCTAATACTGCGACATTTGGAGTTCCAGATGATGCAATAGCATAAAGTTGATCGGAAGCAAGAAGATCTACTGTGTATGTTTGACCTGCTAAAAGAGCAAAACCATAAGATGATGTAGTAACTAAAGAAGATCCTAGATATACAGTAATTACTGGATCTAAATTTTGAACAGAAAGTGAAACTCTGCTTTCATATACAGCTTCATTTGCTGATGGAATACTTACTAATGTTGCTGTAGAAGCATTAAGAGCTACTACTTGGTGTGTTATTGCCATTTATTTCTCCTTGTTTTTCTTTATTTGTACTAATTATATCATTAATCTTGCGAGATTTCATTTTATTTGGATTTGCCACTACCTCTGCTGCTGGTAGTGTTCCATTTTTTCTAAATCGCATGGTTTCCCATAAAGCGTGTGGGAGCGTATGAATACCGTAATGTGTTCTGTGATGGTTTGTACACAAAACCTCTAGATTTCCTGGACTCTCTAACCATTGTTGAAATTCCCCGTCATCTTTAAAATTTAAACCAAAATAAGATTCTATCTTTTTAACATCAGCATTTGGTATTTGTGAGAATTCTACATGGGTATGATGCAATTCTGGTTCTCCACCACATAAATCGTCATTAATGACACATCTCCACATACCCGCATCTTTAATTTTCTTTTTAGCAGCGATAAAATACTTGTAATTTGGATCGTGCTCTCGTGGGTCATGTTCTGGAATATGTGCCAAAATATGTAAAGTCATATTTTGATCGTGTTCATCTGTCATAATAGTTTAATTATACATTGTTTGAGCGAATAGCGGGAATTGAACCCGCACATTAACCTTGGCAAGGTTACGCACTACCACTATGCAATATTCGCAAATAGGGGCTATATGTGAGTATTCCAGCACCGAATGACGCTGCCCTATCTCCCCGAACTCTTATACTCGGGTACATGTTTATGTGTAACTATATCCATACTAAGGTGTGTCACATATAGCCTTGCTCTCAGACCTGGACTCGAACCAAGATACTTGCCTCCAAAGGGCAATGTCCTACCATTAGACGATCTGAGAAAAGTTATTACCTCTTAGAAGTTTTTACCTTTTTTGCCTTTGTTATTTTTGTTGTAGAAGGAAATGAAAACGTATTTATAATGTTTTTAGGAATACCAGCTGAAAAATCAGGTAACAAGAACCCAGAAGGGGTTGGGGTTGGAGTATGCGTAACAGCAAAACCTGTTGGTTCAGTTGCAATCACATTTGAAGCTGTTGTAGCACTATTATCAGGAAGAACAACTGGAATTGATTGTGATGTCGTATTAATTGGAACAACATTGTTTTGAACAACTGGTGTAATCAAATTATTTACAACAGGAGTTACAATTTCAACTAAAGTTTGCTGAACAATTGTTGGTGAAATTGCTGGTGTTGGTTGCTGAACAATTGCTGGTGTTTCAACTGATACAGCAGGAACAGGCCTTCCATCAGCTGGAGGAATAATAAAAGTTGGTGAAACTGAAGATGAAGCAGGTGGCAAAGTATATCCGTATTGAGCTGCGTTTGCTGCTGCTCTTGCTGCTACTTCTGCGGGGCTATCTGCTAATGCCGATGAAGTTGAATAAAATAATGATAATACGACAATTGGAAAGATCAATTTCTTGAGCTTCATTGTTTATCCTTTGTTAGTAGTTGTTAGTATGATTTGCCAATTAGGCGATTTTCTTGAATTTTTTCCCGCTCATCAATTGTTTCATAAGCAAACTTTGATAAAGCAGATTCATTTTTAGCATAGTGATGACCGCAAAACATAAGTTCTCCCGTCACACCCTTTACAATAACCAAAGCAGAAGCACTGCATTGATCACATCTATCATTAAGAGTAAGAATATATTCTTTTTTATCTTCTAAAACTTCTTCTTTAGTCATTATCATAAGTATATCTCTTTCTCTAATTAGTTAATAATCGCTGCCCCAAGTGGACTCGAACCAATAACCTGCCGATTAACAGTCGGCTGCTCTGCCAATTGAGCTATGGGGCAATAGCGTTATTTTACATTACCAAATGGGTTTTTGTCAACCATCTTTAGTAAATCTTCTGGAGTATCAATCATGCGTCTTTGTGCTTCAAATTTACCAAGCTCAACCATTTCTTGAGCAATTGTAAACATCATGTCAACTAAACCAGCGGCGTAACGTTGGTCTTTAAGGTCAACACTTTCAATTTCTTTTCGCATGTTGATTGATGATTGTGTAAAATAATCACACAATGATGTTAAAGATATATAAATATCTTTTTCGTCTTCTATTGTTTTAATTGTTCCGTTTGCTATCATGTCTGTATTCTATCAAAGTATTCTAAAGCTGTCAATACGCATTCGCTCATCATCTTCATCTTCTTCAATATTCATAAACTCTCTTAAGTTAGCTGGAATAGACTTTCTTTCTGGCATCTTAATTGTATGCTTAAGTCTTTCATCAGACTCTTTTCTTAATTGCTCTAACTCGTTTGCAAAAACTCCATCATAAGAATAAATTTCTACTTCCCTATCAAGATCAGGGGGAGTTAAAGCAATAGCGTTATAAATAGACCCACATACTGCATCTGAAAGGTCTTTTGATCCTTTTCTAGGGTGATCTACTTTGTCTTTAACAATTCTTAATTGTAATAACTCATCAACAAGCAATTGAATTCTTGGCCCGTGTAATCTTTCTTCAGTTAAAGTAAGAGACATATCTTCATAATGTTTTTTGGCTACTGAAAGAATTTCTGTTTTAATCCCGTGTACACCGAGTTGTTGCATCATGTCGTGTGAGTTCCATCGGTCAAATGTAACAAGTTTAAGATTAAACCCACGTTCTCTGACGCTTGTAATGTAGTCTTTAACTTCTGTAAAATCAACAGATTTTGATGCGGTAGGTGTCCAATATCTTACTGCATCTACTACAACTCTAGGTGCTGCTTCCTTATATTGCTCACCAATTTTCATTGTTACCCAGCCTTCCACGTGAGCTAATGATACTGCACAGTGGTCATGTTTTTGTGCCAAGTCAACGTGCATAAAATATGTACGATCTGGGTTTGGCTTAAAATCATCATCAAATCTTCCATATGAATCTACATTTAATTTAGGATTACTAAATGCTTTTTCAATTACTGCACGATTTTTAAAGAATGCATCTGTTGCATCTGGAGGCATACATGCAAAACGAGATAATGCATCTGTTGGGTCTGTGTAAAAATCAATTGTAAAATCTTCAATTTTACGTGTTGGATTTACGTCCCAAGTAGGTCTTTTTAATGCAAATACTCTTGGTACTTTGTATGAAATAATATGATCTTCTTCCCACTCAATTTCAAATTCATTACCTTCAGTGCCGTCTGGCAGTTCTGGATCTACTTTAAATCTACTATGTCTAAGAACAACTTCTTTTTCAGCAACAACTTCATTATATCTTTGTTGAATATAATCGTTTTTAAATCTTGGGAATGAAAGTAAAATTACTTTACCAAAATCTGGAAAACGTGAGTTGACTGATGCACGATACATCTTGTAAATTGATGATGCAGTTTTAGCTTGATCATGCCCAGAGGTTGATTCAAGTTCAAAACCTGAGATCTCATCAAGAATAACTACAAGTACGTTATAACCTTCCCAAGCTTCTCTTTCTGAGTGGCCTGAGTGAACTGTTACACCTTTATCAAATTCAACCATATTGGCTTTAGCAACATATCTTCCTTGAAACCAAGGTGACTTTTCAATACGTTGGTTAAAACCTTTAAAGAAAACTCGATTAGCTTGAATAGCGTTAATAGCAATATTGATAATATCAATTGCATCCCCTGGAGGTTTTCCAAAATATGCTGCTGGATCTTGTAAGCATAAAAGAAGATATACCATGTAAGCACAAGCAATTGTAGAGGTATAATCTTTTCCAGAGCCTTTACCTAATTGCAAAATAACTTCATTACATGTTTGTTTAAATATCTTGTTACCCTCATCTTCTCCGTAGATTTTGATGAGTGTTTCTTTTTTATAAATTTGAGTTGATGCACGGATCATCGTGTATTGATTTTCTGATAAAGGTGGCAATCCAAGATACGCTTTATCTGTAACAAATTGTTCTAGTGTTACTGGAGTTTCTGAAAATTCATCCCCACTTAATGCATCTAAGAATACGTTAAAGTCACTCATTTACAATTACAGCCTCAACTTGGCCAGTAACTTGAGATAGCCTTCTTGATACTTCCCACTTACAATGATCACAATTTGCTGTAACTTCTTTAAGAATCCCGACCAAAACTTCTTGTTTACGCTCTGATTCTAAAAGTTGATCCGTCATATCATTATTTTCAAGAACGCCAGCTTTGTTAAGCATTTCAATACGCTTTGCTTCAATATCAGCAATTAGCTTTAAAGATTGTGCTTTAACATTAAGTGCATCTTGCATGTCTGCTTGCTCTACTGTACGCCAAGCTTCTTTGATAAGCATGCTGTAATGCTCATCTGCTCCCGCTAAAGCTTCTTTGGCTCTAGATTTAATTGCTGTATTGTCGTGCACTAAATCTTTCCAAGTATTAATATGTGCTTCAACCTGAACACGTGTTAAATCTAAACTACGTGCGATTTGGGCGGAAGTATTACCTTTTAGTAATTCTTCAACCACCTTGTTCATTTGATCAAATTTTCCTGCAACTTCTAATTCATTATCCATTGTCTGTTTTATAAAACCCTGATCCTTTAAATTGAATGCCTGCAGGAGAATAAACCCTAGTCATTTTATAGCCACAACTTGAACATGGGGGTACGTTTTCAGGTTCATTAAAGCCTCTGACTACATCTAGGCTTTCATCACATTCAATGCATGCATATTCATAAGTTGGCATACTTAATTATACCTCTTTATATTACTTCTTGTCAATTGCAATTTTAAGTAAGATTAAATAACCAATCAAATCATCAATGTCGTTATCTCCAGCAAAACCTTGATTATTTTTTACACGATTTAATTTATCATCAATTCTTACTTTCAACTGTTCAATATTGTCAGATTGTGCAAATATTCTGTTTGGCGATAAAGCTGAATCTCCATATGAAATGTTTTTTTCTATAAGAAGTTGTGCAATTTCGTGGCAAGCATCCCAAATTCTTTTGCCAGAAGGGGCACTGGTTGAGTGTAAATATAAATCATTACAACTAAATTGTCTAACATCTTGAAATACTGGTTTAAGCATTACATTAACCTTTCTGACCAAGTTTTAGGAGTTTTTTCTGTAACAAACTCAAGTGGCAAATGATAATCAAATGGCTTTGTACCCTTTATTTTAATCCATTCTACCAATTCTGTCAAGCCCTCATCAAGAGTTTTAGATGTTTTATAATTTAATAATTGTCTTGCTTTATCTGCAGAACAATTAGCATGTTTTACTTCTTGGGGTCTGCCTGGCATATACTTAATATTAAGATCAAATCCAATAATTTTAGCTAATTTTTGAGCCAATTCATTGATTGTAATAAATTCTTCGTCTGGTCCAATATTAACAACTTGACCATCAACTACATCTGATTCACATGCAATCATTAATGGATTTGCTACATCTTCCCAAAAAGAAAAACAACGCATTTGATTTCCATCTCCATAAACTATAGGCTGTTCACCTTTAAGCATACGGTTAATCATAATTGATGCTACATTTCTAAATGGGTCGTCATATTTTTGACGTGGGCCAATAATATTATGAGGAACAAGAATAACATATTTCATTCCGTGTGTTTCACAAATGTTTTTAATTAAAAGCTCTGCCCCATATTTTGCAATGCCGTAAGGATCTTGAGGTTTTGGAATCATGTCTTCTTTAAATGGAACTGTATCTTGTGTGCCGTATCTAGCCATTGATGACATATGAACAAATTTTTTAACCCCGCCCCTAATAGATGCTGAAAGAGCAACTGTTGTAATGTGTGAGGTGTTGCGAGTTACAAGTGCAGGACTAAACACTGATAAGCCTTCGTAAGCAGTGCATGCTGTATGAACAACTAAATCTATTCCTTTAAAATGTTCTTTAACGGAATCAAAATCTCCAAGATCTTTTGAATAAAATTCAACACCAGTGGGTACATTTTCATAATAACCGCCAATTAAATTATCAATACCAACCACAGAATGTCCACGTTTTAAAAACTCATCAGCCAAATGGCTACCCATAAATCCAGCAACGCCTGTGATTAAAACCTTCATGTTATCCTCTTAACCATTCATTTTCACGTCTTCTTGTAAGATCCCAGCCTTTAACTGTATAATCGCCTGATCTTTTCTTTTCTCTGTAATATTCTCCATTTTTATTAAATGTTTCATGATTTCTATTCATTAATTTTGCATCGCTTTTAATTGTTTGTGAGCCACCGTGATCATCAACTTGTATTCCTGGACAAATAATACTGTCAGATAATCCTGATAATACCATCCTGTCATCATAATCGTTATCTTCAAAATAGGCTGGATAAATATATTCATCAAACAAACCAACTTTTGCCACTATGTTTTCTCCAATAGAAAAACAACTATAGTGTGCGTTGCTTTTTACAAACTTATTGGGGGAACTAAACGAATGCATCTTTTCTAATTCACCAGATCTAAAACTTGTATCTGCAGAAGAAATAAGCCAATAAGGAACATGGGGGTAAAGCTTGATGCCTAAATTCCATGAGCCTGCTATCCCTTGATTTGAAGGAAGATTTAAAACTCTAAAGTTTAAATCAAATCTTTTAGGAACGTATTCTTCAATTCCATTATTAATAATTAATATCTCATTAATTGGATAATCAATTTCTTCAAGAGATTCATCAAGCAAATCATATCTGTTTAAAACAGGAATAATTAATACTGGTACCACTACTTAGTCCACTTTCTAGGTTTCTTAATCAATTCAAATCTTTCTAAAGCCCGCTGAATTGTCATATGAGAGCATTTTGCTTCCATAGCCATATCCAAAACACTTTTCTTTTCAACTACGTATCTTTTGTATACCCAGTCTTTATTTTCCCAAGGTTTAAAATTTTTAGCCATTATACCTCCTCACACGATTTCGTTGATTGCATACCAGGCGATCCCCGCAGCATCTGCAACATTGTCGGATTCAGTCTGGATGCCAAGCGTTCGCACAAAATCAATAGTACGCTGTTTTCTGCGTTCTCTGATTTTTCCTTTGATCCAGTTGTCGGATTTGTTTGGAAATTCAAGTTTGATAGCCTCTTTTTCAGCCTTAGTGTAGTTCTTGTTTCCAAGATATGATTGCCAAGTTATTGGATGAACTTCAACAACTTCCATATTATCACTAAGTAACTCTCCCATTATAGCACCAAATACGTAAGCCATCTTCATTCCCGTTGCTACGGATTTGACTGAAATAGCTGCTTCAATTACAACAAAATCTGCATCAAGTTCTTTTTTAAAAGATTTAATTTTTCTTTTGGCATCAAGAATTCTTTCGTATACGTCTGAGCCTTCAAAATTAATTTCTCCCCATTTAACAGCTTTATCATGATGCATAAGGCAAAATGCAAGACTATTTGTACTTGCATCAATACCCAATACTTTGTTAGATTTTGGTTTAACTAATTTTGCCAGAGACACTTTGTACCATTCTTAAAAGTTCTTGACGTTCTTTTTCTTTTTCTTCTCCTACGCATTTATCACAAATATTTGTAGTATTGTATCTACTTAAAACAACATTGCAATTTTTATTTTTACAAATTCTTTTTGCTCCTGCAAGCCTAGCTTTTTTTTCGTAATATGCTTGTTTTAATTTTTCATTTGTTGCGATTCTACAACACTCATCAGAACAATATTTTTGATTATGTGTTTTAGGAGTAAAATTTATACCGCTTGTACATTTTTTATAAGCACATTTCATTTTTCAAGTACCAAAGGTTCAATATAAACATCGCCTTCTTCTGCTTTCATATCTTTCCAACACACTGTTTTTACAGGACAACCTTTACATGCCCACTGCGATTTTGTAAAAGTCCTCTCTGGCAAAGTACCTGATTCATAAGCAGCATAAACTTTACGCATCCAATCCCAAACGTCATTAATAAGCTTTGTATTACGCTCATCCATATTAATTGGAATAATTAAAAAGCTGTTATCATTTTTGTTTTCATAAAAGAAAAATCCTTGATCTGCACCACGGATCTTCATGTATGTTAAAAGCTGTACTTTATGATAAGGGAGACCTTGCATCTCTGCTTGTCTAATTGCAAATACTTCTTCTTTAGCAGACTTGATTTCTCCTACTACTTCTTTTCCATTCCATTCAATAAATGTGTCTGCAAAGCCTCGAATTGGTGGATCATCATGGGTAACTTCTGTTTCATTTGCTCTGAAGACTGATGTTTTAGCAAGGACTTTCTGAATGCGTTCATGAACATACGTACCGTTATCCATATTAACGACACCCATAGCATCGGTTTCATTTTCAAACTCAGCACCAGTAAAAGCAATGAACCAATATCTAGGGCAGTTACCATTACCATAGCCAATACTACTAGGACTAAAAGTTTTCTTTTGAGTAAATTCATTTGGTCTCTTTCCAGCTAAAACAGCTTCTTCATACATATTTGCAAAAGCAATTGGATCAAATCCTTCTGGGTTAGACATTTTTTGAAATCTTAAGTTAGCTATTAAATCTCTTCCCATTTATGCCCCATATCTTGCTGAATACTTTAACGCATCCACCAATCTGTTAATTGCTTCTTCTGCTGTGTAATATACATTTTTCTTTTTGCTATTCTCCCCACCTTTTTCAAAGGTTGTGTAATAGCGTGACATTACTGCAAACTTAGCAGACAAAGCTTGCATCTTTACAATAAGGTCTGGAGCTTTAGATGACGGAACATCGGGCTTAGCAATAAGCTTAATGATTAGATCTAGGGCATAGTCAAGATCAGCATCATTCATATAAGCTTTAATATCATTAAACTCTGTTAGCTCACTGATTAATTCAATTACTGGTTTATCTGTCATTTATTACCTTAGATTCTGTTCAATAAAAATCTCTAATTGCTCTGGCTTAATTTGTGGATTAAAGTTTAAAACAGAACCATCTTTTAAAATCAAAAATTTTTCAAAATTCCATTCTATATCAGCATTATTCTTTGAAACAGATTTTAAGTATTTATAGATTGGATGAGCATTTTCACCATTAACTTCAATTTTAGAAGCAAGATCAAAAGTAATATTATAGTTCAAATTGCAAAAACTCTTAATATCTTCATCACTGCCTGGCTCTTGTTCATTAAACTGATTACATGGAAAACCTATAACCTCAAATCCCTGACTATTAAACTTTTTGTAAAGACTTTCTAGTCCAGCATATTGCGGAGTAAAACCACAATAACTTGCTACGTTTACAATTAATAAAACTTTGTTTTTAAAATCAGACAAAGAGATTTCTTTGCCAGAGTTACTTAAATAACTATAATCATAAATATCCATTTATTCTAACTCCAGCACCTTAATGCAAAAAACACAAGGATCTCCGCCATCATCAAACTCTTGCATTTGCTCATCATTAAGCGGTGGGCCTTCATGAGTATCGCAGAACACATCACTAATCCAGCCCTGTTGGTAACCGTATTGCATCCATTCATTAAAATCTAAGTTCTTATATTTGCTCATTATGTGTCTCCCAACACTCTACTAATTGCTCTAATAACGCCCATTCGATAACAGCCAATCTAGTTTTTTGACCCTCTCCTCCAAGGATAAGCTTAAGAACTGGGTATTTATCCCTAGAGACCTTAAACGTATCCGTGCAAATTTTAGCCCAAATTTCCTTACTAATTGAAATTGACTTTGCATACTCTTTATAGTCAACCACGAAATTATTCCAGATAGCATCACCTTTTTGATAATCCCCACGCCCAGAATTTTTTTGTGCTTTAGCACCATCTCTTTTTACTTCTCCACGTTCTGACATTAAAGCTTAATCTCCGATTCATGATTTTTGCTACAATACCATACGACTGTATTTGTAACAACATCATACTTGGCTTCTAATACTATCTCCATACATTCGTCATTTTGACAAGTAAATGTTCCAGACATATTTTCAAGATCTGCAAGAATTCTTTTTCTTTTATGGCGATTTAAAAAATCATCAAGACTTGTCATAAATCTCCTGCTTAATTTTATTTGCTACATCTAAATTGTCACGCAAATATTCAACAGCTTTAGCACGACCTTGTAATCTTTCTTCATTTACTGTATACCAAGCTCCGCCTTTTTGAACAATACCCATCATCTCCGCTGTATCTAGGATTTCTCCTATTGTATCAACTCCGATTTTATCCCCTTGGAAGTAAAAATCATATTGACCGCTGAGGCCCATTGGTCCAGTTTTATTGTAGTCAACGATCCAGTTAACGGGCCTGCCAACTTTTTGTTCAATGATCTTGTCACCAACTTGGACTCCAGACTTAATAGCATTTGCATCGGCTTCGGATGCCCAAAGCTTGATGACGGTGCTGGAGAAAAACTTAACTGCCATGCCCCCTGTCGGGATATGCGACGCATGCATAGAACCAAATTGGTTTCTCTGCTGAGAAATAAGAACGAGTAGCGTATTTTTGTTAGCGTAGTTAAGCATTTTGACTGCATGTGTCATGTCCTTTGCTTCTGCACCAATCTGTTTGGTGTCTTCTAGTTTCTTAAGGTCAGAGCTGTCTTTTTCAAAATAGATAGCGGGTAGTAGTGCTGAGATAGAATCTACAACAATAATATCTACTCCCGCTTCCATTAATTGTTGTGCAACGTCCACCATATCATTAATTGATTTAGCTGGTGAATAGATAAGTGATTCTGAGTCAACACCTAAGCGAGCAGCCCACGCTGGATCATATGAAGCTTCTGCATCAATCCATGCACATGTCTTGCCTTCTTTTTGTGCTTGACCAATCATTTGTAAGCAAAAAGACGATTTACCAGCAGACTTATTTCCCCAAATAAGAACTTGACGACCAAACCCCAAACCACCCTTAAGGCCCATTGTTAAACCAATGCTAGGAGTCTTTTGTTTTTCTACGTTTACTGTTGTTGCTAATTGCAGCCTTGCTCTTGTTTTTGGGTCTAGCTTCGCTAGAATTTCTTCTGTTACCATCGTCATGCAAACTCTTTTCTAATTCAATAGCAAGTTCTTGTATAAAAAGAACTTTACTTTCAGATAACTCATCAATAATTTTGTAGACTGATTTTTTATCTTCTATTCTAATCACAAGAAGATATTCATTTTCTGTTCCTGCCAGTATGTACGCTTGGGACATAATATATCTATTATACCTTGTTTAAGCGTTTTCTGCTGGAGTTTCAGTTGCTGGAAGGTCTACCAATGCAAAAACAAGAACATTCTTCTCATCATCATGCTGAATTTGGATTGTCTTTCCAGAATAATTCTTGAGAACGTCTGCTACTGGAATCTCAGTAGTGCCGATCTGGTTAAGAATTGATGCACAAATCTGCTCAAGAGTAATCTGAACGTTTGTTAACTCTTCATTTACTGTTGCAGCTGGTGTGCCTTCTGGTGCTGTACCTGTTACTTCTACATCTGCCATATTAAATCACCTCCTTAACATATAGGGTTCCGTCGTCCATTCTCGCAATTGCTGGATCACAAACAGTTCCTGGTTTCATTTTACCAAGTGCTGTTGTGTACATTTTTGGGAATGCAATGACTCTTTCTAAATTCTTATCAGAATCAGAAAGAATAATGTGTGCCATCATCTTGTTGGCTTTTGTTTTATAATGTGTAAAATCTAACACTAATCTTTTGCCACTATCTATCTTTAACTTATCTTTGTAAAGCCATGTAACAAATGGGTCATCTAACTTTTCAACCACTTCGTTAATTGTAACATACTTATGAATTCTATTGTCACCAACTAAAAAGAAATACATCATTCCTGTTTCAATTTCTGTATTTTCGGCATGGAATATACCAATAGACCCAGTATCATCTACAAGCTCTACACGGCTCCAACCTTGACCTTTTTTGATTGATTTAACCATAGCAAGCAATACGTAGCAACCTTCTTCTAAAAATTCTTCAAGCGGATTAACTTGAGATTTAATTGCGGGACTTAATTTACCTGTATCAAATTTTGGTATACCAAGATATTCGTAAAGATTTTCATTTTCATTTCCCTTGCGTTTGTTATCTGGAAATGCAGCAGCACCAATTGTGTTAAGGGAGTCAACAGCACGAGAATTAATACCGCTGCCTTTTTCCATAGCGTGAGAGAGGAAAGATTTATAGTCAGCATAAGGTCTTGCACCGATAATTTTGCTACCAATACCATCTGAAATATATTTAATATTAGATAAACCAAATCTTAATGCGTTTCCTTGTATGCTGAAGTCAAGGCTAGATTCATTAACATGAGGTAGCAATACTTTGATTCCCAATCGCTTAGCTTCAAGCAAATAGTCAGTACGTGCATCTTTATCTTTTTCATTTTTAAGAATGGCAAACATAAATTCAATAGGGTAATAATGCTTAAGCCAAGCAGTATAATAACTGAGCATAGAATAAGCAATTGCGTGAGAACGGTTGAACGAATATCCCGCATGAGCTTCAAAGTCATGCCATAACTTTGTGGCATCCTCAACAGTAATATGTTGTGAAGCACCCGTGATAAATTGGTCTTTATACGCATCAAACTCACTCGCATCCTTTTTCTTTCCGATAATCTTTCTAACCTTATCAGCATCAGCCCATGACATCCCGCCCAAATACACACAAGCCTGCATAACCTGCTCTTGATAAATAATTACACCATAGGTACGCTTTGTAAACTCCTGCATAATTGGATGTGCATACGTAATCATTTCATCGCCACGCTTACGCTTAATATACGAAGCACCTACAGTATTCATTGCACCTGGACGAACAAGAGCGTTAGATGCTGCAAGGTCTTCAAATGTACTGACACCCATCTTCATAAGTAGATTTGTGTATGGTGTTGCTTCTGCTTGGAATACACCCTTTGTAAAACCGCTTGATAAATCAGCAAATACATTCTTATCATCTAGCGGTATGTCTTTTAAAATTATATCTTTTTTCTTGTTTGTCTTAATAATATTAACTGCATCATCAATAACAGAAAGTGTTTTAAGACCAAGTACGTCAAGCTTAATTAGTCCCAGGTCAGCAGTCTGCTCCATATCATAAGCAACTACAGGTATACGTCCAGATACAGAGTCGTCTGGATCTTTGCGAGTTTCAATAGGGACATACTTGCTGATATCATCTTTTGCAACTACAACTCCAGCTGCATGCATACCATTTCCACGAATTTTACCACGTAGCATAGAGGCATACTTAGTTACCTCTGGATATTTTGCTCTAAACTCTGATGTGCTTTGAGATGACTCATATTCCTCAAATGTTTCAACACCTTTTAGGGCTTTATTAACTTCTCCTAGCGGTATTAAAAATGCACGAGCAACGTCACGAATTACGCCCTTATCTTTAAAATATGTATATGTAGAAATAGAGGCAACATGCTTAAACTTTTTACGCAAATATTCTTTTACTTCTCCACGACGACGGTCCATGAAGTCCGTATCAATATCTGGGAAGTCATTACGCTCTGGATTAATAAAGCGAAAAAACAATAGGTCAAATTTAATTGGGTCTACATCAGTAATACCCATTAAATAACATACTAGAGATCCAGCAGCGGATCCTCGTCCTGGTCCAACCATGATTTTGTTATCTTTTGCCCAGCCCACCATATCGCCAACAATAAGGAAGTAACTAGCAAAGTTTTTGTCAGCAATGACTTGAAGCTCCTCTTGGAGTCTTTCTCTGTATGTCTCATTGTCCAAATCCTTTTCTATTAGAGACTTTTCACACATTTCTTTTAATGTTTTTAAAGCATTCTTTTTTGGTACAGGAAGTAAGTCTAGATTCTCATGAAAATCATAAGCTTCAATCTTACCCGCAATCTCTACCGATGATTCATAGATGTCTTTTCTTTCAAAGCCCGCCTTGATAAAATCCACTTCAATTTCAGAACGGGATTGAATATAAACGTTAATATCAGCGAAACTAATAGGGCGGTCGGGATAAATATGATCAAAGCGATCAAGAGTATTAGATCGTTGACGACCGCTTGCATAATCGGCATCTTTATTTTGCGTAGGCTTGGTTGAGAGGATGAGGAGTAATTCTTCCAAATCCCTCTCCTCTTTCTTTGCAAAATGACAATCTCCTGTAGCAACTGGCTTCACCTCAAATTCATCTGCCAGAGCAAGGAGGGCAGTATTTAAACTTTCAGGATTGTGTGCTTGAACTTCAATGTAAAAATCTTTTTTAAAACGATCTTTAAACGTTTTTACATACTCTCTTGCTTTATCATTATCTCCACGCTCAATTGCCTTAGAAATAAGACCGTTCATACAGCCTGATACTACAATTATACCGTCACCAAACTCAAATAAAGCCTCCATGTCAATACGTGGCTTATTGTAATATCCCTCAGTCCATGCAATTTGAGAAAGCTTTTGTAAATTCTTTAATCCCTCATCATTTTTAGCAAGAAGGATAATGTGATTATACAAGGAAGTATTGTCATCTCTTTTGGCTACCGCTCTTTTATCAAAACGATCTGTTGCTGAGATATAAGCTTCAAGACCGAGTATAGGCTTCATGCCTAATTCTTTGGCAGCGATTTGCATATCTCTGTGAGATGACAAAGTTCCATGGTCTGTAATAGCTAAACTAGTCTGACCTTGTTGTTTTGCAGCCTCAAGTAATTCATGAGGAGTATTAAGTCCGTCCATAAGGGAGTAATGGCTGTGGACATGCAGATGTACAAAGTCAGACATGTTTATCTTTTCTATTAGTTGTTAATTACCACTCAACGGCGGAGGAAGATGCCATTGCTGGCTCTGAAGATGAATCAGAAGTAATTCCAAAATAGAATCCTTCTTGATCTGCATAAGGTACATCACGAACTGCTGTCTTTTCAAGATCAAACAGCTCATGCTTATCTAAATCAATTGGTCCAACATCTGCGGTTGGCAAAGGAATAATTGAATAGTTTGTATCAGTTGCAGTACCTGTACGCTTTAACTTCCAGTTAAGATTTGAGATGCTTCCAGTCTCTCCTGCATAATTAATAATTTCAGGTGTTGCAGACTTTGGGCCAGCACCCTGAGAGAAGATTGCAACATAAGGTTCCTCTTGACCATCATCAACAAGAACGTTTGCATAAAAACGTGAGCGACCCTTCCAACCAGCTTTTGGATCACGACGATGTTGTTCGCAGCCAAAGCAACGTCCTTGATCTTCAATTGTGCAAAGTGCTTTACGCTTATAATCTTTTGGATTTGTATGTTCAACTGCAATAAATGCTAGTCCTGCTTTTTCAACATAATTCTTTGAGTCTGCATCTAGTTCTTGCATGAAACGAATTTTTAAAGATTGACCATCTTTGAGTGATAGCCATCTACCCTTTTGTGTTTCACCACTATGTGATGACTTTGATTCCATTTGCTCTGTTAAAGCATTTAAACCTTTAACGATTCCCATATTTATTTCTCCTTGTGTAAGGGGCTATATCATGCCCTGTAACTTTAGTATACCACGTGGGTATGACTTTTGTCTACTAGATATTTGCATATTCAAAATGCGGAATAGCATTTTTTATGCATGTTTTTATTTCTTCATCTGTGAGATCGCCCACATCTTTTGCATCATGAGGATATACTTTGTCATGGTCATATCTTGCCCACAATACATTTTTATTCTTTAATTTAGTAGCAATTGTATTACCAAGCGACCTGCCTGCTGCATCATTATCAATCATTAATACAACTGTTGATGCATATTTATTTAAATTATGTATATTAATATCTGATATGCTACCGCCTAATGTAGCTACAGCATTTGGAAATCCCGCTTGCCACAAACGAATGGCATCAAAACTAGATTCAACAATAATAATTGTGCCACCTTCACGCTTTGCTTTATGCAAATTAAACATTGTTTTATTGCGTGGAAGATTATGACTATTTTTAAACCTTTTTCCTTCTATAGATCTGCCAATAATTCCTACTGGAATTCCGTCTGGTGAATGAAGAGGAACTGTTACCATGCCCTGTTTATATGAAAATCCAAGTTTAAAGTGTTCCATAGCTTCTTCGGTAATTTTGCGGGATAAAAAGTATTTTTTTCCATCTGTCATATATTGCATAAGATTGTTATGTAAAGTGTCAATCTCGCCTTGACTATACTCTACAAACTCTGGTTTATCATCAAGCAATTCTTTTAATTCTTCTTCTAGAACCTCTGCTGAAGTTAACTTATTAGCAGATATAAATCTAAGGGCTTCGTAATCATTTCTTTCAGTTAATTTTTTAACTAAATCTAAAATTGTACCTGCAGCATTACACATTTGATTATAACAAATGTAAAGTCCTTTTGAATGGCTTACTGCAAATGCTGGCGAATCTGTATTGTGATGAAATGGACAAAGACACATAAAATCTGTACCCGCCAAATAAATAATTTCAATACCGCAAGCATGCAAAATAGAGCGGAGATCCGCTTTAGTGTATGCTTCTGTCATTTATTTTCCTTTAGATATTAAACTCTGACCAGAGAACCCTTCGTACTTTAAAGCTTTGGCTTTACCTAAGTAAATGCCGTACATTACAAGATTGAAAGTGTAGTGATCTTTGCTTTCATTATATTTTACATTAAATTGTGGTTGCATGTCAAGTACAGGAACATAACCTTTGTCTCGCATTTGCTGGACCAAAAGTCTTTCATAGTTCTCCCTTGAGCTTTGGAATTTAGAATCATCTTTAATGGTTCCATTCATCCAAAAGTCATGTATCTTGCGTGGGTACATGATCACCAATCTTTCTTGATAATTAATTATATCAAGTTAATCAGTGATTACATAAATTAACCAATAGGTACGTCATAAACTTCTTTTACAATACCTCTGTTTAAGTCCCAATCTAAATACAATCCAAACTCAGTTCCGTGACGATTCTTTCTACTTACAATCTCCATAATATTTGAGTCTGGATTTTTATGAATTGCCATAGCCATATCAGCATCATATTCAATTGCTTTAGACCAAGCTACCTGACTTAACATTGGTGGAGAATCATGATCTGCTACCTCTTCTGCAGTTGCAGCAGTAATATCAATAATTGGAATGTTGTTAGACATTGCCAACTTTTTAAATGATTTAGAAATATTCATATTACGTTCTGTAGGACCTTTTGAATTTTGATTGTCAGCAAACAATTGATGGTAATCAAGAATTACAATATCAGGCTTATATTGATCAATCTTTCCCTGAATAACATTTGGAGTAACTTCTCCCATGCCTTCGTTTGATACTAAAATAAATTGATTTTTATCAGCAAACTTTTTTGAACCCCAGTCATCAAATTGGTCCATATTGATGTCACCTCTAGCAAAATCTGAAGCTTTAAAAAGTCCCGAACCCATCATTGTATAAATACGATCACGCATATTTTCTGGTGTCATTTCAAGTGACACAATCATTGGCTTAAAGCCCTGTTCCCAAGCTTTGCAGGCTAAATAAGAGGAGAACCAAGTCTTACCCTTACCTGGCCAACCAATCATAACAATAAGGTGTCCTGGAGCCATTCCAGTAGGGTATGCGTAGTCAATAGCTTTAAACCCTGTCATAATTCCTGGGCTACCGCCCATTGCATCTGAACGATCTTTAATTGCTTGAAAATGTTTTTCTGCTTCTTTATAATCAGTTAAATCTACATCTCTTACGTTTGCTGTTAGTTTGCCAAGAGAACTGAGTTCTGATTGCATACTTGCAATAACTCTGCCAGAGGCTTCTGTTTTTAAACTTGCTCCAGAGGTAAGTAATAGGTTACGCAAACGTGAAGCAAGATATTCGTTGCGTAATTGATCTAGATAATATTCTGTTTGACCTTTTACTTTAACTGGCTCAAAATCTTTAAATTTTTCTGTTAAAACAGAGACATCTGGAACAGCCTTAAACTTTAAGTAATAAGATTTAAGACCTTCCCAAACATCTCTATGAGAGGTAAAAATTTCATCAACATTGCTTGACATTACTGTTGAGATATCTTTGTTTTCACAAATTGCTGTAATTACGGCTGACTCAGTATTCATTGTCTCTTTCTTCTACCATAGCCTTGGTGCGGGACCTGATAAGCTCTCTGCGAGTTTTATCTTGTTCAACTTGTTGTAATGTTAAATCTAACTTTTCAAAATTATAAAAAAACCATTGCATTGTGTGAGGTGCTTTTGGCACCTTAAAATAATACTCAAGTAAAACCTTTGCCCTATCGTACCCTACGCTATCAATAACATCTTGCATAGCCCACTTTTCACGGTACTTGTTTACAACTGGAACCTTTTTATAATTTTCTTTGTACAAAGTACAATACAGCCCAACTAAGCCGTAGGCTAATTTTGCCTCATCTTTTGTCACTTTTTGCCCTTACTAGATTTAAGCTCATCTTCAATTTCACTTACTTTTTGCATTAATTTATTTTCAACAAATGCATATACACGATCTGTTGCTTCATCAGTTGACTCACCTTCACGCTTAAAGTCTTCAATTCCAATACCAATCTTTAAGCTTTCATAATTACCTAAATTTTTGGTAAACTGCAATTCAACCCTAATGTTCGTCTGATTGCTCATTTGTTTCTTCCTTTTCAACTAATGAAAAACCTGGCTTAAACTTCTTAACATTACCTTCTGATAAATGTTGATATAACATCATAAGCCTGTCTGATATAGCTATCATAGCATCAAGGTCTTCTTTTTGTCCAGCCAGCTCCATAGCGTATTCTAGTACTTTTAAAGATTGATTAAGAACATGTTTTGATTCTTTATTTAACTTTTGATTTACCATTCAGGTGCCTTCCAAACTGGGACAAATTCTCCCTCATTATTTTTAATATATAAAATGTTTTCTTGTTTCATTAAAGCTTCTAATTCTGCTCTTGAAGGCATATCTCCTGGAGTAACCCCGCCATCAATTCTAGGTCTACCTCTATGAACTGTTTTAAAAAAATCATGCATTGCTCTAATATCATCTTCACTCCAAAAATATTTTCCTGGAGTTTTATTACCGTTAAGCGAATAACATCTTTGAGGATACTTTAAATCACCTCTGTACAAATGCATCTTAATTGTATCTTCATGTTTTCCAATGATTTTTACTACCTCTGATATAGGGTAAGCATGTTGCTTATTTTTATTAACATCAGCTAAACTATAAGCAACACGCTTTCCCAATTGGTAGTCCCATGCGATCAATAGGTCTTCTGCCCTTGAACGTCTTAAAACTTTGTGAAGTTTATTGTTCAAGAAGAAATAGCGTAGCCGTGTTGAAGAATTTCCTCGTTTTTTGCCAGCCATGTTGCAAACCTATTTTCTCTTCTGACCATCCACCTTTTACCGCACATAATGCAAAATAGCTCAACTCTAAGGCTCATAGCATAAACCCTATCAATGAATACTCTACCCTTGCACTTTTGACAATTAAGCATTATTAAGTTGTATCTATAGCTTACTTTGCTGCTGGAGTGTTGAAGTGGTCAACGGTAGCCTTAAGAACTGGACCAAGTACACCAACAAGTGCTGCCCATGCTACCTTCTTGACATCGTGATTTCCACCCTGCCAAATTGCCACTGCAGCTGCTGCAGTTGCATATACATAGTGCTCTACAAGAGCCTTACGCTTTGCGTTCATTTTTTTTCTCCTATTAGTTAGTTGACAGATGGGGCTTCACATGAAGCGGGATTTGAAACCCTCTTATATATAATTTTCCATCTGTTTCTCTGATTAGACAGAGAATAGTTTTCCATCTACTACACAAGTGTAGTTAGGTGAAATTTCCACAATCTGCACGTGAGGATGATTACCATTCTCAATAGTTGCGACTGCGAAACCCTTTTGCCAGTTATGGTTTTGAGTGTACTTCATGCCGTCACTCTTTTCATCACACATATGCCCAATTTCGTATCCTCGAATTGTTCTTCCGCCCGTTGCAACTGGCAACTCATATGTTTGGAAATGTGAAGCAATTCTGTGTGAATGTCCTCTGATCAATGAAATCTGTAAATCATCAATATCTTTTCTTACAGCACCTGTGTCTGCAATTGAAAGGCCATGATGTACGTGAATGTCTCCAAAACGATGTCTAGGCAACTCGTTATAATATATATAATCATACCCAAGTGAATCTAGTGACCATAGGGATTCTGGTGTAATATCTTGAAGATACTCTGGTAGCTTTTTATCTAGGTAATCAAAAATTCTAATATCGTGGTTTCCTAATGCTGAAAATAATTGTGCATTAGGCAAAATCTCTCTAGTCTTAGTATAAAAATCTCTAGCACCCTTTGCTTCATGTCGCATCATAGGAACAATAAGATCTTTGCTATCATTTTTGTGAAGTTGAAGAAACTCTGCTGAACGTCCTTCGGTATATTTGCTGTAACACGCTTGGTCATCTGTATCGCCAAGATAATCTACAACGTCTGGCTTCATCCATTTCATTACCTTAAACCAAAGTTCGATGGCCTTGTCATCTTGATACGGGAATTGCTGATCAGATGATAGCATCCATTTTAAATCGTTACTCATATAATCCTTTGTCTAGGTTTAGTTAATTGTATCGCAGGTTATTGTTTTTTGTCAAGCAGCGTGTGCTTTATTATGTTCAACTCTTGAACATAAAAAAAGATTGATTAATCTATTATCAATCTTATTTTCATTAATATGATGGATTGTTTCCCAATCATTAATTATTCTATTTAATTCTTTTTCAATTATAAGGCGGTGTTCATAATACCAGCCTTTAAAATTTTTTGGATGCTCTGGAACTTTAACTACAACATATCCTTCTTTAGTGACTTTCCTATCTCTCTTTGTCCAAGATTTGATAGGCGTATACATGTTATAGTTTTTCTCCTTCGTCGTGGACTAAAATTTCTTTTTGCCCAGTCTTAATGATTTCACTATCAAGCCATTCTAACACATCTGGATCTGTAATATGTCTGCGTTTTGAATCGCTTATTAAATATATTTTACCATCTGAAATATCTTGTACCAAACTTCCATCACGAAAACCTAAAGTCCCCGCCGTAATGTATGAAATCATAATTGATTCTTTTGTTGTTACAACTGGTAAATTCCAAGACAACATTGCTCTATCAGAAACAAATTTAAATCTTTTTTTACCTTTAATGTAAAAAAATCCTTTTTCTGTATGAGCAATTAATCCACTAGGCACTAGAGGATTATGGTTATGCGTTTGCTTGGGTTGTGATTTCTGAAAGACTTTGAGAATATTCATCTGCTGCTTTCTGCTTATCTATTGATTCTTGAAATTTTGTTAGTTCTACTCTAAGTAATGCAATTTGCATTTCATAGTTAGAAACTAACTCGCCAATACGTTGTTGTAAAGCCATAATTGTTAGCTCTGCTTCTCTTTCCATTTTTACCTTTTCTATTTAGTCCATGCAACAATGCAGTAACGAGTTCCTTTTGTTACCGTGGATACTGAGTGATTGAATGTATAGCCTGCTGGAAATATAACCATGTCGTGTGCTTTTGGCTTAATTGATAGACCGTAGCGTGGAAAATTAATTTCCCCGCCCTCATAATCTTCATTTAAATACATAGAATACGAAATTCTTCTATGATACTTTAAGCAATCATCCATGTGGTTATTAAAGAACTGACCTTCACCATATTTTAAAAATTGGTAGCTGTCTTGATCAACAAAATCTTCAATTCCATATTCTTTTCTATAATCATCCATACACTCTTTTAATGGTTCATAAACATAATTATTAATTAATTTAACAAAAGCATCAAAGTCTTCTTCTGGGTCTGCGTCAAATTGTAATAGTTGATTAAAAAATGGTATTTGAAATGTATCTACATCTCTAATTTTTTCATCAGCAACATCAAACTTCATTCCATTTTTTTCTTTAACAACTGAGCCTTTTGCCCAAAAAAACATTTCTTTTGAGGCAGCATTTTCTAATAACTTAATAATATTAGATGCTTGTGGCAAAACGTTTTTATACACCACAATTCCTGGTGCTAACACTGATTTATTCATTTGATCCTGTTTCTTTATTTGGCTGTAGTTGCTGAATCTGCTGCTGCAATTGCTGCATTTTGTGCATCTACTTCAGCTTGAAGTGCAGCTTTTTGAGCAGCAATATCTTTTGCTTGTGCATTTAAAGAATCAATGTTTGATTGATTTGGAGTAGATGCAGCTTTAGCTTCAATTAAGCTAAGTTGAGCATTATATTCAGAAAATAAAACTGTCTTCATGTGTTGCTCGGCAATCTGCAACTTTTCTTCTGGTGATAAGTTAATAGTCATTTTTCCTCCTTTTCTATTATATCAATATTGATTAATATTGTCAATATTATTATTTAAATCGTTTAAAATTTTTTGTAAAATATTTATATAATCTGTTAATTGAGATATTTGAGTGTCAATTACATCATTTTCTTGTTCTTGAGATGATTGTTTATCTAAATTAAGATTGTATATTAATTTTTCTGTGCCTAAAAGTCTTTCTTGCACTAAACTCTTTTTATCTTCAATAGTTATAAACTGATAATTAGCCATTTTTCCTCCTTTTAAAGTATAACATATTATGTGAATTGAACTCCAGTTGATGTGCTGACAGTACTACTTGTTCCGTAGGCATTTGATGCATACACAGAACATTTAAAATATCCTGTAGAATTAACAGTAATAGAAGTTCCAGCAGTTGAACTTGATGAGTAGGTTGAGTATGTTCCATTTAAAGTTGTTGATTTGGTAACAACAAAATAATATGTAATTGGAGCAGTACCAGTAGATGATGCTGTAAAGTAAAAGTGTCCTCCATGTGGGGATATATCATCGCTTCCGTATAATCCAGTAGGTGCTGATGGTTTGACTCCCGCTGCTGCCGTTGTAAAGCTATAATATCCCGTTGCGGTATCACCAGTTGTAGAATAAACAGTAACATATCCTGAGTATGCTGTACTTGAAGACAAGCCTGTTAAAGTTGTAGATGTGGCTAATCCTAAGTAAGTTGTTCCATTTAAATAATCATAAGAAGCATTAGTTTGAGACCAGCTTATTACTGCACTGGTTGTTGTTATGCTGCTTACGCTTAATGTTGATGATATTGTAGGGTAAACATGAATATATGTCCACTGAGCATAAAGAGTTGTATTAGATGATGGAGTATAAGAACCTCCGCCATTTACAATAAGCGATCCTCCTGAAGCAGCGTTATACCAACCATTAAAACTGTATCCTGAAAGAGTTGGAGTTGGCGCAGTAACTGAGCCACCTACCGTAGATTGCGTAGATGATGCAGGAGATACTGTTCCTCCATTTGCATTCCATGTCACAGTATAATAAACTGGAGCAGCATTTGTAACAAAATACTGATATGTTGAACCTGAATACAGCATATCGTAGTTCATAGATCTCATATAAACATAATAACCAGTACTTGCAGATAAAGAAGATATTGTAAAGCTAGTTGCATATACTTGATTCCAAGTTGCATTATCTAATGACCAATAGTTCCAATCAATTGTGTTTGACCCAGGATTGGAGGGGAAACTATAATTTACAAGTGCACTGTTATAAGATGACCCTGTTCCTGGTGTAACTGAATTAATGCTTGGTGTAGAGGGATTTGATCCTGTAATATAATAGTAAACAAGACTTCCCGAGCTTCCATAATCGCTATATGCTGCCGTACTTAAAGTTCTTGCTGCATCTCTTGCTCTTACTGTATATCTATAGTATCTATAATATGCAGCAGCATATGTATTTGAAGTTGTTGTTAAATATGGTGCACCAGCTAAAGATTGCAGCACTGTCCATGTAGAGTTATCATTACTTCCTTCATATTGAACTTCATAATATGTGGCATTTGTTGATGCATTCCAAGAAGTTGTTAGCGTTCTATTTTGAGTAGGCTCTGAATAACTTTGTGTTGCCCCAGTAGGATAAGCTTTTGTTCCAGATATAGTTGTAAATGGTTGAGGACTTGGCGGAGTATAAGTTGTTGCATTACCCATTGATTGCCAACCCGAATAAGTTTCGGTATTTCTTCCACGAATCCAATAATAATATGTTGTTGAACTAGATAAGCTTAATGTATCTGCATAAGATGAGCCTGTTAATCCTGTATAAGTTGGAGTAACAGAGTTTGCAGGAGTTGAACTAGATGTTGATCTATAAACTTCATATGAAGCATTGTTATTTCTATAAGTTACGTTATCTCCAGTATATGGAGAATATGTTTGCCAAGTAGCTGGTGTCCAGCTTAAATCTATTTCTAAGGCTGTTGTACTTGCAGAAACTGATTGATATGCAGTACCTATTGGAATTCCCGCATAAAATATTGTAGAGTTATTAATTATTGAATAAGCACTTGTTGAGCCGTAGGAGTTTGTAGCAGTAACATATAAATAATAATATCCTGATGTTGGTATGCTGTAATACAACTTATTTGTTCCAGAGGAGTATGCGGTGTCATAAGTAATGGTTGTGCCCCAGCTTGAAGATCCCGACCTATAAACTGTTGCTGAAATACTTGTTGATTTATTTGCAGTAGCAGTTATTGTTCCGTTATATAAATTTTGTGAACCATAATCATAAGTAAATGTTGGGGCATCTGGAGGTGGAGTAGAGTTATAAGAAAATACTGGTCCATATATTCCTACGCCATCTGCGTTATATGATATTACACTATAGTAATATGTGCCTGATGGAAGACCTGAATATGCTATTGCAGAACCCGACGTGTATTGAACTGATCCAATTGGGGTCCAAGTACCAGAAGATGTTGTGCTAGATGTAGAATAGGTTAATTGATAATGATCAGAAGTATATAAACTGCTCCACGTTACGTTTGCTGCATTGTCAGAAGTCCAAGTCATAAGAACAATACTTTGAGCATTTGGCGTAGGATAAATTAATTGTGCATTTGTAGCAAAATCAGAAGAAGAGTTTGCTCCATTTCCGTTTTCTGCAGTTACAAAATATTCTAAATATTTACCTGCAGATCCCGTAGAACTTGTTACCAAACCTCCTAATGTAAAAGAAGTGTTTTGTCCTTGATATGAACTTTGAAAACCACCTTCTACTCCAGGTGATGTAACTACATTCCAACTACCTTGATTTGATAAAGATATATTGCTTGATGTTGAATATTTAAATGAAGAAATAATAGGATATGAGCCATTTGGAGTTGGACTCCAATATCCTGTATTTCCAGTAACTGTGGCTCCTACAGTAAATGAATTTTGATTTCCAATATATCCCGATGGTGTTGTTGCGGTTAAAGTTGGATATGTTGTTGGAGTTGGAGAATTATTAATTGGCCCAACATAAGCAAATTTTATTGTTGGCCCTGTTGTTGCAAAATCAGTATTACTGTTATATTGATATTCAACTGCATAATAATAAGATCCTGAACTAATGGTATTTGGAATTAAAGTAGATGATGTTGAATATATTGTTCCATTATTGCTTGGATAAGGAGTATTAATTTGAGCTGTAGAAGATGTTAGTTGTGTTGCTCCCAAAACAATTGCAGAAGCAGATGTATAATAATTTGGACTTACATACCAAACAATAAAGCTTCTTGTTGAGTCGGGTAAATAGTCTGATGTTCCATTCCAATAATTTGTATATGTGAATGAATTAGCACCTCTTACTGCTAAATCTCCACCCGATACAACAGTTTCAGTTGTTGTTGGACTTGATGAAATTGCAGGGGAATATCCTGAAGCTTCTGTAGGAGGATATTTTCTACATACAAAATACCTGTAATTATTTGAATCTGTACTATCTGATCCAGTTACCCCAGTTGTTGTGGTATTTGCAGTAATTGTTCCAACAACATATAGTCCGT
>Ga0208388_1000005_pt1 | contig 87784 bp, 127 predicted proteins | sample CryBogCBH18Jul07_FD_185511 | JGI IMG/M metagenome (GOLD analysis project Ga0208388, IMG submission 185511) | Freshwater microbial communities from Crystal Bog, Wisconsin, USA - CBH18Jul07 (SPAdes) (version 2) | ecosystem: Environmental > Aquatic > Freshwater > Lake | place: Crystal Bog...
TATGGTTCCGCAACAGCAATCCCAGTTATAACAACCGACTCAAAGGGTCGTGTAACTTCTGTTACAACTGCAACACCAAATGACACATCCAAACTTCCACTTACGGGTGGAACAATGTCAAATAGTATTGCAATGGGATCTAACAAGATTACTGGACTCGCAAACGGAACAACATCTACAGACGCAGCAGCTTTTGGTCAAATCCCTACTGCTCTTTCTCAACTTTCTGGAACGCTTGCGGTTTCTTCTGGTGGTACGGGTGTAACTAGTTCTACAGGAACTGGATCAAACGTTCTTTCAATCAACTCAGTATTAACTGGTCCTCTTGAAAATGTAAACATTATTAACTCAGGTGCAAGTGGAACAATTAACGTCTATGCAGCTACATCTACTATTAATTTTTACAATGCTAATTCAACCGGTAATTTTGTAATTAACGTAGCTGGAAGTTCTGGAGTAACCCTAAACAACCTTATGGCCGTAGGTCAGTCAATTACTGTTTCTGTCTTTAACACAAATGGTTCAACGGCTTACTACATGACTGGTTTTACAGTTGATGGAAATGCTATTACGCCAAAGTGGCTTGGTGCCTCTTCGCCTGGCGCTGGTGATGCAAACTCAACCGACATTTACACCTTTGTTATTATCAAAACAGCAGCCAATACTTACACCGTACTTGGCTCATTGTCACAATTCGCTTAGGATGTAATTATGCCAATTATTGGAACTTCATCGGGGGATAGCGCAAGAGGAGAAGGTTTTCTTTACTTACAAGTTCCTCAGGCACCAATTAACGTCAGTGCTACAGTAATTGACACACAACACGTAAGTGTTTCTTTTACACCAGCACCTTACGGACCAGCTGCACGTAGCTTTACTGTCACATCCTCTGTTGGTGGATGGACCGCAACAGGAACATCAAGCCCAATAACAGTATTTATTAATACGCTATCAAGTGGACAAAGCTACAGTTTTACCGTTACGGCAAAGAATAAAATTGGAAGCAGTATCTCTAGCAACTCTAGTAATTCTGTTGTTCCATACACATATGTTCCACCTCCACCTCCACCACCGCCATACGTTCCGCCATACGTTCCGCCATACGTTCCGCCATACGTTCCGCCATACGTTCCGCCATATGTTCCGCCATATGTAGCACCATATGCTCCACCACCTTATACAGGTGGTGGTGGTTGCTTCCTTGTTGGAACACCGGTTCTCATGGCCGATGGTTCATACAGAGGAATTGAAACGCTCAAAGTTGCCGATCAACTCATGACCGCCGTAATTCCTACATATCCAAATGGAGAAAATCAAAGACTTTGGTATCCTGCCAGCGTTTGGTCGTTGCCAGAATCAGAAATTGGTGGAACAACACTCGGTTTAACAACCGTTGTTGCAACAAGAAAAGTTCTTATGACAGGGCATTATGTCATAAATGATGACATACTTGTTACGGGAGAACACTTTTTCTTTATAAACAGATCAGGTATTTGGCAATTTATGAATGTATGGAGCATTCTTGAAGGCGACATTATGCTTAATAATGAGCTTAAAGAAGTTCCAGTCAGAAGCATTACAACTGTGTCAGGAATTACAAACGTTATTCAATTAACCGTTGGTCCAAACGACCTATTCTTTGGAAGTAATATACTTACACACAATACTAAGGTAAATCCTGGTGAGCCACCTCCAGCTCCAACAACAACAGCAACTTTCTAAATTTTATTTAATTTAAATTGGGTATAGACTTTAAAACCTAGGAGGAACCATGAAAGAAATAGCGCCAGGAATAATTCTATGGGACAACGTATTTCCAGAAGCATTAAAGCTTGTAGAGGAAATTGAAAGTACTCATAAAAATAAACAAAAATGTTGGGAACCGTCGATGGTCTACAATAAAGATGACGAACCAATTATTGATTCGTACTCAAGAAATTGTGAAATTTTTGGTATTCCCGACACTCTTTATGATTTTGTTCCAGAAGAAGACCACCCAGAATATTTTAAATTTACAATTTCAAATAAATTTAAAGAAGCATTTAGACCGTGTTACGAAGATTACATTAGTAAGTTTCATGTGGAAAACAATAATCAATATGATAATTACAGTATTTTAAAATACGGTTCTGGTCAAAAATTTATTAAACATGTTGATGATGGAAAAAAATGCCCTAGAAGAGTTTCTCTTGTTTACTACATAAATGATAATTATGAAGGCGGAGAAATAGTCTTCCCCAACTGGTCATTGAGCCTAAAGCCTAAAGCTAATCAACTTCTTATGTTTCCTTCTAATTTTATGTATGCTCATGAAGTTAAACCGGTTACAAATGGAACAAGGTATTCGGTGGTGCAATGGCTCTACTAGAACCAAAAATTGTAGAAAATGTTTTTGATCAAGATTTTTATAATAAACTTTTTGAAGAATTTAAATCAAGTGCAAAAAGTGGTTATTATGAAGAAGGTTTTGGTCGTTACACACTTGGTCCAAGTGAGGAATCTGCGTTTAAAGAAGCTTTTGATAAGGCAGTAGAAATAGCAAGGGCTGTTTTTAACAAATCAACGCTACTTCCTAGTTACGCATTTTTTGCACATTACGAAAAAAAGGGCAATGCTCTACCCTCTCTTTTGCATCACAGAGATGACAATGCCTGTACCTATACTCTGGACATGTGCGTGTATCAAACAGAGCCGTGGGATCTATATGTTGAAAATTCATCATATACTCTTTACCCAAATCAAGCTCTTGCATACTATGGCAATGATCAGGAACACTGGCGCAACGATATGCCCAATCCTGAAGAGCAACACGTTGCAATGATATTTTTTCACTTTGTTGAGCCAGATCATTGGTTTTATAAAAAAGGTCCTTCTTATATAGAGGTTATTCGCGGAAATGTTTCGGAGGAATCATGGACTATGAATCACCAAAAGTAAGGATTATAAAAAACTTTATTAATCTTGAAGACTGTCAGTTTATAATTGATTATGCAAAAAATCTAAAATTATGGAATTCTGGAAACGTCAATTCTGAAAGTCACCCAAACGAAGAACATTTAAAAGTTTTTAGCAATCAATGGGATGGAAGAATTGTTGATCTAAACGCCATTGTAGCAAAAAAAGAACACGATTCTTTTATAAAAAAAGTTTGGGAAATAAAAGAAAAATCAAAGTTTCAGGTAGAAGATTTCTTTAAAAAAGAGAATGTTTTCTTAGAAACATGGGAAGTTGTTCGTTGGTTTTATCCATACGATCAAAAACCCCACATTGATTACATTGAACCAGATTTCAACAGGAACACTGACGTTCCGGATAATTTGGATATGTCTTATTTTACAAAAGACGCTGAAGAAATCTATAGAATATATAACACAAAAAAACATTACACAAGCATGCTTTATCTAAATGACGATTTCGAAGGCGGGGAGCTTTATTTCCCCACCTATAACAATTTTACAATAAAACCTGAACCAGGAATGCTTGTTGTATTTAGCGGTGACATAACCATGCCACACGGTATTAATCAAATAACTAGTGGAACTAGATATGTTAATACTGCTTTTTGGTGTCGCCATCCAAAAACAGGTTATTACGTTACAGAAAATCTTCAAACGGAAACGCTTGAAAAATATTGGGAACATTAAACAGAAAGAAACTAATGACAGACGTTAGAGATAATATTGTTGCATGGGCTAAGTGGGCAGCCGCTAACCACGCTAAATTTAATTACACAGAAGGCCCACTACGCATGAGTGGTATTGGCAAGCCTGGCGTACTGCCAGTTAACGCTGACTGCTCTGCATTTGTAACTCTCTGCTACAACTGGGCTGGCGCTGCTGACCCTAACGGTATGGGCTACAACCACACTGGCTACACAGGCACACTGCTTGCTCACGGTCAAAAGATTGCACTCAAGGACGTACAGCCTGGCGACGTTATCGTGTACGGCCCAGGAACCGGTTGGCACACTGCACTTGTTGTAGGTGTTGACGGTAGCAAGAACCCATTGACCATCTCCCATGGACAGGCCGGGGATCCGAGTTATTGCCACGTATCACAAGACGGACGACTTCCACAAACCTATTTACGTTTCAACACTGCTGCCATAAACGACAAGAGCATACACACACCTCCAAAGGCATAAAGCCATGATTGCTACATCTGTTTTAGATGGGACCAATTTTTGGTTCAACTACATTGCAGCAATCGGTTTTGCATCTGCAACAATTTGGGGTGCTGTCACTTTTATCCACAGACGCTGGATTCGGCAGGTTACCTCAATTGTCAGTAAAAAAATTGATGCTGATTTTACAAACAAAATCGCTGAAGAGGTAGAACATATTTATAAAGAAACAACCCACAACGGTGGTGGCAGCATGAAAGACGCCATTCGCCGTCTGGAGTCAAATACTCGAGAGGGATTTGACAAGCTTGAAAAACAACAAGAACAACTGGAACGATACATTCAAAAATTGGACAAAGCGCTGGAAAGGCACTTTGGATATCACGAAGGAATAGATGACTGAAAAGCCTAAACGGCAAAGTCATTGGGAATTTCACCCACACGTAAGATCGGGTGACGAAAGAACATTAGGAGAACGAGCCGCTGACCACATGCGTCACGGTATGGGAAGTTGGCCCTTTGTCTTTGGATTTGTAGTTTTTATGACCGCTTGGATGTTTGTTAATTCAAACACCAATCACCCTTTTGATGCATATCCGTTTATTTTATTAAACCTTATGCTTTCAACCCTTGCAGGGTTGCAAGGAGCAATTCTATTAATTGCCGCAAAGCGTGCTGACCGCATTTCGGCGGAATTGGCCAAGTATCACTTGGAAGTCAGCGAAGCAACAAAGCAAATGCTGGAGGAACACCGACAGATGCTCGAAAGGCTTGTTAAGTGAAAATTTGGTTAGAGGTGCTGCTTTACTCTGGTATTGGATCAATCTGCATGATTGCTAGGGATATCCTTGCAACAATTCTTACAGATGCTATTGCCAATGGAAAACATAAACTTGCTGGAAATATGGATGGATTGAGCGATGTTGTCAATATTGTTCTTGCGTCTTTTTCTGGTGTTGAATTAATTCACCTGGGCTGGCGTGGCTGGCTTGGAATTATTCCTATTGGAATTGTTGGAAAAATTACTACCGAACGTGCCACAAAATGGTCGAGCGAAAACATCAAGGAGGAAAAGTAATGGCTGAACGCTTTGCTGGAAAAATGGGAAAACTGCCTGCCGAAAAAGTGGCAATGGGCACTCTGGAACACTATGTAAAAGGACCCATTTATAACGTTCCACGTTCTTTTGATTATTCAAACAAAGTCAAAAACTACCCGATGGCCCTTAACGACACTTACGGTGACTGCACAATTGCGGGCATTATTCACATGCTTCAACTTGCCTATGCGGAATTAGGGGAAGAATTTGTATATCCCGGAGACGAAGCTGTCAAGGAAACCTACTTTAAATTGTCTGGCGGTGCTGACAGCGGCCTCGTAGAAAGATCGGTTCTTAATACGTGGATGAAAGAGGGACTCTTTGGCACAAAGATTTCTGCCTATGCTCCCGTAAATATTAAGAATCAAAAAGAAATGGCAGCTGCCATATATCTTTTTGGATCTGTATATCTTGGTGTAGAAATGCCTTCAAATGCAGAAACGCAATTTGAGGCGCATCAACCCTGGCACATTGTAAATTTTCCAGAACCACCCGTTGGCGGTCACTGCGTTATTGCCACTGGTTGTAATCGTTTTGGTATTGACATTATTACATGGGGCGCCACAGAATCAATGACGTGGAGCTGGTGGAATACATATGGATCAGAAGCATGGGTTGTTATTCCTGAGGTATTTACCGAACTTGATCACGGTCCTGTTTGGAACATTGATCTAAAGACACTACAAGAGGACTTGAAGAACCTTGATCACTAATAATCAATTACCGCAACACGGCGACGCTGTTTTTGCGCACACAAACAATGTATATGGATGGGTAATTCGTTTAGGTCAAGCAATCCGTTGGTGGAAATATCGTTCTTGGAATCACATGGCATATGTTGATTCCGTTGACAAGGATGGAACCATTTGGGTAATTCAAATGGCGCGTCGTTGTGAACGAGTAAAACTTCAAGATGTTGCGCCAAAAGGACACGTTAAAATTATTTCATGTCCACCAGAAGTTAACCGTGAGATGGCAACAAATTATGCCCGCAAACAACTTAGCATTAAGTATGGTGTTCTTACAATTATCAGCATTGCTGTAAATCTTTTTATGCCCAACCCACTTCGCCTTGACATCCGCAAGGAAGACACCCTGATCTGCTCAGCACTTGTTGCACGCGCATGGGAGCACGGTGGTTGGGACTGTCCAGTAGACCCTTTTCAAGTTACGCCTGCCGAGTTTGACAAATTGCTCGGTGGTGGCGGAACACAAGTGTATTAATGACAGAAAAGCACAATCAAAATGTCACTCATAGTTATTCTGTTCATTATCCTGAGCATCCTGAGCGTACCAGCGATCCCCACTATAAGGATTTCAACGCTTTCAGGCGCAGAACGAAAGACACTGCTCAGTGCAGCGTTGGTCTGCACCATAATGATTTTAGTGAATGTTCTTTAGATCAACCACTAGAACTTCATCACACTCACATTGAATTTTCATTACAAAACGGTGTAGACTTAAAATGGCTTGAAGTTGATTATCCAGGCGTATCTAACCCAGACACTGTAGGTGCATGGGTTGAGAGTGCCGAAAATCTTACATGGCTTTGCCAATTTCATCACAGGGGAGCTGGTGGCGTTCATGTAGCAGCGGCCTCAGATTATGAAGCTGAAAAATACGTACGGGGATTAATTTCTCGAAAAATTTCCGAAAATAAGGAATAAAAAATATGACATTTCCAAACATTTCAACGCCTAGATCGTACGGTGGTGCGGTACCCGGTGCCTACATAACAACTGATATACCAGCGTACTACGTTGAAAATCAAGCCATTGCCGTTTCTTCCCTTGCCGGTTGGTACGAGGTTGGTGATGATGGTCAGCAAACGACAAGCCCACTTGGAACTCGTGGACCATTTATCATTGCCGTAAACTTAGGTCAAGCAAATGAAGAAAAGATTCTTTGTTCTTCGCTTGACATTGAAAATGCATTTATTACCGTTTGGTCAGATGGAACCAATAATGGTCGTGGATATGACGGAACAATCATGTCTACTCACCACCGTCAAACTACGCAAAATAAAGTAAATGACACGTTTCACGTATTTGGTGCTGTTGACTTTCTTCAACTTAATGAAGGAATTAACACAATTCTTAATGAAGGTGGAATTCAAGGACCACAAGGTGCGCAAGGCGCAACTGGAGCCGGAACACAAGGACCACAGGGTTCACAGGGTGCAACGGGAACGGGAACTCAGGGTGCACAAGGTGCGCAGGGCTCACAGGGGTCACAAGGAGCAACGGGAACTGGCACACAAGGTCCTCAAGGTGCCACTGGAATTGGAATTCAAGGTCCACAAGGTACGCAAGGCGCAACCGGAACCGGGACTCAAGGTGCGCAAGGTTCGACCGGTGCACAAGGTGCAACTGGGTCTCAAGGAAATCGTGGTTTTCAGGGATTTCAAGGTAATCAAGGTACTCAAGGCACAACTGGTGCTCAGGGCGCAACGGGGTCTCAAGGAGCTGTCGGAACGCAAGGATCAACAGGGGTTCAGGGTTCTACAGGTGCACAGGGCAACCAAGGCTCACAAGGACAACGCGGTTACCAGGGTTATCAAGGTCAAGATGGCGCACGAGGTCAACAAGGATATCAGGGACAAGATGGACCACAAGGTTCCACTGGTGCACAAGGCCCACAAGGCAACAACGGTCAATCAGACAAATACGCTACAAACAGTCCAACCGAATACACACTAGGTTCTGACTCAAATCACACATTTGTTCTTGACACTCCAAACTTAAGCTACACACCAGGTCAAAACGTCGTCCTTGCTGGCGATGCAATGAACCTGATTCACGGAACAGTTGTTTATTACAATGCTGGTACAAACGAACTTAATGTAAATATTGATACTTACATTGGTTCAGGTGCTCACGTAAACTGGTCCGTAAACCTTGACGGAGCTGTTGGTATTCAAGGCGCACAAGGCGCACAAGGCGATCAAGGTGCACAAGGTTACCAGGGCGGAGAAGGACCACAAGGAAACGAAGGTCCTCAAGGACAAGATGGACTTCAGGGCCCTCAGGGCAATGACGGACTTCAGGGCTCTCAAGGTGATCAAGGTCTACAAGGCCCGCGCGGTTACCAAGGTTCTGCTGGTTCACAGGGAACTGCTGGTTCGCAAGGTGACTTTGGACCACAAGGTCCGCAAGGTTATCAAGGTCTTACCGGTGACCCAGGTATCTATGAATCAAACGATGGTGTACCACCAGTTGATGAAAATATTCTTTGGCTTGACGAAACAGTTGCTGGACTTGGTGCACAAGGTGCGCAAGGTGAGCCAGGGGCACAAGGACCACAAGGTGCTCGCGGTTATCAGGGTTCAACTGGAGCACAAGGTGCTAATGGAACAAATGGAACTCAAGGCTCGCAAGGTACACAAGGCAATCAAGGCGCTCGTGGTTTTCAAGGTTCACAAGGTAACAATGGCGCACAAGGTGCTCAGGGTTCAAATGGTGCACAAGGCCCTCAAGGTAATCAAGGTTCACAAGGAAACCAAGGTACGCAAGGCGCAACTGGAACTGGTACGCAAGGTGCTCAGGGTGCGCAAGGAAGCACTTATGGTTCGTCCGCTGGTCAAGTAATTAGCATGACCATTTGGAACGCTAGCGACATGGGATTTACTAGCAACTTTTCAACTAGTTCAACCAACTACGCAACCATTGCATCAAAAACATACACGCCAAAATCAAACAGTTCGTACATTTTTATTGAAGCATACGCTGTTTATAACTACGGCGGTGGTTCTCAGGCTGACGATTTCTATGTAAACCTCACTTGGAACGGCGCTGAAATTGGTTATACACATCAAATCTTTGTTGCTGCCTCAGGCGGAGGAACTAGAAGTGGTGTTTTGTTCCCAGTAGCAGGGCGTGTCACAAACGGAAGTACAACCGGATACACGCTTGCCGTTAATGGAAAACGTGGAACCGCAGATGACAACTTAGTAGTTCTTGCCGACGGTGCTTTCTACGTCAAGATTACAGAAATTGCAAGGTAGTAAAACGTTGTAATAACAGCAAAACCCAGTTAAACACTGGAATTTTTGAGAATCCATGGTAAAATCTGGGCAGTTCTCATGTAGTAACCCAAGTAAAAAGGCTTGCCAAAGCTTTTAAAATCTATATATAAAGGAATTATAATGGCACAATTAAAGTATTGGAATGGATCCGCTTGGGTTACCGCAGTAGTCGGTGCTCAGGGTTTCCAAGGAGATCAAGGTTATCAAGGTAATCAAGGTACCCAAGGTGAAACTGGTACGCAGGGTTCACAAGGAAACCAAGGTAGTCAAGGCTACCAAGGACCACAAGGTTCTAAGGGTGACCAGGGTAATCAAGGTAATCAAGGTGAAACTGGACCACAAGGTTACCAAGGTTCACAAGGAAATGACGGACCTCAAGGTTTCCAAGGTGACCAAGGACCGCAAGGTTTTCAAGGTGACCAAGGTAATCAGGGCTTCCAAGGTGACCAAGGACCACAAGGTAACCAAGGTTACCAAGGTCTAGGATTCACCCCAAAAGGTCAATGGCTTGTAAACGTAACTTACTACGCTAACGATGTTGTTTCTTACCTAGGTTCTTCATACGTTGCTATCAACACAAACATAGCTGAAGAGCCAAACACCTACACTGGTGACTGGACACTCATTGCACAAATGGGTAACCAAGGCAACCAAGGTGACCAAGGTACGCAAGGAAACCAGGGAGACCAAGGACCTCAGGGATTCCAGGGTAATCAAGGTACACAAGGTGTACGTGGATACCAAGGATACCAAGGTTCGCAGGGACAAGATGGTACGCAGGGTTTCCAAGGAAACCAAGGAAATCAAGGTTTCCAAGGTGACCAAGGGCCACAAGGATTCCAAGGAGACCAGGGACCACAAGGCTTCCAGGGAGACCAGGGACCTCAGGGTTACCAGGGATACCAAGGACAATCTGACAAGTACGCTACAACAAGTTCAAGCGACTACACACTTGCTACTGGTTCTGGTGACATTACAGTTGCAGCAGGTCTTTCATACACACCTGGACAAGAAATTGTTATTGCCAACGACAGCACACACTATGTAGTTGCTACCGTTGACTCATACGACCCAGAAGGCGGAGCACTTGCCTTTACAGTTGGCATCACATCAGGCGACATTGTTGGTTCTGGCGAATTCACATCATGGACAGTCAACCTTAACGGTGCTGTTGGTGTTCAAGGTACGCAAGGATTCCAAGGAGACCAAGGCCCACAAGGATTCCAAGGTAACGATGGAGCTCAGGGCTTCCAAGGTGATCAGGGTCCACAAGGATTCCAAGGAAATGACGGTAACCAAGGTTTCCAGGGCGACCAGGGTCCTCAGGGATACCAAGGTCCACAAGGTGACCAAGGATTCCAAGGTAACGATGGTCCACAAGGATTCCAGGGAGACCAAGGAAACCAAGGGTTCCAGGGAGACCAAGGACCTCAGGGTTACCAAGGTGACATGGGTTACCAAGGTTACCAAGGCCTAGGATTTAACTATCAAGGTGCATGGAATGAAACAACCGTTTACAACACTAACGATGTTGTTTCATACAACGGTTCATCATACGTAGCACTTGCTAACAACGACGGAGAACAGCCAGATGTAACTGGATTCTGGAACCTTATTGCTTCTAAGGGTGACCAAGGAAACCAAGGAACTCAAGGAGACCAAGGACCTCAAGGTTACCAAGGAAATCAGGGCTACCAAGGTGACCGTGGATTCCAAGGATACCAAGGTTCACAGGGTAACGACGGAACGCAAGGTTCACAGGGTAACATCGGTGACCCAGGTATCTACGAAGGTACAATGGCTCCGGCAGACCACAACATTCTGTGGCTTGACACCGCTGCAACTGCATCTCCACCAAACGCAACAGAGCTACAGGGATACCCAGTTAGTGCAACCGCCCCTACTGAAGGACAAGTTCTTGTCTTCAAGAGTGGTGTTTGGACTCCAACAACTCTGTAATAACTAAACCTCTTCTGTGCCGCGGGTCTGTAATGGACCCGCGGCACACAGGTTTGCAGTACAATTAATGTAATATTTCGCTACCAAATAAGGTAAATTATGGCACAGTTAAAATATTGGAATGGATCAACTTGGGTTACAGCTGTTGTTGGCGCACAAGGCGCACAAGGCGCTCAAGGAAATCAAGGCCAAGGATTCAATTTTAGAGGAGCATGGAGTTCGAGTGCCACGTATGCTCCATATGATTCCGTTTACTACGTTCAAACCCTTAGCCCTGGCAATGAGGCCGGAAGTACATACCTTTGCCTAAATGCCGTAGGACCAACCTCAACTACGCCATTAGACGACACAGCAAATTGGACTGTAATGGCAGATGGTATTGCTATTACTGGCCCTCAAGGACCACAAGGAAACCAGGGTTTTCAAGGATTCCAAGGAGCATCGCCATTTTATATTGGTGGATGGTTTAATTCTTATGCTTATCAAATTAATGAAATTGTTGAATATGAAGGATCTTCATATTTGGCTATTAAAGCAAACACCGGCGTAACACCGGGAACAGATAACACAACTTGGGGAATCGTTGCCGCAAAAGGCGATACCGGAGCTCAAGGACCTCAAGGTGATCAGGGTTCTACAGGTGCACAGGGTAATCAAGGACTTGGTTTCTTTTACACCGGAACATGGTCATCTTCATTTGAGTACTACATCAACGACGTTACCGATTACAATGGTTCATCATACATAGCCATTACAAATAATATCAATGTTGAACCAGGAACAGATGGTTCTAAGTGGGGCATTCTTGCCTCAGAAGGCTCACAAGGCTATCAGGGCAATCAGGGATTTCAAGGCGATCAGGGGCCACAGGGTTATCAAGGAACTCGTGGTTACCAGGGATACCAAGGTCCTCAAGGATTCCAGGGCACACAAGGAAATCAAGGATTCCAGGGAAATCAAGGCAATCAGGGATTTCAAGGCAATCAGGGATACCAAGGAAATCAAGGTTTCCAAGGCAATCAAGGTACACAAGGTGTAACCGGTGAAAAGGGCACAACAGGAAATGTTGGTCCACAAGGACCACAAGGTTACCAGGGTCCGCAAGGAACAACTGGATCACAGGGAACTCAAGGTAATCAGGGTTACCAAGGGTACCAAGGATTTGATGGCGCACAGGGCTCTACAGGGGCCACTGGTGCCCAAGGAAACCAAGGTTTCCAGGGAACGCAAGGTTACCAAGGAAACACTGGTAACACAGGTTCCCAAGGTTCTCAAGGAAATACTGGAGCTCAAGGAACACAAGGTAGCCAAGGTTCCACAGGAGCGCAGGGTTCAACTGGAACACAAGGTTCCACAGGCTCACAAGGCTCAACTGGCGCACAAGGTGCGCAGGGCTTTCAAGGCAATAGAGGATATCAAGGCTTTCAAGGTGACACTGGTTCACAAGGATCAACTGGCTCTCAGGGTTCTACCGGTGCGCAAGGTTCTCAAGGTTCTCAAGGTTCAACTGGTTCACAAGGTTCAACAGGTAGCCAAGGAGCACAAGGCTTTCAAGGCAACCAGGGTTACCAAGGCAACACTGGATCAACAGGCTCACAAGGTAGCCAAGGTTCCACAGGAGCGCAAGGCTATCAGGGCAATCAGGGCACACAAGGTAATCAGGGTTTCCAAGGGACACAAGGCAATCAAGGGTATCAAGGAAATCAAGGGAATCAGGGCTACCAAGGAGCGCAAGGCTATCAAGGAGTTCAAGGTCAAAACTCTACTGCAAATGCTCACGCATCTGTATATACTGCAACTGCAGCAGGTCTTCCAAACTCGCCAACATACACAAATGGTTCTGCCGACCAAGATAACGGAACAGGAATTGGTGCTTACTTACAAGCAACTACAAATGGCTATTTAGTTGTAGATAGTTACACTTATAACGGACCTCTTCCGTCAAACACTCGTGTACTTGTTAAAAATCAATCAAATGCAGTTCAAAATGGTATTTATACAATTACTAGCGCAGGCGGAACTTCTTCGCTATGGAAACTTACACGTGCAACAGACTACAACAATAGCGTTGCGGGTCAAATTGAGCCCGGTGACTTTGTACTTGCTATTAACGGCACTGTCAATGCAGACAGTACATGGATTCAAGTATCACAAGGGTCAAATCCAGACGGCGTAATTAAAATTGGAACAGACTCAATTACATTTTCTATTACTTCAGGTGTTGGGCCGCAAGGATATCAAGGTGCACAAGGACCGCAAGGTTATCAAGGAGCACAAGGTTCAACCGGAGCCCAAGGCAATACTGGCGCGCAAGGCGCAACTGGAAGTCAAGGACCACAGGGTTATCAAGGGTCGACAGGAAGTCAAGGCTCGCAGGGTTATCAAGGTGTAACAGGAGCACAAGGTTCACAAGGCTCTACTGGTTCTACTGGTGCGCAAGGAAACCAAGGCTTCCAAGGACCGCAAGGTAATCAGGGATTCCAAGGTGTTCAAGGTTCTACTGGTGCGCAAGGCTCGCAAGGAGCAACTGGTTCACAGGGATCACAAGGATACCAAGGCAATCAGGGTTATCAGGGTTATCAGGGTAATCAAGCTGGAATTACTATTGGTACTCAATCAACGGGTGTTGCTGGATCTTCTGTAACTGTAACCAATTCAGGCACACAAGGTGCCGCAATTCTTAACTTTAGCATTCCTCAGGGTTACCAGGGTTACCAAGGTAATCAAGGATTTCAGGGTTCTACTGGCTCTCAAGGAGCAACCGGTTCTCAGGGTCCACAAGGATACCAAGGATTCCAAGGAAATCAAGGTACTACTGGTTCACAGGGTGCGACTGGTTCGCAAGGACCACAGGGTTATCAAGGTAACCAGGGTTATCAAGGTGCCGCTGGTCCACAAAACTACATTCAGGGTGCACAGGTTGGTAACAACCCAGCATCATCTGGACAAGCAATTATCTACAACGGTTCACAATGGGGTATTCAATCACTATCTGGTGACGCCACACTTGCTGGCTCTGGTGCAATAACACTTTCATCTGTTGGCACACAAGGAACTCAGGGTAGTGCTACTGCTGTTCCGATCATTACAACCGATGCCAAGGGTCGTGTCACTTCCATTACCACCTCGGCACCATTGGACAGCACAAAGCTTCCAACATCTGGTGGAACGCTTTCAGGTAGCCTTTCAGGTACAACCGCCGCATTTACAACCGCACCTTCCAACACTGTTTCCGCAAATGTTGGTACGGTTCAAGTTGGGGCAACACTTGGATATTCCGACGTTAACATTCTGCAATCAACCGCGGAAAGCATTAACAACTACACCCAAGTAATTATTCAGAACACCAGCGCCGGTTCACAGGCTAGTGCCAACTTCAACATTTCTAATGACCAAGGTAGTTCAACAACTAACTTTGGTGAAATTGGTATTAACAGTTCTGGTTTCCAAGGTTCAGGTGCATTTAACACCCCCGGAACGGTTTATCTTGCATCGGCAACTACTGACCTTGCAATTGGTACATACGGTTCAAAGCCAATTCACTTTGTTGTAAACAACTCAACAACTGATGCAATGACTATTAGTGCTGCTGGTAACACAACAATTAACGGCACATTGGCTATGAACAGTCAAAAGATTACTGGTCTTGCTAATGGTACTGCTTCTACAGATGCAGCCGCATTTGGACAAATTCCAACTGGAGCCACTTCTGGAACACAGGGTATTGTTCAACTTACCGGTGATCTTGGTGGATCTTCTACTTCGCCAACCGTAACTAGCGTCGCTCACATTACAGCCGGTACGCTAGCGGTTGCCAACGGTGGAACCGGTGTAACCACTTCAACTGGTTCTGGAAACAACGTACTATCAAACTCACCAACACTTGTCACACCTGCTCTTGGAACACCAACTGCCATTGTTCTTACAAGCGCAACTGGTTTGCCATTAACAACTGGTGTTACAGGAACACTTCCCGTAGGAAACGGTGGAACTGGTGTAACAACCTCTACCGGTTCTGGAAGCAATGTTCTATCAACGGGTGCCACACTTACCGCTCCTATTGAAACTGTTTATATAATTAGCTCAGCAGCAACGGGAACTCTTACACAGTACCTTGTAACTAATGGAAGTTCAATTGTCTACACTGTTGCGGCAACCGCAAACTTTGTATTTAACTTTGCTTCTACTTCAGTACAGACATTAAATACATTGCTTTCCGTAGGACAGTCAATAACAGCATCTGTTATTGTTCTACAAGGCGGTACACCATACTACTGCACAGGTATTCAAATTGATGGATCTGCTCAAACAAACTGGAACGGTTCATCTGGTAACGTTTATTGGCAAAATGGAACAGCGCCAACATCGGGTAACGCTAATGGCTATGACTCGTATGTATTTACAATTATTAAGACAGCTGCAAGCACTTACACTGTGCTAGCATCTCAAAACGGATACTAAATAGGATTAGGAGGAACGCGATATGCCAATTAGAGATTCAGCTGGTGGGTTGTCTGCTGGTGGAGAAGGCGCTGATCGCCTATCAAAACCTACTGCCCCAACAAGCGTAACCCAAACAGTACTAAGCACAACACAGGTCTCCGTTGGTTGGACACACCCAGCCGGTGAACAACGTATTACAAGTTATAACATTCAAGTTTATAACATTAATACAGCTTCTGTTGTGGCCACTTTTACAGGTGTTACAACAAATCCTTACACGGTAAATTATTCATTCTTAGGTAACTATACATATGAATATGCCGTTCAGGCCGTAAACGATTCAGGCGTTAGTCCTTACAGTGGATATAGTTCGACTGACGTACCAAATTACATTCCGCCACCATACACCCCACCTCCACCACCGCCAGTGCCGCCATACGTTCCGCCATACGTTCCGCCATACGTTCCGCCATATGTTCCGCCGCCGGTTCCGCCGCCGGTTCCGCCGCCAGTGCCACCACCAGTTCCACCACCAGTTCCACCACCGGCACCGCCGCCAGTTTGTTTTGTTGTTGGAACACCGGTTCTCATGGCCGATGGTTCATACAGGAAAATTGAAGAACTTGTTGCTGGAGATTTGTTAATGACCGCCCATGTTCCTACTTTCCCTAATGGAGAGGCTTCGAATAAGTGGTACCCGGCAGATGTTTGGTCGTTGCCAGAATCAGAAAATACTGGTTTTGTCAGCGAAATAACTGCTGTTAAAAATAACGAAATAACAACAATGACTGGCTACTACAAATTCAATGACAGAATTTCTGTAACAGGAGATCACTTTCACCTTATTAAACGAGATGGTTCGTGGCAGTTTGCCCGCTCTTGGTCAATTAAGGTAGGGGATTCATTCCTTACAGAAAGCCTTGAAGAAGAAGTTATTGAAAAAGTTGAACTTATCAATGAAGAAGTTAAGGTTTCTGTTCTTTCAGTGGGAACAGAAGAATATCCAAATAACTTGTTTTTTGGATCTGGAATCTTAACTCACAACTTCAAAGTAAAGCTTTCAACTTTTTAAAAAAAATACAACTGGTAAGCCACAGGTAATAAAAACTCACAGAGATGAGTTTTTGCCTGTGGCTTTAACCATCTTGGAGGACAAAAATGATTAACCAAGAAACACTTATAGAATGGATTTATTCAGATAACCCTAAACCCCTTGTGGTTAAGGGCATTTTCCCAAATGCACCCGATTGGGATTCCCTGGCAAAACACAGAGAAGCATCATTGAAATCACCAATGATTGAAAAGAAAGACAAAAACCTTTACCTTGTTTATTTAAACACAGACACTAAAGACTTTTTTGAAATAATCCCTGGATCAGAACTCGTTTATAACGAGTTAAAAAAACTTTTTAACTGTCGAATTGAAGGTCCTTCAATAATTTTATGTGATTCCAAAGATGGTCTTACGGGCTTTCCTAAACATAAAGATCCAGAAATAACTATTCACTGGTGCATGTATGGTTCTGCAAAGTGGACTTTTTGGGATAAAAACGATAAAACATGTGAGGTTATGGTTGAAAAAGGCGATCTTATATTTGTGCCCATTGACACTGATCACGAGGTTGAAACACTAAGCGATAAGCGTGCGGGCGCCTTATTTGGAGCAATGTATATTCGTGAATAATAGACCTGATCCTATAGTTCTAAAAGATTTTATTCACCCTAATCTTTATGGCACTCTTCGCGATTTTTTAAAAGCAGATGCAAAAACTTTTGAGTATCACGAAGCGGCCGGAAGATATCGCACAAAGTCGGGGCCAAGAAACATTGTTGAGGAATTTCTAAACCTACACATATTCATGGCAAGATCAATTTTTAAAAGCGAAACACTTCTCCCCACCTATGGCGCTTTTCTACATTACGAATCTAAAGATGGTATTAATCCCAACCTTCCACCGCACAGAGATGACAATGCCTGTACCTATAACATTGGGATTTGTCTTTATCAGACCGAACCATGGGATTTGTACATTGAGGGTGTTAAATACACCTTAGAACCAAACGATGCTGTTGCTTTCTATGGTGAAGATCAAGAGCACTGGCGACCAGCACCACCTAGCGAAGATGGTCACTGGGGCATGGTTTGGTTTCACTATGCTGAACCAGATCACTGGTATTTTACCAAAGGCTCAGATTACATAAATGTTTTAAGAGGACAAATTGTCTGAAGCACCAATAAATAAAGAAGCTTACGAAAAAGGTTATCTTACTTTTCGTGGTTTAGATTTCCTCATAGGTCCCGGTGCCTACGCAGAAATAGGTGATTTTAATTACTTTTTAGATGAGGCTAAAAAAACCTTAGACAAGTCGCCAGTCATCCTCGATCTTTGTTGCGGAACTGGAATGATTGGCATTGCTTTGGCAAATGAAATACCCAACGCTACGGTTTACGGTGTGGAAAAATATCCAGAACCTTTTGTATGGACAATAAGAAATTCTAAAAATTTTGAAAAACAATTGTCTAAAATTGGATCAAAATTTATCCCCGTATTTACTAGCGCAATTAACTCCGTAGATATATTAAGAGAATTAGAGGGTAAGGTAAACCTTGTCATATCTTCTTGCCCAACTGGCGCAGAAGAAGAGTCTTCAGATTTATCATTTATTCCCTGGATCAAAGAAACAATGATTGCGCCTGAGGGCGGTCTGGGAGTTTTAAAAGAACTAGAAAGTGCATCTTTGTTCTTTCTTAAAGAAGACGGCGCTATCTTTACAACTGTAGGAGAAAGAAGCTATGATGAAGTATCAAGGCTTTTTGATCTTTCTATTTGGAATCCAATAAACTTTGATCCTGACCAATGGATGTCTACAAGTAAATGTTTGAAGAATACTCACAACCCCCTTTAAATGCAAAAGCATATGAAGATGGGTTTTATCATTTTCGTGGCATAGAGATATCTTGTGGTTCAGGTGCTTTTGTTGAAGTAGGTGACTTAGACTATTTCTTTAATAAAATTAAATATAATATATCCCCCGGCGATAAAAAAATTATTTTCGATATAGGTTCCGGTACCGGAATGTTAGGTATCCCAATGGCACTAGAAGTGCCAAAATCGACTATATATGGACTTGAACCTAATCGTAAAGCATTTTATTGGACAGCATATAACTCGTATGTATATGAAAAAGAAATTGCAAAAAAAGAATCAATCTTTCACCCGATAGAGCTCAGCGCCTCCGAGGCCGTGCGCGACATGTCAGATCTAAAGGGAACCGCTGACGTGGTTATGTCAAGTTGCGCGTGGGTACCGCTGCCAAAGTCTCTAGACTTCAGCAACATGCCATACGGCGTAGACGCCGTTTATGCGGGCGAAGATGGCCTGGACATGATACGAGAAGTCGTATCGGCTGCAAATTTCTTCCTAAAACCTGGCGGTATGTTATTTATGACAACGCCAGTAATAATGTTTGACAGAGTAAAGCCTTTGTTGTCGGAACTAGAATGGTCTGAAATCACACAGGATTCAGATGACTTTTTGTATACTAAAAAAATTTAGTTACATTATACTTTGTGCATCCCCTTGACTTATAAGCAGAAATAATGTATCCTTAATTTGGAGGTTTTTCACATGATATCAATAAACCATAATTTTTTAAGCCCGACAGAAGTAACAACTCTTTTAAATTTTGCCATTAATGATGCTCCAAAAGACTGGAACATAAATGAGGATTACTACTTTTGGAAAAACAGAACCCTTGAAGCTGAGGTAATTAAAAGCCTGGGGCCACAATACGAAAACATTGTCAACATACTTGTTAATGCACGCAAGAGAATCAAGCAACATATTGTAGATATTCGTGGCCTAACGGTGCCTCTTTACGCAGACACTCTACAGATTGTGCGCTGGCCAGAAGGCTACGAGCAGCCTCCGCACGCAGACGCAGAAACAAATGACGGTGGACCGCACCCGTACTCTTGGCGATACTCTGCCTCCATCTGCTATCTAAACGACAATTTTGATGGTGGAGAGATTTACTTCCCACAACATGATCTTTCCATAAAACCTTCACCTGGAACAATGGTTACATTTCCTGGAACTGCTGAGTACCTTCATGGTGTGCGTGGCGTAAAGAATGGAGTGCGTTACACAACTGCATCATTCTTTACCACGGACCCGACAAAAGCAGACATTTGGCCAATATGAGCAGTATTCCCATCAATAAACCTGGAGCAGAGATTCCAGAAAAAACTTTGGTTGTCTTACCACAGCCAGGCAGAAGCAAAGAAACAATAGCCAAACTTCTCGATCCACTCAACGGTCAAAAGACTCGTGACTGGTGGCACTCACACTTCTACTACTGCCTCCCCCTTGCTATTGGTAATCAATACGGATTTGTCATTAGAGCTGCTTACGACTTCTCGCTTTACTGGAACGGTGGTTTAAGAAACGAAGATTTGAAAGTAGAGTGCAACCTTCCTCAATATGAACTTCAAAATTATGAAGCACACTTTGGAAGCGGCATCGTTACAGTTCAAAACCTATGGGTTATGAGAACCCCACCGGGCGTAAACATAATGACCATGCAACCGCCAAATTTCCTAAAACCAGGTATCATGCACCTCTCAGCTGTCGTTGAGACAGATAACCTGCGCAGAGACTTCACCTTTAACATGAAGGTAACAGAGCCAAATAGATGGATTCACTTTAAAGCAGGTGAGCCTGTAGGTGCTTTTGTTTGCATACCAAGGCATTTTATTGATGAGTTCAAGGTAGCCTTTGCCGACGAACTATTTAATGAAGAACAAATCCAATGGGAACAAGACGTTCAGATCGAATTCTCCAGACAACGCAGTCGTGAGGATAAGGACAAACCGCATGAGGCAGGTCGTCGATACTTTAGAGGTGAGGATGCTTGGGGTAATGAGTTCCCAGATCACCAGATAATCGTTAAGAGGAAATAATGGAAAAACCCTACATCAATACCGAAGGTAACTACATTCCAGAAAAAGTTCTTTTGGTCAGAGTACCAGAAGAATACAATACCCCTGAAAGAAAAGAACAGTTTCTTGAAATTCTAAAACCTATGGCTGGTTGGAAAAAAAGAGATTGGTTTGAAAGTGCAATGTACAAATGTCTTCCGCTAACAATTGGAAATCAATACGGTTTTCAAATTGTAGCTGAATACGATTTTTCAGTTATTTGGAATGGCGGGTTACATTCAAACGACACCATTGTTGACGTTGGCCCAGACTTTGATCCAGAAAAATACCTTCAAAATGTAAAGGCTTGGTTTGGTTGGGGCGTAGTTACCATTGAAATGGAATGGAACTTAAGAGCCGCACCCGGCGTAAACCTTATGACCATACAAACGCCTAATTACTTTAAAAGTGGAATTCATCACACAACTGGCGTCATTGAGCTTGACAACCTCGAAAGAAATTTTATCTTTAACTTTAAAATAACTGAGCCAAACAGACTTATTGAATTTAAAAAAGGCGAGCCAATTGCAGCTTTTATTCTCTTACCAAGACATTATGTTGATGAATTTGAGATTGTCTTTGCAGACGAGCTTTTTACAAAAGAACAACTTGAAATGGAAGCTGAATTAGGCGCTAAATGGCATCAAATGCGCAATGACGAGAGCATAAAGAGCCGTTTTGGTCGCTATTTCCGTGGAGAATTGGTAAAGGGTGGTGATTACTTTGATCATCAGGCAACCGTTAAACCATATAAAAGAAAAAAATGAACGATAAAGTAACCCTATATTACGACTCAAATCCAGAGTACGAAGGGAATCTTATAGAGTCTGCTTCTCAGATAATCCCAGATTGGTACAAACAAGTACCTAGAATTTTTTCTGATAAAGATGGTTCTGAAATACCATCCGTTAAGCACTGCCTTCCTTTTATTGAGGCACTGTCAATTGGCTATCTTATCCTTACGCCTGAGGATTATAAAGTAGAAAAGAGATTTTCTCAAGGTATTTTTATTGAATCAGAAAACGAAACGCTGGGAACAAGAAACACAAATGATATTGGCAATATGCCTATTCCCGCTGGGTATAACAGAATTCAACACACATGGCAACACAGGCTCGCCATAGACATTCCAGAAGGATATAGCGTTCTGTTTACAAACCCACTAAATCGCTTTGACACGCCTTTTATGACCTTTTCGGCGGTTGTTGACGGTCCCTACAAAATGCCCCCAGGCGGTATTGCATTTTGTATTAGGGACGATTTTGAAGGGGTTATACCGGCAGGAACACCCTATGCACAAGCCATACCGTTTAAAAGAGATGATTTTAATATGGTTAAAAAAGAAGGTCTTGTACAGGAAGCACGCGGAATTCTTGAAACCATATTTCAAAAGGCAAAAAATTACACTGAAGAGTGGACTGGTTTAAAAAATAATTATCGCATTAATAGTTGGCACAAAAAATCTTACAAGTTAGACAAAGGAAAAAACGATGAGCTCGTTCTCTAATAGTTTTCAAAACATCCCAAATTATGGCGGTACCGACATCCGTTATTTTACCCCTCAACCTGGCGAAGTAAACGTTGGTGCTCAGTGCGCAAAACTTGTTGCAATGGATCTAGGCAACATGGAAGATGTTCTTAACTACCTAGGCATTAATCCAGAAGAATAGAATGAGCGATCCAATCAGGTTTTTTTATGAGAGCCTTCCCGGTTCTGAGGAAAGCCTAGTATCATCAGCACGATCCGTGCCTCAATGGTTTAAAGAAATACCAAGAGTATTTAAAAACAATGACGGGGAAAACGTTCCAACGGCAAAACATTGCTTTCCCTTCATAGAAGCTTTTACAACGGGATACCTTCTTTTAACCCCTGAAGACTATGTGGTTAGTCGAGTGGAAGACGGCAAAGCAACTATATCCTCAGAAACTACAATCATCCCAGAAAGAAACCCCAAAACTATTGGAGATATGCCATCTCCAAGCGGTTACAGGAAAGAAAGTTTTTCATGGCCCTACAGTTTTGGTATAGATATACCTACTGATTGCAGCATTATATTTACACAACCTTTTAATCGATTTGAGTTACCCTTTATTACTATTACCGGCATAATTGATGGTCCTTACGTTTTTAGTCCAGGTTATTTAGGTTTTTATATTAGAGAAGATTTTGAGGGAGTTATACCAATGGGAACTCCTTATGCACAAGTTATCCCAATAAAAAAACAAGACTTTACAATGGAGAGTAAAACGGGTATCCTTGATAATCAGTTAACAGAATTCATTGATCCATTTCAAGATGATTCAAAATATAGTGATATCCTTATGAGCAATAAGGATTATTACCGCAGAAAAGTTTGGCAAAAGAAAAAATACAATATATAGGAATATACTATGCAACCATTTATAGCAAATACATACGTCCAGGGAACAACAATCCAGTTCTTTACCTCAACGCCATTTACAGCGCAAGACGGAACTACCATAATTGATCCAGACCAAGTTTACTTTGGCTTTTCCATCAATGGCGGTGCCCCTCAGACCTGGAATTACACCTTTGGTGTAGGCGACCCTACAGAGACGATTGTCCGCCTTGGGCTTGGAACTTACTGTGCCAGCATTGACACGGACCAGTACGGTGACGGCGTTTGGGTCTACTCATTCCTGGGTGAACCAGATAATGCTGTAAACCACGATCAGACAAAGACCAAGGTTCGCGCTAATGGCGAGCTTGTGGTCCTAAAATCAGACTTTCCACTGGGGTAATTACATGCTACAATAAGTAGCATGATATCTATCTTTACACCTAGTCACAATCCACAGTACCTAGACCAAGCTTACGACGGCCTGCTTCGACAAACCGTAACGGATTGGGAATGGGTTGTACTTCTTAACGGCAAGGCTGAATGGTCAACAGGCGTTGATGACGAGCGAGTAAAAATTTGCTACGCCAAGCCGCAACTTGGTGGCAAGGTAGGAGCACTTAAGCGATACGCTGTAGAGCTTTGCACTGGCGATATCCTGCTTGAACTTGATCACGATGACATTCTTATGCCAACTGCGTTAGAAGAGCTGCAAGAAGCGTTTGACAAAAATCCAAATGTTTCTTTTGTCTACTCAGACTTTGCACAAATTAATGCAGACGGTACGCCTAACTTCCAGAAGTTTAATCCAGACTTTGGTTGGGAATATCACGAAGAAGACGGTTATAACGTTTGCCATGGGTTAGAAGCAAGCCCACACAACGTATCTTTTATCTGGTACGCACCAAATCACCTTCGAGCCTTCACCCGTGAGGCATACAACAAAACAGAAGGTTACAACGAAAACATGAAGGTCCTTGACGACCAGGACATTATCCACAAGCTATTTCTTGTTGGTGATTTTGTTCACATCAAGAAGAACCTCTATCTACAACGCGTACATCCAGAAAACACACAATCACAATCAGACATTAACCCATTTATTCAAACAGAGACTGTCCGCATGAACGGGCACTCTATTCAACCTGCCCTTCTTGCGTGGTCAAAGCGCAAGGGGCTTCTTGCCCTCGATCTAGGTGCTGCTCACAACCCAGCACCGGGATACCTCACAATTGACATGCACTCTCCAGCTGATTACATTGGAGATATTTTTGAGGTTCTTGAAACCTTTGAGGATAACAGTGTTGGTGTTATTCGTGCTGTTGACTTCCTAGAGCACATCCCGGACAAAATTCGTCTATGGAACGAGATGTATCGCGTACTTGCTCACGGTGGTATGGTTTTAAGCCTTACGCCAAGCACAGATGGTCGTGGTGCATATCAAGATCCTACGCACAACAGCTTCTATAACCAGAACTCATTCTGGTATTTTGCCGACGAAAACTACCGTAAGTATGTGCCCGAGCTAAAGATGGATTTCCAGATTAGCTTTCTAAGTACCTATTTCCCCAGCGAATGGCACAAAAACAATGACATTCCTTATGTAAACGCAAATCTAATTGCGATTAAAGACGGCAATCGTCAAGGCGGACGACGACACGTTTAAAGACTTGAAATAGTAATTACAATGGTGTAATATGTATTTGGAGGAACTTTAGAAAGGATGTACTGTTGTGGCTAAGCCAGAACTTGATATGTCGGAATTCTTTGATAAAGGCAAAAAGGAATGCATTGCGGCTCGCCTCATTGCAAAACTGCCTCAAATAGATCAAGACAAGATTGCCCTTGCCCTAGAAGATGTACAGAACATTGACGGTATGTCAATCGTTAGATACATGCAAAGGCGAGGAGTTGACGCAAAACACCCAGCTTTAATTCGTCACCGTAAAAAAGAGTGCATCTGTGGCAAGTAAAAACAAAATAGACCTTAGCGAATTCTATAATGACCGAAAAGGTGTTATGGAAGTTGATGGGGAAGACCTTACGGAACTCTGTAAGGCAGTAATGAAAAAGAAGCCAGCAAAGTCAGTCGGACCTCAGGGCGAGATGGTAATGATGGTTCTTTTAAGTGACTGGCAAGCCGGTAAAAGCGAAGGTGGCGGTAGCGATGCTATTGCTGACCGTATCGTTACCTTTCAAGACCGACTTATGCAACGTCTTAAAGACCTTAAAAAGATAGGCCGTGAAGTTAACACGGTATACCTAATGGGTCTCGGTGACCTCGTTGAGCAGTGCTCGGGCTTTTACGAAATGCAAGCTTTCAGCGTTGACCTTGACCGTCGAGAGCAGATGCGACTAGCTCGTCGTCTTGTTCTGCGACAGGTTGACCTATTGGTTGATGAAGGATACCGAGTTGTATTCGGCGCTGTACCAGGTAACCACGGTGAGAACCGCAATGCCATGGGTAAGGCTTATACAACTTGGACAGACAATGACGACCTTGCAATCTTTGATGGTGTTGAAGAAGTTATCTCACACAATCCAGAGCGCTACGCAAACGTCACTACAACCGAAAACAAATTTGATGAAACGCTTACACTTACCATTGATGTAGCTGGTGTTATGTGTGGTTTTGCTCACGGACACACTTTCCGCAATGGACAGGGTAAGAACTGTGTTAAGACCAACGGTAGCATTGGAAAGATTGAAGGTTGGTGGCAGGGACAAGCAATGGGCATGCTGCCTATTGGACAAGCAAAGATTCTTTTCTGCGGTCACTTGCACCACTTTGTGTCCTCATCAGCAACAGGGCGACAGGTATTTATGTCTCCGGCAGCTGACGGTGGATCAGGTTGGTTTACTGAAACATCAGGTAAAAGTTGCCCACCAGGCATGCTTACAATGCTTATTGGTACGCAGTGTGGACCATTTGGTTGGTCTGACCTAGCCATTTTGTAATGACACCAAAGAAGTTTAGGTTGCCCGAAGGGGCAACACCTATCAATGAAATGATGGAACGCTATCCAGACTGGGTGTGGCTACCATGCCCAGTCTGTGATGAGCTTGCACACTTTATGGAAGACCGCTACGGAATGCACGCTTGGTGCTTTGAATCACCTACGGGTAAAAGAATGATTCCAAAATTGCGTAGGATTGAAAAGGGAACAACAAAGATGTCCCTATTCGAAGAGTAGATCTTCCCAGGCGTCTTCAACGCTTACGTCGTATTTAAACCACAATCTGCGTTGGTCTGCACTTGATCCGCCCCACACACCATGTTCTATTCGGTTATCAACCGCATATTCGTGACATTCTTTTTGCACTGGGCACGTAAAACAAATGTCTATAGCTTCACGCATTAAAGATGATTGACCTTGACCAGGGAAAAAGGTATCCATCTTTTCATTTGTGCAAGCAGAGTATTCATAAAACTCTGGTCTTGATCTTTGTAGGGCTATCAGAAAATCTAGTAATTCAAATTCGTTATAAGACAAATAGTCCGACACTCTAATCCTTAGGGTTAAAGCCCCCAGCGACATGAAGATGAGAATTAGATAACGCAAAAGGGCGCTTCGTATCCTTGCAACTCCACCCGCAGGTGCATGTTGATATGAATTTTCCCTTTACTATTTCAATCTGTACGTAATGTCTAATCACTATTCTTCCCACGACCACTTAATAAATCCTCTTTGTTGTGCAATCTTTGGATATAATCCTATCATGGTGTGGCAGTAGCGACAGACCGTTTTGTAATTACTTGGATCATCGCCAACAATCTTTCCACCAACAGATCGAGCTTTTACTTCGTGCACATCAACGGCTACTTCAAAACATTCTTCGTCCCAGTAAATTTGACAAACTGGAAAATTCTTTAACATTTCTTCTACAAAGGGTCTACGTTCTTCGTAAATCTTTTTCATTCTATCCGACCTGGGCTTCAGCTTTGTACGAGCTGTAAGCCCATTCTTTGCTTTTAAGGCTGATCTAACGACTAAAGGGGCTCGCGATACGAGCCCCTTTTTAGTCTGCAATGGTTTGCGTCTTTTCACAGGTAATAATGTACCAGTTGTTCTTCCAGAAGTGCAATCTGGCGATGTGCTTCCGACAGTTGACTGTGCATCCGTTCGTTCTCTGCGGTTAGTTCCCTAACACGAATAAGAAGTTCTTCGGTGTAGTGAGTCAAAGCGTCATCGTACGTAGACATTATGCTCCTATCTCTCTGTATGAGGCAAGCAGGCTTCTAAAGCCCTCAAGTTGTGCTCGGACTGTAAGCAACGCTTGACGACAAGCATCGTGCTTTGCTTCCATTGCTGTAAGAGAACGTAGTTCTGCTTTTGTTGCCACCCGAGCGTAATCATCAGCCATGTCAACGGTCAGTTTCCTGCCTTCAACATCAGCATGCAGCCGCTCTTCAATTCTTGCCTGAGCATAAGCGGTCTTATACCGCTCTTCTGCCTCAGCTTTATCATCACAAATACGTGTGAAGTCTTGCGTCAGCCTCTCCATAGTGGAGATGGCCGAACGCATGGCTTCTTCAATCTTTGCGTGACTGAGTGGAGCAGAGTTGTTCATTAGAAGTTGTCAAAACCCTTTGATGAACCTGAACCGCTCATTGCTGATTCCTTCTTTTCGTTACGGGTAATCTTTGCAGTTGCCCAACGAAGATCGGCAGCAACGGTGTCAGCAACGATTTCTCCTGCTGTACCCTTAGTTCCGTCCTTGCGCTCAAAGTCTTTAAGTGAAAGACGACCAACGATAACTACGCGTGAACCCTTTACAAGACTCTCAGCAATGTTTGTTGCTACTGAGTCAAAGGCTACAACGTCATAGAAAGATGTTGATTCTGTTCCTGACTTGTCTTTGTATGTGTCAGCAACACCGAAACGAATATAAGCCAAACCGTCATTAGAAAAACTGAGCTCTGGATCTCGAGTGATGTTACCGATAATTGTAATTGATGTTGACATTTTTATGCTCCTTGTAGTTCTTTCAGTTTCTCAATAACAATCTTTGCTTCGTCCATGGTCAAACTCTCCAATGAAGCAACTTTGTTACCAGTTAACTCTTCAATTTTATCAAACATTTGTAAATCATTCCATTCTAGGCTCTTGTGTGTAATTGCCCAAATGGCCCTAACCTGACTTTCAGTTGCTGACTTTCCACTGCCACCCGATGATCGAGGTGCAGATGCAGCCGAAGCAACCTTCTGGCTAAGACTTTGTTGAGTTGCATTTGATGCTGGCGTACTTGCTGCAACGCCGTCATCATCAGAGTCTGCAACGAGCCCAAGGCAGGCCATATAGGCATAGCGACGAGCATACGTCGTAGCCGAACCCTGCGACATTGGATCATCTTTGACCATGTGCAACTTCATAGAGTAGGCCATGTACTGACCAGACGTGTGTAGTAAATGTGTAATCAATGCATCATTACCATTTTCATCGTATGTAATGAATTGACTAACAGCCAATCCATACTTTGCAAGAACTGGTCCAGCAGTAGCCACAACATCCGGCAATGCTGCATACGTGCTCTTAAAGAACGGATTAACCGAACCCTTAGGCACGGCAGAAAACTCCGCTTGTGCAGCTACCAATGCTGTAACCAATTCGTTAATTGATTCGCTTTGCATAATTATTCCTTTTCTTTGTTTGTTTTGTTAGTTTAACGCTTTTAATGTTGCTTGTCAAGAACTAATTCTTGATTTCTCTAAGAACCCTAGATCCAGGTCTAAGGCTGGTAAATTGGGCATAAATTTCCGGCATCTGATTCTGAAGCTTTTTAGAATCAAACGTCTCGGAATCTTTATTGGCCCTGTATGAGAACAATGGTTGACCATCTACGGTGGCGTATTCTGCATCACCGACCAACTCAAGGATTTGCGCACGAAGTCGCTTTCTTTCCTTTTCTGCCGCCTCAGAATTTTCTTTTGCAAGAGTAAATTCAGCCCAAAGTTCTCTCAGTTCTGATCCACCTTCGTAAACCTTGCCGTCTTTGTGACGAGGATACATCTTTGATTGTGCGGATTCTGTTGCATCGCTTCCGTCCGTCGCCGGTGGGCTAAGCGTCACAACAGCATCCCAAAACATTGATTCGGCAGCAACAAGGTTTTCAGCAATGTTTTCGTCCCAATGCATGTTTCTTACTTGAATTCCTTGTCCGCCAATTAACGCACAGAATGTGATCGACTTCACCCCGGTTACAACGCCGTAGTGATACCCCTGAAGCATGTAGCTCTGAGGAACCTGATTATTTGCCCATGCGCCAGGATTACCCGGGCTAGCAATACCGGCAGTCTTAACTTCAAGAATACGCTCAATGCCCACTGGTGGCACATCTGATCTCCAATCGGTTACAACACCGGCTGGGAATTGCTCGGAAGGTTTAACAATAAGAAAGTCAAGGTTGGCAAACATAAAGTTTTTATCTGGATCAGTTGACCAAATAATTACAGGCCATTCAACAACGGCACAATTGTAATCCTTTGCATATTTATCAGCAATAGGTCTTTCCAAAATATGACCCCATTCAGTTGCTTCATTGCCTTCAAACGTGCGCTCTACAATGCCAGCCTTTTCTGACCAAAGTGCGTAAGGAGAGTTGTATTTGTTTACGCCACAGATTGTTCCCGCATCAGAACCACCGATACCGTTCTTACGAAGTTCAAGCCACTCCGACTCTGTTTTATCCCAGACTGGAACAATCTTTACATTATCCATTACTTTGCCCTTAGTGTTCTGGCAACGCCGTCAAGATATTCAATTTTATTTTGTTCACGAAGCGAACGACACTCGGCGTGAATTGTACCCAACGATAGACCGGTGAGTTCGACAAGATCACGAAAACTCGGGGAGTATTTGTTTTGCTTGGTCCAACCTTTAATGGCTTTAACAATGTCCATTTGATTTGCTTTTTGTTTATCAATTTTCTTCGGCATCTTCAATCTCCATTTCAAAATCAACTTCATTCACTTTGCTCATTACCTCTTGATAGATAGATTCGTAAAGTTCTTTCTTCTCTTTCAAGTTTACACAAGCCTTGTCACGTCCTTGGCCAATGTGCTCGCCTTGATAGGTAAGCCATGCTCCGGACTTCTTGACAACACCAAAGTCAATTGCACAGTCAAGCAGTGCGCCTTCTTTTGGGACGCCTATGCCATACACAAGATCAAACTCTGCCTGTCGGTATGGTGTAGCAAGTTTGTTCTTAACCACCTTTACTCGGGTGCGGTTAGCAGTTGCGTCGTCACCCTTCTTGATGGTTTGAATGCGTCGAATGTCTAGTCGCACAGATGAATAGTAACCAAGTGCACGACCACCGGGGGTGAACTCGGTCGGTCCAAACATCTTGCCAATGGATTCACGAAGCTGGTTGATAAAGATAACCAAAGTGTTGCTGTCAAATGCCGGTCCGGTCAACTTTCGTAGTGCCTGACCCATCAAACGAGCCTGCAATCCTACGTTAGCCTGACCCATTTCACCCTCTAGTTCTGCCCTAGGAGTTAATGCCGCTACAGAATCCACAACAATAATGGCAATTTTGCCTGTTTCTGCCAATTTAATCGTAATTTCCAGCCCCTGTTCAGCCGTTGATGGCTGGGTCAAAAGCAGTTCATCAAGGTTGACTCCTAGTGCCTGTGCATAATTGGGATCCAGGGCGTGCTCAGCGTCCACGTAGGCGCACTGTAAGCCCCTTTTTTGGGCTTCTGCGATGGCGTGCATAGCCAGGGTACTCTTACCCGAAGAAGGGGGTCCAAAAAACTCTACAATGCGTCCTCTGGGCAGACCACCAGTGCCCAAAGCTAGGTCTAGAGGTAGAATTCCTGTAGAAATTACCTCTACTGGCTCTACTTCGGCGCTGTTTAACCGTACAATTGTGCCCGGTCCAAAGTTTTTATTGATCTCATCTATGACGCTTTCCAGCGTGTTTTCAGTGGTTTTTGCCTGTTTGGCCATACTGTCCTTTCATGGATTCAAAATCACTATACACGAACCTTTGTTCACCGTCAAGCACTTACAACTTGACAGATGAACATTTGTGCTGTAGGCTTCGGCCTATGAAAACATACTATGCCCAAAAAAATTATGCAGTAATAAGGGATGGTTCTATCGTTGTTTACTCTCGATATAGTCAGGCTTTCGTTGAAGATTGCCGTCGAATTGAAGGACGCAAGTGGGATGCAAGCGAGAAAGCAAATGTATTTCCCATGTCCTCGGCGATACTTGTTCGAGCTTTAGCCGATAAATGGAATATTGATCTACCAAAGGAGTTAAGGGAAATGCAGGATACGCTTCAAGAAGATTTACTCAGTGATTTTACAAATATAAATGTTTCTGGTGGTGAAATAGTTATTAATTTTGTTTATGACCCAAGGGTTATTAATTCAATTAGGAACATAATTCCCGACGTTAAGTGGGACGCAAAAAGCAGGACGTGGCGTGTTCCTAGGGAGCACGCAGATAAAGTTGCTGTTCTTGCGTCCAGGTTTGGCTTTACTGTTTCCAGCGAAATAGATGATGAAATTCAAGATCACATTAACAAATTGGAGGCAATGGTCAGGGCTTCAGAAGCTCTTGAGGGAAGTATTGATGTTCCAAATATTGCAATAGAACTTCTTCCATATCAACAGGCTGGCGTTTCTTACATGACAAAAGCAAGAAAGGTAATACTTGCAGATCAACCGGGACTTGGTAAAACAGCACAAGCACTTGCTGCCGTTGCAACAGAGAGTCGTTATCCAATGGTTGTTGTCTGTCCAAACACTCTTAAGTTGAACTGGCAACGTGAGACAAAAAAGTTCTTTCCAGGTCTCTCTGTTTCAGTCCTTTATGGGACAAAGAGTGAAGAAATATCAAAATCTGATGTGGTAATTGTTAATTACGACATTCTTTACGAGCGAACACCAGATTTATTCAAGCACGGATTCAGATCATTGGTCGTTGATGAAGCACATGCAATTAAGAACGGTGAAAAGAAGAATCTTTGCCCTACATGTGATAACTCTGTTCGATCAAACGCAAGACGATGCGCCTCATGCAACGAACACTTTGATAAGCCTATTGAAAAGTGGACAGTAAAGCGCACGGATGCTGTAATGAAACTTGCTAAATCCCTTAATCATAACGACTTTGTTTTTTTGCTTACTGGAACACCAATAACCAATAGGCCAGAAGAACTTATACCTCAACTTGAGGCTATCGGTAGGATTGATGATTTTGGTGGCATTTGGGGTTTTAAAAGTCGTTACGCCCCCAAGAAGAACACCGCAACAAACACAGACGAGTTAAACCGAAAACTTCGTTCGTTATGCTTTGTTCGTCGCATGAAGGCAGACGTTTACGGTGATCTTCCACCGCTTCGCAATGCCGTACAGCACCTTGCAATTAATCCAAAGGCGATTGCAGAATACAAGGTTGTTGAGGCTGACGTTGTTGAGTATTTTGCCACCCGAGCAATGGCTATTGCAGAGGAAGAAGGTAGCGATGGATCGAAAGCGTATTGGGAAAAGCGTCTTCGATTGGAAAGAAATCAGGGTCTTATAAAAATTACAGCACTTCGCGACGCCGTATCAAAACTCAAATACGACAACATAATCGCATGGTTAGATAATTTTATTGAATCAAACGACACCGAAAAAGTTATTGTATTTGCGGAGCACATTGAACTTGTAGAAAGGCTTTATGAACGATACAAGGACATTGCCGTAAAGGTTCGTGGCGGTGTTTCTACTGATGACCGCATGGCCTCAGTTGATTCATTTCAAAACGATCCAAATTGCAGAATGTTTATTGGTAACATGCAGGCAACGTCAGAGGGTTTAACACTTACCGCTGCGTCTGATGTAGTCTTTTGCGAACTAGGATGGACACCGGCTATTCACGAACAATGCGTTAGTCGTTGCTACGGTCGCACAAACGACATGCACGGTGCGACAGCTTGGTATTTGCTTGCGCCAGACACTATTGACGAGTATGTTTATAATCTGCTTGAAAAGAAAAAGCGCGTTGTTGACGCTGTTACAAACGGCGAAGAAGGCGTTCAAAACACGAGCATTGTTGGCGATCTTGCTGTATATTTGGCGGAGAAAGGAATGGGCGAATAATGAAAACAAAGGAATACTCGCTTGACGGCAAAGACATACTTGCTGAGCTTGAGATTGACGGAGAAACTTTCTATGGAATTCTTACTAATGAAAAGTCAGTCTCCATACCTATTTGGATTTTTACGCACAAAGACTTATCAGATAGATCGATCCGTATTTGGGGATACCTAAAGGGTGCGCTCAATGGATCTTTCGGAATCAAAGGAACATCGCACAAAGCACTTGCCGATCTTCTTAACATATGCGACAAGACGGTACGTCGAGCCATCTATGAACTTCGTGATGTTGGCGCCATAACAATTCAACCACGTCACAGGAACGGTAAACAGGTAAAAAGTGCTTACTATCTTTGGCCCGCAGAAGCTCCAGGTAGGGTGGACACAGATGTCCAAGCTGGACTCAAAAGACCAGGGGTATTATATAATAATGATATAGATATTAATATATCTAAGGAACAGATCAAAACTCGCAAGAAGCGTGAGGTCGTTACCTACCCAGATGAGTTTGCAAAAATTTGGGATATCTATCCAAGAAAAATCGGTAAAGGAAAAGCGTTTGTTGCCTTCAATGAAACCTTGAGCACTGGAAAAGTTTCTTTTGATGATTTATTAAAAGCAACAATCAACTATGCAGAGGACAGGCGAGGAAAGTCAGACACCTACACACTTCATGCTTCAACATTTTTTGGAAGTTCAAAGAAGTGGGAAGCGTACTTGTCTGGTTCTGCTCCCGACGTTGCTAAATTTGTTATGACAGCAGAGCAAAAAATATCTGCAAAGATTTACGACGATTACGATTCTGCAATTGCGTGGACAGATCCAAAAACAAATGAAGTTCTTCTTGACAACCCACTCAAACACGGGTACAGTCGTCCCATAAACAATTTAGGACAATCAGTAGACCAAAACGGAATGCCTTATGCGCTAGACTCTGCATCAGGCGAACGAAAAAATATTTAAAGGGACGTAATGTCAAACTCAATACCGCACGATCTTGCGGCAGAAGCATCCTTGCTAGGTGCAATGCTTTTATCACCATCAGCAGCTTTAGTTGGAGTTGAAAGTTGTAGCGTAGAAGATTTTTATTCGCCTCCAAATGCGGAAATTTTTGGTGCAATTCAAAGGCTTGTTGAGCGTGGTCAATCGGTAGATGCAATTACTGTTTCAGCCGAGATGAACAGGCCGGATTCGGTTAGCACACTTATTGGCTTTACTCTTGAGGTTCCAAGCGCAAACAATGCCGCTGATTATGCAAAAATTATAGTTACGCACAGTGCCTCAAGAAGGCTAATGCGTCACTTCGGCGAAGGAATCCAATTGGCGCAAGGTGGCGCAGACCCCTACGTTCTTGCAGAGGGAACAGAAAAGTTTGTTACAACTATTGGCACAATAAAAAACACAGAGCCTGAATCTTTAACTATTCAAGAACTGTCAATGCGTGCGGAAGAACTTGCGCCAGTTGTTATTCCAGGAATGATGCATCAAGATTACCGAACCATTGTTGTTGCCGAAGAAGGTGCCGGTAAATCTTTGATGCTACGAACAATAGCAATGTCTGCATCGCAAGGATTTCATCCATTCAGCCATCAGCCCATACCTCCTATTCGAGCACTTGTTGTTGACCTTGAAAACCCTGCTCAAGCTATTCTTCAAACGGCAGAGCCATTCGATCGTCATCTTCAAATGAGAAACCCAAGTGGTTATGACTCAGAACGTTTTCGTGTCTGGAGACAACCCGGTGGAATTGAAATTCGTCGACTTTCTGACAGGGCAGAGCTGCAAAGAGAAATCGCTTTTCATAAGCCCGATCTTGTTTGCATTGGTCCTATCTACAAAATGTATCGTCGCAATGCAAATGAATCGTATGAAGACTCTGCTGATGAAGCCATGGGGGTTCTTGACGACCTGCGAACTAAGTATGGTTTTGCGCTTATCATGGAGCATCATGCTGCAAAGGGAAAGCAAGGTGAAAAAAGAGACCTATCCCCTATGGGTTCACAACGATGGATGGCTTGGCCTGAAATTGGTATTTCTCTTTACAAAGATACAACTGACCCCACAGTTCTTAACGTAAAACGTTATAGAGGTGACCGTTTGGCCGGGGTAAGTTGGCCAGATAAGATAGTAAGAGATAAAGCATGGCTCCTAGATGGAGTCTGGACACCGGCAAAGGATCTTTAATGACTTGCGTAGTTGGATATACAACAGACAAGCACTGCTACATGGCCTATGACGCTGCCGCCAGTGATGGAGAAGCAACAATAGCTTCAATAACACCAAAGGCAATAGCTCACGCTGGCAATGGACTCATTGGTTCTGCCGGTTCTTGGAGATCAATCAACATGATTTCTACGCTGAAATCAAGAAAATGTAGTCCTCAAACAGTCGTAACAATGCTAAAGGGAATGAAAGGAGAAGACGAAGCCGTCAAGGAAACTGACGTTCTTTGTGCATGGCCAAATAGACCTTTGGTTATTGTACAAAGCGATCTAGCAGTTATAGAACTTGAATCACCGTATTACGCAATTGGTTCAGGTGCAGCTTATGCACTTGGCTACTTGGAGGCATGCGAAACAATTGGTCCCGAACAACTAATTGCAGCAGTGGAATGCGCTACAAAGTACGACATGTTTGTATCAAAACCTGTCAAACTTTTAAAGTGTTCCATTAAAAAAACAACTAGCAATTAGAAAGGTATTTAGTGAGTAGTGAAAAATGGCGTGAGCATTCCGCATGTTCCGGCACAAAGGTAGATTTTTTCTCGGGATTTGTTACAGAGGAGATGAAAAATCTTTGCAAGGGTTGCCCCGTGCAGGATGAATGTTTAAAATACGCAATAGAAACAGAATCCTATGGATATTGGGCGGGAACAACAGAACAAGAACGTTTTCTTATTCGAAGAGATCTTGGCGTTTTTGAGCCAGGGTACAATCCAAGCCTTAACAAGCAGATGAGACGCGCGATGCCCAAGGCAAAACATGTTTTAAAAGAAATAGAACATGGAACCGAAAAAGGATATCAATTACACATTAGGCGTAAGTGGCGATTTGTTGATGAAAACAATCAAGTTTGTGAATGTCGCAAGGCGCATACAGAATTTATTAAAAAATATAGAGAATCGAGAGCAAAGACATGATGTTCTTTAATAGAAGAAAAAAGAAAGCAAGCATGAAAAGACACCCAAGTCAATTGGGTAGGCCGCTTGAAATGACAAAGATTAATAATTCAACTTTTTGGGTTGATATTAAAAAAATTAGAAAGGACGGAGAATGACAGACGAAGAACTATGGGAAAGTCATTACCCTGACATAAAGATACCCGGTAGCGCAGAACCACTTGAGGGCAAGTGTGGTGCAAAGGTAACTTCTAAAGAAGCCAGAGAAATTGGTATTACTCGCTACTGCACGAAAAAAGCGGGCATGGGCACAGATCATCTAGGAGAAGGAACTTGCAAGTGGCATCTTGGCGCAACAATGCGACACACAAGGGGAGCTGTGCAAAGAAAGATGCAAAAGGAATTAGTTGCTCTTTCTGACAGGCTTGAACAACCTGAACCAATTGGTCCACCAGAAGTTGAGGCGTGGATTCTTGCTTCAAAGATGAAACAGTGGACTTTAATCCTTGAAGAAAAGATGAACGAACTTAACGGTATCTTGGAAGTAACCGACAAAGCGGGCGTCGAACATGTACGAGCTTTGATTGAGGTTATGGAACGTGCATGGGAGAGGTATCAGGGTGCTCTTGAGTTTATGATGAAATACGATCTTCGCAAACGTGTTATCGAACTTGAAGAACATCAGGCAAACCTTGTTGGTGCCGCTTTCATGGCAATTATCCTTAGTCAGGATTTAAAACTTAGCGAGTCACAAATTGAGATGGCTCGCAACATGTTTGCAAAGAAATTAAGTGAGATGGGGGGCGATCTTGAGCCGACTTGGATTCATAACATTATTGATGTTGATGTTCTTGATGATTAATATACATCAAAGGCGTTAAAAAACCCCCGGTTAAGGTTAATATCCTTAAGCCGGGGGTTTTTATTTAATCGTTAGTTGACGTATTCTCTCTTTTCACCAACGTAACGAACAAAAACATTGTATGTTCCATTTTCATTAACTTGACTCATTGCTTGATAGGCAAGTGCTTTTCTGTCAACATTGGTTAATGTGGTAAGTCCAACAAGAGTTCTCAAAGCTTGGCCCGAATCCCCGCCTGTTTTTGAATTTTCTTTCCACAAAAACCATTCGCCTGGATTTGACTTAAGTAAATTTCTGCGTGCAATTGTCTTTGGACGGCCTCGCTCCGGTCGTGGATTTGCTTTAATCAATCCTGTTATTTCTGAATTATTCATTCGTTTCCTTTTCTTTTTTTTCAAAATTAGTTATTTTGCTTTTGTTACTTGGACATACATGGGCAACCTCAATAGTTGCATCAGTGCTTTTAACAACTTTTTTGCATTTAGGACAAACCCATTTAGTCATATATTTACTCTACCTCATCAATGGGTGTGCTGTCAATTAATTTTATAGCATCAAGCATAATAAGTTCTTCTAGATCCCATTCATTAAAATCATCAGTATCTTCTATGTCAATGGTTACTTCTGCCGCAATAATAAACTTTTTTACCTTGCGAGTTTTAAAGTCATTAACACATTCCTCAACGGATTCGCTTGACCAACGCATTGTTGCAAACGCTGGCGCTACTTTTCCGCAATAAAGTCTAGCCTCGTATTCACGCTTTGTATCATCATCAAATGACAAAGCATGCTCTACCGCCAACTTTGGGGGAAGACTTCCAAACGGTTCCAGCCACATATCGTAAGCTTCCTCCGCCGTTGTAGTCTCCCCCCAAAGGACGGCAATTTCAGTATAACGAGTACCGATCTTTTCGTAAAGAACTATTGACCATTCCCTTTCCTCAGTCAAATAATTGTCCATTACCAGCCGCTTCCACAACCATATTGATCGGGTACATACGAGCCAAATCCAGAAGCAACCTGAATTTTTTTGGCAATGTATACCTGTTGTTCTGGGCTTGCGGACCACTCTGGCCCAAAAAGCCTAAATCCACCGTATTCATACCAATTATTAAGCAAAATGCCCAATCCCCCTTGGTATAAGTTTCCCTTTGTGTGCCAATTGCCACCAGTCTCGCAAATGTTCACCTTTGACCACTTCTGCATATCAAGAACTGATACAAGTGGTGGCGCGTCATGCGCCTTTTTATGCGACGTTGGTAAAGCTGGATCAACCTGGACCTTAACCCAAGATGTAGCCATTTGTGTGCCATCAGCACTAACAACCAACGTGCGCTTCATATTAATTACTGGCTTTGTTACAAGGGTACTAGCCCCATTTTTTATACTTCCTAATGCTTTGGTCGCCATTCCTATGGTTTCCAATAATACAAATACTACGGTTACTACGATCAAAACTGCGATAATTCTACGCATTCTTCTCCAATGTTTGGCTTATATTACGTAAAGCTGAGGTGTTGATTCACAGTATCCAGTCTCCTTTCGACTTCATTTCTAACATACCCCATTATACCATGTCAAGTACCTCTGGCAAGGGTTCTTTGTGACAGAAATCACAAGACCCCCCGGGCTAGCATATCCGGAGGGTCTTGCAACGTGAGTAAGGCAGCACCTGAAATGCAGGAAAGGGATAAGCCACAGTCAGGTCCGCCGTGTACATACTAGCACTGTAATTACACAAATGTAATTCCCTTGACAATTACAAAAAACGTGGTAAAATGAACATATGATTACAGAAAACCTAGAAACCCTTGAAATTGCAGACTATTTATACAGTCTTCCAGAAACCATTGGTATCAACCTTGCCGATCAAAAAGAAATTTTAGAAAAAAATATTGATTTTACGATCTTAAAGCTTGCGGAACCAGTGGCAAAAGAGGTTACGGTAAAGTTTATTGATGACAAAGAAGGTCATGAATATAGGATATTTTCTTTTGATTTTGATCGTGAAACAAAAGCAGATTTAATATTTTATCGTTTTTCTGAAACAAATGAACTTTTTACAATGGACGCCAAGCGCACTCAAGATTGGCTGATTGAAACTGGCGAATCTTATGTGCCGGTAGACCTATTTAATAAACCAAATGGGCTTAGAGATCGCATTAAAATTAACAAGATTAAACTTATTTAAGGATATATTATGACATTAGTATTAGTATTTTTATTCCCAGCAATGTTTTTTACCATGGTAGGCGTTTTTGCTTACAAGTGGAACAAGGCCGTTAAAGCTGGAATTTTTCAAAAAGGTACGCTTAGGCACGTTATGACAAAGTCATTAAAAACAGACGAGCCAAGCGGTAAAAATAAGCCATGACAGAGCGAACCTTGCAACAGATTCAGTACTTTTGCGAAGTTATGAGCAATGAGTCTGACATTGATCAACTCACCGAAACTGAGTTGGCATGGTACAAGGGTTATACACAGGCAATGAAGCACGTTCTTCTCTGGATCAATAACCCGGATGTTGTAATGGTTCCTAAAAGCGCATACGAGAAAGTGTCGGAACAATGAAAACGTTATTAGAAACAACTATTTTTACTTTTATTTGTTTTATCATAGTTTTTATCGCAATGGTGAACAACTAATGGACAACAAATTTAAGCTTGGAGACGAAGTAACCTTGATTAGACACGTAGGTAAGATTGTGGGTTTCAGTGGTCGAGGCTGGCCCATTGTTGAATGGCCTGAAATTGACGAAGTTCTTGTTGAGGATCCAGAAAAAATAACAAAAGTGAACGCAAATGACTAATTGCAAACATTGTGGATTAAATATTGTTAAATACACACGCGATGGTACCGATTGGGAAAACATTGGTGATGATGATCAATGGGTTCACCTATCGCCTCACGGTCCGCACAAAGCTGAGCCAGAATGGATGGATGAAAAATGAACATAGTAATTAATTGGATTGCACACATTGCTTTAGTTGGCGTTATAGCATTTTTTTTATTTGTGCTTGCCGGTATTTTTGGGGCGTGGAAATAATGGGTGCTCAAACTAATTTGTTGTGCGTGTGGATTGTAATTATTTACCTATTATGGAAGACTTGGTAATCAATGTTCTATATTACTTTTGGATTGACTTGGGCTATTGGTGTTGTTACAGGTGCAATTGCAATGCTTATTTGGGACATGTTGTTTAACTAATGTGGTCCTGGGTTCTTGCAGCCGTTGGTTCCCTCGGTTTATTTTTTGTCGGGGGAAAGAAGATTTGGGGATGGGGAATACTCATCCTCAACGAATGCCTGTGGGTGGCCTATGCGCTATCAAGTAAGCAGTATGGCTTTATTGCGTACAGCATTATGTACGTTGCAATGTATATTAGAGCAATATTGAATTGGGGAAAAGATGAATAACGAATCAAACGAAATAAACGAAATGGATCACATAGAGACAATTACCAGTTTTTGGGCAATTGATGATACGTTATCTCGTATCAGAGCTATTGTTAAAGAGATTGGGGATATGTTCGATGCCTCAAGGAACGACCATGGATAGGGGTAACTGCCGCAAATGCTTCACGCCTATCTTTTACGTTGGTGAAGCTAAATGGATTCACATGAATTATCTTGAAGAAAAAGCAGATCACGAAGCAACACCGGTTATGGAGGGATTATGAATTTTAAATTTTGGCGCATAGGCAAACTTACAGTATCTTGGAATGAACATAACTCTCAACAGAGCAAACAAGACGAAATGATGATTAAATCATCAGGCAAGGGCCGTCAGTGCGAATGTATTGGCTGTAACAAAGTTGGAAAAAGCCGATGAAAAAATGGTGTGAATGCAATAAGCGTTGTATGGTTAGGAATCCACGCAAAGAAGTGGTTCACGGCAAAGCAACAACATACGAAAGTCGTCATAATTGTAGGTGTGATCAATGCGTTTATGCACACAGGGTTGCGGAAATAGAACGAGAGTTTAGAGCCTATGAAAAAATTATGGCGTTGTTGTGAGCTTTAGGGATCGTGAAGAACTCGCCGAACAACTCAGGTCAGGTGTAGACAGAAGTTCCTGCGTACACATAGTTGCTCATTGTTCTGATGGGTCATTAGTACCTAATTACCTTATTGAACTTGTTATGCAGACAAAAGAGTACGCAAGGTTTAGCTTCTGCCCTCGTTGTGGCGAAAAACTAGAATGGATGGATTGATTGTGAATCAAGAAGAATCTTTAACAGAATTAACCCGCATACAAGAGGAATTAAAAATGTATGAATGCCTACACATTGAAAAGTATTACAACCTTGACGGTGAAGAATTAGAGCGTCGTTGGAATCGTATCTTCTGCCCTGATTGTGGTGTACGATTAGAAGCACCTGGCCCGACCAGACCATTTAAGTTAAAGGATTATCAACGATGACCGTAGCCGAGAATGTATTCTTACTTTGCTCATTTGTAGCATTTGCCATTTGGGTATTTTGGAACGGCAAGCTGTGAGCATACCTCCACGTAGATACCCGCGCAAGATGAAGAAGCATTGGGCTAAAACAAGAGTTGAATTCACTGCCGGAGATTGGGAAGATCTTAAAAGAATTGCCAGGGCAAAGGGATTGCGCCCTACACGCTACATACACTATGCTTTATTGGAGACAATAGAAAAGGGGCTTTAAGATGCAAACATTCCTACCCTACGCAGACTTTGACCAAAGTGCCAAAGTTCTTGATCGCCAGCGTTTAGGCAAACAACGTGTAGAAAACTTACAGATTATTAAAGCACTCCTACAACCTGACTACGGCTGGCAAAATCACCCAGCAGTAAAGATGTGGCAAGGTCACATCATCTCACTGCTTAGTTATCAAACTGCGATTTGTCAAGAGTGGGTCGGCCGCGGCTACAAAGACACCTGCTTAGAAAAGTCTTTTGCACTAATTGACAATTACGACGGAGAATTCCGCATGGTCAGTCCATATTGGATTGGCGACGAAGCTTTCCACAGATCACATCAAAGCAATTTATTGCGCAAATTACCCGAATATTATGGTAGTATCTTTACCGAAGTACCAGACAACCTAGATTATATTTGGCCGGTGGCATAATGAGAAAAAAGAAGATAAACGAACTAATTGACGAACTAGAAGAAGAGTTATATCTTAACTACAAGAAACTTAATCTAGCAATTGTAGACGCACGACGACAGGCTCACGTATTTGATGTACTTCGTGAAAGAATTAACAAGCGTGGACGTTCCTAGTTCTATACACATAATCAAAAACCTTATTAGTGATGAGGAATGCGATTACTTTTACAACAAAAAACTTTTAAAGTTTAAAAACAGGGAAACCTCTAAATGGGGTGATGCCGATCAGGTATTAATTACCGAAAACGACGAGGAAGACCTAAGTTTTATAGACAAGGTTAATAGTTCTTTCATGGCAGCAGTCAAAGAGTATTACGGGTATTCAAAAGAACTATGCGTATTTGAAAGCAATTTTTACATATGGAGAGAAAACGTTGCCATCCGTCCACATATGGACAATTGGGACCCAAATCATGACTCTCAATGGAATCTATTCTCAAGCGTCTTTTACTTAAATGACGACTTTGAAGGTGGTCAGATATACTTTCCAAACCTTAAATTCACATATAAACCCGAGAAGGGTAGTTTAATTATGTTCCCAGACGATGAAAGAATCGGTAATAATCTACTCAGAGAGCGTCACCTTCACGGCGTGCACGGGGCTAAATCTGGTGTTAGAATGACAGTAGCAACATGGTTGCAGGATAAGGAAATGGAATTAAAATGGGCAAAAAACTAGACACAGCGTACGAACGAATCAAGAATCAGGCAGAGCATCACATTAAGCTCGCCCAGACTAGAGGATCTGACTACGACAAAGGCTTTTCACAGGCATTCTACGAGGCACTTATTATTGTTGCCGATCTGAGAGGAAAACTAGACTAATGGCATTTAACGCAACAGAAGACCGAGTAATTCTTAAGCTTGACGAATCAGGCGAGGAAGTTCAAGCCAGCGGCTTTATTGTGCCACGTCGCAGTCCACCAGACGAGGGTGAGATTGTTGCGGCAGGGCCGGGAAGATACGCTGAAAATGGGACAGTAATCCCTATGGAAGTATCAGTAGGCCAGATGGTTAAGTTTGACAAGAACATGGCCTACGGTATTGAGATTGAGGGTGAGAATTACGTGGTTATCCCTCAGGCAGGAATCCTCGGAGTTATTGGAGAAGGCTCATGGTAGAAAAAAAAGAGGGGGAAAGCCCACTCAAAATAAGTAGGCCAAAGATTGAACCCACTACCCAAGAGGACATACGAGAACTAGCACTAGACATCATCAAAGACCTGATCCTTGAGACCAGTCCAAGCCAATGGGATAAATATCCAGATGCCACTACATTTGGTGAGTTCTTCGTTAAGCGTATACAGGCAAAGTGCAAAGCTTTCGACAAAGATCACAAAACAAACAAGATAAAAGTACCTAATATACCTTATTGAGCTGATCCTTCCTGATCAGGGATTATATAAAAGTACCTTCTGAAGCATGTACTTGGCTTTTTGCGTTAAGGGAAGGTACTTTAAACCCCTATAAACACCCACTCCAAAAAAGGCGGGGGGAAACGACTCACAGATGATCAGGGGCTCCAATTACCACATGTACATGATACGCTCATACAACCACGCCCCCCTCATATTTGGTATCTAACTAGAACCCCATAACAATTTTTATTTTCCAAAAGCTAGTTCTTATCGTATGGCACAGTATCAATGCAATACGAATAGATATATCAATAGGGATAGGAATATAGGATGGGGGGTAATGCTTTTGCGCCAATAAAAGCTGCTTCACGCGCGTATAGGGTACTTTATTATACGAAAACCCCCTATATATGTACTAATAGATCAATAAGGTACTTGACAACGGTGCAATTCCTTGATATATTGTACTATTATGGGATAAATCTATACTTAAAATATAAAAATGTGACAGAATTTTTGTACCAGGATTTGAGCATATTCTCTAAATATAAATTCTTGTCGCAGGATTTTTTGTACCAGCATTGGTACGTGTAGGGATAATACCTTGTATATGCCTATTGCCCTAAATATAAATTCTTGTCAGAAGTTTTTGTACCACCTTCCGGCCCCCTGGAGATTAGCTGATCCCTCAGCTACCCCAGATCCTCAAGGGTTACCGGTCGGTAATTAATTTCTTCCAAGGCTGAGTCGAGCTCATCTAATAATAGATCTGTTCTTTCAGCTAGATGCTCCCGAATTCCAGCTTCGTCCCATCTTTCAAGCATTTCTTCCGCCTCCTCGTCCGTTTGGACGGGATCAGCGTATACATGTACATTACCCGTGAGTAATACTGTATTCATTAGATCTATATTGATGAACCATCCGGTGTCTGAGTCCCATGTGACTACAAAGTGATGTTCTTCCCTCATTTAGTATTCAGGCTCAGCATAGGTTGGTGCGCATTCGCGGGACATTACTCCGTCCAGGTTGTGGTACCACAGCTTAACCCCATCAGCATCAAGTGCGCTAATTTGATCGCCGCAATTACGGCATTCTACTACTGGCATATTAGGTTCTCCTATCCCCTATATTATTACATTACTATATTTGTTTATGATCTGTCAAATCGTTAAATATGATTTCTTGTCAAAAATTTTTGTGCCACCTCCGCGGGCTCCTTAGATCAAAAATGATTAGTTACCGCTCAGTAACCAATAAAAGCTTGTGTTAAGCTGAAATCCCCAGATCTTCTAAAGCCTGGATTCTGGCTGCATTCTAGTTACTGGTCAGTAACCTAAACAGGGTACAAAACCTCCATAAGCTCACGAGCATCCTCCAGGGCAGCGTATATGTATTCATATTCAGCTTCATCAAAAAGATCCTGATGAATGCTCGACTCTATGTTCTGAATCATAGAGTGAACGTTGCAGAGCCGTTTGGCTAGCTCATTCATTCGGTCACCTCCTCTACGTGAGCCTCAGCCCATTTTAAGGCGTCGTATAGATCAACCCCTCCATTTAAAGCCATTTGATGGGCGGCATCGATTGCCTCATCCTCGTCCGCGGCGTTTACGGTAAATCTAATGCTATTGAGATCTAATAAAACCTCGTAAGTGTTTTTCATTTATTCTCCTTTGTTTATTTTTTCGAATGCTTTACTTAAATCAGAATACAATGATGCGTCTCGAAGACACAAATCCTCTGGGACGTTTGTAAATTGACAGGCGTCTTCATCATAGAAAAGACCATCCCTCATGACATTCTCAGCCATGTCTTGATCTATAAACCATCCTTGCTTTTCATCCCATGCAACTACAAAATAGTGTTGACTCATTATTTGCCCCTTACTATGGCACCACAATTAATGCATTGAACCACATCATTTTGACCTAATTCAACCTCGTAATAGTTCTCCAAATCCAAACAACAGTCTTTGCAAACTATACGCCTGGTTTCCCAATCTGAATAAACAATCATTTATCTAACCCCTTCCAGTCGTCCCCAATGTAACGAATGTAAAACTCTGTTGGGTCGTTATCTAACAACTCCAACTGCGCCTCTGTCATTTCACTATCATCAAAAATAACAAGGTCGTATTCTTCTGCGGAACCATAGTTACCGTCATAGCCAACATAAAGTTTGCTCATTGCTGAACCTCATCTATCTTTGTTTCGTGTCCATCAAGATCTATTTCCCAATCAGCCCAAAGTGATTCAGCGTATTCCTCAGCGGTTTTGCCGCTGGGAATGTCGCTGTCATCAAAAAAGGCATAAAACGTTGCTGTGTATTCAACCTCATACTTTTTCATACTGAAGCCTTTTCTCGTGGGCAGTCATCAAATAAGTATTCTTCTTCATAACCTTCAGAACAACGACAAGAATCAGCATCACCACGTTCTACGTAATCAGCGTGTGATTCTGGGATGTCGTATTCAGTAGTGGTTATTTCTCCGTTGGAATCAAGTTCAACTTCTCCACCCCAACCTTGTTCCTCACGATACGTCCAACACATTTCCAAATTATTGGTTCTGCAAATCTCAACCAGTTTGTTCATGATTGGTTGTGGCGGTGACCAAGGCGTGTCAAAGTCAATAGAAAGAGTGGCAATACCGTTTTCAACCTCAAACCATTTATTGGTTTCGCTGGCATCCCATTTGCAACCCCAGTTATTAACGTTCCAGTTGTACCAGTTGTTCTCAGACTTCATGCCTTCTGAATCACAAGTGCTGTAATACTCATCACGTATTTCTTCTGGGATTGGAATCACATTCTGAAATGAAATACATTCAGGCGTGTATTCCTTAAATGTAAGTGGTTCTACTTGTTTGTAGCCATCCATAACTGGAACTTGGATTGGCTTGCGCAACTGCTCACGCAAGGCAATTACTGCATTCTCGTTGCCAGTAATACTTATTGTGTTAGATACCCAATTCGGCATTATTGCTCCTTTTATTAGTTAGTTAATTCCTTCTCCCAGAACACTAACAGATTCACAAATGTTTGTCAAATACTTAAATACATTTTTTTGTCAAAAGTTTTTGTACCAGTTGGTTGAGGATCTGAGAAAGATCTAAAAAAACATTTAACCCGAAAGCTCGCAGCAAGGATTCTTTTAGGAAAACCCTCGATTCTTGTTACTCACCAGTAACTTATTCCTATCTGCATAGGAGAAAATTACTCTTTAGTAACTAAACTTTTAGATCTTTACAATTCAAGCTGAATTATCAGCTAGCTTAAGCAGCTAAGAGCTAATTTTCTATAGATCGACCCTTTTCAGGCGATCTTGTTTCAGGGTGATCTGTGAAACATTTTAAAAATATTCAACATTGTTATTAATTATTGTGATAATGTTGTTACATCAGCAAGTAACAATGCTTGTTGATAATAAATAGAAGGAATTTATTATGGAAGGCATTAGCCCAGTAGTACCAGCAGTATCCCTGCCGAAGTGTTGGCAAGACTTTAACGATGTAATCAATGCAGGTGTTGACCGAGTTATCTTGTTTGGCGCTCCCGGCACTGGTAAGACTTACGGTGGACTCACACTTGGTGTTGGCGATGGCGGTTCGTTTCGTCTTATCTGCACCGAGGACATGACCACTGCACAAGTATCAGGTGCGTTCATGCCCGACGCTGACGGTTTCAAGTTCATGGAAGGTTCAGCACTTCGTGCGTGGAAGGGTAACGGACAAGTAGGTGGTCGTTTGGTCGTTGACGAAGTTGACAAGGCAAGTGGTGACGTGTTTGGTGAGTTGCTTAACTTTCTCGACAGCACTGACAGTTCATCGTTCGCTCACCCCGAGACCAACGAAGTTTTCACACCGTTGTCAGGTTTCAGTGCAGTTATGACTTCGAACATCGAACACCCTGACGATTTGCCAATGGCGTTGCGTGACCGTTTCCCAGTTGCAATTGAGATTAACGCTCCGCACCCGAACGCATTGTTGTCACTGCCAGTTGAGTTGCGACCTATTGCAAGTGCAATTATTAGCGCCGAACCCGGTCGTCGTGTTTCGTTGCGTGCGTTCTATTCTTACAACACGTTGCTTAAGTCGGGAATGACAATGGAACGTGCAAGTGTAATGGCGTTTGGTGCGCAGAAGTCAGAAGCAATTATCGACGCTATTCGTGTTGGGTCGTTGTCATAATGACGACCCAGCACGCACAGAAGCGTCGGGAGCAAGTTGTTACTTTTCCCGAAGTCATTACTTCGTATCGTAACGATGGCACAGAAGTAACACGTTGGAAAGTTGACGAAGGGTCAACAAGTCGTGGTGACGCTTACACGAATTTTAAAGACAACGTGTTGCGCATTCCACTTATCAACGATGACGTTGCACGAGTAGTACGTGCGCACGAAGCGGTTCACGTTCGTGTCTCACCTAACAACATGGAAATGTTTGCGAAGTTCTGCGAACGGTTTGGTTTTAGTGACCGAGTTGTTAAGACTGCCGAGGAACATCGTGTCAACACTATTGTTGGCCGACTTGGTTACGACCTTAATTTTTTACGTGACGGTAGTGAGAAGGAATCGGGCAAGCGTGGTGCGAAGGAAGCACAGAAGTCGGTGCAAGCGTATAACGAACTAATGGCGTTTGGTGCTGGCCTTGTTGGCACTAAAGCGTTTCGTGACTACATCGTTGGCGTTCGATCTGTTGACAAGGACATGGCGTTAAAACTTCGTGAGATGGAACTTGCAATTCTAAAGATTACTAAGCGTACGCACATTCAGAATCTTGGTAACACTGAATTGAGTAACTTCGATGACATCACACTTGGTCGTGGTTTCCTGCGTTACACAAGGCAGATAGCAGAAGTCATTAACGATTATCAAAAGTACGAAGGTAACGAAAATGAATTTGAATCAGTTAAGGGTTCGTCAGGTGTTGACTACAAGGTTGGTGGTAGCGATGGTTTCGCACCGTTGCGACTCGACCACACTTTGCTATGCGACCAACAAGTAAAAGGTCACCTAGCACGTCGCAAGCGTTCAGCGTCAACTGGCAAGCGTGTCTTGTATCCATCACGTTTGCTCACTGACCCACACAAGCGAATCTTTAGTCAGAAGCCACGTAACAATGGTGGCGTTGTTGTTATTGACTGCTCGGGTTCAATGAGTTTAACAACTGCCGACGTAGACAAGTTCTTGGAACTTGCTCCCGGCGCATTGGTCATCGCTTACTCGCATTCAAGCAAGCACCCTAATCGACCTAACGCTTGGGTTATCGCTAATCGTGGCAAGCGTGCAAGTGACATTACACGTTGCACGCAGAACATGGGTAACGGTGTAGATGGCCCGGCATTAGAGTTTGCTATCAGCAAGCGACGTGGTAGCGAACCTCTAATTTGGATTTGCGACGGTCAAGTTACAAGTGCGAATGACAATGGTAATGACGAATTAGCGCAAGCGTGCGCCAAGATGGTCATTAAGCACAGCATTATTGTTGCTCCGACTGTTGAATTAGGAATCAAGGCGCTGGCACTTGGCAAGTCGGCACGCTCCGACGTTCGTGGTTGGGTTGGTAAGTACGTACCTAAGTCGAAGGGTGGGAAAGGATAATTACCTACAAGTTCAGACGATTAAAAATGCTATCCTTCGCATTGCCCCCGGGTTCGCCCGGGGGTTCGTCGTTTCTTAAATACATTTTCTTGTCGAAAATTTTTAACACTAATCAAAGCTAAATATATTTTCTTGTCAAAAATTTTACGCCAGTTTGGCAGAATCCTTCAGGGGATACATATATATCGATCGACCCTTGTTGAAAATTAAGCTTGCTGAAGATCCTAGCTATTCAGCAGCGGAGATAAAAAGATAACCCCGAGCAGTTACGCTCGGGGCTATCCTGGTAATTTTTACAGATCGTAAAATAGGTGACCTGCTCCATTCCCTTCAGGGTCAGAACTAGGAATTATGTAAGACATGTCATCAAAGAAAATAGCCATAGGAATAGTTCCATGGTGTCCCGTTTCATTCCATCCCATGCCTTCGATCTCATCCGCTCCTAATGGTCTTACCTGAATAATGGTCTTACCGACTAAAGATCCATACTCTTTATCTATGTAATCTTTGTAATCTGTTTTCATTATTACCCCCTTACGCTCTAACACGTAAGAAGGCAATAATGAAACGCTCGAAATCCCATTCCATGTCTAAGTCATCAACTCTAACTGACTTGGTGTCATGGTTGACATAAACATTACGCCATGAATCAAAACTAATTGAAGTAGAGATACCAAAACCAGTTTCGGACATCACGTTATCTTGTATCATCTCGCTAAAGACAATGCGGTTTAGGTAAGGCTCATCATCCCATCTACCACGCCCACGCTCTAAAGCGCTTGCTACTGTTTGCGGTAATTCGCTTGCTCCCCAGTGAGAATAGAAACAAATGTCCGAACCGCCCTGCTTTTGCATTACTACAGTTCCACGGTCTCCCATAAAACCCCTTTCCGTAATAGCACTTTGCCATTACATAATTATTATACCAAATAATTTATACTTGCGCATGTATCTAAAAAGCAAAATCCCCCCACCCTAAAAAGGTGAGGGGATAAAAGCTCTAGATCACTTTGGCACTTTATAGTTAAATACTCCATTCTTTAACGCCTCAAAACCATGCTGTGCCATAGCCATAGCGTGATTACACGCCTTAGCGCCATACTGCTTTATACACTCCATGCCGCCAATAGCAAAATTATGCACTGCTTGTGCATAGGTTAGTTTGCATGAATAGTAAAGTCCTGAATGATGACAAATGTGTTCTGTTATTGTTTTCATTATTCCCCCAACTTAATTAGGTAACTTTGCTTGGTGTAATTCGTAAGTGTTTGCACTTGATTGTCATCAAGTCCAACAGTGTTTCCCTCGCTGTCCGTAAGCATGCTTGTAAAAACAACATTCCCCGAAATGTAATCTTTAACATCATACTCATTCATGAATAATGAGGTCGCTGTAGGATTCTGATCGAAACCCATGTATCTGTATTCCTCATTTACCCACATAGTTACATTTAGCGAAGGTAGGTCAATGGCTTCAATAAGACCCTCAACTGTTTCGCTCAATAGTTTGTATGCGTTCGACTTGTCGAACTCAATGAGTGTTTTAATTCCATCAGTATTCATTGTTATTGCTTGCATCACTGCCTTTCCGTAATCGCTCTTTGCGGTTACGTAATAAAATTAACATAAACAATTAAACAAGTCAAGCACCAAAAGAAAACCCCTAGCCGAAGTAGCTAGGGGTTTCCAGGGGGATCTTTGTTAGGTATTGGAAAGGCGGGCGGGCGCACCTATTTACATAGGCACACCCACCCTAGCGCACATTACCTAGCGCCTATGTGTCACTGCCAAGTATCCAACATAGATACCGACAATGCCAACGAACAACGAGGGGAGAATACTATCTACCCACTGTACGACAATACTACAATTATTAAAGGGTATGCGTTCTTGTGTCCAAAAGAACATTAAAGCGTATGAAATCATTCCTACCGACCAGACAAAATAACGCTCGGCAAATGTTCCTTTTCGGTTTCTCCTAGTCATCAGCCAGCCACCTCGTAATCGTCACAAGCCCGAGCAACCGCATCACTAAGTTCCTCGCATAATGCGCTTAGTTCGTAGGGGCTCAAGTTTGCAACCATAGCCTCGGTCAGTTCAGCAAACCAAACGACCTCGGTGCCATCAGCACCAAATGTTTTTACTTCACTCATAATGCTCCTTTTCTTGTAATTTTTAATACTTACAAATTGTATCACTTAAAAAACTTAAAATACATTTTCTTGTCGAAATTTTTTATACCAGCGCTTCAGCGCTATCCCCTCCGTCAGTGATCCGCACTGCCTCGCACTGCCTCGCAGATCGACCCCGGCAGCGAGATCCCGCCAAAGCTAGAGCGAGGGGGAGTGCCCCCCTCGCTCCTACCTTGTGCCTTTTCTTTTCTTAAATGCTCATAGCCTCTAACATTTCCCGAGCCTCTACCTCTTGTGCCTCTTTCTCCGAGACCGCCAGCGAGGCGAGGAAGTTACGGTATTCATTGAATGAATCAAAAGTAATCATGAGACCAGCGATTACGATAACGTAGTTCTTATCTCCCTCGTCATTTACAAAACTTGAATAGAAAGAATGGATCTTGCTGGTCTTGTCATGTTCCCAATAGCCATAATCCCTCTTATCTAATTCAATGCTTACTGTGTTTGCTTGCATTGGTAATGCCTTTCCTTTAGTGGTTATTTACTACCCTTTATTCTTATCACAGTTTCTACGTCTTATAGTGTTATTTATTGCATTTATTTTATTACAATTATGTAACAAAAAAACTACCCTCTAAAATCGTTTTTTAGAGACTTAAAAAGTAATCTAATAGGAAAGTATTGGCTCCGCTGCAGGGTGTCGAAAATCGTGATCTAGGCTGATCTAAGCTGAAAATGAAACAAGGGGGGCATTTAGCCCCCCCCTCATTCATTTTTTTAACTGTTTAAGCATTCATTAAGGCGTTTAGTTCATTTATTGCGTTAGCGGATTGTAGGATTCTTTCGTAAGCCTCTCTCTTAGTACGGTAGCCCATTCCACCCGAGCCCCTGAAACCTGGCAAATCATGTAGCCATTCTCTTTTAGGCGTTTCAATAAATCTAACAAAGTAAAAATTATTACCATAAGGGGCGGTTACACAAGCCCCCTCTAACTGTTCACCTTTCATTCCTGCATTCTTGCAAGCGTTAAGGTAAAAAGTAATAGCCTGCCCTAATCTTTCGTTAGTAATTCGATCTTGTGCCATTAGTAGCCTAGCCATTCCATGAAAGGGCCCCAAGTAAAAACCTCTCCCCCCTCATTGTATGGCTCAGATAGTAAGACCCCGAAATCCTCGGCGGAAGCATAAACACCCCCTACGCCTAAGCCATGCTCTACACATAACCGCTTAACCTCTGCAAGCGTTAAAGTCTCGTCATAATCTCTACTTAAAATTGTTTCGCTGTAATTCTTTCCCATTAGAACTTGCCCCCTCTCATAATAAAGTATTGAGCCCATGAGCCTATGCTACCCCCGATTAAAAAAAATGCTAATTCTCTCATTAGTAACCTGCCTCATTTATTTTAATCTCCGCAAACTTCTCAAGTAATTCTACTATGGTTTCACGTGGCAAATTGTCGCAAACGTAATCCGCAAACTCGTTTGACTCCGCCAAGTTCTCTAGCCAGTCGCTGTAATCTTGTTTCATTAGTAATGCCTTTCCTTTATTTTATGACCACCCCAAAGATAAAAAATCTAGCCAATTTTTTTAAGCCAGCATTTTTAGCTTGTTAGTGATCTTTAGTAGGGTGACTTGTGTCACCCCCGAGAAACCGCCCCCCTCGGGGCGAATCCTCGGGCGTGCGCCCCCCCCCGAGAGAGGGGGGGGCATTATCCGCCCTACTTGGTCAAATCTAGGGTAGTCCACCTTTCTACGCCGTCTACATCTAGGCAGATACTAAAGAGGTTAGGCATTACACGCCCTGCCTTGTTATAGCGTCTATCTATGCGCTGAACTATGCCAGTCACCTTAGAATCCTGACTAGTAAAAGGCTTCCCTACCTGAACAGTGAGACCGTCACGCTGAATGCGGTTAAAGGTCATTACGCTACGCCCTGCTGTGGTGGTGTATTTAGGCATGATTAGTTACCACCCTTGCGAGACTTAGCCCATAGTGAATCGGTAAATGGTTGAATGCTTGCATTTAATTCTTTCTCATCTGTGCAGGTGTCACAGTAAGTAAAGACGCCATCTTCTAAATCCCAACATTCACCGCCACAAGGTGGCGTTAATGCCTTACCTGCCATCTGCCAGAATCTGGCTACATCTTGTCGCTTGTTGTTTTCGCTGTATTCATAGTGTTTCATGGTACTACCTTTCCTTTATTTTTAAGGGTTTTAGTGCCCTTATGTAAATAATCATAACATGGTTTTAGGGTCATAGTGTTTGTTTTAGTGTTTTCTTATGTTTTTTTATTGTTACAATTTCTAAGGGGTTTCGTAACATAGCTTGTTACTAATTCCATAGGACAATTCCCCCCCCTGACACCTGACCCCTGACCCCCTGACCCCCTGCCCCCTGACCCCCTGCCCCCCTGCCCCCTCGGGTGATCTTGGAAAATGACCCCCCCCTAACCCCTTGACCACCCCCACCAGCCACCCAACACCCAAACAGCGAAACATCGGCCGGGTGCACACATACGCAAATTTTGATCTCTTATATGAGAACATATGTTCACCACCGTCGTAAGACTGGAAATTAGGTACCATATTTGATACTGTATAAACATGAGCGAATTAAAAGAAGAACTACAAAAATTGGCGGGGGAGCGATCTCGTAATCTTCGCGGAGCTTTGAATCGTTACTTTCAGACCGATTCAACCGACACTCCGCTACACGTCATTGAAATCGAAGGCAACAAGACTACTCTAGAAGGCTACGTAATAGGTCTAGAATTCGATTCTGGGGACTTTCTATCATGGTTAGGGGTAGAGGCTATACTGCACGTAGAAAAGGTCGTAACAAAATCAAACGAAACGTTTGCGAGCGTAGAAATTATCACACCACATTCAAAAGCCCTACATGCACGACCAGGTAACGTAATTGTGAAAGTTACATCAGACAGGTTTGGCATAATCTAATGAAAGATAATGAGACAATAGCAATTGGCTGGATTACGTCGGGGACTATTTATAACGAATTTGCCATGAGCGTCATGGACATTATTTGGAATCGCAAAAACGTCGTTACAGACTATATAAATTGCACTGGATCATACATTGGTGTAAATCGACAACGATTGACTAAAAATTTTTTGGAGGACACGACTGCTGACTGGTTACTGATGCTTGATACGGACGTGATCATTCGTATTAAGGATTTTGACACGTTGGTAGAAGCTGCTGATGCAGAAAAATATCCAGTTTTGTCAGGAATGTATTTTTTTCATTTTCCTGATGAGACTCCATCGTTTAAGGTAAATGCACAGACAGAGCGTGGTTGGCTTGGTTCATATCCTGAAAACAGCATTGTAGAAAATTTGGAAAGTGTCGGAGCGGGATACGTTCTTATTCACCGCAGTGTCTTTGAGAAGATAAAAGCTGATAATCCAGACGTATGGGCACCATGGTTCTCAGATGGATTACTCGCTAATGGCATAGAAGTGAGCGAAGACAACTACTTCTGTGAACAGTGTAAGAAATCAGGTATTCCAATTGCCCTACACACAGGTGCTACGTCTAGACATATAGGAAAAATGGCTATTACTCAAGAGCATTTTTTACGTCAACAAAAGCCTGCAATAGATCCTAAGAATGTATTGCGCTACTTGTAATTAGTCATTCATTTTTACGTTGTATTTTGGCTTGAACTGTTTTATAGCAAGTTTTTCTAAAATAAACGGATCTTTGTAATATTTATGAACGCGGACGAAACGAATACTTGTTATCTCGTCCCACCAAGGAGACTTTATTCTGTGCTCTCTTTGCCTACGAATAAAGTTCCTACTGTAGCCTATGTAGATAACCTCATTTCCAGACATATGGAAATAGATAATGTTTCCTGTTTCTGGCCAGTCACCACAAGCTGGATCAATCTTGTTCGTTATTACTGAATAATCAAACAATCCTTTAAACATGTGCTATAGTGTAACACAGTGCTATGTGTACTGCATAGAAGGGTCCGATTAAGGACGACCTCATCCTTCTGTGCGGTATAGGTAGCACCCATGCATGTAAAAGCACCGGTAGCTACCTACTTATTTATCAATCGTGTTGTAAACCTCTATAACGCGGTCATTACATAGAGATAAGAATAAAGTTGGGGGGTACCCCCGCAGAAAAATTTTTTTGACGCTGACGCTTTGTTAATTTATTTTAAAAATAAAAGGCGGTCGTTAATTTATTTTAAATTTGCAATTCCATCTATAATCCATTGAACTACAGGAACCGCAACAGCATTACCCATTTGTTTGTAACGTTGACTGTCAGATTGACTTGCTGTCCATTGATCCGGAAAACCTTGTAAACGCTCCGCCTCGACCGGCGTAAGCCTGCGAACGGTGTTATCAATTCTAATGCCATATTGAATGCCAGAACTTTCGCTTGACTGAGTGGCAGTAACGGTTGGATAGTGTTCTTTTTCCCAACCACCGTATGTAGATCCGTTTGTTGCAGTAAAACTCATTACTTCAGCAACCATTGGCATATTATTTCCACCAGTACCCATACGAGCTGCAAGTGTGTTAATGGTGTTGCCCTGAATGCGAATATCTGGACCATGATTTGCGTAGAAAATAATGCTTTCGTCTGAAGGCGGTTCTACAACAATTGTTACAGATCTAGAGTCGCCTTGATCAAACTGATTAAGTGTTGGATTTGTTTCTTCCGCACGCCAAACTTCTGGAGGCAAGTTTCCTTCAGCGTCCCTTGCGCCAGAACGAATTACTTTTACAAAAGTTTCTCGCTCCGAAGAATCTGTGCTCGTAATGCTCGATCCAATTTCTCTGGCAATTTCTTCTCTCGACGTTCCGCTCTGCGAAGAATTCCCTCGCACGCTCGAGCGCTCAAATAATACTTTGGCGCAACTGGCGGCGTCTCCAAAACGTTTCGCAACGATGAAGACTCTCCGCCTCCGCTGGGGTACTCCAAACTCTTTTGCATCCAACACGCGCCAGGCACAGCCATACCCGAGTTCGGCCAACGTTCCGATAACTGCTCCCATGTCTGCTCCTCGTTGACTGGTAAGTAAACCAGGGACGTTTTCGAGGATGACCCACTCTGTTTGCGTTTCTTCGATGATTCTTGCAAACTGGTAGAAGAGGCTACTTCTTTTTCCACTAAAGCCAAGACGCCTTCCAGCCACGGATAAATCCTGGCAAGGGAATCCTCCAGTGATGATTCCTCCGTCTGAAACAAAGCCTGCTGATCTGAGTTGTTCACCTGTTACCTCCGTAACGTCGTTAAATAATGTTGTTTTAGGAAAATGTTTTTCAAGAACTGCTCGAGCGTTTTTGTCAATTTCTACTGAAGCAATAACTTTAAAACCACTTCGTTCGAGTGCTAGATCAAAACCACCGACTCCCGCAAAAAGAGAAACGGCTGTATTCATCAATCTTCTTCCAATTCTGAATATTGTTCTTCAAAAACAGCTGCTAAATCTTCAGCTCTTTCAACTGCATCATCAAATTCTGGAATGAGGTCAATGATTGCCCCAGCCCCTTCGTCGGTTTCTACAGCAAGAATAAAACCCTCGGGGCTTCCAAAAATACGAATAAAACTATGAGTACCATCTTCCATAGGTAGTTCTTTTTCGTAAAGAACCTCGGCTTCAAGCTTCTCACTTAATGATTCTTCTGACATTATTTACCTGCCTTTTTTTCTATAAAGTAATTTCCTAATACTAGCACATCTATGTCGCTTCTAATAAACGAAAGAATAGCATCTTGTGGAGTGTGGACAATTGGCTCATCCGCAAGATTAAAAGAAGTATTCATAACAACGGGAACGCCAGTTTTTTCATAAAAAGAACTAATAAGTGCGTGATAGAGAGGGTTTGTTTCTTTGTTTACAAATTGTGGCCTAGCAGATCCGTCAACGTGAACACAAGCAGGAATTATTGATTGAGCCTCTTCTTTTACTTGAAAAGCCCCAACCATAAAATCAGCCAAAGGAGAATCAACAACATCAAAAAAATCAGCAACGTGTTCTTTTAAAATGCTTGGTGCTAAAGGACGCCAAATTTCTCTACCTTTAACTTCATTCATTCGATGCCAGTTTTCTACATTCCTTGGGTCCATTAAAAGACTTCGTGCCCCAAGGGCTCGAGCACCAATTTCAGCACGGCCATTGTACCAACCAACAATTTTTTGATCTACTAAGCATTGAGAAATTTTTTCAATTAATTTTTTATCTTCTAAAAACTTAAACCCTAAACCAGATTTGTGCACAACTCTAGAAATTTCTTCTTCTGCTGGATTGTAACCGTAGTAGGCATGTTCCATTCTTTTGGTTCGTTCGTGTTCATTTCTTTCTACGTATAACGCAGCACCAAGAGATACGCCCGTGTCTTGTGGAACTGGCGGAACAAAAAGATTAATTTTTAAATCTTTATTTTCAATTTCATTTTGCAAAGATGTAAATAAACCATTGAATGAGCAATTTTGTCCGCAACCACCTGCAATTACTAGATTATTAGATCCAGTTTTTTCTTTAACAACTCTTGCAAGGTGAAACATTACTCTTTCAAATTCTTTTTGCATTGTTGCTGCAAAATCAGCGTAAAACATTTGCTCTAATGGGTTTCCATCAGCACCAATCATTTTTTTTGAATTAAAATTTTCACATTGAATAGCTTTTGTTAAACCAAGAACAGCTGACATAACTGCATCGTGATGAGGTCTCCATCCATCTTTATATGGAAAAGAAAAACCATCTTTTTCTAAATTGCATATTTTTATTTCATGATCAATTCCATAGGGAGCAAGGCCCATAAGTTTTCCTGGACTTTGACCGTCAATTTGTGCGTGTTCAGCAGCTTTTTGATAAAAAGCTCCCAAAGAACCAGTAAAACTTTTAATTAATTCAATTTCTTTTCCAAAACCATAAAAAAGTGAAACACCCTCTTTGTCACCCCATCCGTCAGCAACAATTATTGCGGATTCACTAAAACCACTTGTGTAATATGCGCTAGCGGCATGACTTAGGTGATGTGGAATAAAATGAATAGGAGGAGTTTTTATTCTTGGAAATAAACCTGTTGGCAAAAGCTCTTCTTCATATTTTTTTAAATCAAATCGTTCGTCTAAAGGTGTTACATTTTGACCAAAACTAATTCTTCTTTCTGATCCTAAATGTTTTGCAGTCCAACCAAGTTGTATTTTTAACCAACCGATTGCAATAGCATCTATGTCGTTTAGGCTTAAATTTGATTCGCGCAAAACTTGTCCAATAACAAGATGAGTAGGAACAACCCAAAAAATATCTTCACCTAATGGGGTGTTGTCATTGCGAAATGTTCCAAATTTTTTTCTAGTAATTCGATCAGATTCAGCAAATGCAATAATTTTTCCGTCTTTAACAATGCAGGCAGAACCCTCGTGCTCTCCTGGATTTATTCCTAATACGTACATAATTTCTCCTGTAGTTCCGGGGCTAGGACTCGAACCTAGAACGAGGGATTCAAAGTCCCTAGTGTTGCCATTACACCACCCCGGATTAAAGCTGGTCGGGCAGGGTTCGAACCTGCGACAATTCGATTAACAGTCGAATGCTCTGCCAACTGAGCTACCGACCAAATTTTTTTAATAAAAATTATAAGGATTAGCGTCACGAATAATTTCATCCGAAAAATACATTCCCCCAGTGTATCTTTTACCAGAAGTAACTTTAGCAACGGCATGATTTTCCAATGGTCTAAAAATAACTATCGATCCTTGTTCTGGTCTTAAGCTTACATTTAAATCAGGAAACTCAATGTGTCCACCTTCGTAATCATTTAAATTAGAAAGATAAATAACTATCGTAACCGTAACATTGCCATTTACATAACCAACCCAATCAGGATGAGTTAAAATGCTGTCACCTTCTTGCATGCAATTAAATTCGCTATCTACAAAATATGCAATGTCGCTGTAACCAAGATTTATAATTCTTTCAGAAAGTTTTTTTATAAAATCATAAGCAGTTTTTGAAGTTGGATTCAAAACAAGCTTGAATGATTTTCTGCTTTCTTCTGGATTTATTTCACCGGGTATTTTGTCAAGTTCTTTAATAAAATCTTCGCACTCTGAAGGTGTAAGTATTCCGGGGACTACTTCGTATTCCTTATCAAAAACTTTCATTTCAATCTTAGCGAAGGCGCTTCTTTGGTTCAGGATTTTTTTCTGACTTCTTGGGCGCCCGGGTGGTCTTTACTTGCGCAGGTGCGGATGCAGGTGTTAACGCTGAAATCTGGTTTTCGATCTTGGTAATTTCTTTCAAAACAGAATTTGCCATAGCTTCGTATCGAACTACTAGTGCATTAATGTTCGCGGCGTCTTTTTCTGCTTTTTTAAGAAAGGCTGCAATTGTGGTTCCACCGGTTCCTAGAAAACCTACCAAAACGGTGATTACGGTTGATGTTGACATTTTTCCTCCAAAAAATTTATTTAGGTTTTGACACGGTACCATTTTATTTTTAGTAAGTCAATTGTTTAACCAAGGGACATTTCGAAGAAATGTTCTGCACTGTTCCTATAATATTAATACTAATAATATATTATATATACCCCTGGTCATATATGTCCAGCTTAGACAAATTTGTCCAAGCTATGATCAGGTAAAATAAAAATATTCCTTGAAACTTTGGCATGGACATATTTGTCCACCCTAACCATTGATTTTAAAAAACCTAGGTGTACAATTATGCCATGGCTAGTGGAATAGAAATTGAAAGAGCTCGGGCAATAATGGACCGTGCGGAATTGATCTATGCGCTAGATAACGTCAATCCCATAATTTCTGATATTTTAGATCAAATAACTATTGACGTACAGTTTCTTTGTGATAGACTCTGGGCGGCCTGGGCCACAGTAGAGGCATATCAACAAGAACTGAGGGAATTGTATGACGACATTTATTGAGCAAATTATAGGCATTTACTTGGTAATTGCCCTCACGGTATTTTTTAGAATGTTTTATATTGGCAAAAGAATTGCCAAACAAGTGGGTGTTCCCATAAAAATGGCTGATCACGTTTTTTCTATGGCCTCAGACTCACTTCGCTGGTTTTACTTCGTTATTTGGTTTGGCCTAAAGTCATTTTTGGATGATCTGAAGTGAAAATAGTAGGACTTTGCGGTTATGCACAGTCCGGCAAAGACACCCTAACCAAAATGTTGGTTGAAAAAGAGGGTTTTGAGCGCCGAGCTTTTGCGGATTTAATGAAGGAAATGCTCCTTCGCATAAATCCTTACGTTCGTTATTCCAATGATTATGGAGTTTCTCAGTACATTACCGTTGAAGAATTGGTAAATGTTCTTGGATGGGAAGAAGCAAAAAAATATTCAAATGTTCGTCAAATGCTTCAACGTCTTGGCACCGAAGCAGGCCGTGACATTCTTGGGGAAAACGTGTGGGTAAATGCAGTCTTTGAAACTTTTACAGGTGAAAAACTTGCTATCTCTGATGTAAGGTTTCCAAACGAAGCCGAAGAGATTCGTAATCGTGGCGGGGCAATTGTCCGCATTGTTCGTGAGGGATTTGGCCCAATAAATGGGCACATTTCAGAAACTGCTTTTAAGGGGCAGGATATTATTATCTATAATCAGGGGACTCCACAGGATATGTTGGATCAGTTCCGTGATTTTGAGAAGGGTTTTTATGAGTAAGACGAGAGCTAAGGGCACTGCATTTGAGTCCGAGGTTGTCAATTTTCTTAAGTCTCAAGGTTTTGAAGAAGCGGAACGGAACATCCTCAACTCACCTTTAGGAGACATTAAGAACGTTCCAATGGTTCTTGAGTGCAAGAATCAAAAAACTATGACGCTTTCAGAATGGATGCAACAAGCAGAAAGTTCTGGGAAAAAGGCTGGAAAACTTCATGCCATTGTTCACAAACGTCGTGGCAAAAATGTATCAAAATCCTATGTAACAATGGAATTAGATCAATTTACAGAATTACTTAAGGCATTTGAATCTAAACCTTTGACATAATTACATTCTTGTGATTTACTTATCGGTAAGATGTAGGGCGCTGCATTCTTTTACCTAGGAGCAAAACACAACAATGTCAAAAAAATTAAGCCGCCGGTCGCAACAACGTTTAAAACGTATGTCAGACAGCATTGATTCCATTAACAAATTGGTTAATAGGCTTAACTTTTCAGACATAGAAGAATTAGTCCGAAGAGACGAAATTCCTGTTACTGGAGCCAGCTCTGGCGGTGGCGGGAGTTTTGCTGTTGCTAGAAATGGTGGAAAACCAAGCGGATCTTCCGTAGAGCGTGCCGTCATTGCAAAAATTGAAGGTCGTAAAGTATATGACCCCGTCCGTGAACAAGTAAAAAAGATTGAGCGTCGCATTATTGATGCTGAAGAAAATCTTCGTCAAATTCACGAAAGTATCAATGCCATGAAAGAAGGCGTTGAAAAGAAACGTACGCGACAAGCGTCAGAACCTTGCGAAATATGCATGGTTTTGCCAGCGGTAAAGACAGCAATGTGCATTGCTTGTTATGGGGATTGGATTGAGGCCGGTGCGCCAGATCGTTTTCGATGGAAAGCGTATAAACGTGTGCTCACGTCCGCAGAAGGCATCCCACTTGTTGAAACACAACCACCGCCGAGACGTTAAAGACCAAACAATTGACTTTTAGAAATGTTGATGTATTCTTATGACATACGATCGGGAGAATAGTGCCCCCACAACTGAGGAACTTATTCTCCTCGGATTTGAGCAATGGCAAATCGCTATGATGCGAAAACTGCCTATAGACCTTCAATGGGTGGCTCACGATGAGTTTATTCGTCGTTTAATGTCCAATGAAGACATAGACAATTTCTATTTTTAAGGAAACTATGTCACACGAAGAAAACGAATTTGACGACGAATTTTCGTACATTGCAGCAGAGCTGCATGGTTTGGTTGGGGAAGACGAAATCCAAGCAAGAAAAATTTTAGGAAACGAAAATTACGAAAAGGCTATTCAATTTATTGATCGTAGCCAAAAGTTAATGCTTGACAAAGAAGAAAATCAAGTCAAGTATCTTCAAGTTGTATCAGCATTGCACTCATCATTTATTCTTGGAGTGTTAACGCTTTCAACACTAAGCATTGCTTGGTCATTTTATTTTTGGTTTAAATAATGTCTAATTTTGGAAAGTTTATTTCCGATGCGGTTGTTCCGCCTACGGTAGATGCATTTGCACTACTTGGCTACTCTCCAACACCAAGACAGCAAGCATTTCACGAAGCATCTAGAGAACGTCTTGATGCAATTCTTTATGGTGGAGCTGCTGGTGGTGGAAAATCTTGTGCATTCGTTATGGATGCAATTTGGAACGCCACAAACTTTCCTGGCATGAAGATCGGTTGTTTCCGACGCACATACAACGAGCTTGAAGAATCATTCTTGGCTGAACTTGCAAAACGTGGATACGCTCGTGCAGTTGGCGCAAAATGGAACTCAACACAAAAAGTTTTGAAGTTTCCAAACGGATCTATTATTAATTTCTCATACGCTGAAAACCTTCAAGATGCTTCTCGTATCTTGGGTGGTGAATATCAAGCGTTTTACATTGACGAAGCTTCGCTTATGCTTCCTGCTGTTATTCAGCACATTGAAGAGCGTCTTCGTTCCGGTAACCGATTAGTTCCGGTTGTTGGACTTCGACTTGCAACCAACCCAGGTGGTGTTGGTCACAAATATCTAAAAGATCGTTTTGTAAATCCGACTAAACGCGGTAAAATTCGATTTACAGAAAAAGTTGAAGGAACAGAACTTTCAAGAACAGTTGCCTTTATTCCGGCAAAAGCATCGGACAACCCTCACATTAACGAGAGTTACGATGTTGTTCTTAACTCAATTCCCGACCCCCAGCGTCGAGCCGCAATGCGTGACGGTGACTGGGATGCAATGGTCGGGCAGTTCTTTGAGCAATGGCAGTTTTCAAAACACGTTGTTCAATCGTTTCCCATTCCAAAAGAATGGCCACGATATGCAGGCATTGACTATGGTTATGCTGCACCGTGGGCCGTTGTTTGGTTGGCTCAAGATAACGATGGTCGCATTTGGGTTTATCGCGAAGCGTATTCCACAAAAGTTAATGCAGACTATCAAGCAAAAATTATTCTTGAAACTGAAAAATCTGCCGGAGAATACGAAGTTATTCGTGTTGCCGACCCGTCAATGTGGGGAAGCAGAGGAACGCCACTTTCAATTGCCGATATTTACGGACAAGAAGGTTGTGGAATTATGCCCGCTGACAATGACCGTATTAACGGTTGGTCGCGAGTACACCATTACCTAAATGATGGACCAGCTTGTGAAATTCATCGTCAAGCCGGATTAGAATCCTGTCCAATGATTCATGTTTTTGAAGATAAGTGCCCAATGTTTATTGAAACAATTCCGGCGCTTCCTCGTAGTTCGGCAAAACCTGACGATGCGGAAACAAAAAATGTTGATGACCACATTGCTGACGCATTGCGTTATGTAATTATGGCCGTTGGAACATATGCTAGGCCTATACTCTATGATGAAGAGCCAAGGTTTAAGCCAATTAATTTCAACGATGCAATGGCGCAAGGACCTGATCAAGAAAACGAAGGCCAAGGCATGGCATTGCCCATGTTTGGTGGAAAATTTGTCGGGGAACTTGGTTACTCCAATCCCTTTTAAAGAAAGATAACCAATGGGTATTACATCTTTTAGAAAAGGTATTGAAGAGGCTGCGAGCACAATGCTCGACAGCATGTTTGACGTTGTAGAAGGCCGACCAAAGTCGAGTCCTAAGCGTTCTGGTTTTGGTACTGGAATCCCAATTGGTGGATCAACAGAAACCAACCCTGGCGTAAACGTAACAGCCGGTACTATGGACCGCAATACGTTTATGGAGCAATTGCTCCAGGCATACCTAGCCTGTCCATGGGCCTCTGCAGCAATTGACACAATTGCTCGTACTGCCACCGCTGGCGGCCTTGAAGTTTCATATGCAAACCGTGTCTACGGTCAAAATGAAACACCAGAAGCACCAGCAGAAATAAAAGAAGTGCAATCACTTCTTTCGTATGTAAATCCATACGACGATATTCGCCAACTAATGCGTAAGGTTATTACTGACCTTCTCATTTTCGGTGACTCATTCACAGAAGTTGTGTGGGTAATGGGAAAGCCAGCAGCGCTATACCCTCTTGACCCAACAACCATGACCGTGCTTTCTGACGAACATGGAAATGTAAGTGGATACGTTCAGCAGACAAAAACTAACCGTAAGGCTAAGTTTAAGCGCAACGAAGTTATTCACGTTAAGTTTGACTCACCAGGTGACACCCTTTATGGTGTTTCACCAACGCAGAAAAACATTCTGCCTATTACTTCTTGGCTGTTTACAGCCGCGCTCATTAAAGAAACAATGAAGAAGGGTGACCCTCTTCGTGCTCACGTTGACTGGCCAATGGCCCTTCCTGAGTCAGAAATGAAGCGTCTACAGCAACAATATGCTGTTCGAAATCTTGGTGCACGTAACATTGGAAACCTCTTTGAGACAAAGGGTGGAGCCGTTGTTCACGAAATGGGAACAAATCAGATTAATAACTGGTTAAATACCCTTCAACAGCGCCGTGACGAAATCTTGTCTGGGTTTGGTGTGCCACCTTCAAAAGTTGGTGTCATCGAAGCCGGGAACATTGGTGGAGGAACAGGCACCCAGCAAGACAAAACTTTCCGTGTTAACACGGTTGGTCCAATTCAAGAAATTGTTCTTGAAAAATTTGCATTTGCTTTAATTTACGAAGTCTACGGCATTACTGACTGGACTCTTAAGTTCGGAGTGGTTGACTGGCGAGATGACGAAGTTATTGAAATGATTCGTGATCAACGCATTCGTAATGGTTCATGGACTATTAACCGTGCTCGTGGTGACATTGGTGAACCACCAATTGAAGGTGGAGATGAAGCCGTTCTTGTTGACCGTCAAAACATGGTTCTATGGCAAGACATTCACGATCTTTCCAAGGCAAACCTTGGGCTAGTTCAAGCTCAAGTTAAAACCGCAAATATGCCTGTTGTGGGCAAGACCAATCCTGGTGGCAAAGATGCCTCAGTTGGTGACGGTGCTGATGCTCCTAAGAGCAAGCCTAAAACAAAACAAGCGCCCGCAAAAATTGATACGCTTGGATCTCCGAAGTCTACTGAATCGGTAGAAGAACTTCGTGAAGAAATTCGTCAAATGTCTCAAGTTATAAACCGATTGATGGAGAAACTTGATGACAACTCCTGAGAATCCACAGCCAATTGAAATCAATGGCGTAGAGTTTGAAAACGAAAACGAACTCGTTTATCCTTTTCGTGGAATGACAGCTGCTAAAGCAGCAGCACTGGTTTCTAAAGAAGTCGGATAATGTCCGGCAGTAATTATCTGGGTCAAGCAGGCGCTTATGCGATGCACAGAAAATACCCAGCAGGATCGCAAACTGCTGCACAACTTGCAGCAGAACGAGCAAACCTTAAAGCAGCTAGAGCAGCTCGTGGTGAATATCATCACACTGGTTCTGCAAAATACAAAGGACTTAGAAAGTCAAGTATAAAAAGCCGTGGAAATGCGGCAGCTGCAAGAGCATATAAACAACGCTATCTCTTTTATGAAAAGGGCAAAAACCGTGCATTGGGTGTTAGATACATTCAATACACGAAAAAAGTTCGCCCCAAAAAATACCGCCTTACTGGTATTACAAAAAGATTTATTAGTGAAATTGGACCCGCAAGGTTTGATAAAAGAACTTCATGGGGATCAACTCGCAAGCCAAAGTTCAGAAAACATCTTCAACGTCGCCACCGCAGATTCAAAGGAGTCAAACGGTGGAAGGGTCGTGGAAAACGTTTTACACCAAGATAAAAAATTTCTACAGGAGACAAAATGGCCTCAACTAAGGCAGCCACTATTCGTGGTGTATTCCTAAAGCCAGGTCTTTCAAAAAACCGTCGTCTTTACACACGCGGTAACATTGCAAAGGCTGTAGAGCGCATGAAAGCAACCCTCGCCTCTGGCGAGGGAATGCCTCTAAACATGGCCACAAGTCATGCTGCGGCTTTTCAAGACGATGCAACTTCAACCGTTGGTCGTATTACAGATGTAAAACTTCTTGCTGATGGATCTGCTCAATTTGAAGCAGAAATTGCAAACACAGCCGCTGGTCGTGATGTTGCAAACCTTACAGCAGGAAAGTTTATTAAGGGCGTTTCTATTCGTGGCGAATGGCGTGGAGAACCACAAACGGTTACTCACTCAGACGGCATGGAAGCAACAACCGCCGATGATCTTGCAATTCACGGTATTGACTTCACTAACAGCCCTGGCGTTGAAGGTGCAGAAATTCAATACGCTGCTCTTGCAGAATCTCACAACAAACTCTCAATTCTTGAATCAGTAGAAACAGTTGAAATTGTTTCTCGCGATGAAGAACTTGTTGCTCATGAAGCTGCTGAAGTAATTCGTGATGCAGTGGAAGAAGCGGTGGAAGAAGCCGTAAACAAAATTTTCGAAAAGGATGCATCAAAACCATACGGTGATGTAGCCTATGCTGACCCTGGTTATCAAAAGGATAAGCAAAAGCGTTATCCAATTAATGGTGCCGGTCACGTTCGAGCTGCTTGGTCATACATTAACCAAGACAAAAACGCCAAACTTTATACTGCTGCTCAACTAGCGCGTATTAAATCTCGCATTAAATCTGCAGCAAAAAAATATGGCGTAAACATTGTTAGCGAGCAAGAACAACTTGCTAATGATTTTCAAGAAATTCTAGAAGCCTACGCTTCTATTTCACTTGTTAATGACTACGACACGATTAACATCAGTGGTCAAACAAATGATCCTCACAAACTAAGAATTGTTGCCAATCGTATTGCTTTTGGTGCAATTGCTGCTATGCACGCAATTGATCCAGACGACGATGGTGACATTTACTTATCTAAACCTGACTGGTCACAGGTAGATGCAACCGGCGATGCTGGTGGCATGGGACCAGAGGATGAAGAAATGACAAACGACAACAACATGGAATGCCACGAATGCGGTGCTACCGCTATGGAAGATGCAGTTCATTGTCACATGTGTGGAGCGCTTTTGCCAACGTCAATGACGGCAAATGCACTCGGCTGTAGCAATTGTGGAGAAGCAACTCCACAAGATGCTATGTATTGCCCCACTTGTGGGGACCCCGTACCACAGGCAGAGTCAAGCGACAATGCCCCAACTCAAGAACAGGAGACAGAAGTGTCTGAAGAAAACACAACTGAAGAAACTCCAGCTGAAGAGGCAACGCTTGAAACCGCTGCTGCCCGCACGCTGAGTGACGCAGACCTACAGGCTCTTGCCGCAGTTATTGCTGCAGCAATCAAGCCAATTGAATCAACACCCGAAGCACCTGCTGCTGAAGTTGTAGCCGAAGAAGAGGTAGTGGCTGAAGAGCCTGCTGCTGAAGAAGAAGCTGCTGCTGAAGAAGTTGCTGCAGAGGAATCAACTACAGAATCACAGGAGACAAATGTGACTGAAAACAAGATGTTCAGCGCTGAAGAAGTTGCTGCAATGGTTGCCGAGGCTGCTCAAGCAGCTGCAAAGCAAGCTGTTGAAGCTGCTCAAAACAACGCTATCGAGTCTTACCGTACTGGCAAGGTGTTCCGCAAGGGACTCGTTGGCTCATCGGTAGGCAACGACGCTTCTGACTTGTCAGAGGCTGAACTAACCCCTGAGGCACTGGCCGAGATGAACTCGACTTCGTTCCGTAAGGTACAAAATGAAGTTTGGGGATCTACTCCATTCTTCGCAAACAAGTTCGCTCAGGCCGAGCGCGGCTTCTAACCAACTACAATCTTTAAGGAGATAAGCAAATGTCAAACGACTTGCAAGAAGCCCTCACTGCTGCTGGTGCTGCCGCACTAGTACAAAAGCAGATTGACCCAGTATTGCTCGAATACCAGCGCCGCTACGCGCCGCTAGTTCGTGCACTACCGTCAACCAAGTGGGGCTCAACAGTTTACTACTTCAACAAGCGTACAACCCTACCTTCGGGTGGATTCGTAACCGACGGTGGCGCACGCCCTGTCAGCACATCAAACTACGCACAAGAGAACTTCCAAATTCGCTTGCTGCAAAGTGTCGGTGCTGTAACTGGTTACTCACAGGCTGTAACAGCTGACCTCATTGGCGACCTTCGTGCCCGTGAAATCGAGGGTGCTGCCCGCGGTCTTTACTGGGACATTGAAAACGCTCTAGTCTGGGGTGCTGGTGCACCTACAGTTGCGGGTCCATACCCACAATTCGACGGACTTGACGTTATCTGTTCGTCATTCTCATCTGCATCAACTGGTGGCCCTTCACAGGGTATCGGTGGCGGTGCAATCGACAACTACGGTGGATCTGCTACTTGGGCAGGCGCTGCTTACAACCCATGGGTTGACGGCGTTGACCAAAATGCAATTGACTTCGGTGGAAACAACCTTTCACTCGGTGGACTGGACCTTCTCATTGACCTCGTTGAGAGCAATGTTGCAGAGCCAATCGAAAACGCTGAGTGGATGTTCCTCATGTCACCAAACGCTAACAGCCGTCTTTCACAGCTCCTTATCAACCAACAACGTTTTGTTGACCAGGTTGAAATTGCTGCTGGTTTGATCGTGCCTACATACCGTGGTGTGCCAATTGTTAAGACATCATTCCTCTCACCACGTACCAACCAAATGGGAACTGTTTCTGGTTCTGCAACTGGAACTGGTTCATTGAGCGGAGACTTCACATACAAGGTTGCTCCTGTAATTGCTCGTTTTGGAGAAATCCAAGCTGCTGCAACTGCAAAGCTTTCACCTTCAAGCACTGCTTGCACACTTTCATTCTCGACCCCAACAGGTCCAGAAGGATCACAGCCAACTCACTACAAGGTATACCGCGCAGCAGGAACAAGCCCAGCTAACACTGACTTCAACCTCCTCGGTATTGTTGACGCAAACTTCCTTGACTCAACTGGAAACATTTGGGCTACAACAAAGATTGTTGACAACGGAACAACCCTTATTTGCATGAACGGAAGCCACACACAGGCATCGCCTACTGCTGCTTACGCTTACAGCAACACAGGATTGCACCCACTTACCTCACAAGGTGAGCAGAGCATCTACCTATTGTCACGCGACGCCAACTACATCACACGACCATTCGTACGTGAAATGCAGCCAGTTAACGTGTACCCAACTACTTCATCACCTGACAGCTTGCCATTCGCATTCGTTGCGGACACAACGCTCGCTGTTCGTGCTCCTAAGTACATTGGTCGCCTTGCAAACGTTGCAAGCGCATTGGACAGCAAGGCTGGAAATGGTGTAACACCAACAAACAGCTCTTACTCTCCTAACTTCATCGTTGACTAATTAGGTAGTCAGATTTCAGTGGGGTGGGTAGGTTCCCTCGTTCCTCCCCTACCCACCTCACTGGATTTATCTCAGAAAGGTTTTATAATGCCATTAATTGCAGCAAAAGAACCAGGTGGCACCGAGGGTTACTCTTGGGAGAAAGCTGGAGACGAAGGCGCTATTGAAGTGCCAGTACGTTTGGCTCATTCCCTTTTGAGTATTCCCGGTGAACTATTTTACCAGGTACAAAAAGAAGTAAAAAAGATTGAAAAAGTTGTCGAGGAAGAAGTTGAAAAGGTTGCTCCAAAGAAGGCTATTAAGTCTCCTGAAGAAGACCCAACATCGCCCGACATCACGTCTGCACTAGATGCAGCATCAACAACTAAGCGTCGCGCAAAGAAGGAGTAATCATGGCAAACAACGGGTCACAATATTCCGATCCCGTTTCACTTGCCAGTGTTGCTGACTTTCAACGTCGCTATCCCGAGTTAGTTGTTGACCTCGAACCTACGCTTATTGCGGACATTTTGGTTGAGGCAACAACTCACTTAGAGGACTTGACGGGTCGCCGTTTGGCACCTTTTACAGGTCACATTTTTCAAGAGCGCCTATTCGGCATTGACCCAATGGAATACGGCAATAACGCCGATATGCCACTAGACATCTATGGATCTCTGGGTCTTTCTCAAGCCATTGCTCTTGGTGCGTCAACTCTTGTACGTCACTTCTGGCTTGACCAATTCGCTCCGGTATATCCGGAATTGTGGACCTACAACATTCAGTCCATGGACATTTACCGCACCTATGGTGATCACCAACCAATTAATTTTGCACATGGTGGAATTGTTGGACCAGATGTTACCGATGGCCACGTATGGCTTCGACTTGGTACATTTGCCCCAGAAGGTACGCGTGTTAAAGTCGTTTACGATGGTGGATACACAAACGGTATCCCAGCGTCACTTCGTCGTGCCTGCTTGTTTCAGGCAGCTAAATTCATTATGCTTGAGTTCGAACCTCAAATTCGTCGTGAAATGAACCTTGACGAAATGGAAAATACGGTTAACAAATTGATCGGTCCTTGGGTAAGAGGCTAATATGGCAAGAGCCAGATTTGGTCTTAAAATAAACGGTGTATCAAAAGCATCAGCAAAACTAGACATTATAAGTAAAAGATTATTGGATCCAACTCCAGGTCTTTATGACGTTATGCAGCTTTTTGAAATAATGGAAGCAGAGCGTTTTACTGAAAACGGTGCTTCTGTATTTGGTACACAAACATGGCAACCTGCATCAGACAAATGGCTTAACGAAAAAACCGGAAGAGGTGGAAATCACACTCTGGTTAATTTTGGTTATTTGGAAACTGCTGCAACAATGCCTGAAATTTTGCCACTTGGCAAACATGGTCTTAACGCAGTTATTAACCCAACAAAACGAGGAGCACCCGGTCAATACGGTGGCTCTGCAAAAAATTACGGTTACTTTCATCAGACAGGCGATACTGTCGACGGAGTTAGGCGTGAGTTTATAACTCTTGCACCAGGATTTCTTCTTGAAGCACGAGTTATTATGTGGGAATACTTTAGTCTTGGTTCTCGAAAGCTTAATAATGAAGCTGAGAAAAAGGGCAGGTCTACCGAAGGCATGCGCCGTAGTAGAAACCTAAAAAGAAAAGATTGGCTCGACAAACCAAGTTCAGTCAAAAAGGGCGAAGACCGCGCTTTTGCTGATCACATGGCTATGAGAGATCCAACAAAATCCCCTTACGATCATCACGGTGATTTGCTAGTTGCAAGACGAGCAGATACGGCTCTTAAGGATGCCGCTGCTAAAGCAAAAAACGGACTTACAGAAGCAGACGTTAACAGAATTGTTAAAACCTCCAGCAATGGAGCAATGGATGCTAAAGGTCTTGAATCTGTAAAACACTCCTGGAGCACTTTTAAAAGTAGCTACGGACAAAAAGCTAAAGATGGGATGTACACAGAATAATGGCAAGACGCGATTGGTGGACTGACTGGAATCTTTCATACACCGACGAAGTATTCGGGCCATTGTATGGTGGACATTCCGTTCAAGAAGCTTTTTATAAAACATTACAAGAATGGTTACCAACCTATATTGCTGAAATTAATCGCAATCTTGGAAGCACCGTTCTTGTAGAACCATTTGAATATCGTCACCGTCCTGAATTTAGAACTCTTCCAAGAAATGCATCGGCCGCAATTCTTGTATCTGTTCCAAATACAATCGGTATACCGAGAATTTATCAAGATGCCATTCGTACAAATTGGCGCGTAGAAGTAATGGTCTACGTGTACGGTACAAAAGACTGGCAAGAAACACAAGCGCTTACCTCTGCTTACGCAGCGGCGGTTCGCGCTGCAATAATTCAACACCGTGGCCTAAATGGTCTTGCTCAAACTACCATTTGGGAAGGTGAAGAATACGCAGAAGGCGAACACTCAAGTGGTCGCACAACGGGTATTGCTCACCTTCGTTTTGCCGTCACCGTTGGAAATGCAATGAATATGTACGGAGGACCTCCGTCACCAGAATTTGCCCCAACGGGCATGAATACCGGACCATCAACGGAAGCCCCCGAACCTCTTTATGAGATCGAATCGGTAAACGTTAATGTTGACAAGGAAAATATATGAGCAAACAAAAAGTAATCGTTCAATCTAAGCACGTTATTTTTGACGACAAGGGCAGGTCCCTTGCGCCATCACACGAATACACCGTTGAAAACGGACCAATCGTAGATGCACACATTTTAAATGGTTTTTTAACCGTTGTTTCTAACGCAACCCCTGAAGTTGAAAAGGTTGAAGTTAAGGAAGAACCAAAGAAAATCAACCCAAACAAAAACCCACGTCCTCAGGAAACTGAGACGCTAATCCAACAGGAGAACGCAAATGGCTAGTTCAGCTCCCGGCGTAAACGTAAACGTTACCGCCAGCGCTTCAAATTCTCAGGGCATCAACCCAACCGGTCAATGGTTCGTCGTCGGTAACGCCGCCGGACCAGCCAACGTTGTTGTTCCATGCAGTTCAACCGCAGACTTCACTACCTACTTTGGTCAGTTTGTCGGTGGTCAACTAACTGGACGTTACACCGTTAGCCCCGCTTCAGTTGTCCTTGACAGCACATTGCTTTACGATGCGCTTGACATTTATTTCAAAGAAGGCGGACTCGTTGCTAACGTTTCTATCCTTCAACCAGCTTCTGGCGCAACAGCCGCAGTTGCCACACTCGGAACAAACAGCTTCACCGCTGTAAGTAACGGATCATGGGCAAACAGCTCTAACGCAAGCCCAGCAGGTCTTGTAATTAACTTTACAAACACTACAATTAACACTACAACAACATACGCAGCAAGCGTTGTTCTTAACGGTGTTCTTATTGCAGCATCACCAAAGTTCTCTGCCGATCACGCAGAACTTCAACTTAACCAATGGTTGAACTCACTTCAGGGTGCAAAGAACCTTGTTTCTGTTTCAACAGTTGCTGGATCAGCAGCACTTCCAACAACAAACACAACAACTTCAATTTACTTTGCTTCAGGAGCAGACGCAACAACAGCTGACTCAGACATCACAGATGCACTTAGCCAGTTTATTGACACCTATGGTCCTGGACAAGTTTCTTACCCAGGTGCTCACTCAGAAACTGCTTACGCAGCGCTTGTGAACCACGCGCAACAATACAACCGTATTGCAATTCTTGACGCAAACCCATCACACAACCCAGCAGCTCTTATTCAAGACGTTAACACTCTTCAATCTACTGGACTTGACACATCACACGCAGCAATCTTTGCTCCATGGGTAAACTACCCAGGCGCTACACAGGGTTTTGCTCGCACCGTTGCTCCTTCGGCTCTTGCTGCTGGAAAAATGGCTGCAAACGACACTAAGTATGACGCAAACGTTCCTTCTGCTGGATCTGCAAATGGTGCTTCAAACTACGCAACTGGCGTAACAACTGTATACTCTGCAAACGATCGTGCGCTTCTAAACAACGCAGGTGTTAACGTAATTCGCACTGTTTCAAACACTGGAGCAATTGCTATTTACGGATATCGTTCACTTGACACATCAGGCAATTGGACATACCTCAACAACGCTCGTTTCCGTATGCAAATTATTCAAGACTTTGACGTTGCTGGTGAAGCATTTATGTTCCAAGAAATTGATGGTAAGGGTCACGTATTCAGTGGATTTGCCGGAGCACTTTCTGGAATCTGTCAGCAATACTGGACACGCGGAAGCCTTTACGGTGCTTCAGCAGATCAATCATTCTCAGTGAATGTTGGTCCACAGGTGAACACTCCAGCAACTATTGCTGCGGGTCAAATCAATGCATTGGTAAACCTAAAAATGTCGCCGTTTGGTGAGTTTGTTACTGTTAATGTAACCAAATATCTCTCTAACGCTACCCTTCCAGCTTAATTAAAAAAATCTAAGGAGAAATAAATGGCTTTCTACACTACACACAATTACGGTTCTGAGCAACAGTGGCTTGCCACTCTGACGATCGGAACCATCCCAGCAGCGGCACCAAAGATGAATTCTCTAACAACGGGAACATCAATCATTTTTGACAAGTTTTCTGGTGGAGACGTTACTGCTCCAGTAAACAAGCACCGTCCTGGTGGAATGGGACCTGAAATTACATACCTTTCACTACCAAGCTACTCAGACGTTGTTTTGACCAAGGTTTACGAAACTCAGGTTGACCACGCTATTCTTGCTGACCTTCACAACCTTGCTGGCCGAGTTATGTGCACAGTCACACTTCAGCCACTTGACGACGAAGGTAACAGTTTTAACGGAGCGGGCGCTGCTCGTTCCTACTCTGGTCGCCTTGTCAATGTAAAGGACGGCGGTACAGACTCAACGTCAAATGCTGCTAGAATGTACGAGATTGACATTGCTGTTGAGACAGTAAGCAACTAAGTTTTAAATAAATAACTACACCATTGGAGGAACACATGGTTGATTTTAATGTAACAACCGAATCGGAAAATGACGACGCTCAGGGGAGCGAGGGCCTAAACGCTCTTGCTTCCCTGCGCACACGTCGTGCAGAGATTGTAAATGAACTGTACACGGACATCAAAGTCCCACGTTGGGACGAACCAGAACTCTACGTTCGATTTAAGCCAGTTTCAGCAGTAAAGCTAAACAAGGCAATCGAAAAGCGCCGTAAGGCCGGTGGAGAAGACTGGTCACTTCTTGCTAACGCAGACATGCTTATTGATTCATGCATGGGTGTATACGCTGTTGTTGATGGAGACACCGACAATAAGCTTTCACTAAAAACAGGTGAGCCTAAGGGCGACTGGACAAAGTTTGACATGGATCTTGCTAATGCAATTGGCATTGAAGCACAACGAGCATCAGACGTTGTCTTAGGTGTTTACCTTACAGAAGGTGACCTTATCGATACAGCAAACAAACTCTTTAAATGGAGTGGTGTTGCTGGCTCTGAGGCAGACGAAGCTTTTTAAAAGCCCTGGATGATGACCCGTACATAGAGACGGGCGCATACGCAGTACTTTTGGGTATGGACCCTTATCAGGTCATGTCCCAGGGCGAAGAAGATTATTTAATATCAATTGCCTTGATGAAGAAGGCTATGAAATTAAGCGTTGAACAAAAAACAGAGGAAATAAAAGTTCTTGCGGAATTGACTGGTCTAGAAGTCGCAAAGGTTCTTGCGAAGATCTTCTAACAGAATTTATCCGTCACATTCAAAAAGGCGGAAACAACAAACCGCTATCCCTTCGGGGGTAGCGGTTTTTTTGGGTTTATATGGCTGGCGAAAATACAAATTTAAATTTTAGAGTAACCATTGATGGTAACAATGAGGTCGCAACGGCGCTCGATAGGCTTATAAGGCTTCTCGATACACTAGCCGTGTCGGCGGATGACGCCGCCGCGATGATGGGAAGGCTTGATGAGGCAATGGGTGCCGCCGTCAAGACATTGTCAAAGTACAACCCGTCAATGACAAAAGCCGGTACTGCAACCGAAAGATACAACGTTGCTGCTGCTGACACATCAAAGGTTGCAAAAGATGCAGCCGTGGGACTCGATTCACAAGCAGTTGCCGCAGAGCGTGTAGCAGTAAGCACCAGGGGTGCTGCAGTTGCTCAAAAAAGCCTCAATGCTTCAACAGGACTTTTGGCAAAAAGTTCTATGTTTCTTAATAGTTCATTTAGTGCTGGCATAATTAAGGCTGGTAAATGGATTGACGCTGGAGCGGCTATAACGGCCTATGAAGGCATTAAAAAATACATGAGTTTTCAAGCACTTGTTACTGAAAGCATTACCCAAGCCGGTGTTCCTATAAAAGAACAACAGGGTATTATGCAAGGTCTTCTTGACATTTCTACAAAAACTGGTGTCAAGGCCAATGACATGGCAAACATTTTCTTCCGTGTAGCTTCATCACTTTCTGGCTCCGGTGCATCAATGAAAACAATGCTTGACATTTCTCAAAAAATTGCAGATTTAAACCTTTTGGGTAATGTTGCCCCTGGGGCAGCTTCAGAAGCAACTGCACGAGTTGTTATGTCACTTTATAATGCAAACCTTAAAGGAACTGGTCACGATCTTAATAAAATTATTGGAGTCGAATCAGGAATTGCAGGTTCTTCCGATGCTCGCCTTCCAGACGTTTCATCTGCCTTTGGTAATGGTTTAACCGCTGCCGCCAAACAATACGGATTAAGTGCCGCTGAAGCCGGATCAATTTTCTCTGTTTTTACCAAACTTGGAATGAAGCCAGCAAGTGCTGGTGTGTACGCATCTAGAGCACTTTTACAACTTTTTAGTCCAACCGTTCAAGGAACTAAGGCGCTCACGGGTCTTGGTATTGATCCATTTAAATTACAACACATTGAAAATACTCAAGGGTATCAAGCAACGCTTGAATATCTTAATTCAAAACTAAATGGCCCATATTCAACTTTGCCAACTTACGCAAAATATAAAGGTAAGACAGGAACGGCTGCGTTCCAAGCACAATTAGAACAATGGTTTAATGGATCACTTAGTCAAACATTTCTTAATCAATTAGGTCAGAAAACAACCGGTGCTAAATTTAAAGCACAACTTCAATCTGACATAAAATTAGGTAAGGGTATTACGCCTGAAGACATGCAAGTAATCAGAAACATGATTATTACTCGTGCATTTGGTGGTCAGCGCGGATCTCTACAAATGGGTGCTCTTTTAGGCAACCTAAATCTTTATGGTGCATCTCTATCTAATATTTTAAAAAATAGCGATCCAGCACACGTTAAAAAACTTATTGAAATTGCCAAAAACACACCGCAACAGCAATTCAAAATTCTTGGCGCAAGGTTTAATGCCGTTCTTATTGAAATTGGCAAAACAATTACACCAATATTTCTTAAACTTGGTAAAGCCGTTGTTGGTGTTTTTGAAGTTCTTGGACGGGTAAAACCACTTCTTTGGGCACTTTTAGGAACTCTTGGATTAATTAGCGTTATTGGCGCCACGCTTAAAACTGCTCAAATTGGTTTTAAAATTTTTAATTGGTTTAGAAATATTAAACAAAACGGCATTATGTCAAACGTTAAGGGCGGTGTAGCTGATAAAGCAATTGTTACAGCGGCAGAAGCATCTTCAAGGGTTCAAATAACTGCAGCAGAAACAGCATTAGCCTCTTATGAAAAATCTGCAGCATCACTTACGCTGGCAGCAGAAAGAATAAGTTTTGGTCACGGCGTTCCAATGATGGGAGAAGGCGCTGGCGCAATAGCCAATGCAGAATCTCGCGTTGGAACGGGAGTTATTGCCGCAGAAAGCGGAGTTGCAAGTGGTGCAGTTAGTGCTGAAACCGCAGCGGCAAGAACAGCAGCACTTGGCGCTACTTCCGCAGAAACTGGATTACTTGCAGGTGAGGCGGGAATGTCTCTTATGGCACCAGAGGTAATGATCCCCCTGATGATGGCCACAACACTTCTTCCGATGTTCTCTGGTTCAATTAGCAAATTTTTTAGTGGTCTTTTTGGCGGAAAAGGTTTTACACCAACAGTCGCTGCTACTCGTGGTTCTGTTGAAAAATCTCTTGCTCAAAATAAAAAAACTGCAGCTAATGCTTTGAAAAATAAAAACATTGGCACAGGACAAGGTATTGGTACATATTTTGGTGCAACCGAAGGAGCAAATGCAGACTTTGCTCATCTTCAAGGTAATTGGGTTGCAAATAATTGGGCTGCTAAATGGCAAGAGGCACAACGACTAAAGAACATGAAGGGTCGTGGAGCTGGCGCTGCAAACGCACAAGGCGCAGCAGAAGAAGCAAAACTACTTGCACAACTTAACAAAAATCCAGCATTTGCGAAATACCTAAGTACACACCGAGCAGGTGTTTACCAACAAGCAGCAGGATTTAATTTAGCGGCTGCAAACGCTGCAAATCTTAAAGTTCAAAAAGCATCTGCCGCAGCATTTGATTCACTTATAACCAATAAAACTGGATACTTTGATGTTATGTCAAAAAACACCAGCATTAAGGGTGGGGTAAATGCTCGAGTTGCAACAGACCTTATGGGTATAACAAACCTAAGTAAATTGCGTGCAGAAGCAATAAAACTTTCAAAAGACCCTAAAATTAATAAATCACTTCAAGAAGAATACAAGAAAGCTTCTGACAAGCTTGGTGGTAAGATTAAAGATCTTCAAAAGACAATGTCAGATGATGTCAAGAATCACAAACAACAAATTGACGAAAAGTCAATTGATGCATGGGCTAAGGCAGCTGCAAAAGAAAATACTGCGGCATGGAGTGCAGCGGGAATTACTCCTGCTGGATTTGCTGCAGCGCTTACAACAGCGCTTAAGGGCAATGGTCCCGCTCTTGCAAACATTGTAAATACAGCAAATAAGAACGGAACGTCAAATAGTTAATTATGTCTGATCTAAGCACTCTTATAACACTGCAACCAGTTATTCCATCAGCCGTTGGAAAAGCAAGTGCCATTACTGTTGCACTTATTGATAACGTTAATTATGCTCCAGCCAGTAGTTCTGGTGGATGGCAAATTGTTGACCGTCCAAAACAGGCTGCAGCTACACAATGGTTTGACCGAGCTCCATGGTCAATAAAATTTGAATGTTATCTTGACAAATCGATAACATCACCGTCCTCAATATCAAAAACAGGTTTAGTTGACGGCACTCAAGCAATCCCATTGTCCGTAGAAGATGACTGCAATAGTCTTGAAAGCTTGATGTATCCTATTGCCAATACGTTTCAACCACCACTTTTAACGTTGAGTGGAGTTGTTTTGCCATGGACGCTTCCAATTGATTATTGGATTTGTTATTCTCTTGATTTTACCGACGCGATCAGGGATGTTGCAACTGGACAACGCATTCAACAAAAAGTAAGTATTACGCTTTACGAATACCTGCCACCACTTGCTACCGGCTATACAAGTTATGGTATTGCACCAACAAGTATTTTTAACTCAACTTCAACTGCAACGCTTCAAAATACCAACAATAAGCCATCTTCAAAAAGCGTAAAAGTTCCAGCAGGAATATCTCTTACAACATTTGCAAAAAATTACAAAACTACTCCAGCGGTTGTCGCTAGTCTTAATAAATTTAGTTTGACTGCTGCAAAAAACTTTGGCAAAACATACGCAAATAGAACAGTACTTGTTCCGGCGTAGTAGGATATATAAATGGCATCTTCTGTAGCTGGCTTTGGCGCAATAAATTTAAGTTCTATTGTTGTTAATGGAACAGTGATTGAACCTGATTTTCAGGCTGCGATTACGGACATGTTTCTTCAAAGGAATTTAACAAGCGTTTCCACTTTGACAATTCAGATGGCAGACCCCTACAGAAAACTTCTCAACAATTTACTACAAGCGGGGGCCAGCCTAAGCCTTGATGGACTTAGTTACACTCTTGTACAAACAATGAAGGCATCGGATCAAATTCAATTAGTTTTTGAATCAACTTTGGTTCATAAATTAAAACTTCAACATGGTGCAACTGGAACAACTGTTGGATATGACATAACACCATTTTTTAAAAAACTTGTTGATGCTGTTGGTGGAAAACTTGTTGCACCAGATTATGCAAAAATTTGGCCATATTTAACAAAACAAGCTATATTCGAACTTGCGCTTGCCCGAGGCACAACTGCCGATCCAAATGAAAATTCATGGACATGCATGAGTCGTTTGGCATCAAGCGTAGGTTGGAGACTTTGGGAATCAGCAGGCGTTATCTACTTTGGACCTGATGAGTACTGGTTGGGTAACGTAACTCTTCCATCTGGAAAACCGGGTGACCCACCTATAAATGCAACGTTAGGATCAATCGGAAATAATTTTAAAGTCCTTTCTGAGTTTACCGCAGAAGTTCAGCTCATCGACTTTGACTGGAGCATTGGTCAGCCATTTGGTCAAGCAACAGCAACTGTTATGTTGGATAACTTTAATTTTAACGTTGGTGAAGTTGTTTATTTAAACAATATGGGACCCGCAACAGGATATTGGTTGGTTGCCGGTACTCAAAGAGACTTGTTTATGCCACAAGCGACAGTAACGCTTCAAGTTCCAATACCAATTAATAATTACATCGCACCGACATCGCTTCCTGCTAGTGGCAAGCCAATGACAGCACTATCAAAGAAATTGATTCTATGAGTTACGTACCTTCAGATCCAAACGTACTAATACAAAGAATACTTAAACAACAATACGGTCACACGTATGTAGACATTCCTCAACATCAGGGTTCTTATTACGCAACAGTAATTGATACGGACGCTACAAATCCTTCTGTAAGTACAGGAAATATGAGGATTACGATTCCATCTCTTGGTCAAGATAACGTATGGAATGAAATTCCCTACATAGGTGACGTTCCACCTCCAAATAATACAACCATTATTGTTGGTTTTGATCACTCAAGTCGTAAACCGGTACATCATGGATATGTCGGTTTTCACCCACGTCAAACTCATTATGGAACGGGTACACCAGATGCTGCATTAGGTAACGTTGGTGATACGTATATAAATTCCACGAATGCACAAATTTTTGGTCCAAAAACAACCGCTGGATGGGGAGATGGAACACAGGGAATTCAAAGCGGTAGTGGACCTCAGGGTCCAACCGGCCCTCAAGGGGCACAAGGGGTTCAAGGCGCTTACGGAGGCCCGCAGGGCAATCAGGGTTTCCAGGGTTTTCAAGGCGATCAAGGACCGCAGGGTTTTCAAGGGAACCAAGGCTCAATCGGTGCACAAGGTTCTACTGGAGCTCAAGGCGCCACGGGCGCTACGGGCTCGCAGGGAGCCACCGGCTCACAAGGCTCGCAGGGTTTCCAAGGCAACCAGGGTCTAACCGGTTCTCAGGGCGCTACGGGCTCGCAGGGAGCCACCGGCTCACAAGGCCCGCAGGGTTTCCAAGGCAACCAGGGTCTAACCGGTTCTCAGGGCGCTACGGGTTCGCAGGGAGCCACCGGCTCACAAGGCCCGCAGGGTTTCCAAGGCAACCAGGGTTTTCAGGGTAATCAAGGTTCAACCGGTTCAAAAGGCGACACCGGTTCACAGGGTCCACAGGGTTTTCAGGGCAATCAAGGAAACCAGGGTTATCAAGGTCCACAAGGTTATCAATCCTCTGTTCAAGGACCACAGGGTAATCAGGGTTATCAAGGAACACAAGGGACCCAGGGCACAACTGGTACTCAAGGAGCCACTGGTTCTCAAGGTCCACAAGGTTTTCAAGGTACTCAAGGAGCCACTGGTTCTCAAGGTCCACAAGGCACAGCAGGAACAAATGGTTTGCAGGGACCACAGGGCTATCAAGGCGTTCCTGGAGCACCAACCGGAAGTGTTTTTGAATGGGCTGGAGCACAAGCTGCAGTTCCTTCTGGATATCTTCTTTGTAACGGCGCATCAGTAAGCACAACAACATATGCAGCATTATTTGCTGTATTGGGTTACACATGGGGAGGATCGGGTGCTTCATTTAACCTTCCCAATTTTGTTAACTATATGAGCATTGGTGCAGGTGGAACCTATTCCCTTGGTTCATCTGGTGGTTCTGCAACAACAACAATTTCTGTTTCAAATATGCCTTCTCACAGTCACGGCGTAAGTGATCCAAATCACAGTCACACAGTAAGCATTACAGACCCTGGTCACACTCACGTAGTTTCAGTTAGCGAAACTGCTCACAGTCACACAGTTAACATAACCGATCCCGGTCACGGTCACACGGTTGCAATTTCAGACCCTGGCCATACTCATAGTTCTGGATCTTATGCTTTTATGGTATACAATACTGGTGGTGGTGGAAACTTTTATGGTACCGGAACCCCTAGTAACCACTTTGGTACTGCTAACCCAACTCAATCTGCAACAACTGGAATAACTGCTTCAGCCAACTCATCGACTACGGGTATAACATCAAGCGGCACAGGGGCTACTTCTACCGGCATTACGGCCTCTGCAACGTCACACACAGCTGGAATTAGTTCAAGCGGTACGGGAAGTTCTGCAACAGGAGTAACCACAACATCAACCGGTTCTGGAACCGCAGTAACGACAATATCCCCGTATGTTGCAATATACAAAATAATTAAAATATAGTTTAAACCCTTGCATTAGTATGGTACAATAATTATTGGACCGTTTAATTTGGGATTTAACGCCCAAAAATAGGAATCCTTATGGCACAGCCTGTAACTAATCTAACTGCACTTTGGGTGCAAAATGTTGGAATCCAATTATCTTGGACCGCCGCTTCAGACGTTACCACCTCTTCAACATATGAAATTTATGCGTTAAAAAATACGCCAATAGTCGACTTTCCTGTTAACTATCAATATGTAGAATTTTCACAAGTTCGTCCAGAGAGTTCACTTATAACCGGTAGCGGAACAAGAGTTTTACAACCACCTGCTACAACAGCAATTTTTCCATGGTCGTCAGTTTTGCAACTTGGCGTTGGTAGTAGTTTACCGCTTGCTGTAACAATTCAAATTGTCCATGCAGACGGCGAAGGAAATGAAAGTAACGGATTGACCGTAACTGCATATCCTTCAAAAACTATAAATAATACATTAGCTCCTCATTTTCCAAATACTATGAAATTTGATCCAAATTTTGGAAATGTAATTGTAAACGAACAAGATTCAAATGACGAAGTAACAGCGAGCGTTGAAATGCTTTTAGGATCTGTTATTGGACAAAGATCAGCAGTTCCAGGTTATGGCCTTGACGACATGCCACTTAATCAAATAAATGTTGCAAACATTCAAAAAGCTATTTCTAAGTGGGAAACAAGGGCAAAGACAACTGTAAGTCTTCAATACGATAACTACAACAACGCCACATTGAATGTAAAAATTCAAAACAATGGAAGGTCATAATGACACAATTAAACGGTTACATTGACATACCGATCACAACCGACAGTAAAACGTTGGTTCAGACGGCTCTTGCCAATATTGCTACTCAACTTCCTGGGTGGGTTCCGCGTGAAGGAAATTTAGAAGTTCTTCTTTTAGAAGAATTTGGACAAATGGCAGCAGAAGTTGCTACAGCCGCATCAACCGTACCTGCATCAATTTTTAAATATTTTGGTGGTCTTTTGGGCCTTACTCAACAAACTGGTATTGAAGCTCAAATCAGAACACTTTGGACGCTTGTTGCCGCCCCTCCTGTTGGTGGATATTTTATTCCCTCAGGAACCGTAGCGGGATTTAATTATCAGGGCACAACATATAATTTTACAACGATGGCTGATGTAACAATTCCATCGTCAAGCGCACTTTCAACTGCAACGGGTGACGGAACAACATCCACCCTAACAACTTCAGCAAATCACAACTTTGTTGCCGGAACAATCGTTACGGTTTCTGGAGATACAACAAATAAATACAACGGCACCTACACAATAATCTCAACACCAACACCAACAACGTTTACAATTTCAAGCACTGTTTCTGGAACAACAAGTCTTAGTAGTGCAAAGGCATCGGTGCAATCAGCATTTATTGAAATGCAAGCTGTCGATGTTGGAGCTGCTTACAATATTTACACAATTTCTGGTCTTAATCCTTTAACTACATACTTAAACCCTCTTGTAACGTCGCCATTTCTTGCAAGCATTATTGTTACAGCAACGGCATCAACAGATACAAGTCTTGCAACAGGAACCGATGCAGAAACAGACTCTAATTACTTAAATAGATTAGTTAATGAACTTTCTCTTATTGCTCCACGTCCAATTACAACAAATGACTATGCTCAACTTTCTCAAAATGTAGTTGGAATTTTCCGTGCTCTTGCTGTTGATGGATTTAATCCATACAGCAATATGTACACCGCGAATGATGCAAACTTAGCAACCGCTGTTGCAAATAATTACACAGCAGTTGGAAATGGAACAACAACGCTTCCCACCGTATCCCTTACTGGCGGTGCTCTTGTCGTAACCGCCGCTTCTATTTCAGGAACAACTACAACTGCATCGGTTACCACATCATCAACGTCTATGACTGTAAATGCTGCAAATCTTGCAACAACAGTCAGTTCGGCAAATCCAGCAATTGTCTACATTGAAGATGACACAAATGGAGACGAAATTGTTATTGTTACTGCCGTAGGTGGATCAAGTAATAAAACTTGGACATTGCTTTCAGGGACTACGTTTAAATATTCACATGGTTCTGGCGTGACAGTAACGCCACTTCAGGGCGTTGCAACACCAAAGATTTCATCTCTTAACCCAAATACCGCCTACCTTCAATCGTCCGCAATTGTTCAATGTGAAACGGATACTACTGGCGTAGCAACACCATACGTTGTTTCTGCGGTTACATATTTTGATGGATCAATAAAAATCTTCTCATCTGGGTTGCCGCTTTCTGATTCTCTTTACGACTACACAAGTCTTCCAAAAACCGTTGTTGCAAACATTAGTTCTTATGAAGGTGGATTTATCGCTCCAACAAATCCTTCAAGCACATACAACACCATTAAGTCGTACGCAACTTCTGTGCAAACATACATTGTTTGGATGAATGCAACATCAACAAAAACTCACAAAATTTTTAATGTTGCACTTAATCAAACTGGATTTGACTTTTCTACTAATGGATTAGAATCTAGTTCCCTTGTTACAAACGATTACAATTGGATACCAGATTCTAATCTTGCGGCGTACGCTAGTTCTGGTGCCTCAAAAGCATCGTGGACAATTGATGCGGGAATATACCCACTTCCTGGATACGGAATTCAATTTCAAGGAACTGGATCTGCTTTGGGATCAGCGCTTAATGCCAAGTCTCAAATATTCAATATTCCAAACACAACAACAACGAACTTTACGGCGGTTGCAAACATTGACGCAACTTACACTGGTTCTACATACGGGGACATTGTTGTAAAAGTTATTAACGCAACAACTGGTGCAACAATAGCTTCTGCCTCCCCAACATCAGCAACTTATCAAACGGTTGTAGTACCATTTACGATCTCCTCAGGAACATCTGCTGACATCTATTTAGACATTACATTTAATACTGGTTTAAACGTTCCATTGATTTCAAGTGTTATTGTTTCTGGAATGAGCATGCTTTATGGCACTCACTCATCAATTGAATTGAGTCAATCTGAATTAGAGCCAGGATATGCTTGGACACCGGGTGGACAATTTATAAGCAATGTTTTTAACAATGCACGCACTGTTGCAGTTGCGCCAGTTGATGGAAATGGTCTTGCCGTTACTTCAAGCGTTGCAGACTATTTACACGATTACCTTGGATCAAGACGTGAAATTAACTTTAATGTAGCCGTTATAAATCCAAATTATATTCCCATTAATGTTCAGTGGTCAGGAATTGCCCTTCAAGGATATGATCCTGTTGTTGTTCAAGCCGCAGGAACTGCAGCAATCTACGCTTTCATCAACCCATCAACGTGGGGCGGTGGAGGAAACTCACCAGCGTTCTGGGACAGTACTCAAAATACGGTTAGAATTCTTGACATTGCCGGTGTGTTATCTCAAATTGCTGGAATATCAACCGTAACATCAATTGTTATGGGAACAGGAAATACTCTAACCTCTTCTGACATATTTCTTTCTGGAACAGCGCCACTTCCGGTCGCTAATTCTATTACTGGTTCGGTTATTTCTAATGCTCTCAACTCAACAATTGGTGGCGTCTAATGGCGTCGGAACTAGTATCATTACCCTCAAGTGTTCTTAATAACGTTTATACGTTTTATGCAAACACTAATTCTCACAATCAAAACATAACTGGAATATCGGATGTTTCTAGAATTGGCGTTGGAATGCTTATTTCTGGGAGCTGCATAAGCCCAGGAACAACTGTGGTTTCAGTTGGTCAAAACTCAATAATCATAAGTGAGTCGCCAACACAAACACTTACTGGCGTAAATTTGACTGTTGGTGATTCTTCATATTTTGTAGATTCAATATATAACGCATTACCACAATTTATTCAAGATGGTGACGCAACCCAAGCACCTATACAATATCCAATGTATAAATATCTTTGGGGCATGGGTTCGATTGTAGAAAATCAAATTAACTCTTTGGTACAAGATGGAGCAGGAAAATTTGGATTTTACGATTCAGCGTATGCGTATGCACCAGGTTGGTCACAGGCTTTAGATATTGATCGTTGCCCAGAATTTGCTCTGCCATGGCTTGCACAATTTGTGGGCGTAACATCTGAGTCTTTTGTTGAATTAAATCTTGCTCAGAAAAAAGATAAGATTATTAATCGTTCCGGATTTCAAAGGGGAACGGGAAAAACTATCGTAAGTGCTCTTGTTACAGAAATTAACTACAAAACTGCCTCTCTTAATGAAACACCTATAACTGCTGGTCAGGTAGTTGTTATGGAACAAACAGCATTGGCTACAGTATCATTTTTAGGCAACACAGCAAGTGGAAGCACCATTACTGGTATAGTCAGCACATCTGGCCTTGCTAACGGAATGTATGTTTATGGTCCAGGCATTCCTGGAAATACAACAATTACAAATGTTTCTTCTAGTTCCATTACATTAAGTCACAATGTTACGTTGACACAAAATGGTGTTTCTTTTAATGCCACAACAGGAAAAACATACGTGCCAGACCAGTATGCTATGGTTGTTCTTATGCCAACTGTTTATTTTAATAACTATTCATATGTAACATTGGCATCTTCATTGACCGGCAACGGTTCTGTTACCTATTCAACACTTGACAGTGCAATTAATGCACTTGGTTCTAGCGGTTATGAAAACCTTTTTTTAGACTCTGTTCCAAAGTCAAATTCTGCTTTTGCACCATTCATTTATAAATATCGCCCTGCCGGTGTGCAGGTTTACGTTGGGGGCTATTAATGCCAAATACTTCACGACTGGGTCTTCACTACCCAGCAGCAAATGATCAAGCCAATATTCCTACGGATATACAAACTCTTGCAGGAGAGCTTGATTCTATTGTAACGGCTTTTTATCAATCGTCTTCTCAGCCAACCGCTGAGCAAGGAGCGCTTTGGTGGAACACGTCTACACAAATTTTAAATTATTCAGATGGAACAACTTGGTATGCAGTATCTGATGAAATTATTGTTTCAACAACTACACCATCAGTTATATCTGCTGGTCAATTTTGGTTCAATCCAAATACAAGTCTTTTTCAATACTACAACGGTTCAACGTATCAAAACGTAATTCCAGCAATTACGGTTAATGGTCAATACTTAACGTCAAGTTCAACTGGCCCCGTATGGACAACACTTCCATCGTCATTTCCACCAAATGGTTCGGCTGGCGGAGACTTGACAGGAACTTATCCAAATCCAACACTTTCTTCTGTTGGAACGGCAAACACATATGGTTCCGCAACAGCAATCCCAGTTATAACAACCGACTCAAAGGGTCGTGTAACTTCTGTTACAACTGCAACACCAAATGACACATCCAAACTTCCACTTACGGGTGGAACAATGTCAAATAGTGTTGCAATGGGATCTAACAAG